>Ga0207677_10000003_pt1 | contig 450061 bp, 406 predicted proteins | sample KBSMisM42_FD_184311 | JGI IMG/M metagenome (GOLD analysis project Ga0207677, IMG submission 184311) | Miscanthus rhizosphere microbial communities from Kellogg Biological Station, Michigan, USA - KBS Miscanthus M4-2 (SPAdes) (version 2) | ecosystem: Host-associated > Plants > Roots >...
GGCGAGACGTGGTGCGCCGACTGCCAGACCAAAGTCCGCAAGGAATCGCCGGAGTCAATCACGCGCGAGATCGCGTCGTCGCTCAACGGCAAGCGCGTGGTCGTGCTCGCGCCGGTTTTTTTCGAGGCGGCGAACCGCAGCGAAGTGCTCGTGCAGCTGATCAAGGCCGGCTACTTCCGCGCCTGGATCAACGGCGCGGTCGCCGATCTCAAAGAAGTCGAGACCGACGGCTTCACGTCGTTGGAGATGCTCATCACGCGGCTGCGCGTCGATGAAGAAAAACACACGCAGATCACCGAGGCGATCGAGCAGGCGTTCGAGATCTCGAAAGGGACGGTGAACGTGCTGGAGGAAGCGGAGGAGGGGTGGCTGTCGCATCGCTTCACCTCGCGCTTCTCCTGCAACAAATGCGGGACGGAGTTCATCGAGCCGACGCCTCACCTCTTCTCGTTCAACTCGCCCCTCGGCGCGTGCACGGCCTGCCAGGGTTACGGCCGGATCATCGGCATCGACATGGAGAAGGTGATCCCGAACCGCGGGCTGCGGCTCGACGAGCTGCCGGTCGCGCCGTGGAACTCCGCCGGCTACGAGGATTGCTACGAAGACCTCGAGCGCGCCGCGAAAAAGTACGGGCTGCGGATGAACGTCCCGATCAACGAGCTGACGCCGGCGGAATGGGACCTCCTCTACAACGGCCGCAGCAAGTGGTACGGCATCAAGGGCTTCTTCGAATGGCTGGAGACGAAGAAGTACAAGATCCACGTCCGGGTGAAGCTGGCGAAGTACCGCAGCTACGAGCCGTGTCCCGAATGCCACGGCTCGCGGCTGAAGAACGCGGCGAACAACGTGAAGTTCCGCGACCTCTCGATCGCGGAGCTGTTCGCGATGAACGTCAAGACGGCGCGCCGCTTCTGGGAGTACCTGCCGCTCGACCGGCAGGAAGAAGCGATCGCCGGACACCTCCGCCGCGAGATCGTTAACAGGTTGACTTATCTCGACGAGGTGGGACTTTCGTACCTCACCCTCGACCGCCAGACGCGCACGCTCTCCGGCGGCGAGGCGCAGCGCATCAACCTCGCGGCCGCGCTCGGATCGTCGCTGACCGAGACGATGTACGTGATCGACGAGCCGACCGTCGGCCTCCACGCGCGCGACAGCGAACGGCTGCTGGCCGTACTCAAGCGCCTGCGCAACGCCGGCAACACCGTGATCGTGGTGGAGCACGATCCGACGATCATCAACGGCGCCGACTACAACATCGAGATCGGTCCCGGCGCCGGCGAATACGGGGGCCAGATCCAGTACGCGGGCAAAGCGCGCGGCATGACCAGCGGGTCCTTCGCCGTCTCCGCGGCTCAGGATGACACCTCATCCGGCTTCATCCACATCCGCAACGCGCGCGAGCACAACCTGCAAGGTGTCGACGTCTCGATCCCGCTCGGCAAGCTCGTCGCCATCACCGGCGTCTCCGGCTCCGGCAAATCGACGCTGATCCGCAACTGCCTCTACAACCGCTACCAGCGCGACGTGCGCGGCGCGAGCGGACTCGATGCCGGCAAGGCGACGCTCGAAGGGACCGACCTGATTTACGACATGGAGTTCGTCGACCAGTCGCCCATCGGCCGCTCGTCGCGCTCGAATCCCGCCACGTACATCAAGGTGTGGGACGACATCCGCAAGCTGATGTCGGAGACGACCGCCGCGAAGCTGAACGGCGTGACCGCGGGCATGTTCTCGTTCAACACCGCGGGCGGGAGATGCGAGACGTGCGAAGGGGCGGGGACGGTGAAGATCGACATGCAGTTCCTCGCCGACGTCGAAGTGATCTGCGAAAAGTGCAACGGCCGCCGCTTCGGCGAGCAGGTGATGAAGGTTCGCTACAAAGGCAAAGACGTCGACCAGATCCTGAACCTCACGGTCGACGAGGCGACGAAATTCTTCATCGACAAGCGCGGCGTGCTGAAGAAGCTCGCCTCGCTGCGCGCCGTCGGCCTCGGCTACCTCCGCCTCGGGCAATCGACCGATTCGCTCTCCGGCGGCGAGGCGCAGCGTTTGAAGCTCGCGTCGTTCCTCGCCGAATCGGCCGCGAAGGCGAACGAGAACGGCGGCCGGCTTTTCCTGTTCGACGAGCCGACCACCGGCCTCGCCGCGACCGACGTCGCGCAGCTCATCGCCACGTTCCGCGACCTGATCGACCGCGGCAACTCGGTGCTCGTGATCGAGCACAACCTGCAGCTGATCGAGTCGGCGGACTACATCATCGACCTCGGTCCCGAAGGCGGCGACGGCGGCGGGGAGGTGGTGGCGGTGGGGACGCCGGAGCAGATTGCGGCGAACGAGCGATCGATCACGGGACGGTACTTGCGGGCCTCTGCGACAATCCCCGCGTGACGCCGCGCTTCGGCGAGGGGTGCGGACGTCTCGTCCGCACAGTGCGGACGAGGACGTCCGCTCCCCTCCGAAGCCTGCCGCTACACTTTCCTTCGTGACCATCCTCGCCATCTCCGGCAGCCTTCGCTCTGCATCAAAAAACACGAAGCTCCTCCGCGCGCTGGCGGAGCTCGATCCTTCCATCGCGTTGTACGAGCGGATCGGCGAGCTGCCGCACTTCAACTCCGACGTCGATGACGCCGGCGCGCCGCAGCCGGTGCTCGATTACCGCGAGCAGCTGCGCGCGGCGGACCTCGTCATCATCTCCTCGCCCGAATACGCGCACGGCGTGCCGGGCGTGATGAAGAACGCGCTCGATTGGGTGGTCGGCAGCGGCGAGCTGATGGAGAAGCCGATCGTGCTCATCAACGCGTCGCCGCAATCAAAGTTTGCAGTGCCGCAACTGATCGAGACGCTGACCGTCATGTCGGCGAAAATCGCCGGCACCTTCACGCTGTTCCCGATTGAAGAAGGCGCGTTGCGATCGCTCATAGATCAGCTTCACACCATCGAATCGACCGCTCGTTCCGTCTGAGCGCCGCTCGTGCGAAGGGCGCGATGAGTGCACATATTCGGGTGCTAAAATGACCCGCCCCACAGGTACGTTCAGGAGAACTGCATGAGCATTGCGGAAAAAGAGTATCCCGACATCGTCGGGGCGGCGCCGGATCTTCCCGCGTCCGCCACATTCGAGCCGTACATTCCGGCGGACCGGGAGATACGCGAGCTGACGGTCCTCCCGATCATCATCGGCACGATCCTCGGCATGATCTTCGGCGCGTCGTCGCTGTACCTCGTGCTGAAGGTCGGCCTCACGGTCAGCGCGTCGATCCCGGTCGCCGTCATCTCCATCACGTTCTTCCGCCTCCTTTCGAAGCTGGGCGGCAAGGACGCGACGATCCTGGAGAACAACATCGTGCAGACCGCGGGCTCCGCGGGCGAGTCGATCGCGTTCGGCGTCGGCGTGACGATGCCGGCGATCATGATCCTCGGCTTCGACCTCGAGTTCACGCGCGTGATGCTCGTCGCGGTGCTGGGCGGACTGCTCGGCATCCTGATGATGATCCCGCTGCGCCGCGCGCTCATCGTCCAGCAGCACGGTCTCCTCAAGTACCCCGAGGGCACTGCCTGCGCCGAAGTGCTGAAGGCGGGCGCCTCGGATGAATCGATCGCCAACGCGTCCGAGGGAGCGAAGGCGGAGATGGCGAAGCTCGGCGGCCAGACCACGAGCGCCAAGACCATCTTCACCGGCTTCGGCATTGGCCTCGTGTACAAAGCGCTGAACGTCGCGTTCCGCGCCTGGAAGGACACGCCGGAGAAAGTGTTCGGACCTCCGTTCGCGGCCGGCTCGATCTCGGCCGAGATCTCGCCCGAGCTCCTCGGCGTCGGCTACATCATCGGACCGCGCATCGCGTCGATCATGTGCGCCGGCGGCGTGCTCGCGTACCTCGTGCTCATCCCCGCGATCAAATACTTCGGCGCCGGACTCCTGACGCCGCTCGCCCCCGAGACGACGCGCCTGATCAAGGACATGTCGCCCGGCCAGATCCGCAACGCCTACATTCTTTACATCGGCGCCGGCGCCGTCGCGGCGGGCGGCATCGTCAGCCTCGGACGCTCGCTGCCGACCATCTGGCACGGCCTGAAGGAAGGCCTGAAAGACTTCCGCGGCGGCGCCGCGGCGCGCGAAACGATGGCCCGCACCGACCGCGACCTCTCGATGAAGCTCGTGCTGATCGGCAGCTTCGCGCTCGTGGCGATCATCGCGCTGGCGAATCCGCTGTACGTCGGCGGCACCGGCGTCATGGCCCGCATCATGGCCGCGATCCTCATCGTCATCCTCGGCTTCCTCTTCGTGACGGTGTCGTCGCGACTGACCGGCGAGATCGGCTCGTCGTCGAACCCGATCTCCGGCATGACGGTCGCGACGCTGCTCATCACCTGCCTCGTCTTCCTCGTCATCGGCTGGACCGGCTCCGCGTACTACGTCACGGCGCTGTCGATCGGCGCCATCGTCTGCATCGCGTCATCGAACGGCGGCACGACCTCGCAGGACCTGAAGACCGGCTTCCTCGTCGGCGCCACGCCGCGCAATCAGCAGATCGCGATCCTCATCGGCGCGCTCGCCTCGGCGCTCGTCCTCGGACCGATCCTCCTCAAGCTCAACGACGCCGGCACCGTGTACGTGCCTCGCGTGACGAAGGAAGCGTCGACGAACACGCAGGGACAGACGTCGATGAAGGACGTCGAGAACTGGCCCACATCGCTGCACTTCAACGCTTCCGAGCTGACGCAGAAGACCAGCTACGCCGGCAAGGAGTACTTCGTTTACCACCACGTCGCCTCGGGCGGCGCGGCGGCGGTGAAGTACCTCGTCGACGCGAACGGCACGCCGCAGTACCTCGTCGATCCGGCCATCAACGGCACGCATCGCACGACGCCGGAAGGTCGCGAGGCGATCAAGTTCGACGCGCCGAAGGCGACGCTGATGTCGTACATCATCAAGGGCATCCTGAACCGGCAGCTGCCGTGGGGACTCGTGCTCCTCGGCGTGATGATCGCGCTGGTCCTCGAGATGTCCGGCATTCCGTCCCTCGCGTTTGCCGTCGGGGTGTACCTCCCGCTCTCCAGCTCCAGCCCGATCTTCATCGGCGGCCTGATTCGCTGGCTGGCCGACCTGTACGTCCGCAAGAAGTACCGCGGCATGAACCTGACCGAGGAGCAGCTGGTGGCGGAAGGCGACAAGAGCCCCGGCGTGCTGATGGCCTCGGGCTACATCGCGGGCGGCGCGATCGCCGGCATCCTCATCGCGTTCATCGCCGGCGTGCCGTTCATGGCGGACTTCAACTCGAAGCTCGACAAGATGGCGGAAGCAAACCCGTTCGTCTCCAGCGCGAACGCCGACATGCTTTCGTGCATCCCGTTCCTGATCCTGATGGGACTGTTGTATCTCGTCGGGAGGGAAGTGCTGCTCGCACCAAAACCGGTCAAGCGTTAACGCTCACACGGCCCGCCAGAACGGCGGGCCGTTTCGTTTTGGGCGTATGCTGATTCGCACTTCGTCCGCGCATGGAATTGCTCTGGTTCCTCGCCGCCCTGGTCAGCGTCATCGCGCTCGTGACCGCGAACCGCGCGAAGCGGAGCGCTGCGAATGCGCAGGAAGAAGTGCTGCATCTGCGCATCGCGCTGGAGAATTTAGGGAAGCGCGTCGCGGAGATGAGGAAGGCGGCTGCGGCACCGCAACCGGAGGCCGCGCCCGAGCCAGTTCCCGCGCCAGTTCCTGAGCCGGAACCAGTGCCGGTGCCGGTACCTGAACCGATCCCCGCTCCGGCCCCGCCACCCCCACCCCCGCCCGTCGTCGAAGTGCCGCCCATCGTCGCGGCCCCTCCTCCGCCACCCCCGCCCCCCGCCCGCCCGGCCCGCCCCGCGGCGGCGGCGTTCGATTGGGAGAGCTTCATCGGCGTCAAACTGTTCGCGTGGGTGGCCGGCATCGCGCTGGTGCTCGCGGCGATCTTCTTCCTCCGCTACTCCGTCGAGCATGGGTGGCTGCGGCCGCCGGTGCGCGCGGCGATCGGCATCCTGACCGGCTCGGTGCTGATCTGGGTCTGCGAGCTGCGCATCGCGCGCGACTACAAAATCACGGCGAACTCGATGCTCGGCGCCGGCATCGCGATCCTCTATGCCACGCTCTTCGCGATGTTCGCCGTCTGGCACCTCGTCGTCGTCACGGTTGCGTTCGGGCTGATGATCCTCGTGACGGCGGTCGCGGTCTGGCTCTCCATCCGCCGCGAATCGGTCTTCATCGCACTCCTCGGACTCGTCGGCGGCTTCGCCACACCGGCGATGCTGTCGACCGGCGAGAACCGTCCGATCGGGCTCTTTTCGTATCTGCTGCTGCTCAACATCGGCCTCGCGTGGGTGGCGTACCGCCGGCGCTGGACCGTGCTCAGCGTCGTGTCCCTCGGCTTCACCGCGATGTACCAGTGGGCGTGGATCAGCAAGTTCCTCAGCGCATCGCAGCTGCCGCTCGCGGCCGGGATCTTCCTCGTCTTCGCCCTCGCGGGCGCCTCGTCGCTCTGGATCCGCCGCCGCGATGACGGCCAGCAGCGGACGTTCGATGCCGTCGGTGTGGCCGCGGCCGCGCTGCCGCTGCTCTTCGCAGTCTTCACCGCCGCGGTGCCGGCGTACGGCGCGCACTACAACATCCTCTTCGGCTTCCTCCTGCTGATCGCGGCCGGACTCGCGGCGATCGCGATCCTGCGCGGCCCGTCGTGGCTGCATACGCTCGGCGGCATCACGACGCTGCTCGTCTTCGCGATCTGGCGCGGCGTCTCGTTCACGCCGAACGCCTGGCCGGTGCTGCTCGCCTGGATCGTCGCCTTCTTCGCGCTCTACCTCGGCGCCGGCATGCGTTTCCGCACGACCGCCGTCTACACCGCGCCGGCATTGCTCTTCCTCTTCCCGACGCTCGTCGCGACGGGCGACTTCGCCGCAAAACCGGCGCTGATCTTCAGCGTTCTCTTCGTGCTGCTCGCGGCCGCGGCGGCGTATGCGATCGCCTACGAGAACGGCATCGTCTACTTCCTCGCGGCGTTCTGCACGATCGCGACCGAGGGCATCTGGTCGGCGCGCTTCCTGACGCACGAGCGGTTGCTGCAGGCGCTCGCGCTCTACGGCATCTTCGCGATCTTCTTCCTCGGCGTGCCGATGCTCGCGCGCCGCCTGAAGCGCAAGCTCGAGCCGCAGGGGGCGCTCACCGCGCTCGTGCTGCTCTCCATCGCCATGCTGTTCTTCCTCGACGGCGACAAGATCGCCAACGCATCGCTGTGGGGACTCGCGCTGCTGCTGGCGATCCTCAACGCCGGATCGATGCTCGAAGCGCGCGTCATCCGGATGCCGGTCCTCTCGATCTTCGCCGCGATCCTTTCGTGGATCGTGATCGGCGTCTGGTGGGGCGCCGCGACGATCTCGGTCTCGCTGATTCCGGCGCTGTTCGTCGTCGGCATCTTCGGCGTGCTGATCGTCGCCGGCAACGTGCTCGCCAGCCGCGACTCCGGCGACGCCGACGCCTTCGGCGGAAGTACGTACCTCGGGCTTGCCGGACATCTGTTCCTGATCTTCGTCGCATCGCAGAACCAGCTGGCGTTCCCGCCGTGGCCGCTGTTCGGGATCCTCGCGCTGCTCGATCTGGCGATCGGCGTGGCGGCGATCTACCTCAAGCGCGCAAAGCTGATGACGGCCGCGATCGCGGCGTCGCAGATGGTGCTCTTCGTCTGGTCGACACAATCGTCGGTTGCGCCGTGGCCAACCGTCGCGCTCACCGCGGCCGTGATCGTCGTCGCGCTGGCGATGACGTGGCGGCTCATCGACCGCCGCTTCGAGATGGCCGTCATCGCCGGCGCCTTCGCCGGTCAGGCGGTCTGCATCGCGGCCGGCTTCGGGGCGAAGCTCTACCTGACGCTGCTGCTCGCGCACGTGCTCCTGCTCGTCGCGTTGTTCGTCATCGCCTGGCTGGACGAGCGGCACGTCATCATTTCGATCGCGGCGATCACCGCGGCTGCCGCCACCGGCTTCGCCGACCTCTCGCCGTGGCAGCATCAGCTGACGTTCGCCGCGGTGATCTACGCACTCTTCCTCGCGTATCCGCTGCTCCTCGGCAGGCGCGCGAAGCAATCGATCCATCCGTATCTCGCCGCGGTTTACGCCGGCGCCGCGTTCTTCGGTTTCGCGTATCAATCGCTCGTCGAAGGCGGCTACAAGCCGTACATCGGCGCGCTGCCGGTGCTGCAGGCGTTCCTGATGCTCGCGCTGTTGTGGCGCGTGCTGCAGATCGAGCACGACGTCGAACGGCTGCTGTCGCGGCTCGCGCTCGTCGCCGGAACGGTGCTCGCGTTCATCACGCTGGCCATCCCGCTGCAGCTCGACAAGGAGTGGATCACGATCGGCTGGGCGCTCGAAGGGGCGGCGCTGATCTGGCTGTTCCGGCGCATCCCGCATCGCGGCCTGCTGCTGTGGGGCGGCGCGCTGCTCGGCATCGTCTTCGCGCGGCTCGTGTTCAATCCGGCCGTGTTCGAGTATCACGCCCGCTCCGCGACGCGCGTCCTCAACTGGTATCTCTACACGTACCTCGTCTGCGCCATCTCGATGTACGTTGCCGGCTATCTCTTCCCGCGGACGACGAAGTGGGCGGTCGCGGCGCTGAACGTGGCCGGCACGGTGCTGCTGTTCCTCCTGCTGAACATCGAGATCGCGGATTACTACTCGACCGGCTCGTCGCTGACGTTCAACTTCTGGTCGGCGCCGCTCGCGCAGGTGCTGTCGTACACGTTGTGGTGGGCGCTGTTCGCGCTGGCGATGCTCGTCGTCGGCATCGTGTTGCACCAGCGCATCGTGCGCGTCGCCGCGATCGTGTTGCTCTCCGCGACGATCCTGAAGTGCTTCCTCCTCGACCTCTCGCACCTCGGCGGGCTCTATCGCGTCGGCTCGCTGCTCGGCCTCGCCGCGTCGCTCGTGCTCGTCGGCCTGCTGCTGCAGCGGTTCGTGATCCGCAAGACGGAGACGAGCGCCGCTTGATCGCGCTCCTCGTTTTCGCGGCGATCGTCAATCGCCCGATCGTGCCGGCGCATGCGGGTCCGAACCGCATCGATCCCGACGTCGAGCTCCTCGCGCACGCGCGGCCGGACCTCGGCGATCTTCGCCTCTTTGACGGCGAAGGACACGAAGTGCCATACCTCGTGATCCCGCCCGCGTCGCGCGAGCCGCGCTGGACGGACGGCCGCGTGCTGCCGGTCGCGCGGACGAAGACGACCTCCGGCTTCGAGCTCGATCTCGGCAGCGCGCGCACCATCGATCGCATCCGCATCGACGGCATCACCACGCCGTTCCTCAAACGCGCGCAGCTCGAGGGAAGCGGCGACCGCGCGCATTGGACGATGCTCGCGCCCGACGCGACGCTGTTCGACCTGCCGGACGAGAAGCTGCGCAACATCGAGATCGCGTTCGAGCCGGGCGACTACCGCTACCTCCGCGTGACGTGGAACGATCGCAACAGTGCGGTCGTCGCGAACGTCGGCGCCGTCTCCGCGCGCCTGCACGATGCGGACACGCCGCCGGAGCCGATGCGCGTGCCGCTGACGTTCCGCAGGATCTCGAGCGAGCCGCAGAAGAGCCGCTACCACATCACGTTGCCCGGCTCGCAGCTGCCGATCGATGCGGTCGAAGCGGCGGTGACGAACGGCGAAGTGTTCCGCGCGGCCGAGGTGTTCCAGCCGTGCCTTTGCAACGGCCGCATCATTCCGCAGCTCCTCGGCACGTCGACGCTCAAACGCGCGGAGCGTTTCGGCGGCGTCGCGGCCGACATGGCGGTGAAGATCGAGCGGCCGAGCGGCGTCGATCTCGAGCTCGTCGTCGACGACGGCAACAACCCGCCGCTCGCGCTCACCAGCATCGACGCGAAGCTCGCGCCGCTGCCGTGGATCTGGTTCGAGAGCGCGGACGGCGAGCCGGTCACCGCGCGTTACGGCGATCCGCAACTGACCGCGCCGCGCTACGACGTCGAGGCGTCGCGCTCGACGATCGCGAAGAGCGCGCCGCCGGTTGCGCGCTGGGACGGAACGAGCCGCCCCGCGTCGAATGCGAGCGTCGAAACGACGACCATGGCGGCCTTCCGCGGCGCGGCCGTCGACCGCGACGACTTCCGGTACGTGCGCGCCATCCCGGCCACGCCCGTCGGCCCGGCGCGGCTCGTGCTCAATGCCGACGTGCTGTCGCGCAGCCGCAACATCGCCGACGTCCGCATCGTCGACGCGCAGAACCAGCAGATCCCGTACATCGCCGAATATCCGGCGTCGCCGCTCACGATCGCGTTGAAAGTGCCGGAGCGCGCCGCCGACGGGAAGAGCTCGCGCTACACGTTCGCGCTGCCGTACGACACGCTGCCCGAAGGCTCGCGCATCGTCTTCACGACCTCGGCGCACGTGTTCGAGCGCTCCGTGACGTTGCGCCGTGCGGCGGATGAGCGTCACGGCCGCGAGTCGTCGATCATCGACAGCGCAACATGGAGCAGCAGTCAGCCGGATCTCGCGCCGCCGCCGCTCGTGTTCGGGCTGCAGCGCGCGAAGGACGTCGAGCTGGTCATCGACGAAGGGGACAACGCGCCGCTGCCGGTCACGTCAGCGGTAATCGAGCTGCCGGCCGTCGCGCTGCGTTTCTACAACCCCGGAGGTGCGCTGACGCTGCTGTATGGAAATGCGCAGGCGTCGGCGCCGCAGTACGACCTCGCGCTGCTCGCGCCGCGTGTGCTCGGCGAGCCGGCGCGCGACGTCACGCTCGGGGCGATGTCGGCGGTGGCGCCGGATGAAGCGGCGCTGGACAAGAAGATTTTCTGGGGAGCGCTCGCGCTGGCGACGCTCATCCTGCTTGCGATCCTCGCGCGCCTGCTCCGAGGCGCTTCCGCTCCTCAGGACACCAGGTAGCGGCGATCCGCCGCGCCGACCACTTCGGAAACGCGCGCGTCAGCCAGACGTAGCCGATCATCACCGCGTTCACGAACACGACGAGCGCGACGGAGTCGAAGCGGGAAAGCATCGGGACGTGTGCGGCGGGCCAGCGGATCAGGAGCGCGTCGACCGCGATGACGAGCAGAAGCTGCAAAACATCGCGAAAAAGCGCCCGCCGCCGCGCACGGCGGATCGCCGGCCGCGGGTCGCAAACGACGACCGGCGGACAGCCCTGCTGGGAGATGCCGGGGAGGAGCTCTGACTTGGGCATCGCACCAGTTCTTACAACGGGGTGGGGTGGGTTATTTCAAATAACTCACCGTCATCCCGAGCGGAGTCGAGGGACCCGGTGGCACGGGTGGCGAGCCGGCCGCCCGCCCAGGTCCCTCGACACGCTCGGGATGACGGTGTCACCTCATCCGTATCGTCTGCCCGATGTAATTCCCATCCGCGTCGCGGAAAGCCTTCACCACCACCGCATCTCCATCCTTCAGCCGTTCCGCCGTGGCGTACGTCCCGCCTTTCGTCCGGATCGGGAGGTCCTCGGCGACGTTGATGTGGTAGGTCACGTTGGTCTTCGAGTCGCGGACGCCGAGGAGCGGGCCGTTGGCGAGCGACCCGGTGACGGTGCCCCAGATCGTGACGAGCGGGAGCGTGGCGCTGGTGGTCGTGGGTGGGAGCGGCGCGGGGGTCGTGTTGTCGTTCGCGTCGAGGAAGCGGACCGTCGTCGCGGCGAACTGATCGGCCGCGTTGCCGAACGAGCCGGTGATCTGCACGCGGTCGCCGGCCTGCAGGTCGCGCGCGCGGACGCGGCTGCCGCTCGGGTCGTACGCGTTCGTGAGGTCGACGCGCACTTCGCCGCGTCCCGTGTCGACGCGCACCATCTCGGTCGTCCGGTCGACGCGCGTCACGGTGCCGCTGACCTGCGTCACGCTGCGCGTCGTGCCGCCTTCCTGCACGCTGGAGACGACTTCGAACGAGCGCGCCGTCACTTCGCCGCCGCTGGTCGAGGTCGACTGCGGCTCGACCCGCACGCGATCGCCCGTCTCGAGGTTGCTGATCGCGTACGTCTGGCCGCGGTAGTAAACCGGCGTCGCGCGCGTGGCCCGGATCGTCACCATCTCGCGGCGATCGGTCTCGACGACCACTCGTCCTTCATCCGCGTTCACCTGGCGCACGACTCCTTCGACGCGGCCGTAGACCGTGACGTCGGACGCCGGCGGGGCGGTGGTCGGGGTCGAGATCGTGTTCGGCGGACGGGTCTGGCCGACGCCCGTCTGGCTCGCCGGCACGCTGCGTCCGAGGAGCGTCACGACTTCCGCGCCGATGGCGTGATTGCCGCGGCCGATGCCGCGCACTTCGACGCGGTCGCCGAGGCGGATGTTGGAGAAACCTTTCGTCCCGATGAAGATCTCCGGCTGGCCGTTGATCACGCCGCCGAAGCCGTTGTACTGGGTCGTGACCGTATCGGCGATCACCGGAATCCAGCTGTGCATGTCGTTATCGGCCGTGACCTGCAGCCGGCTCGCGCCTTCGTCGATGTCGACGACCGTCCCGACGATCGAGCCGCGATTTCCTTCTGAAACATCGGATGCTGTCCGCCACTGAGGACTACTTTGGCCAAAAGCGGACAACGAGAGCAGGCAGAGAACGAGCAGTCGGCGCATGGAATCTCCTGACTAGCAGATAGCGAGCCTATCGCGCCGCGACGCGGCGTCCCGCGATCCACGCCTCGCTCACCACCCGGTCGTCGCCCATGAAGATCAGGCCGGCCAGGAGGTCCTCGAGCGACGACGCGCGGTCGCTGCGCATCGAGATGAGCGGCGTGGCGTGGAGGTCGATGACGAGGAAATCGGCCGATTTGCCGGCTTCGATGCTGCCCGTCTCGTGATCGAGCGACAGCGCGCGGGCGCCGCCGAGCGTGGCGAGATACCAGAGCTGGAAGGGGCTCAGCGAGACGCCCTGCACCTGCTGCACCTTGTATGCGTCGGCCATCGCGCTGAGCATCGACGGCGTGGTGCCGGCGCCGATGTCGGTGCCGAGGCCGACGCCGACGCCGGCGTTCAGCACGCGCAGCAGCGGGAAGAGGCCGCTGCCGAGGAAGAGGTTCGAGTTCGGGCAGTGCGCGATGCGCGACCGGCGCTGGCTCAGCAGGTCGAGCTCTTCGCTGCTGAGGTAGACGCCGTGCGCCAGCACCGTCTTCTCGTCGAGCAGGCCGTAGTGGTCGTACACGTCCGCGTACTCGGCCTCGGGAAAGAGCTGCTGCACCCACAGCACCTCGTTGCGGTTCTCGGAGATGTGCGTGTGGACGTACGCGTCGGGGAACTCGCGTTTGAGGTCGCCGGCGTATTGCAGCAGCTCCGGCGTCGACGTCGGCGCGAAGCGCGGCGTAATCGCGTACTGGAGCAGACCGCGCTTGTGCCACTTCGTCAGCAGCTCGCGGCTCTGCTCGTACGACGCGCGCGGATCCTCGAGCAGAAAGTCGGGCGCGTTCCGGTCCATCATGTTCTTGCCGATGATTCCGCGGAAGCCGCGCCGCTCCGCCTCGGCGAAGAAGATGTCGGTGGCCTGGTAGTGGATCGTGGAGAAGATCAGCGCGCAGAGCGTCCCGTTGCGCAGCAGCTCGTCGAAGAAGATGCGCGCAACGACCTCCGCGTGCGCCGGATCGGCGAACTTCGCCTCGGTGGGGAACGTGTAGCGGTTCAGCCACTGCAGCAGATCGCCGCCGTACGAGCCGATCATCTCGAGCTGCGGCGCGTGGAGGTGCGTATCGAAGAAGCCCGGCGAGATCAGCTTGTTGCGGCCGAGCTCGATGACTTCGCCGCCGTCGGGGCGCTCGCTCCAGTCGCCGACGCCGGTGATGCGGCCGTCTTCGACCGCCACAAAGCCATCGTCGAAAGTGCGATACGAGGCGGCAATGTCCGTGGCGAACGGATCGGCAACCGGCGTAAAGATCCGCGCACGGAAGAGTTGCACGCGCGCATTGTAAGACGGCGGACCGCCGTCGCCTCCGGCCTCGATTCCTGTCGCGAACCACCGAAGTGGGTCGTGACGGGGCGCGTGGCGGCCGGAGGCGACGGGAGACCGCCGGGTCTTCACTTCTTCAAGACGTCAATTCGCCAGCTGAATTGGTCTACCAGCTTTTCAGTCCATCCTTCTTTTTTGAAGGCTATCCTTCCATACGGATCAAGGAACCAGGTCGTTGGGTAGGCAAACACGCCTGCCCGACGCGTCCAGCCGTCGTCGAGCAGCACCGGAAAGTCGTAGTGGTGCTCTTTCATCCATTGACGCACGACCGCCGGGTCGCTGTCCGTGTCGACGGTCACGATCCGGACCCGATCGTCATCCGCGTAGCGCTTCGCCAGCTTCGCGAGATCGGGCATCTCCTTCACGCACCAGCCGCACCAGACGCCCCAGAAGTTCAGCACCGTGACTTTGCCCTCGAGGTCGGCAAGCGACACGGTCTTGCCGTCGAGCGACTTGAGCCGGAAATCGGGCGCGCGATGCGGCTTCGCGATGCGCGACGCGAGCACGTGCTCTTTCGTCGACGACTCGCTCGTTGCAGTCGCGCGATGGAGATACGCGTCGAAGCCGGTGAGCGAATGGTGCCGGCGCCGGTACAGCTCCTCGAGCGCGGCGCGATTGAGGTTCACGCCATCGCTCTGCAGCCCCAACCCTTCGCGATAGAGCTGCTCCGCTTTCGCCGTCATCTTCTGCGCTTCGAACGTGCGTCCGAGGTGGTACGCGATCGTGGAGCTCTCGGGGTACATCGAGCGGGCGACGGTCAGCTCTTTCTCCGCCGCTTTCACCTCGCCGCGCGCGAGCAGCACCCAGCCGAGCTTGTCGCGCATCGTGGCGCGCGACAGGCGCTCGCTGCGCTCGCGCATCTCCGGCGGCTCGAGCTTCGACGGCAGGAGATTGATCTCATTCAGCTCGATGAGGCGCCGCGCGGCCTGCTCCGCGTAATCGAGATCGAGCTTGCGGTCAGCGAGCTTCTGCACCGCGAACATGAGGTGCATCATGTTGCCGGGCGTCATCGGGATGCGATGCGCCAGCTCGACGATCTCGCGATCATCCTTCGAATCGCGGATGATCATCATCGCAGCGGTCGCGACGGCCTCGGGGTCGTGTCGATACGGGTAGGCGAGCAGGTCGCGCCAGCCAGGGATCGACTTCGCGCGCCCCAGCAGCACGGAGACGGCCTGCGCACTCGCCGGCGCCTCGCGCAGGATGCGATCCTGCAACTCGCAGACGCGGTCGGCGAGCTTCAGGATCTGAAAGCCGCGCGCGGCGGTGGCCAGCACGAAAGGATCGCCGCCGCTGTCGCGCACCCACGCATCGAGCGCCTGCGCGTTCGGGAGCTGCGTGGCCATGACGTACGGCGAGGCGGCGGCCGCGCGCTCGAGCAGCGGCGCCGCTTCCTCGCGCCGGCGGAGCGCCTTGAGCATTCCGCCGAGCCGCGCCAGCGTCATCGTGTTCGACGGGTCGAGCTTCAGCGCCTCTTTGTACGCCGCGATCGCCGCGTCGTCGTCGTTCGGCCGCCCCTGATGCACGGCCGCTTTCATCAACAGAATGGGCACCGTCTGCGGCTGCTGATCGAGCAGCTTCAGCGCGGTGTCGGACTCCATCACGCTGTTGAGCGCCATCGCGCGCGCGATCACGAGGTCTTCGTCCGTTTCGTGTGCCAGCTTCTCCGCGATCCGCTTGTTGTCGTCGACGTGATCGAGGTCGTCCTGGTACGCGTACGCCAGCGCCCTCGCGCTCCACGGGCTTTCGGGATGCTCCGCCTGCATCTCCTCCGCGACGCGCGTCGCTTCGAGCGGATCGACGCGCAGCAGGTCGGCGACGTACCACGCGCGCTCGTGCAGGTCGGGCGGCGCACCGGCGCGCGCCGCGGTGGCGAAGTCGTACGCGGTGTACGACTGATGGAACGTCGCGAGCAGCAGCAGCGCGGCGATGATCATCAGAACCTCACTCCGAACGACACGCGCAACGTGCGCGGCTGCTGATACGCGGCGCGGCCCGTCGGCGTGCCGAACGTCGGCGAGAACTGGTAGTTCGCGATGCCTTTGCACGTCGCGCTCGACGTCGCCGTGCCGCGCGGGCATTCAACCGGGGTCGTCGTGAACGGGTTGAAGATCGCGAGGTTGCGGTCGTTGCGGTTGATGAGCACACGGCGATCGACGAAGCCGGGGTTCTCGATCGCCTGTGCGTTGAAGAGGTTCTGCACATCGGCTTCCGCGAAGAGCTGCGCGGCGCGGATCGGGATGGCCCAGTTGAAGCCGAAGTCGGTGGCGTTCACGTCATCGACGTGCAGCGAGCCGCGCGGCGCGAAGTAGTAGATCGCGCTCGGAGTCGCGGCGTAGCCGGGGTTCTTCGTGACGATGCGGCGCATCTCCAGCAACGCGGTCGCGTTGTAGTTTCGGGCGGTGTGGTAGCGGTCGAGCAGCGAGAGGTCGAACTGCCCGAGGCGCGTGCGCCGCGTCCAGACGAGCCAGACGTTCGCGCGGCTGCGGACGTCGGAGCTGAGATAACCGACAGGCGTGTTCTGCGCGAAGTTCGTGTACTCCGGGTAGTACGCCCCCGGCTCCGCCACCGCCGCCGCGACGCCGCTGCCGTTCTCGTTCTCGACGTTGCCGGTGAGCCGCGACCAGGTGTAGTTGCCGCCGATCGAAAATCCTCCGACGATGCGCGCCGTGCCCTGCAGCAACACGCCGTCGTATCTGCGTTCGAGGCCGGCGTCGTTGTTCTCGACGGCGATGCGATCGACGGCCTGTCCGTCCGCGGTCGTCGTCTTGCCGAGGGCCAGCGTCGCGCGGCGCGTGTAGAAGCTGCCCCACGTGCGATGGACGTAATCGGCGTGCAGCGTTCCGCGGGCGCCGAATCCGAGGCCGTAGCCGACCACCGCTTCGCGCGCGAACGGCGACTGCAGCGGGCCGGCGAGCGCTTCGCCGCCGGGGAAGAACGAGCCGATCAGGTAGTCGTCCGCGTTCACGCTGTGCAGCCAAGCGAAGACGCGGCGCAGCACTTCATCGGTCGGCAACGGAGCTCCGGATGTATTCAGTTCCGGACCTTCGTAGTCGTAGGCGAGATACGCCGGCGTGCCTGCCACGTTCGTTTCGAATGTCGCCGGCTCCGCGATCTTCGACGCGTAGACGCTGTAGCTCGCGTTGATGCGATGCCGGCCGTCTCCGCGGAGGTCGTAGACGAGGCCGATGCGCGGCGAGATCCGGTTGTCGTCCGCCGCTTCGACGCCGTTCAGGTCGTGCCCTTTGTTCGCGTCGTAGCGCAGGCCGGCGCTGATCGAGAGGTGCGTGCCGAGGTCGATGCGATCATTGACGAATGAAGCAAACGAGCGGAACTTCGACGGCACCGCCGGTACCGGAATCGGCTGCCAGACGAGCTCCGTCACACCCGGAATGACCTGCGTGATGACGTTCCGGCCCACGTACGACAGCGGCGTGTAGAGCGTGTAGTCGCTCGCCGTCTGGTGGTCGTTCTCGAACATCGTCTCGCTGAAGTCGTCGATGCCGGCGACGATGCTGTGCGCGCCAAAGCGCGAAGTCGCGGCGAACCAGTTCGCCTTGGCGATGAAATCGTGATTGTTGCGATAGGACTTGCTGCAGACGCCGCAGAGCAGCGGAGCCCAGGAGTAGACGCCGGTGATCGGATCGACGACGGTCGTACCGAAGAGCGGATCGGTCGACAGGCCGCCGAGCGCGCCGAGGTCGTATTTCTTGCGGCTGTACTGCGCTTCGCCGACGAGGTCATCGCTGAAGACGCCGGTGTAGTGCAGCGCGGCGAGCGTGTTCGGCACGTTGCCGGTGATCGTGCTGCGCAGGTCGGCGATCGGACCGGCCACGAGGTCGTTCACGCGGCGCGCCTTCGCGCTGATGTACGAGCCGACGATGCTGTGCCGCGCGGTGAGGTTCGCCGTCAGTTTTCCTTCGTAGCGGTCGTCGTCGACGCGATGCGTGTAGGGGATGTTCGTCCCGAACGTCTCGCGCGCGTCGCTGCGGCTGGCGTAACGGCCGGCGCCGAAGAACCAGAGGCGGTCGCGGAGGATGCGGCCGCCGAGCGTCGCCTCGTAGTTGTGATCGATCTTGTCGAGATGCTCGGGCTCCGGATACGGCGTGCGCGCGGTCCACTTGTCGCTGGTGAGCGTGTCGCGCAGCGAGCCGGAAAGCTCGTTGCCGCCCGACTTCGTGATCACCGAGACTACTCCGCCGGTGAAGCGGCCGTACTCCGCGGAGACGCCGGCGGAGAGGATGGTGGTCTCCTGGATGGCGTCCTCGATGAAGAGGTTGTGCGGCTGCCCGCTCACCTCCTGATTGATGGTCACGCCGTTGACGAGATAGAGGTTGTCGTACGACTGCGCGCCGTTGATGGTGAGCTGGTTCTGGCCGCCGGTGTCCTGCACGCCCGGCGCGATGCGCACCGCGTCGAGGATGGAGCGGCCGATCGGCAGGATCTCGACGAGATGCGAATCGAAGGTCGACGAGACCTGCGGCGTGTCGGCGACCGCGGGCGGCGGCGACACCGAGATGGTCTCGGTCATCACGCCGAGCATCGCGGCGTCGACGCGCGCGGTGTCGGCGATGTGCAGTTCGACACCGCGCGACACGCGCATGCCGGCATGCTCGTAGGTCAGCGTGTAGCGGCCGGGCGGCAGCGAGGTGATGGTGTACTCGCCGTTCGCCTGCGTCGTGGTGACGCGCGGCGCCGTGCTGGCGGCACCGATCGCGGTGACGGAGACGCCCGGCAGCGGCTGCCCATCGGGCGCGAGCACGCGGCCGGTGATCGTGCCGGTGGGCGCCTGGGCAAAGACGGCGGCGGCGGAGAAGAGCAGTAGTGCGCACCACGCAAGGCGAGGCATTCGGGAACTCCTCCGCGACAGAAAGACGTAGGGAGGGAGGGCCTTATTACCGCGTGCTCGCAGATCGCAGTTGGCTGTTGACAGGAGCACGGCTGCTACTGCCAACTGCCCACGGAAAACGGCCAGCTTACATGCCTTTCGCACTCGATCCGGAGCTCGAACAGCTCGTCGCCGCACGTGATGAATCGCAGCGCGCCAGCGCCATCGAACGCCTCCTCACCGAGGTCGCCGATCCGGTGATCCGGCGCAGCCTCTACCACCGCCTCGGATCGCGCGAGCCGGAGCTCGAGGACATCCGCGGCGGCGTGATGCTGCGCCTCGTGCGCAAGCTCGACGAGCTGCAGCGCGGCGCAGGCGATCCGATCACGTCGTTCGCCGATTACGTCGCCATCGTCACGTTCCACGCGGCCGACGACTTCCTCCGCCGCAAGCAACCGCAGCGCGCGCTGCTGTCGAACCGCATCCGCTACCTCCTCACGCACGACGCGCGCTTCGCGCTCTGGCAGTACGAGCGGGAGCTGGTCTGCGGCCTCGCGAAGTGGCGGGACCAGCCGCCGCGTCCGCGCCCGCTCGATCCGGCGGACGTCGAGGAGCACCACATGGCCGATTCGATCGTCCGGGTCTTCGCGCGCAGCGGCGGACCGCTGCCGTTCCACGCCGTCGTCGTGCTGTTCGCCGGGGCGTCGAACGCGCTGGAACAGAACACGCCGATCGAGGAGGCCGACCTGCGCGAGCTCGCGCCGTCGGCGTTCGAGCAGTTCGCCTCGAAACAGACCGCCGGGCAGCTGTGGCGCGAGATCGAGGAGCTGCCGGCCCGGCAGCGGGCGGCGCTGCTTCTGAACCTGCGCGAGGCGGGGGGCGGCAGCGCCATCCCGCTGCTGACCGTGACCGGCCTGGCGACGGCGGAACAGATTGCCGATCTGGTCGGTATCCCGCCCGCGGAGTTGGCCTCAATCTGGAACGATCTCCCGCTCGATGACAACACCATCGCCGCGCGGCTCGGGGCCACGCGGCAGCAAGTCATCAATCTCAGAAAGTGCGCCCGGGAGCGGCTGGCCCGGCGCCTTTCGAAACGGTAATCACGGCCGCATGCACACGTCTCTGAGAGGTAGAAGATGAACACTGACGAGAAGGAACGGCAGGCGCTGGTGCAGGCGCTCGTTGCAGAGCTGTCGGCGGTGGCCGACGAGCCGCTCCATCTCGATTACGAGCTGATCGAGGCGTACGTCGACGGCCGCTGCGACCTGATCGACCAGGAGATCGTGACCAGCCACGCCGCCATGTGCGTGATGTGCGGCCGCGAATTGCGCGACCTCGAGACGTTCGCCGCCCAGCACCGCCGGCAGCGCCGGACCTGGCTGCCGCTGGCGGTGGCCGCCGTCGCCGCCGGGCTCATCATCGCGCTCGTGCCGCTTCTCCGTCCTGCCGCACCGGTGGTTTCGCTGCATGACGGCAATCGGGAAGTGCGGCTGCTGCGCGACGGCGCGCTCGCCGGGATGAACGGACTGACCCTCGACGACGAGCGGCGGATCACGAACGCGCTCCGCGGAGGTACGCTGGCCGTGCCGCCGGGCGCGACGCAGCTCGCGAAGTCGGGGGAAGCGCTCCGCTCGACGTTCGGCTCGGCCTCGACGTTCGAGCCGCTGGCGCCGATCGGATGCATCATCGTCAGTGACAGGCCGACCTTCGAATGGACCGCCGTTCCCGGTGCTCGTTATCGCGTGGAAGTCTTCTCCGACCATTTCCGTCCGGTCGCCGCCAGCGGCACGCTCGACGCGACCCGCTGGACGGTGCCGAAGCCGCTGCCGCGCGGCGCGACGTACGTCTGGCAGGTGACGGCGCTCCGCGGCGAAGGGGAGACGACCTCCCCGGCGCCGCCGATGCCGGAAGCGCGCTTCGCGGTGCTCGACGAGGCGAACGCGAAGTCGATCGCGCGCCTCGAGCAGGTGCAGCCGCGCTCGCACCTGGCGCTCGGGGTCGCGTACGCCGAGGCGGGCGTGACGTCGGAAGCGGAGCGGGAGCTGCAGCAGCTGGCGAGCGAAAATCAGGGCTCGGCCGATGCGCAGCGTTTGCTGCAGTCGTTGCGCTCGCACTGAGCGCGCTTCCTGTCTGCGCCCAACCCGATCCGCGCGCACTCGCCGCGAAAGCGATCGAGCTGACGAACGCGCGGCGTCTTGACGAAGCCGCATCGCTCGCGGATCAGGCGCGCATCGCGGCGATCCAGTGCGATGACCTCGCGGGGATCGGACGATCCGCCGATGCGGCGGGCGTGATCGCGCGGATGCATGGCGACACCGATCGCGCGCTCGATTACGCGACCGAGGCGCTCGCGCTCGCGCAGGCGGCGCACGACACGCCCGGACTCGTGCGCGCCTGGAACGATCTCGGCCGCATCCAGATCGATCTTTTGTACAACGCCGCCGCCGCGCGCGACGCCTATCAGCGCGGCCTCCTGCTCAAGCCCTCCGATCCGCGCATCCTCAACAACCTCGGCAATCTCTCGCGCAGCGAAGGCGATTACCGCAAGGCGATCGCGTACTACACGCGCGCCGGCGCGGCGGCGAAGAAGGCGCACGACCGCTACGGGCAGATCAGCGCGGAGCACAACATCGGGCTGGTGTACACGCAGCAGAACGATCCGGCCGCGGCGTTGGTGCACCTCCGCCGCGCGCTGGCGATGGAGAGCTCGGCGCAGACGCTGCTGTCGATCTCCGAGGCCCGGCGGCAGCTCGGCGACACGGCGGGCGCGTTGCGCGACCTCAAGCGTGCCCGCGCGCTGGCGAAGGACGACGCGACACTCGCCACGATTCTGCTGCGCGAGGGCGAGCTGCGCCTGGCCCGCCGCGACTTCACCGGCGCGGCGCGCGACATCGATCGCAGCCTCGAGCTCGCGCCGACCGCGATCGGTCTCACGTATCGCGCACGCCTCCGCCTCGCGCAGAAGCGTTACGCCGACGCGGCGGCGGCGGCGCACGAAGCGGTCGATCGGGCGACGGACGCCGACACGATCGCCATCGCGCAATCGCTCGCCGGCCAGGCGTATCGCCGCATGCCCGACCGCGAGGACGCGCGCGACGCGTTCACGCAGGCGATCGCGGCGATCGAGCGGCAGCGGACGGAAGTCGCGGGCGGCGCGGAGTCGCGCGAGCGGCAGTTCGAGGCGCGCGTCTATCCGTACCTCGAGATGGTCGATCTGCTCACCGAGGATGACGACGCGCGGTCGGCGCTCGAATACGCGGAGCGGGCCAAGGCGCGCGTGCTGCTCGAGGTGCTGCAGGGATCAGTCGGCACGGTGCCGCGGCTGCGCGCGCGCGATCTCACGGCTGCTTTGCCGGAGAGCGACGACGCGATCGTGGAGTTCGCGGTGAGCGACACGGCGCTCTACGCGTTCGTCGTCACACGCGACGGTGTACGCGCGTTCGCGACGGAGATCCGGCGCGCGGAGCTGGCCTCGATCTGCAACCGCTTCGCCCTCGAGCTGGCCAGCCGCAACCTCGCGTTCCGCCGCACCGCGCGGCTGTTGTGGGACTTGCTGTTCGAGCCGGAGGCGGCACTGCTGCGCGGCAAAAAACGGATCTGCATCATCCCCGACTCAGAGCTGTGGCGCGTGCCGTTCCACGCGCTGATCGATCCGAATGATCGATACGTGGCCGACGATGCGGCGGTGTTCTACGCGCCGTCCATCGCGGTGCTGATGAACGAGCACATCGAGAAAACCCGCGACCTGTCATTGCTCGCAATCGCCAACGCGTCGATGCCGGAGGCGCGCAGCGAGGTCCAGCAGATCGCCGCGATCTACGGCTCGCGGGCGCACGTGGAGGTCGGCGCGCGCGAGCAGCTGGTGAAGGAGTCGGCGCCGCGCTACGGCATCCTCCACTTTGCCACGCACGGCGTTTTCGACGACGCGTCGCCGCTCGCCTCGCACCTCGTGTTCGCGCGCGGCGGTCGCGACGACGGCCGGCTCGAAGCGCGCGAGATGATGGCCATGCACCTCGACGCGCAGCTCGTCGTGCTGTCCGCGTGTCAGACCGCCGAGGGGCGTCCCGCTCCCGGCGAAGGGATCATCGGCATGTCATGGGCGCTCTTCGTCGCCGGTTGCCCGACGATGGTCGCGAGCGAGTGGAAGGTGGAGTCGAGCAGCACCACCGCGATGATGGTGGCGTTTCATCGCAACATCGTCGAGCGCGGCCTCTCGCCCGCCGCCGCGCTGCGCGCCGCGCAGCTCGAGGTGCGGAAGTCGTACGAGCACCCGTTTTACTGGGCGTCGTTCGTGGTTTTGGGGAAAGGCTGGTAGATCACCGCTTGATCGGTTCCGTCACGTTCGGCGCCATCGCCATCCCCAACGCGCTCTGCATCGAGCCGGGGATGCTGAACGGCGAGATGGCCGGGCCGCCGACGCCGCGCTGCGCTTCGAACTTGTCGGCGATCTGGAACGACGCAACGAAGCGCTTGAAGTCGTCGATCGAGCCGCGCGTGTCCGACGCGTACTGGATCGTGTAGACGCGATTCACCGCCGCGAGATAGCCATCCACGTACGACACCTTTCCGTCCTTCCCGATCCGCGTGTACGAGTAGCTGTACGACGGGAAGATCGGCGAGGTGCTGCGGATGTGGTGGAAATCGGCGACGCGGTAGCCGAGGTCGGTGGCGTCGCGGCGGATGGTTGACTGCAGCTCGTAGAGCGTGTTGTCGTCGAGGCGGAAGCGGCCGGTGGGGGAGACGGAGATCGAGAACTGCTCGCCGTGCGGACCGGTGGCCACGATGATGCCGTCGAGGCCTCCGAGGTGCGTGCGCGGGACCTGGGCCCACTGCCAGTCGGCCGCCGGCGCCAGCGCGGAGAAGTTCAGGTCGCGCTGCACGAAGCGCTGCTGCGCCGCGAGCGGCAGGGCGAAGACGAAGAGCGCGATGATGACTCGAGCGATTCGCATGCGATCAAATCCCGGTCGGTATCTCTTCTTCCGGCCGCTCATCCTGCACGAGTTTGTCCAGGACGATGGCCTGGTGTTTCGCGGTCACGCTTTTCTCCGGTGCAAGTTCGATGCGCTCCAGCGCTTCGGTCAGCTCGATGGAGCTCTGCTCGACCGCATCCATGAACGTCTGTTCCGAGCGCGGGAGAAGCAGCAGCTCCGCCTGTTCGGCCGGCGCGCGGCGTGCCGCACGCTCCTCGGAGTCGCGGAACTCGCGGTTGAACATCAGCAGCGTCGGGACGATTTTTTCGTAGAGCTGCGCCGTGGCACGGACGTCCTCGAGGCAGTAATCGGCGATCTCGCGATGGCGCCCCGCGCGGTACCACGTCTCGACCGACCGGCCGTCGATCCCTTCGCTCTTCGACGTCTCGACGCCGAACGTCTTGCACGCGAGGTCGAGGTTGAACTTGAACTGGCGGCTGTTCGTTGTGCCGAAGAAATTGAGCGCCTCGCGCAGGTCGCAGTTCGGGTGATAGCCGTAGCGATAGCCGACCAGGTCGCGCTTCGGCATGACGCCGTGAATCGCGGAGCGGATCATCAGGAACGGCCCGTCGAACTGCCGGCCGTTGAAGCTGATGAAGCGCGAGTCGTCGTCGAAGAACTGCCAGAATTTTTCGAGGATCTGCTTTTCGCTGCCGGAGATGTACGTGCGCGCGCCGGCTTTTTCGGTGCGCAGCTCCGTCTGTCCCGGAACCTCGTACAGCGCGCAGGAGCGGCCGTCGTCGAGGCGGATGACGCCGATGGCCACAATGCGTCCGCGGAACGGCGAAAGTCCGCCGGCCCGCCGCGTCTCCTCGGCATCGCCTTCAGACAATCCTTTGATCAGATACTCGCGAACGTAGGGGTCGAGCTCTTCCCAGGGGATGCCGACGGTTTCGATGTCGATGACGAGTTTTTTCATGGGGCGTTGTTAGTTTATCCCGAGCGCAGTCGAGGGATCACTGGCGGCACCTCGAGGCTCCTGTTGTTCTACAGCGCGTGGGGCTCCGCCATTCCGCACGAGCAGCAAAAAGGCGCCGTTTGTCGCGGCGCCTCCATTGATCCCTCGCTGTGCTCGGGATGAACTATGCCGAAATTTTCAACTTATCGAAGAGTTCCTTGACCGCGTCAGCCGACTTCTGCAGTGCGGCGCTCTCCTCATCGGTCAGCTTGATCTCGATGATCTGCTCGATGCCGTTGCGGCCGAGCTTGACCGGTACGCCGACATACAGATTGTTGAGTCCGTATTCGCCCTGCAGGTAGGCGGCGCAGGGGAGGATCTTCCGTTTGTCCTTCAGGATGGAATCGACCATCTCGACGGTCGACGCGCCGGGCGCGTACCACGCCGAGGTCTTGAGCAGGTTCACGATCTCGGCGCCGCCGTTGCGCGTGCGGTCGACGATCGCGTCGATGCGCTCTTTCGAGATCAGCTCGGTGATCGGGATGCCGGCCACGGTCGAGTAGCGTGGCAGCGGGACCATTGTGTCGCCGTGGCCGCCGAGGACGAAGGCGTGTGTGTTCTCGACGGAGACGTTCAGCTCGGCGGCGATGAAATAGCGCATGCGGGCTGAATCGAGCACGCCGGCCATGCCGATCACGCGCTCGCGCGGGAAGCCGGAGACGCGGCGCGCCACCTCGCACATGGCATCGAGCGGATTGGAGACGATCACGAGGATCGTGTTCGGCGAGCGCTTCACGACCTCGCGCGTGACGCCGGCGACGATCTCCTCGTTCTTCCACAGCAGGTCGTCGCGGCTCATGCCCGGCTTGCGCGGGAGGCCGGCGGTGATGACGACGACGTCCGAGTTTTCGGTGGCGTCGTACGTGTTCGTGCCCGACAGGATCGAATCCGACTTGATGACCGGCGCGGTCTCGTTCATGTCGAGCGATTTCCCCTGCGGGACTCCTTCGACGATGTCGACGAGCACGACGTCGGCGAGCTCTTTGATGGCGATTCCCTGCGCGACGGTCGCTCCGACATTGCCCGCGCCGACTACTGTGACTTTCGTTTTCATCGGTGATTCCTCGTTCTTTAAGATGACGGGCGCGGATTCTATCTCATGCTTTCCGACCTCACTGTGACGGCCAACGCCATCGCGAGTACGACGAAAAAGAGCGAAAAAGAGCGGATTCTGGCTGAATATCTGGCCCGTCTCGACGACGCATCGCTGGAGCGCGCGGTGGTCTATTTCGCCGGCGCGCCGTTTCCGCGGCGCGAGCAGCGGGTGACCGGCGTCGGCTATTCGACGATCGCCGATGCAGTGATCGAAGCGAGCGGCCGCACCGTCGAAGAGCTCTGGGCCGCGTGGCCGACGTACGCGGACCTCGGCGACACCGTCGCGCACGTCTTCAAAGGAACCGGCGACATCACGCTGACGGAGCTCGGCGAATGGTTCGACCGCCTCGCCGCGACGTCGGGCTCGATCGAAAAGAAGAACGTGCTGACGGAGCTGTTCCGCAAGGTCGACGCACAGGGCGCGCGCTACATCACGAAAATCCTGCAAAGCGAATTGCGGATCGGGCTGGTCGAAGGGCTCGTCGAATCGGCGATCGCGAAAGCGTTCGGCCGCACGCTCGCCGACGTGCGGCGCGCGAACATGTTCACCGGCGACATCGGCGCCGCCGCGCTGCTGGCGAAGAGCGATGCGCTGTCGTCGGCGAAGATGACGCTGTTCCATCCCTTCGCGTTCATGCTCGCGCAGCCGGAGGAAGACCCGGCGGAGATCGTCGCCGCTCTCGGGGCCGGCGCGCTCGCCGACGACAAGTACGACGGCATCCGCGCGCAGATCCACACGGACGGCAAAGAGGTGCGCATCTACTCGCGCACGCTCGACGACGTCACGCATCGCTTCCCGGAAATCGAGGAGGCGGCGCGGACACTCGGCCGCAACGCGATCCTCGACGGCGAGATCGTCGCCTATCGCGATCGCATCCTGCCGTTCGCGATCATCCAGAAGCGCCTCGGGCGGCGCAAAGTCACGGACAAACTGCGCGAGGAGGCGCCGGTCGTCTTCTTCGCGTTCGACCTGCTGTACCTCGATGGCGAGCCGCTGTTCGAGACGCCGCTGCGCGAGCGGATCGCGCGGATGCCGACCGGTGGAGCAATCCGTCCTTCGCACTCCAGTCCCATCCGCGACGCCGCGCATGTCGACGAGCTCTTCGACGCCGCCCGCGCCCGCGCGAACGAAGGGCTCGTGATCAAGGATCCGAATTCGATCTACACGCCGGGTCGGCGCGGCAAGTCGTGGCTGAAGTACAAGAAGGCGCTCGCGACGCTCGACTGCGTCGTCACCGCTGCGGAGTACGGCCACGGCAAGCGCCGCGGCGTGCTCTCGGACGTCACGTTTGCCGTGCGGCGCGAGGGGGAGCTGGTCAACATCGGCAAGGCGTACACCGGCCTCACCGACGTCGAGATCGCGCGGCTCACCGAATTCTTTCTGCAGACGCAGATCTCGAAGCATGGACCGGTGCTGATCGTCGAGCCGAAGCTCGTGCTGGAGATCGCGTTCGACCGCATCCAGGAATCGAAGCGCCACAAGTCGGGCTACGCGATGCGCTTCCCACGCATCGTCCGCATCCGCGACGACAAGACAGTCGACGAGATCTCCACGATCGACGAAGTGCGGCGCATCTACGAGGGTCAGTTGAAACGGGAGGGACAGGAATGACATCCTTCGCGGCTCGTGCGCACCACGTTCATTTCTGAGCCGCCGAAGGACCTCGTCTTCGAGGAGGGCTTCCGCTTCACGCACGGCCAGACGATCGCGCCGTTCAACATCCGCTACGAGACGTTCGGCGAGCTGAATGCCGACAAATCGAACGCCATCCTCGTCTGCCACGCGCTCTCCGCGAACGCGCACGCCGCGGGCAAATACACGGAGAGCGACGACGAGCGCGCCGGCTGGTGGGATGGCCTCATCGGCTACGGCAAGGGCATCGACCTCGACAAGCATTTCGTGATCTGCGCGAACCTGCCGGGGTCGTGCTACGGAACGACGGCGCCGAAGTCGACCGATCCGATGAGCGGCAAGCCGTACGGCTCGCGCTATCCGTGGCCGACGATCGAGGACATGGTGCACTCGCAGAAGCTGCTGCTCGAGCGGCTCGGCATCACGCACCTCCGCGCGATCGCCGGCGGCTCCCTCGGCGGGATGCAGGTGCTGATGTGGGCGGCGCTCTATCCCGATTTCGCCGACGCGATCATCGCCATGTCGACCGGGCCCGCGGTGCCGGTGCTCGGCATCGCGTGGCACATCATCGGACGGAAGATCATCGAGAGCGACACGCGCTTCCACGGCGGCGACTACTACGACAAGCCCGATCCGCTGCGCGGGCTCGAGGTCGCGCGGATGGTCGGGCACATGACGTACCTCTCCGCGCACGCGCTGCAGACGAAGTTCGGCCGCCGCCGCCGCGGCAACACGCGGCAGTTCGAGATCGATTCGTATTTCGAGTACCAGGGGAAGAAGTTCGCCGCGCAGTACGACGCGAACTCGTACATCCGCGTGCAGGCGGCGATGGACGAGATGGACCTCGAGGAGCAGTTCGGCTCGCTGCAGGCGGCGTTCTCCAAGTGGCGCGGCCGCACGCTGATCATCTCGTTCGACACCGACTGGCTCTTCCCGCAGGTCGAGTCCGAGCGCGTCGCCTCGGCGCTCCGCTCGCTCGGTGTCGACGTGCAGCACGAGCGGATGACGTCGCCGAATGGCCACGATTCCTTCCTGATCGACTACGATCTGATCACACCGCCCGTTCGCGAATTCCTGCGCTGAGTGTCATTCCGAGCCGCCGAAGCCGCGCAGCGGCGGAGGACGGTCGAGGAATCCCCCGCCGAAGGGGATCCCTCGACTTCGCTCGGGATGACACTTTGAAGACGGCGCGCGCTATCTCCGCGCTGAACCATCCGAGCATCTGCTCGTTGTACGACGTCGGCGAGCAGGACGGCGTCGCGTATCTCGTGATGGAGCTGATCGACGGGCAGACGCTCGCCGACGCCATCGACATCGCCGGCGCGCTCGATCGCGCGCACCGCCAGGGCATCGTCCATCGCGATCTGAAGCCGGGCAACATCATGATCACGAAGTCGGGTGTGAAGCTGCTCGATTTCGGTCTGGCGCGCCTGGAAACGCGGCAGGCGCCCACGCACGACTCGCCGACCGTCGTGAGTCCGATCACCACCGACGGCATGATCCTCGGCACGCTGCAGTACATGTCGCCCGAGCAGCTCGAAGGGCAGCAGACCGACGCGCGCACAGACATCTTTTCGTTCGGTTGCATCCTCTACGAGATGGTCTCGGGCCGCCGCGCATTCAACGGCTCGAATCAGGCGAGCATCATCGCCGCGATCATGAATTCGCAGCCGCCGCCGATGACCGGCCTTCAGCCGATCCCGCCGCTGCTCGACCGGCTGGTGAAAAAGTGCCTGGTGAAAGAGGCCGACGACCGCTGGCAGAACGCCGGCGATCTCGCGACGGAGCTGCGCTGGATCGCGGAGATTCCCGAGGATCGCGTGCTCGCGCCGGCGAAGGCGAAGCGTTCGTCGCTGCCGTGGATCGTGGCGTCCGTTGCGATCATCGCCGCCGCAGTACTCCTCGCGCTGCTGCTTCGCAGGCCGGCGGACGCGCCGCGCGTCATGCGGCTCTCGATTCCGCTCGATGCCGACCGCTTGCGCTACGTCTCACTGATCCATCGCAACGCGGCCGTCTCGCCCGATGGCCGCTGGCTCGTCTACTGCGGCGTGAAGGACGGGACGCAGTCCCTGTGGCTTCGCGATTTTTCGACCGACACGGCCGCGCCGCTTCCGAAGACGGAGGGAGCCGCGGATCCGTTCTGGTCGCCCGACTCGAACAGCATCGCCTATTTCAACGGGCCGAAGCTGCTGCGGATCACGACCGCGGGCGACGGGCCGACCGCGATCTGCGACATCACGCCGGGCGGCGTCGTGAGCGGCGCGTGGGGCGCCGACGGGACGGTTCTCTTCTCCGCTCTCGGAGGACATGTCGGCCTGTTCCGCGTGCCGGCGAGCGGCGGCACGCCGGAAGTGATGAAGCTCGCGTCACTGCATCCCGACGGCAAGCCGTATGCGCCTTCGTTCGTCGACGACGATCGCTTCATCTACTGCGAGGTGAACAAAGGCTTCGACATCCGTCTGCATGCGCACTCGCTCCGCTCGGGCGAGGACCGCGACCTCGGACCGTCCGACTCGCGCGTGGAAGCAGCAGGCGATACGTTCGTGTCGGTCCACGGCGGCTCGCTCGTGGCGCAACGAGTGGACCGCAATCTGAAACGCGTCGGAACGCCGGTGGTGATCGCCAGCGAAGTGTGGAACTACGGCACGCTCGGCCTCGGCGAGTTCTCCGTCGCTCGCAGCGTAATCGTCTACGGAACGTCGAAATCGGAGTCGCGCGCGACATGGATCGATCGCAGCGGCGCCGTTCTCGGGACGGTCGGCCCGAACGACGTGCGCGGCGTGAAGCTGTCGCGCGATGGCCGGCGCATCATCATGTCGGCCGTCGATTCCGCCATCGGCACGAGTGATCTCTGGCTCGCCGACGTGTCGCGCGGATCGTCCGTGCGGCTCACGAATACGCAGACGAGCGAGGGCTCCGCGTTTTTTTCGCCGGACGGACAATCGGTGGCGTACGACGCGGAGGTCGACGGTCCGCCGCATCTCTTCATGCAGCCGATCGGCGGTACGCCGGTCATGGTCTCGCCAGTTCGCGGCATCCAGTACCTGACGGACTGGTCACCCGATGGCCGCTTCCTCCTGTTCCGCGAGCTCGATTCGAAGACGAACGTCGACCTCTGGACCGTACCGGCGCAGGCGAACTCCCAACCGGTTCCGCTGCTGCGCACGCCGTTCAACGAAACCAACGCTCATCTCTCGCCCGACGGGAAGTATCTGGCGTATCTCTCGAACGCCTCGGGACGATTCGAGCTCTACGTCGCGCCATTTGCCAACCCCTCGGACGCAGTGCAGGTGTCGACGGACGGAGCGTCAGAGCACGCCTGGAGTCACGACGGAGCGCAGCTCTACTACACCACCTCGGATCGCCGCGTGTTCCAGTGCGACATCCACACGACTCCGCGTCTCGACGCCGGCGCACCGGTGATGCTCTTTCATGGCCCGCAAGGGGAGTGGCTCGCTTTCGACGTGGCGCCGGACGGCAAACGATTCCTCGTCGTGCGCAGGCTCTCCGGTCCCGACACGCGACCGCTCAACGCGGTGCTGAACTGGCGTGAGCTGTTGAATCAGCCGGCGAAGTGACGCGGCTTTCGAACGCGCGCAGGCGTTGCTCGAGCCGCCACTCCTCGCGCGCCTTCGCGCTCTTCGCCACGAACGCGTCGCACGCGTTGCCGCAGACATACGCCTCGTATTTCACGTTCGTCCAGAGGCTCGGCCCTTCGAGGAACGAGTACTCGATGCTGTTGCGCGCGAGGCGTTTCAGGTCGGCGTAGCCGAGGCCGTGCTCCTGCGCGGCGCGCTGAAATTCGGTGGTCAGGTCGCCACGCGAGACGCCGGGATCGTCGGTCGCGAGGACGACCGGAACGTGATTCTGCAGATACAGCCGGAGCGGGTGATTCGCGCCTTTCACGCCGAGGATCACGTCGTTGCTGGTGAGGCAGATCTCGACCGCGACACCGCGCGCGGCCATCGTCTTCAGCAGCTCCGGCATGTTGGATTCGCGCGCGACGTCGACGCCGTGGCCGATGCGCTCCGCCTTCGCGATCATGACGGTGTCGCGGATGTGATTGCGCAAGCCCTCGGGCGGCACGAGTCCCGGCGCCAGCTCGCCGGCGTGCGCGGAGAGGTGCACTTTCGGATAGAGCGGGCGGAGATAGGCGAACATCCCCATCTGCTCGCTGAAGTTCGCCATCGATGCCGGCGAATCCTCGGGCATGACCGGATTGAGTCCGACGACGCGCGGATCGATGGTCGCCAGCTCGAAGCCGACCACGAGCTCCGCGAAGAACTGCTCGCGCGGAATGCCGCGGTGGACCTGCACGAGATAGCGGATGGTCGTGCCGGGGCTCGCCTTCTGCACCGCGGCGTCGAACTGGTCGAGGTTCTTCCGCGCGAACGCGACGACCTCGGCGACCTTGCCGCTCTTCAGTAACGAGTCGCGCATCTCTTCGAACGGCGCGCCGGGAGTGAGCATCGCGCCGAGGCGGGGGGAGGCGCCTTTGTCGGGCGAAAAGAGCGATTCGATGTAGTCGACGTTCTCCGCGGCGAAACGCGTCGCGACGTTGGCGAGCATTTCCGGCGCGTGCCGTGCGCTCACCGCGCTGAATTTCGTGAACGTGGCGAAGAAATGATCGTGACCGTTGTCGACGGCGGCATGAAAGTTGCGCATCGACAAGGCATCGATCATGTGTGAATAGAGCGTCGCGTCTCGCGTCAGCTCCTTCGCCGGAACGAGGCCTCGCGTTTGTTCGCACGGCGGTTCGGCGATCGCCAGTTGCGTTTTGTCGATGCAGAGACCGTCCTGCATCGCCCAGTCGAGGTACGTCTCCGCGTAAACCGCTCCGGAAAGATGTTCATGCAGATCGCCGCCCTTCGGCATCTCCTCCAGAAAACGGCGGAGGAGAAGAGGATCCTTCGGGAGCTCGACGCCGGATGCGGCGAATGCAATCGTCAGGGCGAAAGCGAAAAACAGGCGGCGCATCCGCGGAGTTTACGCTGCGCCTTCGCCCTCGATCGGAGCTTTGTAATCGCACTCCGGGTTGTTGCAGTACTCGATGTGCCCCTCGCGCTTGGTCGTCTTTTCGAGAAGGTACGGCGCGGCGCACTTCGGGCAGGGCTTGTTCAGCGGCCGGTTGTTCAGCGCGAACTCGCACTTCGGGTAACGCGAGCAGGAGTAGAAGATGCCGCGGCGCGAACGGCGCTCCACGAGCTCCCCTTCGCCGCAGTTCGGGCACTTCACGCCGGTCGGCTTGGGAGGCGTCGACTTGCCGCCGCCGATCTTGCGGATGTTCTTGCAGTCGGGATAGCCGGAGCACGAATAGAACGGGCCGTAACGGCCGCTCTTGAGCACCATCTCCTTGCCGCAGGTCTCGCAGGGCGGCTGCGGCTCGGTGGGGATGTTCGCCTTCATCAGGCGCGGGTCCTTCGTGTTCTTGCAGTCGGGGTAGCCTGTGCAGGCGTAGAACTGGCCGAAGCGCGAGCGCTTGAGCTGCATCGGCTTGCCGCACTTGTCGCAGATGATCTGCTCGTCGCTCTCGGCGACTTCGGCGGCGTGGCCCTTGGCCATTTCCTTCGTCGTCTTGCACTCGGGGTAATTCGAGCAGGCGAGGAACTCACCGAAGCGGCCGAACTTGATGACCATCGGCTTGCCGCAGGTCTCGCACTTTTCGTCGGTCTCCAGGCCGGTGCCTTTGACCGACTGCATCTCTTTGCCGGCGCGGGCGAGATCGGTCGTGAACTTCGCGGAGAACTCGCGCATCAGTTCCTTCCACTCGATCTTGCCGTCCTCCACCTCGTCGAGCTCCTCTTCGAGCCGCGCGGTGTAGGTCTCGTCGATGATGTCGCCGAAGGACTGGCGGAGCAGCTTCGAGATCAGCTCGCCGAGCTGCGTGGGGAAGAACTTTCCCTCGTGCTTGTAGGTGTAGTCGCGGGTCTGGATCGTGGTGAGGATCTGGCCGTACGTCGACGGACGTCCGATGCCGTTCTCCTCCAGCGCCTTGACCAGCGTCGCTTCCGTGTAGCGCGGCGGCGGCTGGGTGAAGTTCTGGCGCGTATCGAGGTTCAGCAGCTCGAGCACGTCGCCCTCGTTCATCGGCGGGAGCGCCTTCTCGTTCTCCGGCTTCTCCTCGTCGTCGTCATCCGATGCGTCCTGAAAGACGGCGAGATAGCCGGCGAACTTCTGCACTTCGCCCGAGGCGCGGAAGGTGTAGTTGCTGTTGCGGATATCGACGTCGGTGACGTCGAAGAGGGCCGGCTTCATCTGCGAAGCGACGAAACGGTCCCAGATCATCTTGTAGAGGTTGAACTCTTCCTTGGTGAGGTAGTCCTTGATCCTCTCCGGCTCGAACTCGGTCGAGGTGGGGCGGATGGCCTCGTGGGCTTCCTGCGCCTGTGCAGCTTTTTTGACCTTATATACGTTCGGTTTCTCGGGCAGAATATCAGCACCGAATTTCGTGCCGATATATTGTCTGACCTCGGTCAGCGCGTCATCGGAGATGCGGACCGAGTCGGTACGCATGTAGGTGATGAGGCCGACCAGGCCGTGCGGTCCGAGCTCTTTGCCCTCGTACAGCTTCTGGGCGATCGACATCGTCCGCTTCACCGGGTACTTGTAGCGGTTGTACGCGGCGCGCTGGAGCGTCGAGGTGATGAACGGCGGCGGCGCGGACTGGCGCTTCTCTTTCCGGGCGACCGTCTCGACGACGAACTGGCCGGTCTTGACCGCGGTCTCGATCTGCCGCGCCAGCGTCTCGTTCGTGACGTCGGCCTTCTTGCCGTCGATCTTGCTGAGCTTCGCCAGGAACGGCGGCGGAGTCTGCGCGGCGAGCTTCGCGGCGAACGACCAGTACTCGACCGGGACGAACGCTTTGATCTCGTCCTCGCGGTCGGTGATCATCTTCAGCGCGACCGACTGCACGCGTCCGGCGGAGAGGCCGCGGCGCACTTTGTCCCACAGCAGCGGCGAGATCTTGTAGCCGACGAGCCGATCGAGCACGCGACGCGCCTGCTGCGCGTTCACCTTGTTCATGTCGATCTCGCCCGGGTTCTCCATCGCCTTCCGGACGGCGTTCTTGGTGATCTCGTGGAAGAGGACGCGGCGGACTTTCTTCGCGTCGTTGCCGAGGAGGCTGATGACGTGCCAGCCGATCGCTTCCCCTTCGCGGTCAGGGTCCGACGCGATGTAGATGGTGTCGGCTTTTTTCGCGGCGGCCTTGAGCTCGCTCACGACTTTTTCTTTCCCTTCGAGCACTTCGTACTTCGGCTCGAAGGTCTCTTCGTCGACACCGAGCTCGCTCTTCGGCAGGTCTCGGACGTGACCGACCGAAGCCTTCACGATGTAGTCCTTGCCGATGAACTTGTTGATGGTCTTCGCTTTCGCGGGAGACTCGACGATGACGAGATTCTTGGCCATTGCGGATCGCCGAACTGCACGGCGGATACTCAAAATTCCTCGCGCGCGCATAATGCGCGAGGGCGTCAGACCATATCAGAGCGCCTCGCAGCGCGCAAAAAACCTACGCCGCGTAGACGATCCGGAACGCGGCGTCGGCGCCCGGCGGGCACTCCTCGATCGCCTCGAACGAGATGCCGACGAGCGACTCGGCCGCATCGCGCACTGCCTTCGTCACCAGGATCTCGTGCGACTTCGCGATGTCCTCGCCGAGCTTCGACGCGGCGTTCACTTCGGCGCCGAACACATCGGCGTCGCCGATCCGCAGCACGCGCCCGAATCCGAGCCCGATGCAGAGCAGCACGTGCTCCTGCGGCACGCGCGCCGCGTTGTAGCGGACGGTCGTCTGCTGCATCTCGATCGACGCGCGGATCGCCTTCTGCACGTTGCGGAAGATGACGAAGAAGCTGTCGCCCTCGACCTTCAGCAGGATCCCGTCGTGCTTCTCGATGACCGGGATGAGGATCCGCTCCGACTCGTAGATCGTCTGCAGGAAGTGGATGATCCCGAACTCCGCGACGTTGCGGGAGAACCCCGCGAGGTCGGTGGCCATGATGCACCACTCCTCGCCGAAGAGATCCCAGATGCGTTGATCGATCGACTCGCGATCGGCCGCCGCCTCGATGCGAGCCTCGATCAGCTTCTCGATGCGGTCTTCGGAGGCGCCGTGGGCGATGCGGTGGCGGAAGGACACCTACTCCTCGTCATCCGCGCCCGCTGCCTTGTACTTCTTCGTCTTGTTGTACAGCGTCTTGTACGAGATGCCGAGGATCTCGGCGGTCTTGCGGCGATCGCCATCGGTCATGTTGAGCGTCTCTTCGATGACGATCCGCTCGACCTCTTCCATCGGCTGCCCCAGCGGGATCTGCACGGCGTTCTTCGAGCGGCGCTTGCGCGCGCCGAGGAGCTTGTCGGGGAGACACTCGACGGTGAGCGTGTCGCCGCGGGCCATGATGAACGCGCGGTTCATGACGTTGCGCAGCTCGCGCACGTTGCCCTGCCACTCGTACGCCTGCAGCGCCTCGATGAAGTCGTTGTCGATGTTCTCGACCTTCTTGTCCTCGGTCTCGTTCAGCTTCTGCAGGAAGAAGTGCGCGAAGAGCGGGATGTCCTCGAGGCGCTCGCGCAGCGGTGGCACCTCGATGGGGAAGACGTTGAGTCGATAGTAGAGGTCCTCGCGCATCCGGCCGTCCTGGATGGCTTTCTGCGGATCGCGGTTCGATGCGGCGATGATGCGCGCGTCGATGTTGATCTCGTCGTTGCCGCCGACGCGCCGGAACTTGCCTTCTTCCAGCACGCGCAGGAGTTTGACCTGCAGCTCGATCGGCATTTCGGTGATCTCGTCGAGGAACACCGTGCCGCCCTTCGCCGTCTCGAAGTAACCCTCGCGGCGCTTGATGGCGTTTGTGAACGCGCCCTTCTCGTGGCCGAAGATCTCGGACTCGATGAGCGTCGGCGAGATGGCGCCGCAGTTGAACGCGATGAACGGCTTGTTCCGCCGGCGCGACAGCGAATGGATCGTATTGGCGACGACTTCCTTGCCCGAGCCCGACTCGCCGACGATGAAGACGTTGGCATCGGTGTTGGCCACCATCTCGATCTCTTCGAAGAGCTTCTGCATCCGCGGCGACTTGCCGACGAGATGTCCGAGGGCTCCCATCTTCTGCAGCTGACGACGAAGCTCGAGGATCTCCTGCTTCATCATCTGCTTGTCTTCGATCGACTTCAGGATGACCTGTAGCCGCGGAAGATCGACCGGCTTGGTGACGTAATCCTCGGCGCCGACCTTCAGCGCCTTGACCGCGGAGTCGACCGTCGCGTGTCCGGTGAGGATGATGACGGAGACGTCGGAGTACTGCTCCTTGATCCGGTGCAGCAGATCGAGTCCGCTGCCGTCGGGAAGTTTGAGGTCGACGATCGCGACGTCGGGGACGAGCTTCGAGATCGCCGCCCACCCGGCTTTCACCGAGTCGGCCAGCTCCGGCTCATAGCCCCACTCCTCCACCACATCGGCCATCCCCGCGCTGGTCGCGCGGTCATCATCAACGATCAAAACCCTTTTCATCGTTCTCCCAGAGGAAAGGACAGCCTCAATGTGACCTTATCACTTTCCTGCCATGCATTCAGCTCGCCGCCGTAAGTTTCGGCGATGAGTCTGGCGGTCGCGAGTGAGAGGTCCGGATTGCCGGCCGGGTCCGTGTAATAGAACTTGAAGATCCGCGTCAATTCGAAGTCGGACTCGCCCGGCGTGCCGGTCGCCGACATCTGAAATTCGTGCTTGTCGTGTCCGGCACTGGCCGTGCGCCCCCCGCTCGCCAGTACTTTTGCCGCACCTTCGAAAAACATCTTCAGGGCCTGCCGGATTCTCGATTCGTGTGCCGAAACGATTGCCGGTCCGGCGACCTCGAGCGTGAAGCCGGCGTTCTCCGCCGCGTCGATGCAGATCGGCGTGAGGTCGACCGGCACCGGCGCTTCCTCGTTCTTCGGTGGCGTCGACAGCAGGAAGAAGCAGTCGAAGATGCGCGCCATCCGGCGAAGCTCCGTCTCGATGGCCGCGGCGTAGGCGACGACCTTCTCGTCGTCGTCGCCGTTGGCCAGTTTGCGCACGCGCATCCGCAGCAGCTCGAGATTGAGCACGGCGACATTCAGCGGCGTTTTCAGGTCATGCGCCGTGTCGCTGCTGCGCCTGAAATTCGCGCGCGCAAAGTTGTCGAGCCAGGAGTCCAAGTGACTCTCAGCTTAATGCAAGGAAGAGGCCGTTTAGATCCCTCGATGCACGTTGATCTGCGCGATCGACTCTTCCAGCTTCCCTTCGACCACCGCGAACTCCGGATCGTGCGATGAGAGATACGCGAGCTCGCGCTCGGCCTCGCTCCGCTCGCGCTCCGCGGCGGCGAAATCGATCTCCGACGGCAACACGCCGCGCTCGGCCAGGACGATCACGCGGTCCGGCAAAACTTCGGCGAAGCCCCACGACAACACCATCCGCTCGACACGGCCGCCGTTGCGGTAACGCATCTCGCCGATGCGCAGCGTCGTGAGCAGCGGAGTGTGCCCCGGCAGGATGCCGATCTCGCCATCCGTTGCCGGAAGCACCACTTCGTCCGCTTCGGTGTCGATGATCTTCCGCTCGCGCGTGACCACCGTGAGGTTGATTTTCGTCGGCAGATCCGCCATCGGGTTTCCTTACGCCGCCTCGGCTTTCATCCGCTCGGCGCGCTCGAGCACCTGCTCGATCGTTCCCTGCAGCAGGAACGCCTGCTCCGGCACGTCGTCATGCTTGCCGTCGACGATCTCGCGGAAGCCGCGGATCGTGTCGGCGATCTTCACGTACTGTCCTTCGATGCCGGTGAACTGCTGGGCCACGAAGAACGGCTGCGACAGGAAGCGCTGGATCTTGCGCGCGCGGTTGACGATCACGCGATCCTCTTCCGACAGCTCGTCGATGCCGAGAATCGCGATGATGTCCTGCAGGTCCTTGTACTTCTGCAGCACGGCCTGCACGCCGCGCGCGGTGTTGTAGTGCTCGTCGCCGAGGATGCGCGGATCGAGGATCTTGGAGGTCGAAGCCAGCGGATCGACGGCCGGGTAGATGCCGAGCTCCGCGATCTGGCGCGAGAGAACGGTCGTCGCGTCGAGGTGAGCGAAGGCGGTGGCCGGCGCGGGATCGGTGAGGTCGTCCGCGGGGACGTAAATCGCCTGGACGGAAGTAATCGACCCCTTCTTGGTGGAGGTAATGCGTTCCTGCAGCTCGCCCATTTCGGTCGCCAGGTTCGGCTGGTATCCGACGGCGCTCGGCATGCGGCCGAGAAGCGCCGACACTTCCGATCCCGCCTGCGTGAAGCGGAAGATGTTGTCGATGAAGAGCAGCACGTCCTGCCCTTCCTGATCGCGGAAGTACTCGGCGACGGTGAGGCCGGTGAGGCCGACGCGCAGACGCGCACCTGGCGGCTCGGTCATCTGGCCGTAGATCAGCGCCGCCTTCGACTTCGACGGATCGCCCGGCACGATGACGCCGGTCTCGGCGAACTCGAGCCAGAGGTCGTTCCCTTCGCGCGTCCGCTCGCCGACGCCGGCGAACACGGAGAAGCCGCCGTGTTGCTTGGCGACGTTGTTGATCAGCTCCATGATCAGAACGGTCTTGCCGACGCCGGCGCCGCCGAACAGGCCGGTCTTGCCGCCCTTGGTGTACGGCTCGAGGAGGTCGATGACTTTGATGCCGGTCTCGAACATCTCGATGTTGGTCGACTGCTCGTCGAACGGCGGAGCCTCGCGATGGATCGACCAGTGCGCCTCGGCGTTGACCGGGCCCTTGTTGTCGACCGGCTCGCCGAGGACGTTGAGGATGCGGCCGAGGGTCTGGCGTCCGACCGGAACCGTGATCGGCATGCCGAGGTCGATGGCCTTCATGCCGCGGACCATACCGTCGGTCGGCTTCATGGCCACGCAGCGGACCTGGTTCTCGCCGATGTGGTTGGCCACTTCGACGACGACGTCGATCTTCACTTTTCCGAGCTCACCGTCGTCGACGATGCGGATCGCGTTGTAGATCGCCGGGAGATAGCCTTCATCGAATTCGATGTCGACCGCGGGGCCGATGATCTGAATGACTTTGCCGATCTTGTGGTCTGTTGCCATGTTTGTCTCCGTTACTCCTGGGCCGCCGACGCGCCCGACACGATCTCGATGATCTCCTTCGTGATCGCGGCCTGGCGGATGCGGTTGTAGGTCAGCGTGAGGTGACTGATCATGTCCGAGGCATTCTTCGTTGCCGCCTCCATCGCGGTCATGCGGGCGCCCTGTTCGGCCGCCGCGGACTCGAGGAGGATGCGATAGAGCTGAAACTCGATGTGCTTCGGCAGGATGTCTTCGAGAATCGCCGCGGGGCTCGGCTCGTAGAGGTAGTCGACGACGTTCTGCAGGTCGTCCCACGAGCGCTCCAGCGGCAGCAGCCGGATCACCCGCACCTGCTGCGCGATGATCGACTTGAACTCGTTGTAGACGACATAGACCGCGTCGAGGTCGCCGCTGATGAAGTCGGCGATGAAGCCCTTCGCGATCTCCTGCGCGGTCGCCAGCGACAGCGCCTGCAGCACGTGCGTCGCCTGCTTGCGGATCGGCAGCGAACGGCGCTTGAAGAAGTCGTTCGCCTTGCGGCCGATCGGCAGCAGCTGCACCGTCTCGAACTTTTTGTCGCGGATGAAGTTCTGCGTCGCGCGGATGACGTTCGCGTTGAACGCGCCGCAGAGGCCGCGGTCCGCGGTCACCGGGATGACGAGCACGTTGCGCTCGACCTCGTGCGCGGTCAGCAGCGGATGCGCCGTGACGTCGACGCGCGTCGCCACGGACGAGAGCACCTCGCGCAACGCGGCCGCGTACGGGCGCGCCGCGAACATCCGCTCCTGCGCGCGGCGCAGCTTCGCCGCCGCGACCATCTTCATCGCCTTGGTGATCTGCTGCGTGTTTTTGACGCTGCGGATCCGGCGCCGGATGTCGATTGTGCTGGGCATGTTCGTTAAGCCACGACGACGTTGGCGTTGTCGCGGACGTACGCGTCCTTGAACTCGGTGATGGCGCCGCGCAGCTCGCCTTCCAGCGCCTCGTCGAACTTCGACGCCGTCTCCAGCTTCTTCAGCAGTTCCTGCTTTTCATCATTCAGGAACTGATGCATCGCGGTTTCGAACGGCAGCACCGCGGAGACCTCGAGGTTGTCGAGGAAGCCTTTGACGCCGGCGTAAACGGAGGCGGTCTGGAGGCCGATGCTCATCGGCCGGTACTGCCCCTGCTTGAGGATCTCGACGAGCCGGCGGCCGCGATTGAGCTGCGCCTGCGTGACCTTGTCGAGGTCGGAGCCGAACTGCGCGAACGCCGCGAGCTCGCGGTACTGCGCGAGGTCGAGGCGCAGCGTGCCCGACACGGAGCGCATCGAGCGCACCTGCGCCGAACCGCCGACGCGCGAGACCGAGATGCCGACGTTGATGGCGGGACGGACGCCGGAGTGGAAGAGGTCCGTCTCCAGGAAGATCTGGCCGTCGGTGATGGAGATGACGTTCGTCGGGATGTACGCCGAGACGTCGCCCGCCTGCGTCTCGATGATCGGCAGCGCGGTCAGCGACCCGCCGCCCTTCTCATCGCTCAGCTTCGAGGCGCGCTCCAGGAGGCGCGAGTGGAGATAGAAGACGTCGCCGGGATAGGCCTCGCGGCCGGGCGGACGGCGGAGCAGCAGCGAGATCTCGCGATACGCCGCGGCGTGCTTGGAGAGATCGTCGTAGATGCAGAGCGCGTGCTGGCCGTTGTACATGAAGTACTCGGCCATGGCGCAGCCGGCGTACGGCGCGAGGTACTGCAGCGGCGCCGGCTCGGAGGCGGACGCGTTGACGACGATGGTGTAGTCCATCGCGCCGTACTCCTCGAGCGTCCGGACGACCTGCGCGACGGTCGACTTCTTCTGACCGATCGCGACATAGACGCAGATGACGTTCTTCCCCTTCTGGTTGATGATCGTGTCGATGGCCACCGCGGTCTTGCCGGTCTGGCGGTCGCCGATGATCAGCTCGCGCTGGCCGCGGCCGATCGGCACCATGGCGTCGATGGCCTTGAGTCCCGTCTGCAGCGGCTCCTTGACCGGCTTGCGGTCGACGACGCCGGGAGCGAGACGCTCGATCGGATAGCGCTCGGTCGTGTTGACCGGGCCCTTGCCGTCGACCGGCACGCCGAGCGGATTGACCACGCGGCCGACGACGGCCGGGCCGACCGGGACCGACATGATGAGTCCCGTGCGCTTGACCTGGTCGCCTTCCTTGATCGAGGAGGCCTCGCCGAGGAGCACGACGCCGACGTTGTCTTCCTCGAGGTTGAGGGCCAGTCCGGCGATGTCGTGGGGGAACGAGACGAGCTCGCCGGCCATGACGCGCTCCAGTCCGTACACGCGCGCGATGCCGTCGCCGACGGACGTCACGGTGCCGACCTCGGAGACGTCGACGCCGCGGCCGATGCCGGTCAATTGCTGGCGAATAATTTCTGTGATTTCTTCTGCTTTCAAATCAACAGCCATAAGGTCTCCGTTATTGGCGACGGGAAATTGATTACGCTAATGAAGCGCGAAATTTGTTGATCTTGCCGGCGACGGATGCATCCCAGATCTCGCTGCCCACCTGGGCCACGAATCCGCCGAGCAGCGTGGGATCGGTGGCCAGCCGCAGCTCGACCGTCTTTCCCAGCTTCTTCTCCAGCGTCTGCCGGAGCTCGTTCTGTTCCTTGTCGTCGAGCGCATGCGCGGTGCGGACGTCCGCCACCGCCACGTTGAGCGCGAGGTTGACGTACTGCGCCAGCGCGTCGTTGATTGCCGCGAGGTCGTTGATCCGATGGTTGCGGATCAGGACGTCGAGCACCTTCACCGCGAGCGCCGAAAGTCCGACGCGCGTCGCGATCTGCTCGGTGATCTTCAGCTTGATCTCGTTCTCGATGCCGGGGTTGGCGTAGAGCTCCTGCAGCTCGGACGACTTCCGGCGCTGCGCCTCGAACTGCTCGAGCTCGAGCCGCAGCGTGTTGGCCGCGGCCGGCGAGCCGGTGATGTCCATGATGGCGCGGGCGTAGGGGCGGGCGAAGCGGCGAATCACGAGCGCACCTCCTCGAGCTCCTTCACGCTCTCTTCGAACAGCTTGTGCCGGTCGTTGTCGGTGATCCGCTCGCGGAGCAGCGCCTCGGCACGTTCGCTGGCCAGCTCACCGGCGTATTCGGTCAGCTCGTGCCGCGCGCGCTTGAGTTTGTTGTCGACTTCGTTCCGCGCCGCGGCGAGGATCTTCTGCGCTTCCGCTTCCGCCGCGGCGATCAGCTCGCGCTTCTGGCGCTCGCCCTCGGCCTCGGCGCGTTCGCGGATCGCGCGCAGCTCGTCCTCGATCTGCGCGAGTCGCGACTGGATGTCGGTCGCGAGCTGGTCCGCTTTGGCGCGACGCGCGCTCGCTTCCTCGGCCGCGCGGCGAATCTGCTCGCTGCGCGCCGCCAGGGCGTTCTTCACCGGTCCGCCGATCAGCCATCCGAGGACGCCGAGGAAGACCAGCATGTTGGCGAGCTTGAGGATCCAGCCGGGGATGCCGAAGTAGGTCTTCGGCGCCTCGTGACCTTCGCCGTGCGCTTCGTTCGGATGCGCGACTTCGTGCGCCGCCTTTTCGCTGCCGTGCGCGACGTCGTTCGCGTTTTCCTGCGCGAAGAGCGGCGCGACTGCGAACAAAAGAATGAAGAGGAGGAGCAGCTTGCGCGTCATCACACCGCCCTCCCGAGGATCTGCTCGGCGGCTTCGCGGGCGAGCGATTCGGACTCGCGGACGATCTTCTCGCGCGCGGCCTTCACGTCGGCGTCGAGGTGCTGATCGGCTTCGCTGACGATCGCCTTCGCATCGGCGTTCGTCTTTTCGACCATCGTCTGGCGATGCGCCGCGGCCTCGCCGCGGGCGCGCTCGCGGAGCTGCGCCGCTTCGCGCTTGGCGTTGTGGAGGCGCGATTCGATCTCCGCGGTCGCGGCGGTGAAGCGTGCGAGCGCTTCCTCGTGCAGACGGTCGGCGGTCTTCGTCTCCGTCTCGCGGGCCTCGAGCACGTCGTTGATGGGCTTCAGAAAAAACTTACGCACGATCAGGTAGTTCAGAAAGAACATCACCATGATCGCGGGCAGAGACCAATCGGGCGCAAGATTGATTTGCATAGTTCAGAGGGATTCGGCTCCGGGTCGTGCGGCGGGCTTGGCAACGGTGCGCGCTGCCCCAAAGCTGCGGGTATATACCACAGAGGAAACAACGCTGTCACGAGGCCGGTTGAGCATCTCCGGGTGGCCGACGAAACGTACAAACGCATTCTCACTCGGGCCGATGAATTCTTCGACTCGGTGATGGAATCACAGCCGCAGAATCTGCAGTGCGGACGCGGCTGCTCGCTTTGCTGCTACGGCCTGTTCGAGATCGGCGGCGCCGACGTCGCGGTGATCGCCGACGGCCTCTCGAAACTGAATCCGATGCGGCGCGAGATGATCATCCGCCGCGCGGTCGAGATCGTCGCCTCGAGCCGCCATCCCAACCTCCGCGAATGCTCGCCGATCGAGAAGGAAGAGTTCTTCGAGCGGACCGCCACGACGCCCTGCCCGAACCTCGACGACAGCGGCTTGTGCATGATCTACGAGCATCGCCCGCTCGTCTGCCGCACGTTCGGCCTCCCGCTCCGCGACGGCTCGCGCTACATCGGCGACGTCTGCGAGCTGAACTTCGAGGAGGCGACGTTCGACGAGAAGGAATCGGCCGCGTGGGACCTGCAGTGGGAGGACGAGCTCGGGCCGGAGGACGAGTACACGATTCCGGAGGCGATCATCCTCGCGGCGCGGATGCGCAGCTGGCTACGATGACACCTTGGCGAGGTTCGCCACGTTGCTGCCGCGCGACTTCTCCCCCATCACGCAGTTGCCCTGGAAAATCGCCCCTTCTTCGATGATGAGCGCCGGCGTATCGATGTCGCTGTAGACCTTTCCGTTGCGGTGGATCTCGACGCGCTGGTCGGCCACGATCTTGCCGATCACGGTGCCGCTGATGGCGACGCGTCCGACGTGGATCTCCCCTTCGATCTGTGCGCTCTCGCCGACGACGAGCTCGTTCTTCGAGGTGATGCGGCCATTGAAGCGGCCGTCGATGCGCATCGTGTCTTCGAACTCCAGCTCACCTTTGAATGCGGCGCCTCGATCGAGGAATCCGTTCAGTTCACCGCTTTTGCCCTTCGTCATTTTCGTCTCCCCATCAGGTCATCGAACAGGCGGATCAGATCATCTTCGCTGGCGAAGCGGATGTGAATCACGCCGCCGCGCCGCTTGCGATCGATTTCTACTTTGGTTCGTAAAGTTCTTTGCAGTTTTTCCTCGGCGTCGCGCGTGAAGACGTCCTTCTCTTTTTCCTTCTTCTCGACCGTTTTCGGCGAGCTTTCCGAGGCGAGCATCTCCGTCTGGCGGACGTTGAGGTTCCGCTTCACGACGCGGTCGGCGAGCTGCTCCTGCTTTTTCGTCGACTCGACGGCGAGCAATGCACGCGCGTGGCCCATCGAGAGCTGCCCCGAGGCGAGCAACTTCTTCACGTTGTCCGGTAACTTCAATAACCTCAGGAAGTTAGCGACGGTCGAGCGCTCTTTGCCGACCTGTTTCGAGATCTCTTCCTGGGTGAGGCCGAACTCCTCATGTAATTGATGATAGGCGAGCGCTTCTTCGATCGGGTTCAGATCCTCGCGCTGAATGTTCTCGATGAGCGCGATCTGGAGCGCGTCGCCCTCGCCCATCTCCTCTTTGACGACGACCGGGACGGTGGTCAGGCCGGCCTTCTGCGCGGCGCGGTAGCGGCGCTCGCCGGCGATCAGCTTGTAGCGGTTCTCGCCGGCGCGGGTGACGACGAGCGGCTGGACGATGCCGTGCTGGCGCACGGAGCGCGCGAGCTCTTCGATCGACGCCTCGTTGAACGTCTTGCGAGGCTGGTAGGGATTCGGCGCGATCTGGTCGATCGCCAGTTCCATGAGTCCCGCACTCTGGGGGGCCGGAGCGGGAGCTTCGGCCGGGCGCTGCGGGATGAGAGCGCCAAGGCCACGGCCGAGGACTTTCTTCTGATTCACCGCATCCACCTCAGATGACGTTCTCCGCGCGCTGGATGAATTCCTTCGCGAGGCTGATGTACGCCTCGCTGCCGCGGGAGCGAATGTCGTACAGGATAATCGGTTTGCCGAACGACGGCGCCTCGCCGAGGCGGACGTTGCGCGGGATGATGGTGTCGTAGACCTTCCCCACGAAGTGCGTGCGGACTTCCTCGGCGACCTGTTTCGAGAGGTTCATCCGGTCGTCGTACATCGTCAGGACGATCCCTTCGATGTCGAGGCCGGGATTGAGCAGGTCGCGGACGCGCTCGACGGTGTTGACGAGCTGGGAGATCCCTTCGAGCGCGAAGTACTCGCACTGCATCGGGACGAGGACGGAGTTCGCGGCGGTCAGGCCGTTGATGGTGAGAAGGCCGAGCGACGGCGGCGAGTCGAGCAGGACGTAATCGAAGTCGCCGTCGATGTCAGCCAGGGCCCGTTTGAGGCGGAACTCGCGGCCGATGGCGTCGCTGAGCTCCATCTCCGCTCCGACGAGGTCGACGGCGGAAGGCGCAATAAAGAACGTAGGGAGCTCGGTCTCCCGGATGATCTCCCGCACCTTCATCCCCTCGGTGAGGACGTTGTAAATCGACTTCTCTTCGTTCTTGCCGATGCCGACCCCGGACGTGGCGTTGGCCTGGGGGTCGAGATCGACGAGGAGGACCTTCCGCTCACACGCGGCCAGTGAGGCGCCGAGGTTGATCGCGGTCGTCGTTTTCCCGACGCCGCCTTTCTGGTTTACGAGGGTGACGATCTTCGTCATGGTGTTCCACGTGGAACGTTCAAGGTGACGAGGAAGTTCGCTTCTCCGCGCGGCAGCCGGAAGACCTCTCCGCGCTCGAATCCTCGCAACTCCGGCACGTCCGGCGAGCCCTGGAACAGCGCCACCCGGGCGCCGCTCGCAAGGTGCGGCTCGAGCGACGGCACCCACTCCTCCGGATTTCCAACTGCACGCGAAACGACGAGGGAGAACTTCAAATCAGGTGGGAACCGCGCCAAAGCGCGCGTCAATCTATCACCGTAAACCCGCGCGTTCAATCCGCATTCGCGCACCACATGCTTCAGAAACGCCCACTTTTTCTGGTCCGCTTCGACCAGATGGAACGTCGCGCCGGGCGAAACGATGGCCATCGGAATCGCCGGCAGCCCGCCGCCCGAACCGAAATCGAGCACGTCCCCCGCCGGCTTCAGGATCTCCGCCGCCGCCAGCGCCTCGGCGATGTGCTCGTCGAGATGCTCCTTCGCTTCCGGCCCGATCAGGTTGATCTTCTCGTTCCAGGTGAGCAGAAGGCGTTGATAAACGCTAAGCAACGGATTCATGACGTCTGCGCGCCGCGCCGGAGGTGCATCCGCAGGATCGCGATGGCGGCCGGCGTAACGCCGGGAATCCGGCTGGCCTGTCCGAGCGAGGCCGGGCGGACGAACGAGAGCTTCTCGGTCATCTCCCGCGAAAGTCCCGGCAGCGCGTAGGTCATCGTCGCCGGGATCCGCAGCTCTTCATCGGCGACCAGCTTCGCCGCCTCGCGCTGCTGGCGGTCGATGTAGCCGGCGTAGCGGAGATTGCTGACCACCCCTTCCCGCTCCTCCTCGTTCAGTGCCGCGAAGGCGGTACTCACCTCCGGCAGCACTTCGGCGGCGGCCGCGATGAACGCGTCGACGTCGAATTCGTGCCGCTGCATCAGCTTCGCGACGGTGACCTTTTCGCTGATGGCGATGCCGGCGGTGGCCAGCCAGGCGACCGTTTCGCGTTCCGGCGTGAGTGTCGTCTGCGCGACGTTGCGCGCGCGATACATGCGCGTGACGCGCGCGTCGACGCGGCGCTTCCGCTCGTCGTCGAGGATGCCGAGGCGGGCCGCGATCGGCGTCAGCCGCTCGTAGACCGAGTCGCAGCCGAGGAGCAGGCGATGCTCGGCGCGGCTGGTGAACATCCGGTACGGCTCTTCGGTGCCGAGGGTCACGAGGTCGTCCATCATGACGCCGGCGTAGGCTTCGTCGCGGCGCAGCACGAGCGGTTCGGCGCCGCGGACGAACTGTAGCGCGTTGATGCCGGCGAGGAGTCCCTGCGCGGCGGCCTCCTCGTAGCCGGACGTGCCGTTGATCTGCCCGGCGAGGAAGAGGCCTTCGACGCCGCGCACCTGCAGCGACGGCTCGAGTTGCTCCGGGTTCACAAAGTCGTACTCGACCGCGTAGCCGTAACGGGCGATCGTCGCGTTCTCGAAGCCGGGCAGCGACCGGACGACACCGTCCTGGACGTCGGCGGGAAGCGACGTCGAGATGCCGTTGAGGTAGAGCCACGGATGCTCGAGGCCTTCCGGCTCGACGAACACCTGGTGCCGTTCCTTTTCGGCGAAGCGGACGACCTTGTCTTCAATGGATGGGCAGTAGCGCGGGCCGGTCGCCTGGATCTGGCCGGAGTACATCGGCGCGCGGTGGAGGTTCGCTCGGATCAGCTCGTGCGCAAACGCGCCGGTGTACGTGAGGTGGCAGAGCACCTGCGGCTGCGGGAGCGCGTCAGTGAGGATCGAGAACGGGCGCGGGTTGGGATCGCCGGGCGCCTCGTCGAGCTTGGAAAAGTCGACCGTGTCACGGGCGACGCGGGGCGGAGTTCCGGTCTTGAGGCGGCCGAGCTTCAGGCCGAAGGCGCGCAGCGAATCGGAAAGGCCTTCGGCGGACGGCTCGCCGAAGCGGCCGCCGCGGGTCTTCAACTCTCCCGAATGCATGAGCGCGTGGAGGAAGGTGCCGGTGGTGATGATGACGGCCTTCGCTTCGAGGAGGGTGCCGTCGGCGAGGGTTACGCGCGCCGAGTCACATGCGGTGACCGAGCCCTCGATGATCGTGAGGTTCGGCTCGGCTTCGAGGATCGAGCGGACCGCGGCGGCATAGAGGTCGCGATCGCACTGCGCACGCGGTCCCTGCACGGCCGGGCCTTTGGAACGATTGAGCACCTTGAACTGGATGCCGGCGCGATCGGTCGCCTCGCCCATCAGTCCGCCGAGGGCATCGATTTCTTTGACGAGGTTGCCCTTGGCGAGGCCGCCGATGGCCGGGTTGCACGACATGCGGCCGATCGCGTCGCGCAGCATGGTGATCATGGCGACGCCGGCTCCGCCGCGTGCGCAGACGCGCGCAGCCTCCGCTCCCGCGTGGCCGCCGCCGATCACGATCACATCGAAGCGCGTCATGTTCCACGTGGAACAGACGGGGAAGCGGCTCTACTTCCCGATGCAGAATTTAGTAAATATTTCCGTAAATACGTCATCGCGCGTGATCGCGCCGGTGAGAAGGGCGAGCGCGTTGGACGCACGGTAGAGGTCGACAAGGACAACTAGCTCGTCGTGGATCTCCTGCAGCGACTGCCGCGCCGCGAGCAAAGCGGCCTCCGCTTCCGCGACGGCGATCCGCTGGCGGTCATTGACCAGCACGGCTGACGACTCCGGCGCGGCGAACTCATCGCGGACAAGCGCGTCGAGACGCGACAGCAGCTCCTCGATGCCGAGGCCAGCCGGGACGCTGATGCCGAGCTCACCTGCCGGTGCTGGCGCCAGGTCGGTTTTCGTGTAGACGCGGATGACCAGTCCGTCGAACGACTCCGGCTCGACCGGCGCCGTCGCGTCGATCAGATAAAGAATGATGTCGGCCCGCCGCGCCGCTTCGCGCGCGCGCTCGATGCCGATGCCTTCCACCACGTCCGCCGACTCGCGCAGACCCGCCGTATCGGCCAGCGTCACCGGCAGTCCGCCGATCTCGATCGTCTCGCGCACGATGTCGCGGGTCGTGCCGGGGATCGGCGTCACGATCGCCCGCTCGCTGCCGACCAGGCGATTCAGCAGCGTCGACTTGCCGGCGTTCGGACGCCCGAGGATCACCGCGTCGAGTCCGCGCGTCGTTGCCCGGCCGCGGCGGAACGTGTCGCCGAGTTGTCGCGTCGCCTGGATCGCTTCGTCGATGCGGCGCGATGCCTCGTCGCGCGTGATGAACTCGTAGCCTTCTTCGCTGAAATCGAGCGCCGCTTCGAGCCGCGAGATCACGTGCAGCAGCGTTTCGCGGATCGCGCTCGCGGTGCGGCTCAGCGCTCCCTCGAGATTGACCAGCGACAACTTCGCCTGCAGCGGCGTGCGGGCGTTGATCAGGTCCGCAACCGACTCCGCCTGGACGAGATCGAGCTTGCCGTTCAGCACCGCGCGCTCGGTGAACTCGCCCGGCTCCGCCATCCGCGCGCCGAGGTCGACCGCCGCTTCGAGCACGCGTTGCACGAGCAGCGGATTGCCGTGCAGCGTCAGCTCGACGAGATCGTTGCCGGTGAACGAGCGCGGCGCGACGTAGCGGATCGCCACGCATTCATCGAGCAGCTCGCCTTTGTGCCGTAGGTGCGCAAAGGCGGCGTGCCGTTCCCCCGGCAGTGCGCCGGAGAGCGTTTCGAGGATTGAGGAGGCGGCCGGTCCGTCGATGCGGACGATGGCCAGCGCGCTGCGACCGACCGGCGTCGCGGGCGCGACGATCGTATCGGTCGGACTGATGGTCACGACTCCGTGGCCGCCCGCCGGATGATCGCCACCCGCTTGAAGAAGCCCTCACCGCGCGACTCGGTCGTCACCTCGGCGTCATCGCGCAGCGCCATGTGCACGATGCGGCGCTCGATCGGGCTCATCGCCTCCAGCAGGAACTCACGGCCGTTCTCGCGTACGCGATCGGCGATCTCTCGCGCGCGCTGCTCGAGGTCTTCGATGCGGCGGCCTTTGAAGTTCTCGCAATCGAGCTCGATGTCTTTCTCGATCTTCCGTCCGACGAGCGACTTGTTCGCCAGCACCTGCAGCGCATCGAGCAGCTCGCCGTGACGATCGATCATCCGCCGGCCGTCAGCGCCGTAGAGCTTCACGTTGACCTGCGTCTCGTTCTCTTCGGTTCGCACCGTGAGGTTCAGCTTTGCGAGAGAAAGTACTTGTTCGCACCAAGCGCGCACCGCAGCGGCGGTCTCGGACTCCGGTCCCTGCTCGGGAATGTCGGCGGCGAACTGCTGGAAATCGCCTGGCTGCAGTGCATCGTCATCGTCGTCGTATTCGGGACGGCGGCGAGGTCCTCCGCGCGGCGGACGCGAGTCGCGCGACTGCCCCCGCCCTGCGCCCCGCCCCGCCCGCCCGCCCGCGCGCGGGGCGCGCTCGCGGCTGCGAACCGGAGGACCGGCCGGCGCCGAGGGGGATGCGGCCGGCGCTGCCGCGGTGGCGACGGCGGCCGCCGGTTGCGGCTGCGGCGGCTCGGCGTTCTCGTTGACTTCCGCTTCGATGACGACGCGCTTGACGCCGCCGAGGAAGCCGCGCTTTTCGGCGACGACGGCGTGACGCAGCTTGTACCGCTCCACGCCGAATGTTTCCGCCGCGTGGTTCAGCGCTTCTTCGACATTCTTTCCTTCGAATCGCTGCATCGGATCCTCGTCACCCTGGCTGCTGATCGGGATGATCGGCCCACCACTTGTTCATGATCAACTGCTGGACAATCCCCAGGATATTTTGCACGAGCCAGTAAATCACGAGACCGCTCGGCAGCTCCTTGAAGAAAAACCCGAAGAGCAGCGGCATGATCATGAACATCCGCTTCTGCGCCGGGTCGACGGTCGTCGGCGTCAGCGTCTGCTGGATGAACATCGTGATGGTCATCAGGATCGGCGTGATGTAGTACGGGTCCTTCGTCGAGAGGTCGTGGATCCAGAGGACGAACGGCGCGCCGCGCAGCTCGATGGCGCGTGAGAGCAGGCCGTAGAAGCCCCAGAAAATCGGGAGCTGCAGCACCATCGGGAGGCAGCCGCCCATCGGATTGACGCCCTCCGTCTGGTACAGCTTCATCACGTCCATGTTCATCTTCTGGCGCTGCTCGGGATCCGACTTCGCTTTCTTGTAGCGCGCCTTGATGGCCTCGACCTTCGGCTGCAGCTTCTGCATCTTGCGCATCGAGACGATGCTCTTGTGCTGCAGCGGATAGAGGACGATCTTGATCAGGATCGTCAGGACGATGATGGCGAAGCCCCAGTTCTTCGTGAACGAATTCAGCCACTTCAGCACGATGAGGAAGAAGCGCGCGATCACGCCGAACGTGCCGAACTGCAGCGTCTTCTCGAGGCCGTAGCGATCGACGACGCCGGTCTCCTTCGGACCGAAGAACGCGCTGCCCGAGACCAGTCCGTCCGGCGCCGAGTTCACCGCGGCGTAGAGCTCGCGGCGCTTTTCGTTCTTCGCGCCGCCGACGATGTCGATGCGGGTGAGCACCGCGCCGCTCGACTTCTCCGGCTTGAGCACGGAGAGGAAGTAGTTGTCCTCGATGCCGATGAACTGCGTGTCCGATCCGTACGGCGTGACGGCGTCGGCCTTCTCGCGCTTCACGACCTTGAGGCTGTCGTCGCGCTGCACGACGGCGTCGCCCGTGATCGTCAGCTGGCTCTGGCCTTCTTCGGTGTCGAGCGTCCGGATGCCGGGGCCGATCGCGACGCGGTACGGCGTCGCCGGATTCACCGCCATCGCGAAGTGGAACAGGTACTCGGGGCCGACACGGAAGGTCTTCGACGCCGCGACGCCGTTGCCGGCGTAACGATAATCAATGATGGTGGTCTGCCCCTCGTGCGACTCGTCGACTTTCCAGAGCGCCGTGTTGAGACGGTCGGCGACCTGGCGGTTCTGCGCGACGACGGTGAAGGGGAAGTCGGTGCGGTCGGCGGGACGCCCCTTCACCAGCTCGACGTTGCCGCCGTTCTTCGCGCGATAGTGCTTGAGCTGAAACGAGATCAGCTCGGCGCCGCGGTTGGAGAAGGTGGCGATGAAGTCGGGAGTGTCGACGCGCGTGAACTGCTGCGTCGAGGCAGAGACGTCGCCGACGACCGGTGCTGCGATCGACGGAGCCGCCGGCTGCGCGGCAACGGGAGCAGCGGCCGAGGTCGTGGTGGTCGTGGTCGAAGTCGAAGAGGCCGAGGTGTCGGTCGTCGACGTCGCGGTCACGGCCGGTTTCTTCGGTGTGAACTGCGGAAAGAGCTTCGGCGCGAGCGTTCCATATAAATAGAGGATCGCGAACGAGAGCAGGACAGCGATGAAGATTCGTTTTTCCATTCAGTCAGGGAACGGGGTCCCAACCTCCCGGATTGAAGGCATGGCAGCGGGAAAGCCGGCGCAGGCCGAGCCATCCACCGCGGATCAATCCGTATTTTTCGATCGCCTGCATCATGTAGATCGAGCAGGTCGGCTCGAATCGGCACATCGGCGGCAACAGCGGAGAGAGGAAGCGCTTGTAGGAACGAAGCAGGAAGAGAGCGGCCGCGCGCATGGGGAGGGGCTCACTCGGCAGCGCTCGTCACGACGCGGCGCAGGACCTTGGTGAGGTCCGCGCTGAAGTCGGGGAAGGTAGCGTCGGCGGCATTGGGCTTCACATTCACCACGACGTCGACGCGCGGCGCGTCGAGGCCGAGCGGCTCGCGCTGCCGCCGGTAAACCTCGCGCGTCCAGCGCTTGAGACGATTACGAACGGTGGCTTTCCCGATCTTTTTCGTGGCGGTGATGCCGACACGCGAATGCGGCAAGCCGTTCCCGGCGAAAAAGACGACCGCATATCGGGAAAAGATTTTTCGGCCCGTTTCGTAAACCCGAAGAAACTCGCGACGTTTCGCCAGCCTCTTCTCTTTTGGGAGGGCGGCGTCGGTCACGAGTCGACTTAGACCGCCAGGCGCTTGCGGCCCTTGCGGCGACGGCGCGAAAGAACCGCCTGTCCGTCCTTCGTGCGCATCCGGACGAGGAAGCCGTGCGTGCGCTTGCGGCGGCGGTTGTTCGGCTGAAAAGTACGCTTCATTGCAGTAACCCCTTGAAAAGACAGCGTGAAAGAAAGCGCTGAGTATAGTCACCGCCCATGGGATGGTCAAACGAAGGGCGGAAAGCATGCGGGCAAACTGGTGTGAACTCGTCCTTATTCCACTGTAGCGAGCCACGTTTTTGCGTGCTAGACTCGCAGGCCCATCACAAGGGACGGCTTTTCCACAGTTGTGGAAAACCTGTGGATTTTCAAGCAGATAGCTCCGGTCCTTCCCCCTCATGAATGTCTGGAACCAGCTCCTTGCCCGGATCGAGCAAATCATTGACCGGACGGACTATGAAACGTGGTTCGTTCCGACCCGGTTTCTCGCACGCCGCGGCGATACGATCGACGTCGGCATCCCTACGCAAAAACATGTCGACACCGTCCGCGACCGCTTCGGCTCGCAGGTCCGCGAGCTGCTGAACGAGCTCTCGCGCGAGCGCGTGCAGGTCCATTTCGTCATCGAAAACTCCGACGACGATCTCCCCCAGCTCAGCGCCCAGCCGCCGCGCGAGGAGATGATCTCCTCGACCTTCAACCCGCGCTACAGCTTCTCCACGTTCGTCGTCGGCAGCTCCAACCAGCTTGCCTACGCCGCGTCGCTCTCCATCGCCGAAAACCCGAGCGGCTCGTTCAATCCGCTCTTCATTTACGGCGGCGCCGGCCTCGGCAAAACGCACCTGATCCAGGCCGTCGGCCAGAAGATGCGCGAAAAGGATCCGAAGAAGAAGGTCGTCTACATGTCGGCCGACAGCTTCGTGACGGACCTCATCACGTCGATCCGCTACGACAAGATGTCGGCGTTCCGCGAGCGCTATCGCACGCTCGACGCACTGCTGCTCGACGACATCCAGTTCCTCGCCGGCAAGGAACGGACGCAGGAAGAGTTCTTCCACACGTTCAATGCGCTGTACGAGGCGCAGCGGCAGATCGTCTTCACTTCAGACGCGCCGCCGAAAGACATCCCGACGCTGGAAGAGCGGCTGCGCTCCCGCTTCGAATGGGGACTCATCGCCGACATCCAGCCGCCCGACCTCGAGACGAAGGTCGCGATCCTCCGCAAGAAAGCGGAAGAGCGGAAGATGGACCTGCCGCAGGAAGTCGCGATCTTCATCGCCGAGCGCGTCCGGTCGAACATCCGCGAGCTCGAAGGACATCTGAATCGCGTCGCGGCTTACTCATCGCTCGCCGGACATCCGGTGACCATCGACTTGGCGAAAGAAGCGCTGCGCGATCTGCTGTCGAAGGAAAACAAGCCGATCACCGCTGCCGAGATCATGAAGGTCGTCGCCGCGCACTACGGCATCAAGGTGATGGACCTGAAGTCGAAATCGAACGCAAAGACGATCGCCTATCCGCGCCAGGTGGCGATGTACATGTGCAAGCACCTCACCGATCTTTCGTATCCGGAGATCGGAAAGCTGTTCAACAACAAGCACCACTCGACCGTCATGTACTCGGTCGACAAGATCGATCAACTGATGCAGGACGATCAGCAGCTCGCACGCACGATCGACATGCTCACGAAACAGTTCAGGTGAGCCTGTGGAAAGGGTCACCGAAAAGCTGCGGATGAAAAACCACCACACCTCGGACCGGTCGGAAACTGCGGAAAACAGGGAACTTTTCCGGTGTTTTTCCGCGCCGAAACCCGCAGCTTCGCATCGTGCAGAACTGCTATACTTTCGAAACCTTTGCAGCGTGCCCGAGTATTTTCCGCACGGTTCTACTGCTATCACCACTAAAGAGAAAAAGAGTTTGGTTCTGAAGGAAGAGACATGGAGCTGACAGTCGGAAAAGCTGATCTTCAGAAAGAGTTGCAGCTTTGCCAGGGAGTCGTCGAAAAACGCTCGACGATTCCGATCCTCTCGAACGTGCTGCTCAAAGCGGCCGACGGAAAGCTCCAGGTCGCGGCGACCGATCTCGACGTCACGATCCTCACTTCGTGCTCCGCAAAAATCACGACGCCCGGAGGGGTCACGCTCGAAGCGCGCCGCCTCTTCGACATCGTCCGCAGCCTTCCCGACGACGACGTGCACATCGCGCTGCAGGAAAACAACCAGATGCTGATCGAGTCGGGGACGGCGAAGTTCCGGCTCCTGGGACTCCCGGCCGAGGACTATCCGACGCTGCCGACGGTCAACGTGAGCGAGGGCTACACGATCCCGCTCGACGAGCTGAAGACGATGGTCGCGAAGGTGAAGTTCGCGATCACGCACGAGGAGACCCGCTTCCAGCTCAACGGCGCGCTGCTGAAAATGCAGCCTCAGAAAATGGAGATGGTCGCCACCGACGGCCATCGCATGGCGCTGATCAACTTCCCGTACGCGGTCGCCGCAAACGGCCGCAAAAAAGGGAGCGACCTCACGATTCTGATTCCGCGCAAGGCGCTCGATGAGATCCTGCGCCTCGAGGCCGGCGAGGATGGGACGGTCCGCTTCGGCGTCTCCGACAACCAGCTCTTCTTCGACGCCGCCGATCGCCGCCTGATGGCGCGCATGATCGATGTCAACTTCCCGAACTACATGGAAGTCATCTCGCGCGACAACGATCGCCACGTGATGGTCGATCGCGAGCGTCTGCTCTCGACGATCAAGCGCATCTCGCTCGTCGCCAACGAGCGGACCCGCGCGGTGCGCTTCGATTTCGCGCCGGGCAAGCTGACCGTGTCGTCGACGAATCCGGAGCTTGGCGACGCGCGCGAGACGGTTCCGATCGACTACGCCGGCCAGCCGTTCTTCGTCGGCCTGAATGCCGCGTACGTGATGGATTTCCTCAGCGCGACCGATACGCCGAGCGTGTCGCTCGACCTGAAAGACGAGAACAGCCAGTGCATCGGACGTCCCGCGTCGACGGCGGAAGACCTGCCGTACGACTACCTGTACGTCGTGATGCCGATGCGGCTGGCGTGATCCTTCGCGCCATCACCGCGCAGAATTTCCGCAACCTCGACGCTGCGGACCAGACGTTTCATCCTCACGCCAACATCGTCGTCGGCCGCAACGGACAGGGGAAGACGAACCTGCTCGAGGCGATCTACTTCCTGGCCACGACGAAGTCGTTCCGCACCACGCGCATCGCGAGCCTCTTCCGCTTCGACGCGCCGAACCTCTTCGTCAGCGGCGCGGTGGAGCGCGGCGGCATCGAGCGGTCGATGTCGGTCGGATTGGAAGCGGAAACGCGGCGCCGCGTGCTGACGATCAACGCGGAGAAGGTGCCGCTCGCCGCGTATCTCAACGCGCTCACGGTCTTCGCCTACTCGTCGTCGCGGCTCGACATCCTGCGCGGTGCGCCGGAAGAGCGGCGGCGTTTTCTCGATCGCGGTGTGGCCAGCATCAACCCCGGCTATCTCGAGCAGCTCACGCGCTACGGGCGCGCGCTCAAGCAGCGCAACGCGCTCCTGCACGACGTTGCGGCGCACAACGCGTCCGCCTCGATGCTCGATCCGTGGGACCAGGAGTTCGCGGCCGCGGCGGCGCCGGTGTGGAACGCCCGTGGAACATACGTGCAGCAGCTCGCCGAAACGTTCCGCGAGATCGTGACGGCGCATCGCTATCACGTCGCGAACGTCGCCCTGGCGTACAAGCCGGCGACGACGGCCGTCCCTCGATCGGCGGAGATCCGCGCGCGGATGTCGCTCTCCGGTCCGCAGCGCGACGTGCTCGATTTCGAGGTCGACGGGCGGCCGGCCGCCGAGGTGCTGAGCGGCGGCGAGCAGAAGATGATCGTGCTCTTTCTGAAGTTCGCGAAGATCGAGCTTTTCAGGCGCCGGACCGACGAGTCGCCGCTCTTTCTGCTCGACGATATCGACGCCGAGCTGGACCTCGACATTCTTCAGGAATTGTTGCAAAAACTGCCGCCCGAAACACAGGTTTTTGCAACCTCCGCGAAGGAGCGTTTCCTCGACGTCCTGGAGACCGCTCCCCACCGCCGCTTACTGATTGAAAACGGACGAGTTACGGGAACCCGAGATTTCGTCTGACGCGGGATTTTCATAGTAAAATTCTGCGTTTCCATCAGCGACGTAAAAGCCCGCCTTTGAAGACCGAAAGTTAACGATCCAGCATGCCAGACGACTATACGGAAAACGGCCCGAATCTCCCCGACGCAACCTACACCGCAGAAGACATCAAAGTCCTCAAGGGACTCGATGCCGTGCGCAAGCGTCCGGGCATGTACATCGGCGACACCGACGACATCACCGGCCTGCATCACATGGTCTACGAAGTCGTCGATAACGCGATCGACGAGGCCCTCGCCGGCTACGCCGACCGCGTGTCGGTGACGATCCATCAGGACAACTCGGTCACGGTCGAAGACAACGGGCGCGGCATCCCGGTCGACCTGCACAAGGAAGAAAACCGCTCCGCGGCCGAGGTCATCATGACCGAGCTGCACGCCGGCGGTAAGTTCGACAACAACTCGTACAAAGTCTCCGGCGGTCTGCACGGCGTCGGCGTCTCCGTCGTCAACTTCCTCTCCGAGTGGCTGGAGCTGGAGATCCATCGCGACGGCAACATCTGGCGCCAGCGTTACGAGGGCGGCGTCCCGGTCGCGCCGATCGAGCGCGGCGAGAAGACGGCGAAGCGCGGCACGCGCGTCACGTTCAAGGCCGATCCGGCGATCTTCTCTGTCACCGAGATGAACTACGACACGCTCACGCAGCGCCTGCGCGAGCTGGCGTTCCTCAACTCCGGCGTGCACATCGAGATCCGCGACGACCGCACCGAGAAGCACCACGAGTTCCGCTACGAGGGCGGTATCGTTTCCTTCGTGCGCGACCTGAACAAGAACAAGACGCCGCTCCACGAAGAGCCGATCTTCATCCGCGATGAAGTCGATGGCGAAGCCGTCGAGATCGCGCTGCAGTGGAACGAGGGCTACTCCGAAAACATCTTCTGCTTCACGAACACGATCAAGAACCTCGACGGCGGCACGCACCTCATCGGCTTCAAGGGCGCGCTGACGCGCACCATGAACAAGTACGTCGAGGAGTCGGGCATCCTGCAGAAGTTGAAGCTCTCGCTCGAGGGCGACGACATCCGCGAAGGACTCGCCGCCGTGATCAGCGTGAAGGTCCGCGACCCGAAGTTCTCGTCGCAGACGAAAGACAAGCTGGTCTCCTCGCACGTGAAGACGTGGGTCGAGCAGGTCGTCGGCGCGCGCCTCGGCGAGTTCCTCGAAGAGAACCCGCGCGAAGTGCGCCGCATCGTCGACAAGGTCGTCGAGGCCGCGCGTGCACGCGAAGCGGCACGCAAGGCGCGCGACCTGACGCGCCGCAAGGGTGCGCTCGATTCCGCGTCGCTGCCGGGCAAGCTCGCCGACTGCCAGGAGCGCGATCCGCGTTTCTGCGAGATCTACTTCGTCGAGGGTGATTCGGCAGGCGGCTCCGCGAAGCAGGGCCGCGACCGCCGCTTCCAGGCGGTGCTGCCGCTCAAGGGCAAGATCCTCAACGTCGAGCGCGCACGCCTCGACAAGATGCTCTCTTCCGAGGAAATCCGGCTGATGATCACGGCCCTCGGTACCGGCATCGGCGCCGGCGACTTCGACGTCGCCAAGCTCCGCTATCACAAGATCATCATCATGACGGACGCCGACGTCGACGGCTCGCACATCCGCACGCTGATCCTCACGTTCTTCTTCCGCTACATGCGCGAGGTGATCGATCGCGGGCATCTGTTCATCGCGCAGCCGCCGCTCTTCAAGGTCTCGCAAGGCAAGAAAGACACGTACCTGAAGGACGAGCTCGAGAAGTCGCGCTTCCTGCTCAACCGCATCGCCGCGAACGTCCAGGTGACGCCGCAGGCCGGCGGCACGCTCAACGGCGAGACGCTGGTGACGATGCTGCAGCGGATGGAGGAGTACCGCTCGCACGCGAAGAAGCTGCAGTCGCGCGGAATGCCGGGCGAAGCGCTCGACGTCCTCTTCGCGGAAGGCTTCAGCGACCGCACGGCGCTGCACGATCCGGAGAAAGTGCAGTCGCTTTCCCGCGCGCTCGCCGCGCACGGATTCGAGCACGTCGAGCCGAAGACCGACGCCGAGACCGAAACGACCGTGCTGCAGTTCTCGGTCGGCGGCAACGGCACGGGACGCAAGGTCACGATCAACAACGAGCTGCTGTCGCAGTACGAGTTCCGCCAGATGGCAAAGGCGTACGAGCAGCTCTCCGCGTTCGGCCTCCCGCCGTACGCGCTGGAGCACGACGGCGAGACGACGACGTTCGCGCGCGTCGATGACCTCATCTCCGAGATCTACCGCCGCGCCGAAAAGGGCCTCTCCATCCAGCGTTACAAAGGCCTCGGCGAAATGAACCCCGACCAGCTCTGGGACACGACGATGAACCCCGAGACGCGGCGCCTGCTGCAGGTGACGATCGAGGACGCCGTCGGCGCCGAAGAGCTGTTCACGATCCTGATGGGCGACCAGGTCGAGCCGCGTCGCGTGTTCATTCAGGACAATGCTTTGGAAGTCAAAAACCTCGACATTTAATCATCACGAATATTCATGTCCGATTCTGATTACCAGAATTTCAACGACCAGAAACTGCCCGTCAACATCGAAGACGAGATGCGCAAGTCGTATCTCGACTACGCGATGTCCGTCATCATCGGGCGCGCGCTTCCCGACGTCCGCGACGGCCTCAAGCCGGTGCATCGCCGCGTGCTGTTCGGCATGTACGAGCAGGGCAACACCGCCGGCCGTGCGTACAAGAAGTCGGCGCGCATCGTCGGCGACGTGATGGGCAAGTACCACCCGCACGGCGACTCGGCGATCTACGACACCGTCGTCCGCATGGCGCAGGACTTTTCGCTGCGCTATCGGTTGGTCGACGGCCAGGGCAACTTCGGTTCGGTCGACGGCGACAACCCGGCGGCCATGCGTTACACCGAGGTCCGCCTCACGCGGCTCGCCGAAGAGCTGATGCGGGACGACATCGACAAGGAAACGGTCGACTGGGTCCCGAACTACGACGGCTCCGAGCGCGAGCCGAGCGTGCTGCCGGCGAAGTTCCCCAACCTGCTCGTCAACGGCAGCTCCGGCATCGCCGTCGGCATGGCCACGAACATCCCGCCGCACAACCTCGGCGAAGTGATCGACGCCTGCCTGATGATGATCGAGAACCCCGGCGCGACGGTGAAGGAGCTGATGACCGTCGTCCCCGGACCCGATTTCCCGACGGCCGGCTTCATCCACGGAATCGAAGGCATCTACGAGGCGTACAAGACCGGCCGCGGCATCATCCAGGTGCGCGCACGGACGGTGATCGAGACCTCGAAGAAGAGCGACAAGCAGATGATCGTCGTGACGGAAATCCCGTACATGACGAACAAGAAGCGGCTGATCGAAAAGATCGCCGAGCTCGTTCACGACAAGAAGATCGAAGGCATTTCCGATCTGCGCGACGAGTCCGACCGCGACGGCATGCGCATCGTCATCGAGCTGAAGCGCGGCGAGATCGCGGAAGTCGTGCTGAACAACCTGTATCGCAACACGCAGATGCAGACGACGTTCGGCATCATCTTCCTGGCCATCGTCAACAACAAGCCGGAGGTGATGGACCTCCCGACGATGCTCCGGCACTTCATCGAGCATCGCAAAGAGATCGTCGTTCGCCGAACGCGCTTCGACCTGCGCAAGGCGGAAGACCGCGCCCACATCCTCGAAGGCCTGGTGAAAGCGCTCGATCATCTCGACGAGGTGATCTCGCTGATCCGCGGCAGCAAGACGCCGCCCGAAGCGAAGGAAGGCCTCGTCTCGAAGTTCGAGTTCACCGAGGTGCAGGCGCAGGCGATCCTCGACATGCGGCTGCAGCGCCTGACGGGACTCGAGCGCGACAAGATCGTGCAGGAGTATCAGGAAGTACTCGCGCTGATCGCCAAGCTGCGCGAGATCCTCGCGTCGGAGCAGCTCGTGCTCGAGATCATTTCGAACGAGCTGCGCGAGATCAAGGAACAGTACGGCGACACGCGCCGCACCGAGATCATCCCCGAGGCCGGCGACATCTCGATCGAAGACATGATCGCCGACGAGGACATGGTCATCACCGTGTCGCGCGGCGGCTACATCAAGCGCTCGCCGCTGTCGCTGTATCGCTCGCAGCGCCGCGGCGGCAAAGGCCGCATCGGCATGCAGACGAAGGAAGAGGACATCGTCGAGCACCTCTTCGTCGCCAGCGCGCATTCGTACATCCTCGTCTTCACCGACAAGGGACGGCTGTACTGGCTGAAGGTGCACCAGATTCCGGAAGTCGCGTCGAACGCGCGCGGCAAGGCGATCGTCAACCTGCTGCAGGTCGAGCAGGGGGAGAACGTCCGCGCGCTGCTGACGGTGAAGGACTTCACCGAGGCGAAGTACGTCGTGATGGCGACGCGCGCCGGCAAGATCAAGAAGACCGAGCTCGACGCGTTCTCCAACGTCCGCGCCACCGGCATCATCGCCATCGACATCAACGAAGGCGACGATCTCTACGCCGTCCGCCTGTCCGACGGCAACAGCGAGATCTTCGTCGGCACGCATGACGGCCGCGCCATCCGCTTCCACGAATCCGACGTCCGGCCGATGGGCCGCGGCGCCGCCGGCGTGAAAGCGATCTCGCTGCGCGAAGGCGATCACGTCGTCGAGATGGATGTGCTGCCTCCCGGCAACGAGGTCGCCGTCACCGAGGACATCGAAGAGCCGGAAAGCGAGTCGGACGAGGAAGTCATCGCCACCGACACGCGCGGCCAGATGCTCACCGTCACCGAGAAAGGCTTCGGCAAGCGGACGCCGGTCTCGATGTACCGCCTGCAGAGCCGCGGCGGCATGGGCGTGACGAACATCAAGATCACGGAGAAGAACGGCAAAGTCGCGGGGATCGCGCACGTCGTCGGCGACGAACAGATCCTGCTCATCACCGAGCAGGGGATGATCATCCGGACGGACGTCAGCAACCTCCGGCCGATGGGCCGCTCGACGCAGGGCGTGCGCGTGATCAACCTCGACGAGAACGACATCGTCGTGGCGGCGGTGAAGGTGGTCAGCGAGTCGGAAGGCGAAGAAGGCGAAACACCTGCGCCCGAGGACGAGCCGGTACACTAAAATCAGCAGATGCCGAAATTGTCGCGCGAGCGGATCAACCAGCTCGCGCGCGACCTCCTCGAAGTTCTGACGCGCGCCCAGTCGGTCGTGCTGCTCAAGGACCGTGAAGCCGTTCGCCAGGCGATCGCGCATGCGCTCGACGACGAGTTGCGCCGCGAACAGGAGCGCGAGGAAAACGTCCGCCGCAAGGTGGCGACGATCAAGAAGCCGCCCGCGCCCGGCTCGCCGGAGTACGAGCAGCTATTCAGGAAATTGCTCGAGGAAGAGCACGTGCGCGAAGGGCTCGAGTAGCCGCGTACGAGAACCTCTCAGGTTGTCGTTTGAGAGGACAAGCTGAGAGCTTGTCCTACATCACGCCGCCCTCTTCGTCTTCCGGCTCCGTCATCAGCTTCCGCCAGCGCTGCGCTTTCATCCGCTCGAACACGCCGCCGGCGTGGCCGGCCGGGATCCAGCTGTTGCCGCCGCACTTCGGGCAGCGGCCGCGGAACGCGATGTTCTTCCCGCAGTCAGGACAAATGATGACGAGCGAGTGAGATAGCTCGAGCTTCTGCTCCCCTTCGGTGTCCAGACTGTTCAGGAAAGAGGCCAGATTTGTGAAGGTATCTTCGAGGGCCATACTACTTCTCACGGCGCTTCAAACTGCACAGGACGTGCCCGCGCTCGGCAATGAGCACCGCGATCAGCAACGCCGCCCCCACGAACGGGATTCCGGCACGCAGGTAGAGACGAAACGCGTCGAGACCGGTGAGGCGTTGCACGATTGACAGCGGAACCGGGACGGCCACGAGCACGAACGACACCGCGAGTGGCGCCGCGCGCCACGACCAATCCGCGCGGTGCCGGCGATACAGAAACAGGTATGGGATCAACAGAAAGACGAGGTAGTAGTTCTGGTTGTGCGGCGGCAGCAGGACCATCGCGACTGCGAGGAGGCCGTAATCGAGGTCGTCGATCCGCTCGCTCCGCAGCATGTAGAGCGAAAGCGCCACGAGCGCCGCCGCGATCACGATCCGGCTGAGGAGCGGCACCGGCAGATCGGCGTGCGTCCACCGCACGAGCCGGACGACCGCGCCGGAGAGACTCTGGTTCAGGTAGTGCTCAATGAAACTCCCTTCTCGCAGCTGGATGACGATCCCCGAGTTCTGCCAGCCGAACACGAATTGCGTGATGACCGCGATCGGCACAATCACCGCGAGTGACGCGGCGAGCGCGCGCCACTTGCGCAGCAGCACGAGCCACGGCAGGTAAATCAGAGGAAGAAACTTCGCCATCGCCGCCGTGCCGATCGCGACGCCGCCGGCCGCGTCGCGGTTGCGCCGCAGGAGCGCATACGCGGCGAAGAGGAGCATCAGCTCGAACAGCTCGATCGTCCGCTGCGTCAGCGCTTCGTACAGCGGATTGAAATTGCAGAAGACGACGATGACGACCACCACGGTCGCGAAGCTCGGTCGGCCGTCGTCGATGATCCACATCGCGAGGACCGCCGCGGCGGCGACGAAGATGTAGTTGACGAACAACCACGCGACATATGCCGATCGCAAAGACGAAAACGCGAACAGCGGCAACGTGATGACGTGCAGCACCGGGCCGTAGTGCCAGATCGGCGGCGGTCCCCACTTCTGCGCGAGGCTGCCGAGATACAGATCGAGGCGCCCGCACAATAAGGCCGTCTTCCACGCCGGGAAGCTGGCCAGAAAATCGCCCTTGAAATTCGCGAGCGGCTGCCGGATGCCGGTGAAGAAGAAATGCAGCAGCGAGTAGAGCAGGGCGGCGACGGTCAGCAGCGGACGCTTCTCAAATGCGCATGACATCGAACTGCTCGTGATGCAGCGAATCGTCCGGCTTGAACACGAGGTGGATGCCGAGGTTGCGCTCCGTCTCCTCGAAGATCGGATCGGTCGGCTGCATCGACGAATAGACCACCGGGTTCACGCGCACGATGACATCCTGGCCTTCGTGCAGGTCGCGCAGCTTCATCAGCTCGCGCCAGATCTCCAGCGCGATCGTCGTGTTCGACTTGATCCGGCCGCTGCCCGCGCAGTACGGACAGGCCTGCGTCAGCGAGCGCTCCAGCGACTGCCGCACGCGCTTGCGCGTCATCTCGATCAGCCCGAACTCCGAAATCTGCAGGATCTTCGTCTTCGAGCGGTCCTTCTTGATCTCGTTCTCCAGCGCTTCGAAGAGCTTCGCGCGGTTCTGCGGCTCCTCCATGTCGATGAAGTCGAGCACGATGATGCCGCCGAGGTCACGCAGGCGGATCTGGCGGACGATCTCCTTCGCCGCCTCGAGGTTCGTGCGGAACACGGTCTCCTCGAGATTGCGCTTGCCGACGTACTTGCCGGTGTTCACGTCGATCGCGACGAGCGCCTCGGTCTGGTTGATGACGATGTAGCCGCCCGATTTCAGCCAGACCTTCGACTTCAGCGCCTTCGCGATCTCCGGCTCGATCCCGAACTCGTCGAAGATCGGCTCCTCGCGGCGGAAGAGGCGGACGCGCGGCACGAGGTTCGGCTGGATCTGGTCGAGGAACTCGACGATGCGCTGGTATTGATCGACCGAGTCGACCCACACGCTCTTGAACTCCGGCGAGAGGACGTCGCGGATGGTGCGCAGGACGAGATCGAGATCGTGATGGATCGCCGTCGGCGCCGACACCTTCTCCGCTTTTCGCCGGATCTGCTCCCACACCTCGGTGAGGTACTTGAGATCCGCGCGGAACTCGTCTTCGTTGCGCTCCTCGCCCGCGGTGCGGACGATGAAGCCGCCCGTTCCATGCGGCCGGATCGCTTCGAGCATCTCTTTCAGGCGCTGCCGTTCCACTTCGTTCTCGATGCGCCGCGACACGCCGATGTGATTCACCGTCGGCATGTAGACGAGGAAGCGGCCGGGCAGCGTGATGTGGCTCGTGATGCGCGCGCCTTTGCCGGCGATCGTGTCCTTCGAGACCTGGACGACGATCTCCTGTCCTTCGCGCAAAAGGTCCGCGATCGACGCCTCGGGGCGCTGCTGCGGCACTTCATCGAGGTGCAGCTCGTCGTTCGATTCGCTGTCGAAATCCTCGAGGTCTTCGATGACGTCGGAGACGTAGAGGAACGCGTCGCGATCGAGCCCGAGGTCGACGAAGGCCGACTGCATGCCCGGCAGGACCTTCGTCACGCGGCCTTTGTAGATGTTGCCGACGATCGTCCGGTGGCGGGTCCGCTCGACCCAGAGCTCGACGACCTGCCCTTCGTCGAGAACGGCGATGCGCGACTCGTGCTTCGTTGCGTTGATCACGATCTCGCGCGCCATGCGGACGGGATTGTAGACTGCGGGGATGCCCCCCACCATCTACTTCTCCGGCTCGATCAGCGGCGGTCGCGCCGACGCCGAGCATTACCGCCGCATCGTCGGCCTGCTCGAAGCGCGCGGCTTCAACGTGCTCGCCGGCGCGGTGACCTCGCACATCGGCAACGGCGGCGAGCCGCTCGAGGCACGCTACATCTTCGAGCGCGACCTCGCCTGGCTCGCGCAGAGCGACGTCGTGGTGGCCGAGGTCTCGATGCCGTCGACCGGCGTCGGCTACGAGATCGCCGCCGCGCGCTACCGCTATCGCATCCCCGTGATCTGCCTCTACCGCCCCGCGTACACCGCGCGCTGCACCGCGATGGTCGCCGGCGACGACGGTGTCGAGCTCATCGAATACACCGACGAGACCTTCGACGCGATGCTCGAAACGCTCGTGAATAAACTCACGGCAGCCCCGGTTTCTTGACGGGTGTTCACGGCGATGCTATTTTGCGGCGCCTTTCGAGCAAGTGTTCCGGCATAGCTCAGTTGGTAGAGCAACGGACTGTTAATCCGTGGGTCGTAGGTTCGAGTCCTACTGCCGGAGCCACTCACCTTCCATCTTCCCACCTTTGTGACTTTTCGCTTCCGCGTTAGTCTCACACCACAGAATGTCCAAAGCCCCGCTGATCGTCGCGGTACTTGCGCTGACCGCGATGCGTTGCGGCGCACCGGCGGAGGGGTCACCGCGCGCCGATCGGTCGCGGATCACACGCGGCGACCTGGTCGACGTCGTCACACTCACCGGTGAATTGCAGGAGAGCCGCGCGACGATGATCGCGGTGCCGCGAATGGAGTTCGGTCCGTCGACCATTCGCTGGCTGATCGACGACGGCACGCGCGTGAAGCGCGGCGATCGCGTCGTCGAGCTCGACAACACGACGGTCAGCACGACGCTCGATCAGAAACGCGCGGCGCTGCAGTCGGCCGAGCACGAGCTGGCCGAGGCGCGGGCGCGGACGAATGCCGACCTGCTCGAGAAGAAGTTCGATCTCGATCACAAACGCGCTGACGTCGAGACGGCAAAGCTGAAGGCTGCCGTTCCGCAGAGCGTGATCTCCGCAAAGGAGTTTCGCGACCGCGCGCTCGCGCTGGAGCGGGCGGAGAACGAAGCGGCGAAGTCGAAGACCTCGCTCGACGCCGCGGTTCGCGGCACCGCGGCCGACATGCGCAACCTCGAGCTGGCGCTCGACGCGGCGAAGCACGATCTCGAGATCGCGCAGCACTCCATCGATTCGTACGTGCTGACCGCGCCCAACGACGGCCTCGTGCTCATCAACGACTGGCCGTTCGAGCCGCGCAAGATGCAGGTCGGCGACCGCGCCTGGACCGGCCTGTTCATCGGCCGCATCCCCGACCTCACCAGCGTGCAGGTCGTCGCCACGCTCTACGACGTCGACGACGGCACGGTCCACGCCGGCGATCGCGCCACGATCATCGTCGACGCCTATCCCGCGCGGCGCTACGGCGGAACGGTCGTATCGATCGCGCCGGTCGCGCAGGAGATCGCGCGCCAGAGCCTGCGCCGCGGATTCAAGACGATCATCCGCCTCGACCGGCTCGATGCGACGCTGATGCATCCCGGCTACTCCGTGCAGGTGACGATCCCGCGCGTGCTGCGCCGCAATGCGCTGCTCGTGCCGCGCGAGCAGATCGATTTCTCCGGCGACAAACCGAAGGTCGCCGGCCGCGAAGTGACGCTCGGTCCGTGCAACAGCAAGGTGTGCGCGGAGGTCGATCGGTGAAGCGCCGCGTCCTGATCGCCGCCGCGATCCTGCTGGCGATTCTGACGGTCGGCGCGGTGCGCTCGAAGATCGCGGCGAGCCACGCCGGCGAATGGGTCAAGGTCCGCCGCGATGACCTCATCCTCGGCGTCGACGTCACCGGCGAGCTCGAATCGGCGAGCTCCATCAGCATGGGACCGCCGCAGGTCCCGGAGATGTGGGACTTCAAGATCGCGATGCTGGCGCCGGAAGGGCTCGACGTGAAGCGCGGCCAGCCGGTCCTCGGGTTCGACTCGAGCGATCTCAATCGGCGGCTGCAGGAGTTCAGCGCCGAGGCCGATTCAGCGGCGAAGGAAATCGAGAAGACGCGCGCCGATCTGCAGCTCACCGCGAAGGATGAGCAGCTCAAGCTCGACGACGCCGAAGCGCGCATGCGCAAGGCGGAGCTGAAGCTCGAAGCGCCGCCGGACCTCATCGGCCGGAGCGAGCGCCGGCAACTGGAGATCGAGCGCGACTCGCTGGTCAAAGAGCTCGCGCTGCGGCGGGCGAAAGTCGCGTCGATGAAGACTTCGACGGAAGAGAAGCTCCGCCTGCTCGAAGCGAAGCTCGCATCGGCGCGCACGCGCGTGGCGGCCATCGAGCAGGGCATCGCGCGCATGACACTCACGGCGCCACGCGAAGGCACCGTCGTCTACGTCATGAACTGGCGCAACGAAAAAAAGAAGGTCGGCGACTCGACGTGGATCGGCGAGCGCGTGCTCGAGATCCCCGACCTCACGCGGATGCGCGCGCGCGGCGAAGTCGACGAGTCGGACGCCGGCCGCGTCTCGATCGGCCAGCGCGTCACGCTGCGCCTCGATGCGCATCCCGATAACGAATACCACGGCCGCGTCGCATCGATCGGCCAGACGGTGCAGCGCAAGCGCGGCTCGAAAAATCCGCTGAAGGTGATGACCGTCTCGATCCAGCTCGATCGCTCCGATCCCGCGCTGATGCGGCCCGGCATGCGCTTCCAGGGAACGATCGAAACGAATCGCGTGGCCGGCGCGACCGTCGTACCGGTCGATGCGCTGCAGATCGAGCGGCAGTCGCTGACCGTCGTGCGGAGAACGCCGCTCGGCATGGACACGATCCCGGTGACGATCGGCCGCCGCAACAGCGAGGTCGCGGAAGTGCTGCGCGGATTGAAGCCGGGCGACGAAGTCGTGCGGCAGCAGGCGTCGGCCGAGGCGGGCGAATGAAACGCGTGCTCGTCATCGCCGTGCCGATTGCGATCGTGATTGCGCTCATCGTGGTCACGGCACGCTCGTCGACGGCCGCGATTCCGACCGTCGTCGCGCATCGCGAGACGGTCGTGCGCCACGTGACCGCGGAGGGGACGGTCGAGGCGGAACAAGCGACGCCGATCACCGGTCCGACTGAAGCGCGGATGCCGCTGAAGATCGGCTGGATCGCCGACGATCAGACGTTCGTCCACCAGGGCGACGTCATCGCGCGCTTCGATCCGACCGACTTCGAGAACGTCCTGCGCACCGGCACGATGGGGCAGCAGAAAGCGTCGAACCGCGCGATGAAGAACGAGGTCGACCGCTCGGCCGGTGCGCACAATCTCGAGCGCGACGCGCGCCAGGCCGAGCACGAGCTCGAGATCGCGCAGGACGTGCATCTCGAGGACGCCGACATTTACTCGCGCTATCAACGCGTCGAGTCGGAGATCGACCGCACGTACGCGACACAGAAACGCGATTACAGCCGCAGCGTCCGCTCGATCAAGGACAACGTGGCCGGCGCCGACGCGGCACTAATCGGCATCGAGAAGCGGAAGGCCGATTACAGCGTCGACCAGGCGAAGCGTGCGTTGAGCGCGCTGGTCGTCACCGCGCCGCACGACGGCGTGCTCGTGCTCAAGCGCGACTGGCGCGGCGAGTTGCCGGCAGTCGGTTCCACGATCTGGAACGGCACGCCGATCGCCGACATGCCGAAGCCGGGCGCGATGAAGGCCGTCGTCTTCGTGCTCGAAGCCGATGCCGGCGGCGTGACGATCGGCGATCACGCGAACGTCACGATCGAGTCGGCGCCGGACAGGCCGATCCCCGCGACCGTTTCGCAGATGAGCAAGGTGGCGAAGCCGCGTTTCCGCGATGTGCCGGTGCAGTATTTCGAAGTGACGCTGAAGCTCGCGCCGCCCGCGGGAATGACGCTGAAGCCCGGAGCTCGTGCACGCGCGACCATCACGCTCGCCGCACAGAAGGACGTCATCGCGGTGCCGCGGCAGACGGTCTTCGCGAGCGGTGGCGAGCAGGTCGTCTACGTCCGCCGCGACGGTCGCTTCGTGCCGCGCAACGTGGCCCTCGGCGCCTCGACCGCCGGCCGCATCGTCGTCACGAATGGCTTGAAGGACGGCGACGAGATCGCGCTGAGGGATCCGCGATGAACGTTCCCGAAGCCTTCACCGGCGCGGTCGTGAGCCTCGGCAAGCACAAGATGCGCACGGCGCTGACGATGCTCGGCATGGTGTTCGGTGTCGGCGCCGTGATCGCGATGTTGTCGATCGGCGGCGGCGCCGCGAAGAGCGCGGTGGCGGCGGTGGAGAAGCTCGGCGCGCACAACGTGATCGTCCGCGGCGCGAAGGTGCGCAGTGACGCACTGACCGACATCCGCAAGAAATCGCTCGGCGTCTCGCTGCGCGACGCGGAGGCGATCTCGGAGTCGGTGACCGGCGTCGAGCTCGTCGTGCCGCGCATCGAAGTCGACACGTACAAGATCATGTCGCGCGAGGCGAAGGGAAAAGGAAAGCTGATCGGCGTTTCGTGGCGGCAGCCGTATGTCGCGGCGATTGCGCTGGCCGAGGGACGTTTCTTCCAGCGCGACGAAGAAGCGCAGCATCGGCAGGTCTGCGTGATCGGCGACGCGCTGCGCCGCGATCTCTTCGGACTCACGCCCGCGATCGGCAAACAGATCAAGGTGAACGACGTCTGGCTCGAGGTCGTCGGCGTGCTCGCTGCATCGAACGCGGCGGGGAAGAGCAGTCTCCTCGGCAGCGTGCCGACGACGTCGACCGCGCGGCAGATCCTGATTCCGTTCACCACCGCCGCGCGCAAGTTCGACCGCGATCCGCTCGAAGCTCCGATCGACGAGCTGACGATCAAGCTGCGCGAGGATGTCGCCCCGTCGCGCGCCGCGGAGCTGATCCGCCCGCTGCTGGAGCGGCTGCACAGTGGCGCCGACGATTACGAGGTCGTCGTGCCCGAGGCGCTGCTCGAACAGAGCCGCAAGACGCAGCGCATCTTCGACATCGTGATGGGGTCCATCGCCGGCATCTCGCTGCTCGTCGGCGGCATCGGCATCATGAACATCATGCTCGCGTCGGTGCTGGAGCGGACGCGCGAGATCGGCATCCGCCGCGCCGTCGGCGCGAAGGCGCGCGACATCCGCAACCTCTTCATCATCGAGTCGTTCGCCATCAGCATCATCGGCGGCGCCATCGGCATCGCCATCGGCGTCGCCCTCGCCGCCTTCGTCGCCGCCTTCGCCGGCTGGCCCACCGTCGTCAGCGCTTGGTCGATCGTGCTCGCGACGGGCGTGTCGGCGTCGGTGGGATGGCTCTCCGGCGTTTACCCCGCGACGCGAGCCGCGAAGCTCGATCCGATCGAAGCGTTGCGGTACGAGTAGCTAAAGCGTCGCGGTCGGCGCGAACGCCGGCGAGTTGAGCACCGACCGATCCGGGAACCCGAGTCGCGCGAGCATCTCGGCGTAGCGGTGGTCGCGGCGGAGGGGGGCGAAGCGGGGACCGACGAGGATCTCGGCGACGTCGCCGCGCATGCGGAAGAAGTCCTCGGCGTGCTCGAGGGCTTTGTCGTAGTCGCCCAAGGCGAGATGGACCTCGGCGAAGAAGCCGGGGGCGACGAACTCGTTTTCGGCGATCGTGCGCAACTCCGCGAGGACGGCGCGCGCTTTCTTCGACTCGCCGCGCATGCCGTAGATGTAGCCGAGGCTGGCCACGAGCTCGGGGTAGCGGCCTTCCATCTCGATGGCCATCTCGATCGACGCCGCGGCCTCGGCGTACATCCCCTTCGCCGAATAAACGCGGCTTTTCAGGAGATGCGCGAGGAAGTAATTCTCGACTTCCAGCGTCTTGCTCACGTGCGTCAGTGCGTCGTCGTAGCGCTCGGCGTAATACAGCAGGTCGGCGTAGTTGACGTTGAGCAGCAGCGAGAGCGGCTCGAGCTCGATCGACTCCTGCGCCTGGCGCAGCGCGTCGTCGCGGCGATCCATCCAGTTGAGGAACATCGAGTACCAGTGATGCGCGGTGGCGTAGCTCGGATCGAGCGAGATGGCGCGGCGCAGCTCGCGATCGGCTTCAACCCAATCCCATTTGAAGCAGAAGCTGACGTGGCCGATCGTCGCGTGCGGCTCGGCGAGCAGCGGATCGATCTCCGCGGCGCGGCGCGCTTCCATCTCCGCGCTCGCGTAGCCCTCGGCCGGCGGCGCGAGGAAGCGGCTGCTGAGGATGGCGTAGCAATCGGCGAGGCCGGAGCGCGCCAGCGCGTACGACGGATCGATCTCGATCGCCTTCTCGAACTCGCGAATGGCGTGCTGCACCCCTTCGATCGTCCGCTTGTTCGCGTGGTAGCGGCCCTTGAGATAGAGCTCGTACGCTTCCGATTTCTTCGTGGCGCGATGAGCCAGGCGTTTCTTTTCCGACGTCGTGAGCTGCAGGCGGAGCTGATCGGAGATCTGCGTCGCGATCTGGTCCTGCACGTCGAAGATGTCGGCGAACGGCGTGCGGAAGCGGTTGCCCCACAGCTGCGAGCCGTCGCGCGTGTTGACCAGCTCCACGCTGATCATGATGTTCGAGCCGACGCGCTGCACGCGCCCGGTGACCGTCGACGTGACGCCGAGCTCCGTCGCCAGCTGCTGCGGCGTCGGCGACTTGCCCTTGTACGTGAAGACCGTGCTGCGGGCCATCACGCGCAACCGCTTGCCGACGCGCGAGAGCGAATGGATGACGCTTTCGGTGATGCCGTCGCTGAGGTATTCCATCTCCGGATCGTTGCTCGCGTTGGCGAACGGCATCACGGCGAGCGACTTGATGCGCGACGAGGTGCGCGTGCTGTTTCGCGCCGCCTTGCGGATCGGCGGCCGGGCCAGGCCGTCGTATTCGCGCAGCGCTTCGCGGATCGCCGCGGCGACGGTGCGCATCGAATCGAAGCGCCCTTCCGCATCCTTGGCCAGGCAGCGGTCGACGATGCGGCGGAGCTCGATCGTGATCTGCGGCGGCAGTGTCGGCGGAGGCGAATGCAGGATGTGATGCAGCGTGTCGACCACGCCGTCCGCTTCGAACGCGCGCTTGCCCGACAGCACCTCGTACAGGATGCAGCCGAACGAGAAGATGTCCGAGCGGTTGTCGAGCGGGCGACCCTGCACCTGTTCGGGCGACATGTAGCCGAGCGTGCCGATGACGACGCCCTGCTGCGTCTGGAACTTCTCCGTCGCGCTCTTCTCTTCTTCCGATCCGGCCACCCACGCGCCGACGAATTTCGCCAGGCCGAAGTCGAGCACCTTCGCGTAGCCGTCGGTGGAGATCATGATGTTCTCCGGCTTGAGGTCGCGATGCACGACGCCGGCGGTGTGCGCTTTCTGCAGCGCGTCGGCGACCTGCGCGAGATACTCGACGAGCTTGCGGCCGTCGGTCTCCTTCGACATCAGATCGCGCAGCGTGACGCCGTCGATCAGCTCCGTGACCATGTAGTGCGTGGCGCGCCAGTCGCCGCGGATGCGCACCTTGCCGACTTCGTGGATGGTCAGGATGTGAGGATGATTGAGGCCGGAGATAACTTTCGCTTCGCGCTCGAAGCGCGCCATCGCGTCTTCATCCTGCTGCAGATGGCGCGGCAGAACTTTGATCGCCACCTCGCGCCCGAGCTTCGTGTCTTTGGCGCGATAAATCTCGCCCATTCCGCCTGACCCGATCGGGCCGACCACTTCATAGTGCCCAAGCCGGGTACCAGATTTGATGGATGACACGTTGCGCCTTGAATCCGATGTGGAAATCGAGGCTGATTATGTTTGCCACACGCACAACGTGCAAGCGGAGAAAAGCGGCCGGAGCCGTAGCCCCGGCCGCGTAGTGACTAGTCCGAACCGTTGGCGATGCTGCCCTTGGGGGCCTTGCGCTTCGCGGCCTTCTTGGTGGCCTTCTTCGCGGCCTTCTTGGCCGGAGCCTTCTTGGCTGCTGCTTTCTTGGCGGGGGCCTTCTTGGAGGAGGCCGAAGCCTTCTTCGCGGCTGCCTTCTTGGCCGGAGCCTTCTTCGAGGCCTTCTTTGCTGCCTTCTTCGTTGCCATGGTCATTCTCCTTTCGGTTGTGTCAGCGGATGAACAAGTACGGTCCTTCGACTTTGAATTGGGGAGTCGAAATCGAAAGCTGTTTGATTCGAGGGATCCGCCGCGAGTTTTTCCCATTGTGCGTGCCGGCACTGAGCGGAACCGCGATTCCGCCGCCTGCCGGTACGCCAATCGTTTTCATGACGCCGTTGAATTGCTCGATCACCGGCTGTGCCGGCGCGTATTCACCCAATGGAACCGCGAGCGCGAGATGACGTCCGCCGTCCTGCAGCACCAGGCCATCCGCGATCATCGGCGCGAGCATCGCCGCGATCTCTTCCACATCGCGCGTTACTCCTTGTGATGCCAGTGTAACGGCGATTGCGCGCGCGTCGGTCACCGCATCGCACGCCTTGTACAGAAGACGGTCGGCGCCGGAGAGCACCGTCAGTGCGCGTTTGGCGATCGGACGCAAATCCCAGATCAGCAGGTGATCGCCGGTATCGATCGAAAAAAGATCGCTCTCCGCGGCGCTCTTCTGCCAGTCGCGCACCGCGAATGCGAGCGGACGCGCATAGGACGCGACGTCGCGCGGCTGCGCGTAATCGAACGTGAAGTGATAGGCGATGTTGCGCAGCGCTTCGCGCGGCACGTCGCGATAGACGTGCGCATACGCCTCGAACGGCTCGATCTTCGTCAGGCCGAGCTTTTCGCCTTCATTGAAATTCGGGCTGAAGCGGTCGAGGCGGATGGTGGTGAAGAATCCCGGCGGCTGCAGGTGCGTCAGCAGCGGGATCATGTTCGTCATCTGCTCGTACGCCTCCGCCGTTTCGCCGGCGAAGCCGACCAGCACATTCCACAACGGCGTGACGCCGAGCTCCTTGCACCACTTGAGCAATTGCACGTTCTGCAATGCGCTCACGCCTTTGCGCATCAGCTTGAGCACCGAATCGTGCAGGCTTTCGATGCCCGGCTGGATGCTGCGGATGCCGGCCTCGCGCAGCATGCGGATCTGCTCCTTGCGCAGGTTCGATTTCGTTTCGTAGAAGAGCCCGAGGTCGATGTTGCGGCGCGCCAGCTCGGGGACGAAGTCCTTGAAGTAGGCGAGGTCGAGGATGTTGTCCGTCATCTCGACGTCGCATCCGGGATGGCGGTCGACGAGATGCGTCAATTCATCGAGCGCGCGGTCGGCCGTCTTGCTGCGGAACTGCATCGTCGCGCCATTGAGGCCGCAGAACGTGCAGTGCATCTTCTCGCCCCACCAGCAGCCGCGCGAGGTCTCGAAGAAAATGCGCGGCTCCCACGAACGTGCAAAACGGCTTTCGCGGAATTGCTCGAAGTAATCGTCGTAATCGGGATACGGCAGGTCGTCCATCCGGAAGACCGTCGGCGCATTGGAGAAACGGTTCGCCGCGAAATCGGCGTCCACTGTGGCGCGCGTCCGCACGCCCGGCAGACCGGCGAGCGATTGTCCATCGAGCACGCGGCGCACGAGATCGCTGATGATCAGATCGCCCTCGCCGGAGACCGCGGCATCGATGAAGTCGAACTGCCGCACGTACTCCGCCCCCATCACGCCTTCGACATTCGCGCCGCCGAAGACGATGAACGTTTCGGGACGCAGCGCCTTGATGCGCTTCGCGAGCGCGAGCGATGCGGTCTGCTGTTGAAAGACGCTGGTGAAGCCGACGATGCGCGGCTCGTCGCGCAGCAGATCATCGGCGCAGGCATTGACGAAATCGATCGTGAGGTGCCGCGCGCGAAGGATCTCCGCTACCTGCGCGCGCGTCGTGCGGCGGACCGCCACGCTCGTCGCGGGCGGCTGTCGCTTCAGGATTGCCTCGACATACTTTTCTTCGTCTTCGATCGTCGAATCGAAGAGCGCGGCGTTGAAGATCCATTCGCCGGCCAGCTTCGTCATCGACGGACGGATGCCGCCGGAGACGTTGAGATAGAACTTCGAGCCGACGAGCTCGGCGAAGCGGACGGTGAAGTAATGGATGCGGGAATCGATGCCGTCGCGGGTGAGTGCGGATTTCAAAAGGGAAAGTGCGATCGATGGAGAGAAAAGTGGCCCGAACGGCATCGAAACCAGGCCCACGCTCCTCACCCGCACTCGCCTCCGTAATTCACGCTTGCTGTCGCTATGTCTTCATTGTGACATGGTTGAGAGCGCTGTCAACGTCCAACATCGTTATTGCCAGCATTTTGAAAGGAGACGATTGACGTGAATAATCAATGGCGGCGCTGGTGTTCACGCCAGCAGGAGCCCGGTCATCCTCACCATTAATCAATTGCCCGACAGCCGCCGCGCGATTCTCAGCGCGCTCAAGCAGCATGGCTCTGCGACCATCGCACAGCTCGCGGTGATCCTGCAGCTGACCGGCGAGGCCGTGCGCCAGCAGCTGCTGCAGCTGCAGCGCGACGGCTGGATCGAAGCGCACATCGATCGCGCGACCGCGGGACGCACCGGACGTCCGGCCACCGGATACAGCCTCACCGCCGCGGGCGATCATCTCTTCCCGAAACAGTACGACGCGCTGACCGTGGCGATGATCGACGCGATCTCCGACGAGCTCGGCCCCGACGCCGCGAAGCGCGTGCTCGCGCGCATCGCCGAAGACAAGGCGAACGTGATCGGCCCGATGCTGCGCGAGCTGAACCTCGAGCAGCGGATCGAAGCGCTGAAGAACTGGTACCTGCAGGACGATCCGTACATGGAGACGGAGAAGACCGAGGACGGCTTCCGGCTGATCGAGCGCAATTGCCCGTTCTACAACACCGCGATGCGCCGTCCGAACCTCTGCAACGTCTCCGTCAACGCGCTCACTCGCGTCCTCGGCGTGCGCGTTTATCGCGAAGAAAAGTTCCAGGACGGCGACGGCCGCTGCGTGTTCCGGATCCTGGCGAACGAGCCGGTCGATCTCGAGAATTACGAGTTCGCGTCCGAAACGAATTCCTGAAACGCGCGCTCGCCGTTCGCCGAAAAAATCACCGCACGACCATCGAGCTCGCGCTTTGCCCAGCGCAGCGCGAAGATCCGGTCGAGGATCGCCGCTCCGAGCGCGCCGCCGAGGTGATGACGCCGCTCGCTCCAGTCGAGACAGGTGCGGGTGAGCGCGCGCCGCGATTGCGCCAGCGCATCGAGATCGATCCCGATGCGGGCGAAGAATGGACGCGATTCGAGCAGCTTGCGGTCGCGCAACCGCTCGTACAGCTGCACGCCGCGCTCGCCCGCGAGATGGTCGTAGCAGACGCGCGCGAAACGGAGCGCGGGATCGGCGGGACCGGTGCGCCGGCGTGGCCCACGTCGCGACGCGACTTCCGTCAGCTCTTCGAGCATCGACGCCACTTCGTCATCGAAGAGCCGGAAGTAGCGATGCCGCCCCTGCTTTTCGATCGCCAGGATCTCGCCGCCGGTGAGCTTCGCGAGGTGCGTGCTCGCCGTCGACGGCGCGATGCCCGCTTCGTTCGCCAGCTCCGTCGCGGTGAGCGCGGTGCCGCCCATCAGCGCGCGGAGCATGCGGGCGCGCGCCGGATCGGCGATCAGCGCGGCGAATCCGGCGAGGTCCATGGTTTGTCCAGCACCAGAATCAGATTGTGATCGTGATCGCTGTACTGCACTTCGATGTTGATGCCGGCGTCGGCGACGCGCCGCGCGAACGCGCCGAGTTGTCCCGGCTCTTCCTGATTGAGACGATGCACGTACACGTCATTGACGGCGAGCACGCGAATGCCGGCCGCTTCGAGCGCGTTGCGCGCCGCCTCGCCATCGGCAAACAGAAAGTGCGCGCCGCCTTCGAACGCGCCGCCGCCTTCGATGCTCACGCCCGCGCGGCCCAGCGCTTCGCCCATCTCGGCGAGCGCGCCGGGACGGTTCTCCAGCGCGATGGCGAGGTCCTTCACGCCTGCACCTCGATCTCGAAGTTGACCGAGCTGGCGATGAAGCAGACCTCGTGCGCGCGGTGATGCAGCTCCGTTGCGCGCTCGCGCTGCGTCTCGTCGGCGAGCGTCACGCGCGGATGCAGCGTCACGTGCTCAAACTTCCCGCCGCCCTTGCCGTCCTCGCGCATGACGCCGGTCGCGTGGTCTTCGTACGCGACCACGTTGATCCGGTACTTCGCGCACAACGCGAGGTACGACAGCATGTGGCATGAGCTGATCGCGGCGAGCAGCAGGTCCTCGGGATTGTGTTTGCTCGCATCGCCGCGGAAGGCGGGATCGGCGGTGAGCTGCAGTTCCGGCTTGCCTTCGAACGCGATGCTGTGCGCGCGATCGTAGGTCGCATATTCGGTCGTGTTGTTGCCGCTCCACATAAGTTGTGCGGCGTAGTGGTGCTCTTTCATGTCGTCCATCCTAATCACCCACCGGCATCGATACTTCGTCCGGCATCGAAGCAATCCACACCGTCTTGATGTTCACGAATTCGCGGATGCCGAGGACGCCGAGCTCGCGGCCGAAGCCGGAGTGCTTGACGCCGCCGAACGGAATGCGAGGATCCGACGCCACCATCGCGTTGACGAACACCTGGCCCGACTCGATGCCGTCGATGAAGCGCTGCGCCTCCGCGCGGTCGGTCGTCCAGACGCTTGCGCCGAGGCCGAACGTCGTCGCGTTCGCGAGGCGGATCGCGTCGTCGGCGTCCTTCGCGCGGAAGAGCGACGCGACCGGGCCGAAGATCTCCTCGCGGTACGCGGGCGCCGATTGCGGGATGTCGGCGAGGATCGTCGGCGCGTAGTGGTTGCCGCCGAGGCGCTTGCCGCCGATGACGAGGCGCGCGCCGGCATCGACCGACTTCCGCACCTGCTCGTCGATGTCCTTCACGATCTGCGGCATCGCCAGCGGGCCGATGTCGGTCGCCTCGTCCATCGGGTCGCCGACCTTCAGCGCTTCCATCGCCGCGGTGAATTTCTGCTCGAATGATTCGTAGATCGACTCGTGCACGATGAAGCGCTTCGCGGCGATGCACGACTGGCCGTTGTTGACGATGCGCGCCTTCACCGCGATCTTCACCGCTTCTTCGAGATCGGCGCTCGGCATCACCACGAACGGATCGCTTCCGCCGAGCTCCAGCACGCTTTTCTTGATCTGCTTCGCGGCGGCCGACGCGACGCTCGCTCCGGCCGGCTCGCTGCCGGTCAGCGTCGCCGCCTTGATCCGCTCGTCGTCGAGCAGCGGTCCCACCTGCGACGCGGAGATCAGCAACGTCTGAAATTCGCCGGCGTCGAAACCCGCTTCGACGAAGATCTCCTCGATCGCCAGCGCCGACTGCGGCACGTTCGACGCGTGCTTCAGCAGTCCGACGTTGCCGGCCATCAGCGCCGGCGCGGCGAAGCGGAAGACCTGCCAGAACGGAAAGTTCCACGGCATCACCGCGAGCACGGGACCGAGCGGCTGGTAGCGGATGAACGAATCAGCGGCGCCGGTCTGCACGTGTTCGTCGGCCAACTGCTTCTCCGCATTGTCGGCGTAGTAGCGGCAGACGAGCGCGCATTTCTGCACCTCGGCGACCGCCGCCTTGAGCGGCTTTCCCATCTCCGTCGTGATCATTTTTCCGAGCTCGTTTTTGCGCGCGTCGAGGACGTCTGCGGCGGCGCGCATGCGCGTGGCGCGATCGGCGAACGACCGGGCGCGATTGATCGCGAAGGCGGCGACGGCGCGTTGCAGTTTCGCCTCGATTTCGCGCTCATTCAGGGCCTCGAACGTCCGCACGGTTTCTCCGGTCGCGGGGTTCACGGTTGAGATCGTCATGGCTCATTTCTCCGTGCTATTCTTCGGCGCACTTCCGTCCAAATTGGTCCAGAAAATTGACAGTTCCATGCAAGGAGACCGCATGAATCACGTGAAGCACATTCTTCTCGCGCTTCTCATCGCACTCGTGCCGATTGCTGCGTTTGCGCAGAGCTCGAACGGCTCGATTTCCGGCGTCGTCACCGACGATTCCGGCGCGTCGCTTCCGGGCGTCACGATCACCGCGACGAGCACCTCGACCGGTGTGGCGCGTACCACCGTCAGCAACGCGACGGGTCATTATCAAATCGCGCTTCTGCCGCCCGCCACGTACAACGTCGGCGCGGAGCTCTCCGGTTTCCAGCCGGTCAAGCGCGACAAGATCGTAGTCAACGTCGCGACCGACGTCACGCTCAACTTCTCGATGAAGGTCGGCGTGGCCGAGGTCCTCACCGTGTCGGCAGCGGCGCCGGTGATCGAGACGTCGAAGTCGCAGGTCAGCTCGGTCGTCAACGAGAAGGCCATCCAGAACCTGCCGACGAACGGCCGTAACTTCATCGACTTCGTGCTGACGACGCCGGGCGTCGTGCGCGACACGCGCCTCGGCGACATCAGCTTCGCCGGCCAGCGCGGCACGCTCAACTCGCTCGTCGTCGACGGCGCGAACAACGACAACACGTTCTTCGGCCAGACCGTCGGCCGCACCGGTTCCGGCCGCGCGCCGTACCAGTTCTCGCAGGACGCGGTCAAAGAGTTCCAGGTCAACAACAACGCCTACTCGGCCGAATACGGTCGCGCGGGCGGCGCGGTCATCAACGTGGTGACCAAGTCCGGCACGAACGACTGGCACGGTTCGGTCTTCGACTACTACCGCGACAAGAGCCTCAACGCGAACAACTACATCAACCAGATCAACAACCGTCCGAAGAGCCCGTACCACTTCGATCAGTACGGCTTCTCCGCCGGCGGCCCGATCGTGAAGGACAAGCACTTCTTCTTCGCGAACTGGGACCGCCAGCGCAACTCCACGCCGAACACCGTCGTCCTCGGCGGCGGCCGCATCACGGTCTTCCCGACCGACGCGGCGAGCCAGGCGGCGCTGGCGACGCTCACCCCGCTCGCGGGCGAGTACAACCAGCAGCAGAACCAGGACGTCTACCTCCTCAAGACCGACCATGAGGTGATGGTCAACAACCATCTCTCGCTGCGCTTCAACCGGCAGCGCTTCCATGGCGTCAACTTCGAGAACAGCGGCATCACGAACGCTTCGCAGCACTCCGGCAACTCGAACGTCTTCACCGACTCGCTGTCGGGCGTGTGGGACACGGTCGGCTCGAGCTCGTTCTTCAATGAAGTGCGCGCGCAGTATCTGAAGGACAGCGAACCGGGCGAGGCGAACAGCAACCTCCCCGAGGCGACGATCCTGCAGGGCGGAAATACGGTCCTGACGATCGGACGGAACTCCTTCTCGCCGCGCGAGACGACGATCAAGCGTCATCAGATCGCCGACACCGCCACCTACGTGCTGGGCAACAACACGATCAAGGGCGGCTTCGACTACAGCAAGGACAACATCCTCAACTACTTCCCGGGCAACTTCTTCGGCGTCTACCGCTTCAACAGCCTCGCCGATTTCGCGAACAACAAGCCGGCGCTCTACACGCAGGCGTTCGCCGGCCCGGGCACCACGGGGCCGACCACGCATCCCGACCTGAAGGAGACCGGCCTCTTCCTGCAGGACGAGTGGCACTTCCGTTCGAACCTGACCTTCAACGCCGGCCTTCGCTGGGACAAGCAGGACATGGCGCAGCCGTCGGTCCTGAATCCGGATGCGGCGCTGCAGGCGGCCGGTTACTTCACGAACCGGATCCCGGTCGACAACAACAACATCGGACCGCGCCTCGGCTTCGCCTGGACTCCGGCGAACGACAACCGCACCGTCGTGCGCGGCGGCTACGGCGTCTTCTACGGCCGCACGCCGTCGATCATGATCGGCACGGCGCACTCGAACAACGGCATCAACGTCCAGACCTTCACCTTCACGTCGAACATCCCGGTGACCTATCCGAACACGCTCAGCTCAATCCCGAGCGTGGCCGGCGTGACGCCGTCGATCTTCGTCTTCGACCCCGACTTCCAGAACCCGAGGGTGCAGCAGTCGAGCCTCGGCATCGAGCACCAGGTGGGCAGCGACTACTCGGTCGGCATGACGCTGCAGGGCGTGCAGGGCAACGACCTGCCGCGCTCGCGCGACATCAACGTCTCGAACCCGACCACGGTCGATGCCACGATCGCCGGCGGCGGCGCGGTGCAGTTCACGAAGTACACCGGCCGGCCGTTCTCGAACTTCAACCGCGTGATCGCGTTCGAGAGCAGCGCCAAGTCGAAGTACACCGGCCTCACCGTCGACTTCCAGCGCCGCTTCGCCAACAACTGGCAGGCGCGCCTGGCCTGGACGCATTCCGCGGTCAAGGACAACAAGCCGGACGCCACCGCGGTCGTGCCGTTCTCCTCGGGCGATGACGCGAAGTACGCCAGCGATCCTCTCAACCTCGACAAGGACTACACGCACGGCGACGCGGACGTTCGCGATCGCGTCGTGCTGAGCGGCGTCTGGTCTCTCGACAATTACGCGCAGCACTTCCAGAGCGGCGTGCTCCACGCGCTCGTCTCGGGCTGGACGCTGAGCGGCATCGCCAGCTACCAGACCGGCCAGCCGTACTCGCCGACCGTCAGCACCGATCTGAACGGCGACGGCAACTCGGCCAACGACCTCGCGCCCGGCTTCAAGCGCAACTCGTTCCGCCTCCCGGGCCAGATCTCGGTCGACCCGCGCATCACGCGCGACATCCACCTGATCGGCGACATGAAGCTGCAGCTCATCGCCGAGGCGTTCAACGTCTTCAACCGCAACAACGTGAGCAACGTCAACCGCACGTACTACAGCTACAACGCGACGACGAAGGTGTTCACGAAGAACGCGACGTTCGGCATCCCGACCGCGACTTCCGGTCAGCGCATCATGCAGCTCGCCGCGAAGCTGACGTTCTAAGTTTTTCCATCGATGTGAGCTGAGGCCGGCCTTCGGGCCGGCCTTTTCTTTTCCGGCCAACCCTTGACAAACTTCATTTGTAAATATACGTTCATTTACAAATGGGCCGCCCCCCGACCATCACCCGCGAGCGCCTGATCGACACCGCCCGCCGCGTCTTCGCCGCCAAAGGCTTCGACTCCACGACTCTTGCGGACATTGCCAAAGAGCTCGGCGTCACCCCCGCCGCCATCCTCCGCCACGTCGATTCGAAGCAGGCGCTCTTCGGCCTGGCCATGCAGAGCGGCATGCTGCTCGAGCCTCCGCAATGCATCCTGGAGCTGCCGAAGATCGACGCGAAGAGCGACCCGCGCGCCGTCCTGCGCCGCATCGCCGAGGGCTTCGTCCCGTTCATCCAGGACGTACTGGCCACGCGCATCGTCGTCGCCATGCACGCGTCGTCACGCAGCACGTCGCTGGTGCTGCCGTTCGATCCGGAGGCCGACAACCCGCCGCGCCGCGGGCTGAAGATCGTCGCCGACTATTTCCGCCGCGCCGCCGAGGCTGGCGTGATGCGCATCAGCGATCCGCGCGCCGCCGCGCTGCTCTTCATGGGATCGCTGCAGGGTTACGTGCTTTCGCACACGGTGCTGAAGATCAGCCCACCCGTGCCGCTCGACGAATACATCGATGCGCTGCTCGAGCTCTGGACGAGCGGCGCGCTGAAAGCTGGAGGTCCCCGTGCCGTCAAAAGGAACGTCAGTCCGAATCGTGATCGCGGTCGTGGTGCTCGCGCTCGCGACGACCGGCGTGCTGCTGTACCTGCGTTACAGCCGGACGCCGAAGCAGGTCGTCCTCAGCGGGTCGCTCGAAGCGCGAACCGTGGAGGTCGGGTCGCTGGTCGGCGGCCGCGTCGTCCGCGTTCTGATCGATGAAGGGGCGCACGTCGTCGCCGGCCAGCTGCTGGTCGTGCTCGAGACCGAGACCATCGATCGGCAGATCGCCGAGCAGCAGGCCGCCATCGACGCCGCGAAGGCGCAGCTCGCGAAGCTGATCGCCGGCCCGCGTTCGGAAGAGATCACGAAGGCCGCCGCGGTCGCTGCGAACGACGCGCGCGAGGCCCATCGGCAGGAAGTTCTCTATCGCGACGGCATCGTCGCGAAGCAGCTTTACGAAGATGCGGCGACGAAGGCGAAGGCGTCCGCCGAGGATCTGCGCGTGCTGCAGAAAGGCTCGCGTCCGGAGGACATCGCGGCCGCGCGCGCCGAGGTCGCACAGGCCCAGCGTCGCGTCGCCACGCTGATGAAGAATCGCGCGGAGACCGAGGTGCACTCGACGGTCACCGGTATCGTGCAGTCGTTCGGCTTGCGGCCCGGCGATCTCGTCGCGCCGAATCAGCCGGTCGCCGAGATCCTCGAATCGGACCAGCTCTGGGTGCGCGTGTACGTGCCGGAGACGATGCTCGGGCTCGTTCACGTCGATCAGCCGGTGCGCGTTCGCGTCGACACCTGGCCGAACGAAACGTTCGCCGGCCACATCGCCACGATCGCCAGCCAGGGCGAGTACACGCCGCGCAACGTGCAGACGCGCGCGCAACGCGCGGAGCAGGTCTTCGGCGTGAAGGTGCTGGTCGATCCGAATCCGAAGCTCCATGCCGGCATGGCCGCGGACGTCGACCTCGGCGTGAAAGGCCGCGCCGAATGAGTACCGAGATCGGCATCGACGTGCAGGATGTGTCGAAGTACTTCGGCGACTTCCGCGCGCTCGACCACGTGACATTGCAGGTGCCGCGCGGCGAGATCTTCGGCCTCCTCGGGCCGAACGGCTCCGGCAAATCGACGCTGATCCGCATCCTCTGCGGGCTGCTCGCGCCGACGTCGGGACACGCGTCGGTCGACGGCTACGACGTCGAGCGCGAAGGGGAGCTCGTGCGCCAGCACATCGGCTACGTGTCGCAGGCGTTCTCGCTCTATCGCGATCTCACCGTCGATGAGAACCTCGATTTCTTCAGCTCGATCTACCGCCTGCGCGGCAACGAGCGGCGCGAGCGGAAGGAGTGGGCCATCAACCTCACGCACATCGCGCCGTATCGCGACCGCCTCGCGTCGGCGCTGTCCGGCGGATGGAAGCAGCGGCTCGCGCTCGCCGCCGCGCTGATGCACCAGCCGCGCGTGCTCTTCCTCGACGAGCCGACCGCGGGCATCGATCCGGTGGCGCGCCGCGAGCTGTGGGACCTGCTGTTCGGGCTCGCGGCCGAAGGCGTGACGATGTTCGTGACGACGCACTACATGGACGAGGCGGAGCGCTGCGGCACGGTCGCGTATCTGTACTTGTCGCGGCTGATCGTCAGCGGACATCCGGGAACGTTGAAGAAGCTGGAGGAAGTCACGCCGGCGGGCACGCGGCGTGTCTCGGCGGAAGCGCGCGAGGGGGTCGCGACGCTGATGGCCTCGGCGAAGAAGCTGCCGTACGTCCGCGCGGCGACGATCTTCGGGACGTCGTTGCATCTGCTGGTTGATACGAGCGTGGCGAACCCCACGATCGCGCGCGATCTCGATTCGGAAGTGAACGACATCGCGCCGACGCTGGAGGATGTGTTCGTGCAGCTCACCGAAACGCGCGGACGGGAAGTGGAGGCCTCGCGATGAACGGCTTCACGGCGGTGTTCCGCAAAGAGCTGACGCAGATGACGCGCGATCGCGCCACGCTGATCTTCTCGATCATGGTACCGGTCTTCGAGCTGATCCTCTTCGGCGTCATCGACATGAACGCGAAGAACATCCCGACGATCGTCTTCGATCAGAGCCGCTCGCAGGAAAGTCGTCAACTCATTGACCAGTTCACCGCGACGACGCTGCTGAAGGTGACGTCGCTGGCGCGCTCGCGCGCCGAGCTGCAGCACGCCGTCGTCGCCGGCCACGCGCAGGTGGCGATCGAGATCCCACCCGACTACGCGCGCAATCTCGCCATGGGCCGCCGCGCCGATGTGCTGGTGATGATCGACGGCTCCGATTCGAGCGTCGCGTCGCAGGCGCTCTCCGCCGCGAACGGCGTGGTGCTGGCGAACGACATCCAGCGGATGCTCGGGAAGGCGAAGAGCGAACTGCCGATCGAGGCGCATCCGGTGATGATGTTCAACCCCGACATGCGCAGCGCAAACCTGCTGATCCCCGGCTTGATCGCGATCCTCCTCACGTTCTCCGGCACGATCCTCTCTGCGTTCGCCATCGTGAAGGAGCGCGAGCGCGGCACACTGGAGCAGCTGATGGTCACGCCGGTCTCGCCGCTCGCCGTGGTCCTCGGCAAGATCCTGCCGTACATGGGCGTGGCCTACATGACGCTGCTCATCGTGCTGACGCTGATGCGCTTCGGCTTCCAGGTGCCGATCCACGGCAGCCTGGTGCTGCTGCTGTTGCTCTCGTCGGTCTACCTGCTCGCGCTGTTGTCGTTCGGGCTGCTGATCTCGTCGCGCGCGAAGTCGCAGATGGAAGCGATGCAGCTGGCCATGGGCATCATGCTGCCGTCCGTGCTGCTGTCCGGCTACATCTTTCCCATCTCGTCGCTGCCGCTGCCGCTGCGGATGATCTCGTACGTGCTGCCGGCGACGCATTTCATCCGCATCGCCCGCGGCATCGTCATCCGCGGCGCGACGTTCGCCGATCTGTGGGAGCCGGTGCTCTCGCTGCTCGCGATCTCGACTGTGCTGATCGCGATCAGCACCCGAGCGTTCAAGAAGACCGTGGTCTAGCCGCCGAGCGCTTTCTTCCGCGCCTTCAGCGCCTCGCCGAGCGTGCGCAGCTCGTCGCGGTCGAAGACTTTGCGCGCCTTCGGGAACATCGTCTTCTCTTCCTCGTCCGCGTGATGCTCGATGAGCTCCTTGAGCACTTTCACGTGCGCCGCGACTTCGTCGTCCGTTCCGTTCTCGACGTCCGGCATCACCAGATCGACGACGCGATGCTCTTCGACGGCCTCGAAATAGACCTTGCGATCGTCTTTCTTAGACACCGCGTCGCGGTACGCCGGATAGAAGATCTCTTCCTCGATCTGCGAATGGACCTTCACTTCCTTCTCGATCTTCGCCAGCACCTGCGACCGCCGCTCGCCGGACGACTTGGTCGCCCTCTCCAGCAGACCGCGAACGGTTTCGTGATCCTGTTTCAGGAGCGCGATCGCATCTTTCGCCGGAGCCGATTTCTTCGTCGTACGTTTCTTCGTTGCCATGAGTCCTCCCGGGGTTGGGAAGATCACGAAACATGCCCGGATTAGCGATCGAGCGGTTTAGCGATTGAGCTGTTTAGTTTTTTCATGAGGTTGTTGATGCCGCTGCCTACTTTGCGCATGCGGACGGGGAGGTGCTCGTATGAGACGGCGGGCAGCAGATTGATTCGGCGCGCGATCTCGAGTTGGGTGTGCAGCTCGAAGAGCGATCCGCGGGCCATGGCCAGGAAGCGCCTGAATTCTCGCGGCGAGAGGCGCCCTTTTCCCTCCGCGATGTTACTCGGAACGGAAATCGCCGCGCGCTGCATCTGATCGATGAGCGCAAGGCGTTGTGCCTTCGGAAACGTGTCCGTCAGCATCACGATGTCCGCCGCAATCTCGACAGACTCCGACCAGATAAATAGATCCCGATACGATTTGCCCATGGTGAATGGCTGAAGAGAGCGCAGGAAGCACTCAGGTGGGGACAAAAAGCTTAACAGCTCAACCGCTCAATCGCTAAACAGCTCGTCACAGCACATACCGCGACAAATCCTCATCCTTCACCGTCTCCGCCAGCACGCGCTGCACGTAGGCGGCGTCGATGGTCACGCTCTCGCCGCGCATTTCGCTGGCGTCGAATGACAGCTCGTCGAGCAGGCGCTCGAGGATCGTATGCAGGCGGCGGGCGCCGATGTTCTCGGTCTTTTCGTTGACCAGCGCGGCGTAGCGGGCGACTTCGGCGATAGCGTCGTCGGCGAACTGCAGGTTGACGCCTTCGGTGCCGAGGAGGGCGGTGTACTGCATCGTCAGCGCGTTCTTCGGCTCCCGAAGAATGCGCGAGAAATCGTCCTCGGTGAGCGACTCGAGCTCGACGCGGATGGGGAAGCGGCCCTGCAACTCGGGGATCATGTCCGACGGCTTCGAGACGTGGAACGCGCCGGCCGCGATGAAGAGGATGTGGTCGGTCTTCACCATGCCGTACTTCGTGTTCACCGTCGTCCCCTCGACGATCGGCAGGAGATCGCGCTGCACGCCCTCGCGCGAGATGTCCGGGCCGTGCGACGCGTTCTGGCGGCCGGCGATCTTGTCGATCTCATCGAGAAACACGATGCCGCTCTGCTCCACGCGCTCGATCGCCTCGCGCGCGACGTTCTGCTGATCGACGAGCTTCTCCGCTTCCTCCGCGACGATCACCTCGCGCGCGTCGCCGAGGCGCATCTTCTTGCGCTTCGAACGTCCGCCGAAGAGGCCCGGCATCATGTCCTTGATGTTGAGGCCCATCTCCTCGACGCCCTGCGGCGTGAAGATCTCCAGCGACGGGAAGCCCTGCTCCTTCACGTCGACCTCGATCTCGCGCTCGTCGAGCTTTCCCTCGTCGAGCCAGCGTCCGAGCTTGTCGCGCGTCTCGTTCGGCGACTCCTCGCCCGGCTGCGGCGCGACGAACGCGGGCCTCGCGGAGGGACGCCGCGAGTCGGGCAGCAGGATGTCGAGGATCCGCTCGCGTGCGTTGCGGATCGCCGCTTCGCGCACGAGCTGGTTCTTCTCGTCGCGCACCAGCTTCACGCCGATCTCCGTCAGGTCGCGGATGATCGACTCCACGTCGCGGCCGACGTAGCCGACCTCGGTGAACTTCGACGCCTCGATCTTGAGAAACGGCGAGCGGGTGAGCCGCGCGAGGCGGCGGGCGATCTCCGTCTTGCCGACGCCCGTCGGTCCGATCATCACGATGTTCTTCGGCGCGATCTCGTCGCGCAGCTCCGGCGGGAGTTGCTGCCGCCGCCAGCGGTTGCGGAGCGCGATCGCCACCGCTCGTTTCGCCGCGCGCTGCCCGACGATGTACTTGTCGAGCTCGAGCACGATCTCGTTCGGCGTGAGGCGCTCGGGGGCGGAGAGGTCGGTGTCGCCGGGAAGCTGGATGACCATCAGAGAGTCTCGACCGTGATGTTGTCGTTTGTGTAGATGCAGATGGCGGCGGCGATGTGCATCGCCTCGCGCGCGATGTCCGTCGCGGAGAGCGACGTGTGCTGGATCAGCGCGCGCGCCGCGGCGAGCGCGTACGGGCCGCCGGAGCCGATGGCCAGGATGCCGTCATCGGGCTGGATCAGGTCGCCGGTGCCGGAGATCAGGTAGGCCTTCTCACCGTTCGTGACGATGAGCATCGCCTGCAGCTGGCGCAGGTACTTGTCGAGCCGCCAGTCCTTGGCCAGCTCGACGACCGAGCGCTCCATGTTGCCGCGATACTCCTCGAGCTTCGCCTCGAAGCGGGAGAAGAGCGCGAAGGCATCGGCGGCGGACCCGGCGAAGCCGGCCAGGATCTTGTCGTGGTAGAGCCGCCGCACTTTCGCCGCGCCGTGCTTCATCACCGTGGTGCCCACCGTGACCTGCCCGTCGCCGGCCATCGCCACCTGCCCATCGCGGCGGACGCAGATGACGGTCGTTGCGTGAATGATCGGTTGTTCCATTCGTCCAGTGCCTACGCCGCGGATCGTATCGCGGCCGGAGGCGGCGCGACCAGTTCGCCGAGTTGCGGATGCGACAACTTCCACGCGTGGAGCATCAGGCGCGGCGCGCTGAGTCCGCCATGACGGCGATCGCCGACGACCGGATGTCCGATCCCGCTGAGATGGATGCGGATCTGGTGCGTTCGTCCGGTTTTGATTTCCACTTCGACCGCATCGCCGCTCGGGCGGACGATCGTGATCGCTTCTTTGCCGTCGATCGGCGTCTCGATGGTCAACTCATTGACGATCGGCGGCTCCACGCGCGCGAGGTAGATCTTCGTCATCTCCCCTTCCGCGAAGAGACGCGAGAGCGAGGCGGCGGCGGCTCGCGTGCGGGCGAAGATCACGACGCCGCTCGTCGGCGTGTCGATGCGATGCACGAGGTAGATCTCGCGGTAGCGAAGCCGCAGCAGCTCCTCGAGCGAGCGGACCGCGCGGTCGCGCGCCGGCTGCGTCGGCATGCCGGCCGGCTTGTTCACGGCGACCCACTCGGGAGTCTCGCGGATGATCTCGAGCTCAGTCTCGGATTCGACGACCGCGATCCGGTCGTCGTCCGCGACCTCGCGCGAGGCGATGGAGACGAGGCGCTCGTTGACGAGCACGCGGCGCGCCGCGATCAGCTCACGCGCCTTGCGGCGGGAGTAGTTGGGAAAACGGGCGGCGATGGCTTGATCTAAGCGCATCGCCGCCCAACGATTACTTGCGAACCAGGCGTTCCGGCTTGGCCGGCGCGGCCGCCGCGTCGCCGCCTTCGATCACGGTCAGCTCGGGGCCGCCCATGCCGAGGACGCGGCGGACCTTCTGCTCGATCTCGGCGCCGAGGTCGGTGTTTTCTTTGATGAACGTCTTCGCGTTCTCGCGGCCCTGGCCGAGGCGGAGGTCGCCGTACGAGAACCAGGAGCCCGACTTCTCGATGATCTTGTTCTCGATCCCGATGTCGATCAGCTCGCCGGTCTTGGAGATGCCCTCGCCGTAACCTACGTCGAACTCCGCGTGGCGGAACGGCGCGGCGCACTTGTTCTTCACCACTTTGACCTTCACACGCGAGCCGACGACTTCCTCGCCTTCCTTGATCTGGTTGGTGCGGCGGATGTCGAGACGGACCGACGAGTAGAACTTCAGCGCGCGGCCGCCGGTGGTGGTCTCGGGGTTGCCGAACATCACGCCGATCTTCTCGCGGATCTGGTTGATGAAAATCATGCACGTTTTAGACTTCGAAACGATGCCTGTTAATTTGCGCAACGCCTGCGACATTAAACGTGCCTGCAATCCGACATGAGAATCGCCCATCTCGCCTTCGAGCTCCGCCCGCGGCACGAGGGCCGCGACCGAGTCGATGACGATCACGTCGATCGAGTTGCTGCGCACCAGCACCTCGGCGATCTCCAGCGCCTGCTCGCCCGAGTCGGGCTGTGAGACGAGGAGGTTGTCGATGTCGACGCCCAGTTTCTTGGCGTACTCGGCGTCGAGCGCGTGCTCGGCGTCGATGAACGCCGCCAGGCCGCCGACCCGCTGGGCCTCGGCGATGATGTGCAGCGAGAGCGTCGTCTTGCCGGATGACTCCGGTCCGAAGATCTCGATGATGCGGCCGCGGGGAACGCCGCCGACGCCGAGAGCGGCATCGACGCCGATCGAGCCGGTGGAGATCGAGCTGATCGGCAGGAACTCCTTGGCGCCGAGGCGCATGATCGAGCCTTTGCCGAACTGGCGCTCGATCTGGGAGAGCGCCGTCTCGGCGGCTTTCAGTTTGTCTGAGGGAATGATGGCCATTCTGCCTGCTCCTTAAAGGTTGGAATTCAGGATGGTTGACGCCGAGGAGAGGCGCGAGCGAGGGTCGACCTGGACGAGCATTCGTGTGGTGAAGCGAGTGTACGGGGAGGGCGGAAGGAGGTCAAGAAATGCGATATTTCCTTGGAAAAACGGGTTCGGCCTCCACGATTTGTAGAGTCAGCGTTCGATGGCGGCGCGGATCTTTTTCAGGTCGTCGATGAACCGTGCCGTCTCGGCGTGCCGCGCCTCGTCGGTCGGCGCGCGAAGAATCGACGACGGGTGGACGGTGGCGGTGACGAACTCGGCGAGGTCCGATTTCACGAACTCGCCGCGCTGGATCGACACCTTGAACTTCGGTCCGATGACCGCCTGCGCCGCGGTCGACCCGAGGCAGATGATCGCGCGCGGCTTGATCACGCGGATCTCGGCGTCGAGCCACGGACGGCACGCCTGGATCTCGACCGCGTTCGGCTTCTTGTGGATCCGCCGCTTGCCGCGCGGCTCCCATTTGAAGTGCTTGACGACGTTGGTGACGTAAACCTTCGAGCGATCGATGCCCGCTTCAACGAGCGCCTTGTCGAGCAGCCCGCCGGCGGGGCCGACGAACGGTTTCCCGGAAAGGTCTTCCTTGTCGCCCGGCTGCTCGCCGATGAACATCACCGTCGAGCTCTGCTTCCCCTCCCCGAAGACGGTCTGCGTCCCGGTCTTCCACAGGTCGCACGCGGTGCACTCGGCGGCGGCCGATCGCAGTTTCGGGATGGAGGGGCGGGGCGGAACGAGAGGCTCGGCGCTCACGAGGTGGGCGAGAGTGCAACAGACGATCCCACCCACGTGAACTGCTTGTTGAAGTCCACCCCGAGCATCTTCCCGCGCGAGAGCCGCACGAGGTTCTGCGCGAGGATCGGCTTCGGCTCGCCGTCCGGACGCAGAAACATCATCCGCATCTCGACCTTCACGCCGCCGTCGGGAGCCTTCAGCGCCGGCTCGTACTCGATCTTTTCCTGGATGCACCAGGCGTGACGCTCGCCGGCGGGAATCGCGTCGAGGTCCGCGCGCGTCGGCTCGACGTTCACGCCGCCGCCGGCGAAGGAGAAGAGCGGCTTGAGCACGTAGCGCGATTCGAAATCGTCCGGCACGCGATCGAGGTCGGAGACGAACGTCGCGCGCGGCACCGACGGATGCTCGAGGAACGGGAGCGAGTACTTCGACCAGACCCAGTACCAGTTCGGATGCGGCGCCCACTCGACGTCGAGCGCGTCGCGGTAATCGAACGGCAGCTCGAGCCCCTTCTTCAGCAGCTCGTCGAACACGACGCGGTTGTAGATCCGGCGAACCGGCGTTCCATCCGCACGGAAAAGCCGATTGCCGCGTTTCGTGAGATGCATCGGGTCGACCGCGTCGACGTCGAACAGCTTCTTCGTCGCGGCGAAATCGGGATAGGTCTTCTGCCGCGGCGGGTCGATGTCCATCAGGATCACTTCCGCCGGCTCGTGGTCGCCGACGATGGTCCGCCGCGCGAGATCGAGGAACGACTCGCGGTCGTAGCCGTTGAACCAGCACGACCAGTCGAGATCGAGCCCGGACATCTGCTTCAGCGTGTCGACCCAGCAGTCGCGCTGCACGACCTGGAAGCTGGTGAGCGACGGGAAGCCCTGCAGCTCGATGAGCTTCGGCACGAGCGTCCCGTTTTCGTTGACCACCGCGAAGTCGACCTGCGAGAAGCTCGGCAGCGCGTCCATCCCCGGCGTGTTCCACCGCTTCGGGATCGCCGCCTTCATCTGCTCGATGCGCTGCGGATCGGAGAGCTGCTCGACGATCGCCGTCGCCGCCTCGACCGCGCGCTGCTTGAAGTCGTCGGTCAGGAAAAGCGGCGTCTCCGCGAGGCGGAATTCGAACTCGACGTCGAGGCGCGCTTCGAGCTCCTGCTGATACCACTGATAGCGCGCGTCATCGATCTGATCGTTGAACAGAGCGCGATATTGCGGATGCATGCAGCGAGTCTATTGCACTCGGAAGTTCGACGCGTGCATGTGTGTGATGAGCCAGCGTCCGCCGCTGCGCCGGAAGACGAACGTGCGCCGCGCGGTCGAGCCGCCGGGCACCTGGAACGTGACCAGCGCGAGGTCGCCGCCTGTCTCGATCTTCAGGTCCTGCGGGACGATGTTGGTCTTCTGTCCCTTTTGACCTTCGACGTAACGGCGGAACACCGCGTCGATCTCCGCGCGGCCGTTCGCGAGCTGCGGCTGCGCGAGCGGGAAGAACGCGGTCGCGTCCTCGGCGAAAGCGGCGCTGATGCGCGCGGCGTCGAGGTTGTTGAGCGCATCCATGAAACTCGCCATCGCCGCGCGGACTTCGGCTTCGTCATTCGCGTGCGTTGCTGTAGCGCAACTCGCGAGGAGCATCGTGATGACGATGGCGGCTGATTTCATCGCGCGGTCACGAGTGCCGCGAGGTGGTGCCGCAGCACGCCGAGGAGCGTGTACTCCGAGGTCAGACGGCTGCGCCGCACGTTGTCGCCGATCATCTCGTTCTCCAGCGTGTGCAGCCGCTCCTCGTACCACTTGCGCGACACCTCGCCGTGCAGCCACTTCTCCTCGACCACCTGCAGCACGTGATCGCGGTCGATGATCTCCGGATGGTGGTTGACGCCGAGGATGCGCGGCATGTCGCCGTCGCGGGCGAACTCCGCCATGGTCATCGCGTCGCTGCCTTCGTTGTCGAAGGCGAGCGGCGTGACGTCACCGCCGTCCAGCGCGAGATCGAACAGGCGGTTGTCGACGACGACGAAATGCTTGCCGTCATCGAGCTTGCGCGCGAACTCCGCGAACCACGGATGATCGTTCGCCGCCGGCGAGAGCGCGTTGAGCGGCATGCCGTCGCTCTTCCGCTCGCGCAGCCGCGGATGCGCGACGTTGGCCCAGCGGCAGACCAGTCCGAACGAATGGCAGACCGCGAGCAGCGCGGCGGCGGGATGCTTCCGGATGTCATCGAAGAGCCGGAAGAGCGGCGCTTCCCACTCCGCCGTTTCGTTGATTCCTTGCGAGACTTCGCTCACCCCGTCGTTGCAGCGCGGATCGAGATGGCCCGGTCCGCCGGTGCCGATGTAGAGCCGGAAGCGGCCGTTCGGCGACGGCGGGATGGCGATGCGCCGCCGCACGTCGAACGAGATCACGCGCACCTTCAGGCCGCGCGGCACGAGCTCCTCGCGCATCGCCTCGGCGCATTCGAGCACCGCGTGCACGAGCGAGTCGTGGCCGACGTTCGGCCAGGCGTGGTTCATGTCGAGGATCGCGACGTCGATCTTCGACCGCTCCTCCGCCGGCAGCGAGCCGTCATCGGCGCGGAGGTACTCGAAAAAGTCGTAGGGCTGGTGAATGTCGCGGCGCATCACAGCGATGGGATCAGGCAATGGTGGTGCCGAGCTCCGTTTCCGAGATGATGTAGTCGACCACGTCGCGCAGGTCGTTGCGCTTTTCGAAGGCGGCGAGCTGGCGCGAGGCGCCGGTCCGGTTCTTCACGATTTCGCGCGCATAGTAGACCTCTTTGCGCGAGCCGAGCTCATCGACCACGTCATCGACGAACTCCAGCAATTCATCGAGCAGCATCTCGAACGGGACCTCCGTCCGCTTGCCGAAATCGATCAGCTTTCCTTCGATTCCGAACCGCGCCGCACGTTGCTTGTTCTCGTTCAGCAGGGAGCGGCGGTAGAGGCGCCACCCCATGTTTTTTTCGTAGATGTTGTAGAGCTTCTTGGTGATCGCCTGGAACAGCGCGGCGAAGCAGATGGTCTCGTCGATGCGCATCGGGACGTCGCAGATGCGGTACTCGAGCGTCGGGAAGAAGGGATGCGGGCGGACGTCCCACCAGATCTTCTTCGGGTTGTCGATGCAGTTGGTCGAGACGAGAACGTCAACATATTGACTGTACTCGGACCAGTCGCGGAAGTAGTCGGGGAGGCCGGTGCGCGGGAAGCGCTCGAAGACTTTCGCACGATAGCTGCGCCAGCCGGTGTTCTGGCCGCACCAGAACGGCGAGTTCACGGAGAGGGCGAAGACGTGCGGCAGGAAGTAGCGTGCCGCGTTCATCACCGCGATGCGCGTTTCGTTGTCCTCGACCGCTACGTGTACGTGCAGGCCGAAGACGAGATTCGCCCGCGCCAGCATCTGCAGCTCGTAGACGATCTTGTCGTAGCGGTCGTTGGAGGTGATGGGGACGTTGGCCCAGTGCGAGATCGGATGCGAGCCCGCCGCGCCGATGCGCAGCCCGGCCCCGCGCGTGAGCCGGATGATCTCGCCGCGCAGCCGCGTGACTTCGCGCCGCGCTTCGAAGACGTTGCTGCAGATCGGCGTGCCGACCTCGATCACCGCCTCGTGCATCTCGCGCTTGATCTCATCATTCAGCCGCTTTTCACCCTCGGTGAAGAGCTCCTGAATGTGCGACCGCAGCTCGCGCGTCTCCGGATCGATGACCTGAAACTCTTCCTCGATGCCGAGGGTGAAGGAAGGTTGCGGCATGAGGGAAGGATATCGCGAATGCCGACGTAGGATTGCGGGGATGCTTGTGCCGCAGTCACATCCTTGCGACCAGTGCGGGCATGCGCGTGGTGATCACGTGCTGAGCCACTTCGGCGAGGAGTGCATCCACTGCGGGTGCACCGCGACGTGGGAGCAGCGGCCGATCGTGATCACGAACGACGAACGATCGAGCGCGCGACTGATGCCGTTCATGGTCCCGTTCCATCCGGCCGAGCGACCGAGATTTGTCAGGGATGAAATCCTGTGTGAGATCGAGGAGATCGTCCGCGCATTGTGGCTCCGCAACCTGCCGCGCTCGACGCCGGTAACTGGCGATCTCGCTCGCGACAACGCCGAGGCGGAGCGCAGTTTCGAGAAGATCCAGGCGATGACCCACGCGCTCTGGTTTCTCGGCGAGAGCGACGCCTGCTTCACGGTTTTTCCGGAGGCGGAGCATCTCCACCTCCGGCGGATTCGCGAGCTGTTCGGGCGGTTGAGGATGCCGTAGCCCGTGGCTACCTACCGCCCCACGATCGGCTGATCCACCGCCTTCGTCGTATCCATCACCGTCGGCCACGAACCCGTCAGCTCGAGCTTCTTCTCGCCGGTGGCGAGCTCGATCAGCACTTCGGCCATGTTCGAGACCATCCATTCGAAGTTGGTCTCGCCGACGGAATTGCGGTCGGCATCCGGCGCGCAGTTCATGAAATCGATGGCGTAGGGGATGCCGTCGCGGACGGCGAACTCCACGGTATTCATGTCGTAGCCGAGGGCTTCGCAGAGGGCGAGGGCGTCGCGGTGGATGCGCTGCTCGAGCTCAGGCGGCGTCTGGTAGTTGGCGACGTAGCGGAGGTGATGCGGCTGCTTCGGGTCGTACATCATGATGCGCACGCGCTTGCGGCCGAGGACGTAGCAGCGGTAGTACGAATCGAACTCGATCGCTTCCTGCGCCATCATCGTCAGGTCGCGGCTCTGGTCGTACGCGGCGTGGAACTCCTGCGGATTGTCGACCTTGTACACGTCCTTCCAGCCGCCGCCGTAAGCCGGCTTCATGAAGATCGGCCAGCCGAGGTAGTCCCAGACCTCTTCCCAATTGACGAAGCGCATGTTGCGGAACGACTTCGCTTCGGTGTTGGGCGGGTACTCCTTGTGCGGCAGCAGGACCGTGCGCGGGACGGCGACGTTCGCCGCCTTGGCCACGAGGTTGTCGAAGAACTTGTCGTCGGCCGACCACCATATCGGGTTGTTGACGATGCGCACACCCGAGGCTGCGGCGCACTTGAGATAGGTGCGGTAGAACGGCACCTCGTGGCTGATGCGGTCGAGGATGAGCTCGTATGGAAAAACGCCGTCATCCTTTAAATAGGAGATCTCGACCGGACCGGCCTCGACCTCGCCGCCACCCTTCGCATTGATGGCGTTGATGAGGGCCCAGGGGAAGGTGTCTTCCATGCCGAAGAGGATGCCAATCTTTTTCTTGCCCATGCGTCACGTTCTCCGATGGCGCGATCGTATAGAATCGACCGCCCAAGGACAACGGAGAGCGGATGAATTAAGAATTTCGAATTAAGAATTAGGAAGGAAATCAGCGCAGCTTTTTAATTCGAAATTCTTAATTCGAAATTCTTAATTCGCTTTTTCGTACTTAATTTATGTACCGCGAATACGTCCGCTGGTTTTCTCCTTCGCTCGGCCGCGACATGGAGTTCCTCTGGTTCGGCAAGTTCGGCCGGCCGGTGATCCTCTTCCCCACCTCGGCGGGACGCTTCTTCGAGAACGAAGACTTCCACCTGGCCGACTCGGTGGCGGACAAGGTCGACAACGGCGAGATCCAGCTGGTGCTCGTCGACACCGTCAATGACGAGAGCTGGTACAACAAGGGCGTCCATCCCGCGGTGCGCGCCGCGCGGCACGTGCAGTACGACGCCTACCTGCGCAACGAGATGGTGCCGTACATCTTCAACCGCGCGCAGCGGGGCGACCTCGCGGTCTACGGCGCGAGCTTCGGCGCGTACCACGCGGCCAACTTCGCGGCGCGTTACCCCGACGTCGTCAACCGCGCCATCCTCTTCTCCGGCGTCTACGACATCTACTCCGCCGTCGACGGCTACTGGGACGACAACTGCTACTTCAACTGCCCCACCGCGTACATCCCGAACATGAGCGCGGAGTGGGTGGGCAAACTCTCACGCGTCAACTGGATCATCGCCACGGGCGAGTACGACTCGATCGTGGACAAGAACTACGACTTCAGCCAGAACCTCTGGTCGAAGGGCATTCCGAACTACCTGGAGATCTGGCCGGGTGTGTTCGGCCACGACTGGCCGTGGTGGCGCGAGAACCTTCGCCGCTTCGTCTGAGACTTCCGTCATGTTTCGCTTTCTTTGCCGGTCGTACATGCTCTTCGTCTCTCTTGCCGTTTTTGCAGACGAAGCGCCGCTGCTGCGCGCGACCATGCGCGACGGCACGACGATCGAGCAGCACGCCGACCTCAGCCCCGACGTCGACGTGATCGTCGAGTTCACCGATCCGCCGCTGGCGGTCCGGCGCGCCGAGCGGTCGACCTACGAGGCGAACTTCGCGAGGCTCCGCCGCGACGTCGCGACGATCGAGCAGCGCGCCATGCAGACGAAGACGGCCCTCGAGCCGATCGTTCATCGCCGCTATTTCGAGGCTTTCCACGGGATGGCCATGCGCGTCCCGCGCGCGGCGCTCGCGCAGATCGGCGCGCTGCCGTATGTGAAGCGCGTGCATCGCGACGCGCCGATGCAGGCGTTCAGCGATCCGAACATGGAAGCGATCGGCGCGGCGCGGACCTGGAGCATCTCCGGCACGCGCGGCGCGGGCGTGACCGTCGCCATCATCGACACCGGCATCGACTACATGCATCCCGCGCTCGGCGGCGGCTTCGGGCCGGGACACAAGGTCGCGGGCGGCTGGGATTTCGTCAACGACGACGACGATCCGTTCGACGACCAGGGCCACGGCACGCACGTCGCCGGCATCGTCGCGGCGAACCTCGACTCGGTCACCGGCGTCGCCCCTGATGCCACGCTCATCGCGTACAAGGTGCTCGACGCGGCCGGCCACGGCGCCGAATCGAATGTGATCGCGGCGCTCGACTGGGCCATCGATCCGAACGGCGACGGCGATCTCTCCGACCATGTCTCCGTCGCGAACCTTAGCCTCGGCGGCGACGGCAATCCCGACGACGCGATCTCCATCGCCGTCGACAACGCGGTCGCCGCGGGCGTGGTCGTCTGCGTTGCCGCCGGCAACAGCGGCATGTTCCACGCGGTGTCCAGCCCCGGCACGGCGCGCAACGCGATCACGGTCGGCGCGGTCGACAACAGCGACGTGCTGGCGAGCTTCAGCGCAAAAGGTCCGGCGGCGAAGCTTGCGGCGATCAAGCCGGACGTCATGGCACCCGGCATGTCGATCCGCTCGACCTACCTCGGCGGCGGCTACGTGAGCCTCAGCGGCACGTCGATGGCCACGCCGCACGTCGCCGGCGCCGCGGCGCTGATCCGCGCGGTGCATCCTGACTGGTCGCCGGCCGCGGTGAAGTCGGCGCTGATGCTGTACGCGAAAGGGATCGCGTACGAGCTCCTGACGCAGGGCAGCGGGCGCATCGACGTGGCGCGTGCCGCGCAGGCGACGGTCCTCGCCGAGCCGGCGAGCATCAGCTTCGGTCTCGACGCGCTGACCAGCGGCACGTTCCTGCAGGCGCGGCCGATCCGCATCACGAACCGTGGCGTGAATCGCGAAAGCGTGGCGCTGTCGGTCGACGGCTCGCGTCGCGGCGTGACGGTGGGAATCGCGCCGGCGAAGTTCGAGCTCGGGCCGGGCGAATCGATCGACGCGATGATCACGCTGTCGGTGAAGAACGATGACACCGCGCCGTCGGTGACCGAGTCGTTCGCGTACAGCGGCCTCGTGCACCTCGACACGGCGACGACGCAGCTGCACATGCCGTGGGCGGTGGTGAAGGCGGCGCGCGCGACGGTGCGCACCGACATGCGCATCACCGGGGAGCTGTGGCTGGGCGATGCACGCGTGCCGTCGCCCGTGACGATCGAGGACCAGCTCACCGAGACGCTGCTGCCGCCGGGCGACTACGACCTTGTCGTCTCCGGCGTCGATGTGCCGGAGGGCTCGTTCCTGCCGTCCGCGCAGGCGCTCGTGATCCTGGAGAAACAGGCGATCCGCGGCGACGTCGCGATCACGGCGAACCGCTCGCTCGCGGCGAACGCGGTGACGTTCGACGGCGTTGACGCGAAGGGCGCACGCCTCGCGCGGCCGCTGTCGCCGCGAGTCTGGTACGGCACGCGGGCGCGGCTGCTTGCATCGTCGTCGTCGTATCTGAAAACGCTCGATCTGCCCGCCATCAACAATCTGTATGTGTCCGATCTCTCCAGCCGCTGGTCGCTGGCGGCGAGCGAGGCGCTGTTCGATTTCGACAACGCGCGCTACACGTACGTCGGCCACCAGCCGGTCAGCGGGATCGATCACGACGTCGACCTGAAGAACGCCGCGGCGGACCTGCTGAACGCGCCGGTGAAGATCGTCTTCCCGCCGGACGGCGCGAACCGCAGCGTCACGATCGCGACGTTCGCCGGCGTCACCGGCATCAACACCACCGCGCGCGACTGGAGCGCAAACCTCTACATGACGCGCGCGGCCGACGGCGACTCGACCGCGGAGTTCGGGCTCTTTTCCGGAACGCGCGAGGCGATGGAGATGTCCATCCCGTCGATGATCGCGCGCGGCAACCGGATCGAGATCGGCAGCGCGTACTCGGCGGCCGACGCGGAGCCGCTCGTCTTCGGCGTCGGGCCGCTGTATCCGCGGCTGCCGATGACGATCAACGCGTCGCAGTTCAATCCGCGCGTCGGCTTCGCCGGCCAGCTCGGCGACTATCGCGTCATGTACGACTACGCCGGCCTGATCACGGTGAAGGGGACGAGCGGCGTCGTCTACTCCGGTCCCGCGCTGCGCACGCCGATCACCCTGCCGCCGGACGCCTACACGATCGATTACTCCGCCGTCGCGCTGAGCCTCGGCGACCGCCTGGCGCGCGCCGAGGTGTCAGCGAGTGTCGATACGACGCTGGGAAGCGCGAGCGCGCCGGTGCTGACGTCGATGTACGTCGCCGACGCGGGCGGCCGGGCCATGAGCTCGTTCGCGCCGCGTGCCACCGCGTCGCTGCGCTTCGCCGCGGTCACGACCTCCGCAAAGGCGTGGTTCCGCGATTCCGGAACGGCGAAGTGGACGGAACTGCCGATCTCCATCGACGGTGACAATCGCTTCCACGCCGACCTCGCTCCCGCCACGAAGGTGCCGGGGGCGGTGGAGCTGCGGATCGAGCTGACGGATGCGAAGGGGAACCGCATCACCTACGCGCTCGAGCCGGCGTTCACGGTCGGCGACGTGCCGTTGCTGCCACGCCGCCGGCCGTGAGAAAAACTACCGCGAGTGTGCGCTCGCGCTCGTGCTGAACTTCTTCAGCTGGTCGGCCGGGACCGTGCCGCTGATCGTGACCGAGTCATTCGAGCGCTTCACGTCGAAGTGACGCAGCACGGTGACCATCTCGGGCGACTTGTCCTGTACCGCGAGGCGCATGGCCGCGAGTCCGCCGCGGAGCGTGTCCTCGACGAGCTGCAGCGTCTCGGCGTCGTTCGACAGGCCGAACGCCGTCAGCTTCAGTGAGTCGCCGTTGTCGGTGGCCCAGAGCGCGACCGTTGACATGTGGTTCAGCGCCGCGCTGATCTGCTGCGCCGGCTGCGTGTGGTTGTCGATGTGCGGCGCGTTGGTCAGCCGCGACGCGCGCTGCACGTCGACGAGCGCCCAGGCGGTCGCGTTCGTGTCGATGCGCGCGAGCTCGTGTCCGAGGGCGCCGGCGGTGGCGAAGGCGGTGCCGCCGCTCGCGCGGTCGGCCAGCGCCTGCGAGACCGACGCTTCATCGCCGATCAGCGCGAGGTGCGAATCGGGGAACGAGACCGCTCCAACCGTGTCGTCCTTCGGCGTCTGCGGCAGGACGAAGTACGAGCCGTTGGCCGTCTTCTTCTCCTTCGCGCCGCGCGCGGTCAGCGCGCTGGTGAGGCGATCGACGCTGAAGCGGCCCTCGACCGCGACCAGCACCTTGCTCTCCGAGCCGAGCGCCGTCTTCGGCGAGACCGAGACGACGAGCAGGTCGACGTCCTTCGACGGTTTCAGTCCGGCGTCGGTGAGGAACCGTTCGGCGTCGCCGTTCGCGCTGACCTTGTCGGTCTGCTGGAAGAGCATCGACGAGAGCGGGCTGGTGCGCATGTCGGACACATGCACCACGCCGACGCTGACGGCGTCGCGCGGGATGAGCGACATCGCGCCGTTGGTGGTCGCTGCCAACGCCAGCGGCGCGGTCAGCAGAAGTGCGACAGCAATCAGGTGACGCATTTTCATCTCCATTTGTCAGAACTCCTTTTTGTGGAAGCGCCAGATGGCGAGCATCATCGACACCAGGCCGAAAGCGGCCGTGGTGATGAAGGGCGAAGGTTTGAGCTCGATCCCCGTGCTGAACGAATTGGCCGAGACGAAGGCGAACACCGCCGCCCCCAGCTCCGCGGTCTTCGGGATGACCCAGTAGAGCGTCTGGATGACCGTGGCCTGCCACTCGTGCGACACCGCGGCGGCGATGCGGTCGTGCGCCACGAGCATGCCGGAGAAGAGGAACAGGCCGCAGCTGGCCATGATCGAGACGGCGGTCGACGAGGTGATGACGCCGATGAGAAACGCGAAGGCCAGCAGCGTCGCGATGACGAACAGGATCACCCCGCCGCCCAGCAGAAAGCGGTAGTTGACGACGTGCGTTTTCCAGACGACGACGAGCCAGATCGACCCGAGGAGGTAGAGCACGTTCGAGCCGGCGAGGAGCAGTCCGGCGAAGTAGCGCGAGAGCAGCAGCTTCGTCCGCGATACGGGGCGCGAGAGGTAGAGATCGATCGTCCCCTTCTCCTGCAGCCGCGGCACGAGATGCGCTGTGGCGAAGATCGCCAGGAAGGTGCAGAGGAAGTAGAGGACGGCCGAGAATCCCGACTCGAAGCCGAGCACGATCTTCTCGATGCTCACCTCGTTGCCGTGCATCTCGACTTCCTTGCCGAAGAGCTTCGCGCCGGCTAAAGCACCATCGACAATGTCGAGGTTAATTGCGGACGCAAAAATGATGATGAAAATCGTCGACAGTAAGAAGTAGGCGATTAAGGTCCATCGCGCGGCCGCTTCCCGCCAGACGTCTTCGATGTTGGCCCAGAGGACTTTCATAGTTGTTGTTCCGTTGCTTTCACCAGATCGACGAAGACATCTTCCAGCGTCGACCGCACCGGCGCCAGCTCGCTGAGCATTCCGCCGCGGGCGCGCAGGCCGTCGAGCAGCGCGTTGAGGTGCGCCACGTCGTCGACCGACAGCACGAGATGTCCGTTGACGCGCTCCACGCCGGCGCCCGACTCGCGGAACATCGCCACGAGCGGCTCGTCGATCGGCGTCGCCACCATCTTGTATTTGGCCGACTTCCGCGTCAGCTCGTCGATCGTCCCCTCGGCCGCGACCTTGCCGTTGCGCAGCACCGCCACGCGGTCGCACGTCAGCTCGATCTCCGACAGCAGGTGCGAGTTGAGCAGCACCGCCGTGCCGTGCTGCGCCGCTTCGTCGCGCAGCAGGTCGCGGATCTCGCGGCGGCCCACCGGATCGACGCCGTCGGTCGGTTCGTCGAGCAACAGCACGTTCGGCCGGTGGATCAGCGCGCACGCCAGGCCGAGACGTTGCGTCATGCCCTTGGAGAACTTCTTCACGCGGACGTCGGCCCACTGCGGCAAGCGCACGCGCTCGAGCAGCTCCGGGATGCGCGTTTTGATGTCGTCGGTCGACATCCCCGACATCCGCCCGAAGATCGTCATCGCCTGCCGCGCGGTGAGATAGCCGGGGATTTTGTGGCCTTCGGGGAGATATCCGACGCGGCGGCGGCTCTCGGGATTGCCGACGGGAAGGCCGCCGACAAACGCGGTGCCGTCGGTCGGCGCGGTGAGCCCGAGGACGATTTTCACCGTCGTCGTCTTGCCGGCGCCGTTCGGGCCGAGGAGGCCGAAGAGCTCGCCGGCGCGGACGGTGAAGTCGATTCCGTCGAGCGCGGTGATGGGCGGGCGCCGGACGCCGGAGCGATACTCCTTGCGAAGGGCTCGCACTTCGATGAGCGAATCGGTCATGATCCTCTTTTACGTGCAAACCGGGATTCGGTTGCTCGACTTTCCGGTTTTGATCTGAGTCGTGTCCGATACCGCCGTGTTCTTCGACCCGTCGCGCAAGCGATGGTGGTGGATCAAAAGGATCAGCACGATCCTCGGACTGCTGTCCGTCGTCGTGGTCAGCCTCTTCCTGATCAGCCTTTCGTCGACGCCGTTTCTGCCGGACATGCCGGGCATCACCTCCGAGCTCAAGCGGACTCTGCGCCGCGCCGTCCGGCTGCCACGCCATCAATCACGGTTGCAGCAGTACATCGCGCTCCGCGCCCGCGAGAAGCTGCTCAACCAGGTGGCGAAAGAGCAGCTCGCTATCAGCAAAAAAGCGGCGCTCCCTCCCGTGAGCGGCGGAAGCATCGTCGCCGCCTTCTACGCGCCGTGGCAGGAGACGGGCCTGCACTCGCTGCACGCCAACGCGCGCAACATGACGCATCTCCTGCCCGCGTGGGTGCACCTCAAGAAGGACGGCAGCGGACTCGATTTCCGCGACTGGGATCCGGAGACGGTGCCGCACAACCTCGAGGTGCTGAGCATCGCGCACGAGAACAACCTCAACGTCGTCCCGATCTTCAGCAACGCGCAGCAATCGGACTTCGATCCGCAGCGCGTGCACATCTTCCTCAGCAATCCGCTGCTGCAGCGCCGCGTCATCCTGCAGCTCGAGAACTGGATCATCACCAATCACTTCCAGGGCATCAACGTCGACTTCGAGAACCTGCTGCCGGAGGACTATCCGCTCCTCATCCCGTTCCTGCAGCGATTGAAGACGGAGTTCGCGCCGCACAACCTGATCGTCACGGCCGATCTCGAAGCGCCGAAACCGCTGAACTGGCGCGCTGTCTCGCAGATCTGCGACTTCGTCGTCGTGATGGCGTACGACGAGCACAGCTCGACCAGCCACCCGGGCCCGATCTCGTCGATGAACTGGTATCGCACCGTGCTGCAGCGCGCCACGGCGACGATCCCGCGCGAGAAGCTGGTGATCGGCATCGCGAATTACGCCTACGACTGGGCGGAGAACCGCGAATGGGCGGAGCCGCTGACGTACCAGGGTGCGCTCGTCCTGGCCAGCCGCTATCACCCCGGCGAGTCGCCGGAGAAGATCATCGACTTCGACGACCAGGCGCTCAATCCGACATTCTTTTATGTCGACGATGAAGGGATCGAGCACGAGGTCTGGATCCTCGATGCGATCACGGCAGCGAACGAATGGATGGTTGCGCAACCGTACGGACCGCGCGGCGTCGCGCTATGGGTCCTCGGCTCGACCGATCCGTCGATCTTCACGTTCATCCGCCGCGACCGGCTGACGTTCAAGCCGAATCGCGCGGCGTTGCGCGAGATCAGCTTTCCGTACGACGTCGAGTTCGTCGGCGACGGCGAGATCGCGCGCGTCGCGGCGCTGCCGAAAGCGGGCGGCCGCGACATGGAGATCGATCCGCAGACCGGCCTGTTCCTCGACGAGGTCTATCACCACTTCCCGACCTCGTACGTCATCCAGCGCAGCGGCTACAACCCCGACCTGATCGCGTTGACGATCGACGACGGACCGGCCAGTCCGTACACGGCCCAGATGCTCGACGAGCTGAAGGCGCTGAACGTGAAGGCGACGTTCTTTCTCATCGGGCAGAACGCCGATCGCTATCCCGGTCTCGTCCGCCGCATCTGGAACGAAGGCCACGAGATCGGCAATCACAGCTACACGCATCCGAACATCGGCGCGATTCCGGCGATCCGCGCGGAGTTCGAGCTGAACGCGACGCAGCGCGTGTTCCAGAGCCTGCTCCATCGCTCGACGCTGCTCTTCCGCCCGCCGTACAACGCCGACGCGGAGCCGACGGCCGCCGAGGAAGTGCAGCCGATCGTGCAGGCGTCCGAGATGAACTACATCACCGTGCTCGAGTTCCTCGATCCGCAGGACTGGAAGACCGAGGAGCGCAACGAGAACGGCGTGATCCAGAAACGCACCGCGCAGCAGATGCTCGACACCGTGCTGCAGCAGGTGGAGACGGAGAAAGGCAGCTGCATCCTCCTGCACGACGGCGGCGGCGACCGCAGCGAGACGGTGAAGCTGATCCCGATGCTCGTGCACGAGCTGCAGAAGCGCGGCAAGAAATTCGTGCGCGTGTCGGACCTCGTCGGCGCGTCGCGCGACGACGTGAACCCGCGCGTGACGAACTCCGACACGCTGATGCTGGCCAGCGACCGCATCGTGTTCGAGGCGATGTACCTCTTCGAAGTCTTCCTCACCATCGCCTTCATCTCCGCCATCATCCTCGGCGCGTTGCGCGTCTTCTTCGTCACGACGCTCGCGCTGATCGCGCGCTACAAGGAGCGGAGGCGGCCGCCGTTCGATGAGACCTACCGGCCGTCGGTCACGGTGGTGATCGCGGCGTACAACGAGGGGAAGGTCATCAATCGCACGCTGCAGGCGGTGCTGGGGAACGATTACGCCGGCGCGCTCGACGTGATCGTCGTCGACGACGGCTCCGCGGACGACACCTCGGCCGCGGTGATGCGCGAGTACGGCGACGATCCGCGCGTGCACCTGATGCATCAGGAGAACGCCGGCAAGGCGACGGCGCTGAACCGCGGCATCGGTCACGCGACGGGGGAGATCATCATCGCGCTCGACGCCGACACGATCTTCATGCGCGACACGATCAGCAAGCTGGTGCGCCGCTTCGCCGATCCGCTCGTCGGCACAGTCGCGGGGAACGTGAAGGTCGGCAATCGCATCAACCCGCTGACGTACTGGCAGGCCATTGAGTACGTGACGAGCCAGAACCTCGACCGGCGCGCGTATTCGTTCATCAATTCGGTTTCGGTCGTGCCGGGGGCGGTCGGCGCGTGGCGCCGCGAGGCGATCATGCAGGCCGGCGGCTACACCAGCGACACGATGGCCGAGGACATGGACCTGACGTGGCGCATCCGCCGCATCGGGTGGCGCGTCGATACGGAGACGGACGCCGTCGGCTTCACCGAGGCGCCCGACTCGTTCAAGGCGTTGTATAAGCAGCGCTTCCGCTGGGCGTTCGGGACGCTGCAGTGCCTCTGGAAGCATCGCCGCGCGCTCGGCCGCTACGGCTGGTTCGGCCGCGTGATGTTGCCGTCGCTGTGGCTGTTCCAGATCGCGTATCAGGCGCTCTCACCGCTCGTCGACCTGCAGATCCTCTGGACCGTGGCGATGACGATCCACGCCGCATTCCGCCACGATCTCGCGCAGGACTGGCAACCGTGGCCGGTGGCCGCGTCGCAGCTGTACGTCGTCGCGCTGATGTACGCGTTCTTCTTCGTCATCGAGCTGGTCGGCTCGCTCGTCGCGTTCAAGCTCGATCGCGAAGATCCGAAGATGCTCGTCTGGCTCTTCTGGCAGCGCTTCCTCTACCGCCAGCTGATGTACGCCGTCTTGCTGAAGTCGATCAAGACCGCCATCTCCGGCATCCGTGCGGGCTGGGGAAAGCTGGAGCGGAAGGGGACGGTGGAATTGGTTACGTGACGGTTGCCAGTTGCCGGTTGCCGGGTTGCCACGCGGCAACTGGCAACCCGTAACCGGTAACCGTCACCGCGCTCCCGCGGTGACATGCACCGCGCTCAACCGATTCTCCACCACGCGCCAGTCGACATTCGCCATGAACGCCTCGATGTATTTCGGGCGGTCGGCCGGCTTGTAGTCGAGCAGGAAGGCGTGCTCCCAGACGTCCATCACCAGCAGCGGTACGAAGCCGGCGACGTTGCCGGTCTCGTGCAGCTCGATCCAGTGATTGGAGACGAGTCCGTTCGCCGGGTCGAGGTAGCAGATGGCCCAGCCGACGCCGCGCATCTTGCCGACGCTCACGAAGTCGGCCTTCCAGATCTCGTACGACGGGAAGCTGCGCGTGACCGACTGCATGAACTCGGAGCGTTTCTCGGGATCGCCGCCGCCGCCGCTCTTCAGGTTGCCGAAGTAGTACTCGTGCAACACCATGCCGTTGTACTCGAAGCCGAGGCGGCGGGTGAGCTCGGAGTAGGCCGGCATCTCCTCCTGGTCGACCTTGCCGTCGGCGAGGATGTCGCCGATGCGCTGCGTCAATCCGTTGGTATTGGTGACGTAGCCCTCGTAGAGCTTGAAGTGCATCTCCAGCGTCTTGTCGGAGATGCCGGTGAGGCCGCTGAGGTTGAACTGTTTCGCTTTGTAGGTCTTCATTTCCATGTGCGGTTGTAATGCACAACACGCACCCTGGACGTGACGAGCGCTACCAGTTCTTCGTGAGCGAAGCGAGGTCGGCGTGCGGCTTCAATCCCCAGTGATGGGCGACGCCGATGACATGCGGAACACGCGTCACGTCGAAGCCTTCGGGGAATGCGCGCGGCTCTTTCGTCGCGGCGACGAAGGCGCGGTGGTTCGCGCCGTCGGTGATCACCAACGAGTCTTCATTCAGCTCGACGGAGGCATGCGGCCAGCGGACGTCGACCGCTTTCGCCAGCGGCTGCTCCATCCCGGCGACGAACGCGCGGTCGGGCGAGCCGTCGCCGTTCGTGTCGAGCGTGATCACCACGACGCGGTCGTAGCTGCGGATCGAGACGTCGCCGCTGCCGCTGTAGTCGTGGCCGTTCCCGCCATACGCAGTGACGGCGATCAGGAGCGCCGCAAGGATTGCGATCCGGTTCATGCGATCGCGAATCTTAGCGGCCGTGCGTCCTTCCGTAAAGGTGCAAAAGCGGTAAGACACCCATACGCGTCTTCTCCCCCGGCGAGCGGGGGAGAAGGAGATACCGCGGGTTTACGTCCGTCCGTCGTAGCGCAGACAGACGCAACTGCCGCAGTTGCAGCAGGCGTAGTAGCCGGAGCCGATGCAGCTCACCGAGCAGTCGTTCTTGTACGACGTCGCGGCGCAGCCGCTGACCGAGCAGGAGAGCGATCCGGAGCCGCCGGACGTGCAGCCGCCTCCGGCGCCGCCCATGTCCCAGTCATTCTGGAACGGCTGACGCGTCCAGCCCTCGTCGCCGTACAACTCGCCGGCGACGCGGCGGCTCGAGTGTCCGTGATTCGACGGCATCGACTCCATCGGATAGTCGTACGCGAGGGAGCTGTGATGCGCGAGGCCGATGGCGTTGCCGACGCGCGTGGTGTGAAAGTCCGCCGGCGCGACGAAGTTCGCGCGCGGGATGTCGCGGCGGAAGGTGACGATGAGCGCCTCGCGCTCCGCCGCCGACGTGATCATGATGCCGCTCGCCTTGAAGACGAGGTCCGCGTTCGTCCAGCGATACGACAGCGGCGTCATGAACGGCTCCGGCGTGGCCACGACGAACACGTTGTCCGCGCCGCCGTCACGCCCGCCGCGCTCGTCGGAATCGACCGCGATGACCATCACCTGGTTGTAGCTCTCGACGTAAATGGCGCCATGAAACACCTTCGCCGCGTCCGTGGTCTGCGCGGTTGCGAGCCCCGCGACGAGGCTCAGCAGTATTGAACAGAGCAGGATTCTCCCGGGGTTGAAACTCATACGGTTTTTCCTTTCGTCGATTGTTGTTGCCGGTTGGGGAGCGCGGATTTTAGGGAGCAGGCGGAGAGCCGTCAACCCGCAATTATGTCAACGCGCAAGGATGGAAACAGTGCCGGGGTGGCACTATCGGATGTCGAACGTCAGCGTGCTCGTGTCGACGAGCCAGACGCCGGGCTGGCTCGGATCGGGTCGCCGGTACGTGGCCAGGACCATGTAGCGGCCCGGCTCCTGGTACGGGAAGTTCACGCCGCCGGCTTTGTCATGCACGCCTGTGGCGACGCGGCCGGCGCCGGCGCGGTACAGCTCCATCGGAATCTCGCGAAGGAAGTTCTTCCCTCCTTCGATGGCGATGAACCGCATCGATTCGCCCCGCTTCAGCGCCGGGCCATTCCACTGCGGGAAGATCTCGAGGCCGAGATCGGTGGAAAGCTTGAAGTCGGCGGAGAGCTCGATTGCGCCGCACCGGATGAACGCTTTCGCATGGTCGGTCCGCGTTTCATTTCCCACGATGGCCGGCTTCAGATCGAGCGACGCCACGGCGAGCGTGTTTGCCGGAACCGTCACGTCGAGCTGACCGGCGGCCGGTTCGACCGCGACGCGCTTTTTCGGAAGATGGACGTACGCCTTCACGACTTCATCTGCGCCGATTCGGATCCCGGCATTCGGGAAGCCGCTTCCGCGGCTGACCTGCAGCGTCACCGCGCCGCAGTCGCCGCTCGGGACGATGTACGTCTGCGCAACCAGCGCGGGGCCGAACAGCAGAGCGACAGCGAGCGAGAGGTGTTTGATCATGTTGTGGTCCTAGCTCGTCACGCAGCGGAACTTCGCGTAGACGTACGGATACGACCCGCGGAACCAGTTGCGAAAGCTGGGCCGGATGAGCTGCGGCGACGTCGCGGGCGACGCCCCCTTCATCACGAAATGCTGGCCGTCGAAAAAGTCGGACGAGTAGACCGGGTACGACGGCATCGGCTCGAAGCCGGGGAAGCCGGCAAAGTGCGTCGACGTCCACTCCCAGCCGTTGCCGACGAGGTCGTGTACGCCCCACGCGCTGGCGCCCTCGGGATACGAGCCGACCGGCACCGGATCCCAGTTGGCGAAGCCGAAGTTGCCGCGCGTCGAATCGGGAATCTCGTTGCCCCACGGGTAGAGCCGTTCTTCGCCCGACGGTGTTCCGAACGCCGCGCGGTGATACTCGGCCTCGGTCATCACGCGTCCGCCGCGCCAGTTCGCGAACGCCGTCCCTTCCTCCTGCGTGACGTACACCGGCGACTCGAGCGGCAGCGGCACGAGCGCGAACATCCCGCGCCAGTACCACGCGCCGTTGCGCTCGACCCAGAAGTTCGGCGGCGGCGCTCCTTCGGCCTGCATGAACTCGAGGTACTCGCCGTTCGTGACCGGATAGCGATCGATCTCGAAGTCGCCGACTTCGACGCGCTGCGCCGGGAACTCGTTGTCCCAGCCGAAGCCGATCTCATCCCGCGTCGCGCCGAGCGTGACTGTCCCGCCCGGAATGCACACGCGCGGTGTATCGCGCGGTCCCGCCGGCCGCGCCGGCGCGGAGTTGAACGGCGCGCGCTTCACCTTCCGCTCGTACGGCAGGTTGTGAAACATGTAGAGCAGCGTTTCCTGATGCATCTGCTCGTGCTCGAGGATCGCGATCGCCGCCTCGGCGCGCCGCAACTGCGGCACCGCATCGTCCTCGATCACCGCGTAGCGCAGTGCGTCTTCGACCATCGCATCGGCCGTGCGGCCGTACGCCAGCACCTGGTCGCGGCGCGGCCAGACATCCGTCGGATTCTTCACCGCGTCGGCACTGTCGGGATCGATGCCGCGCGCGAAGAGCAACTCGTAATCGTCGTTGATCCCATGTCCGTTGAGCGCGAGCTTGATCAGCGTGTTGACGCTGAACGCGGGGAGGTGCCCCTCGTAGAAAACGATCGGATTACGCAGATCGATCGGACGATCGTAGTAGGCACTCTCGACGGGGATGGAGAAGACCGCTTTCGACGTCGAGCGCCCCGCGCGATACCACTGCACCAAGTCATCGCGAGTGATGCCGCGCGGAAACGCCGCGTGTTTCACGAGGTCATTCTATCCCGCGAACGCCGGCTCACCGATCGGGACTTCGATCAGGCGGAACGGCGCGCGCTCCGGATAGCTCACGGTCAGCAGCGGCATGGCCACGTTGTACACCGGCGCGTTCCCTTTCGTCCGTCCTTCGAGCGAGCCGCGATGCGCGTGCCCGTGAAAGACGGCGGTGACGCGGTAGCGGTCGAGCGGCTCTTCCAGTCGCGACGATCCGAGGAACGCGACGATCTCCAGCGGCTCGCCCTGCACCGTCGCCTGGATCGGCGAGTAGTGCAGCACGCCGATCTTCTGCGGCGTCCGCAGACGCACCAGCGCGGCCTCGAGCTTGAGCGCTTCCTCCACCGCTTCGTGTACGAAGTCCTTGATGATCTTCTCGCCCCAGGCGCCGAGGGCGCGCCGTCCGAAGCCGCCGCCGAATCCCTTCACGCCGGCGAAGCCGACGCCGTGCAGCTCGACCGTGTCGCCGTCGAGCATGGTCACGCCGGCATCGGTCAATATCTTGACGATCTCGTCCTGATGGTTCGATTCGAAGTCGTGATTGCCGAGGACGCCGATCGCCGGGATGCGCAGCGAGGAGGTGATCTCCTTCGCCAGCACGCGTGCTTCTTCGACCGCGCCGTAGTCGGTGAGGTCGCCGCAGAGCAGCATGACGTCGGCCTCTTCGGTCGCTTTCGTGAACAGCGTCTGAAACGCTCCCTGTGAGGTCTTCTTCGTGTGGATGTCAGCGACGGCGGCGATGCGCAGCGTCGTTCGTTCGATGGTGTTCATTCATTTGCTCCCGTCCTGCGCGATGCCTGCAGTCCAATGAGCGATCTCGTCTTCGGACATGTTGCCGAGGGGCTGCAGGCGCGCGTCGCGGTATCCCCAATCCTCGATGTCCTTCAGGTATTGCTGCCGTGAAATGATCGTGCCGAAACAGATCCGCTCCTTGCCGTCGGGCTCCGCGGTTTCGCGCCGCAGCCGCTCGGTCAGCTCGTCGATCACCCACGCCGGAATGTTCGAACGATCCGAGGGATAGACGAAGCCGAACATCACGATGTGCGCAAAGAGCGCCCGCCAATAGCGGCCGTAGCGGTCGATGAGACGGCGCCAGTCGAGCTTCGGACCGAGCGCGCGCATGACGTGCAGCACGTCCGCGCCGTCGAAGCGCTCGCGCTCCATGATCAGTCCCTTCGACCAGATCATCTCCTCGGGCGGAATCAGCTTCACGTCGACGTCGAACACTTTCTCCGGGACGGCGTTGTCGAACCAGGTGCCGTCGACGGCCGCGACTCCGTTGCCGGCGCTGAAGATCAGGTCGACGAAGTCGTCGCCGTGGTACGCCTTCCCGAGCCAGTGCGGGAAGGTCAGCTCCGCGTCGTAGCCGGCGTTGCGGAAGGCGTGCACCGCGTTCTGAAAATCAGCGCGGCAGATGAAGACGTCGAAGTCTTTCGTGTGCCGCTCGATGCCGGTGTAACGGGCGAATGCGTACGCGCCGCCGACCAGCGCCGGCACGCCGGCATCCTCCATGACCTTGAGCGCATGGCGATAAAATTTGATGGTCGAAGCGGAGAGGAACTCGTTCGTAGCGGCGGTCACGGATGAGTCAGACTGCAACCCTCGTTCCCTCGGTCGTTCCCTCTGCCCACGCCATCGAAAACCAGATCGCCGCATCGGGCCGCTTCGACCACTCCTCTGCCTCGCGCATCACGACGTCGAAGGCGTTTTCCTCGAACAAGCTCATCGACAAAATCGCGTCGCGCGCGCTCTGCACCACGCCGCGCATGTTCGCGGCGAGCGTCGGAAAGATCTCCATCCCGGCGCAGCCGCCGAAGAAGATCCACGTGTTGCGCACCGGCTGCGCGCCGGCGTCGTGCAGCAGTTGCACGAGGCGGCGGCCGACGAACGGATCGTTGCCGATGCGGTCGTACGTCCGCATGTACGCGCGCCACAGCTCGGCGAAGCCGGGCGGCTCGGGCCAGAGGCGGAGGACGTCGTGATCGTCGTCGGCCAGCACGACGCGCCCGCCGGGCTTGACCGCGCGGACCATCGTCTTCACCACGCGCAGCGGATCGGGGACGTGCTCGAGCACGAAGCGCGTGTGCGCAACGTCGTATGTTCCCCACTCGACTTCGGCGGTCAGCACGTCGCCCTGCCGAAACTCGACAAGTGAGGCTTCACCGTCGCCGGACGCGAGACGCTTCGCCAGCGCGAGCTGCTCGTCGTTGCGCTCGATGCCGACGACGGAGCCGCGCGGCACCGCGCGCGCCATCGCGCGGGTGAACTGGCCGAGGCCGGAGCCGAAGTCGATGATCCGCTCGTCGCCGCACAGCGCGAGCTCGCGGAGCGACGCGGGATTCAGCAGCACGTCATTCAGCAGCGAGAGGCGGCGCTGCTCTTCCGGCGCCGTGCCGTGGATGTACGTCGATTCACTCATCTTCCAGTTCCTCGACCGGATAGCCGGCGTCGACCCACGCATCGAGCCCGCCGGCGAGCGGCCGCACTTCGACGTATCCCCGATCGATCAGCATGCGCGCCACACGGGCGGCTGAGGCCTCGTTTGGTCACGTACAGTAAAGAATGATGGGGTTCGTCGGCGGCACGTGCTCGAGCTGCTGCGCGACCTCCTCCGGCGCCGACGCGACGATCGCCGTCGGGATGCGCCGCAGGTCGCGCTTGCGCGCGCCGCGGGTGCGGACGTCGAGCACAATCGGCGACTCGCCGCGATCGAGCATCGCTTTCAAATCGTCGACCGTCACGCGCGCGACGCGCAGCTTCCGGTAGAAATTGCGGCGCTGCCACCATTTGATCAGCACGACGAGCGCGATCAGCGACGCGAGAAACACGACCGACCACCAGCCGAGGTCCTCGAGGCGCTTGAGCAGTTTCTCGATGGCGTGATGGAACGCGCGTCCGCCCGCCACCGCGGCGCCGGCCCAGAAAAACGCGCCGAACGCGTCGTAGATCAGGAACTCCAGCGTACTCGCCTTCATCGCGCCGGCCAGCGGCGGTGCGACGGTGGAGAAGCCGGGGATGAACTTCGCGAAGAGCAACGACTTCATCCCCCACCGCTCGAAGTTCGCCTCGGTCTCGCGCACGCAGGAGTCGGGCGAGAGCGAGATGCGGCAGAGCGTGCGGAGGATGCGATAGCCGTAGCGGCGCCCGAGGAGGAACCAGATCCAGTCGGCGAGAAGTGAGGCGATGAGGGCCGCGGTGAGGACGTATGTCGACGACATCTGCCCGTTCCGCGCGAGCGCCCCGGCCACGATCAGCGTCGGCACGGCCGGAATCGGCGCGCCGATCTGCTCGAGGAACACGTTGACGAAGACGAGAGGGATTCCGTAGTGGAGGATCAGCGCGATCAGGTGATGCAGCATGCGATGTGGGGCAGGTTACCTCACTTGATCGATGACGATCGGCGCGCTCGTGGTGTAGAGCCGGAACGCCGCCGCGCCGCTGCCGATGCGGAGATGCTTCTTGTTCGCGCTGTAGTCCTGCGCGCGGCAGAGTCGCGGGTTGCAGAGGATCTCGCCGGCGTCGGCGATCTGCGCCTCGACCGAGGTGTCGTGATCGAGCTTCACGGAGATCGGACCGTTCTCCGTCGTCGCATCGAGCTTGCCCGACGTCGTGGCGATCGAGATGCCGCCGTTCTTCGCGTGCGCGGTGATGCGGCCGCTCATGTTGCGGATGGAGATGCCGCCGTTCGACGACGTGACGTCGAGCTTCGCGCTCTTCGGGACGCGGAGGATCATGTGCACCCACCACGCCTGGCTCTCGTCGATTTGCGGTCCGGTGGCGTTGATGTCGCCGTTGCGGATGGAGATGTTGACCTCGCCGAGGGTCCGCTGCGCCTGCTGTTGCGTGAAGCCGACCGCTTCCTTGCAGACCGTCAGCCGGACGACCGGCTTGTCCCAACCTTTGATCGAGACGCCGCCCTGCTCGCCGCTGTGGATCTTGAGGACGTCGATGCCGGCCAGCGGCATCTCCTGCTGCTCCTGCGAGCGCGAGGTGGCCGGAAACGAGGTGACGTTGCGGGTGTGGAAGTGCTCGCAGTCGTCGGCGAGGAGGTTGGAGAAATCCTGCGAGGTGACGATCATGGTCCGCTGCGGCGGTGCGGCGGCGACCGCGGTCGTGGCGACGGTCGTAGTCGTGCCGGTGACCGGCGGCCCGCCCCACATGGGCAATGCCGCGACCGCGAGCAGAATGCCGATCGCCGTGCGTCTCATGATGTGTACCGTCTAAATGACGTTACGAAGCAGCGAAGGTTAGGTTTCGGTGCGATGACAGTCTAGTACGAGCTGTTGAGCGGTTGAGCGATTAAGCTGTTGAGCTTGCCGCGCTGAACAGCTCAATAGCTCAATGGCTCAAAAGCTAACCTCTTCTCGCTTTTCTAGTCTAAGCGTTCGACATGGAGATGACCGACGTCGCAGCCGTCAGCCGTGCGCGTGATGGCGACGCGGAAGCGTTCCGGCTGCTCGTCGAGCGGCACAGTCGCGCCATCTTCCGTGTCGCCTGGCGCATGACTGGAAACGAACACGACGCGGACGATGTGGTGCAGGAGACTTTCCTGCGCGCGTACCGGCAGATCGACCACTTCGAGGAGCGGGCGAACTTCTCCACCTGGCTGCACCGCATCGCCATCAACTGCTCGCTCGATCTGCTCCGTGCACGCGGCCGCCATGACAAGCAATACGGCGGCGACGTCGAATCCGTCGAGCTGAGCTCCGATGCGCCGGAGCCGGACCGCATGGCCATCAGCGCCGAACTGCAGCAACACGTCGCCGCGGCGATGAAGCGCCTCAGCGACAACGAGCGGACTGCCTTTGTGCTCCGCCACTTCGAGGGAATGCCGGTCGAGGAGATCGGAAAGACGCTCGGCATCCAAGTCAACGCGACGAAACACACGATTTTCCGCGCCGTGCGCAAGCTGCGCGATGCCCTGGAGCCGTTCGTGAGGTCGACCCCATGCAACACCTGAATGACGAAGAACTGATTGCTCATCACTACCGCGACGCCGATGCGTCGCCGCACCTCGACGTCTGCGCCGACTGCCGCGCGCAGTACGCCACGCTCTGCGGCGTCCTCGCCCTCGTCGACTCGCTCCCCGTCCCCGAGCGCGATCCCGAACAGATCTGGAACCGCCTCCGCTGGCGCCTGGAGCGGCGGCGGCGCAGGACGTGGCAGTGGATCGCGGGAATCGCGGCGGCGCTGGTGCTCGTGTTCCTGGCGGTGAGACCAGAGATCAGAAACCAGAAACCAGAACTCGTTGCGACCGCGACCACTCAACAACCCAACAACCCAACAACCCAACAACCCGCGAACAACAAGGTCCTCGTCTACGTCGTCGGCGATCACCTCGACGCGGCGGAGCGCGTGCTCGCGGAAGTCGCGAACGCCGATCCGAAGAAAGGCTTCGACGTCGCGGAGGAGCAGAAGCGCGCGGAGGATCTGGTCGATGCGAACCGCATCTATCGCCAGACCGCCACGCGGCGCGGCGACGCGCGCATTGCCTCGCTGCTCTCCGACATCGAGCCGATCCTCGTCGAGCTGTCGCACTCCGGCGCGAAGCTCACGCCCGGGGAACTGACCAGCATGCAGAAGCGCATCGATTCGAAGAACCTCCTCTTCAAGATGCGCGTGATGAGTGGCAGCCGCGCCGCCGAGCCCGGCCCACACGTGAATTCGCTATGAGGAACCCGACCATGACCCGCACCACCCCTCTTGCCGCACTGTTGTTCCTTGCGCTCCCCGCGCTCGGCAGCTTCGTCATGCCGATCGAGGTGAGCGTCGACGTCTCCACGGCGCGCGAGCGTGCACGCGAAGCGCGCGTGGCCGATCGCGAGGAAGCGCTGTACGACCGCGCCACCGAAGCGCTCGACGACCACGACTGGCAGCGCGCCGCGCGCACCTTCCGCATCGTCGCCGATCAGCATCTCGAGCACGCCGACGCGGCGCTCTACTGGCTCGCTTACTCGAAGAACAAGCAGGGACTGCGTGGCGACGCCCTGACGGCGCTCGCCGAGTTGAAGCGCGTCTATCCGAAGAGCCGCTGGATCGAGGACGGCAAGGCGCTGGAGGTCGAGATCCGGCAGTCGTCCGGGCAGCGCATCGAGTTCAGTTTTCTCACCGACGAAGACTCGAAGATCGTCGCGCTCAGCGGCCTGATGGACAGCGATCCCGATCAGGCCGTGCGCATCGGCGAGCAGATCCTCGAAAGCGCGCAGCAGCCGAAGGTGAAGGAACGCGTGCTGTTCGTCTTCAGCCAGTCGGGCGATCCGCGCGCCATCTCGATCGTCAGCAAGGCGGCGAAGGACACGAAGAGCCCCGACATGCAGAAGCGCGCCGTCCGTTACCTCGCCGCGGTGCCGGGCGACGCGACGAAAAAGGCGCTGACCGAGGTCTACACGAAGTCGAAGGACGTGGTGGTCCGCCGCGCGGTGATGAAGGCGTTCCTGATCTCCGGCGACCGCAATCAGCTGCTGCTGCTGGCGAAGACGGAGCCGAACATCGAGCTGCGCGGCGACGCCGTCAACGAGCTCGGCGCCATGGGCGCGCACAACGAGCTGGACGAGCTGTACCGCGTCGAGACCGCCGTGCCGGTCCGGAAGCGCATCATTCAGGCGTTCTTCACCAGCGGCAATCCGGAAAAGCTGATCGACATCGCGAAGACCGAGAAGAACCCCGAGCTCCGCGCCACCGCCGTCCGCAACCTCGGCTTCGCCGGCAGCAGCGCGCCGTCGCTGATGTCGATGTACGACAACGAGAGCGACACCGGCGTCCGCCGCGCGATCATCGAGTCGCTGTCGTTCATGGGCGGCGTGAAGGAGCTCGCCGAGCTGGCGCAGAAGGAGAAGGATCCGGGGTTGAAGAATGAGATCGAGCGGCGGCTAGAGCGTCTGCGCGAATAGCCAGCAGAGCAGCAGCACGACCGGCGCGTGAAACATCAGCTGCAGCATCGAGTAGCCGGCGAGGTCGCGCGCGCGGACGTTGAGAATGCCCATCAGCGGCAGCATCCAGAACGGATTGATCAGGTTCGGCAGCGCCTCGGCCGCGTTGTAGATCTGCACGGTCCAGCCGAGGTGCTGGCCCCACGCTTTCGCGGCGGCCATCACGTACGGCGCCTCGACCACCCACTTGCCGCCGCCGGACGGCACGAACATGCCGAGGATCGCGGAGTAGAGCGCGACGACGAGCGGGAACGTCGACTTCGTGGTGATGGCGACGAAGACGTGCGCGAGGCGTTCGGCGATGCCGGTCTTCGAGATCATCCCGAAGATGCCGCCGTAGAACGGGAACTGGATCAGCACGCCCGCCGTCGCCGGCACCGACTTCGCCACCGCGCGCAGGAACGAGCGCGGACGCCAGTGCAGCAGCAGTCCCGCCGCGATGAACGCGAAGTTGAAGTTGTTGAGATCGAGCGCCGCGAGTCCGTGAAGGTTCATCGCCAGAAACGAGAGCATCAGCGCGGCGACGAGGATCATGAGGATCGGCGAGTCCGGCTTTTCGTCGTCGACCGGATCTTCGACGAACACCACGCCCATCTCCTTCGCCGTGCGCGCCGATGCGGCATCGGGCGCGGAGAAGTAGGCGACGATCACAGAGATCACGATGAGCAGCGCGGCCATCGTCAGGCTCTGCCAGAGGAAGATCGTCTGCGTCAGCGGGATCACGCCGGTGATCGGCAGCAGCGACGCGGGGATCGACGACTTCGTCGCCTGCAGCAGCGCGGCGGATGACGAGAGTCCGAGTGCCCAGACGCTGCCGAGCCCGAGGTAGGCAGCGGCGCCGATCGCGCGGTAGTCGACGCGCTCGACTCTTCGCACGATCTCGCGCACGAGCAGGCCGGTGAAGATCAGCGAGAGTCCCCACGAGATCAGCGACGAGAGCATGGCGAACGCGGCGACGAACGCGACCGCGCCGCGCGGCGTTTTCGGGATCGAGGCAAGCCAGCGCGTCAGCTTCGCCACCGGCGGCGATGACGCGACGACGAAGCCGCCGATGATCACGATGGCCATCTGCATCGTGAAGTTCACGAGCGACCAGAAACCGCTCCCGAACTCGGTCGTCAGCTTCGCCGGCGCGACGCCGATGGCCAGCCCGCCGATGAAGACGATGACGATCGCGGCGAGCGCGAAAACGAACGCGTCGGGGAACCATCGCTCGCAGAAATCGGCGCTGCGCATCCCGATCCGCGCGAGGAGATTCGACCTCATGAGGCCGATTGTAGACGGCAACCTGTTTGCACTCGAATCTGGGCGGAGGAACTCATGCCTTCTGCGAAAGCAACGACAGATCACGACACCATTCGCAAGTGGGTCGAGCAGCGCGGAGGACACCCGGCGCACGTGAAGAAAACGGGCCGCCGGCGCGACCCCGGCGTGCTGCGCATCGACTATCCCGGATTCAGCGGTGAAGACACGCTCGAGCCGATCGAGTGGGATGAATTTTTCAGCGCATTCGATAAAAACAAGCTGGCCTTTCTGTACCAGGGCGGCCGCAGCCGATTCTCGAAACTCGTCGATCGGAAGACAGTGAAGGAAACCGGTAGCGCGGTGACGCGGTCACGCGGTAGCGCGGTGAAGACGAAAGCGAAATCGCGGACCACCGCGAAACCGCGCACCCGCGCCACCGCGAAAACATCCGGCACCACCATCAGCCACCGCACCATCAAAAAATGGGTCGAAGATCGCGGCGGTCATCCCGCTCGCGTGAAGCGCACCGGCAAGCGCAACGACCCCGGCATTCTCCGCATCGACTATCCCGGCTACAGCGGCGAAGAGACGCTGGAGCCGATCGAGTGGGACGAATTCTTCGAATGGTTCGATCGCGACAAGCTCGCCTTCGTCTATTCGAAATCGCCGCGCAGCAAGTTTTCGAAGCTGGTCAGTAGATGAGTCAAACGACGTCGGAGTTTCTGCTCGAGCGCTTGAAACAGTGGGGTATCCGGCGCATTTATGGATACCCCGGTGACGGCATCAACGGCATCATGGGCGCCTTCGAGCGCGTGGAGGACCTGAAGTTCATCCAGGTCCGCCACGAGGAGATGGCCGCGTTCATGGCCTGCGCGCATGCGAAGTACACCGGCGAGGTGGGCGTCTGCCTCGCCACCTCCGGCCCCGGCGCAATCCATCTGCTGAACGGCCTGTACGACGCGAAGCTCGATCATCAGCCGGTCGTCGCCATCGTCGGCCAGTCGTCGCGGCTCGCCATCGGCGGCGCGTATCAGCAGGAAGTCGATCTGCAGACGCTCTTCAAAGACGTCGCGTCGGAGTTCGTCAACACCGCGATGGCGCCCGCGCAGGTGCGGCATCTCGTCGACCGCGCGGTCCGCGTCGCGCTCGCCGAGCGCACCGTCACCTGCATCGTCTTCCCGCACGACCTGCAGGAAGAGGAGATGGCCGAGCCGCCGCACAAACATTCGACGATCCACTCCGGCACCGGCTGGACGACGCCGCGCATCATCCCGAAAGACGAAGACCTGCGCCGCGCGGCCGAGGTGCTGAACGCCGGGACGAAGCCGGCGATCCTCGTCGGCGCGGGCGCGATGCGCGCCACCGACGAGATTATCGAGCTCGCCGACGTCCTCGGTACCTGCATCTCCAAAGCGCTGCTCGGGAAGTCCGCAGTTCCGGATGACCTGCCCTTCGTCGCCGGCTCCATCGGCCTCCTCGGCACGAAGCCGAGCTGGACGATGATGAACGAATGCGACACGCTGCTGATGATCGGCTCGAGCTTCCCGTACTCGGAGTTCCTGCCGAAGGACGGCCAGGCTCGCGGCGTCCAGATCGACATCGACGGCCGCATGCTCTCGATCCGCTATCCGATGGAGGTCAACCTCATCGGCGACAGCGCGGAGACCATTCGCGCGCTGCTGCCGATGCTCAAGCGCAAGACCGATCGCACCTGGCGCGAGATGCTCGAAGGCGAGATCCGCGACTGGTGGAAGTTGATGGAAGAGCGCGCGATGGACGAGGCGAACCCGATCAATCCACAGCGCGTCTTCTGGGAGCTCTCGCCGAAACTGCCCGACAACTGCATCCTCTCCGCCGATTCGGGCTCGGTCGCGAGCTGGTACGCGCGTGACCTGAAGTTCCGCCGCGGCATGCTCGGCACGCTCTCCGGCAACCTGGCCACGATGGGACCGGGCGTCCCGTACGTGATCGCCGCGAAGTTCGCGTTCCCTGATCGCGTGGCCATCGCCTGCGTCGGCGACGGCGCGATGCAGATGAACGGCATCAACGAACTGATCACGATCAAGAAGTACTGGCGCGAGTGGAGCGATCCGCGGCTGATCATCGCCGTGCTGCACAACGACGATCTCAACATGGTCACGTGGGAGCAGCGCGTGATGGCCGGCGACGCGAAGTTCGACGCATCGCAGGTGCTGCCGAACTTCGGCTACGCGAAATACGCGGAGATGCTCGGCCTGCGCGGCATCCGCGTCGACAAGCCGGAGCGGATCGCCGATGCGTGGGACTCGGCGCTGGCGGAGACGCGGCCGTGCCTTCTCGAGTTCATCACCGACCCCGAGGTGCCGCCGCTGCCGCCGCACATCACGGGGGAACAGGCGAAGTCGTTCCTCTGGTCGCTGCTGCGCGATCCCGCGCGCGGCGCGATGATCAAGGAATCGATGAAGCAGATGCTGGATGCGATCAGGAAGTGATTGAAGTCGACGCGTACACGATTCCGACGATCGCGCCCGAATCCGACGGGACCGCGGAGTGGGACTCGACGACGCTCGTCACGGTGCAGATCGAGGAAGGCTTCGGCTACACCTACGCCGACGTCTCGACCGCGCTTTTCATCAAAAAGCACTTTGCGGATTTGCAGTTCGATCCGATGTCGCCCGAGGCGGCATGGGCCCAGATGATCTACAAGGTGCGCAACCTCGGGCGTCGCGGCGTCGCGGCGATGGCCATCTCCGCGATCGACGCGGCGCTCTGGGACCTGAAGTGCAAGCGCCTCGGCGTGCCGCTGGTGACGCTCCTCGGGCAGGTGCGCGAGTCGGTGCCGGTCTACAACAGCGGCGGCTTCACGTCGATGTCGATCGACGAACTGCAGAGCGCATTCGCCGGCTGGAAACGGGTGAAGATGAAAGTCGGCCGCGACTGGCGCGCCGATCGCGAGCGCGTCAGCGCGGTGCGCGAGGCCATCGGCCCCGACGCCGAGCTCTTCGTCGACGCGAACGGCGCCTACACCCGCAAGCTCGCGCTCTGGCAGGCCGAGGTCTTCGCCGAAGACGGTGTGACCTGGTTCGAGGAGCCAGTGTCGTCGGATGATCTCGAAGGACTGCGCTTCATCCGCGAACGGACGCCGATCGAGATCGCGGCCGGCGAGTACGGTTACGAGCTGCAGTACTTCGACGAGATGATCGGATCCGTGGATGTGTTGCAGGCCGACGCGACGCGCTGCACCGGCATCACCGGTTTCATCAAGACGTCCGCAATCTGCGAAGCGCGCTCGATGCCGCTCTCCTCGCATTGCGCGCCATCACTCCACGCCCACCTCGGCTGCGCGCTCCTGCCGGTGCGGCACCTCGAATATTTTTTCGATCACGTGCGCATCGAGTCGATGCTGTTCGATGGGTTCATCGAAGCGCGCGACGGCGTGGTGCGCCCCGATCTCTCGCGGCCGGGACTCGGCGTGGAGTTCAAGAAGAAGGATGCGGAGCGGCTACGCGCCTGATTCCGTCGGCAGACCCGCGCTGATCCACCCGCTGATTCCGGCCGACATGACGCGCACGTTCGTATACCCGAGCTGTTTCGCGCGCTTCGCCGCATTCGGCGCTTTGCGGCAGAGCGGATTCGAACAATAGAAAACGAGCGCTGCGGATTTGTCCGCGGGCAGCTCGCCGCCTTCGTAATGCACCGCGCCCGGAACGTGCGCGGACATCCAGCTCTGACGCGAGTTCACATCGAAGATTGCGGCGCCGCTCTGCTGATTCAGCTCTTTCGGCGAGATCGTCTTCAGTCCCATCAATTGCGCAAACATTGTTTTTCTCCGAGGGCGTAGAGCACCGCGTAGGCGGCGAAGAACGCGGCGTGAAACCACTCCGTCCAGTGCGGCGTGCCGAAGAGGTAGACGATCACGGCGGTGCTGAGGAGGTAGAGAAACGTGAGCGCCATGGCCAGCGCCGTTTGATTGACGCCCCTTCGAAGCGGCTGCCAGGCGATCGCCGTGATCACGATGACCGCCACGCCGATCATCGCGGCCGCCTGCCTCGCCAGCGCCAGCGGCGCGATCACGAACAGCGCCACGTACGCGCTGCCGGCGATGACCAGGATCCAGCCGAGGACGCGGTTCCGCGCCTGGAACACGCGCATCTTCGGCAGGTAGTTGCCGACGACGATCGCCATCGCGCCGATCACAAGTCCGATGGCGCGTTTTTCGGCGAAGCCGTCGATCCAGCCGAGGCGTCGGGCGACGTCGACGGCGACCGGGATGGCCAGGAGTGCGGAGAAGAAAATCAGTGCTTTTTTCATCGGAATGCGGTCCTTTTCGTTTCCTGCAATTTCCAGCCGAACGCCTTGGCGAAGCTCAGCAGTGCGTCTTCCAGCACCGACAGCTGCAGCTCATAGACGACCGACTTTCCTTGTTTCTCCGACGCGATCAGGCCCGCTTCGCGCAAGACGGCAAAGTGTGCCGACATCGTCGGTTTCGAGACATCGAAGTGATCCGCCAGCTCGCCGGCGCTCAGCGGCCCGGACCTCAGCAGCTCGAGGACGTGGCGGCGGGTGGGATCGGAGAGTGCTTTGAAGACCAGGCTCACGGTTAGATATTTAGCCAATCATCGAATTGATGTCAAGTGATATTTTCAGATGACGATGCAGAAGAACGAGCGCAACCGCTTCCCTTCGATCGAATTTCCGCACGATGAGCGGCCGGTCTACGCGCCGTTCGTCTACCGCGACCGCATCCACTCGCTGGAGGTCGAAGCCGACGAGCTGGCGGCGCGGCTGCGGCGCGAGACGACCGCGGAAGTCCGCTTCGACAACGGCTCGCGCGCGCTCTACGCGACCGACGCCTCGAACTACCGCCAGGTGCCGATCGGCGTCGTGCTCCCGCGCAACGAAGATGACGTGATCGCGACCGTCGCGCTGGCCCGCGAGTTCGGTGCGCCGATCCTCTCGCGCGGCGGCGGGACGTCGCTCGCCGGACAGTGCTGCAACGTCGCCGTCGTCATGGACTTCTCGAAGTACATGCACGACATTCTGGAGCTGAACGTCGACGAAAAGTATGCCTGGGTGCAACCCGGCATCATCCTCGACGACCTGCGCGACGCGGCGGAGAAACACGGCCTGACGTTCGGTCCCGACCCGGCCACGCACACGCGCTGCACGATCGGCGGGATGATCGGCAACAACTCCTGCGGCGTGCACGCGCTGATGGCGGGGAAGACCGTCGACAACATCGACGAGCTCGACATCCTGACGTACGACGGCGTGCGGATGCGCGTCGGCGCGACGAGCGAGGACGAGCTCGCGCGCATCATCCACGAGCGCGGCCGCCGCGGCGACATCTACGCGGGACTGAAAACGATCCGCGACACGTATGCCGACGACATCCGCGCGCGCTATCCGAAGATCCCGCGCCGCGTGTCGGGCTACAACCTCGACTCGCTGCTGGAGCCGGAGTTCAACGTCGCGAAGGCGCTGGTCGGAAGCGAGTCGACATGCGTCGTCGTGCTCCGCGCGAAGTGCCGGCTGGTCTACTCGCCGCCGGTCCGCTCGCTGCTGGTGATCGGCTACAAGACGGTTTACGACGCCGCCGATCACGTGCCGCGCATCCTCGAGTTCGAGCCGATCGGCCTCGAAGGGCTCGACGATCTGCTGATCGAAGCGGAGAAGGCGAAGAACCTCAATCCGCGCGGCATCAAGCTGCTGCCCGAGGGCGGCGGCTGGCTCTTCGTCGAGTTCGGCGGCCACACGCGCGAGGAGGCCGACGGGAAGGCGCGCAAGGCGATGAACGAGCTCCGCTCCGAGGCGAAGTCGATGCATCTGTTCGATCACGCCGACGATCAGAAGCTCGTCTGGGCCGTCCGCGAATCCGGCCTCGGCGCCACCGCGTACACGCCCGGCAAAACGCGCACGTGGGAAGGGTGGGAGGACGCGGCGGTCGCGCCGGAGAAGCTCGGCGGCTACCTGCGCGACCTGCGCAAATTGCTGACGAAGTTCCACTACAGCGGCGATCTGTACGGCCACTTCGGCCAGGGCTGTGTCCACACGCGCACCGATTTCGATCTCGCGTCGGCAGCGGGCATCGCGAAGTACCGGCAGTTCATCGAAGAGGCGTCGGACCTCGTGCTGTCGTACGGCGGGTCGTTCTCCGGCGAGCATGGCGACGGCCAGTCGCGCGGCGCGCTGCTGCCGAAGATGTTCGGTGAGCGCCTGATCGGTGCGTTCCGCGAGTTCAAGTCGCTGTGGGATCCGCAGTGGAAGATGAACCCCGGCAAGGTCGTCGATCCCTACGAGCCGACCGAGAACCTCCGCCTCGGCGCGGAGTACAAGCCGTGGTCGCCGAAGACGCACTTCACGTTTCCCGAAGACGACCACAGCATGGCGACGGCGATCCTCCGCTGCGTCGGCGTCGGCGCCTGCCGGCGGATGGACGGCGGCACGATGTGCCCCAGCTTCATGGTCACGCGCGAAGAAGAGCACTCCACGCGCGGCCGCGCGCACCTGCTGTACGAGATGTTCGAGGGGAAGGAAATCCCCGCGTCGTGGCGCAACGAAGAGGTGAAGGAGGCGCTCGACCTCTGCCTTTCGTGCAAAGGCTGCAAAGGCGATTGCCCGGTCAACGTCGACATGGCGACGTACAAGGCGGAGTTCCTGTCGCACTACTACGAGGGCCGCATCCGCCCGATGCCGGCGTATGCGATGGGGCTGATCCACATCTGGGCGCGCTTCGCGTCGCTCGCGCCGGATCTCGCGAACATGCTGATGGCGCTGCCATTCGTGAAGACGCTCGCGCGCATCGCGCCGCAGCGGCAGATGCCGCGGTTCGCGAGGAAGACGTTCCGCGAGCAATTCGCATGGAAAGCCGGCGCGAAGCGCGTCATCCTCTGGGCCGACACCTTCAACAATCACTTCTCCCCCGACACCGCGCTCGCCGCCGCTGAGTTCCTGCAGGCGAAGGGTTACGAAGTCACGATCCCGCGCAGGCAGCTCTGTTGCGGGCGTCCGCTGTACGACTGGGGGATGCTCGACGGCGCGAAGAAGCTGCTGCGCGAGGCGATCGAAGTGCTCGGCGAGGACGGCGACATTCCGATCGTCGGGCTCGAGCCGAGCTGCATCTCCGTCTTTCGCGACGAGCTGCCGAACCTCTTTCCCGAGCACGCCGCGCTGGCGAAACGCTTCTTCACGCTGAGCGAGTTTCTGCAGAAAGAGAACGTCGAGCTGCCGCAGCTGAAGCGCAAAGCGGTCGTCCAGGGACACTGCCATCACAAGGCGATCATGCACTTCGAGCCGGAGGAGGCGATGCTGAAGAAGCTCGGCCTCGAGTTCGAGCATCTCGACTCCGGCTGTTGCGGGATGGCGGGGGCGTTCGGCTTCGATCGCGACAACTACGAGATCTCGATGCGCATCGGTGAGCGGGTGCTGCTGCCGGCGGTGCGCGCGGCGTCGCGCGATGCGCTGATCATCGCGGACGGCTTCAGTTGTCGCGAGCAGATCGAGCAGAGCACCGACCGCAAGGCGCTGCACCTCGCACAGGTCCTGCAGATGGCTCTGCATGAAGGGCCCGGCGGCCCGGATGGCGAGCTGCCGGAACGCGACTATGTCGAGACGCCGCCCGCGCCCGATCTCGGGCGGACGATGCGGCATGTCGGCGTCTTCGCCGGCAGCGCCGTGCTGTTCGCTGCCGGAGTCGCGGTACTGCGCAGATGGCGGAAGAAACGGAAGAACGCTACAAGCCCATCGCCGACTACGCCGTCATCGGCGACACGCGATCATGCGCGCTGATCGCGCGCGACGGCTCGATCGACTGGCTCTGCTGGCCGCGTTTCGATTCGCGCTCGCTCTTCGCCGCGATCCTCGATGCGGAGAAAGGCGGCCGCTTCTGCATCCAGCCGTCGATCCCGTTCCGCACGACGCGGCGCTATGTCGATGACACGAACGTCCTCGAGACGACGTTCACGACGGATCGCGGCGTCGCGCGGCTGACCGACCTGATGCCGGTGCTGCTCGAGGAAGAGAAGCGCCGCATCCTCGCGCCGTTCCGCCAGCTGCTGCGGCGCGTGGAGGTGCTCGAAGGAGAGGTGCCGTTCGCCGTCCGCTTCGATCCGCGGCCGAATTACGGGCGCGATCATCCGCGGCTCACGGTGAAGCACAACGCGCTCTTCTGCGTCGATCGTGCGAGCGTGCTGCATCTGCACAGCGACGTCACGTTCGACGACGGCTTCACGCTGCGCCGCGGCGAGCGCGCCGATTTCGCCCTGGCGTTCGACGACAAGACGCCCGCGGTCTATCCCGCCGTCGGCGACGGCGCGACCGCGGAGATCGAGCGGACGCTCCGCTTCTGGCGCGACTGGTCGTCGCAGCTGACCTACGAAGGCGAGTATCGCGAGGCGGTGATACGCAGCGCGCTGATGCTCAAGCTGCTGACGTACGCGCCGTCGGGCGCCATCGTCGCGGCGCCGACGACTTCGCTGCCGGAGTGGATCGGCAGCGTGCGCAACTGGGACTACCGCTACTGCTGGCTGCGCGACGCCGCGTTCACCGCGAGCGCGCTCTACGACTGCGGCTTCGAGCGCGAAGGCGACGCGTTCGCCAACTGGCTGATTTACTCGACGCGCCTGACGCAGCCGAGCCTGCAGATGCTCTACGACGTCGCCGGCGAATCGAAGATCCCGGAGCAGGAGCTGACGCATCTCCAGGGCTACCGGCAATCCGCACCGGTGCACATCGGGAATGCCGCCCATGATCAGTTCCAGCTCGACGTCTATGCGGAAGTCCTCGGCGCGATCGAAGAAGCGGCGCAGCGCGGCCAGAAGCCGAGCGGCGCCACGCGCCGGCTCGCGCGCCGCCTCGCGCGCATCGTCGCGAAGCGCTGGATGGAGCCCGACGCCGGCATCTGGGAGAAGCGCTCGGGACGCGAGCAGCACGTGCACGGCAAGGTCATGGCCTGGGCCGCGCTCGACATCGCGGCACGTCTCCTCGGCTCCTCGGAATGGGACGACGAGAAGGCGCAGATCCGCGAGCTGGTACTGGCGCGCGGCTTCGATCGCGAGAAGCAGAGCTTCGTCGGCATCCTCGACGGCCACGAGCTCGATGCGAGCCTGCTGTACGTCGCGCGCGTCGGCATGCTCGACGCGAACGATCCGCGGATGCTCTCGACGATCGACGCGATCCGGCGCGAGCTCGGCAAAGACGATCTGATCTATCGCTACGACTCGCGCCAGACGAAGGACGGGCTGCCGCCGGGCGAAGGAGCGTTCCTGCCTTGCAGCTTCTGGCTGGCCGAGGCGCTGGCGTTGGCGGGACGCGAAGCGGAGGCGCATGAGCTGTTCGAGAAATTGCTCGCACGCCGCAACGACGTCGGACTGCTGCCGGAGGAGATCGATCCGGAGAGCGGTGCGTTCCTCGGCAACATGCCACAGGCGTTCACGCACATCGCCCTGCTCAACGCCGCGCTCTGCATGAGCAAAGTGAACCTCGCGCGCAGTCAGCGCAACAAATAGAACATGCCGAGGATCGCGCCGTAGACGCCGTGCGCGACGAGCAGCACGAGCGGCGTGTTGCGGCCGTAGTTGATGGCCAGGAATCCCGGCGGCTCGAGCAGCCGCGTCGGCTCCGGGCCGCGCGACTCCGACACCATCCGCGGATGCACGCCCGGCAGCACCGGCAGCAGCACCGTGACGACGAAGATCCCCTGCACGACGCCGATCATCGCGCCGAGCCACACCGTCGGCGCGTGCATGTTCTCGAAGAAGAGCGCGTAGACGAACGCGAACAGCCACCCGTTGATGAGGTGCACGACCACGCCGATGAACTTCGCCCGGTCGCGGTCGGCCGTGAACATCGTGCCGACGATGAACGGGATGTCGATGCGCGTCAGCCCGAGCGACTGCCCCGCGATCGTGAGCGTCGTCAACACGATCGTCGCGCCAAAACCCCAGAGAAGAATGCTCGGCAGATTCATTGCTTGTCTCGCGTAACCATGCAAGAACAACGCGAAGTCGTCGTCATCACCGGTGCTTCCGCGGGAGTGGGGCGGGCGATCGCGCGGGCGTTCGGGCGGCGCGGGGCGCGCGTGGGGCTGATCGCGCGCGGGCGCGACGGGCTCGAGGCGGCGAAGCGGGAGATCGAATCGTTTGGCGGCGAGGCGCTCGTGTTGCCGCTCGACGTCGCCGATCACGATGCGCTCGACCAGGCGGCGGCGACGGTCGAGCAGCAGTTCGGTCCGATCGACATCTGGATCAACAACGCGATGGTCTCGGTCTTCTCGCCGATCATGCAGATGCAGCCGGACGAATATCGCCGCGTCACCGAGGTCACGTACCTCGGCTACGTGTGGGGGACGCTCGCGGCGCTGCGGCAGATGAAGCCGCGCGACCGCGGGACGATCGTGCAGGTCGGCTCCGCGCTGGCGTATCGCGGCATCCCGCTGCAGTCGGCGTATTGCGCGGCGAAGCATGCGGTGCAGGGCTTTCACGATTCGTTGCGCAGCGAGCTCATTCACGACGGCAGCAACGTGAAGGTCGTGATGGTGCAGATGCCGGCGCTCAACACGCCGCAGTTCCGCTGGGTGCGCTCGCGGTTGCCGCGCAAGGCGCAGCCGGTGCCGCCGATCTTTCAACCCGAGGTCGCGGCGGAGGCGGTGGTGTTCGCGGCGTACAGCGACCGGCGTGAATTGAACGTCGGGTGGCCGACGAGCAAGGCGATCATCGGCAACAATTTCTTCCCCGCGTACGGCGACGTTTACCTCGCACGTCACGGCTACGAAGCGCAGATGATCGACGAGCCGGAAGAGGCGGGCCGTCCGGACAATCTTTACGATCCGCTGCCCGGCGACGCCGGCGCGCACGGCGTGTTCGATGATCGCGCAACCGACGTCAGCATCGAGCTCGAGCTCAACAAAAAACGCGGCTGGATCGCGGCTGGGGCTGCTTTGGCGGTATCCCTCTTGCTCCTTTTCCAAGGCAGGAGGTGTTTATGCGAGAAGGAGCGAAGCTCTTAGGGCATCCGATCCATCAGATGCTCATCGTTTTTCCTCTCGGCCTGCTGGCGACGTCGTTCTTCTTCGACATCGGCTGGCTCGTGACGAAAGCAGAAAACCTTGGGATCGTCGCGTACTGGATGATCTTCGCCGGTGTGATCGGCGGATTGATCGCCGCGGTATTCGGATTGATCGACTGGCTGGCGATTCCGTCGGGCACGCGCGCGAAGTTCATCGGCGCGTGGCACGGCCTCGGGAACGTCGGCGTGGTGCTGCTGTTCATCGGAAGCTGGCTGCTGCGCCGTTCGAATCCGGCGGTGCCGCCGATGGCGGCGATCGTGTTGTCGGCGATCGCGGTCTGCGGTGCGCTGGTCACCGGCTGGCTCGGTGGTGAGCTGGTCGATCGACTGGCGATCGGTGTGGACGAAGGCGCGCACGCTGATGCGCCGAGCTCACTCAGCGGCCGCCCCGCGCACGAGCGCGTGACCCGCTAGCTGCATCGTCCTTCTCCCCTCGCGTCGTGCGAGGGGAGAAGGTGCCCGAAGGGCGGATGAGGGGAGCGGCGTTTAAATGTTGCCCCGGCCCGAGTACGGATTGTTCTCCGACTGCGAGTCATTGCGGGACGAGGAGCTGCCGCTGTTGTTGCGGTCCTGCGCAGCGAAGGATCCGCGATCGCGCTCCTGCGAGCGCTCCGTGTTGTTGTTGATCGGGCGGTTGATGTCGCCGGACGAACGCTCGAAGCCGGAACGCTCCGTGTTCGCCTGGCGCTCGAACGTCTGCTCGGCCGGACGACCCTGACCGAGGTCCGAGCCGCCGCCCTGCGCCGCCGCACGCGCGCGAGCTCCGCGGCTGTGTCCACCTTCGCGTCCGATATTCGACATGTGCTGGCGATCGCGGCTGACGGCTTCGCCACCTTTGCGGCCGGCGACGCGCGCTTCGTCCGAGGTGAACTCGTGCGCGGTGCCTTTCGCGTGCGCTGCGCGCCCGCCTTTGCTCGCAATTTCACGCTGCTTGGCCGCATCCATCGACGCAAAACCGCGCTTGCTGGTATTTGCCATAGTGTCTCCTTAACGGGGTTCGAATGAGTACTGCGTGAACTGCTAACTTCGTTGCGTCAGGCCACGTCGAAATCGAGCACGATCTATGCCCGAATCGCACCGCTTGCCAGCAAGTAGTTGGAGGGAATGGAGTTGCAGGAAGGGAGTGCTACGGCTCGTAACGGCGGCGGGGAGCCGCTGCATCGCTGCCAAGGCTGACGGCGGCCATCCGCTGGATCAGCCGGCGGCCGTCCGAATCCGTCCGCTCGTAGACGCGGCAGAGCCTGACGACGCCGTTCGGCGGCTCATTCGCCCGGACGGTGAACCCGGCGGCCGGCTGCTGCGGATCGGACGTCGTGATCCGGCGCCAGGTGCCGCGCTGGAGCTCGCAACGGATGAAGACGTTCTCCAGCTCCTGCGGCTCGAGATCCGCCGGCGGCGGGACGCCGTGCGCGTCCGCTTTCTGCTCGTCGAGCGCCTGCGAGACATGCCACGTGATCAGCTGGCGCAGTTTCGGCGCGGAGCCGTTCGGCGCTTCGACGATGCGCAGACCGGTGTGGAACTCCGGACGTCCGGATCGCGCGAAGGCATGCAGGCGGGAACGAACGATCTGGCACCACGCTTCGACCGGCTGCTCGTCCCAGCGGAACGTGAGGAGGCAGGTTTCGCCGACCGGCAGCGGCTCTTCGTGCGCGATGCGCGAGCCTCGCAGCGAGATGTCGAGGATGCGGACCGCGGTGCGGCCGACACGCCCTTCCAGCGGCGCGCGCGGCGTAATTCGGCCGAGATGACGGCGATCGTCGTCCGTGTGATGCTCAGTGATCGTCAATTGGTTTGGACCTGCGCTCAATATGGGCGGACTTGCCTCCATGTGCAACAGGTAATTTCGGTATTTCTGTTGCGGAACTCGCTATTCGGACGTACCTTGGTCCGCGGGTCCACCAAAACCAAGGAGTCCATGATGTTGCACGACGACGCGAGCGTCCGTGAAGCGGAGTTTGCCGTGTTGAATGAAGTGCGTCCGCTGGAGCCCGAGCTGAAGCGCGCGCTGTATGCCGCGTACGAGCTCGCTGCCGCGACGAAAGCAGCGCTCTTCCTCGCGTCGTCCTACGCGAACGAGCGCTACGAGCTCGTGACGTCGTACGCGTTCAATCCGGCCGACCGCCGCGTCGTCGACGCGAAGGATCCGCTCGTCCAGCGCCTCAACGCCACGCACGCGCCGATCATGATCAACAACTTCGCGGAAGACGAGCGGGTCGCCGAAGTGCTCTTCCGCAGCAACAACGAGCGGCTCGTCGCGGTGCCGATGTTCGGCCGCGGCCGGCGCATGATCGGCTTCATCGATCTGCGCGACAAAGCAGGCAAGAAGAACTTCGATGCGAACGACGTCGCGGCCGCGGAAAAGATCGCGCGCGAGATCGTGAAGGTGCTGGCGGCGAAGAACCTGTACGGCGTCGGACGCGTGCCGCTCGTTGACATGCCGAAGCGCTCGTCGCGCAACAGCAGCGCCGCGTGGGTCATGCCGCGCCTGCCGATCGCGCGCAAGCCGGAAGGCGACCGCCCGGCGGCGGCCACGCTGTCGACGCGCGCGATCGAGGTGATCCGCCGCGCCCACGAGCGGATGACGCATCGCGACATCGCCATCGATCGCCGCCGACGCATCCTCACCGCGCAGGAGTTCGAGCGGGTGCGCGTGCTGCTGCCGGCCGCGTTGTCGATTCCGGGCGTCGCCGCGGCGGTGCTGACGAACATGGCCGGCGACGAGATGCAGGCGGTCGCCGCGCACGGCGCGCTGACGCCCGAGGCGATGAAGCTGATCCAGATGAAGATCGCGCAATGGGCCCGGCGTCCGCTGCGCGAGTCGATGCTCACGTCGGCCGTGCTGCCGTCGCGAGGCTGCGCGCCGATCACGCACGAGCAGTTGCGCACGGTGGCCAGCTCGCAGCTCGCCGCGCGCTCGGTCGAGCGGCTCGTGCTGACGATCGCGTTCGAGCAGACGCCCGACGACACCTCCCGCGCTCAGATCGAACAATTCGCCGAATACCTCGGCGACTGCGTCGAAGCGCTGATCGGACGGAACGAGCTGCAGTCGGAGCGCCGCGCCATGGCGCATCTGCTCCTCGAGCCCGATTTCAATCGATACGAAGGACTGGCCGATCACTGCAAGCTCGTCTCCGAGATCGCGCAGCGTTTCGCTACGGTCCTCGACCTGCCGGCGCACGATTGCGAGACGGTGCGCGTCGCCGCGCTCGTACACGACGTCGGCCTGCGCCTGCTCGACTACAAAGAGGTGACCGAGGCGAAAGAGTTGTCGGAAGATCAGCGCCGCGCCGTGACCGAGCATCCGCTCGTCGGTGCCGCGCTCGTCGAGCCAATTCTCGGCTCCGAAGTCGCGCTCGCCGTCCTCCGCCATCACGAGCGCGTCGACGGCACCGGCTACCCCGGCCGCGTCCCCAGTGACCGCATCCCGCTGGCGTCGAAGATCATCGCCATCGCCGATGCGTGGGTCGCGATGACGTCCCCGTGGCCGTACGTGAATTGCGTCGAGCCCGGCGACGCCGTCTCGCGCCTCCGCGAAGGAGCGGGGACGCAGTTCGACGCGTCGCTGGTGGGAACGTTCCTGGCGTCGCGGACGGAGATCGTGGGGCAGGACGACGAGGTTTGAGCACCGGGGCGATCACGGTGCCGCTGGCGGAGAGAGAGGGATTCGAACCCTCGGTAGAGCTTTAAGGCCCTACGGCGGTTTAGCAAACCGCTGGTTTCAGCCACTCACCCATCTCTCCGTGGCCTACGGTGCGTCTGAAGAAGGTCGGATGGAAATCCGAAATTCCCCGGCATTCTACATCGCGGGCAGTGTGCCTGCCTGCAATCCGGCGATCGTCCGCGCGAAGTCCATCGGGTCGACCGGCTTGCGGACGTACGCGTCGAAGCCGGCCTCGCGCAGCTCTTCCGCCGCATGCGGCTGCGACGTCGCGGTCAGCGCGACGAGCCGCACGTCCTGCGCGGAGCCCTCCCGCGACCGCAGGTAACTCAGCAGCGCGAAGCCGTCCTGCTCCGGCATGGCGATGTCGGTGACGAGGATGTGCGGCAGCTTCGCATCGAGCAGGATGCACGCATCGTTCACGCAGCCGGCCGAATCGACCTCCGCGCCGCAGCGGCGCAGGATCGCCGAGACCACGTCGCGCGTATCCGCATCGTCATCGACCAGCAGGATCGACACGCCGTGCAGGTCCGCCACCTCGTCGTTCGGTCGCGCGTGCACCTGCGCGGAGCGGCGCGCGGCGAGCGGCAGCGTCACCGTGAACGTCGCGCCGAGTCCCGGTCCGTCGCTTTCCGCGGCGACCGAACCGCCGTGATGCTCCGCGAGGTACTTCACGATCGCGAGCCCGAGTCCGAGCCCGTTGTGCATCCGCGTCGACGCGCCGTCCGCCTGGCGGAATGGCTCGAAGACATGAGGGAGGAACTCCGGAGTGATGCCCTTGCCGGTGTCGCTGACGACGATGCGCGCATCGCCGTGGGACCGCACGAGATTCAGTGAGACGTGGCAGCCGGGATCGGAGAACTTGATCGCGTTCGACAGCAGGTTCCAGACGATCTGCTGCAGGCGCGTCGCGTCGCCGATGACCACCGCACGCTCGTCGACGCCATGCACATCGAGCGAGATGTTGCGCGCGTCGGCGGCGAGCTTCGTCGTCTGCACCGCGTTGTAGATCACGGTCGTGAGGTCGACCAGCTCGTTCTCCAGCGTCAGCTTGCCGGTCACGATCTTCGACAGGTCGAGCAGGTCGTCGATGAGTGCGGCCTGCGTGTGCGCGCTCCGCTCGATCGTCTCGAGCGCGGTGCGCGTCGTCTCCGGATCGAAGCCGCCGAGGAGCATCATGCGCGACCAGCCGAGGATCGCGGTGAGCGGCGTGCGGAGCTCGTGCGACAGCGTGGCGAGGAACTCGTCCTTCGTCCGGTTCGCCGTCTGCGCGAGGTTGAACAGCCGCGCATTCTCCAGCGCGCCCGCGGCGCGATCCGCGAGTTGCACGGCGATCGAGCCGTCGGTCTGATCGAACGGCGTGCGATCGATGGCCGTGAACGTGATCGAGCCGAGCAGGCGGTCGCCGCACTTCATCGGCGCGACGATGCAGCGGTCGGAGACGGACAGCTCCGATGCCGCGCTCTCGCTCGTATCGACGCTGCACGCATCCGCGAGCCACGGCACGGCGACATTCGGGATCTCTTCGAGACGCGACTGGTAATCGAGCGAGCGGTTCAGCGCGGTCGTTGCCTCGAGCAGGAACGTGCTCGCATCCTCGAGCCGCTTCCGCTCCGTCACGTCGCGCGTGAAGCAGCGCGTGTGCAGGAACGTTCCCTCCTCGAAATGCGCGTTCGACGTGATGGCCACGTGCTTGATCGAGCCGTCCTTCGCCACGAGCCGCGCCGGATAGTCGTGGATCTCCTCGTTGCGCGTGAGGCGGCGGAGGATGTCGTCGAGCACCTCGCGGTCGGCGTGGAACTCGGCGATGTTGTGGCCGATGTACTCGTCGCGCGAGTAACCGAGCAGCGACAGCTCCGCGTCGTTGGCCCAGAGGATCGTGCCGTCGCCGCCGACGCCGTGCAGTCCGATCGGAGCGTTCTCGAAAAAGTCCTTCAGCTCCGCTTCGCTGCGCTGCCGCGCGGCGAGTGCATCGCGCAGCGACGGGACGACGTGGTTGTGACGCCGGCAGATCGACTCGAAGCCTTCGGCCTCGCAATCGTTGAAGAAGCGCTCCAGCGAGTAGGCGCAGAGGAGCGAGAACTTCAGCTCTTTCCCGAGGTCGTTCCAGAAGTCCTCGAGCTGCAGCGCCGCTTCCGGTTTGCCGTCCTGCCACAGCAGGTCGACCATCTCGCCGTAAATCCGGAGCCGCCTCTTGCCGCCATTCAGCTGTTCCCGAATCGTGCGGCCGACGGTGTCCTGGAAACGCGCGGGGTCCGGCGACGCGCCGTTCATGAAGGAGCTCAGCATCTCCGCCGCGTCGAACATCAGCAGCCTGCCGGCTTCGACGTCGATCCGCTTCGCGCGGACGCGTGCGGCAAACTCGCGGCGGTGCTCCTCGGTGCCGATGATCAGCACGCGATCGCCGTGATCAAGGCCTCCGGCGATGTATTCCGAAACGAGGGAGTAGAGAGCATCGTCGCTCTCGTAGAACTGCACGATATGGGTCATGGCAGGCGTCTGCCATGAAACGCTGCAAAAAATAGACCTTCTACAACGAGGCGGTCGCCGAGCTCTTCATCGCCAGCGAGAAATGCTCGCCCGCCGGAACGGTGAAGTCGAACTTGCCGGTGGCGGCCGCGGCGCCGATGCCCACTCCCGCGCCGATCGCCGCTCCCTTCGCCGTCGAGTTGCGGTTCCCGCCGACGGCCTGCCCGATCAGCGCGCCCGCCACGCCGGCGCCGGCGATGTACTTCGCGTTGTGCTTCGCATGCGCGCGCCCTTCGCGTGCGTAGCTCGACGTCCGGACGCTGAGCCGGTTGCCGTTCGCCAGCGTGATCGACGAGACGTGGAACACGAGCTTCGCCGACCCGCCGATTCGCCCCGAGGCTTCGGCCGATGTGATGTGCACGTTCACCGCGGAGCCGGTCGCGGCGACCGTCCGTCCGCCGATCACGATCGGCTGCGTCAGCGCGCCCGAAACGTTCTCTCCCGGCTTCGCATGCGCCGTGTTGATCGCGTGCAGAAGCTTGAAGTGGATGTGCGTCCCGGCGGGGATGGTGACGGTCTGCGCAGCGAATGCCGCGGTCGCGGCGAAGAGCACGAGGGCAAGCGAAATCAGTCGTACCTTCATGCCGAAGACCGTACCACGGGTCTGACATGGTGTCATTCCGAGCCGCCCTGAGCGCAGCGAAGGGACGGTCGAGGAATCCCGTGCCGAAGCACGAGACTCGCTCCGTTGGCAGGGGATCCTTCGCCCTCTGCGGGGCTCAGGATGACACCCGGCCGATTCAGGTCACCAGCCGCAATTGCCGCCGCTCGTCGTCCTCCTCGTCGCCGTGCGAGGCCGCCCAGCCGAGGCCGGCGATGCAGGCGAGCGTCGCGGGAATGGCGGGGATCGAGAGGTTGAACTCGACCAGTCCGTGCAGCGTGAGCGAGAGCATGGCGGCGAACGCGGCGAGCAGCAGCGCGCTCTCCTCGCGCCGCTGCTCGTGATGCCAGCGTCGCAGCAGCGCGATCATCAGCGCGATCCAGGCGATGGCGCCTAGGGCGAGGCCGATGAGGCCGCCGGTGACGAGCAACTGCAGCGAATCGCTGTGCGCGAACTCGACGTAGAAATTGAAGTCGCGCGGCTGCACGCGGCGGAACGCCTCGCGGAACGTGCCGAGTCCCGAGCCCACGATCGGGAAGTTGCGCCAGGCGTCGATCGAGAGTCGCCACAACGTCAACCGCAGGTCGCTCGCCGGATCGCGCGGATCGGAACCGAGGAAGCGGATGATCGGCTGCTGGCGGACGGTGAGGATCGTGAAGCCGATCGCCGCCGCGACGATCCCCGCCCCCGCGCCGGCGAAGCTGAGGCGCCGCTGGTTGATGCGCGGATGCGCCGGTGCGATGACCAGGAGCAGCAGCGTGACGACGATCGCCACGACGATCCCGGCGCGCGATTGCGTGAGCCCGATGCCCGCCGCGATCGTCCCCCACAGCACCACGCGCAGCGAGATCCGCATGAACGTGTTCTCGAAGCGCCGTGCCCGTTCGACGACGCGGCGCGCGCTGTCGCGATAGTGCAGGATCTCGCGCCAGAGCACGCCGAACGCGACCATCAGCGCGATCTCGAGGTAGCCGGCGAAGTGGTTCGGATTCACGAAGCTGCCGTGGATGCGGTCGCTGTCGCGGAACGCCGCGGCGATCAAAATCTGCAGCAGCGCGCTGCCGAGGAACACCGCGATGAACAGCCGTCGTCGCGTGCGCGAGCGAAGCAGGAGGACCGCCGAAACAAACAGTGCGGCATATGCGAGCGTCAGCAGGATCGTGTCCCATGTCTCGGCCGGCGCGATGGAGATGCGCGGCATCGGTCCGGACCGTCCGAAGGCCTTCAGCGTCCTCGCCGCGTCGTCGTAAATCCGGCCGCTGAGCCCGATGCGCATCGGCACCAGCTGGACGATTCCGAGGATCGCGACGCCGGTCAGCGACGCGATGGTGAGGCGCACGCCGGCCAGCCGGGCGAGCCGCGGCTGACCGAATAACGTCAGCGCGAACGTCGTAAATGCAAACAGCTCGAGCGTCAGCGTTCCGCCCCGCGTAATCTCGCCGTACGGCAGCGGAGCGATCGCGACATAGACGAATAACATCGCCAACGCGCAAAGCTCCAGCGGCGAGTCAGGCCGTATCTTGTTGATTACGCTGGCGCGCCGCGACTGCGGTGTCGAATTGTGGTCGATTTGACTATCGTACTCCTTAGGCCTACTGTTTCCGTTCATGTCGGTGCGGGTGTCGTTATTTGTGGTCGTCCTGGCCGCCCTCCCGCTGTTCGCGGCGACGACCATCACGCACACTCCGCTCGCCTGCCTCTCACCCGACACGCCGGCGAAAATCATTGCGCACGTCGACGGCGCGCCGTCGTCCGTCCGCGTCTACTTCCACGCCATCGGCCAGAACTGCGGCGAGTACTACGTCGACATGCACCGCGACGCGAAAGACCCCTCGCTCTACACCGCGATCATGCCGATCCCGGCGCCTGACGCCGACGTCGTGATGTACCAGATCCGCGCGAAAGCGGCCGGCGGCGCCGAGACCGCGATCGCGCCGGTCGCCGCGACGGTCCGCAAAGAGTGCACGCTGCCCGCGTTGAGCGCCGCCGACGTCCAGGCCGCGCAGTCGATCGTCCTCGGCCTCACCCAGCCGTCCCAGAAACCGGTTCCGTGCAAGTTCCGCTGCAACGGCATCACGCACTACATCACCGCCGCGGGTGACCTGAAGCCGAACGAAGAGTGCCGCCTGCTGCTCGCGTCGCTCGTCGGCAACGGAACGACTCCGCCCTGGTATCGCACGCCGGCAGCCGAGGTCGCGGCCGGAGCCGTGGTCGGCGCCGGAGTCGGGCTGGCCATCGAGAACGGCAGAAACCATCGGGCGCCGTCGCCCGCGCGTCCCTGATTCATTTTTCGAGGCCTTATGCCAACGCAACAGGGTGGAGGGGTGTCGTCGCTTTTTCGCGATGACGAACGTGTCATCGGTCCGGCCGAGGCCTGGTCGATCGTCGTCAAAGGCCGGAAGCTGATCCTCTTCGCCATCGCGGCCGGGCTGCTCACCGCGATCCTGATCACGCTCTTCGCCGAGCCGCAGTATCGCGCCGCGGTCGTCCTCAACGTCGAGCGCGACACCGGCCACTTTTTCGAGGTCGGCTCCGAATCGCAGTCGTACACCTTCTACGATCCGCAGTTCTTCGCCACGCAGACGCGCCTGATGCGCAGCCGCGAGGTCGCGGAGCGGGTGATCAAACGCCTCGGCCTCCTCGGCAATCCCGAGCTTGCGCCGCCCCGCAGCGGATTCTTCCGGCTGTTCGGCAGCGGCGTCGGCACGACGACCGGCGATCTCGCCAAGGCAGCGGGACGCGTGCAGTCAAATGTCACGGCGGTCGCGGTGCCCGGCACGAACCTCGTCGAACTGGCCTACGTCGGACGCAACCCGAAGATCACCGCCGACATCGCGAACGCCCTTGCCGAGTCGTACATCGACTGGAGTCTCGAATCGAAATTCCAGGTCGTCGGGCAGGCCTCGAAATTCCTCGGCGGCCAGATCGAACAGCTCAAGGCGGACGTCGATCAGAAAGAGCAGGAGTTGCACAACTACGGGATGCAGAAGGACATCATCTCGGTCGATCCGAAGACGAACGTCACGCTGCAGAAGCTCGAGTCGCTGAACCGCGACTACGCCACCGCGGTCTCCGATCGCGTCACGAAAGAGGCGCACTACTACGAGGTGCAGAGCGCACCGAACGACGCACTGGCGCAGGACACGAACGATCCGCAGGTCATCAGCCTGAAGAGCGAGCTGTCGAAACTGCAGCGGACGTACAACGAGAAGCTGCAGGTCTACAAACCGGAATGGCCGGCCATGCAGCAGCTGCGCATCCAGATCGAGGAGATGCAGAAGGTCGTGAACAAGGCCGTGCGCGATGCGGCGACGCGGCTGCGCGACGAAGCGCGGCGCGATTTCCTCACCGCGCAGCGCCGCGAGGCCGCGCTCAACAACGAGCTCACCACGCAGAAGCAGGAAGCGATGGAGCTCAACAGCAACGCGGTCGAGTTCAACAACCTCCGCAACGAAGTCGAGACGAAGCGCAACCTGCTCGACACGCTGCAGAAGCGCCAGGCCGAGACCGAGGTGACGGCGCGGCTGCGCGGCCAGCGCGTGTCGAACATCCGCGTCGTCGATCGCGCGCTGATTCCCGGCTCCGCGTTCAGTCCATCGATCACGAAGAACGTCTGGGCCGGACTGTTCTACGGCCTGATGATCGGCATCGCCCTGGCGGTGTTCCGCGACTTCCTCGATCGCAGCCTGCGCACGGTGGAAGACGTCGAGCAGCACCTCGGCTTGCCCGCGCTCGGCGTCATTCCGGCGGTCGGCTCGGTCCTCGCGCCGCATCGCTGGTACGGCTACGGCAGCCGCGCGAAGCGGAAACAGAAAGGGGCCGATCCCGACGACGCGAAGATCGAGCTGCTGCCGCACATGCATCAGCGCTCGGCCGTGGCGGAGGCGTATCGCGCCGCGCGCGCGGCGCTGCTGCTGTCGCAGGCCGGCGGCGTGCGCTCGATCGTCGTGACGTCGTGCCTGCCGGAAGAAGGGAAGACCTCGACCGCGCTCAATCTCGCGATCGTCCTCGCGCAGCTCGACAAGCGCGTGCTGCTGATCGACGGCGACCTGCACAAGCCGCGGCTGCACGACGCGCTGCGATTGACCAACCGCGTCGGCCTCGTGTCGATCCTCGTCGAGAACCTCTCGCCGACGCGCGTCATCCAGCCGACGCAGATCCCCGGGGTGTCCGTCGTGACCTCCGGACCTCCATCGCCCAATCCTTCCGGACTGCTGTCATCGGAGTCGATGCGCACGTTGCTGCAGTTCGCGGAGATGAATTTCGATTACGTGATCCTCGACAGTCCGCCGCTCGATTCGGTCGCGGATGCGATGCTCATCGCCTCGCAGACCGACGGCGTGGTGCTCTGCGTCGAGGGCGGCAGCACGCCGCGCGAGCGCGTCCGCCGCATCTGCAACCGCCTCCGCGCCGGCAACGTCACGATCCTCGGCGTCATCATCAACAAGTTCCACGAGCAGGCGTTCGGCTACGGCAAGCCGTACCGCTACTACCGCGCCGGCTACGGCTACGGTTACGGCGAGGACGAGAAGAAGGTACTGAGTGCTGAGTCCTGAGTCCTGAACACCCAGCACTCAGCACCCAGCACTCAGCACCCAGCACATGATCGACATCCACTTCCACTGCCTCCCCGGGATCGATGACGGTCCCGCGACGTGGGATGACGCGGTCGCGCTCTGCCGCGCCGCCGCGGCGGACGGAACCGAGACGATCGTCGCGACACCGCACGTGCTGCGCGATCCGTGGCTGAACGAGGACCGCGCGGAACGCGACCGGCTGCTCGTCCGCCTCAACGCGCTCCTCGGCGGCACGCCGGCCATCGTCCCAGGCTGCGAATACTTCTTCGCGTCGGAGATCCTCGAGCTATGGGAGCGCGGCTCCGACGGCCCGCTGGTCGGCCTCAATCGCGGCTCCGCGCTGCTGATCGAGTTCCCCGCGTACGCCGTCCCGACGAACGCGGAGTTCATGTTCCACGAGCTGGCGGTGATGAACGTGCAGCCGGTGATCGCGCACCCGGAGCGCAACGGTGAGCTGGCGCGCAATCCCGCCCGCCTCGCGGCGCTCGTGGCCAAAGGCGCGCTCACGCAGATCACCGCCGGCTCGCTCCTCGGCGAGTTCGGACGCGGACCGCTCGCCGCCGCGGAGGAGTTCCACGCGCGCGGCCTCGTGCACATCATCGCCTCCGACGCGCATTCGCTCTCCCGCCGCCCGCCCCGCCTCGGCGCCGCGCGCAAGTGGGTGGAGAAGCATTGGGGCCGCGCCGCGGAGATCGCGATGTTCGAGACGAACGTCGAAGCGGTGACGCGCGCGGGAGTGGCGGCGCGATGAAGCGCCTCCTCGCGGTCGCCGCAATCGCGCTGGCGATCGCGTCGGTCGCGCGGTACGAGAGCGATCGTCGCGCGCGCGCAACGGCGGAAACGTTTCTCAGCGAATTCGATGTCGCGGAGCGGCGGCCCGAGATCGCCGCGACGCTGCCGCTCGTCCCCGCCGCCGACCTCGCCGCGAACGTCGTCGCCGACATCGCGCTGAGCGACGCGTTCGGCACCGTGCACCTCGCGGACGTCACGCCGGAGCTGCGCGAGAAGTGGCTGCGCGCGGTGCAGCGGCTGCCGCTCGAGCTGAACGCCGCGCGCGACATCACGCTCGACGCGCTCGCCGCACGGCCCGGCTGGCCGCGGCACTGGACGACCCTCGGCGAGCTGGTGTTCGCGTCGCAGCGCCGTTCGTTCGGCGCGAATGATGCGCGCCTCTGGCAGGAGCCGCTGCGCCTCGGCATCGAAGCATTTCCCGGCGATGACGAGGCGACGACGTTCGAGTCGTCGGCGTATCTCGAATCGTGGCCGGAGCTCACCGACGCGGCGCGTGCACGTGCACGCAAAGGCTTCCGCCGCGCGTTGCTCGATCCCGCGTTTTCGTCGCGCGCGTTCCCGCTGCTGATCGCGGCGATCGGCGCGGACGACGCGCTGGCCATGCTGCCGCCGGAGCCGGAGACGCTCCGCTCCGCGTTCGATTCCTTCGCGCGCGGCGGCGACGTCGCGCACGCCGCGGCGATTTACCAGCGGTGGGAATCGGCGGAGTGGGCCTCGCGCGCGAGCGACCTGCGCGAGCTCGAGGAACGCGCGGATCTGAACGACGTCGACAAGCAGCGCGAGCTCGCGCAGTCGTGGCTGACGCGCCATCGGCCGGCGGATTTCGATACGTCCGCGGGGCGCGAGCAGGTGCTGCGCGTGCTGCAGCTCGCGGTGAACGATCGCGTCGGCTCGTGGCAGGGCGACGTGCGCGGCCCCGCGATCCGCTTCCTCCTCAATCACCGCATGACGCCCGGCGCCGCCGGACGCCACGGCATCGAGACCGCGCCGGGTGGCGCGACGGTGGCGACAGTGGTCGCGTCGATGACCGCCGTCCCCGAGCCGATCCGCGCCCGCGCCCACCTCCTCGGCGGCGACGTCGAAGGCGCCCAGGCCATCTTCGAACGCTCCGACAGCGCCGGCTCGTTCGAGTGGACGCCCTTCCTCCTCGACCTCGCCGAATACCGCCTCTCCCAAGGCGCCGCCGACGCCGCCCACGCCGCCCTCGACGCCCTCTCACCCGCCGCACAAAAGGAATGCGACGTCCTCGCCGCCCGCCGCAAGCTCGCCCAACTCGAAGGCTCCCTCCCCCCCGCCACCCCACCCGCCCCGACTACTCTGCCGGCCTCCGCCTGGAGCCCCACCGGCGCCCTCTCCCTCTGTATCGACCAACCCGGCGAACTCACGACCGCGATCGAAACCCCAACGCCCGCCCTCGTCACCTGGGGCTGGAACGAAGGCCGCCAGGGCGTCCTCTACGTCAACCCCGGCCGCACGAACGTCCGCATCTCCTTCGGCAATCGCACGGGCCGCCAGACGCTGTTCATCCGGGCGGTGGCGGGGGGGCCGATCACGCTCGGCGTGGCGAGGCTGTAGGCATCCGCGACGATTTTCGAACCGCCGTTCTCGCTGCGTCGCGCGAGGTAGGGAAACGGCTCCTCCAGGCTCTCCTCGAATAGGAGGCCCCTTCATGAAACACGTTCTGCGGTCCCTTGCTGTGCTGGCGATCGCTGTCGGTGCGAACGCGCAGGTCGTGATCAAGTTGAACAACTCTTTCATCGATGAATTTAAGAACCGCGCCACAATTACCGCCACGTACTCGGTGGTCAAGTCGCACCACAAGCCGAATCCTCCGTCGAAGGACGGCGATACGCATTCGGCCGGAACCGCACCGGAGATCGGCCTCGCCGCGGTCGCGGAGATCATGAACGCGAAGGAGCAGAAGGCCGCGCTCAATGCCATCCTCGCCGTGGAAGGATCATCGACCGAGACGGTGACGATCACCGGCGCGTGGCGTCTGTGGCCCGAGCACGCCGGCGGGAAGGATCAAGTGCAGGGTGCGTCGATTCCTCCCTTCAACACCACCAATCCCGATCACGTCTTTCAGGTCCATCCGATCATCACCGTGAACGACATCGATGTCCGCAAGTCGCTCCATCCCATCGTCGGCTTCACGCCGAAGGACGCGGAGAAGGCGTTCCTCCAGTACGAGAACATGCGCTGCAAGATCATTCCCGGCGGCACGCAGACGACGCTGATGACGAACATGGCCGGCTTCAACTACGTAAAGTTCCTCATGCGTCTGAACGAGGACCCGGCACCGCTCTCCGGCGCCGACGGAACGCGGGTGATGGCCACTGTGAACACGCTCGACGACGAACTGCTGGTGCGCAACCGCCGCATGATCTTTCTCAAGGACACGCCGCCCGACAAAGCGGTGCGCAAGCTGCACAAAGGCGATTCGCTGACCGTGCTCGGGATTCCGAGAATCGACCTTGCTCTTGTGGCCTTCCGCACCGCGCACGCCACCGATCAGCCGGAGGTGCTCGACTGGAACCTGCCGTACGAGATCATCGTGGTGGGGGTGTTCAGCAAGTGACGTTGCCGGTGGCCGGGCATCCGAGACGATTTTCGAACCGCTCCGCTCGCTGCCTGAACGACCGTCGCCACCTCATCACAGCTCAGCGAGTCCACGCGACCATCCTGCCGTCCAGTACCTCTGCGTGCTCCTCGGCTATGACCGTTCGAAGGCTTCTAGGTCGAGAATCGCCTCGCGAACCGCGTCGCAGTCGTTCGGAGGTTCCTCGATGTACGCGGGTCGCCCATCACTCATCGCGCGTTGGAAGAGCCCGCGTGGTCCGCGCGGCGTTGCAATGAGGTCTGCGTAGGAACCGTAGTCGACCTTGTAAGCATCGTATCTGACACCCGGCTGATCGCGCGACGGAATGCCCCTCTTCAAGAGATGTAAAACCCGGGCATCAAAAAGTGAGTCGATCAGCGGGTGCCGCGTCTCAGAAGGCAAGAGAAATGCGCGCGTATGTCGGCGGCCAACGACTTCATCTACGATCCAATTCAGCAGGCGCTTTGCTTGGCCATTCGCGGATGCCGCGGTCTCCTTATCCCTTTGGTACCACATCTTCGCGGCAATACGGACATCGCGAGAAGAAATCGGAGAGTCGTAAGCTTCTTGAGCCGCGATTAAGAGGATATTGATTGCATCCCTGGGAACGCCTTCAGCGGCACGGACGAACTCTTCGAACACGGCTCGCTGCTCAAATGCACGCAGCAACTCAGACGAGGTGCGGAAGCGTTTCGTGGGTGGGAGGTCTTCTTGCAGCGTCTTCACGTGTTTAAAAATCATCTCAAGAAAAAATCGCGTGGCGCGATCAGGGTCCTGCTCGTACACCATGAAATCATCAAGGTTAATATCAGCGGCAGCGTCCGCGCCCAATTCGATGCCCGTGTACTCACCCGGCGCTCGCCCCGATGTTTGAAGGTTTGTACGGTGTTCTATCGACCCGATTTTCACAGTTACACCTGGCAGTGGAAACAGACAACGCCGAAGCAGGTCGGCCAGCAAGGGCTGAAGTTCTAGCGGCACGACACTCCACTCATCAATGAGAATCCAGAGGGTTCGTGGTGTAATCGTCTTTAGGAAGTCGCGGAAGCAAGTACTCACCCGGGCGATATGAACACGGTGCTGTGGTACGCCCGATCTCATGACGCGGCTGGCCTGCTGCTGTGTCTGGGACGTTGTCGTTGCATATTTTGCTTCAGCTGCACTTCGAGGGCCTAAATTAACATTCAGCGATTCGCTGATTGATAGCGACTCTCCGTGGCTGACGGATTGGTCCGTCTGGATAGAGCCGTCGACCACGACTTCCGTGATCGCGTCAGCGATGCGGTCCAAGCACGGTATGACCTCCTCAAGTCGAACACGCTTATCGGCGATCACCTGTTCGTACATGGCGTCATGAATGCCACCGAGCGTATCCATGAGGAGCCTAGTGACACGTTCCGTCAGTGAGAGCTCCGGATTCGCCCAGAGTCCCGTTGTGGACCCGATCGTGCGCAAATCAACATATCCAGACAAATCTCCGCGTTTGCGGATGTCCTGATCCAGATATAGGAGCGCGTGCGTCTTGCCAGTACCGCGCCGACCGTAGATCACTTGATGATCAGCGGATGTGAGCAGTGTCTTGAGTGGCCCGACGTTTTCGAACGTCTCCACCAGTTTCGCGCGATCCACCTTCTCAGCGCGGCGAGTCAGCCGCAGGAAAACATCGACTTCGGGGCGGTAGTGTCGCGACACGCTTTCGTGCTCGCGTGTGGTGGGAAACGGCATGATTCTGTAGGGCGTGACGTTGAACGCGACGTTAAACGTCCGGAAAAACATCGGATGGATAACATAATCTTCGCGCGGACTGACGTTTAGCCGTTCCGTCATCGCGTACTCGAATTCCGCATCGACATAACCACCCTGCTCGTCTACGCGGGTAACTCGCCCGACGATGCCCATTTGCGCGAGCAATTGTCGAAAGTCCGAAAGAGAATATTCGCCAGCAGGCCATTCCGAGGCGGTGTCCTTGGCGCGCTTGTCCAGCTCGTTTCCTCTGAACATCGCGGGCAAACCACGCAGTGCCTGTACGATGCGGTGTGCGTTTGGATACACGTTACTGAAGGAGTTGATTACTTCATTCGCAAGTTCTGTTTGCGCGTCGCGCACGCCTTCGACGATATCCGCAGAAGTCATGTGCGGGAAGGCTTCACGTGCCATCGAGCGCTCGGCGATCGTGTTGCAGAGATAAATGAGCTGTCGTGGGCGAAGCTGTGTGCGGCTAAGAATGTACGGAAAGGTCTGCTCCTGTAGCCCTCGTGCGTTCGTAACCTCCCATCCGAAGTACGGCCGCCACATCTTTTCCATTACATCATCCTGATCGTTCCAATCAATGGGTCGTCTGCTCTCAGCGAGAAGGAGACGGCGGCTGGCGAGGTATCGATTAAAACGCCAGCAGATCAGTCGGAGAAGGTCGCGCGGTCGCCACATGAGGTAAAGCGGTGCGTGGACGCTCTTAAGCGGGTTGAGGATCACCTGTTCCTGCAGGGAACGGGAATATCTCCCCCGCCATGAAGACCTTCAGGTGTATGCCGGCTTCGCTGTACTGACGATTGAACGTGCCGGCGCATTGCACGAGCGCGGCATTTGCACTCATGAGTGCATCGTTAGAGGTGTCATATCGCTCGAACGTGTCAAAGACAAGGATGATCGGGTGCGTCCGCGCGATGCGCAGCACCACATCGCGCGCTGCATTAAACCTGCCGTCGTCGAGTGCGCCAATCTGCTCGCGCACACTGCGTTGCGAGGTGCCACGCAGCGATATCACGAGGTCTTCAAGTGTCGCCCGGACAAAGTCGTCGCTTCTGTTGTGGGGTGGCGTTCGTACGGCCGCCGCAATCGCTGCCGACTCATTGCGTAGCTTGTCGAATATGACGTTCCACAAAACGTACGTCCAAATCTGGACAAGTTCGAAAATGACAACTTCCCGGCTCTCGGGAAGTGCAGTCACGACATGGGAGAGAACGTCTTGAAATACGGCCGGTTCTTCTATCTGAATGTAGATAGGATTTGGGAAATCCGATTGAAAACGAAAGTACTGGGCGAGCGCGGTTTTCCCTGACCCGCGTCGCCCGATGATGAGATAGGTCTCGGGCCGCGTAGCAACGTCGCTGAATGGCGTAGCTGCGAGGAAGAGGTCCGCAAATTCGCCGTGCTCAAGCGTTTGGAGTTCTGCTTCGCAATCGGCGTAGCCGAAAGCGGCGCTTGGCGACATGGGCATCCTCGATCCTCCAATACCGCGGTGAACGGATTGCGGCCTGGCGGCCCCTTTCATCTAGGAGTGTCGCTATGCCTTTTTTCCCTACCCCTGCGTAGCCGGAACCAAGAAAAGTCAGGCACGACCGATCGAGCTTCATCGCCGACAGATCCCGAACTGCTTCTGTTGCTTCGATCGATTCGTGATCCAGGGCACGTTGCCGCGTATTTGCCACCAAAAGGAGACGGCTACCAAGCTCGATCCGTCGTGCGGCCGTCGCCTTCACCCTTCCACGCCCAGGCTCCTCGCGCCGTACTGCTGAGGCTGGCGAGGCATCCCGAGACGATTTTCGAACTGCTCTGCTCGTTGTGTGAGCAGGGCCAACCCTCATCCGGTCTCAGCGGAGTATCGCCTCAACCCGCTTTGATTCGGCGACTTGCCATGCTAATTCTCTTCGCAACTTTCCGACGCCATCTCCAGCTTCGAGGCACCCCAACTGCCAGGAGTCCAGTCCCTCCAGTTCGACTATGCAGTTCGGACTTGAATCGCGCACCAAGATTGTCGCAGCAGGTGTGTCGAATTGGCCGCAAGCACATCCCTCCTCAAAGACGCGAACTCTCCCCGACTCCTCGGCGATCAAGAGTGGTGGCTTCGCCCATCCACATCTCGGAAGCCAGTTCGCATGCCTCCAAGCGGCTATCGTCACGACAGCGTTACACGAGTTTCGTCGTGCTCTCCGTGCTATCGCAAGCAGTCGTTTCCGCAGTGCCGCTCGCGGACAATCACTCTCGTTCTGCTGCATCCCGCTGCCCTTCAAGCTGACACGTGATCGTGCGTTCGCGGCCCGCGAAAGTCCTGGAATCGCCGTCGACCATGATGTCGGACGAGAGCCCATCGTACAGGCGTTCGCGAATGAATCTCCGATATTTTCATTTAAGGAGGTAGGGAATCCGTCGCCGCTGACACTCCATAACAGAGGTAGAGATCGGTGACTGCAGCCGCGTCTTCATGAGGAAGCTATGGCGGAGATTCGTGTTTCCAAGATTGTCCTCTTCCCGATCAAGTCTCTCGATGGCATCTCCGTCAGCGCTACTCCTGTCTTGCCCAGCGGCGCTCTGGAGCACGACCGCGAGTTTGCGCTGTACGACGACGCCGACCGCTGGATCAATGGCAAGAGCGAAGCGCGGCTAAATAACATCAGGGCGAAGTACGACCTCGCCAACTTCACCGTTACTTTGACATCACCCGCTTCTCCCGAGGCGCGTACATTCGATCTCGTCGGAAACCTGCCCGCATTAGAGGAGTGGTTCTCAGACGCTCTCGCAAAAGCTGTTCACATCAAACGAGATACGCATTCGGGATTTCCGGACGACTCGCATGCGCAGGGGCCAACGGTAATTAGCTCCGGCACGATCGCCGAAATGAGCTCGTGGTATGCGTTGTCAGATCTCGATGAAACGAGACGACGTTTCAGAGCGAATGTCGAAGTATCCGCAGACACCGCGTTCTGGGAAGACCGACTGTTCGGCAAGCGCGGCGACGATGTCGGCTTCTCCCTCGGTGACGTTCACCTGTATGGCGTGGGGCCTTGCAAGCGCTGCATTGTACCGGTGCGCGACTCGATCTCTGGACAGCCCACGCCAGACTTTGAAAAGCGTTTCATAGCGAAGCGATTGGAGACGCTTCCTGACTGGTCGACGCGCGCACGTTTCGGGCCGCTCTACTATCGGGTCGCCGTCAATACGCGACTCGACATGTCCGAAGCTGGAAAGCACGTCAACGTAGGCGATCAACTTAAATTGGACGACAAGGTCGGCGTGAATCCTTAGTTGTCGAATTTAGGAATCTGCATCATGCCTAGCACGAGCTACCCACGATACAGCACATACGAGAATGCCGGGAGAACGCCTTCACTGCTATCGCAGGAACTGCCGCGGCCTCGCGTCGACGTGGGCGACATTTACTATCCACCGAATACGTTGCTCGAGCCCCACTTCAGCTCCATCGATGAAAGCCGACGCTTCGGAGCAGCCTGTTTCTGTGGATTCTTGGAAGACACCGTTGAAGTTGAACACTGTCTGGTGATTCCGGCCATCGCGTCGGTGCGACGTTTGCCGTACGACATCCCTGAACACGCTGAACAAGATCTGTACCGGTTGGCAACAGATGAAGGCTTTCACGCCGAGCAGTCCCAATGCTTTCTTACCGGTCTTCGATCGCAGTTTGGATTAGGTCGCCCACCCGACCGCACCGGGCCGTTGTTCTTACGACGGCTTGCAAGCCAGCGCTCCCAAGAGCCGGATGCGTCGCAGCGTGAGATCGTGACGGTGCTTAACGGTGTTGTCACGGAGACGCGCATCTCGATTGAGCTTGGCAAGTTTGCCGGCGATAGTCGCCTGGCCGATTCGGTGCGCACAATATGCCGAACACACGCAGACGATGAAGCGATTCACGCGTCACAGTTCAAGGCGCTTGGCCGGTGGCTCTGGGAAGAATTTGATGAGGGTGCGCGCGCCGCTGCTTCCAGAGCTTTCACGGCATCGGCCATTGCTCGCAACCTGCCTGACGTCGCCAGGCTATCGAGGTATTTCGCGCAGGCCACAGGTCGCACGCTGGCGGAGAGTGAATCGTTAGTTCACTCGCTATACACAGAGGACGTACAGATAGAGGAGCTACAAGTCTCCGCGCGTCCAACGTGGTCGTTTCTCACCGACTTGGGTGTCGACCAGCACGTGTCCTTCGCTGCAGCGTTGAACGCTGAGCGCGCAAGGCTTCGCGAAGAGATGGCCGAGCGGTGAGACCGTATGTTGGAATTGCCAGTCTTCATCGTCTATCGCGCGGATGATGGCCAGCGAGTAGCGGACTGGCTTAATGGGTCGCTGCAAGGGCGCACCGTGTTCGTCAGCGGAAGCACATCAAGAGAATCATTTGTGCTCTCCGTCCGGCCTGGATCGGGCGTGCCATCCGCCAACGCGCTACGAGGTGTCCTCGACCTAGGCGATAGCACCCCCTGCATTTGGTTGCTGGTCTGCACGCCGGGTGCGATGCATGAATTCACCGATGATGACTTGTATCGCAGTGTCCGCTGGTGGGTAGATCGAGGCGATGTCCCACCAATACTCATTCTGCCCGCCGCTGCACGCTGGATCCCGGAGATCGTGCTTGCCAAGTGGCCGAGCCCACTCCATGTCGATCTGGCGCCTAACGGGCAGACTCTGACGCAAGCCGAACGGGATCACATCGGCGAACAAGCAATTCAGCAGGTGATCGCCGCGGTACGTGCGACGTTGCAGCTGTCCGCAGAAACGCACTTGGTGGCGCGAGTGCCGAACAGCTTCGGTGCGGCCGGCACCGCGAATAGCCCTGACATATATACCTGGGCGAAAGACACGAATCTCCGTTATATCGATGCCAACGAGAACTATGCGCGTGCCGCTGGTTTCGACTCCCCGGCGGCGATGCTTGGAAAAACGGACGATGTCATGCCATGGCGCAGGCTCGCGCCGTTTTTTCAAGCGGGCGATCGCCAAGTGATCTCTGGCAACGCACCTCCGCGAGTGAATGTGCAAGAGACAGAAATCATGGTCGATCGGATGGCTGATATTCTTGTTACGGAACGACCTCTGTTCGACGCGAGCGGGCGATGCATTGGCCTGCAAGGGTTTTTCGTCGACATATCGGGTCAGATCATGGTGCCGCGCTCTGCGCTCGGCTCTGGCGCGGCACAAGGACTGTCGTTGGGACCACTGTTCGGCAACGAACAGTTGTCGTCCGAGGAAGTCCAAGTACTGAAGGGCATGTTGAGCCTGCAATCGCCAGATCAAATCGCGAGTCGTACGAATCTTGCGCGCACAGCAGTAGTGGCGCACATGAAGGCGATTAAACAGAAGTTGCAGTGTTCGAGCGACAATGACGTCATTTCGGTCGCGATCAGAAGCGGCCTTCCCCTGGCCCTGTTTGGGCCAACGTTTGCAGTCCCGGCGGCGCCGCGCCGCACGAGCTACCTCGACGCCGAGCCGCAGCCCAACGGCGTGACGAGCGCAGACGATATTCCGGGGGCCGACAGGGCGTATGCGTTCTCGGAGACAACAAGTCCGGAAGTGGCCGCGTATGCCGACCGAATTATTGAAGGATGGTCCAGCTTACCCGTGTGCCGCTCGCTCGACCACACCATGTATCGTGCGCTGAACGACTACGTGCACCGCAAGGTGCCGGCCGATGACATCAAGGAAGTGATAACGCGCGGGGGTCAGATAGAGGTCCACGGAGTCTTTCCTGATGATGTGTCGCAGGTGGCCGTGGAACATTGCTGGGGAAGCCTCGTGCCGCTCGAAAGCGAACAGTCGCACCAGAGCAAAGCATTCAACCATATCAGGCCAGTGTTCTTTCGACGTCGCAATCCGGGCGCGCCCGATGGAGTACTGGTGTGCGTCACGCCCGGCCACGACTACGTCATGCATTACGCCTCGCTCGTTCGATATATTGTTTTCGAAGAAACGACGCATGCCGACGAGCGGATCAGCATAATTCGGTATCCGTTGGCCGAGAGGCGATTGCCGACAAGAACCGGACTTGATGCGCACCTCGTTGACTGTGGTGATAGCGTACTATTGGGCTACGTCGAGCCGATCAGGCAATATCTCGATGCCGCGCAGTGGGCGACACAAGTTCGAGCGCCGGTCGAGACGCCATACTATGGCTCGTATCGCTATTCGCTCCTCGGCGGGCGATTCTTAACTCTGCTCGGCGTTCGATACAGTTACTGGGGCTCGATCTCCGAAGAAGTCGTGCGTGCCGTGTGCAGGCTTGGCGCGCGTGAAGTGCTATACGTCGGAAAGCTCGGCGCGCTGACTTCGCCGGAGGATCTCTACTCGCGGATGTTTTGCCCGTCCGAGTATGTGTTATTGCAACACGACCGTGTGATCCATGCGGCCACAGCGCCACGTAATGGTGTGCTGGCGCGGTTCCCCCACCTTGATAGCGGTTGTCATGTGTCGGTACCGACAGTCCTTGAGGAGGATTATAACCAGCGGGTTCTCTCAGCGAAGCTGACCGCCAACTCCATCGACAACGAAATCTCACATATGGCAAACGCCGTAGCGACACACAACCGTATGGAGGGTCACGACGTGTCGTTTAGCGCGCTGCACTTCGCGACAGACTACATACGCGGGCCGAACGAGCGAGATCGCGAAGTGAAGTTTGACTTGTCGATCAATCGGTCAAGTGGTGCTCGGGAGGCGAAGGTGGCCGTCCTCGCAAAAATATGCGAGGACGTTCTGGGTCCGTACTTCCGCGCGGGAGACGAAGCGACGTGAGCCACGTGTCGCCAATTCGTGTAGCCATTCTCGGACTCGGTGAGCATATGCAAGAAAACTTGTTGCCGATGCTCCAAGTGGCTGAGGGGGTACAGATGGTCGCTATGTGTTGCAGAACCGAAGAGAAGGCACGACGACTCGAACAGCGTTACAACGTGCGTGCTTATGCTGGATCATGGGAAGAGTGTTTAGAGTCGATCTCGGCTGATGCAATCGTGGTAGCAGGTCCGCCGCATCTCCACGTTGACGTGGCTCGATACTCGCTTCGTCGCAGGCTTCATGCATTCATAGAAAAGCCGCCAGCGGAGCACCCGAGCCAATTGCGCGAACTTGCCGCGATAGAGGCCGCGACAGAAGCGCGGTGCACAATATTTGTGGATTACAACTTCCGCTTCGGCACGGTGTATCGGCAGACGCGGGCGATTGTGGAGAGATATGGCCCAATCCTGTATGCGAAGCTTCGGTTCTTGACCGCGAAGCCACGGAGCAGCATGTGGAACATGTCGTTAGTGAGAAGCTATCTTTATTCTGTCGGCGTCCATCCTGTAGAGATGGCATTGGATCTATTTGGCCCACCACGCTGTGTTACCAGCGGAATTACGGTGTTTGCGAATGGACGGTTCGCCTTGCAGGTCGGACTGGACTTCAGCCGCGGCGCGCGTGCGGACCTTGATCTCGGTAACTACTGGAACAAATTCGAGACAAGCACAGAATTTGTAACTCGTGCCGGCATCCTGGGTATTGTCAAAGATCATCGGGACGCCCGGTTCGTCGGCGAGGGCATTGCGAACATTCGTGATGAATCCATCGGCGCCAAGGCCCATGTGGAGTATTCGCTGCCCGTGGCTCGAAGTGGTATGGATGCTGCTGGCTATGCGAACGCCTTTCGTAGTTTCTGTCACAGTGTGCGACACGGCACGCCGTCGGAGTCGCCCCTTAAGAATAGCCTTCCAGTGCTGGAAGTATTGGAGCGGATTGCCGCGGACTGCGAGGATGGGTAGCGAAAGCAGGGCGTGAAAAGCGCTGGCCGTCGGAATAGGCATCGCTTCGACTCCCGATGGCATTATCCTAATTCCCGCTTGCTGCATCACCATCCGACTCGGGAAACGGGTCGCTCCTCCCGTATCGCGCTGCAGGACACCTGTACGCGTACTCCTCCAGGATGGACCACACGGCTCCTACGCTGGCGAATCGTGTCAGCTTGCCACGAGCAGGACGAGCCTCGTGGCGCCCCCACTTGCGCCGGCTATCCAATCAGGCTAGTACCGCACCGGGTCGGGACTTTCGAGCTCTCGGAGGCCTGACGCAGCCCGGGGGAACGTCAGAGCAGCCACAACTGTTAGAGCAGTCGAAGGTTTATGACTCTCGACACCTTGATCGCTGTCATCGGTCTCGCGGTCGCTGCGTACCAACTGATGCCTCGTGCGCGGCAGCTCGACCTCGGTGTCCGCTTCCGTCCGACAGATTGGCTGCTCTTGATCTTGGGCGGCATCGGAATCGGTTACCTCCAGTTCTACTCGTTCTTCGTGGCGCTTGGCTGGACACCCCGGCTTGGACTGAGTCGCTGGAATCTCACACCTGAACGAGCCTCCTTTGTCCTTCTGCTGCTGACGGTCTCCGTTGTCGCCATTCGTGTTCGTTTCTCGCGGCTGTCACGCCGCGCAGTTCCCCGCCTCTACGCCCTCATCGAGGAGTTGCTTTGGAACCAAAACTATGCGGAAGCAGCGCACGTCGTCGATCGGCATCTTGAACGGCTCAGCCGGCTCGCCCGAACAGACTCGTGGCGGAAACGGGTGCGGCGCTGGATCGCTCCATCGCCTGCCGAGTATCTCGAAGAACTCGCACCGCTTCGACTGAACGCGGACACGATAGCTGCCGCCCGCCGACCACGTCGAATACGAGCGGTCGCAAGAAAGCTCGCGTCGCCCTTTGCCCGGTACCTTCCGCACACCGCAACGGGACGGGAGGGCGCAGAACAACTCCTTAGTCGAATTCAGCGCTCACGGGAGTTCGTCGAGGCAGTTGCCAAAGGACGGCCCTACCTCGCCTTCAAACTGCTCGCTACGCCGAACCGCGACATGTTCGAGTTCCTGAAACACTACATGCGGGCGCTGTTGGCCGATTCCGGCAGCGTTCTTCATCGCGAGCTTCGTGACAACCCCGGTGCCGGCCATGGACGTGCTGCGCAGTTCTCCTCTGGGGAGGCCCTTCTCAGTTACTTCTTCAATGATCCGCACGTTTCGGAACGACTCAGCATCTACAAGCCGGTAGGTGATGCCGCAACCGAAGAACTCTTGGCGCTGCGACGGGAGCATGACTCCGATCCGAACAACCTCACCGCCGACGATCACTTCCGCGAGGACGGCTGTTGGGACTCGCCGCTCTACGCCGCGATAGTGTTTTTCGATCTGATGGTCACGGCGACGTTGTTCGGACGCATCCGCCATCACATGTGGCTCCTCTACTACGAGGTGCTCACGACTCGCATGATCGAGAACCACGATCCTCGTGATCGCCACACTCCGTCAGACAGCTTCTACGAAACGCGGTACACCTACTTCATCTACGAGATGGTGTCCCGTTGCCGAGATTGGATTCTGGCGGTGGAGCGCCTGACGGACGACGCAGAGCTCTTCAACATCCAGAACAACGATGAGTACGAGAACCACAACATTCCGAAGAGCGCCATCATCTGCCTCGCCCGCATTCTGCTAGACGTCCTGACTTCGTCGAAGCTGAGCGAAAGCTACAAGTCACGCGTGTCGCATCTCGTCTTCGACACGTACTTCAAGCTGCGCCGATTGAATCAGGTGGTCTTCGCCGAGGTGTTGGCGAAAGCGCTACGCAGGGGCGATCCGTTTGATGCGGAGCAAGATGCCGCGTATCGAGCGGCACTCCGAACTGCCTACGGCACCTTCGACAAAATCCCGCACATGATGTATTCGATACGAGGAGGCCGGGCCGAAGATCCGCTGCGGGATTTCGAAGCGATTGTGTTCAATCAGCAACCCGCCGCGTAGTCCGTAATCACGCAACTTACTCCTGTCCCGGAAAGAGGTATGCGCGACCGGTAACCGGGATGACATTTTCCATCCGATCGACCCCCGTGCCAGCGAAGTCGACCAGCTCATGGAGCCCACCGCTTTCCCCTCTGCATCGGCCAACCCTCCGAGCTGAAGACCAGCATCGAAACCACAACTCCGTCTTTCGTGATCTGGGGATGGAACGAAGGCCGTCAGGGTGTCCTCTACCTCAACCCCGGCCACACAAACGTGCGCATCGCCTTCGGCACCCGCACCGGCCGCCAGACGCTGTTCATCCGGGCGGTGGCGGGGGGGCCGATCACGTTGGGGACGACGTCGCTGTAACGCTCAAACCCTGGAGGAGGCCAGGCCCTTAACGCACCGGCACGTTGCCGGTGGCGGAGGAGGTGGGATTCGAACCCACGGTACCGTTTCCGGTACGGCGGTTTTCAAGACCGCTGCCTTAAACCACTCGACCACTCCTCCGGGAGTGGGGACAACAGGTCGCTACGGCAAAAGATTCACGTCGAGCGTGATCTTGAGCTTGAGGCGGCGGTGGTGGCGCAGCTCTTCCACCGAGAGGTTCAGCGGGATGCTCACCTCTTTCACCAGGCCGTCGGCCGAGCGGCGCTCGGGGGCGGGCGGGGCGGCCACTGCGGACGGCGCGTTGTCGAGCGCCGGGAGTGAATCGAGGATGCCCGGCGGGAGCGGGATCTCGATCGACGTCATCGGCACGTCCGTCACCTGCGTCGACGCCGGTCCGGGCGTGCTGAAGTAATCGGTCACATCTTCGAATGGGCTGTTCTGCGCCGTCGTCGCCGCCGATCCGACCAACTCCGTTTCCACCAGCGGGATCGATTCATCGTCCGCCGACTCGTCGACGAAAAACGACGGCGTGCTCGATGCCGTCGCGGCAACTGCGGGACGTGGTGCCGGCGCGGGCGCCGGTGCTGCGGCAGCGGCCGGCGGCTCTTCTTCGTCCCACAGCGAATCGCCCGCGGGGCGTTCCGCCGATTTCGGATTGAGGATCTGCAGCTCGCGCTCGATCGGCTCCGAGCCTTCGAGTCCGTACTTTTTCACGAGATGGTTGAGGACGAGCTGCGTGATCCCCTGCAGCGCCTGCTCGACGCCGATGCCGGTCGTCGCCACCGACTCGAACGTCGGCACGTGCAGCTTGTTGATCGCGTCGTCCATCTCCTTCACCGGCAGCGCATTCGGGAGATCGCGTTTGTTGTACTGGAGGACGAGCGGGATCTCGCGGATGCGGACGCCCTGGCGTTTGAGGTTGTCCTCGAGGTTCTGCAGCGACTCGAGGTTCGCGTCGAGCGCGAAGTCCTGCGAGTCGGCGACGAACACGATGCCGTCGGCGCCCTTCAGCACCAGCTGGCGCGTCGAGTTGTAGTAGACCTGCCCCGGCACCGTGTAGAGCTGGAGCTTCGTGCGCATGCCGCGGATCTTACCGAGGTCGAGGGGAAGGAAGTCGAAGAAGAGGGTGCGGTCCGTCTTCGTGGCCAGCGAGAGCATCTTGCTCTTGTTGTTCGACGGCAGCGAATCGTAGATGAACTGCAGATTCGTCGTTTTTCCGCAGAGGCCCGGACCGTAGTAGACGATCTTGGCAGTGATCTCTTTCGTCGCGTAATTGAAGAGGACCATGGCGGGTGCACCCGGATGGATGAGGGTAATCTGCCCCCCGGGCGGTGTCAAACCGCGATCGCGGCGCGCGGCGGAGCGGCTTTTGATCCGGCGGCGGGTCAACAAACGCCGCGCTGACCACCTTCTGACCCGCTTGACCGCCGGTCAACGGATCACCCGTTTCGACGAACATCCGCCGATGCAGTGATTTACCTCCGTCAGTCCATTTTGACCGAACGTGGCGTGACGTTCGTATTACGAGCGGCCAGGAGGAAATCGGATGACACACCGGAGACTCTTGCTCGCTCTCTCACTCGTCCTGCTCGCCGTCTCGCTTCCCCTCTCCGCATCGCAATGGATTCAGCTCCCGTTCGACCAGGTCGTGCGCGAATCGACCTACGTCGTGCGCGGCACCGTCACGAACGTCTACAGCGCGTGGGATGACGCCCACGAGACCATCTTCAGCTACGCCACCGTGCGCGTGCATCGCTACATCGGCGGCGACGCCGGACCGTCCGTGCTGATGGTCCGCGAGGCCGGCGGCACCGTCGGCGACTACACCCAGCAGGCCATCGGCTTCCCCGAGCTGCGCGAAGGGGAAGAGGTCGTGCTGATGCTGTCGAAGTGGGACGACGGCGCCGACTGGCGCATTCACGCCTACAACCAGGGAAAGTATCTCGTCCGCTCCTTCGCCGGCATGGAGAAGCTGGTCGAGGATCCGGTCAAGCAGGGCGATGACCGCCTGGCGCCGTCACTCGCGCCGCGCATGCAGAGCGAATCGATGGCCATGAGCATCGACGAATTCGAAGAGATGGTCACCGCCGCCCGCGCCGGCCGTGTGCAGCACGTGCCGAACCACCGCCAGTAGTGAACGAGGAGGGACAACATGAAGAAACAGACATTTGCACTCGCAATCGTCGCGATGATCGTCGCCGCCTCGGCCATGCCGGCGATGGCGTACACGCTGCTCTCGCCGCGCCGCCGCTGGAAGACGACGCCGGTCACCGTCCTGGTCAACAACACCGGCAACTCCACGATCACCGACAGCGATCACGGCGTGACCGCGGTCGTCGGCGCGATCAAGGCGTGGAACATCATCAGCTCGAGCTCGACTTCGTCGTCGGCCGTGCGCGGCACGCCTCCGCCGATCATCATGCTGCACACCAACGGCAACATCTGCACCGGCTCGTGCCTCGCGGCGACGCTGACCGGCTACTACCACCAGGAAGGCAGCAGCTATTACATCGATGACGCCGACGTCTACCTCAATCAGCGCTACGACTACACGTCGTCGCGCGAGGCCGACGGCTGCAGCGGCGAGTACGACATCGACGGCATCATGACTCACGAGACCGGCCACATCATCGGCCTCGGACACTCCAGCGTCGCCGGCGCGACGATGTATCCGTCCGTCGCCGCGTGCGATTTCAGCCCGCGCACGCTGTCGAGCGACGACGTCGCCGGCCGCAAGGATCTGTACGGGAAGTAGCTCGCCGTTAACAGTTGGCCGTTGGCAGTAGAGCGATCTCCTGCCAACGGCCAACCAACTACTAACTACCAACTTCGGCTATCATCCCTCTTCGGTTCTTTCACAAGTCAACCCGATCTGGTGTAGGGAAGCCGGTGCAAAACCGGCGCGGCCCCCGCCACTGTAACCGGCGACGACTCGGCGCTACGGCGTGCAAGCCCCCACTGCGGAAACGCGGGAAGGGAGCCCGAGAAGGATGACCCGGGAGCCAGGAGACCGACCACTTCGGGCGCTTCAAATTTCCATGAACCGCTTCGGAGGGAAGTGTCATGAAGTCGATCCTCGTCTCCATTCTCACAGTCATCACTCTTTCAGCATTCGGGCAGACCACTGCATCCGAGGAGATCGTCGTCACCGCGTCGGCGATCCCGGAGACGGTGGAGTCGACGCCGGCGAGCGTCACCGTCATCACGCAGAAGCAGATCGAGCAGCATGCCGCGCGCGATCTGGCCGACGTCCTGCGCGAAGTGCCGGGCCTCACCATCAGCCGCACCGGCTCGCCCGGCAAAGCGACGTCGCTCTTCACGCGCGGCGCGAACTCCACGCACACGCTCGTGCTCTGGAACGGCATCGAGATCAACAACCCGTACTTCGCCGGCTACGACTGGGGACGCTTCTCCACCGCCGGCGTGCAGCAGGTGGAGGTCGTGCGCGGACCGTACTCCGCGCTCTACGGCTCCGACGCCGTCGCCGGTGTGGTCAACGTGTTGACCAATCCGGTCAAGAGCGGCGGGCACGCCGACTTCGCGGCGGGCGGACACGGCCTGCGCAACGCGACGGCCGGCGGCGACTACGTCACGAAGTCGACGCAGTTCAGCGCGTCGTACGAGCACCGCAACGACGACGGCTTCAACGACAACGACGACTTCACGCAGAACACCGCGAACCTCTTCTGGAAGTGGACCTCCGAGAACCACTTCTCCCTCGGCTTCGCCGGCCGCAGGACGTCGTACGACCTCGGCATCCCGACGAACCTCAACGCCGCGGGGACGGAGATCGTCCCGTCGCCGAACCGCCGCCAGAACGGCATCGAGCGGCAGCTGGCCATCCCCATCGCGCAGACCATCGGCCGTTTCTCGTACGAGGTCTCGCTCGCGGAGAGCAAGCGCAACGACGACTTCACCGATCCGGATGATCCGTACGGCTACGTCAGCGGCACGACCGATTCGACCACGCGCCGCGCGCGCCTGACCACGCGCACGTCGACTGCGATCGGCACGATCGTCGTCGGCGGCGAGTACGCGCGTGCAACCGTCAACGACCTGACCAATTTCGGACCGAACCTCGATCACGACCGGCGTCGCGACAAGTCGTTCTTCGTCGAAGACCGCCTCGAGCGCAAGGTCGGCGACGACTCGCGCATCGAAGTGACCCTTGGCGCGCGCCGCGACAGCTTCGAGACGTTCGGCAGCGAGACTTCGCCGCGCGTCGCGTTCGCGTTCGTGCACGGCAGCGGCAAGTTCCGCGCGGCGTTCGGCGAATCGTTCCGCGCGCCGTCGATCGGCGAGCTGTTCTTCCCCTTCTCCGGCAACCCGTCGCTCCAGGCGGAGCACGGCCGCAGCGCGGAGCTCGGCTACGACTTCGCCCTCGGCGACAACGGCCTCGCGTCGTTCACGCTGTTCCACGCGCGCTATCGCGACCTGATCGTGTTCGACAACGCCACGTACGTCTTCGGCAACATCGGCCGCGCGCGCTCGCAGGGGCTCGAGGCGTCGCTGACGCGCAACGTTGGCACGAGCTACTACTCGACGATCAACTACACGTACCTCGACACGAAGCAGGACGACACCGGCGACGAGCTGCTGCGCCGCCCGAAGCATTCCGGCTCGATCTTCATCGGACGCCGCGCCGGCCACACGGATACGAACATCGCGCTGGTGCACACCGGCTCGCGTTTCGACGTGCTCCCGGTCGCGCCCTTCTCGCGGGTCAATGACCGCGCGTACACGACGCTCGACGTCAACATGCAGCTGCACGGCGCTCGCTACACGCCGTACGTGAAGCTGGAGAACGCGACGAACGTGCAGTACGAGGAAGTGCGCGGCTATCGCTCGCCGGGACGGCGGCTGATCGTCGGGCTACGCATCGGGTCGTAACGTGTTCGTCGCCAGCGTCGTGAGCATCGCGATGAACGCGATGAGCGAGTCCTCGCGCGTGCAGAGGCCGAGGGCGTCGACGCGTTTGATGAGGTGATCGGCGAAGGCGCGGACCACGTGCGGCTGCACGCCGGTCCAGTACGCCACCTCGCCGACGATCAACCTTCGTTTCGCGCGCAGCATCGCCGCGGCGGGCTCTTCTCCCGTCGCGGCGAAGATCCGCCGCAGGTCGCCGTCGAACCAGTTCGGCAGCTGGATGCGCGGCGGCGTCGCGGCCGTCCGCTCGTAATGCTGCGCGACTGTGTGCGTCATTTCCTCCACCGGCATGTCGCGCTTGCGCGGCTTCACCAGCGGCGGCTCCGCGCCGAGCTCGCGCGCCACCGCGTCGACGTACTCCAGCTTCTGCAGCGCCGGCGTGCCGGCATACGCCTCGCGCCACGCCGAGCGCGGATCGAGCCACACCGCGAACGTCTCCGCGAAGTCCTCGTCCGGATGCTTCTGCGCATACCAGCCGGCGATGTGGCGCACGAACTCCGCCGCGAAGGGATTCGGTTTATACGTCTCGACGTAAGGACGCGAGTACGGACCGAACAGCCGGTGCCACTCCTCCCGCTCGTACAGCCGGTACGCGTAGTTGAACGCGTGGCCCGCTTCGTGGCGCAGGTACATCATCGACTCGTCGCCCGACTCGAGGTTGTCCGCCAGCTCGTTCTCGATCGCGGAGAGCTGCGGATCAGCGAGATAGAACGGCACGCCGATGACCGGAATCCCCTCGGGGCAGCCCCACTCGTCGGTCAGGTACACCGGCGGCTTGAACGTGATCCCGCACGCATCGAGCTCGCGATAGAGCTGCTCGACGAGCGGCTCGAGCTCGGTGCCTTCGATGCGCAACCCGAGCTCGCTGATGCGCGAATTCAGCAGCCGTTCGCGCTCCTCGTGCCACGTCATGTGGAGCGGGTCCTCCGACCCGTGGTCCGCATCGGCCGCGCCATCGCCAGCTCCACGATGCGCTCCGCGAGATCGCCGAACTCGAGCGACGCATGCCGTGCGGCCATCGCCAGCTCCGCGTTCGCATCGAGCCACGGATTGGGATTCACCTCGATGACGTACGGCGTGCCGTCGGCTGCGACGCGCAGGTCGACGCGCGCGTAATCGCGGATCAGCAGCGCCTGCGCCGCGCCGACCGCCGCGCGATGCAGCCCCTCGTCATGCAGCAGGTCCTCCGCCACGAACTCCGTCAGCGCGCGCGCCTCGGGCGTCTCGCCATCCTTCCACTTCGCCTCCGTTCCGGCGATGCGCGGAAGGCCGGCGCGAAGGTGCGAGAGATCCCATTCGATCGGCGGCAACGCGGCGAGCGGACTGCCGAGGAGTCCGACGTAGATCTCGCGGCCGTCGATGAACTCTTCCACCAAAGCCGGCGTGTGGAACTCGTTGTGGACCGCGAAGACGCGCTCCAGCATCTCGTCGACGCTATGCACGACCGAGCGCGCGTCGATGCCGATGGAGGCGTCGGTGGCGATCGGCTTCACGATCAGCGGAAAGCGGTCGAGCTTCGGCGCCCCTTCGACATGTCCCGGCGCGATGATCGCGAACTCCGGCGAGCGGATGCCGTGGAACGCGAACAGTTTCTTGGCCAGCGACTTGTCGCCCGCCATCGCCAGCGCGAGCGAGCCCGAGCCGGTGAAGCGCTTGTCGAGCAGCTCGAGCATCGACGCGACGCGCCGCTCGTCGCTCCCCTCGCCCGCCAGCGATTCGCAGACGTTGAAGATCAGGTCGGAGTCGTCGTCCGCGAGCTGCCGCATCAGCGCGTCGACCGGCGCGTCGGCGGCGAGGCACTTCACCGCGTAGCCGCGCGCGCTCAGCGCGTCGTGCAATTGATCGACGACGAGGCGCGGAAACTCTTCGCCTTTCGCGAGCGCTTCCGCGCGGACGCGTTCTTCGTCCGCGTCATACAGAATGGTGACAGATGGTTTCACGGTTCTTGCCAGATGAAATGGTGATGCCAGACACTGCAGCTCGACTCCCGAGGACTACCATGACCACCATGCGAAGGCTCACTCTGATCACATTGCTCATCGGCTTGCTCAGCGGCGCGACGCAGCTATTTGCGCAGGGGCGGACGCGCGCGTCGATTGCGCCGCACCCCGACCTTTCCGGCGAGACCGTCACCGCCGTCGTCACATCCGTTTCCGGCTCGCTCGTGCAGCTCGCGAACGGACTCGTCACCATCGACATATCGAACGCCAAGGTCTCGGGCGACATCGTTCCGGGCGCCGTGTTGTTCGCGGTGCTGCAGCCGGGCACGGTCGCGGCGAACGCGCCGATGCCGGCGGCGATCGTCCGCGCGACGTCGGTGTCGCAAGTGACGCTGTCGGGCTCCGTCACGTCCGTCGATCTCGCGAACGGCACGCTCACGCTGCTCGGCCGCACGATCAGGACGACGTCGTCGACGAAGTACTCCGGGCTGCTGACGTTCGCGCCGATGACGCTCGCCGACATCATGCCGGGACAGATCGTCATCGTCGATGCGAGCGCGTCGGGCGGAATGCTCGTCGCGAACAGCATCAACGTGCTGACCGGCCACGCGCCGCCGTCGTTCTCGATGCTGCGCGGAACGGTGAAGAGCATCGGCGCGACGTCGTGGGTGATCACGTCGAACGGTTCCGACGTCACCATCAACGTCAACGCCAACACCAAAATCCTCGGCGATCCCAAAGCGGGCGACACGGTCGACGTGTCGATCGGCGGCGACAACTTCGCCGTCGCGATCATGAAAGAACCGACGCTCGATCAGGTGCACATGAACCTGTGGGTCGTGTCGACCGGCGCGACGGAATGGATCGTCGGCGGTCCTCCCGGATCGATGGCGCCGGTGCACTCCGTCACCGTGAACGCGAAGACGAAGATCTCCGGCGATCCGAAAGCCGGCGATCGGATCGATCTCGTGGTTCAGGTGCAGAGCGGCGGCAAGTGGCTCGCGCTCTCGATCACGAAGCTGCCGTAAGTCGCGTAATCGAATCGACGGCGCGGGCGGCCTGCCGCTCGCGCTTCTCGATCTTTTTCGCGCGGCCGATCACGTCCTCGATCAGCGCCCACGTCACGTTCGACGGCTGATAGCGATCGGGAGACGATTCGGCGACGTGGCGGCCGAGCGCGCCGAGGGCGGTGTGATACGGCAGCGGCCTGATGTCGCCGTGGCGCGTGACCTCGTCGATGTAGCGCGCGACGAGCAGTCCGACCGCGGCCGATTCAATGTAGCCCTCCACGCCGGTGATCTGTCCGGCGAAGAAAATGCGGTCGTCTTTCTTTGTCTGAAACGTGTTGCGCAGATGGCGCGGGCCGTTGATGAACGTGTTGCGGTGCATCGATCCGAAGCGGGCGAACTGCGCGTTCCCCAGGCCGGGGATCATGCGGATGACGCGCTGCTGCGCGCGGACTTTCATCTTCGTCTGGAAGCCGACGAGGTTGAAGTATTCGTCCGACAGATCTTCCTTGCGCAGCTGCACGACCGCGTGCGGACGCTCGCCGGTGACCGGATGTTCGAGCCCGACCGGCTTCATCGGCCCGAAGCGCAGCGTGTCGATGCCGCGGCCGGCGATCTCCTCGACCGGCAGGCAGCCTTCGAAGTGGACGGCGTGCTCGAAATCGTGCAGCGGATAGAGCTCGGCCTCGAGCAGCGCCGCGACGAACGCCGCGTACTCCTCGGCCGTCATCGGCGCGTTGAGGTAGTCAGTGCCGGAGCCTTTGCCGTAGCGCGATTTCCAGTACAGCTTCGAGTAATCGAGCGAGTCGGCGGCGACGATCGGCGCGATGGCGTCGTAGAAATACAGGCCGTCCTTGCCGAGGAATTCGTCGATCGCGTTGAACAGCGGATGCGAAGTGAGCGGGCCGGTGGCGACGACGAGAAAGTCATGGTCGCCGCGGTCGAGCGACTCGACCTCTTCGCGATGCAGCGTGATGTTCGGCTCGTTCGCGATCGCGCTCGTGACCGCCGCGGAGAAGCGCTCGCGGTCGACGGCAAACGCGTCGCCGGCCGGCACGCGCGCCTCCTCGCCGCAGCGCATCACCATCGACTGCATCAGCGTCATCTCGTGCTTCAGCAGGCCGACCGCGTTCGTGATGTTCGACGAGCGGAAGGAGTTGGAGCAGACCAGCTCCGCGAGGTTGCCGCTTTGATGCGCCTGCGTCGTCTTCACCGGCCGCATCTCGAAGAGATCGACGGAGTGCCCGCGCCGCGCGAGTGCGAACGCGCATTCCGAACCGGCCAGGCCGGCGCCGATGATCTTGATCCGCGGCATGAGGTCAGTTCGACGGCTCGTTCTGCTCGAACGAGTGCGGCTCGAGCCGGATCTCGCCGAACTTCTGCTCGAAGATCGAGACGTTCTGCGCGAGCGCTTCGAGGAGTTGTTTCGCGTGCAGCGGCGTCATGACGACGCGGCTGTAGACCTTGACGTCGGTCTGGCCCGGCATGATGCGCCCGAGGTCGATCACGAACTCGCTGGGCGAATGAATGATGTGCGCGAAGTTGATGTAGTGCCCCTGCGCGGTCTGTTCGTCGATGGAAATGCGGAGAGTCTGCTGCTGCGGCTGTTCCATTGCAGGCGGGAGAACGCGCGCGGCGCGGGGTTTCATCCGCGGCCGAACATGGCGTTGTAATCGACAGGCGGGACGCTGCCCTCGGCGAGCACGTCGGAGTCGCCCGTGGCGAGGAACGCGGCCGCTTTTTCGTGCACCGTGTTCATCGCCGCGCGAGCCAGCCAGGTGGCCGCGCTGAGCCTGCGGACGCCGAGGCGCTGCAGCTCCGCGGCGGACGGGACGCCGGGCCGCGCCATGACGTTCAGCGGCAGCGTGATGCCCTGCACGATCGCCGCGATCTGCGCGGGATCGGTGACGCCGGGGACGAAGATGCCGTCCGCTCCCGCGTCCGTGTAGCGCTTCGCCCGCGCGATCGCGTCGTCGACGTTGCCCGGGCCCTTCAGGAATCCGTCGGTGCGCGCGTTGATGAAGATCTCGCCCGCCTTGCGCACCGCGTCGATCTTCGCGCAGAGGACGTCGGGCGATGCGTTGCCATCCTCCAGGTTGATGCCGGCGACGCCGATGTCGATCAGCGCGCGCACGGTCTCGCCGACCGCGTGCGGATCGTCGCTGTACCCCGCTTCGATGTCCGCCGTCACCGGCACGTCCACCGCCCGCACGACTGCACGCAACGTCGCCAGCAACAACGGCACCGGCAGCGCGTTGCCGTCTGGATACCCATGCGCCCACGCCACCGCCGCGCTGCTCGTCGCAATCGCCTTCGCCCCCGCGTTCGCCACGACGCGTGCGCTGATCGCGTCCCACGCGTTCGGGAGGATGAGGAGGTCGGGGCCGGCGTGGAGTGCTTTGAAGTTCGTCATCGAACGTATGCAAGCGCGCGGAGGCGGCGCAGCATTTCCGGATCGATCGGATGCCCGTGCGCGGCGGCGCCGAGACTTCGCAGCGACCCGCGCCATGCTGCAATCGCCGCGGCCATCCGCTGCGAGTCGGACGTCGAGGTGCCGGAATCCTGATCGAGACCTAAGCCTACGCCGAGGTAGCCTTCGCGACGATGCAGGCGGTGGCGTAGCCGCGCGCGGCCAGCAGCTCCGCGGCCGTGAGCGCGCGCGGGAGGCGGCCGTCCGGCGCTCGATCCTTAGTCGTGGTGCGCCGTGTGCTCGCTTCCGTAAAGGCCGGTGAAGAGCGACGCGTGCGACGGGAGCGTCATGTTCGCCGGGGGCGTAGGCGCGAGTGTAGAGCGTTGCGCTCTTCGCGAACTGCGCGAGATGCGGCGACGTGTTCCGGCCGTAGCCGTAGACCGAAAGGTGATCGGCGCGGACGGTGTCCATCACGATGAGGACGATGTTCGGCGAGGCGACGTGCGGTGGCGGCTGGTCCGGCGCGAGGTCGCGCGGCGGCGGCCCGTTGACGAAGATCGCGGCGAGCATCGTCACGACGAAGATCGCGATCGTCACCGCCGGTTTCAACGACAATCGCACGAAACCGATCCGATCGGCGGATAAAGCAGCAGCAGAAAAAGCGTGAACCGATCATCCGGCGGGACGAACGCCGCTCCGAACAGCGCGCGCCGCAGGAAAGTAAGCCCGAAAGAAACGGGCGGAGGTATCGTCAGTGGATAGCCGGCTGCGCTGGCGCTTCTCGCACCGTCGTAGACGCGCCCCAATCAATCGGCCGCGTCTTCGTGCTCGCGCGTCTGCGCTCCGCGCAGTCGCTCGCCCTTCATGAAACCTTCGAGGAATACTCCGAAGAAGAGCCCCAGGGAGGTCCAGACGAGGATCACCGTAGGATAGAAGCGAAAAATGGCGTGTTCGGCAACATTGGGCGGGAGCGGATAGTGCGCATTCTCGGCAATGACGCCGAAATCGACAGTTGCCTTTCGCGGAATGATGCCGAGGAACTTTGGCTCGGGATGTTCTGGCGTTACCTGGTTGAAGCGTTCGAGCACGGCCTCGGGAACCTTCCAAAATGCGGCTGGCGTTCCCGAATTGATGCGTACCCGTGGATTGTCTTCAATCGCTTCCTGCTTCGGCTTGTGGCTGGCGGCGAAGATCGCGGAGAGGATCACTGCGATGCCGAACGAATGAGCCAGAGCAACTGCCACGATTTGCCGGACGTGTTTGCTTTCCCGTGCGGTGAGATCAAACACACCAGGCTGTTCCTCCCGCTCGAACATTTCCCGCGTGACAAAGAACTTCGTGGTCAGGAAAGAGACGGCCGTCAAAAGCAGCAACGCCCACGAGGAGCCGTGGAGTGGAAAGTCATAGCTGTGATCGAACTCCACGATCAGCGCCATCGGAACCGCGGTGAGGCGCGCGAGGCGCGGCAAGAGACACGGAAACCAGTATCCAAAGAGAGTCTCGTCGTGGCCGGGAAAGGTCGACGCAATCCACCGGATTTTGCGCAAGAAGGCAAGAACTGGCGCGAACATCCGCTGCATCCGGGTGGCAAGGAAATGGATCAACTGCGTGAACGAAAAAATGCCAGCGACGATCATTCCCGTGGTGACGACGAAGAACCCGATCCCCTCCCACTCATGCCGACCGTGATGATCGAACCACCAAGCAAGCAGGAACGGCGTGAGCACAGTGAGAGATGTGAGCCAGAAGTTTGTCGTGACACCGTAGATAATCCTGAAGAAGATCGGCCAGCGCCGCTTGAGCAGTCGCTTCAGCGTCTCGACATCGAGTTCCGACGTCATCCAATCGACGAAATACTCCTCAAACCGTTCACGCTGCTTTTTGAAGGGAGCAGGAGAGTTGCCGATCAGGTCCGTGATCCGTTTGTGATCCTCCTGGGAGTGCAGACTGAGTCCGCCACCCTGCATCTCCGCTGCGACCAGCTCATAGATCCGCGTGTTTTTCGGTCCGCTCTCGCAGAAGAAATACCAGAAGCGAAGCTTGTCACTACGCTCCTTCAGCTTGCGAGCTTCATCACAGGCCCAGCGTTCTGTGTCATCGAAGAAGTCACAAAGGTAGTGCATCAGCGCAACCAACAGCGTGCGTTCCGGCGGTTGCAATCCTTCGTGACTCCGCAGGCGTTCGGCGAGTTCGCGGGCAATGTCGCCTGCCATGGTCAATGCCTGTTTTCGTTCTTCGAAGTTACCGATTGGCAGCGACAGATAGTGGATGACGTCGTCTTTGAGATCGGTGAGACGGCGGTTGTAGGCAGTCAGAGGATGCGGCTTTCGGTGAACCTCGTCACCTGCGAGGTCATCGAGCAAGGTAAACAGATCGATCATCGTATCCGAAGAGAGAATTCGCCAGATGTTCTCTGAATCCTCAGTGAGATTCATGAAGAGCGACAGCGCCTCCTGGAGATACCAGAGCGTCGAGTGAAATCCGAAATCCGGATGTCCCCTCTTCAGGTCTGCGTGCAGATCGCGGACATGCTTGAAGATCTCGGCGACATCGAGCAGGTCGTCCTGATCGTCACGGCTCGCAAGTACGCGAGCTACGTGCTTGCGGAAGAGCAACACGGTCGCGCGATCGTTCTCTCTGCGAATGCGCGGCAAGAGGTGATCGAAGATCGATTCGTGGGGGCCACGCAACGTGACCTGATAGAGCCATTTCGCGAAATCCCCTGCTCGACCCTCGCGCCGCTCGTGCCGGAGATGGAGATCGACTTCGCGCGCGATCGCTCCCGAGATGCGTCCACTCGCGCTGGTGGAGATCATGGCCAAGACGTACCCAGGCAAGTCGTTGGGACTTTCGTCGCCACGGTATTCGACGAAACGCTGGATCTCGGCGTTCGCCGTCTCCGCCGCCTCGGGGGGGAGCGCCGAGAGAAGTTTGAATCCCATCTCTTTCGCTTTGTTGTCAGTCAGCGAGACGGCCTCGATACCCGCAAAGATGCGCCCGAGGAGCGGATGGCGATTGAGCTCCGGAATGTCGCGCGCGATCGTGTGTAACTCCGACGCTAGGATTCGCGTTAGCAGAAGTTTTCGTTCCGGCGGCCGGGCGTTCCAATCGGCAAACATCGCCGAGCTGCATGCGAGCAACTGATTCTCGAATGCGATATTCGCGATGACCGGCTGCGCAATCTCGATCGGCGCTTGAAACGTTGTCTTCTCCACCGGCGACTGCGCGCGGCAGACCCGGCGGATGTTCTCCACGGTCGGGTGGCGCAACAGGATCCGTACGGCAAGCTCGATGTCGTCTTCCCTCCCCGCATCCATGACCGTTGCGAGAATGCGGCGAAAGCAGCCGTTCGCGATGAGGTGCCGATGCACTTCACTCAGATCGTCGAGCGAATGTGGCCGCGACAGCTGGCATACGAGCGACTGCAAGGGCCCTTCGCTGAGACGGTCGTGCCGGCTCTGCGCCAGCAGGTGCGGCAGTTCGCGATAACACCCTTCGACGATTCCCGGGTTCGACCACGGCTTGCGGTCGTCCAGCCCGTGGAAGAGATCGTACAACGCCACCTCGGTCGACGTGGCGTGCGGCGTCTTCACGATCAAGGCGATCGCAGTCCTCACGATGGCCACAGTTGACCGAACTTGCGCGTTGCAAATCGCCGGACTGCCGACGATCGCTCGCGGGATGTTGCGCACCGCGGCGGCGATCACCTTGTCCAGTTCCGGCCACTGCCCGTCGGGCCGTCGCATCGACGCATCGAGCGTGCGAAAGACGCTTTCCTGAAATCTGGCAAACGCGATGATGACGCTATCCGGAGCAGCCGAATCGATGGTTAGAAGGCCTGCCGCGTCGCAGAGAAGAGCGGTCGAGTCGATGGACAATGCCGACTTCTGCCGAACGATCGCCGGCAGGATTCGCAACAGATCGGGATACGCGTAGAGCGCATCCTCGATCTCTTCCCAGGCGGCCGGTGCCGCGAGCAGTCGCGTGATTTTCTTCGTGATCGGCTCCGCGAGACGTTGACAAAAGTGCTGCTGAGAGTCGATGTCTTCCGCGATCGTCAGCACCATTAGATGGCGCCTCTCGAGCCGATCGAAATAATCATTACTGATCGTCGAGCGCATCTCGAACTGATCGTCGGCCTCATTCTGCTCGCGTGGCACCTGCAGCCGCGGCCACAGCTTGAAACGCTCGGCCGGGCTGCGGAAGGCTTTGAGCAGACCGCCCAGACCTTCAACCGCACCGTCGCGGGTCGTAGGCGCGCCGAGCGTCAGAACGTCGATCAACGCGGTGACGAGCGGCTCGAATACCGATTCAACGACCGGGGTAGGCAACGCGGTCGTTCGCGGAAGCGCGAGTTGGATCGCCAGCTCGCACGCGAACTGCTGCTCGAGCCTGCCGCGCAGAACGAGCTTTGGCAGCATACCGCCGAGTGCTGCGAGTTCGTGCCGGCCTCTCTCATCGTCGTGAGTTGCCAGATCGCCGAGCTCCATGATTCGTTCGTCGGCACCCATTCGCAGTTCGATGCGATCCTTGCGGTGCACCGCGGCGTAAGTGCGCGCCAGTGCGTCGAGGCTCTGTGCGCCGATCGTTCGTCCGAGTGCCCGGTAGTCGAGCACCGGCTGGTTGAACGCATCCGTCATGAGGGGTCACCTCATTAGAGGGACAGAGCGCTGGAATTTGCTACCGCAGTCGCAGCAGGTGGCACCAGATCAGGTTGGGTCGCGGAGCGCTGCACAAGCCGCTGCACACCCGGGTTTCTCGACCACGCTCGCGATGACGAATGGGACAGCCAGGCGAACGTCTCGTCGCAGGCGTCCGGAAGATCGGCGCGACGGCGGACGGCTTTTCGCGCCCCCTATCGCTTTCGCGCGGAGCGAGGCGTACACCTGCGTCGCCTCGTCCTTCGAGACATCATGCACGGTGTGGTGAATCCGCACGGCGCCCTTCCGCCCTTCGACGTAGATCGAGACTTGGCCGTGCGCGTGGCTTCGTCGTAGACGAGCCCTTGCGCGAGCGTCCGGGTGCCCTTCCGCGGCTTCACGCGACGCGCTGCGGCGGCTGGCGCTTCCTCGTACGCTCGCGCCGTTCCGCGATCGCCGCGTCCACTTTCGTCCTGCGGTAGAGGATCAGGCGATCCGAGATCCGGTGGATGGGCGGCGGGAACGATCCGTTGGCGAGCACGTGTCGGGCGACGAATTCGCTGATCGGAAACCCTCCGCAGCGATCGTCGCAGGGCTTGCGCGAGCGATCCGACTCGGATGAAGTCGATGCTCGAGCAGGCGCGGGAGCCGTGGTAGCGTCACGATTAGGCGCGTACTAGGCGCAAAAGGATTATTGGCGTTTCCGCCGATTGCGGGAGAGCGGAGAAGTTGTTGGTGGGATTGGGGTTGTGATTGGTCGGGCAGGGGGGATTTGAACCCCCGACCACCTGAACCCCATGAAGCCCCATGTCGAGATGTCATGGGACCTCCTTTGTCCAAGTGCCATTGTATCAGCATTTACGAGCGGCGAGCATCTCGGGACATCTCGGGATTGAAGGGCGAAAAAGTGCGACTAGGCGCGTACTAGGCGCGGGTTTTCAGTCGTCATCGTCGCGCGCAAATAGACCATCAGGCTTACCTTTCTCGCGCCGGTCCATCGCACGCTTGAATGCTGTCACGGCCACGGCGTCACGGCCTCGTAGTTGCGACGCATCGAGACGTGCGACCTGTTCATCAAGAACCGCGAGGTCCACGAAGACTTCGAGATCCTTCAAGCTTGTCTGCTGCCGCACCGTGGCTACCCGGTCTCCCATGCCGTGTGATCGGATGTCTTGCGTGAAGGCGCGGATGAGCGCGAGCGCACCCCCAACGGTTGCTGTTTTCGCTGCCCACTCGCGCGGCTCCTCTTCCCCTGCCCACTCGCGCCACCGGTATAGGAAGGAAGCGAGATCATGGTGCGCGGCGAGTGTTCCGTCGTCTGCGAGTGTCCGGATTTTCTGAACGGCCAAGGCTTGAAATTCCGGCAAATGATCCTCAGCGATCAGAAAGTCGCGTGTTTGGCCTTCCTCTCGGCGGCGTTCGTGGCTAACGACCGTGACCACGAGTTGAGTCCCGGTCGTCGCTCGTATCGCGGCCTCAAGTGCGCGCTCCCGATCCTCATGCGACGGCAGCCGACGGAGATACCAATAGACGATGCGCGATGCATGCATTGCTGCACCGAGGTCAGACATGCCGATGGAACCGGAAAGACCGTCTCCGATGTCGAACAAGGCGGTCACGAAGGGAACGGCCACTTTGAGGTCGATCTGCTCCTTGTGCGCTTCGAGCCGTGCGAGCATCGCATCGAGCAGATTTCGGTCACGAAGCTGCCGGAGCTTCGATGCGAGGAGCTCCCGGTCATCAACCGCGGCGAGCACGTCCTCGATTTCGCGCTGCGAGACATCGCCCTCGGGAACACCGAGCAAGAAGTAGCGATCAAAGTATCGTTCGCTACACGCTCGCAGTTCGCGTTCCCACCCTTCCTCGAATCCGCTGCCGAAGCCATACCCTTGCAGCAGCCACTCAATCGGCTGAAAGACGACGGCGAGGATTTGTTTGATGGCGGTGTGATTTGCCGCAGGCGCACGTGCAAGGAGCAGATCGAGCTCGGCAACGATCTCCTCCTTCTTCGCTCCGCGATGCGAACGCCCTGGTCCTTCGAGGAGGAGACGCCGGAACTCTGGGAGTGCGTCATACACGTCCGGCTCGAACACTCGCAGGGCTTCGAGCCCCAGAAGGTCAATTTGATTCACCTCCATCGTGCCCGCCGCGCGGAACATCCCCGCATGGAAGTCGAACGTCGTCGTGAAGCGATACACGTCCCGCAGCGTCTTCACGTAGTGGCTAAGCCCACCGAAAAACAGATTGCCCCACCGCCGTTGATCGAATGGCACCGCGGTCGGCAAGTCATCCAACGTCTCATCGAGCTGCTGGAAGAGCACCTTCTGAACGCGGCGTGATTCCGTCTGCGGGATGGAGAACGGAATCTGGATGATCTTCTTCAAGTAGTCACGGCCGTCGACGTGCGCTTGATCCGTGATCGCATTCTCGACGGTGCCGCGCTCGAACACGAGCAGGAAGACCACCTTCGGGAAGTCGGCGTTCGCACGGATCGCGCGGAGCAGGAGCTGAACCTCGTTCGCGGGCAGCCGATCGATCTCGTCCACGATGACGACGAGCTGCCCATCACGCGCTTCCATCGCGTCGCGCAGCTCCCGTTTCAGCGCATCGAGGGTTCGCTCCTTCCGCGTTGCTCGACTCGCAAAAAACGCTGCCAGACGCTCCGCAGCCGTGCTTGATAGCTTCAGGACGGTACCCACCGCCGCAGCCACAATCCCGGCAATCTGGATCGTCAGCTCGAACGCCGGAGCCTTGAGCAGCGCTGACGCGCCGACCGCACCAAGACCGGCGATGAGTAGTCCGGTCCCGGTGGTACTCGGAACCGCTTCGACAATCGTGACGGTGAGCTTCAGCCCCTCCGCCCACGCTTCCCATTTCTCCGCGAGCTTCTTGTCCGTAGCCGAGCCATCCGGCTGCTTCAGAGCTACGGCAATCTCATGGAGCAGTCGGTCTGCAACAGTTCCCGTTCCTGCCACATCCCACGGCGTGAAGGGAACGATGAGGGGGCGCACCGCTTCCGGCAACCCTTCGAGCGTTTCGACGACGAAGTTCTTGATGGTGCTCTTGCCAGAGCCCCATAGGCCCGTCAGTGCGACTACAAGACTCTCGGGCTCCTGCCAGCCCGTGATCGCCTTTGCAAGTGCGACAGCAAACGGCCCGCGGCCGAGCACATCATCTTTGATGGACCGCGCCGGCTGATCGGCCGCCGCACGACGGATTGGCCGCTTGTCCGAGTCGTCGCTCATCGCGTGTGACCTTCGCACGTCGCACGTCCGCGTGCAACCACTCCGGCTGAAACGACAGTAGAGATACAGGGCGAACCCCGTGTCCTCTAGGCGCATCCAGGCGCAGGTTTTCCGCAAACGAAAACGGCCCGGTCGAGGACCGGGCCGGGACAGGCGAAGTCCAAGGGGAGACGGTCAGCGGCGGCGACGGCGGGTGTGCTCGGGATGCGCGTGCGTCCACCCGACCGAAGAGCGCGACCGCGTACGGTGTGCCCGCGCTTCGCGGCTCTCGGCGCGCGTGGGCAGCAGGAACGCGGCGTTGAAGTAGCACTGCCGCATGAAGCTTACTGTGTCGTACAGCAACGCCCACGAGCCACCGACGAGTCCGGGCAGCTGCCTACCGTGATCGTTAAGGAAGAAGTCCGTCACGTTAAGCAAGGCGCGAATCACGGGCCGAGGAAGCACCCATCCCGTCGGGTACATGTCGCAGCGACACAGGCCTATTTTGCAGCGCTCGATCTCGCGTGGGTCGATGTCCTTCTTGCAGCCGGCGTTGTGAAGCAGGGTCGTACCGCAAAAACTCATCGGAAGGAATGGGAGCGTGACGAAGTCATCACGGTAGGGCACGAAGCACTCAAGCACGACCGCCCGGCCGAAGTCGATCATCGCGCCGCCGCGCGGGCCGATCGGGAAGCGAGACGCATAGAGCGCCTGCGCCTTCGCCGCATCGAAGAAACGATGAACGCCGGAGGAGTCTCCGGCGTTCATCATCACGTGCTCCACCTCGTGCATCGTGGCGAGCTGCTTGCGCAGCGTCCGCTGACAGTTGACGCAAACGAACACGCCGCCGCACGCGCCGCAGGATGGAGCGGCCCTCATCGCGCGGCCACCTTTCCGCGCGTCGTCATCAGGAGGCAGCAGAGCTTGTCGCCGTACCTTGCGATCAATTCCACCGTCGACGGATGCAGACGCAAGAAAAGCACGTTGTCCCCTTGATTGCCGAGGATGCGGACGCAGCGCTCGACTTCGGCGGCAACCACGGGGATGTCCGCGGGCGGGATGCCTTCGGCGCAGAGGCGAGTCGCCACCTCACGGCTCGTGCTGCGCAGCGTGCCCACCTGCTCACGATGCGCGTGCCGCCGCACCGCGGCACATGAGGAGGAGCGATGAAGGGTCGATGGGACGGTGAGAGCAGAACGCGGGCTGTGCTGCGGCAGTCTGGCGCTCATTGCGCACCTCCCGCCGTGAGCACGATCGTCATCGACGGGGCAGGATCGTTCGGTCGACGCCGCGCAGCCCGCGTCCCGTTCACGCCACACCGCGCGACGTGGAGCGCACCGGCAATCGCGCCCGTTTGGTCTTGTCCTGCCTGCACCCGTCGAAGGCACCGCATGATGGTCGCGTGGAAGTTGGCCGTAGGCAGACCCGCAGCGCGCAGCGCGCGTTCGGTCGCAGTGGTGATGCCGTTTGCGCGCCGCAGCGCACGGTCTTCTGCCGCATCTCGACAGCGCGCGGATCGGCGTTTCGCAGCCTTGACAGATACGGCGTGGCTTGCTACGCAATGGTTGCTAGCGTGGTGATTCATTTCTCTTTGTCCTAATCGCCTGCTGGCCGGTCGGGCGCGTGCGCGTTCCGTTCCGTGGACGGCGAGAGCAACCTCGCCGTCTTGAACGTTTCCGCGCCGCGGCCGCCCCGTCCGCACCTCGCAGGCGTGTTGTTCGCTACACTTCCGTCAGGTCCGGCCGGCAAGGGTCGGACCGCCACTGTGGCGTTCAAGCGCGCTTGCCACAATCGAAAGCGTGCGAGCCGGCGCGATCGAGGGAAAGCGCGTCGCACGGAAATGGCTTCTACCGTGGTCGCGAATGTCGCCGCAGTCGCGAACGTCAGCCGATGACGCCCTCACGCACAGTCGCCGCGCAGCTGCCAGCCATCGTCTCGGAGGCCATCGGCCTTGGGCTTCTGAGCCTCCGCCCGAGCGAGACCCGCACCCGCGTACCGAAGCGCGGTCGCCGGGCAACGAAGCGTAGCCACCGGACAACGAAGCGCGGCGCACGGGCAACGCGGCGCGACCGCGCAATCGGTGGCACGGTGAAAGGCGACCTCCTGCGAGCGATCTTCGTCCGCATCGCGTCGTGGATTACGAAGATCGGCGCAACGTCGTGTCAGCCGGTGGTCGCGACGGACGGCGAGATCGCCTTCCTCCTCCCGCTCCTCATCGGCACACGTCGCGCGGCGCGGGTGGGTCGAAGCGATCGAGAGCGACGACGGGCGCTGTCGCAAATGGCATACGACTGGAGAGCGGTCATCGGTAACGGTGCGACGTGCAAATCGGAGGACGGAACGGCAGATGTCACGTTCTACCTTGCGGGTGGCGACGGCGAGCGGCAATTCTGGTTCACGCTCGACGTAGGTACGAAGGAGGGCCGCACGCGGATCATCGAACCCCCGATCCTCGGCGCCGCACCACCCGTTCCGCTCATAGAGATCGTCAGCGCCACCCGCGTCTACGACGCCCCCTACATGGAGTGGGCGGAGAAAATTGAAGCAGCGGCGGCGGCGGGCGACACTACCGCGATCGCAGCCGCGAAGTTGCTACGTGGCCTCACATCCGCAGGCCGCGGTGCGGCGCGAGTCGGGAAGGGCGCGGCCTACGTCCTGTCCGGACTCGTTGTTGCGACGGTGCTTGCGTTTGTGCTGCCAGTGCCGACGCTCCACGCGAAGATCATCGACGTAGTCGAGACCGCAATCCAGCGGCTTCGCGGCTACATGGTGAAAAACGAAACTTCCGACCACAGCCTCCCGCCGCGTCTGCGCCAGCAGGGTGATCCAACCTACAGCTCGCCCAATTTCGACTATTTCGAGAAGACGCCGAAGGAATGGATCATCAATCGGAAGTTTGCCATTGCAGATGCGCAGAAAGAGCTAGCTCGCCATCTCAATGAAGGATGGGAACGTCACATCGAGTGGGAGTGGGCAATCCAAGCACCCTACATGACGGCGCGGGTCTTCAAACGCACGGAGAATCCCCAGCTACACGTGATCTTCGACCGGCCCGTTGATCCGACCGCACTTTACGTCGGCTGTTTCCCCACCGCGAACATCCTGCATCAAGAGTGGGACAAAGTCGCGCCTCCCGGAACCACAGCTCCCGCTCCCGGACCGCTGACGGCGATCGAACGAGATGCCCAGGACCTCCTCGTGATCAGCGATGTGCGAACACACGACGAACCGACTGCCGGCTCGCCGAACATCGAGACACATCCGCCGTAAGCGACATTGACGTTTTTGCGAGAAAACGTGCGTTCGCGAAGACGCGGCTTCTCACCGCCCTGTGCGCGCGATGCCGTCTGACTGGTGCATGGCTCGGTGGAGCACCTCGGCGCGCTTGTCGGTGATGCGGAAGTAAACCATCGTAGATGCGATGTCGCGGTGGCCAAGCCAGTACTGCACATCGCCGGGCGTCCAGCCGATCTCCGCGAGATGGACGGCAATCGAGTGCCGGAGGCTGTGGACGTGCGCACGAGCGGCTGGAAGGCCCGCGGCGGTGGCGTACTTGTGGAACAGCCGGTTGATCTCCGCACCTGAGATGGGCCGCGAGGAATGGCGGCGCGATCGGAAGAGATACCGGGTCCCGTCGTCGGGCCTGACGGCGAGATAGCGCTGGTAGAGCGGAAGTGTCTGTGGGTGCAGCCGGTACGCGCGTGAGCACCCGTGTTTGACCCGGAAGACCCAAATCCAGCCGTCGCGGAAGTCATCAAGGGTGAGGAGGGCGGCTTCCTCTCGCCGCAGGCCGTGGCGGTAGATGAGATCGAAGAGGAGCAGATCGCGTGGGTCGTCGATCTGATCGAAGATGCGCTCGACCTCATCTTTCGTGTGGTACTTGACGGCCTCCTGATCCCACCGTCGAAGTCGCATCGCGCTCGTGTTCTCCGCACGAAAAGCGACTCTAACGTTTTCTCGCATAAGCGTTTGTGGTGAAGGGGTGACGCCGCGAAGTCTGCGGCTTGCAGCCACAAACGAACATCTGGCCGCGGTCCTCGCGTGCCTTCGCTTCCCCCGTCAGAGGTAGGCCCGTCATGTCGAAACGAAGGAAGGATGCAGCTGCGCCAGCGAAGACACTTATCAGAGGCACGACCGATCGCGCGCTGATCCGCGAGCTGTTCGTGAAGCGCACCCCGTCCTACGACTTGGCCGACGTGCAGCGACTGACGCGCAGCACCCAGGGCGAGATCGACGCCGCGATTGAGGCAGGCGTGATCGACGCCGCCGGTCACGCCGATGCCCTGCGCGTTGACTGGGAGGACGTTGCCACTCTCGCGCTCCGCCGCTGGACGCCACGCATGGTGGCAGGCGCGCTGGATGTCCCGTTCATTGACGCCCTCCCGCCGCTCAACCACGTGAAGCAGATCGTGGTGCATCTGCCGCTCTACCAGATCCGGCTTCTGCACGTGCTCGCGGAGATGCAGCGTGGCTGCTTCCGGGCGCGGCTCAACGCGAGCGACATCCTTGAGCGGCAGCTGCTCGATGTCGCAAGCAGCGTGAACGCCGCAGAGCTGGAAGCGGCGATCCCCGGATTCACGCTCGCGCTCCGCTACCCGTACTTCATCCCTCGCGACAACGACTGGGCGACCGCCTTCTGCCGGTTCTGCGGCCGCCTCTCCGGCGTCGCCGGCCGGCAGATGTGCGACGACTGCATCCTGCGACACGAGCCGCGGATGCACCTCGGCGAAGACGGCGTGCCGGAACTCGATCGGGAGGAGCCATGAGCGACGACTTCACCCTCACTCGGCGCGGTCTCCTCCACACGATCGGCGCGCTCATCGCCACCGCGTCCGTCGCGGCACGTGGGCCGCTGTTCGGATTCGGTACCGAGGACTCCACGCCGTCTGATGCCGCGGTGATCGAGGACGAGCCGTTCATCACGGACCATGCGCGCGGCATGCGGCTTGAGCACTTCCTTCGCAGCCGCGGCATCAAGCCGGCGCACCTCGCGCGTGAATCCGGCTACAGCCGGCAGCACCTCCTCCGTTTGCGGCGCGGGCGCTTCCACGCCACGAGTCGCTGCATCGCGCAGGTCGTGATGGCGTGTCAGCGCCTCGCCCGAGAACGTGTCCACGCCGCGGATCTCTTCGACCTGTCCGCATCGGGCTTATGCGCCGTCGAGCGGATGCAGCGTCGCCTCATCGATTAACAGAAAGAAGGAGGGCTTCAAACGCGGCTGCGATCTCCGCCGTCGCGGGAGCAAGTTCGTATGACCTCGATCGGTGAAGAGACGGCTAGGGTGCGGCTCGCCGGTGGTGTTGCGCAAGGCGCGAGCGCCCTTTGGGATCATGCGCTTCTTCCGAACGCCAAGCACGAGGAGCTTCGCGTACTCGGAGTGGAATCGAGGAGGGAGACGCCGTGAAGGACGATACTCGTATCCACTTTATCTTCCGCAAGCGGCGGCGGTTTACGCGCACGACCGCGGCAGCGGCGCTCGGCAAGTCCGTGCGATGGGTGGAGCAAAATCGGTTCTCCGCCGAGAACGGTGGGTTCGTGTCGTGGTCCGAGATGGTGCTCCTTGCGTACCTTCTCTGGACGCACGTGCAGATTCATCGTGCGCTGGGAGAACACGCAGCCTCTGTTTTTCCTCCGCTCGCACAGCTCGTGACGTTGACCGTGAAGATTCCCGCGCACAAAGCGATCGCACTGCGACATCAAGCGCGCCGTCGGCGCCTCGATGTCAGCGAGCTGGTCGCCGATGACGTTTCCATCTTCCGAGAAGAAGCCGAGGAGCTTGAGCAGCACAGGCCCGGCTATATGGACGCGTGGCACTTCCCGTACACGCGCAAGCAAGACGACGATCTGGACGCGGAGATCGAAGCGCAGAGGAACGCGTGAGCGATTGGTTCTTCGATCACCGTCCCAGTTTTATGTGCGGATGCACTGTGGAAGGATCGCTGGGAGATGTTTGCCGGCGTAAGCCACGGCAGCAGCGCAGTGGCAAGATCCTGTCGCCGCAACCGGCGTAGATCGGTAGCGTCCGTGCGTATCCTCTGCCGCCTTGCCGCGGAGGTTCAGACCTCAGAAGCCGTCACGCCCAAGCTTCACGGCCGCTCCGTTGGCAAGCCGTGCTCCATCAATCATCTTCTCCACGAGGAAGCGGCCTCCTCTTGCTCCTACCGTTCAGCGTGTCGAGCGGCCGGGACTTCGCATCGCGGTACGGCGTGCGAGTTGCCGTTCGACGCCTGTCGTGTTCAGCCGGAAGGTAAGGAGATCGCGACTCACCCCAAACATTTCGCAGAGATCTTCTGCCGGGGTGCGGCGTGAACGATGCACCACGAGCGCCTGCCGCGGCAAGAGTAGTGACGCGCTGAGCCAGTTAGCCTCGTCTTCTTGATTCTTGTCGTAGCTGCGGATCAGCAGTCCTTTGCTGGGGTCCATAAAGCTCATGTTCGGCGTGTGTTTCAAGATCAGGTGAGAGAGTTCGTGCATCAGGTCGTTGGACTGGCGCGCTTTCGAGTGCGCCGAGTTATAGACGACGAGATGCCGATCGCCGGCGGAGATCGTGACGGCAGACCAGACGGCGCGGTGCTGACCAAGTAGGCGGTCGAGAACCTCTGGTGAAACACCGCTCAGTTGTTCGGCGGGAACAAGGCGCACTCCCAGTCCCTCCGCCACGACGGTCGGAGGCAACGGGGCAGTTGGCGCGAGATCGTTGTCTCGGCGCAACGTCGTCGCGACCTGTTCGCACCACGCCTTGAAGCCGCGTCGGAACATCTCTATGCCTTAACGCGCCGAAGCTCTTGGTCGGCAGCGAAGATCAGTGCGCCGAGATCGGCCGCCGCCCCCGGATCGAGCACTTGGTCAGCTTTGAAATGGACGGATGCAACCGGTGGCGCCGACGCTTCGGTGGCGCGTTTCGCCGCAACGTCGACCTGCAAGATCTCAGCGGGATCGAGCTCCAAGTACGAACAGATCTTCGAGAAGGTATCGAGATCGGGCAGCTTTCCGTTCTCGATGCGAGACAGGGTGGCAGGGCTGATACCGAGATCACGCGCGAACTCACGGATGCCGCGACCACCACGCCGATCGGAGAGTAGCTTCCCCAGGCTGAGCAGGGTCATAGGAGCCTCCGTTTAGTTGATAAGAAAAAGTTTGACAGACGAAACACTGGTTATTACCATTGTCTCAGGATCGAGAAGTTGTTTCAAGATCCGATCGGTAGCAGCTAGAGCATCAACCTTCGAGGAAGCACATGGAACTGAACGACAGCCAGATCGAATGCTTCGTGAAAAACCGCCTTCGTTTGCCGCAGGGAAAGCGCAAGGACTACCTCGACCAAGTGGACCACCTGATCGAGTCCTTCGAGGCGAAGCTCGCCGAAGACCCTGTATGGGGCGTCAAGAAGTTTCTGAAGACGGGCTCGCTGAAGAAGGGAACGGTGCTGCGCCCCGCCGATGGGTGTGGCGTTGACGCCGATATTGCGGTGTTCCTAGATGCGAGCGACGCCTCCAAATACGACCTCGACGAACTGCACACGAGACTCCGAACGCTCCTCGTGAAGATCTATCCGACCAAGAAGCCCGAAGATTTCGCCGTCCAGCCGCGAACGCTCGGCATCGAGTACACGGTCTCGGGCCTCGCTGTCGATCTCGTGCCGCTCCTACCGATCGATGACGACCTCGATTACGGCTGGCAACCGTCCTCGGAGGGCGAGCCGCCGGTGAAAACGAGCGTCACCCGACAGCTCGCGTTCATCAAGGCTCGGAAGAACGGAGACCAACGCTTTCGATCGCTCGTTCGGCTCGCCAAAAAGTGGCGGAACTACCGTGAGCTCGACCAACTGAGTTCGTTTGCGATCGAATTGATTCTTTCCCACCTGCAAGACGTCCAAGGTCCGGCTGCCTCGCTTGAAGCAGGCCTTGTCCGATTCTTCCTCTACATCGCGCAGACCGAGCTGCGGACGGCGATCACCTTCAAGGAACACGGCAAGGTCGATGTGCTCCCCACCGATCGGGTGGTGATCATCGACCCGGTGAACAAGGACAACAACGTGACGAAGCGCCTCAGCGACAGCGAGGCCGCCGAAATCGTGAACGAGGCGCGGACGGCGTGGGAGACGCTGAGCGCCGCGCGCTGGAATGAGTACCTCGGCGAAACGCTTGAGTTCTGGAAGGCTGTTTTCGGCCGCTCCTTCACCATTTCTGAGGACTAGGTTCGGACCTATGAGCACGACATTTACCCAAACGACGACTTACACGGTGAGCGATGTTGCACGCGTGTTGAACTGCTTCGCCGCCGACTTCGACATGTTCGCGCAGTCCAGCGGCTGCCGTACGCGGGAGAACGTGAAGGCGGTCACTGCCGACGTAATGGCGATGGCGAAAGAGGGGTATCTCGCCGAGGTCAACCTCTCTCTCGTGCCGGCAAACGGTGGCGCCGCCGTTCGCGCTGCGAAGTACGAGGTGAAAGCGGACGGATCGCTGAGCAGTGGCGCGACGCCGGGAAATAGCCTCTGGCCATACACTCCGGGAGGAACCCTCTACGTCACGGTTGTCTACACGCCGCGTTGGTGGGCTCTCAGCGAGAGCCAGCATGCGTCCTTCAAAGCGGGGCTGCAACAGCCATGGGGAACCTCCAGCGTCGATCTCTCTTTTCCTAACCTTTCGCGCTCGCTGGATCGGAACTATGTCAGCAACGGCTACGGGATTCAGAAGTACACCTTCAACTAATCTTCTATGAGCGACACACTGCGGACGGAATTATTCGAACTCGAACTCGAGCTACCGTCGCCCGCTGTCCAAGCAGTCGCCAACCGGCTCATCGGGTTCGACGCTCGGTACGAGCGCATCCAGCAGGATCTTCGGCTCCTGAGCGATCCCGCTGCGATCGCGGCTTGGAGCAAGAAGCATCATGGCGTGATGCTTCCGGTTTGCGAGGTCTTGGCGGATCGGTATCCGCTGCTGATTTTCGCGGGGGACGTCGGTACCGGAAAAACCGTCGTCGCTGAAGCAGCCTGTGATCGCCTCACGCGCACTCTCAAGCAGCAGGCAATCCTCTTCAAGCTCAGCACGCGCGTTCGCGGCTCTGGAACGGTCGGCCAGATGAGCACTCTCATCAACAACGCATTCGCGACGGTCATCGCCGAGGCGGGGAAAAAGCGGCTGGCGTACCTGCTCATCGATGAAGGAGATTCGCTCGGGGGCGCGCGTGACATCGGCTACAGCCACCACGAGGACAAGGTGGCCGTCAACACGATCATTCAGAAGATCGACGATGTCAGAAAGCTGGGCGGGCGTGTCGTCGTCATCCTCTGCACGAACCGCATGCATGCCCTCGACCCTGCGATTGTCCGGCGTGCAGCTCGGACCGAGCGCTTCGACCGTCCGGACGATGCCGAGCGGGAGGAGCTATTCAAGCTCGATTTCGCCGGACTCGAAATGACGACAGGACAACTCCGAGAGCTTGTACGGCTCACAGGTCCGCTCGACGGCAAGCCGGGCTTCACGTTCTCCGATCTCCGGACGCGGCTCGCCCCAGCAGCGGTAGGCGTGGCCTTCCCGGATCGCCCGTTGACCGCCGATGACATTCTGGACGCGGCGAAGACGGTGCAGCCGTCGCCGGCGATTGCCCAGGCAGCATGAAGCGGTCGATGAAGAATCCGCTCCATCGGCGAGTGCAGATCGCGGGAAGCGCGGGTGCGGAGACGACGCTCGATCTTCTCGGCACCGCCCACGATGTCGTGGTGGAGGTCGTGCGCGGCCTATTGGAGCGGGGGGATGGGTTGGTGCTCGCAGCGGGAAAAGAGCCGCGACGCGATGATGCGACAGATGGGCGAGGAGCGTTGGTCTTCGACTGGACTGCCCTCGAAGCTGCTCACGTTGCGATCGGAAGTGGGCGGGCGACGTGGAAGGTAGGAGATCAGCCTCCGATCCTTGTCGTTACTTCCGAAAAGGCGGAGACCGAGATTCCGGCAGCGCGAAAGACCCTCTGGCAAGACCTCCTGCGCTCGGGTGCGATGGGGGTGCACTACATTCAAGCAGGTTCTCGCGCCGCCGCGCTCATTCGCGAGCGACAGGCGCGCCTCGGTGATGTGCTCGTGATCCTCGGCGGGGGCGCCGGCGTTGAGCATCTCGCGGACCTCTACGGGAATGCCCGGCGGTCGGTGATTCCTCTCGATCTACCTCTCGGCGCAAGTCGTCGCGATGGTCTCGGCGGGGCGAGCCGAATCGCACAACTTGCCCGTGCTGAACCGGAGCGCTTCATCCAGTTTCGACCCGAGTTCCGCGCGCAAGCCGGGACGTTTCTGGCGCGCCTCGGGACGAACGACGGAAGTGCGCCTGCCGGAGAGATCGCCGCGAACGTCCTCGCGATGCTCGCCGCCGTTGAGCGCCCCAACGTCTTCTATGTCCGGCTGCTCAACGCTACACATGCTGATTTTCCGAACGTCGAGACCTTCTTCCGCGAGGTGGTCGATCCCGTAGTTGCCGATCTAGGTTATGAACGCATTGAGATGGGTATCGATGCGAGCAGACGTGGCTTCATGAACGTCGAGATTTTCGAGTCGCTGCACTACGCCGCCGCAGTCGTAGTGGACGTAACCGGGCTTCGAGCAAACTGTTTCATCGAGCTTGGATACGCGCTCGGCCGTGAACACCGCACAATCGTCTTGGCGCAAGATGGAACCACCCTTCCGTTTGACGAACAGGCCATCCCGACGCACTTCTGGACCGTCAGTGGTTCGGCCGATGAGCAGCGGGAAAAACTACGCACGTTCTGGACGAAGAATATCGACCGCGATCCACTAGTCTAGCTAACGCGCACGGGCTCATCGACGAGACCGGCCACCGTCGCGCCGTCGTCTTCGCGAGCGGAATCCCCACGAATCGGCATGTCGGATACCACGTGTGCGCGGGTGCGCGCGGCGATGGATATTCCGCACTTGTTACCTACTCGTAATCGTGTTGCCGCAGGTGCGCGATGTTGAATGAGGTTGCCTCGCACATCGAGCGGCCCTTCCCATCATCCCACCTTTCTCCCTCGGCACCGCGCGACGGCGCTCTCGCGCGGCCGACCACGATCCCCCGAGACAGGCATCCTGCCCGCGCTCCGTCCGGCACCACGTCACGCTCTTGCTGACGACCGCTGACGACGGATCGCACCCATCGGACCTCTCCCGGACTTCCGTGTGTCGGTCGCGCGAGGGCGCTTACGCGCACCTGAAATCCAGAGAGGAGGGGAACACATGCGACCGATCCATCCCCGTCGTTTCCGCCACCACCTGCCCCGCTGCAACCTCTATCGCTCCCACGTTCGCCGTAGCCGCCCGAAGGACGCCCGCCATGCGCCAGCTCGCCCGTGACCCGTTCGCGCGCACGACGCTCGTCCGGGTGATCGTGCGACTGCTCGCGTCCGGGCAGACCTGTTCGTGGTGCGGATCCGTGCGCGTCTCGCGTCGAGGCGGCACGCCCTACCTCTATCGCTACGGCACGGAGCCGGACGCGATTCATCCGCGGGTGCACTGGCACGACGGAGCGTTCTGCTCGAAGCCCTGCCACGACGCCTACCACCTGTAACCACTCACCAACCCGACAACCGAAGAAGGGAGCATCGTCATGGCCCAATCCGAGGCCACACGCTGTCAGTCTATTTCGCTCGCGCAGCTCCGCGAGTCCCCGTTCAATCCCCGCAAGCACTACGACGAAGCGGGCTTGAACGAGCTTGCGGCGAGCATCACCGACCGCGGCATCTTGCAGCCGCTCCTCGTCCGAAGCATCGAGGACGAGAAGACGCCGTACGAGATCGTCGCCGGCCATCGCCGCTTCCGCGCGGCAAGGATTGCGAAGCTCGCGTCCGTCCCGGTCATCGTCCGCGCGTTCACGGATCACGACGTCCGGCAGATTCAGCTCATCGAGAACGCGCAGCGCATCGATCTCGCTCCGCTTGAGGAGGCGGAGGCATACGCCGCGCTCCGCGACCTGGGCCTGTCGACCCGCGACATTGCGCAGGGGGTGCGCAAGAAGCCGTCCTACGTCGCCGCGCGTCTCACCCTGAACACCCTCCCCGCGAAGGTGAAGGCCGAGCTCGCGGCCGGCGTCCTCACCGTTGAGCATGCGGAACTCATCGGGCTCATCCCCGATCCGCAGCTCCAAGAGCAGGCGCTGAAGGCGTTCATCGTGGAGCACTTCATCGAAGCCAACTCCCCGAAGACCGCGAAGGGCGTCATCCCGCTCGCCAAGGCGCGCCGGATCGTGGAGACGGAGTTCATGACCGTGCTCTCGGCCGCGCCCTTCGACACCGAAGATCCGACGCTCTCGCCGCTCGGCGCGTGCTCCACATGCCCACTGCGCTCCGGCAACGATCGTGACCTCTTCGGCCACGTGCAGGGCAAGAACGTCTGCACGAACCTCGCGGATTACCGGCTCAAGATCGACACCCATCTCAAGCGGCTCCGCGAGCAGGGCGCAACTGTGCTCCTCACGCCGCGCGAGGTGAAGGAGGTCTTTCCGTTCGGCAACCCGCAAGTCGCGGACGGCTACGTCGACTTGGATGCGAAGTGTCCAGACGATCCGAAGGGGCGTACGTACGACCAACTCCTCGCCGACGAGCCGAAACGCTCCACGGTGTTCGCGCACGTGAACGGCCGGCTGCGCCGGGTCTACCCGAAGGCGCAGCTCGCGGCCGCCCTCGACGCTTCCGGCCACGAGTTCCTGCGGCGGAAGTCGGAGCGCCCAGCGACGAACGACGCCGAGCGCAAAGCGCGCCAGCAGCAGAAGCTCGACCGCGCTGTGCGCGTCGCGACCCTCGCGGCGTTCGCCGCGGCGATCCCGAAGGCGAAGCTCGGGGTTCCTGAGTGGATCGACCTGCTCGCGAGCATCGTCATCGAGGAGAAGGACTGGCAGCTCGAAGACGTGCTCCCGCGGCACGGCTTCACCGGCACGCGCGACGCCCTCAAAGGTAAGTGCGAGGACACGGCGAAGAAGCTCGTCGCGAAGATGGGCGACGCGCAGAAGCGCGCCTTTGTCATCGACGCGCTCGTGCATGCCTGGGCCGGCCCGAACGCGGACGCCGGCAAACGCGCCGTGTTCGCCAAAGTCATCGCGCAGCTCGGCGTCGATGCCAAGGCGGTCGAGAAGCAGGTGCGCGCCGACTTCGCGGCGAAGGCAGTGGGGAAACCGAAGCCAGCTGCGAAAACGGCGCGCGCTGTATCGAAGCGTGTCATGCGTCCGGCGGCGAACGTCGTGCGGGCGCGGGCATGAGCCGGAGGGCCGAGCGATGGCACGGTTCTACGGTGAAGTCGAAGGCACGCGCGGTCGCGCATCACGGCTCGGTAGCTCGTGCATGCGGTCCCACACCCGCGGCTGGAACGTGGGGGTGGAGGTCGTTTGCACGATCCGCGATGACGTGGATGTAATCGAGGTCTACGAAACCGGTGGGAGCCATGATCCCCACCAGAAGAGGCTTCTCGCGACAGTCAGTGGTCGAAAGTAATTGGACTAGTTTCGTGGGGCGGCCGCATATCGGCCGCCCCAGTAAATGTTACGATTTGAAGAAAGTTCCTTCGAGCACCTGCCACCACTCAGGGACCGCCAGAACAGCGTCCGCATAGGCTTGGTCGATCACACCGTCGCTGATGAGGCGACGTCGTTTTTCGCGAAGCCCGCCAGCCATCCGCGGATTAAGCGGTGTCGCGAGCGCCGCCGACCATATGACGTTCATCAGAACGCGATCTTGAATTATGCGACGGGCTTCATCGCGCGAGAAACTTCCTTCCCCAATTGCTCCGTATAAGAGCATGCGCGTGAACTCGACAAAGTTCTGTTGAATCGAGGGCACTGCCACAGCGCGCTTCGCGAGAGAGTCAAATGCTGCGCGCCTCTCCGTGTCTCTGAACAGCGGCGAATCATTCTTAAAAAGCACACTCTTCATTCCAAGACTGCCTCGATCCCCCCAATAGGCTTCGAGTCCATCGACGGTTTCGAAATGCCGCAAGACCGCGCCGATCGCCCATTGCTCAAGCGCACGCCGGAGATCAGTAATAAATGCCCGAAACTCATCACTTTCGCTGCCTTGTAGATCGAGAGCGCGGAGCGGTCCCAAATGGTCCAGGACTGCCGTTCGCACATCATCGGCCATCGTGTCGACGGAAGATGCTACGAGCGCTCGCTCGCGGCTGCGCAAGGCTGCATAATCCTCCGGCTGCTTGAAGTGCGACCATCGTTGTATATGGGCTAGCAAAGCCTTCCACTGTGCGGCCGACAGCAGCGGCGGAGCTTTGAACACGCCCAAGTCGTGCACGAAGACATCAAGTATGTCCGTTAGCGTCGCCGCCTCGCTGAGCGTTGCCGCGCGATTGGTGTCTAGCAACGCTTCCGACGCTTGCCCGAGCGCAGCTTCTCTGATCTGCAATGTCAAATCGAAGAGCGCCCGCGCTCGCGCCGGATCAACCACGCCCTCGTGCGCGATTTGCGACTCAACGAGTCCGCGGCGCTCCGTCGCTGCCTCGGCCGCAAACCGAGGCATGAAGTCGTTGAGTTCCTTCCACGTGAAGAGCGGTGGCTGATCTGGCAATACGAACAACGCGGGCAATTGGTAGCTGCCCCGCAGGAGTGCATCACGACTTCGCACCGCGTTGTAGAGCTGATCGAATCGCTCCTTGCGCTCAGGCGATGCCGTTTCATCAAGGTACTTCTCGCTTGGGGACTTTGGTTTCGATTCATCCGATGAAGTTGGTTCCTTGTTCTTCATCAGCTCAAGCATGTGGCCAAGCTCTAAGTCTTTGAGCGCGTTCTCGTCCCTCGCGATAACTCGTGCTTCGTCTGGGAACTCGCTTCGCAACAGCTGCACGGTGTAGAGCATATGCAGGTCAATCTCAGCCGGATCAAACCGGCGAAGCATGCCGTGCAAGCTCGCCATGAATCGAAGGCACATCTTGAGCTTGCGCGGATTGCGCGGCAACAGTGGAATGAGCTGTCGCACCGCCGCGGCATCGACGGCATCATTGAGCGCGCTGATACTCTGGTGAATGAAGAACTCGATTTCATCGTTGGTAGCGACCGGTAGGTAACGGGGATACTCCACAATCTTCTCAAGGAAATCACCTGCGGTTCCCCATCCGTGATGAATCATCCCTAGGCCGCGCTCGACAATCTCTGGCGCCAATGCCATGACGTAGAAGAAGTTGGGCTGGTCCAATGCTTCTCGGAGCGTTAGCAGAAGGTCCGGCACGAGATCCGGCTTCACTCGGTCGATGTCGTCTATGAAAACCACGACACGCCGACCGCCCAACTGTTTCTGCACGACCTCGATGAAGCGCTCGGACTCACGCGCTAGTCCTTCGGTGAACCGACGCTGCACGGCGGGTGCAAAGAGCTGCGCGGCGGTCTTCGACCACCAGGACCCTTCGCGAGCCGCAGTCGTCGTTGCTCCCGCGAACCATGCGAGCCTCTTAGCGCGCTTGAGCGACTTGAGCGACTTGTCGTCAATCTGCAACTGCTCGCGGAGCTGATCGACGATTTGTCCCATCACCTCTTCGCGCGTCACTGCCGTCCATGGTGTAATCCAGAGGCAGACCTGATTTGCCGCTTTCAGACGAAGCCGCATGAGTTCGAGAACGGACGTTTTGCCTTCGCCCCATCCGCCGTAGACACCCAAGCGAAGGGTTTGGCCGGACGGAGCATGCAGAATCTGGTTCGCGAGTGCTTCGGCAAACAAGCCGCGGTTAAGCGAGTCCTCCGTTGCGGAGCGGAGAGCACGATCAGGAAGCGACGATGTCGCTGCTGCGAAGTCTTGCTTCGGTTCTTTGTCGCTTGGTTCCTGCATGACTCGATACTACGGTGTCTGGGATAGGGACGAAAGAGGAAATGGGCTGAGCCGGCAGTCATGGTTGCATAGAAGGGTCAGTATCGCTCACCGGGTGTCCTGGACCCCGTTCTGTGAACTGTCCTGCGGCCTGTTCTATGGCCTGTCCTGTACCGAAAAACGGGATGATGTCGGTCCATAACCTCCACCAGTCTTGCGACACGCCTCGGTCCATCACGGCCGAGGCGTGTTTCGCGGCCTCCACAACTATTTTCTCGCCCTTCGCTCTGAAATCTAGCCCGAGCTGCCGCAGGAGCACATGGCGCTCCTCTGCCGTTGCACGTTCAAAGGTCTTGTCCGCATCCGTAAGCGCTTTGAGGAATGCTGCGGCCCGATCGAACTTCTCGCCGTGAGCTAATCCGGCCGTCGCGATCGTAAGTGCTTCCTCGGCGCGCTTCGCTTCCAGCTCGCGGCGCTTTACGTCGTAATCGTCTCGCGGGATCACTCCGTCGATAAGAAGATCCAGAAGCCGTTTCTGCCGGGCCTCTACGTCGCGAAGCGCAGTCTCCGCACGCGTAGTGGCCTGGGCGATTGCCTCTGTCTCGCGCTCACGCATTGCTGCGAGCACAAGAGCGGCCTCTTCGCGCTCTTCGGCGCGGACCGCAATGCGGAACAGGTCACGAGACAGGTCACAGAACACCCTCGACTCATGTACGAGGGGTTGTGAACACTTCCCCCTGATCCGATTGGTGCAGACGTAGTAGACGTATTCCTGCCCGGACTTCTTGCGCTTACGGTAGCCCGTTAACCGTCGGCCACAGAGCGCGCACCAAAGAAGGCCACTCAGCGTAAAGAGGTTGCGCTTTGGCCGCGGCGCGGTCTTTCTGCGGCGCCTCATGGCGAGCTGCACCAGATCGAAGGTCTCCTTGGAAATAAGGGGTGTGTGCGCGCCTTGATAGATCTCCCCCTTTACAACGAGCTTGCCGTAATAGAACGGGTTGTGGAGGATGTGATCGACGGTGGTGTGAGAGATGCCGCGTTGCGTGCTGTTCGGCCGCCGCCGGGGAATACGGAGCCTCCACTTGTCATGCGTCAGGCGCACGAGGTCACTCAAGCTGTAGGCTCCAGACCCCGCCAGCTCGAACAGCCGCCGAATGTAGGGCGCGATTTCTTCGTCTACTGCGAGTGTCGCGCGGTCCGCAGTGAGTCGAACGTTCTTGTATCCGAGCGGTGCGAAGAAGCTCCACTCGCCACGGCGCAACTTCGCCTCGATCCCTCGGCGGATGTTCTTCGCCAAGTCCTGCGAATACTTGACGCTCATCCCCAACTCGATCGTGAGCATGAGTTCCGCGTCCGGTTCTGCCGTGTACGGGCGGTCGCTCGTGATGATCTGCGTGAGCTTCTTCGATTCGAGCAACCAGAGCACCGTCCCGCCGTCTCGGGCGTTGCGACTCAGGCGGTCCGCCTTCCAGCACACGACGGTATCAACCTCCCCCTTCTCGATGAGCGCGACCATGCGCGCAAACTCCGGCCGTCCAGGGATCTTCGCAGACTGTGACTCGGTGAAAACAAGCGGATCGCGAAGCCCCAGCTCCACGCAGCGTTTCATGGCCCAATGGAGCTGCGATTCGATGGAGGCGGCTTGTCGATCGTCGCTTTCCGTGGACTTCCGGGCGTAGATGACGGTGCGGGGCATGGGTCGGTGGAGGTAAGTCGGGAGGCGAGGTCCGCTGCGCGCTCACGGTCGATGACGTTGCCGATGAACGTGGCAAGCGCAAAGAGCACCTGCCGGTATCCGGCTAGCTCCTCCGCGGTCCCGTCGCGGCCAAGCCGCCGCCGGAGGAGCGCTGCGATCCGCGCCTCTAGCTCCGGCGCGAAGCTCGGGACGAGGGGCAACGGTGCGGGAGGCTTAGAGGGCATGGAGCGCGAAGCCAAGTCGATCCGACACGCACGCTCGTCCAGCAGGATACGCCCGCGCGTCGCACTCGCAAGGCGAACGGCGGACAGACGGCGCGATGCGAGCAATTGGAGTCATGCCTCCACGATAGCGGCGGCGGCGCGTGCGACGAACAGCATGGCAGCGAGCAGTGCGGAATCCGCACCCCAGACGCTGCGAATGCGCGCTTGCGTAACCGAAAGGGTGTGGAGATTCCGCACAACTGCGCGGTGGCCTCTCTCGCTACAACGGCCGTCGCACGTAGCCTGAAATCGAATTCGCAATGTACGCCCACCGCCGCATGGACCCTCTTGCATCATCGAGCGACGAGACGAACCAGAGCCTAGATAGCTCCGTCCACGACTTCGACATTGCCCCTCACGCATCGCTCGATCTTCGGCCGTTGGCAACCCTCACCGGCAGCGCGCCGGACATGAATAGTCGCGGCGAGACCCCCGGCCGCAATGATGGAGGAGAGCCGCTTTTCGTTATACGGAACACGTCTCGCCGGCAGGACACGCCGCAGGACACCCCCGGAACAGGTCGCGGAGAACCCCCTCCCGCCATCGAGCGGCTGTCCGAGAGCGGGCCGGAGGTAGCACGCGACGCCCACGCAGTACTCCACATCGTGCGGATGCGTGCGTTGTCTTTCGACCAGCTCTCACGCCTGACCTACTTCGCAGCGGGTATCTCTGTGGCGCGACGTCGGCTTCGCCGTCTCCGCGACCGGGGTTGGATCGACATTTGGGAGAAGCCCGTTGCACAAGGTGGTTCACCCCGGTACGCCTATCCGTCCCGCCGCGCGCTCACATGGGCGAACGAAATCAATGAGCAGGTCGCGGATGGGACGATCCTCGAAAAGATCGTCCGGCTGATGACGCCGGCAACACCGCGGCAACCGTGGAAACTCGAATCGGGCGTGATCCCAATGTTTCTGGCCCACACCGAGGAGGCGAATGACGTGCTGATCGCGTGGTTCCGTCGCTCGGGCGAACGGGTACTGTGGGCATCGAGCTGGGACTGTCCGTTTCCTGAACATGTGGAGTGGCGAACGATGCCGCAGCCGGACTACGTACTCGTTCTCGAGCGCGACGGGAAGCCGCAGCTGGTGTTCGGGGAGCACGATCGCGGTACGGAAAGCCGTGAGGTGGTTGCGCGAAAGTTCAGAGTCTACCGAACGTGGATCGAGACGCCAGAAGTCATGGAGCGGGTCTTTGGCTTCCGCACATTCCACGTCTTCACGACGGTTAGTGGCGAGCGCGCACCGCGCCGCCTCACGCAACTCGCGCAGCTCGCGCGGGCGGAGGGCTTCGATCGATATACGACTTTCACGGTTGCCTCACCTGATGCGGTACCCGTCCTTCCGCCTCTACCTCTCGCCACGATGGACTTTACCCACTGCCGCCTCTGCCAGACCCGCGTGCCACTCAGCGCCGAGGTTTGCCCCTCCTGCGGCGCGCCGACGCACCAGCTCGCGGCCGACGATCTCACCGTTGAACAGTCCCTTCCTCCAATCGAGTACGCCGCCGAACGGAATGCGCCGGAGATCGAACCGCTCCCCGAACCGAACCCGCCGCCGCAGTGAGCGTCAGCAACCTATCCGCAGCAGGAACGGCGGGAAATCCTTTCCCTAATACCCCCTGCCGCATGCGGACCATCCGACCGTACGTCAACGACTTACGTCGACCGAACCGTGGAGTCGAGTACACGGCCGGACTGCACTCCGCAGGGAAGGTCTGCGTAGTCAGGAGTTACGACATAGCCACGCAGACGGGGATCCCCCACCTGCGCCACCGAGGGCTTGCAAAGCGGCAAAAGCGTGCTGTCACAATATCTGGAGCACCTTCCCCAATCTTCTCCGCCGCATCCGTTTCGACTCGTATGAACTCTCCGCAATGAACGTCCCATTGCTAGTGCGGGAAGTGGATCGCATCGCGCGCGAGCGGGGCTGGTCACGCCGTCAGCTCGCCCAGGCACTCGGTATCGACCCAACGACGCTCTCGCACGTCCGATCCGGCCGCGACCCGATCTCGCAGCCGCTTCTCATCCAGATCGGCGTCGCATTCGGTGGGAGCCCGACGATCCAGCAGCTCATGTTGCACTACCTTCTCATCGAAGCGCCGCCGCGCCACGTGCAGCGGCGGACGGGCGGGACGACCGCAACGTTCGCCATCGTCCCGTACAAGGTGCGGTGGCGCATCCGCCGATGGCTCGCGCAGCTCGACGGTACCGCCACGCCGCAGCGCGGGCTCTTCCTGACCGGGGCAGACGCAGGGCTCTTGAGCGCAGCTGCGCGCTTCGCCGTCCATGAAGCCGCGCAGCAGGGCCGGACGCACGTCGTGCTCAGCGCGACCGACCGCCTGACGGCCTCGCACGCCGCGGCTGCGATCGAGACCGACGTGCTCGTGCTTGAGCGCGTGGACTTCGCGTCCGAGCGGATCGCCCGGCTCATGGATGCCCGGAGTGACGCCCTGCGGCCGATGATCGTGACGAGCTGCCGCGACCGCGACGCGCTCGCCGACCGTCACCTCGTCCGCACCCTCCGCGCCTGGACGGAGACAATCACCGTGGCTCCGCCGCAGACGCCGACCCACCGCCGCCATGCCGCACAATCCTGACGCCACGCGGATTTACTTTCTCGCGCCGCGGAGCGCAGCGGCCGAGGGCATCGTCATGGTGTCCGTGGACTTCACGCACCTCTTCTCGCTCATCCCGCGCGTCGGCCGGAACGCCACCTTGCTCTACGTCACGCTCCGGGCGCTCCGGCAGACGGCCGGCATGGGCTCCTTCAAGGTGGACGATCTCGTGTGGATGCTGCGTGCGCGGCCGTGGCGGATCTGGTGGTGGATGCACCGGCTCTCCCTGCACCGCCTCCTCTTCTACCGCCTCACGAACGGCTACTTCACCGACGTCCTGCTCTTCCAGATCACCGCGCGCGCGCCGCTCGGCCGCGAGCACGCGGTGCCGACACACTGGTTCGAGCAGGTGTTGCCGCTCCACGCGCGCACGCGCTTCCTCGTCTACCTCTACGTCCGCAGCCACGAGTGGGGCGGTACGGTCGCAACGCTCAGCGAGCGGCGAATGACCCGCGACCTGCGGATGCACCCGCTCCACGTCCGCTGGCACCTGTGGCAGCTCCACCGCGCGGGCCTCGTCGTGCGCGCCCGCGGGGAGCACATCGTCCGCGATCCCGCGCCGGCCTCACTCGTCGCGCACGCCGAGCTGCGGCTCCGCGAGCTACACGTCCTCGGCTGGCCGGTCTTCCGCCTCACCGTCGCCATCATCCTCGCGGCGGCCTGTCTCCTCGTCCTCGTTCTTCACCGCTAACCGATGGCCCGCACCATGCGCCTCCGCTTCCAGACGGATGCCACCCGTCGGATGCAGGAGGTCCGGCAGTTCTATCTCGACAACGACGCCTTCTACGCCGAGCAGCAAAAGCGTGTTGGGCTCGGCTTTCCGATCGGCCGGTATCAGCTGCCGACGCGCGGGGCGATCGACGTGCGGCTCCTGCCTTCCGATCTCGACCGGCACGCGCTCATCCTCGGCGCGACCGGGACCGGGAAGTCCTCGCTCCTTGAGCAGCTCGCGCGGCTCTGCTTCGCGACAGGGCGCGGCTGCGCGCTCATCGATCCCCACGGCGACCTCTTCGCGCGCGTGACCGCCTGGGCGCACCACGCGGGCGTGGCGGACCTCACGGTGCTCGACTTCACGCGGCCCGAGACGCTGCCGGGGTGGAACCCGCTCAAACCGCTTCCCGGCGTCGATCCGGGCCGCCAAGTCGATCTCCTCATCGGCATCTTCAAACGGCTCTACGGTGACGAGGAGGCGCGGAGCTGGGCGTTCGGCGTGAAGGTGGAGGAGATTCTGCGCTACAGCTTCCGCGCCTGCATCGAGAGCGACGTGCCGGCGACCATCGACACGCTGCGCTCCTTCCTCCTCATGCCGGCGCTGCGCAGTCGGCTCCTCGCGACGGTATCGGCCGATGTCCGGTTCTACTTCCACGAACGGTTCAAGAACCGCGAGGAGAACTTCGTCCCGGCCGTGCTCAATAAGCTCGAACCCTTCCTCGGCTCGATGGCCGTGCAACGCTTCCTCGGCCAGCCGACGAACACCGTGGACCCGCTCGCGCTCATGGATCGCGGCGGCACGCTCCTCGTGAACCTCGCGAAAGGCTACCTCGGCCCAACCGCCGACATCCTCGGCCGCCTCCTTATGAACGCACTCGAACTCGCTGCCCTCCGCCGCGAAGGCATGCCGCCCGAGGCGCGCACGCCGTACACGCTCCTCGTGGATGAGGCGCACACCTTCGCGGGCTCCGATGGCGCACTCGACGTGCTGCTGACCGCGGCGCGCAAGTACCGCCTCTCGCTCGTGCTCGCGGCGCAGGCGCTCGCGCTCTTCCCGCCGCGCTTCCAGACCCTCGCGCTCGGAAACGCCGGCCACCACTTCCTCTTCCGGCTCCCGCACAAGGAAGCGCAGCAGCTCGCGCCCGACCTCTTCGAGCCGCAGGGCACCGTACTGCGCCCCCGGCTGCATCCTGATGACCCGATCGGCTACCTCACGCCGCCCGAGGAGATCGCCGCGCGCACGAAGGAGCTAGCGAACCTGCCGGTTGGCGCATGCTACTGGCTCGACCGCGCGAAGCCGTACAAGGCGCGACGCATTCAGGTACGGCCGCCCGCCGAGCTTCCCCGTGTTCGGCTGTCCTGAGCGATCGGAACGCTCGTGAGCCGGCGACAGGAGTTCTCGTTTGTCATAGGAGGGATGGTGAATTGACGAGTTCCCGGATATTCATTAGTTGAAGCCTCCCGTTCGTGCAAGTCGCCGTGATCGGAGCAGCATCCGATACTTCGTTGCGACCCGCTCCGGCATGACCTGGAAGTAGATGGCCGTGGATTCGATGTCCTTGTGCCCAAGCCACCACTGCACATCCGCGATGTCCCATCCCGCCGTTGCGAGATGAACACCAATCGAGTGCCTGAGGACATGCGCGTGGCGCAGCTCGCGCGGAAGATCGGCCACCGTCGCGTAGCGCTGGAAAAGGTAGTTGATGGCCTCTTCCGAGAGCGGATAACGACTGCGCTGCTTGCCCCGAAAAAGATAGGGGCAGCGATCGGCGGGACGTACAGCGAGATACGCGCGGAGAAGTTGTCGGCTTCGAGAATGGAGCGGATGCCAATGCGCCTCGCCGCCCTTGAGCCGTGCGACGAACACCTGGTTGCCTTGGAAATCGCCGAGCTCCAACAGTGCTGCCTCGCCCCGCCGAAGTCCGTGCCGGTACATGAGATCGAAGAGAAGGAGGTCGCGGATATTCTCTTCCGGAATCGCCTCGAAGAAACGCTCGGCTTGTTCCTTCGTGTAGTGCTTGACCGGCCGCTGCTCGTGCAGGCGGCGTGATCGTACCTGGCGTCGCCGGCGACGCGGAGCGGGCCGTTTGCTCTTGGCATGAACGGCGATTTTGCTGGAAATCCGGGTTTTCATTAGTTTGGCGGTAAGGGTGAAGAAAGCACTACCGCTTCGTCCCTCCGACCGCCAAACAGCGCTGCGCTGGGGCGCGGTGGTGCTTCTCTGGTCGACGCCGCTCCTCGCGCAGAACCTCGTGCAGAACGGCAGCTTTGATTCGAGTCTTGCCGATTGGTCGAATCTCTCGAACGGCGCGATCACAACCACCTGGGAGGCGGGCGCGGCGAGAGCGACGGTCGGTGGATCGGGCGGCGGCGTGGCCCTTCAGCAAGGCAGCATCGCGCTTACGGGCGGTGTAAGCTACGAACTCGGCGCGACCATGCGCCTTCAGTCATCCGGTGCATCCGCCACCGTCCGCGTCGTCGCGACGGGTGATCCGAACGGCGCACTCTTCGCGGAGGCGAGTACGGGGAGCACGAGCGGCGCCGCCGTGAGCGCGATCCTCTACAACACGTCCGCAAGCGCGAAGACGGCGCAGGTCTGGCTCATCGTGCCAAGTCAGAACGGCCAAAACGTCTGGTTCGACGACGTGTTCCTCCGCGCGCTCCCCGCATCCGCGGAGTTCAGCGCCTCGCGGACGACGATCGCCGCCGGTGAGTCGGTGACGCTCGCCTGGGCAACCGTCAGCGCACCGCAGGTGTCGATCGACCAAGGCATCGGTGCGAAGCCCCGTGCAGGATCGGTCTCGGTCGCGCCCACGACGACAACCGCGTACACGCTCACCGCGACCGGGCCAGCAGGCACGGTCACGAAGCAGGTCACGATCACTGTCGTACCGCCGCCTACTGCGACGTTGAACGTGGCACCAACCAGTATCGGAGCCGGCGAATCCGCGACGCTCTCATGGACAACGACGGATGCGGCGAACATCTCCATCGACAACGGGGTGGGTGCGGTAGCGGCGAGCGGCGCGATCTCGGTCTCACCCGCCGCCACCACCACCTACACGCTGACCGCAAACGGCATCGGAGGCAGCGTGACGAAGCACGTCACGCTCACGGTCAAGCCGCCGAAGCCGCAGATTACCTTTACGGCGTTTCCTCGCTCGATCGGCGAGGGCGAGCATGCAACGCTCTCATGGAACGTTCTGAATACCGCGAGCGTGTCGATTGACCACGGCCTCGGCGATCGGCCGGCGTTGGGGTCAGCGTCCGTCTCGCCGGAGGCAACCACTACCTACCGCTTGACCGCGACGGGACCGGGGGGCACCTCCACCGCGCAAGTCACGGTCACGGTGCTTCCTGCGCCGGTCATCAGCTTCTCCGCGACCCCAAGCACCATCACCCGCGGCAGTGCCTCGACGCTCGTGTGGAGCGTGGCGGATGCGACCTCGGTGGTCATCGACAACGGCGTGGGTGCGCAGCCGCCGAACGGCGCGCTCGATGTTCGACCAACGGAAACCACCACGTACCTGCTCACGGCGACAGGACCGGGCGGTGTCCGCCTCGCGCAGACGACCGTGACCTTAAGCACCACGAGCCGCAGAAGGGCCGTACGCCACTGACGTTAGGGAGGCCAACCGTCAACTCGGGGCGTGCAGTCGAGTTGACGGTTGGAGTTCATGCTTTAGGGCGCGTTGCACGATAGAGCGGAGCGTCTCGACGGCCAGAGGGAACTCCCCGATCACGAGCGCAAGTGCCTCGCGCAGCGAGTCCCAGCGGCGCTCCTCCGCCGTGACAGCCGAAGCGCGACTGGGCGCAGACGAGGCGCCCGTCACTGAGAAAATGATGCGTTGCTACGATATGGCGTCAACAATGGGCGTCGATGGGCGTCGATGGCACTCAGTAGCGTGCGACCGACTATTGAGTTACTGGTGGCGACTGCGATGCCCGCAGAGAATGTCCAATAAGGCGCGCACTGCTACTTCGTACTCGACCAATGACCGACCGTTGTCAAGGACATATTGCGCGCCGCTCGCGACGCTCTCAAGGCCGCCATGACGCATCATGTCGTCGTAACCGGCGATGCTAAGATCCGACATCTCTGCTGCGCCGCGGGCACGCAGACGTCTGACGCGCTCGTCCAGTGGCGCAACGATTAAAACACTAGTGTAGGAGTGCGAAGATCGCGTCGAAAACCACTCGGCCGCTGCCGTAGTCCGGATACTGTCAATCACCACTAGGGCACGCTCGCGAGCACGCTCCCACAGCAGCTCGAACAACCGTGGTCTTCCAAATCGCGCATACCAGTCATTAGCTACCAGATCGAGATTCTCGCGGGTGGGAGCGAGCCGCCGCTGTTCTAGTTCACTTTGGAAGAACTGGCGGAATTCGATGACCTGAGCGTCATACTTGTCTTGGGCGATTCTGCAAAACGTGGTCTTGCCGACAGCGACGAAGCCGGACAACCCGATTACGAGCGAACGCGGCATCACGTTATCCGAGGAACGATTACTCCGCGGAGACTGTCAACAGCGTGGGTATCGGTCGTGAGGCCCGTGCATGCTTGGAACATTTCGGATGCGATCGCCGCGTCTAGATTCGCGTAATCGATACCAAACATGCGAAACCCGATCCGCCCTTCCGACTCACTAGTCGAGAGAAATACCCGCTCCGCAGGCAACCCATGCTCAGCCGCAATGTCTTCGGCCGTGGCCGCTCCGGTATCAGGCGGAACAATGATCGGTGCAGCCCGTTGCGTCACAATCAGGAAGAGATCAGCGACGAACGAATCGCCGGCACTCTGTGCGCGAGCGACAGCATCACCGATCTGAGATAGAAATTCGTCATCGTCGAGCGACAGAAACGCGCTCTCGTCCTTCCACGAATCCACAGCGAGGTGACCAGCTTCCACGAGGCGATCAACGAGGATAGTCAACAGTGCGGTCAGCGCGCGCCGCAACGGGTCGCCATACGTGGCGTTAAGAGCGTTGACAGCACGATGCAGCGCGCGCAAGCTCTCGCGTAGCTCATCGACGTTCGCGTCGACACGCATACTTGCGAAGTAGCGGTAATCAAAAGCGCCTGCATAGCGGCCGGTGTAGTAGCTGTCGCGGAGCACGTAGTCGACGGTGCTCGCGAGCTTAATCGGATCCATATATGCAAATGCTGGAATCGACTGCACAGGCGCGAACCAATCAGCCTTGCGCTGGTTCGGCTCCCACAGCTCCTTCGGGTCTACCGCCATCCATGACAGCTTTCGCGCGAGATCGAGCGTGTACACCTTCGTCGCGTAGGAGCGTTTATCATAGCCATACCGGGTGAAGATCGCTCGTGTGCTGTACGAGAGCGGATAAATGCCGACCTCGGAGATCAGCGCATACAGCGTGAAGCGATCGATAATATCCTTCCCGTGGACACCAAATTGGGTGAAGAGCTGATTGAGAACGGCAACTGTACCGAGTGTGTGTTCGTATCGCGTATGCACGGCACCCGGATAGGTGGCGAGTGTGAAACCGAGCTGCCGGATGTTTCTGAGGCGTGTGAGGGCAGCGCTCTGAAGAACCGCATTGAATGCATCTGGTATGCGAATTTTGCCGTGAATTGGGTCTGTAAAAGTAACCATATATCTAACGCAGTTAGAATGAGGTCGTACCTAACTTAAAAATGCTGCTTGCGACCGCAGCGACCGCATCGCGGTCGACTCTTGGTACATCTCGATCGACAAACACTTCGACCGCATATTGCCGGATCGCATCCGCGGCAAAAAAGCGACCTAGGTCAGACGCGTCTTCCAAGGTCCGTCCGTCCTTCACTCCGAGTGTTAGAGGTCGCGGCAACCGAATCTCCGGAATGTGTACCGCGACGTGCTTGAGGTCGACGTGATTTGCGGTTGCGAGCTGGCTCTCAAGGCTTCGACGCAACTGAAACGATGAGCGTGCGCCTTTCACGGCAAGCAGCCGCTGTTTTGCAAGATAATGCAGCTCCTGCCATCCGGCGCGAAACACGCTCTCATATAGATTCGCCTCTCGAACGCGTTGCAGGAGATAGCCAGCCTCTGGGCTGCTTGTGGCGAGGGCGCGAACAGCCTCGAAGTCGACAAGGCCATTCACGCGCCAGGCCGTCTCGAGCGCCGCAGTTCGCGTGGCTTCGTCTTGCCAGTTTAAATGTAGGCCAACGACATTCTTCAAATCATTGGAGAACGGCGAGTGACCTTCCAAGGCAGCGACTGTCGCCTTCTCGAACATGGCGGTGGCCGCCATATGCCGCGACTCGTACACAATTCGCTGATAGTTTCCCCGACGGAGAAAGAGAACTCGTTCCGCGAACGCAATGCCAGTATCGGTGAGTTCGAAATACAAACTCTCGCCATGGCGCTTCAGGAGCCACGCGTCTTCGAGGTCGGCAAGAAGGCCGCGGAACCGCTGACCAACACCTGTGTAGTGCGAATCACGGTGGAGGTAATCGAGTCGATCGACATCGAGATCAGAGGAGACAAGTTCTGTCACGCATCGAACAACCGCGTCAGATGATGGCGTATGCGTGATCACGGATGCCACCATTTCCGGAGTAACGCCACTCGCAGCGAAAGGCGCGAATAGATCGCGTAGCGGCCCAACGATAAGCGCAGCTCCCACGTCCTCGTGTGAGCAAGAGGCGCCCAAGCCGTGCAGGACGTTCTCGGTCATGTGCGAGAACGGACCATGACCTATATCGTGACAAAGCGCAGCGAGTTGCAGCAGGAAGCCGAGTCTGCGTTGCTCATCAGGAGGAAGCGGGCCACTACTCGGGAGCGCCTGCGCAATAGCGGAGGCGAGGTGAAATGCACCTAGGCAGTGCTCGAAGCGAGTGTGATTGCCGCCAGGAAAGGATAGAACGCAGAGACCGAGTTGCCGAAGGAACTGCAAGCGCCGGAAGTGGGTTGTGTTGATTAGCGCCGTAAAGTCGGCGGGCACTGTGATCTGGCCGTAGAGCGGATCGTAAAATCGCATAAGGCTGTCTACGTTGCGATCTCGGCAGGGGCACGACAATCGACAATGGACTCCAAGTCAGCGCCATAACTTTTTAGCCCGATTGGAACACGCGCGGCGGCCGCGATGGCGCCACAGAATTTCTCGATGCTACCGTAGTGCTGCTGGATCATCGGTTCCGACAGACACTGCTCCAAACGGTCCAGACCTGTCAGCGCGAGGTAGGACGGCGAGTTTGCGGCCACCGCGCGCGCAAGATCATGAAACGCGAACAGACCGACACGCCGACGAATGTCATGTCCCTCGTAGGTGCCCCCACCATATTCGTGGAGCGCAGAGTGCAGATCGACAAACGCGCTGGGAAGTTCGTTGACCAAATGACCTTCGCCGTGCGCATTCCGCGTAGGAAACGCTTTAACAACCATGATGACGTCGCCGATCCAGCGGTGCCCGAGGCCGACTTGGGACATGAACGCAGCGGTAGTGGTGTCGCGGCTTGTCACGAAGGGATAATCGCCGTGGTAATTCGACAGTCCGTAGGCTTGGCTTCCTTCGACGAGAACCGGTTCGTCTCGTGAGAGCATCGTGACGAGTTCGTCGACCACGTTTCCAAGGTACGGCTTTAGGCGTGGTTCGGCGGCGGCAAGTGCCAGCCGGCGCTGTGCACGTTGAGCCGTTGCGTACCCAGTTCCGGTGAGAGTGGAGCCGCCAAAACCGTAGAAGCGATCGTCGCGTTGTTGCCGAATTAGATCATCAGTAATGATGCCCGCGTTCGTATCAACGATAATCTTTCCACCAAATCCGACGGCACCGATCTCTCGGAAGAGGGTATCAACATGAATGAGACAGCCGGCTGGATACAACACGAGCGGCGTTCCTACGACCGCTGCCGTTGGTAGCATGCGGAGATGATGAACGTCTCCCCCAGGAGCTACGATGGTGTGCGAGCAGTTAGGCCCTCCCGTTTTCACGACTGCCGTCGCGCCGTCCGCACGAGCGACGAACGCGGACACCGAGCCTTTCCCTTCACCCCCAAATTGTCCGCCCACGACGATGGTGAGGGACATTAGAAGAGTGATTCCTGCGGCGGCCGAGTGGCAGTGGGAAAATCGAGGAGACTCCTAAGGTGTGGGAAATTGGTACTCTTATCGACGAGAACGTATCCATGTTTGCGGCGCTGACTGCAAACATCTTCGAGGTATCGCACGAGTTCATCCCGAGTTTTGAAGAGGATGTCTTCGGCGTTCGTCGGATTTGGTAGACGACCCCAGATCCGCTGAACGCGAAATGTGGTCGGAAGACCGATTCGCGCCTGAACGAAGAGGTAATACGCGCGAAAGCGATTCTCCCCACGATCGATACTTTCGAACTTTATGAAAGAAAGCGACGCCTGGCCGAACGATGCGAGATCGGGATGCGATCGTTGCAATACGAACTGAAGAAACTGAAGCGATCCTGTTTGAATGTTGACGGGATCAAGTTCAAAGATCGGTACCCACTGGACCGCGGCTACCTTCGGGTTAAGCTGTGGATGCTCGGGGGTGCAACTCTCGACTTTGCAGTCGAAACAGAAGATTAACGAATGCAAGAGACCGGCGGCGGTCTCACGAATCGCTGCGTATGGAAAGGGCAGCATCTCACCCGCCTTCACGCGGTAGCCGGTCTCTTCGAGCACCTCGCGCTCGATGGCGTTGGCAGGGTTCTCGCCGAAATCAATCTTGCCGCCGGGCAACTCCCACTTGCCATGGAGTTCTGGAATCGACGGCTCAAAACGGCGTGTCAGAAGGACTTTGTCGGCGTGGATCGCACAGCCGAGTACGATCGTGAGCTGGCTCTTGGAGCGTGTCATTCTTTGGGGTCCGATCGAAACTGAGCCGAACAGGTGGCCAAGACTGCGAACGGAATAAAGCACGACTGAACTCAACTGTCGAGCCTCCTCTGTGGATAGGAGTGACCCGACCGGCAAAATCCCTACCCCGTCTGCTCCGACTACCTTGTCTTGCATCTTAGCTAAAGCCAACGGCGCGAACCATCGCCGATCAGTGGGGTCGCGTCCACCGTTGGAGTTCACCTTTCAAGTACGCCGTCCGTGAGTGTCGCGAGCGGCGCTAGGGCGAGTGGGAAGTCGCCGACTGCCGTCGCGAGCGCCGCGTGCAGCGAATCGCAGCGCCGCTGCGTCACCGTGAGGAGGAGGATCGCTGCGGTGGCACCCGTCAGCCACGCACGAAGGAAGGCGATGAGTTCGAGCGTCTTCGGTACGAGGACTGTCTTCACCGGCTCGCCGCCCAAGTCCACCTCGATCGCGAGCGCAGAGCCGACGCCGCCGTTCGGCCTCCATAGGCAGAGGAGGTCCGGCCAGACGGTGAGCGTCCCGGCAAAGAGGCGCTGCACAGCCCAGGCGGGGAGCAACTCGTCCGGGGCGGGCACGCGGTGGCGCATCGCGAGTGCCGCGTTTGCGATCTCGACCGTGTGCGCAAAGTCCTTCGCCGGCACCGGCCCGCTCGCCGGGAAGAGGTCGGAGGCGGCAGCGTGGCGGCCGTCCACGAGGAAGTCACGGCCCTTCTTCGTGAGCCAGCAGACTTGGATGCCATTGCCGCGCAGACGCTCGACGCCGAGGTAGCCGCGCTCCGTCGCGCGGTCGAAGAAGCGCGTCACCATCGTCTCGGAGACTTCGGCGAAGAGCCAGCTCTTGAGCTGTTGCCGGGTCAGCATGCGAAAGCGCCCGACGAGCGCGTAGGCGTCGATGTCGCGTGCAAGGATGCGGTGGTTCGTGATTGTCGCCATCGTCTACAGCACCTTGATCGTCACGCCGCAGGAATCGCAGTCGAAACCGCGCGACTGCTCGCCGCAGGCGGTACAGCGGAGTCGGTTGCCGTACTCCGTCGTCCGGCACTTCGGGCACGTAGCAAGGAGGTCCAAGGCGTTCGTTTCGCCGCAGTGCGGGCAGGCGAGGTAGCCCTTCCGCATGAGCGCCGCCCCTCGAATGAGCTTCACGGCTTTCCGGGCGAGCACGATGAGGTACACGGGGCTCGCGAGCAGGTAGAGAAGCGCGAGCCCGATCCACCGGAGGGTCGTCATCGGCTATTCTCCTCGTCCGCAGATTTCCCGCGTGCGCGGTCCAAGAGCGCGAAGAGATCGGCAATCCCGCGCGTCGCCGCCCCGCCTGTCTGCGGGCCGTGTACGGTCGAAGGCGCGGCCGAGGAGCTGCCGCCGTAGCTTGCGAAGAGATCGGCTTCCCACGTGGCGATGCGCGCCTCTGCGTCCTTCACGCGGACCATCGAGCGGCGCGCGATCTCGCGTTCAAAGGTCTCGGTCAGCAGCTCGCGGGGGTAGCGCGTCGTCGGGTCATCGAGGTCGCGGGTGCGGAAGCGCACCGCGGGGAGTCCCTTCTTCACGAGCACCGCCTGCTGTGTCGGCAGCCTCGCCATCTCCCGCACGAACGCCTGGCGCTGCTCCGCCTCGCTCTGGTTCGCCGCGCGCGTGACGTGCGGGAAGAGCCAGAGCGCTTCTTCCTTGCCGCACTCAAACGCGAGCAGCCACTTGGAGTTCAGCACGAGCGCGGTTGCCGTCTCACGCGGGATCGCGTTCGCCGGGTCTTGGGCGACGCAGACCATCGAGAGTCCTTTCCACCGCAGGGTGCGCGAGCCTTCCAGCAGGAAGTCCGCGACGGCGGGCTGCTTCACGATCACGCCGACTTCCTCCACGAGCACCAGCTCCGGGGTGATCTCCTCGCGCACGTTCGCGTCATTGAGCACGTCGATCAGGCGGTTGATCGCCATTGCCTTCGCGAGCGCCGGGGATCGCTGCGGCGTGGGGCCGAAGTTGCCGAGGAAGTCCGTCGCGCGAGCATCGGCGGGCGCGAGGGCGTGCACCATCGCGGGCGAGAGCCCGAAGCTGATCCGGGCCGGCGCGCTGGCGAGGAGGATGTCGAACTGCCGCACGATGGCGGTTCGGGTCTGCGTCGGCAGCGTCGTTTCGATGTGCTCGATGGAATCGCGCAGCCGTGCATCCGAGAGACGCGGGAGGATCACGCGGGCGCGAAACGCCGCGTCGAGAAAGAAGGCGCGGACGAACTTCGTGGTGATGCCCCACTGGAGGTTCGTTGCGGCGGAGTAGAGCAGGAAGACGCCGTACTCCATCAGATCCGAATAGTCATGCCCGCTCATGTGCCGTGTCGCGGCGGCGCGCAGGCTCGCGAGCAGCGACGGGGACATGCCCGTCGGGACGGCGAAGAGGTTGAACGGTGTGAGGGCATCCGCCGTGACATCGAAGACGCGGAAGCGCGCCGCATACGCCTCGCGCTCGGGCTCGGGGAGATCAAGGTACTGGCCGGCGACGTGCAGGGACTTGAGGAGGTACGTCTCGCCCTTCGGATCAAGAATTTGCAGGCGGCGCGTGCCGCCTGCGGTCCAGCCGTTCGTGATGATGACGAGGCCGTAGCTCTTGCCTGCGCCCGACGATCCCCACACCATGCCGTGCCGCCCTACCTCGCGCGCGGCGAGACGTACTTCCTCGCCGCGCGGGAGCGCGCCGAGGAGGAAGCTCTCGTCGCCGTCGAGCGCGCGGAGTGTCGCGCGCGCGTCTTCTTCGGATGCGCCGCGCATCGCGGCCGCCATCGCCGCGGTGTTCCGCCTGGCGCGCGCGTAGGACTCCTTGCGATTGCCGAAGAACCAGTCCGATGCGGCGGGCATCAGTCGTCATCCTCGTCATCGAAGGCGAATGGGCCGCGCGCGCGCGTCGCCTTGGGATGCATGGTGAAGGGGCGCTTGCCGCCGCCACGGTTGAAGAACGTCTCCCATGGATCGCGCGGCTTCGCCTTCGAGACGACGCGGCTGCGCACTTTCAAGATGCCGTAGGCGATGCACGCGGCGAGGACGAGCACAGCAATGCAGCCGATGATGGAGAAGATATGGCTGGCCGTCGCGGGTGAGGAGGAGGTTGCTGCGTCCGGGGACGCTGCCGGGAAGAAGAGGCCACCGGCGAGGGCCGGAAGGAACGCGAGCACGAGGCACGCGCCCGCCCATCGCCGAAGGGTCGCGCCGATGGCGGTTTTTGAGAGCGGCAGGCTGAGGACGAAGAGGCCGCAGGCAGCCGCGATGAGAAGGCGGATGAATGCATCGATCAACGGAGATCTCCTATTGCGACGACACGGGCGAGCCACACGGCCCGCCCGTTCGTGTGCGGACGGCCCGCCTACGCAGCGTGGTCCGGGCCGTCCTCGTCGGTCACGCCGTTCCGCTTGTTGAGGTACGGGAAGCGCCGGTACAGCAGGTCTGCGACTTGGGTATCGAACGGCCCTGCTTCGATGTAGTCGTAGGTCTGGTTGTGCTTCTTCCAGTGGTGGACGTACGGGATGAACAGGGCTTCGAGCTTCTTCAGCCGCTGCCGCACGAGCTGGTGGTCCACGGCCAACTCCCGCGCGAGCCGCGCGTGTTTCGTCGTGAAGTAGTAGTACGTCTTGCTTGCGTGGGCGAGCTTGCCGCCGAAGAGGATGAGGCAGTGCGCCGCGAAGCTGATGATCGCCAGGATCACGAGCATCAAGAGCGGCACGGAGTTCTCGGCGACGACCTGCACTGCGAGTGCCGTGACGACCGCGGCGAGCGGCATCACGAGCGCCATGACCACGCCGAGCGCAACCCAGCCAACGTAGGCACCCCCCTTACCACCCATAGCTCGGCACCTCCTCGTTCTGCTTCTGCGTCTCGTGCGCGTCGCGTGCTTCGATCATCTTCACCGAGCACAGCACCTCCACGCCGAGGAAGAAGAGCGGCACGCCGTACTTCGCGAGCAACACGAGGAGCCCGTTGCCGGTGATGAGACTCGCCACGTACTCCGCCGTCGCGCCGAACAGCAGCACATCGAGGCCGTAGACGCAGACGAGGCCGAAGAGAAACACGATGTACTCCATGACGCGGCTGCTGTGGACCGTGAGGAGATCGGGACTCTTCTGCTCGTGCTTCTGGATGGCCGCGGTCGCAGAGGCGGCCTTGCCTTCGGCGTCGAGCACATCGTGGCCCTTCGCGTTGATCACGTTCGCCCTGGCGATGAGCGCCTGACGGCTGCTCTCCTCGTGTGCGGCCGATCCCTTGGAGCCGGCATAGAGCGATGTGTTAGCGGCCATGCGCTCCTCCGTCCTCCGCGAAGTAGCGGATCGCCGCCGCCGTGGACTCGAAGCGGAGCGGTGTCGGCGTGAGCTTCGCGAGCGCGCCCATCGACCCGACACCGTTCACGATCGCAACGCGCGCGGTGGAGCGCATCGTGGGTGTCGTCTTGCTGGTCGCGTTATGCAGCCCGTCGGTAATGAGGATGATGGCCGTGGCGGCGTTCGTGAATTCGGACGGCTCGGCAAGCATGAGATCCCCGCGCTCGGCGGCTGCGGTCAGATCGGTTGCGGGCGCGTCGCCGGGCGCGTTCAGGATCGGCGTGATGGCCACGATGAACGCATCGATGCGCGCGTTCGCCGCCGCTTCCCACGTACGGCGGTTCGCCTCGTACTTCTTCCGTTCGATGTCCTCGCGCTTGCGATTGTTCGCGTTCACGAAGAGGTTGCCGCCGTTCGCTGCCGGCAACGCGGGCATTGGAGGCTCGGGCGGCGGCGGGACATAGCAGCGGATGAGCGGGTGGTCGGAATCTTCGCGGATGAGGCCGAAGCCAATCTCGCCGCCCGCAACACGCAGCCGGTCGAAGAGCGGCCCGAAGTCATCGACCGATGCAGCGATACGGGCCTCGTTGCGGGAGGCCGTCACGTCGTAGAGCACGGCGGCTCGGAATGGCAGGACCGCGACGGGCGGCGCTGCTGCCGCCTTCGGGTTCGGCCGCCGTGTTGTCGGCGGGGCGTTGAGCGCCACCGCCGCGACGATGAGCGCGGCACAGAGGGACATGAGTTTCATGAAGCTCCTGTACGTCTTTCAGACCCACCGGCCGGTCTCCGCATTCGGAGCCGCGGTGGATGTCACCGGGCCGGTTTCGGTCGTTCGATTCCAGCCCGGTGACTGTTCTAAGCGTACGGAGCGCCGATGCCGTGGACGCTCAGAGTGCCGAAGAGGTGCTACGCATTGAGCGCTCGCTGGATGTCGCGCAACGCCTCCGGCGATGGCCGGGCGTACCGCATCGTCATCGCGATCGTGGTGTGTCCCATCGCTTTCGAGATCACGCCGAGGTTGACGTTGCGCGAGATCAACCGGCTCGCGAAGGTGTGGCGAAGGTCGTGGATGCGGAAGCGGCGGGTGATGCCCGCGAGCTTCTTCACGAGGTTGAAGGTCCGATGCACGCGCGTCGGCGATAGCGGCCGACCCTCTTCATCCGTGAAGACGCACTCGCCCGCGAAGCCGCGTTCGCGGCACTCGCTGAGCGCGGCGTAGCACGCCTCCGACATCGGCACGGTCACGGGCAGCTTCGTCTTCTGCATGATGATGCTGACCCATCGCTGCTCGAAATCCACTGAGCGCCAGGACAGCCCGAGCAAGTCACCCTTCCGAAGCCCGGTCTCGATCGCGGCCGTGAAGAACGGTTTGAGGAACCGGAGACGCGCGAACGCATCAGCCGCGGCGTCGCCATCGGGCCGCACGCCGCCGCCGAAGCGCCGCGCCGTTGGATACCGCTCGCACGTACGCACCGGGCCGAGCGTGCGCCGCGTGCCGAGGTGCGCGCGGAATCGCGCGTCATCATCGAAGGCAGCGAAGAACCGGGCGCGCTCTTCATCGGTGAGTTCGAGCGCGAGCGGGTCAGGCTTCTTGCGCTTGAGCCGCTTCTTCAAGGGGAATTCTTCGAGCACGTCGAAGTCATCGACGGCGCGGTGGAGCAGGATGAGGAGCACGTTGACGTAGCCGTTCACCGTCGAGAGCGCGTAGCCGGCGCGCTTCAACTTCGTCTCGAACGCCTTGACTGCGGCCGTCGTGATCTCGTTGAGGCGCGTGGAGCCGAACACGGGAAGCAAGTGCTTCGTTGCTGTCCTGCGGTACTCGGTCGCGGTCTTCGCGCTCACCTGCGCCGCGATGTCGTCCATGTAGGCGGCAACGAACTCGCGGAACGTGAGCACGTGGCTCGGTCGCGATTCGCCTTTCAGCGCCCGCGCGCGAAACTCCGTCCACTGGTTGACCGCCTCTTCCCACGTCGCCGCTTCAACGGTCGCGCGGTGGCGCGACTCACCACCACCGCCGGGGAGATAGACCGAGAAGTACGCGAGGCCAGCCGCCTCGTCGTAGCGAAAGCCTTTGAGGTGCTGTCCGCGGGGGCGGTGCACGCCCCCGCGTTGCTTCACGCGCCCCACGCGATGCGTGGGGTTCTCATCGCTCGCGCGTCGAGTGCGGCTTTCACCTCGGCGCGGTCGTAGTAGATGCGCTTGAGCGAGAGCTGCATCTTCGGCCGGGGGAACCAGCCCGCTCGCTCCCAATGCGCGATGGTTTGGGATTGCACGCCGAGTTCGGCGGCGATCTCGATGCGCGAGATCAGGGTCGTGTGATCCATGCGTCGTTGTTACCTCCGACGCTAGGATCGCGCTCGACTCCGCGCCTCCGGCGCGAAGTGCCGAAGAGTTACCAGGCGCGCTACTAGGCGCGGACCGCGGGTTGAGAGTTTTCGCTGTCTGCGGGTGAGACGCGTAAGTTGTTGTGGCTTCGTGGGGTTGTGTTTGGTCGGGCAGGGGGGATTTGAACCCCCGACCACCTGAACCCCATTCAGGTACGCTACCAGGCTGCGCTACTGCCCGACTCGGATCGATCCTAACACGAACGGGTTTTCGGAATTCCGGCGCCTCACGGCAGCGACGTGGCCCAGAGGATCAGGTACTTGGTGATCTCGATGTTCTTCGCGGTGGGGGACACTTCGATCTCTTCGATCGATCGCGCGCTGGCCATCAGCTCGTCGCGGAGGGTCTCGAGCTCCTTGTCCCAGGCGCGCTGGATCTGGGCGATGTTCTCGAGGTAGTCGACTTCGCGGACGGTCGACGCGCCGTCGCTCACCGCCGCGGGGCGGCCGCTGGTAATGTTGTAGAGCGCCTGGCCCCAAGCCACGCCGACCTGCGGCGAGGTGTCGTCGAGCGATACGTCTTCGTTCGCGCGGTCCTCGCGCTCGGCGCGCTCTTTCAGCTGGAAGATGCGGCGGCGGAACGTGCTCTCGAGCCGCTCCGACTGATCGTTCAGCCGGCGCCGCGCCTCCTCGAAGCAGCGCTCGAGGAACGCTTCGCGCGACTCGTTCGCATTGGAGTACATCCCGAACGCCTGATTGGCGTAGATCCGCATCCGCTCCGTCTCTTCCACGAACTGCTTGAACGCCTCCTCCGATTGCGCCGCGCTCTGCACCAGCGCCTCGGGTGTGATCGAGATGTTCAAACGATGCGACGGATCGGGCACGGCGCGGATGTCGAGCGTCTCGGGATCGATCGTCGCCGCGCGGTCCCACAGTACTTTGCCGTCCGCCGGCTCGATCGGCGCGACGTACGTCCGCAGCACGCTGAGGTGCACGCCGCTGCGCGATTCGCTGTGCGTGACGACGCCCTCTGCGAGCAGGAACGGCCGATAGTCGCCCGCGCCGCCGTAGACGTAGAGCTGCTCGACCGATTCGCCGGCGAAGCGGACCGGAAGCCGTCCGCGGCCGGTGGTCACCGGGGCCGTTGCGTCGTCGCCGCGATCGATGACCAGTCCGTGCGCGACCGGCGCTGCATCGAGCACGCGACCCGGCACCGTCGACAGCGCGCGCACCACCGCTTCGCGCCGATCCGGCGGCAGCAGGAAGACGATGCAACCGCCGCCGCCTGCGCCGCAGACCTTGCCGCCCCATGCGCCGGCGTTCGTCGCGGCCTCGATCGCGGCGTCGATCTCCGGCGTCGAGATGCCGTCGATCAGCGCCTTGCGGTTCGTCCACTCTTTCGCCAGCGCGGCGCCCGCGGCCTCGAAGTTCGACGTCTCGAGCGCGTGCTCCATCTCGATCGCCGTCTCCGCGATGCGCGCGAGTCCGTCGGTGACCTTCTTCTTTTTCTCGACCTGCCGCTTGTACATCTCCCAGTTGTTCGTGCCGGAGAAGTGGGCGATGCCGGTGTAGTGCAGCAGGAAGCGGTCGGCCAGCTCGTGGATCGGGATGCCGATGTGGTGATGCGACGGCGCGCCCGGCTCGAGGTGCAGCGCGGCGAGGCCGCCGAACACCGGCGGGTAATAGTCCTGGATGCCGGCGGGGACGCCGAGGAGGCGCGTCTCGAGATCGCGCACGAGGTTGATCAGCTGTTCGCCTTCGACCGGCTTGCCGGCGAGCTCCGACAACGCGCGCACGAGCGTGATGGCGAGCGCCGACGAGCCGCCGAGGCCTGAGCCGCGCGGCGCGTCGGTGCGTGTGGTGATGTGGACGCCGGTGAGCTTGAAGTGCTCGATGGCGCGGAAGATCAGCGAGGCCTTCGGATCGGCGCCGAGCTCGTTGATCGAGCCGTAGCGCTGGCGATACTGCTGATCGGTGAGATGGATCGAGATCGAGCCGTCGCCGGTCTCGACAACTTCCGACTCGGCGTAGAACGAGATCGCGACGTTGACCGTGCGCGATCCGGGGTGAAACAGGTAAAGAGGCCAGAGGTCGAGAGTGCCTCCGGCGAGATCGGCGCGCACCGGCGCCCGGACGATCACCTTTTTCATGTGGGCAATCCGTCGCCTGCTAGAAGAGTGCCCGCCGTTTCGGCGCCGAGGCCTGCGCCAGCTGATTCGGCTCGGTGGCGAGCCGCGGCGTGAGGCGGGCGACGTTTCCGCGGAACTCCTGCAGGGCGGCGCCGTGCAGAGGATCGGGAGTGATGGAGCGGAGTTTCAGAGGATCGAGCCACGCGCCACCATCGTTCACACGGTAGTCGAGATGCGGACCGGTGGCCAGTCCGGTCATGCCGACATAGCCGATGACCTGGCCCTGCGCCACCTTCGTGCCTCGCCTGATGCCTTTGGCGAAGCGCGAGAGGTGCAGGTACATCGTCTCGATGCGCGACGTGTGGCGGACGCGGATGAAGTTTCCTTCGCCGCGGTTGTATGTCGCCTCGACGACCGTGCCGTCGGCGGTCGTCATCACCGGCGTGCCGACCGGCGCTCCGTAATCGACGCCGTGATGCGGCCGGAAGATGTGCAGCAGCGGGTGGAAGCGGTGGTTCGAGAATGACGACGTCACGCGCGTGAACGCGAGCGGCGCGCGGAGGAACTGCTTGCGGAGCGGCGTGCCGTTCGCGGCGTAGTAGCCGGCGTGATCGCCCGACTCGCAGCGGAACGCTTCGTACGTATCGCCGTCGTGATTGAAGCGCGCCGCGATGATCGGGCCGTAGCCGATCGCATCGCTGCCGGCGTAACGCTTCTTCACGACGACGCTGAACGAATCGCCTTTTTTCAGAGCGAAGAAATCGATGTCCCACTGGAAGACGTCGATGAGCTGCGACACGAGCTGCGGTGTCTCGCCGGCATTGCGCAGCGCCTCGTAGAGCGAGCTGTCGATCTGCGCGGAGATCTTCGTTTCGATCTCGCGGATCTGCGCCTCGCGCTTGGTGACGTCGAAATGATCGCCGTTCCGCAGCGCGTCGACTTCGCCCCAGCCGAGGATCTTCAGTTCGATGCTGTCCGGTTTGCCGTTCGTGTCGTAGTGGAAGCGGACGAGGTTTCCGGGACGGAGACGGCGGACGTCGACGCTCTTCGCGAACTCGTTGGTGAGCGTGGCGCTTTCGGCACGCGAGAGGCCGCCGCTGAGCAGCACCGCGTCGAGCGTGTCGTCTTCTTCGATCGGGAGGACCACCGAGTGGTCGGGGAGCTGCGCGGTGGACGTCGTGGCCACCAGCTCCGCATAACTGACTGCGGGCGCGGGGCTCGGCGCGGTCGTCGACGGAAGCGCGGCCGGATCGTGCAGGCTGACGGTGGCGAGGAGGAGGGGAATGGCCAGCGGAACGACAATCGCGAGAAACGCGGGCTGCCGCCGTAACACCCCACCCAGACGTTCGCCGATGGCGAGCAGGTTACTCATCGGTACTTTTATTCAAACCGGGGACGAACTTCGGAGGACGATGGTATCAAAAGAAGTAGTTGGTAGTTAGTCGGGGGTCTCCAGACCAACTACTTCCGACCATCTACTTCTTCACGGCTCCATCGAAAGTGTCTGCACCTGCGTCGGCGTCAGCTTCTCGTCGCTCGACTCCGACTTGCGATAGGTCACCGGAATCGAGAACGTCGTCGCCGGGACGACCGTCTGGCGGATCGACGTGATGAGCATCTCGCGCGTCTGCGTGCGAGTGCGGCTGTAGGCACCTTCCTTCGCCAGCGTGCTGCTCGACGCGCCGCGCGCGTCGGTGGTGACGGTCTGCGATATCTCGCGCAGCGGGAAGCCTTTGATCTTCGTCGTCTCGATGTCGATGATCTCGTCGAGCTTCGGGTTGCCGGTGCGGATCCCGTTGTTCGCCAGGAACGCTTCGCCGATGTCGCCGAACATCACGGTCGTCCACTTGTCGACCGTGGTGTGGACGTTCTGCCTGAGGACGATCGTTCCCATCATCAAGGTGATGTCGTACGTCAGCGTGAGGCGGTAGTGATCGGTGGGGACGCCAGCGATCACCGGGTGGTCATCGAGCTTGTTCGCGGCGGAGCTGAGGTTGTCGATGGTGAGGTTATTCGCCCCCACCGATGCCGCGACGCTCCCCGCGTTCACCTCGGCGTAGATCTTCTTCATCGGATCGACGAAGGCCAGCGTGCGCGAGCCGTTCGTGGAGATCACGTAGACGCCGGGGGTGTAGGCGTTACCCGAGAGGACATCGACGCGGGAGCGGTCGCCGTCGATGACGGCGCGTCCGGAGTATTGCGTCGGAGGCTGGCTGCCGTCCGAGCGGGACATCTGCTGGAATTCGTATTGAATGGCAGCGCCTGCCGTGTGGCAGATGAAGAGCAACCCGACCACCAACCCACTCTTCCTGATCATAAATAACTCCTGGATGTCGCCTGAGTATACCCGAGAAATTTTCGCCGGGCGGCGGCACGTTGGGTGGCCCATGTCTACAACGAGATTCTTCGTCGCGGCGCTCTGTGCCGTGGCCATCGCGGCCCCCCTTTCCGCCGCGCGCAAAACCGATCCCAATTCGCTCGAGGAAGTGATCAGGAAGGTCCAGCAGGCGCAGAAGAGCACCAAGACCCTGCAGGCCGATTTCCGCCAGGAAAAAGAGCTCGCCCTCCTCTCGAAGCCGGAGGTCTCCACCGGCACCTTCACCTTCTCCCGTCCCAGCAACGTGCTGTGGGTCTACGACGCTCCGAAGCGGGTGCAGATGCTGATCGCGAACGGGATGATGACGACGTACTACCCCGACCTGCGCAAGGCCGAACAGATCGACGTGCGGCGCTTCCAGGACCGCATCTTCAAATACATGGGCGCCAGCGGCGCGATCGATGAGCTGAGCCAGTACTTCGACTTCACGTTCGTCGACAACGCGGCCAGCCCGGCGTACACGCTCGACCTCAACCCGAAGAACCGTGTCGTGGCCAAGCGGGTGAAGCACATCAAGCTGGCCATCGACAAGAAGACGTACCTGACGACGAAAGTCGAGTACACCGAGGGGGATGGGGACGTCACGCGGTACGAGTTCACCAACCTGAAGATCAATCAGCCGGTGGCGCAGAGCCGCTTCACGCTGCAGCTTCCGCCGACTGTCCGTGTCGAGCAGATGAAGTTGCAGTAAGTGTTCGAGCTGCTGCATAGCGATGGCGCCGCGCGACGCGGCGTCATCACCACGCGCCACGGGACGATCCAGACGCCGGTCTTCATGCCGGTCGGGACGCTCGCTTCCGTCAAGTCGCTCACCACCGAACAGCTGAAGGCGCTCGGTCCCGAGATCATCCTCAACAACACCTACCACCTGATGCTGCGGCCGGGCATCGACCTGCTCGAACAGCTCGGCGGCGTGCATCGCTTCATGAACTGGGACCGCGCGGTGCTTTCCGATTCGGGCGGCTTCCAGGTCTTCTCGCTCTCCTCGATCCGCAAGGTGCGCGAGGAGGGGGTCGAGTTCCGCAGCCACATCGACGGCAGCGCGTACTTCCTCTCGCCGGAGCGGTCGATCGAGATCCAGTCGCGGATGGGCGTCGACATCGCCATGGCTTTCGACGAATGTCCGCCGTACGGACTCGGGCATGCCGAGGTCGAGAAATCGATGGAGCTGACGCACCGGTGGGCGGAGCGCTCGCTGCGCGCGCGTCGAGAAAACGGCCCGGCGCTCTTCGGCATCGCGCAGGGAGGCGTCCATCACGACCTGCGGAAGCGGAGCGTCGAGACGATCGCGGCGATGCCGTTCGACGGCTTCGCCATCGGCGGCGTCGCGGTCGGCGAATCGAAAGAGGAGATGCTCGACATCATGCGCTACACCGCGCCGCTGCTGCCGGGCGACAAGCCGCGCTACCTGATGGGCGTCGGCACGCCGGACGATCTGCTCGACGGCGTCGAGGCGGGCATCGACATGTTCGACTGCGTGATGCCGACGCGGAACGCGCGCAACGGCTCGCTTTTCACCAGCTTCGGCAAGGTGGCGATCAAGAACGCGAAGTTCGCCGCCGACCAGCGGCCGCTCGATCCGAACTGCTCGTGCCTGACCTGCACGACGGTTTCACGCGCCTACCTGCGACACCTCTACGTCAACGACGAGATCGCCGCCATGGTCTACAACACGATCCATAACGTCTCGTTCTACCTTGACTTGATGAGGGGTATCCGGCAAGCTATCGCGTCCAATTCTTACGGGTCTTTCCGCGATGCGGTACGCGCGCGGATGGCGAGCGGGGAAGGCGACGCAGCGTAAGACCGTCATCGCGCCGCCCAAATTCGAAAATTTAAAAAGTAAATCATGCATACGATTGCTCTGCTCCAGGCCGGCAACAGCACGGTCGCCTTCCTTTTCAACGTCCTGCCGATTGCGGCCATCGGACTCGTTTTTTACTTCCTCGTCATCGCGCCGGCGAACAAGCAGCGGCGCCAGCAGCAGGAGATGATGAGCTCGCTGAAAAAGGGCGATCGCGTCCTCACCACCGGCGGGATTTACGGAACGATTCAGGGTGTTGAGGCCGACGTCGTCTACCTGAAGATTGCCGAGAATGTAAAAGTCAAAGTCGCGCGTTCTGCCGTTTCCGGTGTGATCAACACCGGCGAGGCCGAATAGCCGCGGCGTTGTTTTTCCGGAGGAACTCTTGAACAGAAACGTGATTTGGAAGGTCGTGTTGATCCTCGGAGTGCTGGTGGCGTTCATCGTCGCCGTCATCCCGACGTCCAACAACCCCGAGCCGATCAAGCGCGGCCTCGACCTCAAGGGCGGCACGCATCTCGTCATGCGCGTCAACGTCGGCGACGCCGTCCGGCTCGAGACCGACCAGGCCGCCGAGACGCTGAAGACCCAGGCCCAGAAGCTGAACCTCCCCACCGTCACGACGCGCCGCGTCAACGACGCCAGCTTCCTGGCCACCGTGCCGCAGGGAGTCAGCACCGCCGACTACGAGCGCCTGGCCAAGGATTACCTCGGCGCGTGGGACATGACCCGCACGCCCGAAGGCGCCATGCTGTTCAAGATGAAGACGGCGTCGCAGACCTCGATCGAGCGCGACACCATCGATCACGCCGTCGAGACGATCCGCAACCGCGTCGACGCGCTCGGCGTCACCGAGCCGATCATCGCCCCGGAAAGCGGCAACCGCATCGTCATCCAGCTTCCCGGCGTCGACGATCCGGCCCGCGTGAAGGACATCATCAAGACCACCGCCGTTCTCCAGTTCCGCCTCGTCGAGGGCTCGCCCGGCGCTGATGCCGCGAGCACCCTGGCCACCGTTCCGGAGAACATGAAGAACGACGTCGACATCCTCCAGGGCACCCGCGAGGATGAGCTCGGACGTCCGGTCGGCGTCGAGTACTACGCCATCCGCAAGAACGTGCCGGTCACCGGCACGGACCTCAAGAACGCTCGCGTGCAGAAGGGGCAGCTTGGCCAGCCGAACGTCGGCATGTCGTTCACGCCCGACGGCGCGCGGAAGTTCGGCGCGCTCACCGGCGCGAACGTCGGCCGCCGCCTGGCCATCGTCCTCGACAACAAGGTCATGTCGGCGCCGAACATCAAGTCGAAGATCGAAGACTCCGGCGTGATCGAAGGACAGTTCACGCAGGCCCAGGCCTCCGATCTCGCCCTCGTGCTGCGCAGCGGCTCGCTGCCGGCCTCCCTCACGACGCTGGAGGAGCGCACCGTCGGTCCGTCGCTCGGACGCGACTCGATCCGTCAGGGCGTGCTCGCATCGCTCATCGGCTTCATCGCCCTCATCGCCGCCGTGCTGCTCTACTACCACGGCGCCGGCATCAACGCCGTCCTCGCCCTCCTGCTGAACCTCATCATCCTTCTCGGCATGATGGCGTACTTCAAGGCGACGCTGACGCTGCCCGGCATCGCCGGCATCATCCTCACCCTCGGCATGGCCATCGACTCGAACGTCCTCGTGTTCGAGCGCATCCGCGAGGAGCTGCGCGAAGGGAAGACCGTGCGCGCGGCGATCGAACAAGGCTTCTCCCGTGCCTTCGGCACCATCATCGATACGCACATGACGACGATCATCTCGGCGCTCTTTCTCTTCCAGTTCGGAACGGGCCCGATCAAGGGATTCGCCGTCACGCTGCTCATCGGTCTCTTCGCGTCGGTGTTCACCGCGTTCTTCGTCTCGCGCGTGATCTTCGACGTCGTTTACAAGCCGGAAGACCGGCCGAGCACGATCAGCATCTAGGAGACAACCATGCAGATCTTCGTCGACACCAAATACGATTTCATCAAATGGCGCTTTGCCGCCGTTGCCTTCTCGCTGGTCTGGATCCTGATCGGTGCGGCGTTCTACTTCCGCAACGGCATCAACTGGGGCATCGACTTCGCCGGTGGCGCGAACATCGTCCTGCGTTTCAAGGACGCCGTTCCGATGGACAAGCTGCGCGCCGACCTGACCGATGCGTCGATCCAGCAGTACGGCAAGCCGGAAGAGCGCTCCGTGCTGATCCGTCAGCCGCAGCTCGGCCGCGAAGGCGACTACGCCGGCCAGACGGTGGCCAAGCTGCTCAAGGACCTCAATCCGGAGTCCGCCGATCCGAACAAGATCGACATCAACTATCACGGCCGCGACCGCATCTCCGACCTCCTCTTCAGCACCGATCCCGATCGCAAAGGGACGAACGAAGCGGCGAAGAAGTATTACTTCGACATGGCGCAGAACATCATCAACAAGCGCTCCGAGGTCGGCCTCTTCACCAACATGAGCCAGGTCACGTCCGTGCCGGGTGTGACCGCGGCCGACGCGAGCGTGCTCAATCAGCGCACGTTCCTCGGCGCGTTCACGCTGCTCAACCAGGAAACGGTCGGACCGCAGGTCGGCCGCGAGCTGCAGATGAAGGCCGTATGGGCCGTCGTCCTCTCGACGCTGGCGATGGGTGCGTACCTCTGGCTGCGCTTCGACATCATGTTCGGCTTCGCCGCCATCGTCTGCATCGTGCACGACGTGCTGGTGTCGCTCGCCTTCCTCGGCATGATCCACGGCGAGTTCTCGCTGAACATCGTCGCCGCGCTGCTGCTGATCGTCGGTTACTCGATCAACGACACGGTCGTGACGTATGACCGCGTCCGCGAGAACCGCCGCAAGCTGAAGCAGCGGATGACGCTCGAGGAACAGCTCAACCTGGCCATGAACCAGACGCTGTCACGAACGATCCTGACCTCGGGATCGGTCGTCATCGTCCTCATCGCCCTGATCATCTTCGGCGGCAAGGTCATCCACGAGTTCGCCTGGATCCTCCTGATCGGCGTCCTCGCCGGTACGTACTCGACCGTCACGATCGTCCCCGCGGTGGCCATCGCCTGGAACAACCTGACGGGACGCAAACACGACATCTCCGGCCCCACCCGCAGCGCCCGCATCGAAGAGCCGCGCAGCGAAACGCGCGAGCCGCGGAAGCGCAAAGCGGTGTAGCGCTCGAACAAAACGCGCTGTTCTTCTTCGGGCGACCTTCGGGTCGCCCGACTCATTTTTGCCGTAGCGGCCGTCACACACCGCTGTTCGTCCCCGCGCCGGGGCCACGTTTTTGCTTTTGGTAGACTCCGCCGCCATGAGCGATAGCGATACGTTGCGCGAAGAGGCACTCGAGTACCACCAGGGGGAGCGTCCCGGGAAGATCGAAGTCGTCCCCACCAAACCGACCGCCACGCAGCGCGACCTCTCGCTCGCGTACACGCCCGGCGTGGCCAAGCCGTGCCTCGAGATCGCGCGCGATCCGGGAGCGGTCTACAAGTACACGAACAAAGGCAACCTCGTCGCCGTCATCTCCAACGGCACCGCGGTCCTCGGCCTCGGCAACATCGGCCCCGCCGCCGGCAAGCCGGTGATGGAAGGGAAAGCCGTCCTCTTCAAGCGCTTCGCCGACATCGACGTCTTCGACCTCGAGATCGCCACGCGCGACACGGAGCTCTTCATCAACGCCGTGAAAGCGCTCGAGCCGACGTTCGGCGGCATCAACCTCGAGGACATCGCCGCCCCTGAATGCTTCGAGATTGAAGAGCGCCTGAAGAAGGAGATGAACATCCCCGTCTTCCACGACGACCAGCACGGCACCGCGATCATCTCCGCCGCCGCGCTGAAGAACGCGCTGGAAGTGGCGGGCAAGGACATCGCGAAGGTGAAAGTCGTGATCTCCGGCGCCGGCGCCGCCGCGATGGCCTGCCTGCGGCTCTACATCAAGATGGGACTGACGAAAGAGAACGTCATCCTCACGGACAGCAAGGGCGTGATTTACAAAGGCCGCACGATCGACATGACGTCGTACAAGGAGGAGTTCGCGGCCGACACGCCGAAGCGGACGCTGACCGAGGCGCTGCAAGATGCGGACGTGTTCGTCGGACTCTCCGTCGGCGGCATCGTCAACGGCGACATGATCAAAGGGATGGCGCCCGATCCGATCGTCTTCGCCATGGCCAATCCCGATCCCGAGATCCCGTACGACGACGCGGTCGCGGCGCGTCCCGACGTCATCATGGCCACCGGCCGCAGCGACTTCCCGAACCAGGTCAACAACGTCCTCGGATTTCCGTTCATCTTCCGCGGCGCGCTCGACTGCCGCGCCACGACGATCAACGATGAGATGAAGCTCGCCGCCTCGGAAGCGCTCGCGCACCTGGCGAAGGAAGACGTCCCCGACTCCGTGCTCCGCGCGTACGGCAACGACCGTTTCTCGTTCGGACGCGAGTACCTGATCCCGAAACCGTTCGACTATCGCGTGCTGCTCAACGTGCCGGTCGCCGTGGCGAAAGCGGCGGCGGACACGGGAGTCGCGCAGCAGCCGATCCAGGATTACGACGCCTACCGCCGCCGTCTCGAAGCGCTCCTCGGGCGCTCGCGCGGCGTGATGCACCTGATCTTCGACCGCGCCAAGCGTGATCCGAAGCGGATCGTGTTCCCCGAGGGCGATCAGGAAAAGATCATCCGCGCGGCGAAGATCCTGATCGATGAAGGATTGGCGCATCCGATCCTCCTCGTGCGCCAGGAAGAGATCGCGCCGCTGCTGAAGAAGTACCACATCGATCCGTCGCAGCTCACGATCATCGACATCGCCGCGTCGCCCGATTACGACCGCTACGCGGCACGCTTCGCGGAGCTGCGGCGCCGCGACGGCATCACCATCGCCGACGCGAAACGGATCCTGAACAGCCGCAACTACTTCGCGATGATGATGCTCGACCAGGGCGAAGCCGACGGCGTCATCTCCGGGTTGCGCGCGTACTACCCGGCGACGGTGAAGCCGGCGCTGCAGATCCTGAAGACCCTGCCCGGCGTCCGCTGGGTCTCCGGCGCGTATCTGCTGATGTTCAAGGGCGGACGGATGCTCGTGCTCGCCGACACGACGGTGAACATCAACCCGACCGCCGAGCAGCTCGTCGAGATCGCGGAGCAGACGGCCGAGACGGCACGCCGCTTCAACATCGAGCCGCGCATCGCCATGCTGTCGTTCTCGAACTTCGGCTCGACGAAAGACCCGGCGACCGAAAAAGTGCGCGAGGCGACGCGGCTGCTGAAGGAGCGCCGTCCCGACCTCATCGTCGAAGGCGAGATGCAGGCCGACACTGCCGTCGTTCCGGACATCACGAAGGGCGACTATCCGTGGAGCACGATTCAGGGCGACGCGAATGTGCTCGTGTTTCCGAACCTCGATGCCGCGAACGCCGCGTATAAGCTGCTGTGGCGCCTCGCGGGGGCGGAGGTGATCGGGCCGATCCTGCAGGGACTGGCCAAGCCGGTGCACGTGCTGCAGCGCGGCGTCGACGTGAACGACATCGTGAACATGGCGGCGATGGCGGTGCTCGATGCGCAGGAGAGGGCGCGGACAAGCTGAGAGCGGACAAGCTGAGAGCGGACAAGCTGAGAGCTTGTCCTACACCTTCGGCGGGACGCACGAGCGCACCAGTGCCGACAGCGTCCCGATGTCGAACGGCTTCGGCAGGAACGCGCAGATCCCTTTGTCCACCGCGGTTGCGATCTCGGGATCGCGATTCGCGCTGATGAGGATCACCGGGATGCGCATCAGGTCGGGTTCGCGCTGCCGTTCGGCGAGCACGTCCCAGCCTGAAAGGATCGGCATCATCAGGTCGAGCACGACGACGTCGGGATGTTCGGCGCGCATGAGGTCGAGCGCGTCGCGGCCGTTCGGCGCTTCGAGAAACTCGTAGCCGTCCCGCTTGAGCGCGGCGACGATCATCCGCCGGATGTTGCTGTCGTCGTCGACGACCAGCACCCGGCTCAACCCGGTCGATTGCACTGCGTCAGCGGTTGCACTCACAACGATTCGCGGCCTGCTCTCACCCGGGAATTATGCCGTAATGCGGCTCGTATTCGACCTCGCAATAAAATGAAGATTGCGGTAGCGATGTCGGGCGGGGTCGATTCTTCGACTGCCGCGTACCTCCTCAAGTCGCAGGGCCATGAGGTCGTCGGACTCTCGATGCAGATGTACGACAACCTCGCGCACGCTGATTCGACCTACGGCGGATGCTGCACGATCGACGATCTCGCGGACGCCCGCCGTGTCGCCTGGAAGCTCGAGATCCCGCACTTCACGCTGAACCTCGAGTCGGGCTTTCACGAGAAAGTCGTCGCGCCGTTCGTGCAGAGCTACCTCACCGGCACGACGCCGAGCCCGTGCGTGCTCTGCAACACGCACGTGAAGTTCGACCTGTTCCACCGAAAGGCCCAGGCCATCGGCGCCGACCGCATCGCCACCGGCCACTACGCGCGCATCACGCGCGACGGCGGCGGACGCTTCGAGCTGCGCAAGGCGATCGACCTGGCGAAGGACCAGTCGTACTTCCTCTTCGAGCTGTCGCAGGAGCAGTTGTCCGAGGCGCTGTTCCCGCTCGGCGAGCTGACGAAGCCGGAGGTGCGGGCGATCGCGGAGGAGGGTGGGCTCTCCGTCGCGCGCAAGAAGGAGTCATACGAGATCTGTTTCGTGCCGCAGAAGGATGGCTACGCCTCGATCGTCGAGCGCGAGGCCGGCATCACGCCGGGCGAAGGAGCGGGCGAGATCGTCGACGTCGACGGCAACGTCGTCGGCCAGCACGACGGCTACTACCACTTCACGATCGGCCAGCGCCGCGGCATCGACATCGGCGGGACCGCGGAGCGGATGTACGTCGTCGACGTGAACCCGTTCACGAAGCGGGTGACGATCGGCCCGGCCTCGGCGCTGCAGAAGCAGGAGCTGATCGCCGAGCGCGTGCACTGGATCGGTGAGCGGCCCGCGGGACCGGTCGAGGTGCAGGCGCGCGTCCGCTCGCGCATGGCCGACGTCGCCGCGACGATCACGTCGCTGGATGGTGATCGCGCGCGCGTCGTGTTCGCGCACAAGCTGCGCGCCATCGCGCCGGGGCAGGCGGTCGTTTTCTATCACGACGATCTGTGTCTTGGCGGCGGGTGGATCACGCGCTGAGCGCGATACGCTACGCGGCGTGCTGCACGAATCCGACCGCCGCGCGCGCCGCGTTGCGCTGAACGTCTCCGGCGCCGCGCTGCTGCTCGCGGCGGCGAAAGCCGCGGTCGGATTCGCCGCCGGCTCGATCGCCGTCCTCTCCTCCGCGCTCGACTCCGCCGGCGACGTCCTCGCCTCCTTCGCGAACTTCCTCTTCCTCACCGTCGCCGCGAAGCCACCGGACGAGGAGCATCAGTTCGGGCACGGCAAGGCGGAGCATCTCGCCGCGCTGCTGCAGGGCGTCATCATCCTCAGCGGCGGCATTCTCCTCGGCGTCAAGGCGCTCGACCGCATCCGTAAACCGCGGCCGGTCGAGTCGTCGTTCGTCGCCATCGCCACGATGCTCGCCTCGATCGCCGCGACGATCCTCGTCACCGCGTATCTCAAGCGCAACGCCACGCGCTCCGAAAGCTCCGCGCTCGCCGGCGACGCGCTGCACTACACGTCCGACATCGTCTCGAACGGCGCGACGATCATCGCGCTGATCATCGTCCGCATCACCGGCAACCCGCTGTTCGATTCGCTGCTCGGCGTTTCCGTCGCTTGCTGGGTCGGCTGGAACGCCGTCTACCTGATCTGGAACGCCGGCGGCGATCTGATGGATCCCGCGCTGCCCGAAGAAGAGATCGGCCGGATCGTCGCGGCGATCGAGCGCGCGCATCCGACGGTCATCGGCTATCGCGAGCTGCGCACGCGCCGCGCGGCCGGAGTGCGCTTCGTCGACTTCGAGCTCTGCATCGACCGCGGCGTTTCCTTCGAGCAGGCGCACGAGGTGACGGAGCTGGTGAAGGCGCGCATTCAGGAAGTCTTTCCGCGCGTCGTCGTCACGGTGCATGCGGAGCCGGTGGAATCCACTCGGCCGGATCGCTCAGCGTGAGGTCGGGCCGCGCCGTCGCGTTCACGACCTTCGCGTCGATCACGCACGCGCGCCACTGCTTGCGCACCGCGGGCGAGACGAGCGTGAACAGGTCGACCGGCTCGTCCGAGAGCACGAGATAGCGGTACGCGCCGTCGCCGTAGCTGGAGAAGAACGCGATCAGCGACACGCCCTTCGTCTTCGCCACCGCCTCGTGCAGCGCTTTGATCGCCGTGTCGTATTGCTCGAACATCGGCGGCTTCGCCTGCTCGACGTACAACCGCGCGAACTTCGGCGCGTGCCCGTCGGCGAGAATCGTCGTGTCGTTGTCGACTTCCCAGATCTCGTTGTGATGCTGCAGCAGCGACTTGTGCGCGTCGTCGGAGATCGGCGCGGTCTTCGCGCTCAGCTCCTTCTTCTGTTCATCCGAGAGCGGCGACGCTTTCTCGAAATCAGAAAGCGACGTCCGCGCGCGGAGGCTGTACAGCGTGCCGTCCGCCGTGCTGAACATGATCACGCGCGGCTGGTCGAGCTTGTGCGTCTCGTAGAACGCCTTGCGCGCGGCGGCGTCGCGGCGGTCCGCATCCTCCAGCGCGGCGCGGTCGCGCGGCGTGTCGATGTGGACGGCGAAATACTTCGGCAGCGCGACGACGGCGAGAGCGAAAAACAGATTCAGCATGCCGTTGGGACGCGGCGTTGCGCGCCGAGGTTTCAGAACAGCTTGTGGCCGGCGACGCGCGCCTCGTGATCGAGCAGCCAGCGCTTCGCCGGCAGCCCGCCGCCGAAGCCGGTGAGCGTCCCGTTCGAGCCGATCACGCGATGACACGGGACGACGATCGGGATCGGGTTCGCGCCGTTCGCTGCGCCGACCGCGCGCACAGCGTCGGGGCGGCCGATCGTCCGCGCGACCTGGCCATACGTCGTCGTCTCGCCGTACGGGATCTGCCGCAACGCCGTCCAGACGGCGAGCTGGAACTCCGTCCCGTGCGGCGCCAGCGGGAAATCGAACGCGCGCCGCTTGCCGGCAAAGTACGACCGCAGTTGCACGCTCGCGTACTTCAGCGCCGCATCGTCGCGCGTCCAGTCGTCGTGCGGCTCCGCCGGCGCGAAGTGGATCTCGTGGACCGCGTCCGCGTCGCCCGCGACGAGGATCTCGCCGATCGGTGTGTCGACGAATGTGTAGTTCATGAGCTTCTCCAGAGCAGGATCGCGGCGTACGCGCGCCACGGGCGCCACGCCTCCGCGTGCGCGGTGTCTCCGCCCATCGCCTTCCGCAAAACCAGATCGCCTTCCGGAAACGCGTCCGGATCGCCGCTGCGCATCGCGATGTAGCTGCGCGTCCACGGACCGACGCCTTTCGGCGCCGCGTCGTTGCGCGCCACCGCCCGAATCGTCTCCGCTCTCGACGCCGGCATCCCTTCGATCTTCGCTTCGCGCAACACCGCGGCGGATGGAAACACGTGCGTGAGCGCCGGATCATCCGTCTCGATCGCGATGCCGTGATTCGCCGCGATGCGCGACATGAGCGTCGTCGCCGCGGCCACGCTCACCTGCTGTCCGACGACCGCGCGCACCGCCAGCTCGAACGAGTCCCACGCGCCCGGCACGCGCGCGCCGGGCCACCTGCGCACGAGCGGACGCAGCATGCGGTCGCGCGACAGATCTTCGGCGATCGTGTCGGGATCGGCGAAGACGTCGAACAGCCGCCGCACGCGATCGACGATCGGCTTCAGCGTGTGCGTGAACGCGCGCGGCACCGCGAGCAGCAGCACGCCGTCGCTGTTGTGCACGCGGATCACGCCGTGCACGCCGCCGAACGAGATCGTGCGGCGGTACTCGTCGCCGTCGACGACTTCGACCCCGCGGATCGCGCGCGGCTTCAGGAACGCGAGCAGGCCGGCGTAATCGAACGGTTTGCGATACGGCAGCTTGACGACGATGTCGCCGTCATCCGCGACCCGGCCGCGCCGCATGTCGCGCGGCGCCATGCGATACGCGCGCTTCATCGCCGTGTTGAAGCGCCGCACGGAGCCGAAGCCGGCGGCGAACGCGACGTCGGTGATCGGCAGCGACGTGTCGGTCAGCAGCGTCCGCGCGAAGTGGATTCGCCGCGACTGCGCCACCGCGACCGGCGACGCGCCGAGGTGCTCTTCGAACAGGCGCCGCATGTGCCGCGACGTGACGCCGAGCCGTTCCGCGAGCGCGTCGACGTTGCCGTCGTCCAGCGCCCCTTCACCGATCAGCCGCAGCGCGCGCGACACCGTCGTCGACGTCCCGTTCCACGCCGACGTCCACGGCGCGACCTCCGGCCGGCAGCGCAGGCACGGCCTGAAACCCGCCGCTTCGGCAGCAGCCGCCGACGCGTAAATGCGAATGTGCTTCCGCAACGGCCGCTTCGCCGGACAGATCGGCCGGCAGTAAATGCGCGTCGAGGTCACCGCGATGAACAGCCGCCCATCGAACCGCGGATCGCGACTCCGCATCGCGTCGTAAAGGCGTTCGTGATCGAGCTCCACGCCCGAAGTATGGGTCAGATCCGACGCGGCGACTAGCCGTTTTCGGACGTGGAACTTACTCCACCGTCACGCTCTTCGCCAGATTCCGCGGCTGATCCACATCCTTCCCCAGCCGCAGCGCGATGTAGTACGCGAGCAGTTGCGTCGGGACGACCGACAGGATCGGCTGCAGCGGCTCGGGCGCCCAGGGGATCTCGATCACATCATCCGCTAGCTTCTTGATCTCCTCGTCGCCTTCGTCGCAGATCACGATCAGCTTGCCGTCGCGGGCCTTCACTTCCTGCAGGTTCGAGACGACTTTGTCGTAGACCGGCGTGTGCGTCGCGATCGCGACGACCGGCATGTTCTCGTCGATCAGCGCGATCGGTCCGTGCTTCATCTCGCCCGCCGGATACCCCTCGGCGTGGATGTACGAGATCTCCTTCAGCTTGAGCGCGCCTTCCAGCGCGATCGGGTAATGCACGCCGCGGCCGAGGAACAGGAAATCGTGCGACTTCGAATACTTGTGCGCCAGCTCCTCGATGTGCTTCTCCTGGTGCTTCAGCAGGTGCTCGATCTTGTGCGGGATCACGCGCATCTCGTGCATCGCGTAGCGGCGGTCGTCGACATCATCGCCGCGCAGCTGGCGGATGTAGAGCGACAATAGGTAGAACGCCGTCAGCTGCGTCGTGAACGCCTTCGTCGACGCGACGCCGATCTCCGGTCCCGCGTTCGTGTAGATCACGCCGTCCGACATGCGCGTCGCCGCGGCGCCGATCACATTGCAGATCGTGAACAGCTTGCCGCCGTGCGACTTCGCCTCCTGCATGCCGGCGATCGTGTCCGCCGTCTCGCCCGACTGCGTCACGCCGATCACCAGCGTCGTCTCGTCGACGATCGGATTGCGGTAGCGGTACTCCGAGCCGTAATCGACCTCGATCGGGATGCGCGCCGCGTCCTCCAGCAGGAACTTGCCGATCAGCCCCGCGTGCCATGACGTGCCGCAGGCGATGACCTGGACCTTCCGGATCTTCGACCAGTCGTCCGGCGTCAGCTGCAGGTCGTTGAAGAAGATCTCGCCCGACTCCTCGAACATGCGGCCGTTGAACGTGTCGCGCACGGCACGCGGCTGCTCGTGGATCTCCTTCAGCATGTAGTGGCGGTAGCCTTCCTTCTCCGCCATCACCGCGTCCCACATGATCTTCTTCGGCGGGCGCGTGACGTCCTTGTCGTTCTGATCAAACACGCGGACGTTCTGCTGGTCGGCGACGGCGTACTCGCCGTCCTCGAGATAGATGATGTTGCGCGTGTAGGCGAGGAGCGGCGCGACGTCGGAGGCGATGATGTTCTCGTTCTCGCCGAGGCCGACGACGAGCGGCGGTCCGTGCTTCGCGGCGACGATCGTGCCCGGCTCGCTGCCGTCGATCATCACCAGCGCGTAGTGGCCTTCGAGCTCCTTGAGCGTCTGCTTCGCCGCCTCGACGAACTTCGTGCCGCTCTTCATCTTCTCTTCGATGAGGTGCGCCACGACTTCGGTGTCCGTCTCGGTCTTGAACTCGTGTCCCGCCTTCTGCAGTTTCTGCTTGAGCGGGAGGAAGTTCTCGATGATGCCGTTGTGAATCACGACGACCTGGCCGGTGCAGTCGCGATGCGGGTGAGCGTTGTTTTCGTTGGGCTTGCCGTGCGTGGCCCAGCGCGTGTGGCCCATGCCGAACGAGCCATGGATCTGCTTCTCGCCGAGCTTCGCCTCGAGGTTCGAAAGTTTCCCCTCGGCGCGCACCACTTCGACGCCGCTGCCGTTGATCACGGCGATGCCCGCGCTGTCGTAGCCGCGGTACTCCAGCTTCTTCAAACCGCCGATGAGGACCGGCACCACATCACGTGAGCCGACGTATCCGATGATTCCGCACATGTTGTCTCCATTACAATCGCCGCCGTGAAACGGCTCTGCGCGCTCGTCGCTCTCGCTCTGATGCTCGCATGTGGCAAACGGGGCGATCCAAAACCGCCCGTGCCGATGATCCCCCAGGCGACGAGCGACCTCGTTGTAACACAGCGCGGCTCGCGCGTTGTTCTCGCCTGGAGCTACCCGTCACTCACGACGGCCGGCAAAACTCTCGGGCCGCTCCGCCGCGTCGTCGTCTATCGCTACTCCGAACCGCTTCCTGTTGCGCAGGCCGAGCCGCTTCCCGATTTCTCGAAAGTGCCGCAGCTCACCCCGACCCAATTCAACAAACTGAAAACGAAGGTCGACAGCATCGAAGGTGCCAGGCTTCCCGCCGCCAGCAACGGCGCGAAGCTGACCTTCGAGGACAACCCCGACTTCCAGACCACGGACAAACGTCCCGTGCGACTGATGTACGCGGTCGTCACCGAAGGCGGCACGGCCACGGGCGCGCTGTCCAATCTCGCGATCCTCGTGCCAATCGCGCCGCCGTCGGTACCGACGTCATTCACGGCTACCGCCAAACCGGAGGGCGTCGTCCTGGCGTGGCAGAAGCCGGCGACCGGGACCGTCACCGGCTACAACGTCTACCGTACGCGGGCCGGACAGTCGTTCGACGAGCTGAGCGTCGCGGCGAATCCGGCGCTGATCACGCAGACGACGTACACCGATGTGCCGCCGTACGGCACGTACGACTATCGCGTCAGCGCGGTCGCCGCCGCCGGCCCGCCGCGCATCGAGAGCGAGCTGACGGACGCCGCGACCGCGACGTTCAAGGACCTCCTCCCGCCGCCGCCCCCCACCGGCCTCACCGCACTGTTCGAGACGAAGGCGGTGCGCCTGGTGTGGGATCCGGTCGACGTCCCCGACATGTCCGGCTACTTCATCTATCGCACGCAGGGCGGAACGCGCATCCTGATGACGCCGGTCATCATCCCGCAGACGAGCTTCAGCGACATCTCCATCGAGCCGGGAGTCGAGTACACGTACGAGGTCGTGGCGATCGATCGCGCGCACAACGTGAGCGCCCCCGCGAAGACGGCGCCGGTGCTCGTCCCTAAGACACCGTAACGGCGAGCAGCTCGCGCAACTTCTCCGGATCCGCGGTCGGCTCCTCGCACGCGTAGCCAATGCAGACGTACGCCATCGGCTTGTCGTGCGGACGTCCTTCCATCAGCGGGAGATCGTTCGAGCCTTCGCCCGCGACGAGCACGCGGTGGGGGATGAACGTTTCGCCGACGACGCGCTCGAGTGCGCTGACGTCGCGGCCGGTGAGCGCGATCTCCTTCGGTTGGCCGTTACGCCAGGCGGCGACGCCGAGGAGGAAGCCGAAGCCGGAGGGGTAGCGCTCGGCGAACGGGAAGATCGATTCGATGGCGCGCGTGGCGATGCGGGCGTACTCCTCGTTGCCGAAGAGGATGGCCATCCGCAGCAGCAGCTCGCACGTCACCGAGTTGCCCGACGGCGTCGCGTTGTCGAAGAGGTCCTTCGGCCGCGTGATCAGCGTCTCGTGATCGGATGGCGTGTCGAAGAAGCCGCCGTTCTCGTCGTCGTGAAAGCGCGCGACGATCTGGTCGACGAGTTGCCGCGCGGCGTCAAGATAGCGCCGTTCGTGCGTCGCCTCGTACGCGAGCGTCAGTCCCCACGCCGCGCCGGAGTAGTCCTCGAGCAGGCCGGCGATGCGATCGGTGCGCATGCCGTTGCGCTTGATGAGGAACTCCGCGCTCGCCCGCACGACCTCCTCGTATTTCCCGAACGCCAGCTTCGCCTCGGCGAACGCGGCGAGCATCCAGCCGTTCCAGCCGGTGAGGATCTTGTCGTCGCGTCCCGGTGCCACGCGTTGCGCGCGGACGCCGTACAGCTTGCAGCGGCCGCGCGACGCGATCTCGCGCAGCTGGTCCTCGGTGATGCCGAGATCGGCCGCGACGCTCTCCGGATCGCGCGGCACGTTGAGGATGTTGCTTCCTTCCCAGTTGCCGCGATCGGTGATGTCGTACAGCGCGCAGAAGATGCGGCCTTCGTCGTTGCCGAGGATCTCCATCACCTCGGCGCGCGACCAGACGTAGAACTTTCCTTCGACGCCTTCGGAGTCGGCGTCCTGCGACGAGTAGAAGCCGCCGTCCGGCGACATCATCTCGCGCTGCACGTAGCCGAGGATGTCGTTCGCGGTGCGGGCGAAGAGCGGGTCTTTCGTCCACTGCCACGCCCGCGTGTAGACGCGCGCCAGCAGCGCGTTGTCGTACAGCATCTTCTCGAAGTGCGGCACGAGCCAGCGCGCGTCGACGGAGTAGCGGTGGAAGCCGCCGCCGACGTGGTCGTACATCCCGCCGCGCTCCATTTTGGTCAACGTGTTGACGACGATCTCGCGCCCCGTGTCGATCTGCATCAGGAAGTCGAGCGTCATCGACGGCGGGAACTTCGGCGCGCCGCCGAAGCCGCCGTGGACCGGGTCGTAGTTCTGCGCGATGCGCTCGGCGGCGCGCTCGAGCGCGGCACGATCGGGAGTCGATGATGCGGCGGTTCCGCGCAATGCCTTGCCGATCGTCGCCGTCACTTCCTTCGCCGCTTCTTCGACGTCGCTGCGCCGCGTGCGATACGCCTCCGCGACATGCGCCAGCACGCGGCGGAAGCCCGGCATTCCGTGCCGGTCATCAGGCGGGAAGTACGTCCCGGCGTAAAACGGCTGGCCCTGCGGCGTGAGGAACATCGACATCGGCCAGCCGCCGTGTCCGATCATCAGCTGCACGGCTTCCATGTAGATCGAATCGATGTCCGGCCGCTCCTCGCGATCGACCTTGATCGAGACGAAGTGCTCGTTGAGGATCGCGGCGATGTCGTCGTTTTCGAACGACTCGCGCTCCATCACATGGCACCAGTGGCAGGCCGAGTAGCCGATGGAGAGGAAGAGCGGCTTGTCCTCGCCGCGCGCCTTCGCGAACGCCTCCTCGCCCCACGGATACCAGTCGACCGGGTTGTGTGCGTGCTGCAGCAGGTAGGGCGAAGATTCGTTGGCGAGGCGGTTCGTCATGATGCGAGGTTACGCGGTTTCGCCGATGCGAGGAACGCGCCGCGTACCCTCGGGCCTACAACGTGCCGAGCTGACAGTGCAGCAGGATCTGGTCGCGATCGCGATCGAAATCGGTATCGATGATCCAGCCCGGGTGTGCATCGAAGACCGCCTTCACGTCCTTCACCAGCACCGGATCGCCGACGTACACGTCGATCATGTCGGGATACGGCCGGAACAGCGTGATCCCCTTCATTTCGTGGAGCTGCGCGAAGCGCTGATCGATCTCGAAGCCGCGCTTCGCGCCTTCGGTGGCGCCGTGCGCCAGCCCGATCGCGGCGCCGGTTGCTTCGAACGCGTCGCGCGTACGGCGGTAGCGGTCGATCGTCTGATCGAGCGACTCGCAGCGCGGACCGCCGAAGATCGCGGCGAGCGTCCCTGCGACGCGTCCCACCTGGCGGCCGACCGCGGCTCCGGCGGCGGCTTCGGCCGTGCCCTGAACGGCGGCATCGTTGACGGCGGCGATGATCGTCGGATCGACCGACGGGTCGGGCTCGTGGGCGGGCCGGGGTGCACTCGCGCAGGCGGCGGCGAGGAGGAGGGCGGCGAGCAGCGGCAGCAGCGAACGTTTCATGACGAATCTCCTGTCGCGCTCCCTTCGCAAGCGGGCTGCCACGGAATTCCTCTCTGCGACGCGGAAAAATTCCTTTGGTTGTGGCCGGTTCTGAGGACAGCGCTGTGTCCTACGCCGGACGCTGAATCGCTTCGAGCATTTGCGGCGGAAACGCGCGCATCTCGAAGTACTCCGACTCCAGTTCCTCGATCTGGAAGCGGTCGAGTCCCGAGTTCGAGAGGAAGTCGCTGCGCAGCCGGGCGTCCTGCTCGTCGATGATCCGCGGCAGCAATTGATTGATGTAGAACGCCTCGAGGCGGATCTTGGTGATCACGTCCTCCAGCAGCGACTCGTTGATCAGGTCGTGCAGGTCGCGCATCTCGTCATCGCGCGAGATCTCGTCCTTCATCTCCCGGCGGAACGTCTCGCGCCCTTCCGGCGTGTTCAGCTCGAGATAGAAATTCGTCATGCGGCGGCGCGCCAGCTTGTAAACCGCGAAGTACGCGCGCTCGTGCCGGTTCAGCGCGACGATCGATTCGACGACGTCGCCGATCGACGCCTCGTTGTTCTCGATCGAGATGAGGCCGAGCGTCAGCGCGTACAGCTTCTTCTTGCCGTACGACAGCGCGTATTCGTTGGCCACGATCGGATCGATGAAGAGCTGCTGGAAGAGGCCGCGGCGCAGCTTCTCGAACACCTGCATGTTGCCGAGGAGCGAGCGCACCTGCTCGGCGGAGAGCTCGACGTCGTCCATGAAGGCGAGCTTGTTGACGAGCGTCGTCGTGTGATCGATGCGGTCGAAGAGCGTGATCAGTTCGCCGAACGATTCGAGCCGCTCGAAGTCTTCTTCCTCGCGCGAGATCTCGTCGATGAGGCGGCCGGTGTCGAGCAGCAGCTCCTCGAACGTCTGATCGCGATTCGCGCCCGCCTTCTGCTTGTTCTCCATCAGCTGGACCATGTCGAGCGACGAGAGCTTGCGCGTGATGTTCTTGCCGAGGAGGAAGCCGCCGAGGATCTCGCGGGTCGACTGGATGTATTCCGGCTCGTGCTCCGCAGCGGCGACACGCGTCTCCTGCAGCACGATCTCCTCGAGCGTGTCGAAGATGGAGAGCGGGACTTCATTGCGCAGCGACAGCGTGCGGATGCGCATCAGGCGCGCGCGCGCCGAGGAATTGATGGCGGATCCGGCGCAGGAGGCGAGTATTCGCTTGTACTCGTTGATCAGCTCCTGGTTGTCGGGATGGTGGTAGATGACGTCGATCTGGATCCGCTCGCGTTGGTACGTCTCGACGCCGTCGCTCGGGATCTCGGCGATCTCCTGCAGCGAGCGCTGGTCGGCGTACGCGACGCGCGAGGCCTCGGAGAAGCGCTGGTTCGCGCGATGGACCACGCGCAGCATCACGATGGTCGTCTCCGGCTCGCCGAGTGCTTCGAGCACCTCGGTGCCGAGCGCGATGAACTTCCCTTCGCCCACTTTGCGCGAGCGCTTGAGCAGCTTGCCGGCATTGCGCAGCGTCTGCGCCTGCCGCTCCGTGACGTCGTTGAAGCGCTTGCGGTCGTCGACGAAGAAGAAGTAGTTCGCGATCGCGTTGCCCTGCAGGAAGAGGTTGTCGTACGTCTCGAAGCCTTCGGTGTGCAGCGTGAACTTCAGCTCGTGCGTCCGCGGATCGGTGGTCGCGCCGAAGAGGACGAGGCGGTTGACCACTTCGTCGTTGAGCAGGTCGCCGACGGGGAAATGTCCGCCGAACATGTACTCGCCGAAGATGCCGCCGTTGCCGCGGAAGCGAATCCCCTCGGGGTTCAGCGTGATCTCCGAGCTGCCGCCGAAGTAGCGGACCACGTCGCCGCGCCCGGTGGAGATCTGCTCGAAAAAGAATCGCCGGTCGACGTCAGGTCCGGTGACGACGGCGAAGTATTCGATTGTTTCCCCGATGAAGCCCTGGTGGACGATCGCCCGGATCACGCGTCAAGTTTATGCGCTTCGGGATGGCGGCTCACGCCCGCGGATGCGCTTTCTTGTACACGGCGATCAACTGCCAGTCATTCAAATGCGTGTACTTCTGCGTCGTCGAGAGCGACGCGTGCCCGAGCAACTCCTGGATCCCGCGCAGGTCGGCGCCGGCATTCAGCAGGTGCGTGGCGAAGGAATGCCGCATCGTGTGCGGCGAGATGCCGGCGCGGAGCGATGCGCCGCGGAGGTAGCCGTCGAAGAGGCGCCGGACGCTGCGCGTGGTGATGCGGGCGCCGCGGTAGTTGACGAAGAGCGCGTTTTCGTCGGGGCCGGCGTCGCGCACGGCGAGGTAGGCGCGGATCGCCTCCTCCGCCTTCGAGCCGAACGGCACGATGCGCTGCTTCGAGCCCTTGCCGTGCACCTTCACGAGGCGCGCGCGGAGCTCGATGTCGTCGATGTCGATCCCCACCAGCTCGCTGATGCGGAGGCCGGACGCGTACAGCAATTCCAGCCAGGCGAGATCGCGGATGCCGAGGTTCGTGGAGAGGTCGGGTTGTTCGAGCAGCAGCGCGATGTCGCTCGTCTGCATCACCGACGGCAGATGTTTCTCGCGTTTCGGCGTGGCCACGCCGCGCGCCGGATTCAGCTCCGCGAGGCCTTCGCGCATCAGGTACTTGAAGAACGTGCGCAGCGCGGAGAGATGCCGCGCGATCGACGTGCGGGCGAGTTTGCGCCGCGCAAGGTGCGCGAGATACGCGCGGATCGTGAGGTGATCGACGCGGCGCAGATCGACGAGGTCGCGGCCGATCGTGAAGTAGTCGTTGCAGAGGAACGCGACGAACGATTCGAGGTCGTCGCGATACGCGGCGATGGTGTTGATCGAGACGTTTCGTTCGTACGTCAGGTAATCGAGAAAGTCACCGATTTCACTCTTCACGCCCACGCTCCCGAGCGTTCATGTTACCGCGTGGGGCGCCTCCGCGGCGGCCCGCCGCCGACATAGACCGTGATCGTCGCCGATGTCGTTCCGCCCGGACCGGTGGCCACGAGCGTGTAGCGCGTCGTCTGCGTGACGTTCACCACGCGCGAGCCGCTCGCGTCGACGGTACCGACGTCGGGCCCGAGGTTCGGCGTGATTACGACCGAGGTGGCGTTGCTCGTCGACCAGGAGAGCGTCGTCGAACCGGCGGCGGCGAGGATGTCCGGCGTCGCCTTGAAGAAGGCGATGGCCGGCGCCGCGAGCGTCCCGATCTTCAGCGCGTGGTTGTACGTGTCGGAGATCCACACCCGGCCGATCGCATCGGCGGTGACCGACTCGGGGAGGAACAGCCGCACGTCGCTGCCGGTGCCGTCGACGTTGCCCGGCGAGCCGGCGCGGCCCGCCACCGTCGTCACCACGCCGGCCTGCGTGACACGGCGGATGAGGTGATTGTTTTCGTCGGCGACGAAGAGCGCTCCGTCGGGCGCGACGGTCACGCTGTACGGTCCGTCGAACCGCGCGTTGCTGCCCGTACCGTCGGTCGAGCCGCTGAGTCCAGCCTTGCCGGCGAGCGTCGAGACCGTGCCCGCCGGCGTGATTTTCCGGATCGTGTCGTTGCCCCAGTCGGCGACGTAAACGTTGCGGTTCGCATCGACCGCCACCGACAGCGGGAAGTTGAACGAGGCGGTCAGCGCCGAGCCATCGAACGCGCCGGGCGAGCCGCTGCCGGCGAACGTGGTGACGACACCGCTCGGATCCATGACGCGGATCAGGTGATTGGACGAATCGGCGATGAAGAGATTTCCGCGGTCGTCGAACGCGATGGCCGACGGCTCGTTGAACTTCGCCTGCGGACCGAGGCCGTCCGCCTTGCCGGTCACACCGGCGACGCCGGCGACGGTCGTCACGTTCCGGTCGGGCGTGATTTTGCGGATCGTGTGGTTCTCCGTGTCGCTGACCCAGACCACGTTGTTCGCGTCGACCGCGATGCCGGTCGGAAACGAGAAGCGGGCGGCGGTGCCGATTCCATCCGCGGTCCCGCGGCTCTTCGGCGTGCCGGCGAACGTCGTGACGTTGCCGTCGACGTCGATCCTGCGGATGGTGTGCGAGTAATCGGTCACGAACGTGTTGCCCAGATGATCGAAGGCGATCTGTTGCGGCAGAAAAAAGCGCGCTGCGCTGACGTAGCCGTCATCGGTGCCCGACTGCGGCGACGATCCGGCCAGCGTCGTCGTGTCGAGTGACGTCGAGACCTTGCGCACGACCATGTTGTCCTGATCGGCGATGTAGAGATTGCCGCTGCGGTCGAACGCCAGCCCGGTCGGATTGGTAAAGCGCGCCTGCGACAGCGCGCCGTTGCGCACGCCGACCGTGTTCGGCGCGCCGCCGGCGGTCGTCACCACGCCGGCGGGCGTCATTTTGCGGATCTCGTCGTTCGACGTGTCGGCGATCCAGATGTCGCCGGACGGCGAGATATCGATGCCCCACGGATAGCCGAAGTGGGCGGCGCTGCCGGTGCCGTCGGATGTGCCGGCGTTGAACGGATCGCCCGCGACGGTCGACACGACCTGCTCGCGCGTCACCTTGCGAATGGTGTGGTTGTACGTGTCGGCGACGTAGAGATCGCCGTTGGCATCGACGGCGACGTCGATCGGGAAGCGGAATTTCGGCGAAGGCGAGGTGCCTTCCTTGCCGTCCTCCGAGCCGGCGAGGCCGGATATTCCGGCGAAGGTCGTGACCGTGGCGTTGATGCCGGCGATGCGCCGGATGGAGTGATTGTTCGTGTCCGCGACGTAGACGAAACCGCTCTGGTCGACGGCCAGCCCCAGCGGAAAGAAAAAGCGCGCGGCGGCGCCGTCGGCATCCGTGCTTCCCGATTTTCCCGCGGTCCCGGCGAGCGTCGTCACGACACCGGCCGGCGTGATTTTGCGGATCGTGTGATTGTTCGTGTCAGCGACGTACAGGTTGTCGTTCGCGTCGATCGCCAGCCCGCTCGGGAAGTTGAAGCGCGCGGCCGATCCGGTGCCGTCGGCGCTGCCGATCGAGCCGGCAAGCCCCGCGAACGTCGACACGTCGCCCGCCGGCGTGATCTTGCGGATCACGTGATTGCCGCGATCGGAGACGAAGACGTTGCCGGCCGAATCGGCGGCCACCGATCGCGGACCGGAAAACCGCGCGCTCGTGCCGCGCGCGTCGATGTAGCCGCCGCCCGCCGTGCTGCCGGCGACGGTGTTGACGTTCATCGATTGCGCGAACAGCGGCGAAGCAGCGAGCACGAGCGTGACGCTGACGATGGACAGCAGGGATGATTGATGACGGTGCAAGAAGCCTCCGGGCTGAAGCAAAGATGCACTGCTCAGGACATCCTATTTCAGCAACTCCCGTGCTAGCGTACCGGCGCCATGAAGAAAACCCCTCTCAATGCCGCCCATTACGAGCTCGGCGCGAAGATGGTCGACTTCGGCGGATGGGAAATGCCGGTGCAGTACACCGGCATCCTCGAGGAGCACGAAGCCGTCCGCACGAACGCCGGTCTCTTCGACGTCTCGCACATGGGCGAGATCACGTTCCGCGGTCCCGACGCGCTGAAGATGCTGCAGTCGACGACGTGCAACGACGTCTCGAAAATCGTCGACGGCCGCGCGCAGTACAACGGCCTGCTCTATCCGACCGCGACCTTCGTCGACGACCTTCTCGTCTACAAAAATGCCGATCACGATTACTTCGCGGTGGTGAACGCGTCGAACATCGACAAAGACTTCGAGTGGTTCCAGGAAGTGGCGAAGGGCCACGAGGTCGAGCTGGCGAATCGCAGCGACGACTACGCGCTGCTCGCGCTGCAGGGCCCGCGCGCCCTCGCGCTGCTGCAGCCGCTCTGCGACGTCGAGCTCTCGCCGCTGAAGTACTACGCGTTCGCACACGGCACCGTCGACGGCGCGAAAGCGATCCTCTCGCGCACCGGCTACACGGGCGAGGACGGCTTCGAGATCTTCCTCGAGCCGGACGACGCCCCGCGCATCATGAAAAAGCTGATCGAGCTCGGCGCGAAACCGTGCGGCCTCGGCGCGCGCGACACGCTCCGCCTCGAGGCGAAGATGGCGCTCTACGGCAACGACATCGACCACACCACGACGCCGCTCGAGGCCGACCTCGGCTGGATCGTGAAGCTCGAAAAAGGGGAGTTCAACGGCCGCGACGTCCTGCAGCGCGAAAAGTCCGAGGGACCGCGCCGCAAGCTCGTCGGATTCGAGATGGTCGACCGCGGTATCGCCCGTCACGGATACCCGGTGGTCGACGGCAGCCAGGAGATCGGCGTCGTCACCAGCGGCACCCATTCGCCGACATTGAAAAAAGCGATCGGACTCGCATATCTTCCGCTCGACAAATCGGCGCCCGGCACCGAGTTCATGGTCCTGATCCGCGGAAAAGAGACTCGGGCGCGCGTCGTCCCCACCCCGTTCTACAAGCGCGCGAAATAAAGGAGAGGTCCGATGAGCACTCCCGAAGACAACAGGTACGCCAAGAGCCACGAATACGTGCACTTCGATGAGAAGGACGGCGTTGGGACGATCGGCATCACCGACTACGCGCAGAAGGAGCTCGGCGACGTCGTCTTCGTCGAGCTGCCGCAGCCCGGGACGGTGCTCGAGGCCGGCGACGAGCTCGGCTCGATCGAATCGGTCAAGGCGGTCTCGGAGCTGTTCGCCCCCGTCTCCGGCGAGATCGTCGAGGTCAACGAAGCGCTCCGTGACAAGCCGGAACTGGTCAACACCGATCCATACGGCGACGGCTGGATGGTGCGCATGCGCCTCAGCGATCCCACCGAGATGGACGAGCTGCTGATGAACGCGGAAGAGTACGACGAGTACATTCAAACCGAAGCCGGACACTGATGTCACTCCCTGACCCTCTCGAAACCCAACACCGCTACATCCCCAACGCCTCCGAAGACGTCCGCGAGATGCTCGACGTCGTCGGCGTCGATTCCATCGACCGCCTCTTCGACACCATCCCCGACGCGGTCAAGCTCACGTCGCTGCTCGACGTCCCCGGACCCTGGTCGGAGATCGAGACGCGGCGCTGGTTCCGCGCGCTCGCGGCGAAGAACAAGACCGCGGTCGACCACACCTCGTTCCTCGGCGGCGGCGCCTACGCGCACTACCAGCCGGCATGCATCGATCAACTGCTGCTGCGCGCCGAGTGGCTCACCGCCTACACGCCGTATCAGCCCGAGGTCTCGCAGGGGACGCTGCAGTCGATCTTCGAATACCAGACGCACCAGTGCCTGCTGACGGGGCTCGACGTCGCGAACGCGTCGCTCTACGACGGGTCGACGGCGCTCTGCGAGGCCGTGCTGCTCGCCGAGCGGATGCACAAGAACAAGACGAAGGTCGTGATCGCGAAGTCCGTCCATCCGCAGTACCGCGAAACCGTCAGGACGTACATCCAGAACCTCGGCCTCGAGGTCGTGGAGATCGGCTGGCTGGCCGACGGCCGCGTCGACCTGAGCGAGTTGCGCACCGCCTGCGAAGGGGCGTTCGCGATTGCCGTGCAGTCGCCGAACTTCTTCGGCGTCGTCGAAGACTACGAGGCGATCGCCGCGGCGACCGAGGGGCTCACGCGCATTGCCGTCGTGGCGGAAGCGACGTCGCTCGGCATCCTGACGCCGCCGGGTCCGCACGGCTTCGACATCTGCGTCGGCGAAGGGCAGGCGTGGGGCATCCCGACCCAGTTCGGCGGTCCGTACGTCGGCTTCATGGTGGTGCGCGACGCGCTCAAACGGCATATGCCGGGGCGCCTCGTCGGCGAGACCGTCGACGTCGACGGCCGCCGCGCGTACGTGCTCACGCTGGCCACGCGCGAGCAGCACATCCGCCGCGGCAAGGCGACGTCGAACATCTGCACGAACGAGGCGCTGATCGCGCTCGCCGCGAACATGTACCTCTCGCTGATGGGCAAAGAAGGGCTGCGCGAGGTTGCGCTGCAGTCGATGCAGAAAGCGCACTATCTCCGCACCCGTCTCGCGGAGATTCATGGCGTCGAGCTCCCGTTCGCCGGCCCGGTGTACAACGAGTTCGTCGTCCGGACGCCGTTCCTCGCGCGCGAGATCCTCGCCGATCTCGAGCACGAAAAGATCCTCGGCGGCATCGCCCTCGGCGACTTCTTCGAAGGCTTCAACAACGACTTTCTCGTCGCGGTGACCGAGCTGCACACCCGCGAGCAACTCGACCATTTCGCCGCGGCCGTCAGCGCCGCGATCGCGAGGGAACGCCGATGAGCGCGCCCCTCCACCCCCTTCTCCCTCGCCGCGCGGGGGAGAAGGTGCCGCAGGCGGATGAGGGGGTCCCCTCACCCGGCGCTGCGGCGCCACCCTCTCCCCGCAAGCGGGGCGAGGGGAAATGCCCCACGGAGCTCCGATGACAGACACCACCGCTTCTCAAAATCGCGAAGGCCTCATCTTCGAACACTCCAAGAAAGGCCGCCGCGGCTACAAACTCCCCGCGCTCGACGTCCCGGAGACCGAACTTCCCCTCCCCGCCGCGCTGCTGCGCGACGAAATTGCGGATGAAGTGGAAGTCTCCGAGGTCGACGTAATTCGTCATTTCACAAGACTTTCCAAGCTGAACGTGTCGATTGATGCAGGATTGTACCCACTCGGATCGTGCACGATGAAGCACAATCCACGCATCAACGAAGAGATCGCGCGGACGCCCGGCTTCGCCCTGTCGCATCCGCTGCAGCCCGATCACCAGGTGCAGGGGAACCTCGAGCTGCTCTGGACCATCGAGCAGACGCTGAAGGAAATTTTCGGCATGCCGCGCGTCACCCTGCAGCCGGTCGCCGGCGCGCACGGCGAGCTCACCGGCATCCTCATGGTGCACAAGGCGCTGGCGACCAGCGGCAACGCGCGCAAGTACATCCTCATCCCCGACTCCGCGCACGGCACCAACCCGGCGTCCGCCGCGTTCGCCGGCTACGAGATCAGGGAGCTGAAGTCGAACAGCCGCGGCACCGTCGATCTCTCCACGCTCGAAGCGGCGGTGACCGAGGACGTCGCCGCGCTGATGATCACCGTCCCGAACACCCTCGGCGTCTTCGAGAGCGACATCAAATCGATGGCCGACATCCTTCACGCGAAGGGTGCGTACCTCTACTGCGACGGCGCGAACCTCAACGCCTTCGTCGGCATTGCGCGGCCCGGCGACATGGGCATCGACGTCATCCACTCCAACCTGCACAAGACCTTCTCCACGCCGCACGGTGGCGGCGGCCCGGGCGCGGGGCCGGTGGGCGTCAGCGAGCGGCTCGTGCCGTTCATCCCGACGCCGACCGTCGAGCGGCGCGACGACGGCACGTTCTTCCTCGACTACAACCGTCCCGACTCCATCGGCCGGATGCGCGCGTTCAACGGCAACTTCAACGTGCTCGTCCGCGCACTGACCTACATGCGCTCGATGGGTCCCGACGGTCTGCGCCGCATCGCGCAGATCGCCGTCCTCAACGCGAACTACATCCGCGCGCGGCTCAAGGGCTCGTATCACCTGCCGTACGACGCGCCGTCGCTGCACGAGGTCGTCTTCAGCGACAAGAACCAGACGTCGAAAGACGTGCACACGCTCGACATCGCCAAGCGGCTGATGGACTACGGCTTCCATCCGCCGACGATTTACTTCCCGCTGATCGTTTCCGGCGCGTTGATGATCGAGCCGACGGAGAGCGAGCCGAAGGAAGAGCTCGACGCGTTCTGCGACGCGATGCTGGCCATCGCCCGCGAATGCGACGAACGGCCGGAGCTGGTCCGGACGGCGCCGCATACGACGCCGGTCCGCAGGCTGGATGAAGCGAGGGCGGCGCGGCAGCCCGTCCTTCGCTGGACGCGGCAATGAACCGGCGGCGTGCGGTCGCGGCAACGATCTCGTTGTTCGTGGCCCGCGCCGTTTACGCCGCGTGCGTCGCGCCGGCATTCGATGCTCCGCCCTTCTACCACGCCGGTCCGCAGCCGTTCGTCGCGACGTTCGCGAACGTGAACGGCGACGGCCGCACCGATCTCGTCACCGGCAATCTCCTCGATGTCGATGATCGCGGCGGCCTCACCGTGTTGCGAGGCGCGGCCGGCGGTTCGTTCATCGAAGCGGACCGCTACTTCGAAGACTCGTCGATCGAAGCCGTCGCCGCGGCCGATTTCGATCGCGACGGCGATGACGATCTCGTCGTCCTGGACAACACCGCGTCGAAACTGCTCGTGCTGCGCAACGATCGCGGGCTTTATCAAGTCGCGGCGGAGCTGCCGGGCTATTCGCGCAACCTGCGATTGTTCGCCGCCGACTTCAACGGCGACGGCCGCGCCGACTTTTTGGCGGCCGAGGTCGAGAACGACCGGATCACGCTGTTCGCGGGGAATGGCGATCTGACGTTCGTGCCGCGCGTCGTCGCCGCCGGCAACGGGCGGCTGAACGCATTCAGCGCCGTCGTGCGCGATTTCGACGGCGACGGCAAGTCGGACATCGCGTTCACGCGCGAGGACAGCCGCGACGTGACCGTCCTCTTCGGCAGCACCGAATCATTCGTCTTCGCCCTGCCTCTGCTGACCGGCGCGACGGCGAGCGGCATCATCGGCGCGGGCGATTTCGACGGCGACGGACAGCTCGATCTTTTCGTCGAGCTTTACGGCGACGGCGGCGTGGGGGGCGCCGTGATCCACGGCGTCGGTCTGCGCGCCGGCTCGTTGACGACGGAGACTCGTTTCGTGCCGATCGGTTATGCGTTCACTGTGGCCGATTTCGATCACGACGGTTTCGATGATCTCGCCGCCGCCACCGAAAAAGGCGTGAAGGTATTCCGTTCGACGAAGGCCGGCTTCGAAGCGGACGACGAGTATCTGATGTTCGGACCGGGCACTGCGTGGCAGCTCCTCAGCGCGGACCTCGATGCCGACGGCAATCCCGACCTCGTCACGGTGGGGCAGGTCATCACCGTGTTGTTCAACGATGGCCGCGGCGGTCTTCGCTCGCCGAAGTTCGTCGCCAGGCCGCGCGCGGTCGCCGATTTCAACGGTGACGGCAAAGACGACGTGCTCACCGACAACCGCGTCTGGCTCTCGCGCGGCGACGGCACGTTCGCCGGCGCCGCTGCCATCGCGGGGCGAAATCCGGATGCCGATCTCTATCAGGTCGCGGTCGGCGATCTGAACGGCGACGGCAAACAGGATTTCGTCTACTTCGACGATCACCCTGTCAGCTTCACGCGCGACACGGGGCTCGGCAACGGCGACGGCACGTTCCGCGTCACGACCGAAGCGCTCGGCGATCAACGCGCCGGCTCGGAGCCGCAACTCGCAGACGTGGACGGCGACGGAATCCTCGACCTCATCGCGGTCATGGACGATGACGAATGGACGATCGCCGTGGCGAAGGGGCGTGGTGACGGCACGTTCGAGCCGTTCGTGACGAAACTCCCGGCGGCCGTATTCGAGACGTTCCTCACCGGCGATTTCAACGGTGACGGCCATCCCGACCTGCTGCTGGAGAGCAGCGGCAGGATCGCGCTGAACGACGGGCACGGCTCATTTACCACCACCTTCGACACCCGCCTCTACGGCGACGCGTACGCCGCCGGCGACGTCAACGGCGACGGCTTCGATGATCTCGTCGTCGGGAGCGGCTTCAACGACGTCGAGGTGAACGTGCTCCTCAGCCGCGGCGACGGCACGTTCGAGCCGGAACGGATCTTTGCCACAGGCATGCGCAACGATCCCGCCGCCATCTCGATCCGCGATTTCAACGGCGACGGCGCGAAAGACCTGCTGATCATCGAAAGCACCGGCAACACCGGCGCGCGCGGCGAAGCGTCGTTCCTGGCCGGCGACGGAGGGGGCGACTTCGCGCTCGCACCCGCGGTCATCGTGCCGACCAACGGGTACGGTCCGGTCGCCGTGGGCGATTTCAACGGCGACGGCGTTCCCGATCTCAACGACAGCGGCTTCATCCGATTCGGCAGTTGCCCGCCGGTGCAGCCCCGGCGGCGACCGTCGCACTGACCGGCAGGCGTAGCGGCGGGAATCGGAAAACCGCCCCGCTTGTCCCATGTAATAACATCATGTCCATGCGCGCGCGTGTCGTGGCGGTCGCGGTCGTTCTCCTCCTGTCGTCGCTGGCGGCGTCTGCCGTAACGAACCCGCCGGTCATCACGTCGCTCAATCCGGTCGACACGATCGCCGGAACCGGCCAGCAGGACGTTGACGTCTTCGGAGCGAACTTCCAGGCGAACGCCGTCGTCCGCGTCAACAACGCGAACCGGCCGACGACCGTGATCGACTCCGGTCACGCGGTGGTCACGCTGATCCAGTCGGACGTGGCGACGCCGACCACGCTGAGCCTCATCTTCGCGAACCCGAGCGGCGGCGGCGTCTCCACCGCGGTCACGTTCAACGTCCTGCCGAACAATCCGACGCTCACCTCGCTCAATCCGTCGACCGTCGTCACCGGCAGCGCCGCGTTCACGCTGCACATCACCGGCTCGAACTTCGCCAGCACCGCGATCGTGAAGGTGAACAACACCAGTCACGACACGACGTTCATCGACAGCAGCCACCTCGATGCGGCGATCCCGGCGTCCGACGTCTCGTCGTCGCACACGCTGACCATCACGGTGCTGAACCCGTTCAACAAGACCTCGAACAGCCTCTCGCTGGTCGTCTCGACGACCGTGCCGTCGCCGACGATCTCGCAGCTCACGCCCGACACCGTCCCGGCCAACAGCCTCGCCTTCGACCTCACCGTCCTCGGCACGAACTTCGTCAGCAACAGCGTCGTCCGGATCAACGGCAACTCGAAGACGACCACGTTCGTCAGCGCGACGAAGCTGACGGCGCACATCATCACCTCCGACGTCTCGACCGCCGGCAGCGCGACGATCACGGTGCGCAACCCCGACGGCAAGATCTCGAACAACGCGACGCTGACGATCACGGCGGCGAATCAGCCGCAGCTGACGTCGATCTCGCCGAACTCGGTGATCGCCAAGAGCGGCGCGTTCACGCTGACCGCGACCGGCACGAACTTCCTCAGCGGCGCGAAGATCAACGTGGGCTCGACCGTCCACTCGACGACGTTCGTCAGCGCGACGACGCTGACCACGACGGTCAGCGGAACCGAGATCACGAATCCCGGGTCGCTGCAGGTCACGGTCACGAATCCGGGCACCGGCGCACCGACCTCGGGCGCGCAGACGCTCACCGTCATCGCCGCCGACGCGCCGGTCATCAGCAGCCTGAATCCCGTTTCCGTGACCGCCGGCTCGGGGGCGGTGAACGTGCTGATCAACGGCAGCGGCTTTGTCAGCACCGACACGGCCTACTTCAACGGCTCGCAGCGACAGATGTCGTTCATCAATTCGACGCAGGTGGCGATCTCCCTGCAGGCGACCGACGTCGCGGCGGCCGGCCAGTTCGCCATCACGGTGAGACACATCAACGGCTCGACCTCGGGGCCGGCGACGTTCAACGTCAGCGATGCGTCGGGCGGCCCGGTCGTCACCTCGCTCAGCCCGAGCACCGCGCCGGTCAACGGTGCGCCGTTCACGCTGACGCTCAACGGCAGCGGCTTCACCGACCAGTCGATCGTCTCGTTCGACGGCTCCCCGCGCAACACGACGTTCGTCGGCATCAACAAGCTGACGGTGCCGGTGTTCGCCAGCGATCTCACGTCGGCGCGGCAGATCGCCGTGACGGTGCTGACGCCCGGCTTCCCCGAATCGACCGCGGTGCCGCTCACGATCGCCGTCATTCCGCCGGTCATCACCTCCATCACTCCGTCGACGGTGACGGGGGGCGGCTCCGGCTTCACGCTCACGGTCAACGGCACCGGCTTCAGCGCGTCGTCGGTGATCGCGCTCGGCGGCGTGAATCACCTGACCGATTTCGATCCGGCGACCGGCAGCGTATCGGCGGCGATCCTCGGCAGCGAGATCGCGAATGCCGGCTCGCTCGACGTCACGGTCACCGACCGCGGCATCACCTCGAACGTCATCCACCTCACCGTGGCACGGCCGTCGATCTCGTCGCTCGATCCGCCGTCGACGACCGCCGGCAACGGTGCCCTGACGCTGACGGTTCACGGCACCGGCTTCCTGCCGACGTCGGTGATCACGTTCAACGGCGTCGACAAGACGACGACGTTCGATGCGACCAGCGGCAACCTGTCGACGACGCTCACCGCGAGCGACCTCGCGAGCCCGCGCATCGTCGCGATCACGGTGCGCAACACCGCGGGCGCGGAATCGCTGCCGTCGCTCTTCACCATTGTCTCGCCCGGCGCGCCGCAGATCCTCGCGCTGACGCCGACGTCGATCGATGCCGGCTCCCCCGCGCAGCCGCTCTTCGTCACCGGCGTCAACTTCCTCCCGACGTCGCAGGTGTCGGTCAACGGCGTTGCGCACGCGACGACGTACGTGAGCGCGAACGAGCTCGATATCACGCTCTCCGCCGCGGAGCTGGCGAATGCCGGCGTGCTCTCGATCACCGTCGCCAATCCCGACGGCACGATCTCGCCCGCCGCGTCGCTGGTCATCAACTTCACCGGTCCGCCGCCGCCGCGCCGCCGCAGCGCGCCGCATTAGCTCTTCCGTCATGCCGAGCACGGCGCTTCCTTTGCAGTAGACTGGCGCGGAGCCCCGCGGAGCGTGCGTGTATCAGGACGACGAGGACACTGACGATCTCGATCGAACTCTTTCCTTGAGGCGGCGTACGACGGAAACGCCGCTGTCGGCGGAAGCACAGTACGCGGACAAGCGCGCCCAGGACCGGCGCCAGTCGAACGCCCGCACGCTCTTCACCACGCTCATCGTCATCGCCGTGATGTACCTCGCGCGGCCGGTCGTCGTGCCGGTGGCGCTGGCCATCCTCTTCGCGTTCCTCCTCACGCCGATCGTCATCCTGCTCGAGCGGACGTTCCTTCGCCGCACCGGCGCGATCGTCCTCTCGCTCGGACTGGCGATGTCCGGCCTCTCCCTCGGCGGTTACTGGGTCTACCAGCAATTCAGCGGCGTCGCGCGCGAGCTGTCGCAGGCCACGACCAACGGCAAGATCGGCGAGAAGCTGCGCTACTTCCGCGGCTTCAACCGCGGCTTCGCCTGGGTCGAGCGGACCGCGCAGCAGCTCGCCGAATCGACGGAGAAGCCGGAGCAGCCCGATCTCAAAGTGCGCGTGATTCCGGAGAAGCGGACGATCGCCGATCAGTACAAAAAGGCCGCGCCGACCATCGAGTTCGTCGCGTCCGGCTTCCTCGTCGTGGTGCTCGTCTTCTTCCTGCTGCAGGACCGCGAGTCATTGCGCGACAAGATGCTGCGCCTCGCGGGCCGCGCGCATCTCACCGTCACGACGCAGGCCATCGGCGAGACGTCGACGCGCATCAGCCGCTACCTGCTGACCATCGCGCTGCTCAACGTCGGCTTCGGTGTGCTCATAGGACTCGGTCTGTTCGCCTTGCGCGTGCCGCACGCGCCGTTGTGGGGCGTGCTCGCGGGGATGCTGCGTTTCATCCCGTACGTCGGCGCGGTGCTGAGCGCGGCGATGCCGACGTTCCTCGCGCTCGCCGTCTTTCCGAACTGGTACACGGCGCTGGCGGTCCTCGGCCTCTTCATCCTGAGCGATCAGCTGATCGGCGGCTTCGTCGAGCCGATCGTGGTCGGACATCGCGTCGGCGTTTCGCCGATCGCGCTGCTCGTCTCCGCGATCTTCTGGGGCTGGCTGTGGGGACCGGTCGGGCTGCTGCTCGCGACGCCGATCTCGGTCTGCCTCACGGTCGGCGGCGAGTTCATCCCGGCGCTGCGGATCTTCTCGATCATGTTTGGCACCGAGGATCCGCTCGAAGGCTATCTGTCGTTCTACAACCGCCTGCTGCTGCGCGACCGCACCGGCGCGATTGCGATCGCCGATCGTTACGCGGAGGCGTCGACGATGGAGGAGATGTTCAACGATCTCTTCATCCCGACGCTGACGTTCGCGCAGGAAGAGCTCAACCGCAAGCGGATCACGCAGCCGCACGACCACTTCATCAAGGACATCATCCGCGAGCTGATCATCCGCTTCGGCGATCGCAACGCGGTGACCGGCGATGCGGAGCGGCATCTCGTCGCGGTCTCCGTCGCCGGCGAGCGCCTCTCCCTCGGCACGCTGATGCTCACGCAACTGCTGCGCAGCGAAGGCTTCTCCGTCGATTACTTCACCGACCTGCCGGATGCGGAGCTGATGGCGTTCCTCGCCGAGGTGAAGCCGGAGGCGCTGTTCGTGTCGTGCTCGAACGTCGATCACCTCGACGCCGGCTACTCGCTGCTGCAGCTCCTCGCCGAGAACTTCCCCGACCTGATGATCGTCGCCGGCGGCTCCGGCTTCGCCAGCGATCAGCAGAAGACGACCGCCGCCGGCGCGACGTACATCCCGACGACGCTGCGCGAAGCGAAGGATGATTTCCTGAATCGCCGCAAAGGCGCGCGGCGAAAATCGCAGCGGTCGATGACGTTCAGCGGGACGAGGTTCCGCGTGCCGCCGCCGGCTTAGCCCGGCGGCCACCCCATGTTCCGCCCACCCAGGATGTGAAAGTGGACGTGAAACACCGTCTGCCCTGACGCCTCACCGGTGTTCACGACGAGCCGATAGCCGTCCGTGTTGAGGTGCAGGTTGCGCGCGATGTCGGCGGCGCGGGCGATGGTCGTGCCGAGGACCGCGGCGTCGCCTTCGCCGAGGTCGTCGAGGCTGGGGATGTGTTTGCGCGGGATGATCAGCACGTGGGTCGGCGCCTGCGGGTTGATGTCTTCGAAGGCGAAGACGTCGTCGTCCTCGTAGACTTTGCGCGCCGTGATCTCGCCGTTCGCGATGCGGCAGAACAAGCACTTGTCGTTGCTAACCATGCGGCGATGATACGACGACGCGCTCGATTCCCGCGAGGTCGCGCAGCACCTCATCGACGCGGTATCCGCGCGACTCCGCAACGCGACGCACCGCCTCGGTCTGGCCGTACGCGATCTCCATCATCACCGGCGCGCCGCGTGCTCCGGCGTAGATGCGATCGATGACTTCCGTGCCGCGCGGCCCCGGCGTGAGCGCCATCCGCGGCTCGTGATCGCGCACCTCCGTGGCAAGCGTCGCGATCTCCTCTTCCGCGATGTACGGCGGATTCGAGACGACGAGCTCGAAGCGCGCGTCGATCGATTCGAGCACGTCGGACGCGGCGAAGTGCACGCGCGCGCCGAGCGCATCGCGATTGCGTTTCGCCACCGCGAGCGCGGCCACGCTCGCATCGATTGCGAAGACGTGCAGGTCGGGACGCTCCAGCGCGAGCGTCACGCTGATGCATCCGCTGCCGGTACCGACGTCGATCACGCGCGCATCGCGCGGCGCACGCGCGAGCACCGCCTCGACGAGGATCTCCGTCTCAGGACGCGGGATCAGCACGCGGTCGTCGACGTAAAACTCGCGCGCGTAGAACTCCGTCTTGCCGCGGATGTACTGCAGCGGCTCGCCCGCGAAGCGGCGCTCGATCAACGCTTCGAACGGCGCCGCGTCGACCTCTTCGTCGCCATGCGCGAAGAGCCACGCGAGCGAGCGGCCGGTGAGGTCGGCGAGGAGGAGGTCGACGTCGCGCGGCGACTGCCCGCGGCGCAGCGCTTTCTCACGCCAGTGGTTGCGAAGGTGACTGATCTTCGTACGTGAGCTCCAGGAAGATGTCTTCCAGCGCGCGATCCTTCTTCAGCTCCGCGGTCGGCCCGGTGGCGATCACCTTTCCGTGATGAATGATCGCCACGCGATCGCACACCGCCTCGGCGATGGCCATCGTGTGCGTGGTCAGGAAAATCGTCTTTCCCTCGTCCGCCAGCTTGCGCATCAGCTGGCGCACCTGGCGCTGGGCGAGCGCGTCGAGGCCGACCATCGGCTCGTCGATGATCAGCACGCGCGGCTCGTGGACGAGCGCGGAGATGATCACCAGCTTTTGCTTCATCCCGTGCGAGTAGCTCTCGATGCGCGAGCTCGCCCAGTCGTGCAGGTCGAAGTAACGGAGGAGCTCGTTCGCGAGCGGCGCGCAATCGCTCCACGACATCCCGTATAGGTTCACCACGAACTCGAGCAGCTCTCGGCCGGTCAGTTTTTCGTAGAGGTACGGCCGGTCGGGGACGTAGCCCATGATCGCCTTCGCCTTCACTGGGTCGGCGAGCACGTCGATGCCGTTGACGCGCACATCGCCCGAGGTCGGCAGCGAAAGACCGGCGATGATGCGGATCGTCGTCGTCTTGCCGGCGCCGTTCGGTCCGAGGAAGCCGAAGATCTCGCCGGGGGCGACCGAAAGGCTCAGATCGTCGACCGCGACGAAGTCGCCGTACTTCTTCGTCAGATGCTGGATGTCGATCAACGGACGCAGGTTATCATCCGAAAAAACCTTCGGACGTGGGAACCGTACACCTCAATGGCGCAACGTGAGCAACTCGACGACCGGGCCCTCGTCGCCCGCATCCTCGAGGGCGAGCGGGACCGGTTTACGGAACTGGTGAGGCGTTATGAAAAGCGCGTCGTCAACTACGTTTACCGCATCACGCATCGTTACGAAGACGCTCACGACATGGCCCAGGAAATCTTCGTGAAGGTGTTTCTCGCTCTCGACCGATACGATCCGAAGTTCCAGTTTTCGACCTGGCTCTTCCGCATTGCGCAGAACAGCGCCATCGACGCGCTGCGCAAGAAGTCGATCTCCGAGGTGCCGCTGGTGCGGCCCGGCGACGAAGAAGAGGGGAAGGAGCGGGAGTTCGCGGACGACGGCGTCTCGCCGTATCGTGCGCTGAGCAACAAGCAGATGAGTGCGGCCATCGAGAAAGCCGTCGATGATCTTCCACCGGATTATCGCGAGTTGATTCAGCTCCGCCATTACGCCGAGCTGTCGTACGAGGAGATCGCTTCGATGAAGAAGCTCCCCCTCGGCACGGTGAAGAACAAGCTGTTTCGTGCACGCAATCTGCTGAAGGACCAGCTCGACTCATTCCTGGAACCGGTATGAAGACCGAATCGTGCCTGCGGTACCTCGAAGATCCGGAAGCGAACGCCGGACACCTCGCCGACTGCGCGGAATGCCGTGCGCTCTTCGGCGAGCACGACGACGTTCCGGCGAAGCCGCTGGCGCTCGATGCGTTGCCGCTCGCGCCGTGGGAAGGCGCCTCGCACCGCGCCTGGCCGCTGGTGATCAGCGGAATCGTCGTCGCGTTGATCTCCGCCGCGGTGCTCTGCGTCGTCGCGGGGATGACTCCGCTGCAGGTCGTCGAGCGCGCGTTCAAGTCGGTGCAGTCGATGCGCGCCTTCGTCTTTACTTCCGCTGATGCATTGCGCGAAGCGTCGCGTGGTGCGCAGATCGCGTTCGCCGCCGCCTTCATCGTCGTCAACGGAGTGCTCGTCGCGTTGCTGCGGCGGTCGCCGCGGGGGATCGATGCGTAGGATGCTGCGGCTGTTCGTCCCGCTCACGATCGCCGGCGCGACGCTGGTCACCGGCATGATCGCCTCGCCCGCCGAGCCGGCGGCGAAGTTCGACCTCCGCTCGATCACGCTGCAGCAGGCGGCGTCGATGGTGCAGCAGACGGCGGTGTCGGTGTCGCTGCTCGCGGTCTGGATCCTCGCCGCGGTGGCGCTGACGCTGATGAGCGGCCGCGAGGTGCGCGCGTCATCGACGGAAGTCCGCGCCAGTGCGCTGCACTGCTTCACGCTCGGACTCGTCGCGGTGACGAGCTTCGTCCTGACCGCGATCGTCTTCAGCTACCTGATCCCGTTCTTCGTCGGCGTGCCGCTGCTGTTTGCGCTCGCCGTGTTCGCCGTGATCACGAAGATTTACGGGATGGTGGCAGTGTTCCACGCCGCCGGCTCGATCATCGCCGGCGTCCGCTCGCGCGAGCAGCTCGCGTCCCGCAAGTGGCTGCGCGGCGATCTCGCCATGACCGTGATCGGCGCGCTGCTCCTCGGCGGAATCCGGCTGATCCCGGTCGTCGGGCCGATCGTGTGGGGACTCGCGTCCGTGTTCGGAATCGGCACCGCGCTCGCGACGAAGTTCGGCCGCCGCGAGCCGTGGTTCCTCGCCTGGCGGCCGCAGGAAGCGTAGGACAAGCTCTCAGCTTGTCCCGGACAACCTGAGAGGTTGTCCTACACGTTCTCCACGATCGCGCGGCCGAATTCCGAGGTCGACACCTTCGTCGCGCCCGCCATCTGCCGCTCGAGATCGTAGGTCACGCGCTTCTGCGAGATCGTCTTCGCGACGGCGCGCTCGATCGCTTCGGCCGCCTCGAACCAGCGCAGGTGACGGAGCATCATCACGCCTGAGAGGATCAGCGAGCCGGGATTGATCATGTCCTTGTTCGCGTATTTCGGCGCGGTGCCGTGCGTCGCTTCGAAGATCGCCACTTCGTCCGATTCGTTCGAGCCGGGCGCCATACCGAGGCCGCCGACCTGCGCGGCGAGCGCGTCGGAGATGTAGTCGCCGTTGAGGTTCGTCGTCGCGAGCACCGAGTACTCCGACGGCCGCAGCAGCACCTGCTGGAACATCGAGTCGGCGATGCGGTCCTTGATCACGATCTTGCCCGCGGGCGCGGGACCGGTCAGCTCCGCTTCCGTGATCGTGATGTCGCCGAATTCCTCTTTCGCCAGCGCGTAACCCCAGTCCTTGAAGGCCCCCTCGGTGAACTTCATGATGTTGCCCTTGTGCACGAGCGTGACGGAGTCGCGCTTCGTGGCGATCGCGTACTGGATCGCTTTGCGCACGAGGCGCTTCGAGCCGAACTCGGAGATCGGCTTGATGCCGATCGCGGATCCTTCGCGGATCTTGCCCGTCGTGCGGCGCTCCAGGCTGTTGATGCAGTTGATGATCGTGTTCGCGCCTTCGCTGTTCGCCGGCCATTCGACGCCTGCGTAAACGTCTTCCGTGTTCTCGCGGAAGATCGTCATGTTGACGCGTTCCGGCTCGCGAACGGGGGAAGGAACTCCATCGAAATAGCGAACCGGACGTACGCAGGCATAGAGATCCAGCACCTGGCGCAGCGTGACGTTGAGCGAGCGGATGCCGCCGCCGACCGGCGTCGCCAGCGGTCCTTTGATCGAGACGCGGTAGAACTGCAGCGCGTCGATCGTCTCCTGCGGCAGGTACTCGCTGAACTTCTCGTTCGCCTTGTCGCCGGCGAACACCTCGTGCCAGTGGAACTGGCGCTTGCTGCCGTAGACCTTCTTCACGGCGCCGTCGAGGACGTACTGCGTCGCCTTCCAGATGTCGGGCCCGGTGCCGTCGCCCTCGATGTACGGGACGATCGGATCGTCGGGCACGACGATCTCGTTGTTCTCATAGCCGATGCGCGTGCCGGAGGTCGGTTCTGCGATGCGGTTCATAGGCGGCGAATTCTAGCCGATCATGAAATCAGGGACCGCAACAGCCGCAGGTTCTTCCGGTCGCTGAGCGTCTCGACCGTCTTCGGCGTCTCGATCAGTTTCGGGATGCGCGCGAACCGCGGATCGTTGACGACGAACGAAAACGCATCGAGCCCGAGCTCGCCCTTGCCGATGTGCTCGTGGCGGTCGACGCGCGAGCCGAGACCTTTTTTCGAATCGTTGATGTGAAAGCCGCCGACGTTTTCGACGCCGACGTGCTTCTCGACTTCGTCGATCATCTGCTCGTAGCCGGCGCGCGTGCGGATGTCGTAGCCGGCGGCGAAGACGTGGCAGGTGTCGATGCAGATCCCGACGCGGCGCTTGTCGTCGACGAGCGAGATGATCCGGCCGAGCTCCTCGTACGTGCAGCCGAGGCAGGAGCCTTGTCCCGCCGCGGTCTCGAGCAGCGTGACGACGCGATGGTTGGGAATCGCGGCGTGGATCTGATCGAGCGAGCGGGCGATCTGATCGAGTCCGGAGTCCGGTCCCGCGCCGAGGTGCGCGCCGGGATGGAGGACGACGGCGTGGATGCCCAGACGCTCCGCGCGATCGAGCTCGTCGATCATCGCGGCGATCGATTTCGCGTGGAACTCGGGGTTGGTCGTCGCGAGGTTGATGAGATACGAGGCATGCGTGAGGATCGGCCGCACGTGCCGCTTCTCATTGAACGCCGCGATGTCCTCGGCGGTCAGCGTCTTCCCCTTCCACTGATTCGAGTTCTTGGCGAAGAGCGCGAGTGCGGTGGCCTTGATCGCCGAGGCGCGCTCGAAGACGGTGTGCAGGCCGCCCTTGGTGGAGATGTGCGCGCCGATGAGGTCGCCGGGAGCGTCGGGGAAGGCAAAGCGGGACATGTGTGTACGACAGGCACTCTTGCCTGTCGATCCCTCAACGCATCACTGCAATTTGAAATTCACCGTCACCGTGTAATACACATCGATCGGCTCGCCGCGATACGTGGCCGGGCGGAACTTCCACTCCTCCACCGCATCGCGTGCTGCTTCGCCGAGGCCGTACGGGAGGTCCTTGATGATCTCGACGTTGTCGATCGTCCCGTCCTTGCGCACGATGCCGCGGATGACCACCGCTCCCGCGACGTTCGCGCGTCGCGCGAGCGACGGATAGCGCGGCATCACGCGATCGGTCTCCTCCGGCTGCGTGCCGCCGGGCGGGACCGCCGTGTAGACGCCGGTGCGGTCGGCGTTCATCTCCGGGGCGTTGGTCGGCGGCTGTGGTTCGGGAGGCTCTTCCGATGCGGTGGTCGCGGTCGTGGCCGTGGTCGCGGTGGGCGGAGCGGACGTCGTCGCGACGTCGACCTGCTTCGAGCCGGCGGCGCTGACGTCGATCGAATCGATGTCGGCGTATGCGACCTGGTCCTGGTAATCGATCGCGTAAAAGTCGTGATCGCGCGTGAAGACGTGGACCTGCGTGTTGTCCGGCAGCTCGCCGACGATCGGATAAAAAATCGCGGGGCCGGCGTAGAGCGTCGTCCGCTCGGTGACGATGCCGGCGAGCGGCGGGAGCTTGCGGATCGCGGCGTAACGCGCCAGCCGCGCCTCGCGCTCGTTCGTCCGCTCGAGCGAGCTCCGCTCGGCCCAGCCGGTGAGGCCGTCCTCGTTCTGCACGCGCACCCACGCGCCGCGGTCTTCGATCAGCGTCAGCTTCTCGCCGGAGGTCGCGGTGGCGACGACCGGCGCCTTCGCGTTCGGCTCGGTGCGGATGCGGATGCGCAGCGGCAGCACCGTGTACGTCTCGACGGCCGCCTGCGGCTGGCTGTTCGGGTGGCGCGGGCGGAGGATGATCGCTCCGAGGATGGCGAAGAACACCACGCCGAGGAGGATGACGACCAGCAGGCCGCGATTGTGGCGCGTCCGCGCGTCCGCTGTCATCGTTTCATCAACGCGTACATGATCGCTTTCTGCACGTGCAGGCGATTCTCCGCTTCGTCGTAAATCACCGAGCACGGCGAGTCGATGACCTCCGAGGCAACCTCTTCGCCGCGGTGCGCGGGGAGGCAGTGCATGAAGATCGCGTCCTTCTTCGCCAGCGACATCACGCGCGGATCGACGATCCAGCCGGCGAAGTCCTTGTGCCGTTTCTCCGCTTCGGCTTCCTGCCCCATCGACGCCCAGACGTCGGTCTCGACGATGTCGGCGTCCTTCACCGCTTCGTCGATGGAGTTCGTGATGATCATCTTCGTGCCGGCGTGCTCGGCGTCGGCCTGCGCCTGCGCGACGACCATCGGATCGGGGGCGTACGCGGCCGGCGTGGCGATCGCGACGTGCATGCCGAGCTTCGGTCCGCCGAACATCAACGAGTGCGCCATGTTGTTGCCGTCGCCGATGTAGGCGAGCTTGCGGCCCTTCAGCTCACCGCCGAATTTTTCCCACGCGGTGAAGTAGTCGGTCATCGACTGGCAGGGATGCGAGAGGTCGGTGAGGCCGTTGATCACCGGCACCGACGCGTATTCGGCGAGGTCGGTCACAGTCTTGTGCGCGAACGTGCGCGCCATGATGCCGTCGACGTAGCGGGAGAGCACTTTCGCCGTGTCGTAGATCGGCTCGCCGCGGCCGAGCTGGATGTCGCGCGCGGAGAGGAAGAGCGCGTGGCCGCCGAGCTGGAACATCCCCACTTCGAACGAGACGCGCGTGCGCGTCGAGGATTTCTCGAAGATCATCGCGAGGGTCTGGCCCTGCAGTGCGGTGCTGAACTTTTCGCGGCCGGCCTTCATGTCGCGCGCGATCTCGAAGATCTGCATCACTTCGTCGGCCGAATAGTCGTGAATCTCGATGAAGTCTTTGTGTCGCATGTGCGGGGAAAGATAGCAGACAGCAGATAGCAGATAGCAGGCGCTGGTTCTCCTGCTATCTGCTATCTGTCATCTGCTATCTTCATTACTTCCATGTATCAGATCCCGATGAACGAGCTCGCCGTGGAGGTGGCGCTGTCGGGCGTCGATCCGGAGGAGCACTTTGTTTATCTGTCGCCGCAGTCGGAGCGGCGCGACGGTCCGGAGACGATGTCGGACTACCTCAACGGCGGCCGCCGCTTCTTTCCGATGATCGCGTCGGGCGTCGCGAAGATGATCAATCGCGACGAGATCGTCTGGGTGCGCTATGAAAAACTTGCACCAACCGATCCCGAGACGACGGTGGTCGAGAAGCTGACGATCCTCGAACTGACCGACGGCACGCGCATCGAAGGGATCGTCCCGATCGACCGCCAGCCGGAGTATTCACGCATCTCCGATGTGCTCAACGATCCCACCGAAGCGTTCATGCGCATCGACGACGAGGGCGATACGTATTACGTGAACAAGAGGTTCATTCGGCTCGTGATCCCACGGTGATCACCGTCGCATCCAACCCCACCGGCTTCATGATTCTGCGCACCGGCGCGACCTTCTCCAGCATGTCGTCGAAGTAGTTCCAGTTCACGAGGCCGTCGTCGCTGCGGGGGTCGAGCAGATAGAACGCGACTCGCGCGAGCGGCTGGTTCATCCGGACGATGTACGTCGACGCGGGGAGCAGCTCGTCGCCGCCCTTCCACTTGCCGGTCAGCGTCGTTTCGTGATGGTCCTGGAACGGCTCGTCCGCGTGCTTCACTTCGCTGATGACGAAGCGGTCGACGTCGAGCGTGAGGTCGCGATTCAGGCGTTCGACGACGATGCCGTGCGACTGCAGCGTCGCGATCGCGGCGGTGGCGCGCTCGTCGATCGCGTACGCGAACGGCACGTCGGCGCGCTCGGTGGTCTTGAAGATGCCGAAGTCGGTCATCTTCACCGGCACGATCTCGCCGAGGCGCGTGATCAGTCCCTTGCCGGTCTCGGGGTCGGGGGCGCCTGATCCCGGCTCGGCGGGCGCGCAGCGCTCCCAGAGGATCTCGACGCCGTCGCGGAACTTCGCCAGCTCGAACTTCACCCCCTGCTTGCGCAGCTTGCCGCGGCGGATCCGTTCGTCGGCCTTCACGGCGATGCGCTGCATCTTCGTGCCGTAACGCGCGATCGTGTTCGCGATCTCGTGCACGAACTCGTGCGTCACCTCGATGCGCGACTTGAAATCGATGTAGCTGTACGCCTCTGACAGGATCGTGAAGCGATTGCGCAGGCTGCCGTAGTTCGTGCCGAAGCGCGGCCGCCAGTCGAACGTGTACCAACCTTTTTCCGGCGTCAGCTGATCGACGAAGTTGCCGTAGTAGTACGTCTCCTTGCCGTGTTTCTTGCGCATCCGCTCGCGGATCTCCGGAAAGAGTGTGCCGCGCGCGAAGTCGGTGATGTCCTCGTCGACGTTCGGATTGAGCGACGGCGCGTACGTGAGCTGGTAGCCGTGATACGAGCCGTTCGTCGTGTGCAGGTCGACGAAGACGAGCGGATCCCACCTTGCGAACACGTTCTCCACCAGCCCCCGCGCCTCGGGTGAGTCGAGCTTCATCGCATCGCGATTGAGGTCGAGCCCCTGCGCGTTCTCGCGCGTGCCGTAGCCGTTGAGCGGACCCATTTGCGTCGGCCGGTGATCGGGTGACATCCGCTCATTGCCGTCGGCGTTGTAGATCGGCGCGATGAGGAAGACGAGGTCTTCGCGCAGCTTGCGATGCGTCGTGGCGAGGTCGCGCAGGAACATCTGCGCCGCTTCTTTTCCCTCGACTTCGCCCGCGTGAATGTTGGCCATCACGAAGACGACCGGCAGTCCGGTCGCGCGCGCCGAGGCGGGATCGACCACGCCCGGCGGTCCGGCGATCACCAGCGGCAGCGCGCGGCCTTCGTTCGTCCGCGCGAACGTCTCGAGACGGATGTCGGGATCGAGCTGCTGGATCGCGGCGATGAACTTCATGACGTCTTCGTAGCGCGACGTCGAGAGGTAATTGCTGGTTTCCGCAACGGTGTTGATCATGCGAGCCCTTCTTCCTTCAGTTTCTCGAGATGCGCGGTGATCTGGATCTCCGCCGCGCGTGCCAGCCGCGGATCGAGATCGGGATAGATGATCTGGCGGATCTCCGCCGTCGTGTACGCGCCCGCGCGCAGCGCCTCGATGATCTGACGCTCGCGCTGGAGGCGATGCGCGATGTACTCGTCGATGAGCGCGACGGCATCGTCGCGCGTCGGACCGTGCGCGGGCCAGATCCGTTTCGGCTCGCGCGCGCGGAGCAGGCGCAGCGACGCGACGTAGTCGCGCATGTTGCCGTCCGGCGGAAAGATCGCGGTCGTGCCGAAGCCGAGAATCGTGTCGCCGGTGAAGAGGTCGCCGGCGGCGGTGAGATAGCAGACGTGCTCGGAGGTGTGGCCGGGCGTGGCGATGACCTCGAGGCCTTCGATCGTCTCGCCGCCGCTCACGACCGTGTCGGTCTCCTCGAGCACGCCGCGCGGCGCGATGATGCGCGCGTTCGTCCGCTGCTTGAGCGGAACCGCCGCGGGCGCGTGATCGCCGTGGCGGTGCGTGATAAAGATCGTCCGGAGGTTCGGCATTGCGCTCGCGATCGCGTCGACGTGCGAGGCGATGTCGGGACCGGGATCGATGACGATCGAGTCGTCGATGAGGTACGTGCGCGTGCCGTCGAGCGTGTACGGGCCGGGATTCGGTGCGGTGATGGAACGGATGTTCACGGCAGCGCCGGCTTTCCGTTGACCAGGACGGGCTGCACCGGCTCGATGACCGCGCCGCGCCGCGATTCGATCAGCGCGTCGGCCGAGTCGAACCCGAGGAGCGCCTCGAGGTTTTTGATCGTCGGGAAGACCATCTTCAATTGCTTCAGTGCATCCGCTGGTGCGAGCCAGATGTGATCGACGACTTCAGTGTTGTCGATCGTGACCTTCGCGTCGAGCGGGGCTTTGGCGAGATAGAAAAAGGTGTCGAAGCGTTTCGGGACGCCGACGGGCGTGATCCAGCGCGAGGTCGGGACGAGCTGGCTCGGGTCATCGATGACGATGCCGGTCTCCTCGCGCGTTTCGCGGATCGCGGTGACGCGCAGGTCGCCGCCGTCGGCCGGCTCGACCATCCCGCCGGGAAAGACCCAGACGTCGGGGACGAAGCTCGCGCTCGCGGTGCGGCGGAGCATCAGCACTTCCAGAGGATCGCGAAGCAGGATCAGGCTCGCGGCCGGCAGTGGCTCTAGCATGACTGCCACCCGACCCATTCCTCGCCGTTCGGTCCTTTCTCTTTCTTCCAGATCGGCACGGTCTGCTTGATGCGATCGATGAGCGCGCGGCAGGCGGCGAACGACTCGGCGCGATGCGGCGACGAACAGACGATCGCGATCGAGGTGTCGCCGACCATCAGCTCGCCGAGGCGATGCTGCAGCGCGAGCGCGACGTCGGGGAACTCGTTGGCCACGGCGGTCACGATCTTCTCGATTTCCTTTTCGGCCATCGGTCGATAGGCATCGTAAAAGATCGATTCGACGGCGTGACCTTCGTGGTGATTGCGCACCACGCCTTCGAAGAGGACGTACGCGCCGTCGGACGGACGCATCACGCGGCGGACGAGCGCCTGGGCGTCGATCACTCCGTCGGTGAGATACATTACCCGCCCGCCACGGGTGGGATGAACGCCAGCTCGTCGCCGTCGTGAAGCTCGGCGTCGGGCGACTCGTAGCTCTCGTTGATCGCGGTCATCGGCGGCTGGACGTAATCGGCGAGCTTCGCGTAACGCGTGCGCAGCTGCTGCCAGACGTCGCGCGCGCGGGTGCCGCCGGCGAGCTCGAGCTCGGCTTCGCTCTGACCCGTGATGTCGCGCAGCACCGCGAAAAAAAGGAGGCGCACTTTCACGCGCGGCATTTTATCCTGCACGAACGCGCATGACCTTCCGCCCCGAGATGACCGTCGACGAAGCGTTCGCCGCGCACCCGCACGCGCGCTGGGTGTTCGCCGCGTATCACCTCAGCGGCTGCAACGGCTGCTCGCGCTCCAGCGCCGAGACGCTGGCGGAAGTGGCGGACGGGTACAAGCTGCCGCTGGAGAAGTTGCTGGCGGATCTGAATTCGCTGGGTGGCGGCTTTCACACCCCAATCTGATCGGCGATTTCCACCAGCGCCTCCCTCACGAACGCGATGTGCTCCTCCAGCTCCACGCCGAGCTCCGCGGCGCCGTTGTAGATGTCGTCGCGGCTCACGCTGCGCGCGAAGGCCTTGTCCTTCAGTTTCTTCTTCACCGAGGCCGGCTTCACGTCGGCGATTTTCTTGGAGGGCTGCACGAGCGCGCTGGCGACGAGGAAGCCGCACAGCTCATCGCACGCGAAGAGCGCCTTCGCCATCATCGTCGTGCGCGGCACGTTCGTGTACGGCGCGTGACCCATGATCGCGGTGCGGAACTCCTCGTCGAAGCCGTGTTCCTCGAGGATCTTCGAGCCGACGTATGGATGCTGATCGGCGTTCGGATAGGCCTCGTAATCGAAGTCATGCAGCAGGCCGCACATCCCCCAGCGGACCGGATCGTCGTCCGGCGCGTAGCGGCGCGCGCACGCCTTCATCGCCTGTTCGACCGCCAACGCGTGCTTCCGCAGCGAATCCGATTTCGTGTACTCGTGAAGGAGAGCGAGAGCTTCGTCGCGCGATTTCGTCACGCTAGAAACGATATCGAAGTCCGATCGTCGTGTGTACGTTGTGCGGCTTCGGGATCTTCAGGCCGGTCGTCGACGCCGGAAAGTCGGAGCGCTCGAACGGCGACGCGGTGACCACGTCCTGAACGTTCCCTTCGAACGCAAAGTCGTCGTTCATCCACCATTGCAGTCCCGCGCCGGCCGCGCCGCCGAAGCGTCCGCGCTGCCCGCTGAACTCCTTGATCGTGCCGGCGCCGTTGCGGATCTTGTACGTCGCGAATGCCGGCCCGCCGAACACGTGCACCCGAAATGCGCCGTGGCGATTGAAGTTGAAGACCAGCGGCATGACCCACGTCGTCACATCCATCTTTCCGGCGTCGATCGAGACGCCGCCGCCCGACTTGTTCTTCACCGACAGCTTCGAGTCGGTGAACGTCCCCTCGAGGCGCAGCGCCCAGTGCTCGGTGAAGGAGCGCTCGATGTCCGCGGCGACGCCGGGGCGGGGGGCGGCGGTGAGGCGGAGGGTGGTCGTGGACGAGCTGGTCTCGGTGCCGGTGCGGGTGGTCCGCTGGACGAAGTCGCCGAAGACGAATGGTCCGGTGGAGATGCCTGCGCTCCAGTTCTGGGCGAGGAGCGGGGTGGCGGCCAGAAGCAGGAAAAGAGAAAAAAAGCGCATTCGTGACGTCATGGGGTGGACAGAATTGCAACGCGAGCGCCAGAAGAGGAAAAACTTACCGACCTCAGCCGACATCCGGAGGGGTGGATGTCGGGCTGAAATGTTTCGTCTAACCGCTCAGGGATTGAGACTTACGCGCACGGCATCAGTCAACCGGTGGAAATGGAACCGGCCGAAACCGCCGCATACTGGAGTTGGCCTCGATCTAGCAACTGGAGGAGGCACGATGAATTTGGTTCTGAACCGAGATGCAGAACCGCGGCGCGAGTCCAACCTACTTCGCTCGCGCCTAGTGGCCGCTGCGGGCCCCCTCCTAAACTATTGGACCGATTTTGGACGATTAATCACTTAGCTTCCTTGAACCCTGCCAAATGGCCGCAGCGGTCCAGCCCCCTTCTCAGTACCACGAGCGGAGCCGAAAGGCTCCGCAAGTGTTTTAGGGCGATGCCATAATCCGCCCCGTGCCGAAACGCCCGAAACTCTTCCTCATCGACGGCTCCAACAACGTCTACCGCTCCTACTTCGCCATCCGCAACCTGACGAACTCGTCGGGCATGGCCACCAACGCCGTCTACGGCTTCACCACCACCCTGCGGAAGCTGATCAAAGACCACAAACCGGACTACATGGCGGTCGCGTTCGACATCGGCCGGTCGAAAACGCGGCACGAAGCGTTCGAGGACTACAAGAAAGATCGCCGGCCGATGCCCGACGATCTCGCCATCCAGCTCCCCTTCGTCAACGAGGTGCTGGAGGGCTTTCGGATTCCGGTGATCGGCGTCGAAGACTGGGAAGCCGACGACCTCCTCGGCTCGCTCGCCTGCACCGCGCGCGACCGCGGCTACGACGTCGTGATCGCCACCTCGGATAAAGACTTCTTCCAGCTCGTCGGCGACGGCATCAGCCTCTATCACACCGGCCGTGAAGTGCTTTACGACGCAAAGGGCGTCGAAGGCGCGTTCGGTCTGCCGCCCGAAAAAGTCGTCGACGTGATGGCCATCTGGGGCGACGCCATCGACAACATCCCCGGCGTCCCCGGCATCGGCGAAAAGGGGGCGAAGGCGTTGATCACCGAGTTCGGCTCGCTCGACGGCGTCTACGAAAACCTCGACAAGCTCAAGCCGGCGCAGCGCAAGAAGCTGGAAGAGCATCGCGACAAGGCCTACATGTCGCGCGAGCTGGCGCGGATCAAATGCGATCTCGAGTACGAGCTCGATTTCGACACGCTGAAGATGGGCGAGCCCGATCGCGCGAAGCTGCACGACGTCTTCTCACGGCTGGAGTTCGCGTCGCTGATGCAGGAGTTTCTGCCCGAGGCGCCGCCGGTCGCGCGCGAGTACCGCGTGGCGGAGACCGCGGAGGACCTTCGCGAATTCGTGAACGGCGACGTCCCTCTCGCGCTGTGGGTCGAGCCCGACCTCGGCGCCGCGATCTCGAAGCAACGCGGCGAATCGCTGCTCGTTCCGTTGAACAACGAGGACGTCGCCGCCGCGTTCCGCGAGCTGCTCGAATCCGATCGCCTCTTCATCGCGCACGACGCGAAGCTCCAGTGCCGCCGCCTGCACGCCGCCGGCTGGCCCGCGCCGAAGCGCTGGGCCGATACGATGCTCATGTCGTACGTCATCAATCCCGGCCTGCCGTCGCACGAGCTCGGAAACGTCGCGCGTGACCGGCTCAAGCAGGACGTCGTGACGCGGAAGGACCTCGCCAAGACCGCGCCGCTCTTCGCCGCCGATCACGAGGTCACGCCCTACAGCCAGTACCTCGGCGAAAAGTCCGACATCGCGCTCGCGCTGCGCGACGTGCTCGAGCCGGAGCTGAAAGACGAGCTGCGCGACATCTACGAACGGATCGAGCTGCCGCTGATGCCGGTGCTCGCGGCGATGGAGGAGCGCGGCATCCGCATCGACATCGAGATGCTGCGGTCGATGTCGTCCGCGATGGGCGCGCAGCTCGCCGAGCTCGAAAAGCAGATCTACGCCGAGGCCGGGCTCGAGTTCAACATCAACTCGCCGCAGCAGCTCGGGCACATCCTGTTCGAGAAGCTGAACTATCCGGTCATCAAGAAAACGAAGGGGACGAAGGCGTTCTCGACGTCGGTCGAGGTGCTGCAGGAGCTCGCGACGCACGGCTTCGCGGTGCCGCAGCTCATCCTCCAGCATCGCGAGCTGCACAAGCTGAAGTCGACGTACATCGATGCGTTGCCGCAGATCGTCGGCGCCGACGGACGCGTGCACACGTCCTTCAACCAGGCGGTCGCGGCAACGGGACGCCTCTCGTCATCCGATCCGAACCTGCAGAACATCCCGGTGCGGACGGAGACAGGTCGGCAGATCCGGAAGGCCTTCGTCGCGGACGAGGGGCAGATCCTGATCTCCGCCGATTATTCGCAGGTCGAGCTGCGCATCCTCGCGCACATCTCGCAGGACGAGTCGCTGATCGAGACGTTCAAGCGCGGCGCGGACATCCATCGCGCCACGGCGGCGAAGATGTTCGGCGTCAGCGAAGACGAGCTGACGCACGATCAGCGGCGCGCGGCGAAGACGATCAACTTCGGCGTGCTGTACGGCATGTCGGCGTTCCGGTTGTCGAACGAGCTGAACATCTCCGGCGCGCAGGCGAAAGAATGGATCGAGGCATACTTCAATCGCTATCCGAAGATCCAGGAGTACCTCGACAAGACGCTGCAGGAGGCGCGCGCGACCGGCAAGGTGACGACGCTCTTCGGCCGCGTGCGGTACATCCCGGAGATCCACAACAAGTCGTTCACGGTGCGCGGCAACGCGGAGCGGATGGCGACGAACGCGCCGATCCAGGGGACGGCCGCCGATCTGCTGAAGCTGGCCATGATCGCGCTCGAAGACCGGCTGAATCGCGAGTCGCGCGATGCGCGGATGTTGCTGACGGTGCACGACGAAATCGTCATCGAGGCGCCGGAGGCGAGCGCGGCCGAGGTGGCGGGAATCGTGAAAGAGACGATGGAGAACATCCACCCGCTGGCCGTGCCGCTCGCGGTGGACGCGCGGTGGGGAAGAAGTTGGTACGACGCGAAGGACTGACGCTCACGATCGCTGCACTGTTGCTGGCGATCGGCTGCCAGAAATCGACGAGCCGGGCGCCGCGCCCTTCCGGCGAGCCGGCGGTGCGCGCGACCGTGGCCACCATCCGCACGACAGTGCAGCCGGCGAACAAGACCTACGTGCACGCGCTGATGGTCGCGAACGACCTCGCGCGCAGCGGCGATGAAGTCGATCAGTGGCGGCTGTTCGATCTGAAAAAACAGCAGGTCACGTTCATCGACGACGTGGCGAAGACGTACCGCGTCGCCTCGCTCGCCGCGGTGACGAAGGAGCATCGGGACGCGTACGGCAAACAGCCCGCGCCCGAGTTGCCGCTCGCGACCTGGACCGCGACCGGCGCGAAGAAAACGGTCAACGGCTTCGAGGCGACGCAGGCGATCGTGAAGCTGGGCGGCTATCAGCGCGAGCTCTGGATCGCGGAAAAGACGCCGCTGCCCGCGCAGCTCTTCGCGCTCATGCGCGCGAGCGAGCCCGCGCCGTCGCCCGTCGCCGGCGTCGCGAACGCGATCGACGAGGCACTGCTGAACGTGCGCGGATTTCCGGTCGCCGATCACGCCGAGCTGCCGTACGACAACAAGAAGCTCGTGGTCGATCACGCGGTGGTGAAGGTGGAGCAGAAAGAGCTGCCCGCGTCGTGGTTCGCGGTGCCGCGCGGCTACCGCGATATTTCTCCCCTCGCCCCGCAAGGCGGGGAGAGGGTGCCGCAGGCGGGTGAGGGGTCGCGGCTGCAGCGATGAGTGGGCCCCCTCATCCGCCTGCGGCACCTTCTCCCCCGCGCGACGGGGGAGAAGGCAAGCGCATCACAGCACCTGCCGCGAGTCGCCGATCCGCTTCGTGACCCGAGTTCATCCCGAGCGAAGTCGAGGGATCAATGATGGCGCCGCGCTGGACATGCCACGAGTGGCGCGCGTGCAGCGAACCATTCGCGGCGCCGTCGATGATGCCTCGACTTCGCTCGGCATAAACTCTCACAGCACCTGCCGCGAGTCGCCGATCCGCTTCGTGACGCCGTCGCGGTCGAACTGCTCGAGCAGCGGGATGGCGATCTTCCGCGACAAGCCGAAGAACTCCTTGAACTGCCCGACGTCGATCGTCTGGCCTTTTTTCTCCGCCATCTTCGCGCGCGCGGCGACGAGCGCGTCGCGGTGCAGATAGACGCCGTCGGCGATCCGCACGAGCACGCCCTGCTTCACCAGAAAGCTGACCACGCCTTCGATCACTTTCGCTTTCGAGTGAATCGTGTTGATCAGCTCCGACACCGGCGGCGGCGCGAGTCCCCCCTCGGCGAATCGCTTCTCGATCGTCTGAGCCAGCTCTCCCTCGGTGCCGCTCAACTTCTTCGCCCGGCCGGGGATGTCGAGGGCGTCGGCGGCGACGAGCACGATCTTCTCGCGCTGCAGGTCCATCAGCAGGAAGTTGACGACCCCCGCGTCGGCGCCGCGCGGAAGCAGCTTCTGCACGAACTCCGACTTCGGCACGTTGATCGACATCTTGTTCTCTTTGAAGTAGCGGTCGAGGAACTCGATCGAGCGATGCCGGAAGTCGGCGATGACGTCGTTGTGGATCCACCGCCCGTCGCCCGCCACCGCGAGCTCCGGCACGTTCTTCAGCTCCTTGCGCAGCGTCTCGATGCGGATGCCGGTCCGCGCCTGCACCTCGGCGATGTCGAGTCCGCGCACGCCTTCGAGTTTCGCCATCAGTGCCACCCGTTCCACGAGTGTTCCACGCGCCAGCGCTTCGAGCATCTCCACGCGCGTGCCGCGGCTCAGCTTCGGCAGATGCGCGTCGAGGATCGCGCCGCCGCCGATCGTCAGCGCCGGCGAGTAGCGGCGGATGACGAAGCGGTCGCCCGCGACGGCGACGACCGGCGATTCGAGCCGCACCTGCACGTAGGCGCGCTGTCCCGGCTTCAGCTCCTGCGTCTTGTCGACGAAGCGGATCGTGCCGAGGAGCTCGGAGGCGAGGTGATGGAAGCGGATGCGCGTCTGGTCTTTCAACGGCTTCGCGTCGTCGAGCAGTTCGAGCTGCGCGGTGATGACCGACGACGCGCGCAGCGTGTTCGGCATCACGATCTGCTGCCCGCGCTCGATCTGGTCGAGCGGAATGTCGGGAAGGTTGACCGACGTCCGCTCGCCCGCCGATGCGACGTCGCGCGGATCGCCGTGCACCTGGATCGCACGCGCGCGGCTGCGGCGTCCGCCGGGAAGGAGCTCGACCTCGCTCTCGACTTTCAGCTGTCCCGAGTACGACGTCCCGGTAATCACCGAGCCGAAGCCTTTCATCGTGAAGACGCGATCGATCGGCAGGCGGAACACGCGCGTCTTTGCATCGCGATCGCCGACGCTCGCGACGGAATCGAGGAGCGCCTTGCGCAGCTCGTCGAGCCCTTCGCCCGACACGCTGCTCACCGGCACGATCGGCTTGCCGGCGAGGAAACTGCCGGCGACGAGCTCCTCGATCTCGAGCCGCACCAGCTCGACGATGTCGCGGTCGACGAGATCGCGCTTCGTGATGGCCACGACGCCGGTCGGGATGCCGAGCAGCTTGCAGATCGCGAAATGCTCGCGCGTCTGCGGCTTGATCGATTCGTCCGCCGCGACGACGAGCAGCGCAGAGTCGATGCCGCCGACGCCCGCGAGCATGTTCTTCACGAAGCGCTCGTGGCCGGGGACGTCGATGAAGCCGATCTGGTATTCGTCGGTGATCCAGCTGGCGAACCCGAGGTCGATGGTGATGCCGCGCTTCTTCTCCTCGGGGAGCCGATCGGTATCGACGCCCGTCAGCGCCTTCACCAGCGAGGTCTTGCCGTGATCGATGTGGCCGGCCGTGCCGACGATGCGCCGTTTACGAGACATAGATGGAACAGACACTCCCGTCTGTGAGCGCGAAGCTTAGCGCACGTGCATAAATGCCATAATGACCGCATACCGGAAGGAGAGAAGCCATGACACTCGTCGTGCGTGCGTATCCCGTCAAAAGCAGAAAAGCCGTCGATGAGTTCGTGAACGAGTTGCACAAGCGCCGCGACGAGGTCCAGCAATTTTTCGCCAGCTTCAACGTCGCGCGCGAGACGTGGCACTACCAGGAAACGCCGCACGGCGCGATCGTCATCGGCGTGACCGAGGTGAAGGGTCCCGTCGAGCCGGTGGCCAGGGCGTACAAGGAATCGGAAGAGCGTTTCGCCGCCTGGTTCAAGCAGCGCGTGCTCGACATCTCGGGCGTCAACCCGAACGAGACGCCGCTCGGACCGGACACGGAGATGGTGTTCGATTCCACCGACGTGTAGCGTATCAATGTGCAATTCGCGGCCGCCGACGGCTTCACGCTGCACGGCACGCTGTACGAGGGCGGGCCCGACGCCATCCTCATCGCCAGTGCCCTCGGCGTGAAGCGCCGCTACTACGACGCGTTCGCGCAGGCGGCGACGCAGCGCGGCTTCACCGTCCTCACCTTCGACTATCGCGGCATCGGCGAATCGCGGCCGCGGTCACTGCGCGGCTTCGACGCGACCATGCACGACTGGGGCACGCTCGACATCACCGCGGCCATCGGCATGTTGCGCGGCGCGCGCTCGCTGACGCTCGTCGGACACAGCGCGGGCGGGCAGCTTGCCGGACTCGCGGAGAACGCGAGTGCGATCGACCGCCTCGTATTCGTCGCCGCGCAGGCCGGCTACTACGGCAACTATCCGGGCGTGCATCGCCATTCGATCCGCGTCATCTGGCACGCGATGCCGTTCGTCTCCCGCGTCATGGGCTACTTCCCGTCGCGCGCCCTCGGACTCGGATCGGAAGATCTCCCGCGCGGCGTGGCGACGCAGTGGGCGACGTGGGGCAAGCATCCGAAGTACCTCTTCGGATTCGAGGACGCGTCGCGCTACGCGGCGATGAACGTGCCGCTGCTCGCGTGGAGCTTCGAGGGCGACTGGTACGCGCCGCCGCTAGCGGTCGACAAGCTTGTCGAGCACTACAGCAGCGCGCGCGTCGAACGGCGGCACGTGCCCGATCGCCGCGTCGGTCACTTCGGCTTCTTCCGCCGCGGCGTGGGCGATTCGCTCTGGGACGAAACGTTCTCCTGGCTCTCGCCGAGCGTCCCCGGCAGCTTCGCCTCCTGACCGAGCTCCCGTTTCAGGTCGACCGCGTTGACGATCGCCTGTCCGCGGAAGTGATTGTTCGTGATCACGTACGTGTCCTTGTTCTGCGCCATCTCCTCGATGCGGCCGACCCACGGCTCCAGCTCTTCCTTCGTGTAGAGATAGTTGTAGCGCTCCCACGACTCCGCGTGCGCGAACCACTTTTCGTAGTTGCGCCCGTGCAGGCGCGCGTAGCCGACCGGACCCGTGACCGTCGCCGCCGGCTTGACCGATTCGTGGAACAGCGGCTGATCGACGTTCACCCACGACACGTCGTGCTCGGCGACGAAGTCGATGAACGCGTCGTTCTGGAATGATGCGTGGCGGACCTCGAGCGCCAGCGGATAGCCGGCGAGTTGCCGAAACAGCGTCGCTAGCTTGTCACGCGCTTCCGGCGAGTCCTTGAAGCTCCAGGGGAACTGCAGGAGGACGGCGCCGAGGCGATCGGCATCGGCGAGCGGATCGAGGTAATTGCGGAAGGCGTCGACGTCGCCCGGCTGCAGCTCCGCGTTTTCGTGCGTGAACCCTTTGAAGATCTTCGTCGTGAACTTGAACCGATCGTTGTGCGCGACGCGGCGCACCCAGCTCTTCGAGTGCGTCGGCGGCGGGATCCGGTAGAACGGCGAGTTGATCTCGATCGTGTCGAAAAACGAGGCGAGATAGGAGAGCTCGTCGAAGCGTCCGCGGTGCGGCGGGTAGACGATTCCCTCCCAATCTTTGTAGCTCCAGCCGGCCGGTCCGATGCGTATGGAATGCGGTTCAGACAAAGGTCAACACCTTGACTTTGTTATTTGTAAGATGCACAGACTTCGTTGCTTAACTTGCAGCGACTATGCTAAAAGCGATGGCACGTTTCCAACTGAATACCAATCCCCGGACAGCAGATTGCGTCTTGGGGCGACCTGTATCAGTTGGATGGAAGGGGGTCGATCGGCAGGTTCCTTTCGTCGTCATCCAAATGCGGGGGCGAGGTCGCGGCACCCCGCACGTGCACAGCGCTGCGGCATCCATTTCCAGTTTCAACCGTAGGAGATCAAAGGTTCACCATGGACACATTCAACGATAAGTCTCTCAACTGCGCGGACTGCGGATCGCAGTTCGTTTTCACGAAGAACGAGCAGGCGTTTTATGCCGAGCGCGGTTTCACCAACGAGCCGAAGCGCTGTAAGAACTGCCGAGACAAGCGGAAGACTGCCCGCGACGGGAACGGCGGAGGCCGTGACCGCCAGATGGTCAGCGTGACGTGTGACAGCTGCGGTGTCGCGACCGAAGTCCCGTTCACGCCCGTGAGCGGTAAGCCTGTCTACTGCCGCGATTGCTACAACCAGAGACGGTCGAACGCCCGCCCGTCCAGCTGGGCGTAGCTCAACAAATAACGACGAAATGAAAGCGGGCCTTCGCGGGCCCGCTTTTTTGTTTACCCATTTTGCTAGAATCCGCCCGCCTTGAGCCGCCCCCTCAGCAAGCCCGTTCACAACATCCTCGATCTCATCGGTAACACGCCGATGCTGAAGCTCGCGCACGTCGGCGGCGGTGACGATTCCGACATCTACGTGAAGATGGAGCTGCTCAATCCCGGCTTCTCCGTCAAAGACCGCATCGGCGTCGGGATGATCGAGCGCGCCGAGGCCGCCGGCCTCCTGAAGAAAGGCGGCACGATCATCGAGCCGACCGCCGGCAACACCGGCATCGGCCTCGCGCTCGCCGGCGTCCGGATGGGCTATCGCGTCATCCTCTGCGTCCCCGAAAACTTCTCGCTCGAGAAGCGCGAGGTGATGAAAGCCCTCGGCGGCGAGGTGGTCCTCACGCCGAAGGACGAAGGGATGAAGGCCGCCATCGCCAAGGCGCAGGAGCTCGCGCAGACGATCCCCGACGCGTACGTGCCGCAGCAGTTCGCCAATCCGTTCAACACCGAGTCGCACTACGCGACGACCGGCCCGGAGATCTGGGAACAGATGGAAGGACGGATCGACGCCTGGGTGGCGGGGGCGGGCACGGGCGGCACGTTCACCGGCGTCGCGAAGTATCTGAAGGAGCGCAACCCGAACATCTGGTGCGTCGTCGTCGAGCCGCAGGGCTCGATCCTCAAAGGCGGCGAGGCGGGACCGCACGAGGTCGAAGGGATCGGCGCCGGATCGTTCATCCCGCCGGTGCTTGACATGTCGCTGGCCGACGAAGTGATCCAGATCTACGACGATCCCGCGTTCGCGATGGTGCGCCGCCTCGCGACCGAAGAGGGCGTCCTCGCCGGCTCGAGCGCCGGCTGCAACGTCAAGGCCGCGCTCGACGTCGCGCAGCGCCTCGGCGCCGGCAAGCGCGTCGTCACCCTCATCCCCGATGCCTCCGAGCGCTACATGTCGAAAGGCATCTACACCAAGTGGGCGAAGCCTGCAGCGCCCGATCACGCCGACTGAGGTCACATCATGGGTTTCTCGACTGATTGCATCCACGCGGGCCAGGAGCCCGAGCCGACGACGGGCGCCGTCTCGGTGCCGATTTTCCAGACCTCCACGTACGTGCAGCCCGAGCTCGGACGCCACAAAGGCTTCGAGTACGCGCGCACGCAGAACCCGACGCGCTTCGCCACCGAGGCCGCGCTCGCGGCGCTCGAGAAAGGGAAGCACGGGCACTGCTTCGCGTCGGGGATGTCGGCGATCGACACCGTCTTCCGCCTGCTGAAGTCAGGCGATCACGTCGTCGCCGGCGAGAACATGTACGGCGGCTCGTACCGCCTCTTCAGCCGCGTCTGCGAGAAGTTCGGGCTCGAGTTCACCTACGTCGACACGTCGAAGCTCGACGAGGTGAAGAACGCGATCAAGCCGAACACGAAGATCGTCTACGTCGAGACGCCGACGAATCCGATGATGACGATCACCGACCTCGCGGCCTGCGCGGAGCTGGCGCACGGTGCCGGTGCGCTGCTGGTCGTCGACAACACGTTCTGCTCACCCTACCTGCAGCGGCCGATCGAGCTCGGCGCCGACATCGTCGTGCACTCCACGACGAAGTTCCTCAACGGTCATTCGGATTCTGTCGGCGGCGTGGTCATCTCGAACAGCGACGAGCTGGCGCAGCAGATCGGCTTCCTGCAGAACGCCGTCGGCGCGATCCTCTCGCCGTTCGATTCGTGGCTCGTGCTGCGCGGCATCAAGACGCTCGCCGTGCGCATGAAGCGCCACGAGGAGAACGGCCAGGCGATGGCGAACTACCTCGCCCATCACTCGCAGGTGAAGCGGCTGTACTACCCCGGCCTCGCCGATCATCCGCAGCACGACCTCGCGCGGCGCCAGATGAACGGCTTCGGCGCCGTCATCGCGTTCGAGCTCGGCTCGTACGACAACGCGAAGAAGTTTCTCGACCGCGTCAAGCTCTGCTCCCTCGGCGAATCCCTCGGCGGCGTCGAGACGCTGATCTCCCACCCCGAGTCGATGACCCACGCGTCCGTGCCGATCGAAACCCGCACCCGCCTCGGCATCTCGCCGGGACTCGTGCGGATCTCGGTGGGGATCGAGGACATCGAGGATCTGATCGCCGATCTCGAGAACGCCTTCGACGGGTAGATGTGGCGCGGGCTCTCCAGCCCGCGCGGCGGCAGCTTGCTGCCGCCCTGGCGTGCGCACCTGCGCCGGCCAATCGCGGGGAGCCGACGTCCTCGTCCGCTCTGTCTCTCGCGCGGCGCCAGTCGAGCGGACGAGACGTCCGCTCCCCTCGTCAGCGGCAGCAAGCTGCCGCACTCCACGGCTGCGGCAAGCCGCAGCACTCCAATCTGCTCCCGCGGCGCGCAAGGAGAACTGGAGTGCGGCAGCTCGCTGCCGCCCTGGAGTGCGCAGGCTTGCCTGCGCCGCGCCGGTTGGCCAATCGACGCCCGAACTACAATACCGCCACCCATGACCTCCGCCTTACCGGTCGCGCTGATCGTTGCGACGTACCTCCTCGGCTCGATCCCGTTCAGTTTCCTCGTCCCGTTTGCGATGACGGGGAAAGACATTCGCGAACACGGGAGCCGGAACGTCGGGGCGACCAACGTCGCGCGGACGTTCGGCAAAGCGCCGGGCGTGATCGCGCTGCTGCTCGACGTCGCGAAGGGCTACTTCGCGGTCGAGGTCGCGCGGTGGCTGGTGATGCGGCCGGACTGGCCGCTGATCGCGCACAGCGCCAACGCGAGCTTCCTCTACTCGCGCGAGTTGTGGGTCGCGCTCGGCGCGCTGATCGCGGTCCTCGGGCACATGTTCCCCGTGTGGCTCCGCTTCCACGGCGGTAAAGGCGTCGCGACCGCCACCGGCGCGTTTCTCGCGCTCGATCCGCGCGTCGTGCTCGCGGGGGTGATCGTCTTCATCATCGTCATCCTCGTCACGCGCGTCGTCTCGCTGGCGTCGATCATCAGCTCGGCGTCGATCCCGCTCTTCTTCCATTTCCTCGCCGACGCGCCGTTCTGGCGCGTGGTCATCAGCATCCTCATCTCCATCGCCATCATCGCGAAACATCACTCCAACATCGCGCGCCTCGTGCACGGCGACGAGCGGCGGATGGGTGAGCGCAAATGAAGATCTCGGTCATCGGCGCCGGCTCGTTCGGCACGGCGATGGCGCTCGTCGCGGCCCGCTACGGCAATCACGTGATGCTCTGGGCGCACGATCCGCGCGTCTCGGACGAGATGCGCACGACCGGCTCGAACTCGGTGTATCTCCCCGACATCCCGCTCGGCGAGTCGGTGACGGCGACGAGCGATCTCGCCGAGGCCGCGGCGTTCAGCGACACGATGGTCATGGTCGTGCCGAGCCACCACTACCGCTCCGTGCTGACGCAACTCCTGCCCCACCTGCGCAATCGCGTCAGCGTGATCTCGGGGACCAAAGGCATCGAGAACCAGACGCTCGAGCGGATGTCCGAGGTCTCGAAAGCGGTCCTCGGCGACGCGATGCAATCGTTCGCGGTGCTGTCCGGACCGACGTTCGCGGTCGAAGCGGCGCGCGGCGATCCAACCGCGGCGGTCATCGCATCGCATGACGTCGAGTTCGCGAAATCGATCCAGCAGGCGATGTCGGGATCGACGTTCCGGCTCTATCACTCCGACGATGTCGTTGGCGTGGAGCTCGGCGGCTCGCTGAAGAACGTCGTCGCGATCGCCGCCGGCGTGCTCGAAGGACTCGGCCTCGGATCGAACACGAATGCCGCGCTCATCACGCGCGGACTGCGCGAGATCACGCGCCTCGGCATGGCCCTCGGCGGCCGCATCGAAACGTTCGCCGGACTCGCCGGCATGGGCGATCTCGTGCTGACCTGCACCGGCGCGCTGTCGCGCAACCGACGCGTCGGCGTGCAGCTCGGACGCGGCAAGCGGCTGCCCGACATCCTCGCCGAAACGCGCGAGGTGGCCGAGGGGGTCAAGACGTCGAAGTCGGCGAAGGATCTCGCGGAGCGGCATCAGATCGAGATGCCGATCACGTCGGAGATGTATCGCGTGCTGTACGAGGACGAAACGGCGCGAGGCGCGATCCAGCGGCTGATGACGCGAACGCTGAAAGCAGAAGCGGTGTGAGGTAGCAGGCCGCGAAGATCGCGAGTTGCGGTGCGCCGTCGTACAGCAGATACGAAAACGGTGCGCAGAGCGCGACGTAGATCCACCGCGAGTCGAAGGCGATCGCCAGCGGCACGAGCGCGAGCCAGTACCACGGATGAATCGCGGGCGAGCAGAGGAGCAGGATGCCGACGGCCGCGTGCGGCGTCCGCACCTTCGCGATGCCGATCAGCGCGATCACGCCGAGGATGCAGCGCGTGACGAAATCGGCGTAGAGGTGACGGTAGACGAACGGCGCGACCGGCTCGAGGTGCAGCGGGTCTTTGATCGACGTCCAGACATTCTTCAGGTGCTCAGTGACGTGCAGCGAATCGACCGCGGAAAACGTCAGCGAATACGCGGGTGAGTTGAAGATCCAGCGCGTGGCGTAGTCGCGCATTCCTTCCATGAAGTGACCCGACGCGACGAACGGAATTGCCGGCGCGACGAGCACGAGCGCGAAGATCAGCGACCAGCGAACGCGCTTCGGCGCGCGCAGCAGCAGGGATGGAACTGCGGCGATCGGGATCACCTTCGTTCCGATGCTGCACGCTGCCGCACCTGCAGAATTGCGGAACCAGGCGACGGCGAGCAGCAGCGCCGCGACGATCTCGACGTGCGCGCTCCAGATCCCTTCGAACATCAGCGGCGGAAACGTCGCGTAGGCGAGCGCGCCGCGGTCGCGCAGCAGCCGCAGCGTGGCCAGCTCCGCCAGGAGCAGTGCGATGCGCCACAACGTGAGCTGATGAAACAACGCAAAGAGGATCTCCGCGTGCGGCGGATAGATCGTCCGGATCTCGGGATGATTCACGCGCGGATCGTCGGGAAACGCGGCGTACGGATTGTGTCCGGCGGCGAGCGTGCGGCCGTCGAAGAGGTAGCGGTAGACGTCGCCGGAGAGGAACGGCTGCGGGATGAGCATCATCGCGCGGAGCACGATCGCGATCGCCACCGCGTGCGCAAAGCGGACGCGTGCGTTACGCACGAAGAGCCACGCGACGGCCGAGATCGCGTACGCGGCAACGAAACCGGAAAAACCGAAGCGATGACTTGCCAAAGGGGCGGCGGCGACGGACGCGACGAGTACAATCAGCGCCGCTCGATGTCCGGTCTCGAAGCCGCGGTCCTCTGCACGTACTACCTCGCCCTCGGCGTGCTCGCGGTCTACGGCGCCCATCGTTTCTATCTTGTCAGATTGCGCCGGCGCCACGCCGGAACGCACGCGGTCGCGCCCGCGCCGGAGCGCTGGCCGTCGCTGACCGTGCAGCTGCCGCTCTTCAACGAGCCGAACGTCGCCGCGCGCCTCATCGACGCGGTCGCGCAACTCGAGTACGCCGGCGCGCTCGACGTGCAGGTGCTCGACGATTCGACCGATGAAACGCCGGCAATCGTCGCCGAGCGCGTGGCGTACTGGCGCGCGCGCGGCGTGCGGATCGCGCACATCCGCCGCGACTCGCGCGACGGCTACAAGGCCGGCGCGCTCGCGCACGGTTTGCGGATTTCGGACGCGGAACTGCTCGCTGTCTTCGACGCGGATTTTGTCCCAGCGCCCGACACGCTCGTCCGGATGGTGCCGCATCTGCGCAACGGCGTCGGCATGGTGCAGGCGCGCTGGACGCATCTCAACCGCACCCGCTCGATGCTCACCCGCGTGCAGGCGCTCTACCTCGACGGCCACTTCGCCATCGAATCGGCGGCGCGCCATTTCGGTGGACGATTTTTCAACTTCAACGGCACGGCCGGGATCTGGCGGCGCGATGCGATCGATGACGCGGGCGGGTGGTCGGCGTCGACGCTGACCGAGGACCTCGACCTGTCGTATCGGGCGCAGATGGCCGGCTGGAAATTCGTTTTTCTACCCGACGTAGAAGTGCCGGCGGAGCTGCCGGCGGCGCTCAGCGGCTTTCAGGAGCAGCAGCACCGCTGGGCGAAAGGCTCGGTGCAGACCGCGCGCAACATCCTCCCGCGCCTCGTGCGCGGCGACTTCGCGCCGAAGGTGAAAGCGGAAGCGTTCTTTCATCTGACCGGCAACGCGGCGTACGTGTTGTCGCTCGTCGTCGCGCTGCTGATGGTGCCGGCGATCTTCATCCGCCAGCGGCTCGGTCTCGCCTGGACGTTCTCCATCGACGCGCTGATCTTCTTCAGTTCGACCTGCTCGGTGATGTTGTTCTACATCGAGGGGCAGCGCTTCGCGAATCAGCCGCGGCCGTCGATCAAGGAACTGATCGCGGTGCTGCCGGTCGGGATCGGCATCTCGATCCGCAACTCGGCGGCGGTGCTGGAGGGGCTCTTCGAAAAAGGGGGACACTTTCGAAGGACGCCGAAACGCGGCGATGCAACAAGAGAAACCTTCGAACGTCCACCTCGGATCCCCGTGCCCGAGGCGCTCCTCGCGGGCTTCTTTGCGCTCGCGACCGCCACCCTGATCGCGGCTCATCAGTGGGTCTCTCTGCCCTTCGTCATGCTCTTCCTTGGCGGCTATTCCTACGTCGCGATTCGAGGCATGGCTGAGCGCTTAAGTGGCTGACTCCTTGCAACATATGCCTGAGTAAGGAGGGAACGCACATGCTTCACTTCCTCAGGAAATTGCTGATGTTCCGCGTCGGACAGAAGGCCTCGCGCGGCTTCGCGAAGTCGATCGGTCTGCACGCCATTTCAGGCGCGGTCGGAGTCCTCGGCGGCCTGAAGTACATGAGACGCCACTCGTAACAAGAACGGGCGGGCCCCGCGCCCGCCCGCCGTTCTACACTTCATCCGTGCACAAGCAGACCCTCGGCGACATGTTGCTCGCCGCGAATCTGATCGACGAGGTGCAGATGCAGATCGCGCTCGCCGAACAGAAGCGGACCGGCCGCCGCTTCGGCTCGACGCTCGTCGATCTGAAATTCATCGACGAGAACGTCCTCGCCGCGTTTCTGTCGAAGCAGATCGACATCCCCTGCATCAGCCTTCTGCACATCGACATCCCGAAGAAGGTGCTGCGGAAGATGCACCGCATGATGTCGCTCGAATGCCAGGCCATCCCCGTGCGCATCGACGAAGAAGGACGGCTCGACGTCGCCATGGTCGATCCGACCGACGTGGATCTGCTCGCGCGGCTCGAGGAAGCGACCGGCATGACCGTCACGCCGCTCATCGCGCCGGAGAGCTCGATCATCGCGATGATCGACAAGTTCTACCCGCCGGAGATCGACGAGGACTCGACGCTCTCGCAGCGCCGCGCCGCCGCCATCCCCGCGACCGATCCGATTTTTCTCGACCTGATCGAAGAGCTCGACAACGCCGACATCGACGACCGCCTCACCCGCATCGAGACGAGCCTCGAGCGCATCTGGACGCTGCTGGAGCGCGTGTTGCGCGAGCTGGAAGTGCGGCGGTAGCAAATGTGGGGCGGGTTCTCCAACCCGCCCGGTGAGGGGTGCGGACGTCTCGTCCGCACGGCGCGAATCAGGCGCGCTACGGCTTCTTGTCCCCCGGCTGCGCCACCTGCTGCATCTGATGCTCCACCGCGGCGGGATCGACATCCGGGTTCAGCGTCTCGCCCTCGTACTGCATCCGCAGCTCCTTGACCACGCGCTGGCGCTCATCCTCGGCCTTTTTCTGTTTCGCTGTCGCGGAGGCCTGCGGGGCGGTGGCGGGCGGTGGGGCGGTCTGGATGCCGGCGAGCGGCGGGAGTTGGGTGATGGGCGCCTGTTGCGTGGTGGTCGTGAAGTGGCCGCCGGTGGTCACCAATGTCTCATTCGTGATGACGTTCGTCGGCTTTTTGCCGAGGCGGTGGGCGCGTTTGGCGGCGGCGACGAGCGGGGAATCGCCCTGCGGAACCTGTTGCGTCGGGTTCGAGACCGGCTTCGGCTCGACGGCGAAAAGGGGGGCCGCAACCACGAGAATCGCCGCGAATGTCAGAGTTCGGTTCATCGCTCGTCTCCTATTAACACTACTGAATGCGCCGAATCTCGCGTAGATTTCCGCCGTCGTGCCCGCTCTCGCCCCGAATCTTGCACTGATCGCCCTCGCGATGACTCCGGAGCTATTGCTTCAGAAGTGGGGATACCTGGCCGTTTTCGTCGGCACCTTCCTCGAAGGGGAGACGATTCTGGTCATCGCCGGCTTCATGGCCGAGCGCGGATACATGCAGATCGTGCTCGTCGCGATCGTCGCCTGCGCCGGCGCATTCATCGGCCACGTCTTCTGGTTCTGGCTCGGCCGAACGCGAGGCGTGAAGCTGCTCGATCGATTCCCGCGGATGAAGAAGCACTTCGGCAAAGGCATCCGGATGTTCGAGCGTTACGGCGCGCCGGCGATCTTCATCACGCAATGGCTGTACGGACTGCGCATCACCTGCGCGGTGATCATCGGCATCTCGCGCATCTCCACGATGAAGTTCCTGATCTACGAGGCGATCAGCTGCGTCGTCTGGGCCGCGGCCATCTCCTGCGCCGGCTACTTCTTCGGCGCCGCCGTCGAGCGCGTCCTCGGCAAGGCCGCGCACATCGAACGTTGGGGACTGCTCGTCCTCGTCGTCGTCGGCCTCAGCGTCTGGGGCTATCACCAGTGGAAAGAGCGGCGGGAACAAGAGTGAGCAGGGTATCCATCGCATCACGCGCCGGATGCCCCCAGTGAAAACCCTGCCCATGCTCCACGCCGAGCTCCAGCAGCACGGCCGCATGCGCTGCCGTCTCGACGCCCTCCGCGATCACTTCCTTGCCTAGAGTGTGCGCGACGGTGTTCACCGCCTGCACCAGCGCGCGATTGGTCGGATTCGTATCGAGGTCGCGGATGAACGTCCGGTCGATCTTCACGTAATCGACGGCCAGCGCACGCAGGTAGCCGAGCGACGAAAAGCCGACGCCGAAGTCGTCGAGCGCGAAGAGGCAGCCGAGCTGTTTGAGGCGATGGATCCAGTTGCGCGCGCTGGCGAGATCGGCCACCGCCGCCGACTCCGTGATCTCGAACGCCATCCGACCCGGCTCGAGCTTCGCCTTGACGATCTGCTCTTCCATGTAGCGCAGCAGCGCTTCGTCGTTGAGGCTCGTGGCCGAGAGGTTTGCGAAGATGCGGACGTGGTCGCGCGTCTGCAGCTCGCGCAGCACCTCGTTGAACACCCAGCGGTCGATCTGCGGCATCAGGCCGTAGCGTTCGGCGATCGGGACGAAGTCGTCCGGTTGCAGCACGGCCGCCCCTTCGCCGCGCATCCGCACCAGCGCCTCGTAGTGCACGCGCTCGCCGTCGCCGAGGCGGATGACCGGCTGATACGAGAGCTCGAAGCCGCCGTCGCGCAGCGCGTTGCGGATCAGCGTGAGGCAGCGCGTGGCGTCGGCGAGGCGCATGCCGACGTCGGTGCCGTCGCCGAACGGATACGTCACCACGCGGTTCTTGCCGTGCTCCTTCGCCGCGTACAGCGCGGCATCGGCGCGGGAGACGAAGATCTTCGGATCGGCCGTGTCGTCGATCGGGGTGACGCCGATGCTGATGGTCGTGTGCAGCGCCGTCCCTTCGTGCTCGAACCAGAGCGCGTCGACGCTCCGCCGCAGCCGCTCCGCGATCGCCTGCGTCTCCTCGGCGCCGACGTCCTCGAGCAGCGCGACGAACTCGTCGCCGCCGAGGCGCGCGAGAAAATCGAATGGGCGCAGTTGTTTCTGCAGGAGCTGGCCGAGCTCGGAGAGAAGTTGATCGCCGACCGGATGCCCGGACGAATCGTTGATGAACTTGAAGTCGTCGATGTCGATGACGAGCAGCGCCGCGGGGCCACCGCGATGCGCGATGCGGCGGATCATCGCGTCGAACGCGCGCCGGTTCGGCAGGTTGGTCAGCGAATCGTGCAGCGCGAGATGGCGGATCTTTTCTTCCTGCTGCTTCCGCTCCGTGATGTCCTGCTTCACGGCCACGAAATGCGAGATCACGCCGCTCTCGTCACGCACCGGCGTGATCGTCTGCTCCTCGGCGTACACACTTCCATCACGCCTGCGGTTGTACATCTCGCCGTGCCACGCCTCGCCGGCGAGCAGCGTTTCCCACATGCGCGAGTAGAACGTACGGCTGTGATTGCCGGAGCGGAGGAGGCGCGGCGTGGCGCCGATCGCTTCGGTCGGACTGTATCCGGTCAGCCGCGTGAACGCCGGGTTCACCCACTCGATCACGCCGTCGGTGTTGGTGATGACGACCGCGTTGGCCACCGATTCGAGCGCCACTTTCTGCAGCCGGATCTGCGCCTGATCGTATGCGGAGAGGATCGACAGCGCGGCCTGCGCGGCGACGGCGCGCAGCATGTCGACGCGCTCCGGCGGGAAGTCGCGGCGGCGGGTGGAGAAGAACGTGAGCGCGCCGAGGATGCGGTCGCCGGCGACGAGCGGCAGCGCCAGGACGGAGCGGAGGTGATGCGCCAGCGCACGCTCGCGCCAGAGTGCGAAGCCTTCGTCCGTCTCGACGTCGCACGCCTGCATCGTGCCGGTGCGCAGCGCGATGCCGGTCGGCCCGCGGCCCTCGGGCGTGCTGTCCCAGCGGACGATGACGTCGCGCAGAAAATCGACCGCGCGGCCGGCGGCGGTTCGGATCGAGACCGAGCCCTTCTGGCCGCGCAGGCTGATCTGCACGAGTGGATATCGGTACATCGTGACGAGGCGGGCGGTGATGAAGTGGAGGATGTCGTCGAGCGACTCGCCTCCGAGGATCATCGAATCGATTTCGGCAAAGAGACGCTCGGAGTACGGACGGCGGTTCGGCATTCAAACGGGATGTTTCGCCGGGACGAGGCCCGCGGCTCATGACCCCGATCACACGCGCCGGTGATGGCACGTACGACGCGGCGTTGCACCGGATCGCGAGAATTCGCTACAGAGGTATCGCGTGAAACTGACGCGCAAGTACGCATTTCTCCTGATCATCCCGCCGCTCGCGACGCTGCTTCCGCTGGCGATTGTGTTTCTCGTCGAGACGCTACGGCTCCGCTCGTGGCAGACGCTCGCCATGATCGCGCTGCTCGTTTACGCCCTCGGCGCGATGCTCGTCTCGATCGCGCTGCAGCCGCTGGTTCGCAACGTCGAAGAGGCGCTCGCGCGGCACGGCGATGCGAGCGAGGCGATCTCGCATTGCCTGAACCGGACGACCAACGCCGCGTTTCTGCTGTGGGGCGGCGCCGGCACGCTGCTCGCGCTCACCGGCACCGCGATCGAGATGCCGACGTTCAAAGGCATCAAATGCTTCGGCGTCGCGGCGATGATCGTCACCGTGCCGGCGCTGGCGTGGTCGTACTGGGGCGGCAAGCGGATGCTCCTCGGCGCCGCGGGCGAGGGCGGCGCGCTGACGTACCACGGACGCGTCTACTCGATCGGCGTCAAGATCGCGATGGTCTTCGTCGGCTTCTTCGCCACGTCGACCGGCGCGCTGGTGCAGCTCGTCTCCACGCACACCGGCGACGTCACGAACTACGCGCTCTTCATCGCCATCGTGACGACCATCGCGTTCGGCGCGGCGACGTACTTTCTCGCGCGTGACGTCACCGCGCCGATCCGCAGCCTGATGCGCGTCGCGGGCGATCTCGCGGCGGGACGCTTCGATTCCGATCCGCACGTTTTCTCCGACGACGAGATCGGCAAGCTCGCGCGCAGCTTCGGCGTCACGCACGCGAACCTGCGCGGGCTGATCGGCAACGTCGGCCGGAGCGGCGGCGCCATCAGCGAAGGAGTGCGGCTGATCTCCGCCGGCACCGAGACGCTGGTGAGCGGCGCGCGCGAGCAGAGCGGCTCCGCGGAGGCCTCGGCCGGCGCGCTGCTCGAGGTGCGCGGCGCCGCGCAGTCGGTGCAGCAGGCGGTCGACAAGGTGACCGGACTGACGGCCGATTCGGCATCGCGGGCGACCGAGCTGACCGCATCGTCGACGGAAGTGGCGCGGCGGATGGACGATCTCTTTCAGTCGGTCGAGAAGAGCACGTCGGGGACGACGGAGATCGACGCGGCGGCGGGCGAGATGAGCACGCGCACGGCGACGCTGTCCGGCATCGCGATGGACGTGTTGTCGTTCGTGGCGCAGATGGATGCGACGACCGCGCAGATTCATCGCACGGCGAGCGACAGCGCATCGCTCTCGCAGCAGGTGCGCGAGCACGCGGGCGCGGGACGCAGCGCGGTGCGCGACACGATGGACGGCATCCGCGACGCGCAGAGCTCGACGCGCAGGACCGCGGATGCGTTCAACGCGTTGCAGAAGTCGCTCACGGAGATCGACCAGATCCTCGTCTTCATCGACGAGGTCACGAACCGGACGAACCTGCTGTCGTTCAACGCGGCGATCATCGCGGCGCAGGCGGGACAGAATGACTTCGGCTTCTCCGTCATTGCGGAGGAAGTGCGGCAGCTCGCCGACCGGACGCGCAGCGCGACGAAGGAGATCTCGACGATCATCCGCGGCGTGCAGCCGGTGGCGAAGCAGGCGGTCGGCGCGCTGAACGAGGGGGTGGAGCGCGTCGATCACACGGTCGCGCTCGCGCACAAGGCCGCCGCGGCCCTCGAGACGATCCTCGGCAGCGCCGACCGGTCGCTGGAGATGGCGGAGTCGATGTCGGCGGCGCTCGAGGAGCAGTCGCGCGCCACGCGGCATCTGCACAACGTCACGGCGAGCATGTCGGACAACATCCGCGAGATCGACCGCGGCACACGAGGCCAGGCGGAAGCGACGCGGCTGCTCGCGCACGAGTCCGAGCGGGTGCGCGACATCGCGCTGCAGGTGAAAGGAGCGTCGCGCGAGCAGGTCGCGTCCGCCGCCGGGATTGCCAAGGCGATGGAAGAGATCGCGGCCGGCGTGGAGCTGATCCACGCGCGGATGGAGCGGCAGATCGCGCAGACCGACCACGTCGCCGGCGCGTCGAAGGTGACGCTGACGATCGCGCGCAAGAACGACGAGATCGCGACACAGTTCAGCAGCGCGCTGCTCGCGCTGGTGGAGAGCGGACGGATGTTCGACGCGGAGGTGGCGCGCTTCCGGGTGTGACGTTGACGTTGAGGGGTGCGGACGTCTCGTCCGCACGGGCGATGAGCGGACGAGACGTCCACTCCCCTCTAAGCGCAGAGGCCAGGCGCGTTGCGCCGCTCGAAGCTGCTGAACGGGACAACGTGCAAAGCGCGCCGCAAGGCGGAGCGAGATACGCTGCCGGCCGGGCCGGCTAAAAATTGGCGGACGTCGTAACGAACCCCTGCTGCGCCTCGTACGTGTTCGTCGCGTAGCGCGACATCAGCAGCAGGCGTGTCATCACCTTCCGCGACTTCGCCGGTCCGGCGACTTTCACCTCGAAGCCGGCGGCCGGCGTGATGCTGCCGTACATCGGGATCGGCACGGGGAGGCGGTACGAGCCGAAGGCGACGGAGTAATCCATCCGTCCGGAGATCCGTCCGCCGCGCAGTTCCGGAAGGAGGGAGATGGTCGAGGCGATGTCGATGGTCGGACGGTTGATCACCGCGCCCCAGTTGCCGTTCGCGGGGATGGCGTAGAACGCGCTGGCCAGCGGCTGGCCGGGGTTCCAGGCGCGGGCGATGCCGGCGGCGGCCAGCTTCGCGCCGATCGCCTGCACCTGCGCGCGCGTGAGCGCCGAGAGCTGGAAGTAGTCGGCGTACTCGACGCTCGTGCTCTGCATCAGGTCGAGCGTGTAGGCGCTGGACGAGAATTTGCGCGACGCGTTCGTGGAGAGGAAGAAGTACTCGAAGCGATAGCGGTCGGCGAGGAACTCGACGTCGGGCGTGCGCGCGTCGCCGTCGTCGTCGTAGAAGATCGACAGCGGCTCGAGCTGGCGCACGATGAAGTACGAATTGCCGGTGTAGCGTGTGGTCGTATCGGGCGCCATCGTCGGGTCGCTCTGCGCAATCGGCAGGAGCGCGGGCGTCCACGCCGGATACGCCGCCGGGATCTGCAGCGCGGCGCGGTAGGCCTGGCCGTCCGCGTTTTCCTCGAACATCTGCCGCGCCTGCACGGTCTCGCTCTGCAGCGTGTTCATGGCCCGCTGCGACATGATGATCAGGTCGTTGTGGCTCTCGTTGAACATCGACGCGCGCAGCGTCTGGTCCATGATCGAGTAGACGACCAGCATCAGCGCGGAGACGATGGCGAGGGTGACGGTGATCTCGATGAGGGAGAAGCCGCACTGGGTCGCAGGGGTCAGGTCGCAGGGGTCAGCATGAAAGCCTGCCCCCTGCCCCCTGTCCCCTGCGACCTTATCGCTTGATGAACGCTCTGTATTGATGAAACGCATAGTGCAGCGGCACCTCATCGCGGTATGCCTCGATTCGGATGATGTAGTTCCCCTTCGGGAAGCGGTCGGCCGGGACGGCCCAGTCGTACGACGTTGCGGTGATGAGATTGGCCGGATCGGAAGGCCTGACGCCCGGCTGCGCGGGCGACTCGTCGCGCATATTGAGCCACGTCTGGCCGTTGTCGCGGCTGTAGATCGTGGCGAAGCGGACGGTCGTGTCGTCGCTCCACGTCGCGGAGTACGACGGCGTGTACCTGAGGGCGTCCCAGCGCAGCCATTGCGAGGTCCAGGCGATGTGGATCGTCGACGGATTGCGCAGGTCGACGTCGTCGTTCGGCGTGGTGATGGCGACACGCGGCAGCTCGCGCACGCGCGACGCGTCGGGCGAGCCGGCCGTGCTGTACAAACCGCCCGCGAGGAAGCTCTGCACGAGGCTGAGGAACGACCAGCGCGAGATGAACGAGACGCCCGAGGTGCCGGTCGGCGAGAGACCGTTGACCACGACGAACGCCGCGTCGCTGCCGTCGCGCATCGCCAGCAGCGAGCTTCCCTGGATGTTCGTGGAGTGCCGGTAGAAACGGGCCAGCGTCCGCAGCGTCGTCGCTGATCCGTACACCGGCTGCAGGAAGTGATCGGGGTTCATCGACGTGTCGTTGACGTTGATGTCGAACGGCCGCGCGTTGGCGATCGACGCCGGCAGCGGGAGGTCGTACGTCGACGCGATGTCGTTGCCGTCGGTGTCGAGCGAGCCGGTGGTGTTGTCCTGATAGCGGTGGTGGAACGTCGAGCCGGCGCTGCCGCTCCAGAAGAACGTCGTGCTTCCTTCTTCCTGCGTGCGCCGCACCGTATCGACGAACGCGGTACCGGCCGGGAGGTTCGGCGTGATCGTCGAGCGGAGCACGCGCGAGAACGTGCCGGCGCCGGTGCCCGTCGGCAGATTGCCGGTCGACGTCCACGTTGCCCACTGCGAGTCGGGGGCGAGCTCGCCGAGCCACGACATCGACCACCAGTAGTTGCCGCCCGCGTTCTCGCGGATGTACTTCACGCCGCCGCTCAGGTCGTTCGTGATCGACTGCTCGTTGCGCGAGCCGCCGGCGCCGGTGAACGGTTTCGCCGAGACCGGGATGCTGTTCGTGAAGCCGTTCGACGCGTCGTAGCCGATCTCGTTGCCGATGCCGACGTAGTAGTACGAGAAGCCGGTCATCGTCGTGTAGACCGAATGCGAGCGGACGACCGACGAGCGCAGCACCTGGTAGATGCGCGGCACGTCGACTTCGATCAGGCCGCTGCGCGTGTCCCAGCCGTCGTTGTTCGCGTTGCCGTCGTTCTTGATCCCATACATGTTTCCGCTGAACTGCGGCGCGTCGTACGACCAGCCGGGCCACGACGCCGCGGCATTGCGCGCGGTCGATTCGAAGTCGTCGAAGTAGCGGTTGTAGCCCATGCCGAGCGCGTTCGCGCGCGTGCGGCCGGACGACCCGTGCGGCATCTTCAGGTCGGCGTAGGGGCAGTGGCGCGGATCGCCGAGGAACTGGAAACGCTCGGTGATCGGAAGGTTTGCGTCGGTCGTGGCGTCGCCGAAGATCCACGCGTCCGTGCCGCGCCACGCGTACGTGCGCGACGTGTTCGCCGGCGCGGGCGTGGCCGAGTCGCCGAGCTGCGTGTCGACCTCGATCGTCGCGTTCGACGGCAGCGCCGACGACGGAATCGTGATGATCCAGCGCGCCGTGTTTTTCTCCACGTCGCCGTGCGTGGCGAGGTTCGTGGTGAAGGCATTCGGCGACGCGCCGTCGGGGAGGTTCTCCACCGGCGACGGGATGTACTCGAGGCCGTAGAGCTGCGCCGCGGATGAGAGTCCGCCCTGGTCGCACGGATTCGTCACCGTGACGCACGGGCTCTTCAGCGGCGAGTTGTAGAGCGTGAAGACCGTGTCGGCGCCGTTGGTGCGCGACGACCAGTACATCGACGCGCCGGGCGTCATCGACGCCACCTGCAGCGAGTACGGCGCGTTCGCGATGCCGCCGCTGATCGAGGCCACGTCGTTCGGCGACGCCGTGTAACGGATGTTCTTCAGCGTCACCGTGACCGGCACGTTCAGCGTGTTCGGCACCGTGCCCGTGCCGTACGAATAGACGCGCAGCCGCAGCGCGTCCGAGTTCGTGTAGCGCAGCTGCTCCGGATGCGTGACCGCGCGGACGTTCGGCCACTGCGCCGGGTCCTTGGCCGCATCGGAGTAATTCCGCACGGGCGGAAACGGGAAGAGCTCGCCGTGCAGGTTGATGATGATGGCGTTTTTGTAGCGCGACGGGTGCATGTACATGTCGTCGAGCAGGAGCCGCAGCGTCGGCGTATCGGCGGATTCCTGACTCGCGGCCACGCGCGCGTCGAACAGTGCACGCTCTTCCGGATAACGAAGCGCGTTGTTGTACTGATCGGCGAGAGAGTAGGTCCCGGTGACGTCGCTGTCGACGCGCACGCGGCCGGAGAAGAAGTCGGGTGGGTAGTAGAAATTCACCGCCGAGCCGCTCGGCATCAGGCCGGGATAGAAGTAGACCTGGTCGATCGCGGCGGTCGAATCGTTCGTCCGGTTGACGTACGGCGTGTAGTACGGATCGCGGCCGTACGACAGCTTGCGGATCCAGTGGCGGCGGAACTGCAGGCCGGGCTGGCGCGCCTCGAGGTCGGCCATCGCGCTCTCCACGAACGGCACGACGTCCTGCATGTAGACCCACCAGCCGGGGATGTTCTCGATGGCGATGAGGTAGATGTCGTAGACCTGCGTCGGCGGCGAGTTCTGGCCGACGGTGCTCAACACGCTGGCCACTTCCGCGAGCAGTCGCTGGCCGCCGCGCTCGTTGATGAACACTTTCACGTTCACGACGCGCAGGTCGTTCGCGCCGGCGATCTTCTGCACACTGACGCGGCGCTCGTACAGCCAGCGGCCGCGTCCCGTCTGCGTGTTGCCGCTGGCCGGGCTGGCCGGATCGGTGATCGTGCTCTGCGTCGTCAGCAGCATGCGGTTGGTGACGCCGTCGTCGAACTGATCGAGCACCACGGCATTCGTGCCGCTGCCCGACTGCACCAGCGAGCGCAATTCCTCCAGCATCGAGATCGCCTTCTGCGTGGCGAACTGTTTGTTGATGTTGTCCTGCGTGCCGCGGTGCGCCGTCGTCAGCATCGACGTCGAGACGACGACGAACATGCCGGTGATGGCGATGGAGACGAGCGCTTCGGCCAGGGTCATGCCGCGTTGTGCGTGCCGGCTCATGATCAATTTCCCTTCGTCACGATCCACGGCGTGCGGCTGAAGAGGTAGTTGCCTTTCTGCAGCCGGATCTGGTCGAGGATCGACGGGTCGTAGTCGATCTCGACGATCTCCGCGCCGCCGGTGAGCTGCACCGGACCGTTGGCGATGACCGAGCCGGTGATGCTCGACGGCGGCGAGACGACGAGCGTGCCGCCGACCCAGATCAGGCCGTTGTAGAACGCGTTCGATTGCGGATTGAGCGTGAGGTTGCCGAGGACTACGAGGATGCCGCTGCCGGTGAGCCGCTTCGTCGGATTGAACGTCGCGTTGCCGCGGATGACGATCAGCGACATCGTCGGCATCGGGTCGGGAAGATCGCGCTCGTCATCGACGACGATGTCGGCCATCCCGATCAGCTCCTGCTGCGTGACGCCGAAAACGCCGCTCAACGCGAACGAGCCGTTGGTCGTGTTCTGCGCCGGGTTGCCGCTGACCGTGCCGTTCACGCGCGGCGTGCCGGTGGACGGCGGGTAGGCGATGCCGATGCCGTTCGTGCCGCCGAGGACGCGGCCGGAGGTAGAGACGTTGACGTTCGAGCCGCGCGAGGCGTTGAGCGCCGCGTTGGCCGGCAGCGTCAGCGCGAGGCGCTGGATCTCGGTGCGCATCGTCCGCTTCGACAGGATCGTGTTGCCGTTCACGCCCGGACCGCTCGCCGCGCTGTTCTGCACGTAGACGTAGCCGACCGAGTCGAGGCGCCACACGGTGCCGGCGCTCCGTCCGCGCCGCGCGCTGACGTCGGTGACCGCTGATCTGCGGATCTCGTAACGGCCGGTGACGTGGCCCGGATCGGAGATCGCGTACGTCCGCACGATCCCGATCGACGAATCCTCGGTGTCGGTGCCGGCCGGGCTGAACGTGACGACCGGCTGCACGCGCTGATGGACGAACCACGACAGCGCGTTCGTCAGTCCGGCCGACGCCGCGTTGTACGCCTGCCCCTGCGTCGTCAGCTGCCGCGCCGTCATGCGGCCCGACATGCGCGTGATCGTCAGCGCGGTCATCAACAGCAGCAGCACGAGCGTGCTGGCGAAGAGGACGATGACGAGCGCGGCACCGCGTTCGGAACATCGTGACACAGATCTTCTCCCTTCGGTCCTTCGACCGTTTTTTTTCGCGAAGTTGTAGAGGGGCCCTAAAAAGCAAAAAGGGGCATTACGCCCCTGTGATTGGTCCGGAAACTAAAAAAGGGGCTGTACGCCCCTTTGTTGGTATCTCGTACCGCGATGCTGTTCGAGGATTTGGATTTTGCACGCCGCATGTCAAACGGGCGTGCGGAGACGCGTCAAAGTTTCGTCACTTCAACCTTCGAAATGTTTGAACTCCAGCTCCGCCTGCGCGGCGGCGAGCCGGGCCACCGGCACGCGATACGGTGAGCACGACACGTAGTTCAAGCCGCACGAGCGGAAGAAGCGGATCGAGTCGGGATCGCCGCCATGCTCGCCGCAGACGCCGACCTTCAGCTTCTCGTTCGTGCTCCGTCCGCGCTCGGTGCCGAGCTTCACCAGCTGGCCGACGCCTTCCTGGTCGATCGATTCGAACGGGTCCTTCGGCAGGATCTTCTTGTCGACATACTCCGGCAGGAACGAGCCGGCGTCGTCGCGCGAGTAGCCGAACGTCATCTGCGTGAGGTCGTTGGTGCCGAACGAGAAAAACTCCGCGACTTCGCCCAGCTTCTCGGCCACGAGCGCCGCGCGCGGGATCTCGATCATCGTGCCGACGATCACCGGCAGCTCGACGCCGTTCTGCTTGAGGATCTCGGCGGCAACGCGGCGCACCATCTCGGTCAACATGGTCAACTCCTTGACCGTGCCGACGAGCGGGATCATGACCTCGGGGCGCGGATCGCCCCCTTCCTTCTTCACATCGCACGCGGCCTGGAAGATCGCGCGCACCTGCATCTCGTAAATTTCGGGGAAGGTGATCGCGAGGCGGCAGCCGCGATGGCCGAGCATCGGATTCGATTCGTGCAGCTGGTTCACTTTCGCCCGCAGCTCGACGAAGCCCCAGCCCATGTCGCGCGCCACCGCAGAGATCTGCTGCTCGCTCTGCGGCAGGAACTCGTGCAGCGGCGGATCGAGCAGGCGGATCGTCACCGGCAGTCCGTCGAGCTCGCGGAAGATCCCTTCGAAGTCGGCGGTCTGGAACGGCAGCAGCTGCTCGAGCGCGTGACGGCGCCCTTTTTCGTCGCGGGCGAGGATCATCTCGCGGACGCGGAGGATGCGCTCCTCCGCGAAGAACATGTGCTCGGTGCGGCAAAGGCCGATGCCGGCCGCGCCGAAGAGTCGCGCCACGCGTGCATCGTTCGGCGTGTCGGCGTTCGTGCGGACGGCGAGGGTGCGGATCTCGTCGGCCCACTTCAGCAGGCGATCGAAGTTGCGATAGGTTTCCGAGTCGCTCGCCTGCATCGTGCCGTCGATCAGCACCTGGATCACTTCCGACGGTTTCGTCGCGAGCTTGCCGCCGATGATCTCGCCCGACGTGCCGTCGATCGACAGCCAGTCGCCTTCTTCCAGCGGCTCATGTCCCTCGGAGCGCAATTCGCCTTTGGCGTAATCGACGCGCAGGTTGCCCGCGCCGACGACGCACGGCCGGCCCATGCCGCGCGCGACGACCGCCGCGTGCGACGTCAGTCCGCCGCGCGTGGTGAGGATGCCGGCCGCGCTGTGCATGCCGGCGATGTCCTCGGGCGAGGTTTCGACGCGCACGAGGACCACCGGGTCGTCCTTCGCCATCATCACCGCGCGCTCCGCGCTGAAGGCGATGCGTCCGGTCGCGGCGCCCGGTCCGGCGGGGAGGCCGCGCCCGAGGAGGCGTCCGCCCTGCACCGCTTTCGTTTTTTCCTTCACGTCGAAGATCGCGGCGAGCAGCTGGATGATCTGCCCCGCTTCGACGCGCGCGACCGCCTCGGTGTGATTGATCAGACCTTCATCGACCATGTCGCACGCGATCTTCACCGCGGCGAAGCCGGTCCGTTTGCCGGTGCGCGTCTGCAGCAGATAGAGCTTGTGCGACTGGATGGTGAACTCGATGTCCTGCATGTCGCGGTAATGCGACTCGAGTTTTTTGTAGACGTCCTCGAGCTGCGCGTAGACCTCGGGCATCGATTCTTCCAATGATTGTTCGTCGCCGATGACTTGTGCTTTGGAAATCGGCAGCGGCGTGCGGATGCCGGCGACGACGTCCTCGCCCTGCGCGTTGGGCAGGTACTCGCCGAAGAACTTGTGCTCGCCGGTCGACGGGTTGCGCGTGAAGGCCACGCCCGTCGCGCAGTCGTCGCCCATGTTGCCGAAGACCATCGACTGCACGTTGACCGCGGTGCCCCAGTCGTCGGGGATCGCGTTCAGCTTGCGGTAGGTGATCGCGCGCTGGTTGTTCCACGAGTTGAACACCGCACCGATGGCACCCCACAACTGCTCATGGACGTCCTGCGGGAAGTCCTTCCCGCCCTTGTCGCGAACGATGCCCTTGTACGTCTCGACGAGCTCCTTCAGTTTCGCCGCGGGAATCTTCGCGTCGCTGTCGACGCCGGACTTCTCGCGCAGCGCGACGAGCTCGTGCTCGAAGTGCTCGCGATCGATCTCCAGCACGACGTCGGAGTACATCTGGATGAAGCGGCGGTAGGAGTCGTAGGCGAAGCGCTCGTCGTGTTTCGCCAGGCCCTGCACGGTCTCGTCGTTGAGGCCAAGGTTGAGGATCGTGTCCATCATGCCGGGCATCGACGCGCGTGCGCCGGAGCGGACGGAGACGAGCAGCGGCTTGTCGCGATCGCCGAATTTGCGACCCACCGACTGCTCGACGCGCGCGAGGTTCTCCGCGACCGCGTCCTTCAGCTCCGGCGGATACGACTTCGCGTGCTCATTGAAATAGGTGCAGACCTCGGTCGAGATCGTGAAGCCGGGAGGGACGGGAACGCCGATGTTCGTCATCTCGGCGAGGCCCGCGCCTTTGCCGCCGAGGATCTCTTTCATCTTCGCGTTGCCTTCGGCGTGGCCGTCGCCGAAGTAGTAGACGTATTTCATCGAGAACCTCTCTCGGGAATGCTATCTCGGAATCTGAATTTCGATTCCGCTCTGAAGCGTGCGCATGATCTCGCTCCACACCGCGGTGGGATAGTCGTCACGTCCGGCGGCGATGAACGTCACGCGGGAGAGGTCGACCTTGCGGAGCAGCAGTTCGGCGCGCAGCGACTCGACGCGCGTTTGCGACGTGGCGCGATCGGCGTCCGCGCTCGCGCCGCGCAGCTCGCGCGACGTGATGTGCACCGGCCGCGGCGCGACGTCGTGAATGAGCCGCGCCAGCTCGGCGACGGCGAAGGCGCTCTGCTCCGGCACGAGATGATTCGCGTCGTCGAAACGGAGGCCGTACAGCGGAAGCCAGCGATGCCGCTCGAGGAACGTGCGGAGGACGTCGACGCTGAACTGCGGCGGCGGACCGCTGCAGTCGCGGCGATCGCCGAAGAGGCTGTCGCCGATCTTGTGCGGATCGGCGTCCTCGAACCATTTCATCGCGCTGAGGTGATTGTTGTCGGGCGTCATCGTCATCGCGATGAGGCCGAACTGCGGGCCGCGAATCCAGACGAAGCGCCAGACGCGGCCGTCGAAGCCGCCCTCCAGCCACGTCCGCTCGCGGTCCTGCAGCCAGCCGTATGCGGTGCCGTCACGCTCGAAGAATTCAGCGGGGAAGGTGTTGATCGCCCAGCAGCCGGCGATCGCTCGCGGCTTCGGCGGCGCGACCTCGGTGCCGTGCGCGATGACGCTGTGCAGATCGAGCGGCGCCCAGTAGCCGTCGATCGTCGACGCGCGAACGTACAGCGCCTCGACCGGCGGCTTCACGTCGATGACTTGGTCGCCCGCTTGCCGCAACAGCGTCTGCGTGGCGAGCGGCGTGAAGTTCTTGCCGTCGAGCGACGTCTCGTAGCGGATCGTCTTCGTCGCGATGCGCGGCGTGGTCGAGGCGCCGATCGCATCGATGCGGCTGCGCGCGGCGAGTGAGAAGACGAGCGTCTGCGCCGGATCGTCTGGCGGCGAGATCCAGCTGCTGCGCGGATCGCCGTCGATCGCCCGCACCGCCGCGTTCTCCAGCATCAGCTCGCCGGTACGCGACGCGACCGCCGCCCCCCGCGCGATGTTGAGCAGGTTGCGCCGCTCCGCCGAATCGTCCGGCGCCTCCGCGATGTGCGCCGCCCGCACCTGCTCGGGGTTGGGCGGAGGGGGGATGGGGGTTTCGTGTTTTTTGCTGCACGCGAGCAGAAGCAAGGCGGCGAGCGAAGCGCGCAGTTTCACTTGTAGTCGCGCCGGTCGACCACGATCTTCGTCACGTCGCCGATCTTCTTCACTGCGTTCCCCACTTTGCGTAGGAGCGACATGCGGTTGCGGCGGACGGACTCGTCGTCGACCATGACCATGACGTCGTCGAAGAACTTCTCGAGCTCCGGCGCGAGCGCGGCGAACGATTCGAGGGCCGGGCGGTAGTTGCGGGCGGCGACCAGCTCGTCGATCTGGCCGCCGACGAGATCGGCGAGGTCGTTGAGGCGCTTCTCCGTGTCGTGCTCGAGCCGCGAGGCGTCGACCTTCGTCGCGTCGTGGCCGGCGGTAATGTTCGCGATGCGTTTGGCCGAATCGAGGATCGAGAGGAAGTTCGCGTCCTCGCGCACGGCGCGCAAGGCCTCCACGCGATCGGAAAGATCGGTGAGCGAGGCCGCCCAGCCGCCTTCCATCGCCGCCGCGACCTCGTCGTACGCGAACGTCTGTTCGAGGATCGTCTTGACGCGCTCGGCGAAGAACGCGAGGAGGTCGGCCTTGACCTGCTGGTCGCTGGTGGCGAGATCGATCAGCTGCTCGATCCCGACCTTCACTTCGCGCTGGTCGCGCAGCAGGAGGATCTGCACGATGCCCTGCGCGGCGCGGCGCAGCGCGAACGGATCTTTCGAGCCGGTCGGCTTCGCGCCGATGGAGAAGAAGCCGGCCAGCGTGTCGATGCGGTCCGCGAGCGACACCAGCGCGCCGCTCATCGTCCGCGGCAGCGCGTACTGGTCGTAGATCGCCTGCCACACCGCGTCGGGATGGCCTTCCTCCCGCGCGTAAATCCCGCCGATCTGCCCCTGCAGGTCGGTGAACTCCTTGACCATTTCGGTGACGAGGTCGGTCTTGCTGAGGCGCGCGGCGGTCAGCGCGTCGGCGTCGCCGCCGAGTTCGCGGACGATCCGCTCGATGCGCTTGGTTTTCTCCGCGTAGTTGCCGAGCTTCTCCTGGAACTGCAGGTGCTCGAGCTGTTCGAGCCGGTCGGCGAGCTTCCGCTTGCGATCGGTCTCGTAGAAGAACTTCGCGTCGGCGAAGCGCGCGTTCGTGACGAACGAGTTGCCGTACGCCGCGTTGCCTTCGGGATCGCCTTCGTTGTCGAGCACCGCGAGGAACGAGTTCGTGAGTTTCCCCGCCGCGTCGCGGATCGGCAGCTGCTTCTGGTGTACGCGCATGACGGTGACGAGCACCTCTTCCGGCAGCGCGAGGTACTCGCGGCGGAACTCCGCGCGGACCACGCCCGGATATTCGGTCAGGTACTGCCACTGCGCCCAGATCGACGCGTCGATGCTCGGCGTGCCGCCGACTTCGTTGCCGAGGATCCGCGCGCGTTCGGCCATCACGTGGCGGCGGCGCATCGCGTCGACGACCACGCGCGCCAGCTCGAGGCGGTTGACGTAATCGTTGTACGACGTGACTTCGATTTTCCTCGGCGCGAGCGTGCGGTGGCCGACGGTCGTCGTCCCCGACTGCACGCCGAAGATCGCCAGCGGCGCGTGCCGGCCGTCGAACAGCGAGACGATGCTGTGGATCGGGCGGATGTACGAATGCTCGCCCTTGCCCCAGCGCATCATCTTCGGCCAGCGGATCCCTTCGATGATCTGCGGGACCTGCTCGCGCAGGATCTCGTCGATGCCGCGGCCGGTGATCTGCCGGCGCAGCATCACGTAGTCGCCGCCGTCGACGACGCGGTCGATCGTGGCGTTGTTCTTTTTCAGGAAGCCGTTGAGCGCCTGCGTCGGATTGCCGGAGGCGTCGTAGGCCGCCTTTTTCGGCGGACCTTTGACTTCGAGCTCGCGATCGGCTTCGCGCTCCGGCAGTTTTCCGAGCATGAACGCGATGCGGCGCGGCGTCGTGTTGACGCAGACACACGCTTCGCCGCCGAATTCTTCGACGAGTTTCGTGAGCCGCTGCGTCAGCGTCGCCGCGGCCGTGTCATGCATCCACGCCGGGATCTCTTCGGTGAGCAGCTCGAAAAAGTACTCAGACATCGGCTCTCCCGAGGGGGAAGCCCAGCTCCTCGCGCGACGCGAGGTACTGCTGCGCGCAGCGCACGGCGAGGTCGCGCACGCGCTTGATCACGCCGACGCGCTCGGTCACCGAGATCGCGCCGCGCGCGTCGAGCGTGTTGAAGACGTGCGAGCACTTCAACGTGAAGTCGTAGCCGGGGAGCACGAGCTTCGCGTCGAGGCAGCGGCGCGCTTCCGATTCGTACGCATCGAGCAGCTTCCAGTGCAGGTCGATGTCGGCGACTTCAAAGTAGTACTTCGAGAACTCGAACTCGTCCTGCTGCCGCACCGGTCCGTAGGCCACGCCGTCGGTCCATTCGATGTCGAACACCGAGGCCTTGCGCGAGAGGAACATCGTCAGGCGCTCGAGCCCGTACGTGATCTCCGCGGAGATCGGGGCGAGGTCGATGCCGCCGGCCTGCTGGAAGTAGGTGAACTGCGTGATCTCCATCCCGTCGAGCAGGATCTGCCAGCCGACGCCCCACGCGCCGAGGGTGGGCGACTCCCAGTTGTCTTCCTCGAAGCGGATGTCGTGCTTCGTGAGGTCGAGGCCGATCGCGCGCAGCGAGTCGAGGTAGAGCCCCTGCACTTCGAGCGGCGATGGCTTGAGGATCACCTGAAACTGATAGTGCTTGCCGAGGCGGAAGGGGTTATCGCCGTAACGCCCGTCTGCCGGACGGCGGGAAGGCTGGACGTAGCCGACGTTCCACGGCTCGGGGCCGAGGACGCGAAGGTAGGTGGCGGGATGCATCGTGCCGGCGCCGACCTCGAGGTCGAGCGGCGTTTCGATCAGGCATCCCCGCTCCGCCCAGAAGTTCTGCAGCGTGAGGATCAGCGACTGGAAGGTGACCCGCGACATTGGGCGGGCATTCTAGCCGAAGGGGGCGTTACCAGCCGCGCGTATCGGTCTGCGTCGGCGGTGGCGGAGGAGGCGGCTGTTGCGGCTGATCCTCGTCCTGGTCGTCGCTCTTCTTCTGCGTCGACGTGGTGTCGGTCTGCGCGGGCGGAGGTGCGGTCGCGGTCGTCGATGAGGTGTCGGTCTGCGGCGGAGGCTGGAGCTCGCGTCTGCGCTCCGGCTGCTGCGGCTGCGTCTGTGTCGCCGGCGGATTCGTGTTCGTGATCACCACGCGCGATGGCGAACGTTGGATCGTCGTCGGGGTCGCGGTGGGCATCGGACGCGGCATCGGTGCGGGCATCGCGGTGGTCGTCGGCAGGGTGCCGGCGATCGTCCCCGGGGGCATCGTGCCGGTGGTGTCGACATTCGGCGCGAGCGTGAAGTTGCTCGTCGTATCGGCGCTCGTGTTCGTCATAGGAGGAGCGGTCTCGCCCGGCGCATTGATCGTCGACGAAACGCCGCTGGCCGCGCCCTCGTTGACGACGCTGTAATTTTTCTGTTCGCGCTGCATGGTGCTCGAGCCGCGGTGGCAGGCGGCGGAGAGAACCAGAGCGAGCAATGCGACCTTGATTCGATTTTCCATCATGACCTGCTCGAATCAGTCGCATTTTGCATGCCACGCGGCACGATAGAATCGGCCGCGTCATGAGGCCTCGTTGAACCTCGGCATTTTCCTCGCCGCCCTCGGCGAACTGATCCTCACGGTCGCCGGCGGCAACCTCACCTTTCCGCGACTCTCCCCCGACGGCCGCCACCTCGCCTACGCCCGCGGCAACGAGGTGCGCGTCGTGATCGTCGCCACGCGCCACACGGATGTGGTGATCCCCGCGCGCTACGGCGCACTGCACGCGCTCGCCTGGACGGACGATCGTCACGTGAGCGCCGACTTTCCGCGCAGCCGCGTGACCGCCGATGTGCTGACCAGGCGCCGCACGTCAGCGAAAGCGGTGAAGCCCGAGCCGGTGCAGCCGATCGCGTTCTGCGACACGATCCTGCGCATGACGACCGACCGCGACTCACTCACGCTCTGGCGCACCAGCGGCCCGAGCACGCTCCCGCTGGCGACGATCTATCCCGCCGACGACGCAACGATGGAAGTCCTGCGCGCCACCCCGCGCGAAGTCATCTTCCTGCTGCGCGTCGCCCCACGCTCGCGCATCGACGCGACCAACCATCTGATGTCGTACGACGGCGTCCGCCTGAGCGCCTACGGCATCGACGGTCTGGACGACGCGACGTTCTCCGCCGACGCGCACCGCATCGCCATCAGCGTGTGGCTGAACGCACAGCGGAGGCTGCTCGTGTACGAGCGATGACGGCTCGTTTTTTGCCACTTTCTCCCGCATGGCAAAAGACAAAGAAAACCAGGGCGGACCGACTGTCAGCAGACGCGAAGAACCGACGAACGACGGCAGCCATCGGCACGCGCAGAGCCGCGACGAGCTGAAGGAGCGGAGCGTGAAAGGCGCGCGTCCGGGCATCGGGAAACGGAACGGGTCGGACAAGCAGCGGCATCGCTGAAGCGGCGGCCGAGCTCGCCGGAACAATCGCGCCGCACCCCCGGTTGAACATACCGTACCAAGGTGGTACTGTTTGCAACCCATCCGCTGTTTTGCAGGGGCGGCGCACCGATGCTCAAGATCTCCCGACTCACAGACTACGGCCTTCTCGCCACCGTCTACCTCGCCCGCAAATCGGGAGAGGTCGTCGCCGCGCGCGAGATCGCGAGCTTCTATCACCTGCCGTTGCCGATGATCACGAAAGTGCTCAAAACGCTGCACGCCGGCGGTATCGTGCAGTCGTATCGCGGCTCCGGCGGCGGCTACTCATTCGACGGCGATCCCGATTCCGTCACCCTCGGGCAGATCATCGAAACGCTCGAAGGACCGTGGGACCTCGTCGAGTGCGAATCGGTCGATGACGCCGGCCACGCGGTCTGCTCGATCCGCGTCGCCTGCCCGTCGCGCCGTTTCATGTTCGGCATCAACCGGGCGATCAAAGGAGCATTCGAGCAGGTCACGCTGTCGGAGCTGACGCGCGGCTCGATGCCGCTGGCCGTCATCGACAAGCGGGAATTGAGAATCTCATGAGCGACACAATCGAACAGATTGCGAATCAGGAATACAAGTGGGGCTTCGTCACCGACGTCGAAGCGGATGAAGCTCCGCTCGGTCTGAACGAAGACATCATTCGCCTGATCTCGCACAAGAAAGAGGAGCCGGAGTGGCTCCTCGAATGGCGCCTGAAGGCCTTCCGTCACTGGCTGACGATGAAGGAGCCGACGTGGGCCAACGTCCACTACGAGCCGATCGACTACCAGGCCACGCGCTACTACTCGGCGCCGAAAACGAAGAAGAAACTGAACTCGCTCGATGAAGTCGATCCGGAAGTGCGGGCGACGTTCACGAAACTCGGCATCTCGCTCGAAGAGCAGAAGCGCCTCACCGGCGTCGCCGTCGACGCGGTCTTCGACTCGGTCTCCGTCGCCACGACGTTCCGGACGGAGCTGGCCAAGGTCGGCGTGATCTTCTGCTCGTTCTCCGACGCGGTGAAAAATCACCCCGAGCTGGTGCGCAAGTACCTCGGTTCGGTCGTCCCGTACACCGACAATTTCTTCGCCACGCTGAACAGCGCCGTCTTCACCGACGGTTCGTTCTGCTACATCCCCAAAGGCGTGAAGTGCCCGATGGAGCTGTCGACGTACTTCCGCATCAACAGCGCCAGCACCGGCCAGTTCGAGCGAACGCTGATCATCGCCGACGAAGGCGCCACGGTCAGCTACCTCGAGGGCTGCACCGCGCCGATGCGCGACGAGAACCAGCTGCACGCCGCGGTGGTGGAGCTCGTCGCGCTCGACAACGCGTCGATCAAATACTCGACGGTGCAGAACTGGTATCCGGGCGACAAGAACGGCAAGGGCGGCATCTACAACTTCGTGACCAAGCGCGGCAAAGCGTTCGAGAACGCGAAGCTTTCGTGGACGCAGGTGGAGACCGGCTCGGCGATCACGTGGAAGTACCCGAGCTGCATCCTGCAGGGCGACAACTCGGTCGGCGAGTTCTACTCGGTGGCCGTGACGGCGAACTATCAGCAGGCCGACACCGGCACGAAGATGATCCACATCGGCAAGAACACCCGCTCGACCATCGTGTCGAAGGGGATCTCCGCCGGCCACGGCCAGCAGACCTATCGCGGCGCCGTCACGATCATGAAGAACGCGACGAACGCCCGCAATTACTCGCAGTGCGATTCGCTGCTCCTCGGCGACAAGTGCGGCGCGCACACGTTCCCGTACATCGAGGTGCGCAACTCGTCCGCCACGATGGAGCACGAGGCCTCGACGTCGAGGATCGGCGAGGACCAGCTTTTCTATTGCCAGCAGCGCGGCATCAGCGCCGAAGACGCGGTATCGATGATCGTCAACGGCTTCTGCCGCGAAGTCTTCCGCGAGCTGCCGATGGAGTTCGCGGTCGAAGCGCAGAAGCTGCTCGGAGTTTCATTGGAAGGAAGCGTCGGTTAGTGCTGGGTGCTGAGTGCTGAGTCCTTGGGGCTCGGCGAGAACTCAGCACTCAGGACTCAGCACTCAGGACTGAACATGCTCGAAATCAAAGACCTCCATGCGGGAATCGAAGGAAAGGAAATCCTTCATGGCCTGACCCTCTCGGTCGGCACCGGTGAAGTGCACGCGATCATGGGGCCGAACGGCTCCGGCAAGTCGACGCTGGCGAATGTTCTCGCGGGACGGCCGCGTTACGAGGTCACGCGCGGCAGCGTGACGTTCGAAGGGAAGGACCTGTTGTCACTGCCGACCGAGGAACGCGCCCGCGAGGGGGTGTTCCTGGCGATGCAGTATCCGGTCGAGATCCCAGGAGTGAACAACATCTACTTCCTCAAGGCCGCGCTCAACGCGCAGCGCAAGCATCACGGCGAGGAGGAGCTCGACGCCATCGAGTTCCTGCAGCTGGCGCGGCAGAAGATGAAGCTCGTCGACCTCGACGAAGCGTTCATGAACCGCGCGGTCAACGAAGGCTTCTCCGGCGGCGAGAAGAAGCGGAACGAGATCTTCCAGATGGCCGTGCTCGATCCGAAGCTGGCCATCCTCGACGAGACCGACTCCGGCCTCGACATCGACGCGCTGCGCATCGTCGCCGAAGGCGTGAACGCTTTGCGTAGCGAAAAACACGCAGTCCTTGTCATCACACATTACCAGCGTCTATTGACGTATCTCGTTCCCGACTTCGTGCACGTGCTGGCCAACGGCCGCATCGTGAAGTCTGGCGGGAAGGAGCTCGCCCTCGAGCTCGAGCAGAAGGGCTACGAGTGGATCGAGCAGGAGGCAGTCGCCGCGCGATGACTGCCGTCGACACGCTGTCCACGATCCGCGAGCAGGCCGCGCAGCGCTTCTCGCAGCTCGGCTGGCCCACTCCCCGCCAGGAGGAGTGGCGCTACACGAACGTCGCGCCGATCACGAAGGTGAACTGGCGCGCGGGCGAGGCCGGCGCGGCCGATCCGCACGACATGTCGCAGCGCGGCCGCGCGCTCGTCGAGCTGATCTTCGTCAACGGCCGCTTCGTCGAACGAAACGGCGACGGCGCGGCCGGACTGCGCGTCGCGCGTCTCGCCGAAGAAACGGATGTCCACCTCGCGAAATACGCCGACTACCAGGACCACCCCTTCACCGCTCTGAACACCGCGCAGTGGAACGACGGCGCGCTCGTCACCACCGACGCGAACGCCGCCATCGACGGCTTCGTCCACCTGCTCTACATCGGCCACGGCGACGAAGTCTGGTCGCATCCGCGCAATCTCATCATCGCCGGCCGCGGCAGCCAGCTCGCGGTCGTCGAGACCTACGTCGGCGACGGCCGCTACTTCACGAACGTCGTCACCGAGATCGTGGCCGAGGAAGGGGCAGTCGTCGATCACTACAAAGTCGAGTGCGAGTCGCTCGCGGCATACCACGTCGGCACCGTGCAGATTCATCAGGAGCGCTCCAGCAGCGTGACGGCGCACAGCGTCGCCATCGGCGGCGCGCTCGTGCGCAACGAGGTCAACGCCGCGCTGAAGGGCGAGGGCTCGTCGCTCACGCTCGAAGGACTCTTCATCGGCGCCGGCAGCCAGCATCTCGACAACAAGACGGTCATCGATCACGCCCGGCCGCACTGCGAGTCGACGGAGCTCTACAAAGGCATCCTCGACGACAACGCGCGCGGCGTGTTCGACGGCCGCATCATCGTCGGCATCGGCGCGCAGAAGACCGTCGCGCGGCAGACGAACAAGAACCTGCTGCTCTCCGAGACCGCCATCGTCGACTCCAAGCCGACCCTGGAGATCCACAACGACGACGTGAAATGCAACCACGGCTCGACCATCGGCCAGCTCGCCGAGGAGCCGCTGTTTTACCTCCGCTCGCGCGGCATCGGCGAGGAGGAGGCGCGCGGACTGCTGATCTACGCCTTCGCCAGCGAGCTCGTCGACCGGATGAAGATCGAGCCGGTGCGCGAGGCCATCGGCCGCGCCATGTTCCGGCAGATGGCCGGCCGTCTCCCGGAGCGGAGAGGAGGCACGCGATGAGTCTCGCAATGTCGCACGCGCTGGCGCTCGACCTCGAGCGCGTCCGCCGCGATTTCCCGATCCTGCACAAGCCCGTCCGCGGGCGGCAGCTCGTCTACCTCGACAACGCCGCCACGACGCAGAAACCGCGGCAGGTGATCGAGCGCCTCGTGCGCTACTACGAGCAGGAAAACTCGAACGTGCACCGCGGCGTGCACTACCTCAGCGAGGTCGCCACCGCCGCGTACGAAGGCTCGCGCAGCGTCATCCAGCGCTTCCTCAACGCGCGCAGCGAGAAAGAGATCGTCATCACCCGCGGCACGACCGAGGGGATCAACCTCGTCGCGCAGACGTGGGGACGGCAGAACGTGCGCGAAGGGGACGAGGTCCTCATCACCGCGATCGAGCATCACTCGAACATCGTCCCGTGGCAGATGCTCTGCGCCGAAAAGGGCGCGACGCTGCGCGTGGCGCCGGTGAACGACGCCGGCGACGTGATCATCGAAGAGTTCGCGAAGCTGCTCAACGAGCGGACGAAGATCGTCGCGTTCGGACACGCATCGAATGCACTCGGCACGATCAACCCGGTGCGGCAGATGACGCAGCTGGCGCACGACGCCGGCGCGATCGTGGTCATCGACGGCGCGCAGGGCGTGCCGCATCTGCCGATCGACGTGCAGCAGATCGGCTGCGACTTCTACGCGTTCTCCGGCCACAAGGTCTACGGCCCGACGGGCATCGGCGCGCTCTACGGACGCGAGTCGCTGCTCGAGGCCATGCCGCCGTGGATGGGCGGCGGCGACATGATTCTCTCGGTGTCGTTCGAGAAGACGACATACAACGCGTTGCCCTACAAATTCGAGGCGGGAACGCCGAACATCGCCGACACGATCGGCCTCGCTACCGCGCTCGAATACGTCGCGGCCCTCGGCCTCGAGAACATCGCCGCGCACGAGCACGAGCTGCTGACTTACGCCACCGAGCGGCTGCAGGAGATCGACGGCCTGCGCATCATCGGTACCGCGCGCGAGAAGGCCAGCGTCATCTCGTTCACGCTCGAAGGCGTGCACCCGCACGACATTGGCACGATCCTCGACCAGGAAGGGATCGCCATCCGCACCGGACATCACTGCGCGCAGCCGCTGATGATGCGCTTCAACGTGCCGGCTACCGGCCGCGCATCGTTCGGCCTCTACAACACGACGGCCGAGGCGGATGCGCTGGTGGACGGACTGAAGAAGGTGATCGAGGTCTTCCGCTGATGTCCGATTTGAGAGAGCTCTATCAACAGGTCATCCTCGACCACAACAAGAACCCCCGCAACTTTCGCGAGATGGCCGGCGCCACCTCGAAGATCGAAGGCTACAACCCGCTCTGCGGCGATCACTACACGATCTTTCTGCAGGTCGACGGCGACACGATCAAGGACGTCAGCTTCACCGGCAACGGTTGCGCGATCTCCAAGGCGTCGGCGTCGGTGATGAGCTCGATGGTGAAGGGAAAGTCGCGCGAAGAAGCGGCGCGGCTCTTCGAGGTGTTCCACAAACTGGTGACCGGCGATGCGAGCGGCGTCGACGCGGCCGAGCTCAGCCGGCTGGCGGCGTTCTCCGGCGTTTCGGAGTATCCGGCGCGCGTGAAATGTGCAACCCTCGCATGGCATACGCTGAACGCCGCGCTCGAGGGCGAAGGCCAGCAGGCAGTGACTACGGAGTGAGGTCCTGATCGAATGAGAGAAGAAGTCGTCGTCAGCCGGACGTGCGAAGCGGTGATGATCCCGAGTGGTGAAAAAGTCCTCGTGCCGCAGGGCGCTCACGCCACGATCACGCAGGCCCTCGGCGGAACCTACACGCTGATCACCGACCGCGGGCTGATGGTCCGCGTCTCCGGACGCGAAGTCGAAGCGATCGGCAAGACGCCGGTCGAAGCCCCGCAGGCGGCGGAAGGCGAGGCGCTGACCGAGAAGAAGCTCGAAGACCTCGTGTGGGACCAGCTCAAGACCTGCTACGACCCCGAGATCCCGGTCAACATCGTCGACCTCGGCCTCGTCTACCTCTGCGACCTGCAGCCGCGCGAAGAAGGCGGCTACGACGTGAAGATCAAGATGACGCTGACGGCGCCCGGTTGCGGCATGGGTCCGGTGCTGGCGGCCGACGTGAAGCACAAGGTCGAGTCGCTGCCCGAGGTGAAGGACGCCGACGTCGAGGTCGTGTTCGATCCGGTGTGGGACCGCAGCATGATGTCGGACGCCGCAAAGCTGCAGCTCGGTATGATGTGGTGACCCATGTACTGCGCGTCGTGCGGTAGCGAAGTCTCGACCGTCTCGTACGCACCCTGTCCGCGCTGCGGACGCCCCACCAACGGCGCGCAGGTCGCGCCGCCCACCACGACCAGCGGCGGCAACACGATCGCGGTCGTCATCGCGGTGATCGTCGGCGGATTCGTGCTCATCGGGATCGTCGGCATCATCGCGGCGATCGCCGTTCCGAACATCCTCATGGCGAAATCGCGCGCGCAGCAGAAGCGGACGATGGCCGACCTGCGGACGCTCGGTACGTCGGTCGAGGCCTATAAGGCCGACAACGACGCCTATCCGAACGCGAGCTCGATCGATGCGCTCGTGCCGATGCTCAGCCCGAAGTACATCCAGACGGCTCCCACGACAGATGGATGGACGCATCCGCTGATGTACTTCTGCTACAAACAGGAAGCCGGGCGTTGCCTCGGATACGTCCTCGGTAGCGGCGGCAGGGACGGGATGTTCGAGCATTCCGAGCCGCGCCTGTACGTCGAGTCGCCCGCCGGCGCGACGACGAACTTCAACTGCGACCTGATCTTCGCCGACGGTCAATTCATCGAATATCCGGAAGGGACCCAGCACTGAATGTTCTGTACGAACTGCGGCCATCAACTCTCGCCCGGCATGAACCTCTGCCCCAACTGCGGCGCGCACGTCGTGGCGCCGCCCGCGTCAGTCCAGATGCCGGGAATCCAGAACTATCTGATCCCGTCGATCCTCGTCACGTTGTGCTGCTGCATGCCGTTCGGGATCGTCGCCATCGTCTACGCGGCGCAGGTGCAGTCGAAGCTGGCGGCGGGTGACACGGCCGGCGCGCAGGTCTCCGCGAACAACGCGAAGCTTTGGTGCTGGATCGGATTTGGATCCGGTCTCCTCGTCATGATCGCCTATGGATTCTTCACTGGTTTTGCGTTCCTCAACCAGGCGCATCACTAGCGCGCTGGCGTTGGCGGTCGGCGCGGCGGTGCTCTACCGCTTCGATCCGACGAAGTTCCACTTCTATCCGCCGTGCGTCTTTCACGCGCTGACCGGATTGCAGTGTCCCGGCTGCGGCGCCACGCGGGCGCTCTATCACCTGCTGCACGGCGACATCAGCGGCGCGTTCCGCTTGAATCAGATCTTCTTCCTGATGGTGCCGTTCTTCGCGGCCGCCGCGCGCTGGCCGCGCATCCTGACGAAGCCGTCGGTCGCCTGGACGATCGCCGCCGTGATGATCACGTACGGCGTCGTCCGCAACCTGCCGTTCTGGCCTTATCCGTTGTAGGTCGCGGCGATTGCGGGGCGGGTTGGAGAACCCGCCCCACATTCACTCAGTGATCAGCGGTGGTCGTTGAAGAACGTCCACTGGCCGACGGGGTTGCCGGCCTGGAGCTGCATGGCCTGCAGGTAGCCGTCGATCGCGCCGCCGACGCAGACGATCATCGACGGGATGCCGCAGAGGAAGAGGCCGGCGACCCAGACGACGATCGCGACGATGCCCTTCGTCTTCTGGCCCATGATGATGTAGCCGACGCCGCCGAGGACCAGCAGGTTGAGGATGAGGACGAGCACCGGGTTCTGCGGTGGCTGCGTCGGGTAGACGAGATCGCCGCCGCCGGTCGGCGGAGGCGGGACGGTGCCGCCGGGGGGCGGCGGAGGCGGCGTGTACGTACCGCCGGGCGTGTTTTCCATCGGCATGTTGGTGGTCTCCTGTCAGATCTGAATCTTCTCAGCGATATCCGTCAGAACCGGTATGCGGAATCGCTGCCCCTGCGTTGCCTTCACGATGCAGAGGACCATGATGATGATGAATCCGATCCACACCACGCACGAGATCGCCGTCATGCCGCACCCGACGAACGGGACGTGCACGAAGATCAGCATGATGCGGATGAGCACCCAGATGACTTCCGCGCCGAACAGCACGAGGCCGTTCTTCGCGTGCCACTGAACCTCGGGATCATCCTTCTTCGTCAGCAAGGGAACGAGGCAGAGGATGCCGAGGTACGAGAGCACGAGCATGATCGTGCGGTCGGAGCTCGGGGCCGGTCCTCCCCCCAACGGCGGCGGTGGTGGTGGCGGTGGCGGTGTGTACGAACCGCCTCCCGGAGGCGGGGGCGTTGCAGGCGGCACTGTGGGCGGAGGAATCTCGCTCATTCCATCTCCTTGTTCCGCGACTTGTCTAAATCGCGTCGATTCTAACAGAGCTATTCGCCGCGACCTGCGAGACGCTTTTCCGCGGCGAGAAGAGGAAACAACGAGAGTGCGATCGAGACAGTGACCCCGGTCACGACGGGCAACACGATCGCGAAATCACTTTCGATGCCGAGCACGCGCCAGAAGAAGTAGCGCATGATCGGCCGCGCCATCAGCAGCATGATCGCGCCGACGTACAGCAGCGACACCGCCATGTACGCGAAGCCGCCGAGCGACAGGCCGACCTGCAGCGGATTCTCCGCCGCGAAATCGGGCGTGAACGCGCCCATCGCCACGCCGAGGCTGACGAGCGTGATGGCCAGCATCGACGCGCCGGTCAGCGTGAAGATCCAGACGACGAGCGTGGCGTTGAGGATGACGTTCGCCACAGCGGTGAGGATCAGCGCCAGCACCGTGAGCGGCAGTGCGTAGACGAACACTTTCACGCGCAGGAAGTGCCGGTACGACACCGGCGCCGTCTGCACGAGCCAGAACGCCTTCCCCTCGGCCGACACCGACGGATACGCGAAGCGCATGCAGATCGCGGAGATGACGAAGCCGGCCATGCCGAGGTTTGCGTAAGCGACGATCGTGGCGCGCGCGTCGCCGCCCAGCGGCAGCATCCGGACGTTGTAGAGGTAGATGAACATCAGCGCCGCCATCAGGAAGACCTGCGACCACTGCGCGACGTCGCGCGAGACGGTGCGCACTTCCTTCGCGATCATCGCCCGCACCGGCGCGTCGAGCCGCGCGAGAAGGCGATCGGTGAAGCGCGTCGCGGCGTCGGAGCCGATTGCCGCCGGCGCCATCGTTTCTCTCGCCCGCACGAACGCGACAAAGTACGAGCGGTTCGCGATGACGACGAAGATCGCGAAGAGCGCGAGCGCCTCGCCGGCGATGCGCATCCCGATCTGGCCGCGCACCATTAATTCAGCGAGTGCCGTCCCCGGATAAATCTCCATCGACGGCAATTCGATCTGCCGCAGCACGCGGATCACGTCATCGGTCGTGACGTTCGCGAAGAAGCGCTCCGGCCGCGACATGCGGAACGCGACGACGGCGACGGTCAGCACGAGGATGGCGATCGTGGCCACGATCTGGTGCACGCGGCGCACGGGAAACCAGCGCACCAGCAGCACGATCACGATCGACGCGAGGCTCACCGGGATCGACAGCAGCAGCGCGAGGTTCGCGATCACGAGCGGATAGAACGACGGCTTCGCGCCGTACTGCCCGGCGAACGCGACGATCATCGGGATCAGGAACGCGAAGACGATCGTCGCGCTCTGCACGAGCGTCTTGCCCCAGCGCGCGACGGCGATGCGCGTCCGCGAGCGCGGCGCCGCGTGGTACATGTCGAGGTCGAGATCAGTGAAGAACGAGCCGATCGCCGTCGTCATCGCGGACGAGAAAAGCACGACCGTCGCGACGAGAAAGACGAGCGCGAGCAGGTTGCGCAAGAGGCCGAGCGCGAGCAGCGGCGTCATGGTCTGCAGTTGCGAGGTAGCGAGGAAGAGGCGCCGGAAGAGCGCGAAATCACCGTAGATGAACAGCGCGAAAACGGCGGCGACGATCACGGTGCGCGTGATCGACTTCGCGTTCACCGGACGGAGACGGGCGGCCGTGATGTGCAGCGGCCAGCTCACGTGAGCGCCTTCACCTCGCCGAAGAACTCCATCATCTTCTCCGCGCGGGCGGCGCGTGCTTTGGCCCGCTCCACGCCGAGCTCGATCAGCTTCTCGATCAGCCGCGGATACTTCATCTCGGTCGCTTCCCACAGCTTCGGATACATCGAGATCGCGGTGAAGCCGGGGATCGTGTTGATCTCGTTGACGTACAGCTTGTTCGTGCCGCGCTCGAGGAAGAAGTCGACGCGCGAGAAGCCGCGCGCGCCGACCGCGCGGAACGCGGTGATGGCGAGGCGCCGCAGCTCGTCCGATTTGTCCTTCGGCAGCTTCGCCGGGATGACCAGCGACGAGCGGTCCTCGATGTACTTGTCGGTGTAGTCGTAGAACTCGCGGCCGGTGACGATCTCGCCCGGCACGCTGGCCTGCGGTTCGTCGTTGCCGAGGACCGAGACCTCGATTTCGCGCGCATCGATACCGCGCTCCACGAGCACTTTCTCATCGAACCGCAGCGCGTTCTCGATCGCCGCCGCGAGGTCGCCCTCCGACTTCACTTTCGTCACGCCGATCGACGAGCCGCTGTTCGCCGGCTTCACGAAGTACGGCAGGCGCAGCGCGTTGCCGACCGCGCGCAGGACGCGCTCGCGCTCGTTCTGCCAGTCGCTTTCGAGCACCTGCACCCACTCCACCATCGGCAGCTTCGCCGCGGCGAACGCGTATTTCATGTGCGCCTTGTCCATCGCCACCGCCGACGCCGCGACGCCGCTGCCGACATACGGTACCTGCAGCATCTCGAGGTAACCCTGCAGCGCGCCGTCCTCGCCGCCGACGCCGTGAATCAGCGGCAGCACGATGTCGAATTCGGTCGTGTGGATCCACTGCTCGAACGAGAAATCGGCGTCGCCGGCGGCGCTCGTTTCGGAGCCGTCGAGAATGCGCGCGCTCCGCTCCGGCGCGATGAAGCGGCCGTCCTTCGCGATGCACATCGGGATGATCTCGATGCGCGGCTGCGGTGCCGCCGCCGCGACCGAGCGCGCGGAAAGAATCGAGACGTCGTGCTCGGGGCTGCGGCCGCCGAAGAGGAGGACGACCTTCATTTTCCGAGTGGGACGCTCGACAGCAGGTACTTCAGGTCGTCGTCGCGCCAGCGGATGCCGCCGCCGACGATGAACGCCGTGTCGTTGAAGATGTTGTCGACGCCGCTGCTGACGAAGACCAGCGGCGTGCGCGGCTTCTCCTTCCGCACGACGTACTCGCCGTACAGCCGGATGTGCGGGTTCGGGTCGCGGCGCTTGCCGAAGTCGAACGCCTCGCCGGTGATCGTGATGCGCGGATTGAAGTGGTAGTCGATGCCGGCGCCGCCGGTCGAATCGAAGAGGCCGAGGCGAACCGACATCGGGTTCAGCGTCCATCCCGCCTGCGCGGAGACGAGGAAGGCGCGGTCGAACTTCGTCTCTTTCGTGATCGTCGTGTTCGAGATGCCGGTCGCCGGATCGGTGACCGTCTCCTCAATGACCTTGTCACGCCGCCGGCCGCGCGGATCGTCGACCAGCTCGATGTTGTAGAAGCGGTTGCGCTCCGGATTCGGGATCAGCCGCAGCGTGACGGCGGAGCGGCCGTTGCCCGAATCGAGCGACGACGACGCGTCGTCCGGCTGCTTCAGGCCCGCGTAGTAATCGGACTTCATGCCGATGTCGAGGCCGATGCGGTTGGCGCGGCCCAGCGTCGTCTTCAGCTCGTTCACGCCGCTCTCCACCGACTCCAGCGCGGCGGTCAGCTTGTCGTGCGTCTCGTTGCTGTAGATCAGTTTTCCGACCGTTCCTTCGCCCGACTTCACCTGCCCGGTGATCGAGTTGAGGTTCTCGGACGTGGTGCGGAGGTCCTTCGACAGGTCGCGCAGGTTCTCCACGACCTGATGCGCGTCCTGACGGTTCTCGCCGACCGTACCGTTGATCTGGTTTGCCACCCGCTCGATCGAATCGGCGAGCCGTGGGATGTCGGTCTTGAGCTGCGCGGTGATGTCGCGCGCGTTGGCCAGCGTGGCGTCGACGTTCGTCCGGTTCATGGCGATCAGCTCGCGCACCTGCGCCGTGATCTGCCGCACGTTCTCCACGATGTCGACGAGCCGCTGCTGCCCCTCGGGGCCGGCCGTCGCCGCGCGCAGCGAGGCGGTGATCGCCTTGACGTCGGTGGCGATCGCGGCGACCTGGTTCGTCACGTCGTCCATCGACGCCGGCTGCGACCCGCGCAGCACGGTCTGCTGGTTTTCCGGCATGACCGGCAGGTTCGGCGAGCCCGGCTCGAGCTCGATGTATTTCTCGCCGAGCAGCCCGAGGTTCGCGACGTGCGCGGCGGCGTTCTGGTGCAGCTGAACGTCGCGATCGAGCTCCATCGTCACTTCCGCTTTTCCATCAGGACGGAGGCGGATGTCCGAGACCTTCCCGACGCGCACGCCGGCCACGCGGACGGCCGATTTCTTGTCCAGTCCCGCGACCGAATCAAAGATCGCCGTGACTTTCTTCGTCCCCGCGCCGCGGTCGACGCGGATGTCCTCGATCTTGAGGACGAAGTACCCGAGGATCGCCAGGATGATCAGCATGAATGCGCCGACTTTTGCTGCGGAAGACATGTGTGGTTTCGCTCCGGCGGTTATCGTGTCGCGTCGAGGCGCAGCGGGTCAATCCCGGCGCGCCGAAGCATTTGGAAAAGCAAAGCAAGGGGCAAGCCGACCACATTCGTGTAACTGCCGTGGATCGAGTCGATGAACATCGCGCCGATGCCCTGCACGGCGTACGCGCCGGCCTTGTCCATCGGCTCGCCGGTGGCGACGTACCACTCGATCTCGCGGGCGTCGAGCGGCAGCATGCGCACCTCCGACTCGGCCACGCGCGTGTCGTGATGCTCGTGCGCGGCGTTCATCACCGTCACGCCGGTGTAGACGATGTGCGTCCGGCCGGCGATGGTGGCCAGCATCCGCTTCGCGTCATCGGCGTCGACCGGTTTCTCGAGCAGCTGCTCGCCGAGGAGGACAGTCGTGTCGGCGGCGATGATCCAGCGGTCGGGATGCGACGTCGCGATCGCCGCCGCTTTCTCGCGCGACAAACGCGCAACGTACTCCTCCGGCGCTTCGCCCTCCGCCCGCACCTCGGGGATGTGGCTCGGCACGATCTCGAAATCGAGTCCGATCGAGGTGAGGAGCTCGCGGCGACGCGGCGAAGCCGAGGCCAGAATGAATTTCACGCGGCCACCCGGGTAATCGAAAGAATCAGAACGAATCGCGCTTCCGGCATGATCTTGTAGACGATCCGCAGGTGTTCCGTGCGATGGCTCCAGAGCCCGCGCAGCGGCTCGAACAGAGGCGCGCCGGCGATCGGATCTTCATCGAGCGTCACGAGCGCGGCGCGCACGACGTCGCGTTCATGCGAAGCGAGACCTCGCCAGTCGCTCTCCGCCGATTCGCTGATGCGCAGGCGATCGTTTTCCAGTCGCGCGTCGAAGAGGTCTTCCGTCAGAAAGAGCTCGCGCGATTCGCGATCGAAGATTTGCCGCAGCTCGGCGTCGTTGCTGATGTCGATCGTCTCGCGCAGCGCCATGTACTCGTCATACGAGATCAGCGTCGCGACCGGACGTCCCTGGCGCTCGAAAACCGTCTGCCTGCCGGACAGCTCGCATTCGCCGATCAGAGCGCGAACGTCGTCCGGCTGTTCGAGGATGTCGAGCCGCTTCACGGCTTCGCGACCGGCTCGGCCATGCTGACGAGGCGCGACTCGAGGTACGCGCGGAACTCCGCGGCGAGCGCGGGATGCCGTAGCGCGTAGTCGACCGTCGCCTTCAGGTAGCCGATCTTTTCTCCAGCGTCATAGCGCCGTCCCTCGAAGACGTAGCCGTAGAAGTCGCCTTCGGCCAGCAGTTTACGCAGCGCGTCGGTGAGCTGGATCTCGCCGCCGGCGCCGCGCGGCGTCTTCTCGAGGTGCGCGAAGATCGAGCCCGGCAGGATGTAGCGGCCGATGATCGCGTAGCGCGACGGCGGATTCGACTTCGGCTTCTCGACCATGTCGGCGACGCGGAAGCGGCGGTTGCCGACCATCTCGCCGGCGACGATGCCGTAGCGCGACGTCTCGTCGGGCGGCACTTCCATCAGCGCGATGACCGGCCGTCCCGTCTCCTCGAACACGCGGCGCATCTGCCGCAGGCACGGCTCCTCGGCGAGGATGACGTCGTCCGGTAGCACGACCGCGAACGGCTCGTTGCCGACCGCGTCGCGCGCCGTGAGCACGGCATGCCCGAGGCCGAGCGCTTCTTTCTGGCGGACGGAGATGAGATCGACCATCCGGCTGACCGTGTCGACTTCCGCGAGGAGGTCAAATTTGCCACGCTCGTTCAGCGAGCGCTCCAGCTCGGCCGTGCGGTCGAAATGGTCGAGGATCGTTTCCTTCCCCTTCGAGGTGACGATCACCAGCTTGTCCATCCCCGAATCGCGCGCCTCTTCGATTCCGTATTGAAGGATGGGCTTGTCGACGAGCGGCAGCATCTCCTTCGGGATCACCTTCGTCGCGGGGAAAAAGCGCGTGCCGAAACCGGCGCAGGGGAAGACGCACGTGCGGAGGGTGGCCATGACGGGGGGAAGCATAACGTACGACGGCCCCGCGTTTGCTTGAGCGGACTGTGGTAAATACATGTCCATCGGGTGTGCATGCGTAAATCTTTGATTCTTTTCGCGATCCTTCTGGCGCTTCCAGCCGCGGCTCAGTGGCGGAGGGGTGGGCTTTTCGGGGCGGACGTGCGGGCGCTGATCGTCGATCCGTCGAATCCTGATCGTTATTACGTCGGCACCAGCGGCGGCGAGGTGTACGTCTCCAACGACGGCGCCCGCAGCTGGACCAACCCGCGCGTCGGCGTCCCGTTCCCCGGCTACGTCGTCGACAACCTCGTCATCGATCGCAAGGGCCATCTCTGGGCCGCCTGCTGGGGGCTGTGGGACGGCGGTGTCATCGCGCGCTCGGACGACGGCGGCCGGACCTGGATCCGCCGTGATGCGGGCCTCGAAGACTTCTCCGTCCGCGCCATCGCCATCGATCCGCACGACGCCGACTTCATCCTCGCCGGCGGTCTCACCGGCGTCTATCGCAGCACCGACGGCGGCGAGTCATGGACGAAGATCTCGAACCAGATCAACGTCGAGTCGCTGGCCATCGATCCTCGCACGCGCGACCGCATCTACGTCGGCACGTGGCGCCAGGGGTGGCGCACCGAGGACGGCGGCAAGACGTGGAAGCTGATCAACAACGGGATGGTGCTCGACACCGACATGTTCGCGATCACGATCGAGTCCGATCGTCCCGACAGCATCTGGGTCTCGACCTGCGGCTGGGTCTACAACACGGCCGACCGCGGCGACAACTGGATGCGCTATCGCAACGGCTTCGACAATCGCCGCATCCACGACATCGAAGTCGATCCGTGCGATCACGACCAGCTCTACGCCGGCTCGGTCGCCGGGCTGTATCGCACCGAGGACCACGGCAAGAGCTGGTATCTCGTGTCTGACGAGCAGCTCGTCATCAACTCCATCGCCATGACGGCGCAACGGCCGAACCGCATCGTCGTCGGCGTCGAGGGCGACGGCATTTACGTGTCAGAGGATCGCGCGAAGACGTTCACACGCACGTCCGACGGACTGCGCAACGTGCGCGTCTCGGCGGTCGTTGCCGATCCGCTGCTGAAGGATCGCGTGTATGCCGCGGTGGCGTTCGGCGGCGCGGTCTCGGGCATCTACGCATCCGATGACGCGGGCAAGTCGTGGTCGAAGCTGAGCACGACGAAGCTGCCCGAGGTGCTGTCGCTCGTCATCACCGACGATCGCGATTCCGACACGCGCTTCATTGCCGGCACGGACAAAGGTTTCTTCTGCAGCAGCGACGGCAAGGAGTGGACGCAGAGCGCGCCGTCGAATTTCCCGATCCGCGTCGACAAGATCGTCCGCTTCAACAAAACGCGGTCGTTCGCCGCGACGTCGGAGGGCGTCTTCACGACGCGCGACTCCGGCAAGTCGTGGTATCGGCTGGCGGGCGAAGAGCTTCGCACCGTCGACCTCGCGGTCGGCTTCCTCGGCGAGCAGCGCGCTCTCTACGCGCTGACCAGTAGCGGCCTCGCGGTGTTCGACGGCCAGCACTGGACGCACATCGCCGGCGCGCCCGTGCGCGGGCGGACGCTCGCGCTCCGCACGGTGGGCGGCGCGCAGGTGATCTTCGTCGCCGGTGCGCAGGGCGTGAAGGCGGGGCAGCTCGACGAGGAGAAGCACTGGAGCGAAGTCGAGGCGCCCGACGCGCAGTACGCCGCGGTGTTCGGCGGCAATGACCGCCTCTTCCTCGCGTCGCGCCAGCAGCGCGAGCTGCTCGTCGGCGATCCGGCGCACAGCGAGTGGATGTCGGTCGAGATGCCGTCGCGCAGCGCGGAGGTGACGTCGGTCGCGCCCGATCACTTCAACCACGACCGGATCTACGTCGGGACGCTGGGTGAAGGGATTTACGTGCACGAGGGGAAGGCGCAGAAGTGGGTGGCGAAGAAGGCGGAAGAGACCACCGCCGCGGTCTACAGCGGATCGAAGTAACGAACCACCAGCAACCCGAGCCCCTTCTGCCCGTTCTCCGACTTCGGATCGTCGGACAGCACGACCATCACGTTCGGCAGGACGTGGTCGTACACCACGATCGACTTCGTCTTCATCTTCTTCGGCGCGCCGAATGCCTCGCGCAGATACCCGGTCTCCTCGGCGAACGCGGTGCGAGCTTCGTCGAGGAAGGCGAAGTGTTCGAAGCGGACAGCCTTCAGTCGTTCCTTCCGGAACTGCAGCGTGACGGAATCGGCGTCGCTGTAGTCGATCAGGACTTCGTTCTTTTTCTTGCCTGCTCTCGTTTTCCAGCCGGCGTCACTGAGGCGCTTGAGCGTCTCGGCGCGCGACAGCCCGATGGTCAGGTGAAACGACTCGGGCCGCATCCACGAGGTCTTGCTCGGGGATGGGAAGGGGTTGGCGAGAAAGAGCGCGAGGATCGCGGCGAGCATCAGTGGACGTACGACGTCTCTTCCGCCGTTTCGCGGCGCGACTGGATGATCGACGTCGCCAGGATGGCGCGGCGTCCGATCTCGTCCCAGTCGCCGTTGCGCACGAGATCGGGTACCGCGAGCGACGGGCCGAGGTTCACGGCGACGCAGCCGGAGTCGAGGTACGGCTCGATCATGTCGAGCGGCACGGGGCCGCCGGCGAGCATCGGGACGTCGCGGATCGGGCCGCGGATCGTGCGGATGAAATCGGGTCCGCCGAGGAAGTGCGCGGGGTAGACCTTCACGATGTCGCAGCCCGCTTCCCACGCCGTGATGATCTCGGTCGGCGACGCGGCGCCGGCGACGCAGAGCATGTCGTTCTCGTTCGCGTAGTCGATCACCTGCGTGTTCGTGTGCGGCGAGACGATCACCTGCGCACCCGCGCGGCGCGCCGTCGCGGCATCGGTCGAGCTGCGCACCGTGCCGGCGGCGATGACGAGCTGCTCGCCGAAGCGCTTGGCCAGCCGCGCGATCAGGTCGAACGCGTCGGGCGTCGTCAGCGTCACCTCGACGATGTTGATGCCGTGGTGCGCGTAGGCGATGGCGACATGCTCGGCGAGCACGGCATCGTCCTCGCGGACCACACCGATGATTTGTTCTTCACAGACGCGGGCGAAAAGAGTTTTGCGGGACATGGGGCAATTGTATTAGCCCACGCGGGCGGCGAGATCCTGAAATTCCGGTAACTCCCGCAACGGATCGAGCCGCGGATCGACGCGAACGAACACCATCCACGCGGAGCGATCGTCGAACGCGACGCGCAACGTCCGCATCGCCTCGCTCAGATTGCCGAGTCCGGCGTGGATCACCGCGAGGTCGTACGGCGAGACGTAGCGCGCCTTCGCCTCGTCGCGCAACGCGTCGAGCGCCTCGATCGCCTTCTCCCGCTCGCCCGCGATCGCGTACGCGTGGCCGATCATCGCCAGGAGGATCGGCGTCCGCTCTACTTCGAGCGCGCGGCGGAACGTATCGATCGCCTCGCCGTACTTCCCCTGCTGGCCGAGGGCCATGCCGAGCCAGCCGTGCGCGGGGATGAAATGCTCGTCGAGCTCGAGCGCCTTCCGGAAGCGGCGCGTCGCCGCCTCGTAATCGCGGGCGAAGTAATGCGGCCAGCCGGCGTGTACCGCGATGATCAGCGACAGCGGATCGAGATCGCTCGCCTTCGTGATCTGCACCACCGCCTCGTCGAAGCGGCTGCGCGCGGAGAGGAGCATCGCGTAGCCCTCGTGCGCGTTCGCGTAGTTCGGATTCAGCTCGATGGCGCGGATGTACGCCTCTTCCGCGCCGCTCCAGTCCCACTCGTACCACCAGCGGATCGCGGCCAGCGACGCCCACGCCTGCGCCAGGCCGTCGTCGATCTCCACCGCGCGCATCGCCGCCGCTTTCGCTTTCGGCATCGCTTCCTTCGGCGGCAGCGGGACGTTCGTCGCGAGCGTGATGAAACTGTCGGCGAGGCCCGCGTACGCGCTGGCGAACGACGGATCGCACTCGATCGCATCGCGGAAGAACGAGATGCCTTTGCGCAGCGATTCTTCGGTCCGCTTGTTCCAGTGATAGCGGCCCTTGAGGTAGAGCTGATACGCCTCGCTGTTCTCCGTCGTTTTCTTGCGGAGCTTCTTCTTCTCCGCGCCGGTGAGGCGGATGCGCAGCTTCTCCGCGATCTCGCTCGACATCTGCGCCTGCAGCTCGATGAGGTCGGCCAGCGGCTGGTTGTACGACTCGCCCCAGAGATGCGAGCCGTCGGCCGCGTCGACCAGCTCGACGTTGATCAGCAGCCGGTCGCGCACGTGCTGCACGCGTCCCGTCAGCACCGCGCGGACGCGCAGCTCGCGTCCCACCGCCTGCGCGTCGGCATCGCGTCCGCGATACCGGAACACGGTGCTGCGCGCCATCACCTTCAGTTTCGGGATCGTCGACAGCTTGTTGATGATCCCCTCGGTGATGCCGTCGCTGAGGTAGTCGGTGTCGGCGTCCGCGGTCGCGTTCTGCAGCGGCAGCACGGCGATCGAATCGATGGTCTTCGATTTGCGGCGGCGCGGCACGACGTCGCTGATGGTCAGCGAGCCGCTGCCGATCGCGCGCAGCGTCAATGCGAGATCGCGCGCCGACTGGAACCGCGAGGTCGGCCGCTTCTCCACGCATCCTTCGATCACGCGCTGCACCTCGGACGGCACGGCCTGCGCGAGGTCGGAGTGCGAGATGTCGTCGTGCAACACCGCGGCGATCGTGGCGGCGCCGGAGTTGCGCTGGAACGGCCGCTTCGCCGTGACCATCTCGTACAGCACGCAGCCGAGGGAGAAGATGTCGGCCGTGACATCGACCGACTCGCCGCGAAGCTGCTCCGGTGCCATGTAGCCGAGCGTGCCGACGATCGCGCCGGAGTCGGTCTGGAACCAGCGCGTCGTCGGGATCGAGCCTTCGTCCTGCTGCGAGAGCATCGGGTCGGTCTGCGCCAATCCGAAGTCGAGGATCTTCACGTGACCCTCGGTCGTCAGGAAGATGTTCTCCGGCTTGAGGTCGCGATGCACGACCGCTTTCGAATGAGCGGCCGACAGCCCTTCGGCGATCTCCGCGCCGATCTCGACCGCCTTGCGCCACGACATCGGCGTCTTCATCTCGTCGCGCAGCGTGCGTCCCTGCAGCAGCTCGGTGACGACGAAGAAGATGCCGTCGTCGCTGCCGAAATCGTGGATGGCGAGGATGTTCGGATGCGACAGCGCCGCGACGGCGCGCGCCTCGCGCTCGAAACGCGCAATCGCATCGTCGCTGTTGCGCGATTCCGCGGTCAGAATTTTGACAGCGATGTCCCGGCCCAGGCGCGGATCACGGGCGCGGTAAACCTGCCCCATTCCGCCTTCGCCGAGGAGCTCGATGATCTCGTAAGGACCGATCCGGCTGCCTGTCGCGAGCGACATGTAACGGAAAGATAGCAGGTGGCAGGGGGGCGGGGGGCAGGTGTCCCCTGCGCCCTCTCCCCTGCTATCTTGTTTGCGTCCGACGGAGGCATCCCATGGTTCTGATCAACAAGGCCATCAACGAGATCACGGTCAAGCTCGTTTATTACGGCCCGGGGCTGTGCGGAAAGACGACCAACCTCGAGAAGATCTACGGCAATCCGAAGCTCGAGAACAAAGGGAAGATGATCTCCATGTCGACGGAGACGGACCGCACGCTCTTCTTCGACTTCATGCCGATGGAGCTCGGCACGATCGGCGGCCAGAAAGTCCGCGTGCAGCTCTACACCGTCCCCGGCCAGGTCTTCTACGACGCCACGCGCAAGCTGGTGCTGCGCGGCGCGGACGGCGTGGTCTTCGTCGCCGATTCGCAGTCGTCAATGCACGAGTCGAATCTGGAGAGCCTGGAGAACCTGAAGACGAATCTCCGCATCAACCGCATCGATCCCGACAAAATCGCGCTCGTCTTTCAATACAACAAGCGCGACCTGCCGAATGTGGACAGCGTCGAGGAGATGAACGCGTACCTGCAGCCGGGAAAGAATCCGGTGGTCGAAGCGGCGGCGATTCAGGGCGTCGGCGTGACGGCGACGATGCGCGCGGCGATCGGCCAGATCCTCGACAACCTCAAGAGAAACGTCGATGTGGCGCTCTACGATCAGCCGGCGCTCAGCGCCCCCGACATGAAGCAGCGCTCCGGCGTGACGCAGGGCTCGGCCGGGACGCCGAAGCTGTCGATGCGGCAGGACGCGCCCGCTCCGCCGCCGCCCGTCCCTGAGCCGGAGCCGATTCCGGTCGCGCTGGAGGAAGATCCATTCGGCAGCTACTCCGCGGTGGAGACGGAGGCCGAGGCGATGACCGTCGATCCGTTCGAGAGCGCCGTGGCCATCGCCGAACCGGAGCCGGAACCGGAGAGTTTCGACAACCCGTTCGCCGTGACCGCGAGCATCCACGACGAATCGCACGACCGCGCCGAGCTGGAGACGCTGCTGGCCTCGACGCGCCGCGTGATCGCATCGCTCGAAGCGGCGTTGCAGGCCGCTCGCGAGAGTGAGACGACGATCAGCGAGCGACTCGCCCGCCTCTGATGGCCTGGTACCAGGAATGGTTCGGCGAGGAATACCTCGAGCTCTACTCGCATCGCGATGAGCACGAGGCGCGGCAGCAGGTCGCGTTCTTCGCACGGCAGTTCGGCGCGATCGATGGCGAGGTGCTCGACCTCGCGTGCGGCATGGGGCGGCACATGCAGGAGTTGCAGGCCGCCGGCTATCACGCCGTCGGCTGCGATCTGTCGTACGTCATGCTCCGCGCCGGCATCACCGAGTACGGGCCGATGCCGGTCGCGCGCGCGGACATGCGCGACCTCCCGTTCTGCGACGCGACGTTCGGCGCATTAGTCAACTTCTTTACCAGTTTCGGCTACTTCTCCTCGGAGGACGAAAACCGCCGCGTGGTGCAGGAGATGGCCCGCGTGCTCGAGCCCGGCGCGCCGTTTCTCTTCGACTACCTCAACGTGCATCGCGAGCTGCAGAAGCTTGTCGAGCGCGAGGTGCGCACCACGCCGATGGGCGACACGCAGATCGAGCGCTGGTTCGACCCGAATGACCGCTCCTTCAACAAACGGATAACGATCGGTCAAAAGCGTTACCTCGAGCGCGTTCGCGGGTACGATCTCGCCGAGATTTCGACGATGTTCGCTTCCTGCCACCTCACCATCCGCGCCGCCTTCGGCGATTTTGACGGCAACGCATTCACCGACTCGTCGCCGCGCCTGATCCTCGTCGGGAGCAAGTCGCGATGACGACCGCCGCCGAACCCGCCTGTCTCGAGCTCGCCCTCGCCGACTACCCCGGCATGAACCCCTTCGTCCTCGACTGGCTGTCCGGTCGCACCCACTCCCTTCTCCCCCGCCACGCGGGGGAGAAGGTGCCGCAGGCGGATGAGGGGGCGCGCCGCGATCTCGCCACCGCCCTCATCGAATCCAACCAACGCTGGGGCCTCTTCGTCCGCGACGAAGTCGAGCGCTGGGCCCGCGGCGAAGCACCGGCGCTGATCGCCGGCCAGCAGGTCGGCTTCGCCGGCGGCCCGCTCTACACGCTCGCCAAGATCGCCACGCTCCTCAAGCTCAAGCGCCGCGACTTCCCGAACGCCACCGTCTTCTTCTGGCTGGCCACCGAGGACCACGATTTCGACGAAGCGGCGACGATCTCGATTCCGGTCGCGAACAAACAGCTCGATCTGGCGCACATCGCCGTCAGCCATCCCATCGATTCGAAAGCGATGGTCGGTCCGCAGCGCGTTCCCGAGCCGCTGATCGCCGAGTTGCTCGCGCTGCTGAACATCCCGCGGCCGTCGTGGCTGCGCGAAGGGATCACGTTCCGCGACTCGTTCGCGGAGCTGATCGCCACCGTGTTCGAAGGCGAGAAGATCGTCCTCGTCGACGCGTTGCTCCCCGAGCTTCGCCGCGCCGGCGGTCCGCTGTTCAACCAGATCGCGTCGCGCGCCGATGAAGTGCAGAGCGCGCTCGCGACGCGATCGTCCGCGCTGGCCAAAGCCGGGTACGTCCCGCAGGTCGTGCCACGTGACGGCGATCCGTACACGCTCTTTTTCCGGATGGACGGCAACGGCAACCGCGAGCTGCTCGAGCCGCCGTTTGACGTCGGCGATCCGGCCACGATCTCGACCTCCGCGCTCACGCGTCCGCTGCTGCAGGACTTTGTCTTCCGCCCCGCCGTGTTCGTCGGCGGACCGTCCGAGGTTGCGTACTACGCGCAGATCGCGCCGCTGCACGAGCTCCTCGGCGTGCCGATGCCGCGCGTCGCGCTGCGCGGACATGCGCTCGTCGCGCCGAAGCGCGTCGCGCGCGCGTTCACGCGTTACGCGCTCGAGCCGCGCGAGATCTTCACGAACGCCGACGCGATCCTCGCGCAGCGCGAGCCGGAGTCGGTGGCGCGCGTGCGTGCGCTGTCGGATGAAGCGAAGCGCGACCTCCTCGCGCGCATCGAGCAGATCGCCGACATCGCGCTGCCCGCGGAACACGCGCTGGCCCGCGCGATCAATCGTTCCATCGGCCACCTCGAATATCACTTTGGAAAGTTGAGCGAGCGCGCGATTCGCGGCCTCGTGCGCAAAGACCGCGAGCGCTGGCTCGCCGTGCGCGAGCTCGTGGCGACGCTCTACCCCGACCGCCACGTGCAGGACCGCGTGGTCGGCTGGATCGCCTACTTCTGCCAGTACGACAAGTTGCTGATCGAGCGGATGGTCGACGAGATCGAGCCCGACGCCGCGGTCTGCCGGATCATCGCGATATGAACGAACAAGTCGACCTCCTTTTCTTCGCCGCGCATGCGGATGACATCGAGCTCTCCTGCGGCGGCACGATCGCGAAGTCGGTCAAAGACGGCCTGCGCGTCGGCCTCGTCGAGCTGACGCGCGGCGAGATGGGAACGCGCGGCACGCCGCAGATCCGTTACCGCGAGTCGCAGAAGGCCGCGAAGATCCTCGGCGTCGAGTTCCGCTACCAGCTCGACCTCGGCGACGGCGGACTGCGCACCGGCCGCGACGAAGAGCTCGAGGTCATCGACGTCGTGCGCCGCCACAAGCCGCGCGTCGCGTTCGCGCCGTGGCCCGACGAGCGGCATCCCGATCACATCCGCACCGGCCGCCTCTGCACCGACGCGTCGTTCTACGCGGGCCTGCGCTCGCTGCAGACCTCGCGCCCCGCGCACCGGCCGCAGGTCGTCGCGTACTACCTGCAGAACTACGTGCTGCATCCGACGTTCATCGTCGACGTGACGCATGCATGGAAGACGAAGCTGAAGGCGATCGCCGCATTCAAGTCGCAGTTCCACGATCCCGATTCGAAAGACCCGCTGATCTTCATCTCCGATCCGAAGTTCCTCGACATGATCGACGCGCGCGGCAAGCACTTCGGCGCGCTGATCGGCGTCCAGTACGGCGAGGCCTTCATGACGAAGCAGCCGCCGAAGCTCGACGACATCATCGGCGCGTACGAGGGCCGCGAGCCGTGAGGATGCACCGCAAAATGGCCTTCTCCCCCGCCGCGCGGGGGAGAAGGTGCCGCAGGCGGATGAGGGGGGCTTTCGGCGCAGGTGGTACGGCCCCTCACCCGGCGCTGCGCGCCACCCTCTCCCCGCAAGCGGGGCGAGGGGTGAAACTATGAGAATCGGCATCACCTGCTATCCGACGTTCGGCGGCTCCGGCGTCGTCGCCACGGAGCTCGGCCTCGCGCTGGCGAAGGGGGGCGACGATGTGCACTTCATCAGCTACGCCCTTCCGTCACGCCTGAACCTCAAGCACGACCGTGTGCACTTCCACGAGGTCACGGTCACGACGTATCCGCTGTTCGATCCCTATCCGCCGTACGCGCTGGCGCTGGCGACGAAGATGGCCGAGGTCGCGGCGTACGAGCGGCTCGAAGTGCTTCACGTCCACTACGCGATCCCGCACGCGATCAGCGCGTACCTCGCGAAGCAGATCCTCAAGTCGCAACTGAAATTCGTGACCACGCTGCACGGCACCGACATCACGCTCGTCGGCCGCGACGAGAGCTATCTCCCGATCACGAAATTCGGCATCGAGGCGTCGGACGGCGTGACCGCGGTGTCGAAGTGGCTGAAGGACGAGACGGCGATCAACTTCTCGACCGAGAAGGCCATCGAGGTCATCCCGAACTTCGTCGATCCCGACCGTTTTCATCACGACCGCGCCAACCTCTTTCACCTCTTCGACGTGGTCGACGACAAGCTGCTCTGCCACGTCTCGAACTTCCGGCCGGTGAAGCGGATCATGGACGTGCTGGCGATCTTCGAGCGTGTCGCGGCGAAGGTGCCGAGCCGCCTGATCATGGTCGGCGACGGCCCCGACCGCTCGCGCGCCGAGGCCTTCTGCCGCGATCACAACCTGCGCGATCGGGTGTTTTTCCTTGGAAATGTGCCGAATCTCGAGGAGGTCGTCGGTTCCGCGGACGTCTTCCTGCTGCCGTCGGACGCGGAGTCGTTCGGCATGGCGGCGCTCGAAGCGATGGCCTCCGAGGTGCCGGTCATCGGCACGCGCACGGGCGGCATGCCGGAAGTCGTGATCGACGGAGAGAGCGGCTATCTGTTCCCTGTCGGCGACGTCGACGCCATGGCCGACTGTGCGATCGAGATCCTGCGCGACGACGACCTGCGGCGGAAGCTCGGCAGGACCGGACGCGAGGTGGCGGTGGATCGCTTCGCCGAGCACAAGATCGTGCCGCGCTATCGCGAGTTCTACGAGCGCGTGATCTCTCAGCGATAAAGCGCCTTGTACTCCCGGTACGACCCCATCACCTTCTTCACATAGTTCTCCGTCTCATCGAAATTGATCGAGCCGACGAAGTAATCATCCCCCGGCGCCGGCGCGAGCCGTTGCCAGAGCGCGACCTGCTTCGGCCCGGCGTTGTACGCGGCGACCACCGCGTACTTGTCGCCGCCGAGCTCCTTCGTCAGCGTCGCGATGTACCGCGCGCCGAGGCGGATGACGATGCGCGGATCGTAGAGATCGTCCGGCGCGACGTCGACCAGACCGATGTCGCGGCCGATGTCGCGCGCCGTCGTGATGATGAACTGCAGCAGGCCCCGCGCCGCCGCTTCCGATTTCGCGCGCGGATTGAAGCGCGACTCCTCGCGCATGATCGACAGCACGAGCACCGGGTCGGCGCCGAACGTCTTCGAGTCGTCGACGATGTAGTTGTAGAAGTAGCGCGGATAGAGCAGCTCGCGCGCGACCCGCGGCAGCGCGTCCGCGTCGCCGACCTCCTTCGCCAGCACCTCGGCCGCATAGATCGATTGCCGCGACGCCGCGGCGCGATTGAACGCGATCGCCTGCGTCAGTCCGTTGCTCGCCGGATGCAGCGGCCATTTTTTCGGGATCACGTCGACCGCTTCGTCGAAGAGCCCCATCGCCATCAGCTGCGATCCGCGATCGGTCTCCTTCAACGGGAACTTCGGAAACGGCAGCGGCTTGATGTCGATCGGCGCGCGCGTCGATTTCGTCGTCGCGAGCGGACTGCGCCAGCCGTTCTTCTGTCCGTACGCGTGCATGTACATCGCGTACGCGTCGTTCGCTTCCTTCATCGCCGAGCGGTCTTTCGATTTCTGGATCGCCGCCAGATCGGCGTTGGCGTCGGCGATCCGCTTCTGCTTCAGCCGCGTGCGCATCCGCTGCGTCAGCGCGGCAAGCGTCGCCTGCGTCCGCACCGGCACCGCGATCGCGGCGGTCATCAGGCGCTCCGCGGCCGCGTCATCGCCGAGGAGTTGCGCCGATCGCGCGGCATGCCAGAGAAACGTCACCTTCTGCTTCGGATCGCGCGTCGTGTTCGCGCCGTGCAGGTACGTCTGCTGCGCCTCGGCGAATTTCTCGTCGCCGTAGTAGCTGCGGCCGATCGAGAACGTGATGTCGTCGCTCTTCGGCACCTGCGGCAGCGACAGCAGCGCGACCGCGCGATCGAAGTGCCGATGGTTCTGCATCGTCTCGCCGAGCGTCGCGAGCTGCGCGGCGTTGAGACGGCGGAGGATGTCGGGATGATCGAGCGCTCGCGCGGCGCGCTCGGCCGGATCGTCCATCGTCCCGCCGTGCAGCACCGCGAGCGCCTTCGCCACGCCGGCGTCGGTCTGGCCAAGGCGGATCATCATCTCCGCGAGGTGCGCGTCGAGATCGCGATGCCGTTCCGGAAGCTTCGACGCGAACGCGGCGAGCGCGTTCACGTCGTTGCCGTGCGCGAGGAATTCCGTCTCGTCATCGATCGCCTCATCGCGATGGATCGACGACGGATAGCCGAAGATCAGCGCCTGACGTTCCTGGCTCGAGTCGTCGATCTCCGCCAGGTGAAACAGCGCGAGATCGCGATACCCGTTCGCAAGGAACGGCTTCAGTTTTTCCTTCGCGCCGGTGGGATCGTTCGTTTCGATGTCCGCGCGCGCGTGCAGGTAGCCGAGCGAGAACTGCGCGTACTGCGCCGGTTGCCGCTTCGCGATCTCATCGAGCAGCTCCGAAAGCTCGGACCATTGATCGGCCGCTTCCAGTTGCGAGAAGTGATCGGTCCACTGCTCGACCGGCGGAATGCCGGGAGGCAATTTGACCGGCGCCGCCGTGGGTGGCCGATGAAACACCGGCCGGCGGCGATAGCGTTGCCGCGAAAGAAGCACGGTGAGGATGATGAGAATCGCGGCCGCGGCTGCGGTGATGATGAGTGCGCGTCTGTTCAAGCGTCATCTCGGGCGAGCGTGCCCGAGACGATGGCCTGCGGAGCGCGCCTGAGAATCTCCGCTCGTGCAATCGCGTAGCCAAGGATCGCGTCGACCAGCATGCGCCGCCCGTCGCGCGAGAGCAGCACCAGCACCTTCCGCCGGATCTCGCGCACTTCGACGATGTCCTCCCACCGCATCCACCGCCCGCGCCGCCCGAACCATTTCAGGAAACGGTTCTCGTACATCACGCCGGAGCTGCTGACGTAAATGTGATCGCCGTACTGCATGACCATCGCGGCGAGTGTGCCGAGGAAGAGGAGGATGAGCGCGGAGAAGGCGAGGACGTCGATGTCGTCGGCGCTCTGCGAGAGATAGACGAACACGAGCGCCAGCGAGCCGAACGTGGCGGCACAGGAGAAGAGGCGCGACACCGGTGGCCGGTCGAATTTCAGGATGGTCTCTTCGTTCATCGGTGTCGCCATCAGTATAGAATTCGCGTCCTTCTATGCGCTGGACCAGCTATTTCCTCAATACGTTGCGTGAAGTTCCGTCCGACGCGGACGTCATCAGCCAGAAGCTGATGATGCGCGCCGGCATGATTCGCAAAGTCGCCGCCGGCATCTACACCTACCTGCCGCTCGGCCTCCGCTCCATCAAGAAACTCGAGAACATCGTGCGCGAGGAGATGACGCGCGCCGGTGCCGTCGAGCTGCTGATGCCGGCCATCCAACCGGCCGAATTGTGGATGGAATCGGGTCGCTGGCAGAAGTACGGAAAAGAGCTTCTCCGGATCAAGGACCGCCACGAGCGCGACTTCATCTTCGGACCGACGCACGAGGAAGTGATCACCGACACCGTCCGCGACACGCTCAATTCGTATCGCCAGCTGCCGGTCAACCTCTATCAGATCCAGACCAAGTTCCGCGATGAAGTGCGCCCCCGCTTCGGCCTGATGCGCGGCCGCGAGTTCATCATGAAGGACGCGTATTCCTTCCACTCGTCGCGCGAGTCGCTCGACCAGACCTACGAATCGATGCGCGACGCCTACAGCCGGATCTTTCATCGCTGTGCGTTAGACCACGTACCGGTCGAAGCCGATACCGGCAACATCGGCGGCTCCGCCTCGCACGAGTTCATGGTGCTCGCGCAGTCGGGCGAGGACGCGGTGGTGAGCTGCCCGAAATGCCGCTACGGCGCGAACATCGAGAAAGCGACGTCCCGGTTTTTCGATGACGAGCCTGAGCCGGCGCCGATGATCGAAGAGCTCGCGCCGATCCACACCCCCGGCACGCAGTCGATCGACGACGTCGGCAAGTTCCTCGGCAAGCCGACGTCGCAACTCGTCAAGACGCTCGTCTTCGACACCGACTTCGGTCCGGTGATGGTGCTGGTCCGCGGCGACCGCGACGGCAACGAGATCAAGATCAAGAACCACCTCGGCACGACGTGGATGGAGATGCTCTCCGACACGCGCTTCGAGGAAGCGACCGGCGGACCGGTCGGCTACTGCGGCCCGGTCGGCACGAAGTGCGCGCGCGTGCTCGCCGACGTGTCGCTGAAGGGCCGCGCGAACTGGGTCGTCGGCGGCAACAAGCGCGACACGCACCTCGGCGGCGCCAACGTCGGGCGCGATTTCCCGGAGCCGGAGTGGGGCGACTTCACGACCGTCTTCGCCGGCGATCCCTGCCCGCGCTGCGCGACGCCGCTGGAGATCTATCGCGGCATCGAGGTCGGCCACATCTTCAAGCTCGGCACGAAGTACTCCGAGTCGATGAACTGCACGTTCCTCGATGAAAAGGGCGAGCGCCAGCCGATGATCATGGGCTGCTACGGCCTCGGCATCGGACGCACGGTCGCCTCCGCGATCGAGCAGAGCCACGACGACGACGGCATCATCTGGCCGATGCCGATCGCGCCGTTCGAGGTCGTCGTGACCTCCCTCGGCAAAGACGAGAACGTGCAGCAGGCCGCGACGGACATCTATCAGAAGCTGCTCGCCGCCGGCGTCGACGTGCTGTTCGACGATCGCGACGAACGCCCCGGCGTGAAGTTCAAGGATGCGGATCTCATCGGCTTCCCGCTGCGCATCGCCGTCGGCGCCAAGAGCCTCGCCAACGGCCAGGTCGAGTGGAGCTTCCGCAAAGACCGCGCGAAGCAGCTCGGCGCGCCGGAGGAAGTGGTCGCGCGTGTGATCGAAGAAGTGCGCAACGCCCGCGTCTAAATCGCGGGCTTGCGCTATCCTTCCCTTCATGCGCAAACAGTTCTGCTCATTCGCGTTCTGCGCGTTGATCGCGCTTCCTTTGTTCGCCCAGAACACTGACATCGAGTCCCTCGCGGGCCTGCAGTTCAACTTCGGCAATCCCGGCGCCCGCTCGCTCGGCATGGGGGGCGCGTTCATCGGCCTGGCCGACGACGCCTCGGCGGCCGAGGCCAATCCGGCCGGCCTGACGATCCTGCGCAAGCCGGAAGTCTCGGTGGAAGGGCGGAACTACCTCGAGCAGCAGCTGCTGAGCACGAGCGGCACCTTCCCCGACGTCAAGCGCACCGCGTTCACGCATTACAGCCAGCGCGTGCAGCTCGCGTTCGCCAGCGTCGTCGTCCCGCTGCCGCACAACTTCACCATCGGCGCGTACTTCCACGAGCCGCTGCGCAACGCCGGCGCGGGCTCGGTGCTGCCGGTGCGCGATCCGATCACCGGCCAGCTCAAGACCAACATCCCGAACTTCTTCCTTCCCGCCAAGGGCGGCAACCCGATCACGTCGGCGCAGTGCGATCAGCTCCGCCAGAGCTCGCACGATCCCTTCTCGTGTCTCGAATACCGCGTCAATCCGTTCGTCACCGCGCTCGACGTCCGCCAGCAGACGTACGGCCTCGCCGGCGCGTGGCAGATCGGCAAGTTCTCCATCGGCGCGACGGCGCGCTATCAGAAGTTCGATGAGGGCGCGTTCACCTTCCGCTTCACGCAGGACTTCGACGTCGACAGCGTCTCGGTGCAGGCGACGGCGAAGGCCAACGGCGCCGACGTGACGATCAAGTCGCAGACCGACGTCACGCTCGCCGGCGGCATCAAGTGGGCGCCGAACGACAAGTTCAGCGTTGGCGCGGTCTACAAACAAGGACCGAAATTCAACACGCCGACGTTCATCGCGAACGGCCAGACGAACTTCGATTTCGTGAAGCTCGCCGACACGACGTTCCACATCCCCGACGTCGCCGGCGTCGGCATCTCGGTGCGCCCGATCCCGGTGCTGACCATCAACGCCGACGCGGTGCACGTGAAGTACTCGAACCTCACCGACGACTTCGTCTCGACCTCGCTCGGCATCCGCGACGTGCAGGGCTACGTTGCCCCCGACGTCACCGAGCTCCACCTCGGCGGCGAGTATTTCTTCGCCACCAAGACGCCGTTCGCGCTGCGCGCCGGCGTCTGGCGCGACCCCGCGCACTCGCTCGAATGGCGCGGCCCGCTCGATCAGTTCGAAGGCGTCGCCGCCGCGCTGCTGTTCCCGAAAGGGGAGTCGCAGATGCACTACTCCGTCGGCGCCGGCGTGGCCTGGCCGCGCTTCCAGATCGACGCCGCGTACGACTCGTCGAAGCATTACAAGGTGGGCTCGCTGTCGGTGGTGACGCGCTTCTAGATGGAATTCGACATCTTCTTTTCCATCTGCCAGACGGAGGTCCACGGCTACCTTCCGTCCGAGCAGGTGATGCTCGAGAATTTCTTCGAGCAGGTCGAGCTGGCCGATCGCCTCGGCTTCGGCACCGCGTGGGTGGCCGAGTCGCACCTGTCGACCGAGGTGCAGAAGACGAATCCGGGCGCGGTCATCCCGCACTTCGTCGGCGAGATCGGGCTGAATACCGACATCCTCCAGCTCGCGCATCGCGTGTTCGCGCGGACCAAGCGGATCGGCATCGGCTCGGCGATCCTCAACATCCTCTGCAACGGCGGCCCCATCGCGCACGCGGAGCGGATCAAGACCTTTCTCGCGCTGCACGGACTCGACCGCAACGAGTCGCGCACGCTGACCATCGGCTTCGCCTCGGGACGCTTTCCGTTCATCAACGTCCCGTACGGCATCGTGCCGCGGACGCCGGTCGAGGCCGCGGCGTGGCCGGTGGTCAAGAACAAGATCTTCGAGGAAGCGACGGAGATTTTTCTCCGCCTGCTGAACGGCGAGACGCTCAACTCGTCGATGATCGCCACGCGCTCGCTGAAGCGTCCCGACTTCCGCAGCGATGCCGACTGGCAGCGCGTGCAGGAGGCGTACGGTCAGTATGTTGACGAAGTGCCGCTCGATGCGCGCTGGCACTTTCCGAACCTGAAGATCGTCCCGCAGGAATCGCGCATGGACCTGCTGCGCCTCTCCATCGGCTCGCACGATCCGGCGACGCAGATCTTCGCCAACACCATCATGCCGGTCGGCGTGTTCAACCTGTCGATCACCCCCGGCGACGAGATCGAGAAGACCAACGAGCGGATGGCCACGCACTACCACCCCGCCGGCGGCGGCTGGCACCGCCGCCTCATGCCGCGCACGGTGCTCGTGTTCATCAACGATGACGCCGAGGCCGCGAAAGAGGAGGCGCGCGACGCGCTTTCGAACTACTGGCGCGCCCTCGAGGGGACGCTGGACGAGGCGAAAGTGCAGCGCGCGACCAACAACGCGCTCGTCGGCGACGCCGACGCCATCCGCGAGCAGATGAAGCGCTTTCATCCCGAGGACCGGCTCATGCTCTGGTTCGACTTCAATAATCACGACTCGAAAAGAGTCATGAAAAACATGAGCGATTTTATGGAGCGGGTGGCGAAGCGGTAGACTCGTTCCCGCATGCCCTTCGACGAATCCGCCGCCCCCAACTTCGCCCGCCCCATGCCCAACTGGCAGCCGCTGGTCGAGTACCGGCGCAACGGCGTGGCGGAGAACACGGTCCATGGCGCGGTCTCCTGGGTCTCCGGCCGCAACGTCGTCCACTCGTTCGGCGGCAACGTCGAGGTCTACGGCCGCTCGATGGTCAAGCCGATCATGATGAAGGTCTTCGCCCGCGACTTCGCGCGCGAGCTGAACGGCGAACAGCGCGCGATCTCCGTCGCGTCGCACAACGGCGACACGGAGCACGTTCGCGTTGCGCGCTCCATCCTCCGCGAATCCGAATGGGGCCTGATGCAGACGCCGCACGACGTCCCGCTCGTGCAGTTCGGCCGGCAGGTGCGCCGCCCGCGCCGTTGGTATCACTGCTGCTCCGGCGAGCACGCCGCGATCCTCCGCGGCTGCCGCGTCAAAGGGTGGTCGCGCGTCGGCTACGTCTGGCCGCATCATCCGTTTTTCCAGGAGTACCTGCAGTACATCCGCGAAGTCCTCGGCAGCGACTGGAAGATGGGGACGATCGCGAAAGACGGCTGCGGACTGCCGACCGTCTCGATGACCGTCACCGACCTCGCGCGTCTCTTCGCGAATCTCGTCACCGAGCGGCAGCGAGACTGGATCTGGGACGCGATGGTCGAGCATCCCGACCTCATCGGCGGCTTCAACCGCCTCGATTCGACGATCCTGAAAGCGTGTCACGGCCGCGTGCTGGCGAAGGAAGGGGCCGACGGCCTCCTCGGCCTGGCCATCGAGCATCCCGAATTTCCCGACGGCCTCGGCGTAGTCGTGAAGATCGCGCACGGCTGGAACCCGCAGGCCACTTGGTACATCGCCCGCTACATCCTCGGCGTGCTCGGCTTCGAGTTCCGCAATCCGTACAAGCTGCGGCGCCAGAAAGCGTTCATCGTCCCGGAGGTCATTCCACCGCAGCTGCGCGAGCGGATGGCGGCGATCGTGCCGTGGGACTCGTGGGATCCCGACATCGACCGCTGGGAGTTCGAACCGGAGGAGTTCATTGCCACTCGGTAACTTCATCGGCGGCCGCTTCGTCCCGCCGCATTCCGGCACCTACATCGACGACATCAATCCGGCGACCGAAGAGGTCATCGCGTCGATTCCCGACAGCGATGGTCAAGATATTGACGATGCGGTGCGAGCGGCGCGGGAGGCGTTTCCCGCCTGGTCGCGCACGCCCGCCGCGGAGCGCAGCCGCCTGCTGCTGAAGCTCGCCGACCTGATCGAGGCGAACCTCGAGGAGCTCGCGCGGCTCGAGTCGATCGACAACGGCAAGACGATCTCGCTCGCGCGCCGCCTCGACATCCCGCGCGCCGTGCTCAACTTCCGCTTCTTCGCGACGGGCATCCTGCATCAATCGAGCGAAGCGCATCCCACCGACGGCACCGCGCTCAATTACACGCTGCGGCAGCCGCTCGGCGTCGCGGGACTGATCTCGCCGTGGAACCTCCCGCTGTATTTGCTGTCGTGGAAAATCGCGCCCGCGATCGCCACCGGCAACACCTGCGTGGCGAAGCCGAGCGAGCTGACGCCCCTGACGGCGAACCGCCTCGCGGAGCTGTCGATCGAGGCCGGCATCCCGCCGGGCGTGATCAACATCGTGCACGGCTACGGCAACAAAGCGGGCCGCGCGCTGACGTCGCATCCCGATGTGCCGGTGATCTCGTTCACCGGCGGAACGGTCACCGGCTCCGCCGTCGCGACAAATGCCTCGCCGCGATTCAAGAAGATTTCGCTCGAGCTCGGAGGGAAGAATCCGAACGTGATCTTCGCCGACGCCGATCTCGATGACGCGGTCGCGACGACGATCCGTTCGAGCTTCTGGAATCAGGGCGAGATCTGTCTCTGCGGCTCGCGCATCTTCGTCGAGCGCGCCGTGTACGACGCGTTTCTCGAGCGCTTCGTCGCCGCGACCAGGAAGCTGAAGATCGGCGATCCGCTCGATGAAGCGAGCGAAGTCGGCGCGCTGATCAGTGCCGATCATCTGAAGAAAGTGACCGGCTACATCGAGCTGGCGAAGCAGGAGGGCGGGTCGATCGTCGCCGGCGGCAATCGCGTCGACCGCCGTGGCTACTTCGTCGAGCCGACGATCATCACCGGCCTCGGCACGGACTGCCGCGTGCTGCAGGAAGAGATCTTCGGCCCCGTCGTGACCGTCACCCCGTTCGACGGCGAAGAGGAAGCGATCGCGTTCGCGAACTCGACGCGCTACGGCCTCGCGTCGACCGTCTGGACGCGCGACCTCCAACGCGCCCATCGCGTGGCCGCCGCCATCGACAGCGGCACCGTGTGGATCAACTGCTGGCTCCTTCGCGATCTCCGCGTGCCGTTTGGCGGCATGCGCGAAAGCGGCGTCGGCCGCGAAGGCGGCTTCGAATCGCTCGAATTTTTCACCGAGGCAAAAAACGTATGCGTGAAACTGTGACTCCGAAGGCGCAACGCGCCGGAGGTCAAACAATGGGCGAAATCGTCGGCGGCCTGCTCGCGCCGCATCCGCCGCACATCGTTTACGGCGACAACCACTGGCGCAACGAGCCGAAGTCGGAGTGTGGGTGGGAGGTGCTGCGGTGGGGATACGAGCGGGCGCGGAAGCATTTCCTGGCCAAGAAACCGGACGTGTTGCTCGTCCACTCGCCGCACTGGCAGACGGTCATCGGCCATCACTTCCTCGGGCAGCCGGAGTTTCATGGGCTGTCGGTCGATCCGATTTTTCCGAACCTCTTCCGCTTCAACTACGACATCAAGGTCGACGTCGAGCTGGCGGAGCTGATCGCGGAGGAAGGGCGGGAGGCGGGGCTGATCACGAAGATGATGCGCAACCCGCACTTCCGCGTCGACTACGGCACGATCGTCTCGTGCCACATGATGAACCCCGAGTGGGACATCCCGATCGTCGGCATCTCGTCGAACAACTCGCCGTACTACTTCTCGAACGAGATGGGGCAGAACGAGATGATCAAGCTCGGGCAGGCGACCAAGCGCGCGATCGAAAAGAGCGGCCGCCGCGCGGTGCTGCTCGCGTCGAACACTCTTTCGCACCGCCACTTCACGACCGAGCCGGAGATCCCCGAGGACATGTCGCGCGAGCATGTGTATGAACACTCGGGATATCTGTGGGACATGAAGGTGATCGATCTGATGCGCCGCGGCCGTACGCGCGAGCTGATTGCGATCCTCCCCGAATTCATGGATCACGCGGTGAGCGAGGTGAAGGCCGGCTCGCTGGCGTGGATGCTGTCCGCGCTCGATTTTCCGGACTATCCGGGCGAGTTGTTTGGATACTGGACCGTGATCGGGACAGGAAACGCGGTGGTCGGCTGGGATCCACAGCTGAAGGAACGGGCGACTACGCAGGGAGCGGTTGCGGGATGAATGCAGAATGCAGAACGCAGAATGAAGAATTCAGAAAGGGGCACGACGTGAAGCGCCGAGTTGCGATTCTCAATTCTCAATTCTGCGTTCTGCGTTCTGCATTCATCCAACCATGATCCAGAAGGCCTACATCGTCCCCGGCCAACCGCACCCTTTCCTCGCCCCCGACAAAAACGAGGGCTGGGCGCGACTCCGCCAGGCCTACGAACACGTCGGCAAACAGATCGAAGCGTCGGGCGCGGAGCTCATCCTTCTTTACTCCACGCAATGGTTCTCCGTCATCGGCCATCTCTTCCAGACCGACCCGGCGCCGAAGTGGGTGCTGGTCGATCAGAACTGGTACGAGTACGGCGAGATCCCTTACGAATTCCGGATCGATCCGAAATTCGGGGAACTCTACTGCCTCCTCTGCAAAGAGCACGGGATGCAGGCGGCGACGGTCAATTACAAAGGGTTTCCGATCGACACCGGCACGGTGGTCGCGCTGAAGCTGCTGACGCCGAACAACGCGATTCCGGCGAGCGTCGTGTCGTGCAACATCTACGCGGAGCGCGAGGAGACACGCGCGCTCGGGTTCGCGGCGCGGGCGGCGATCGAGCGATACGGGAAGAAGACGATCGTCGTGATCGTGACCAATCTCTCCAACCGCTACGAGGTCAAGGAAATCGATCCTGCGCACGACCGCATCTCGTCGCAGAAAGATGACGAGTGGAACCGCAAGATCCTGGAGATGCTCGGCGAAGGACGGCTCGAAGACGTGGCGCAGGTGGCGCGCGAGTTCGGGCGCGAAGCGAACGCCGACATGGGCTTTAAGGCGATCTGGTGGCTCGGCGCGGTGATGGGGGAGCACAACAAATACGACGGCAAGGTGTGGGAGTACGCGCCGGTGTGGGGAACCGGAAACGCGATCGTCGAGCTGACGCCGAACGAGCGCAAGGAGATCGAGTTCGAAAAGGAATTCGACGAAGGTCCGGTCCCCAACTTCGAAGACCTCGGCACGGGCCTCGAGACGCACAACATCCTCGCGGAGCTCCCGCCGGAACCGGCCGAGCGCGAGCCGGAGATCGTCTTCACCGACAAAGCGGCGAAGCCGGTGGGACCGTATCCGCACGCGCGGCGCGTGGGCGATCTGCTGTTCCTATCCGGCATCGGACCGCGGCGCGCGGGGACGAACGAGATCCCCGAAGGGATCGAGGCGCAGACGCGAGCGGTGGTCGACAACCTGCGGGCCATCCTCGCCGAGGCCGGCAGCTCGCTCGAAAAGATCCTCGACGTGACGGTGTATCTGACGGACATGAAGCGCGACTTCGATCGCTTCAACAAGGTCTACGGCGAGTACTTCGGCACGATCCAGCCGACGCGCACCACGGTCGGCGTCGACTCGCTGCCGACGCCCATCTCGGTCGAAATGAAAGTGATTGCATCCGTATGAAAAAACTTCTGATTGCGACGCTGCTCCTCACTGCCGCCTGCGCCACGACGCCCTCGGCGCCGCCCGCGGAACGGCTGGCCAACGTCGAGCGCGCGCTCGAAAACGCGAAGCAGGTCTCGCTGCGCTTCACCACGCGCACGACCGGCGCGGTCGAGTCGCACTTCAACGGCACGATGAACGTCCTGCCCGGCAACATCGCGTCGATCGATGCCGACGGCGAGATGATGGGCAAGCCTTCGACGATCCGCTACAGCGCGAACGGGGCGCCGGAGCAGGTGAGTCACGCGCTGATCGTGACGCTCGTCCGCATGGGCCTCTCGCACGACATGTACGAGCTGTCGAACAACAAGCCGCCGTCGTACATCGAAGGCGGCGTCGACGACGCGCTGAAGCTCGACAAGCTGCAGTGGGATGCGAAGGAGAAGAAATTCACCTATCACCTGATCGTCGACAAGAACGACGCTGGCGAGGGTGAGCTGTGGGTCGGGCGGCACGACTATCCGACGCACCGCAAGCTGACGGTGCACTTCCCGAACGGCGACATGAAGGTCGACGAGCGCTACGAATGGCGTTGATCGACATCTCGCCGCCCGTCGACGCCGCGATCGGCGTCTGGCCGGGCGACACGCCGTATGTCAAGACGATCAACCTCGACATGAACGCGGGCGCGAACCTGACGCTGTCGGACATCCGGACGACGGTGCACGTCGGCGCGCACACCGACGCGCCGAGCCACTACGTCGCGTCGGGCGACGACATCTCCGCGCGCCGCCTCGACTTCTACCTCGGGCGCTGCAATGTCCTGCACGTCGCCATCGAGCGCGGGCGCCGCATCATGCCGGCCGACATCGCCGGCCGCCGCATCTCCGCGCCGCGCCTGCTGCTGCGGACGAACACGTTCCCCGATCACCGCAACTGGAACACCGACTTCGCGTCGCTCTCGCCCGAGCTCGTCGACTTCCTGCACAAACGCGGCGTGATCACGATCGGCATCGACACGCCGTCGGTCGATCCGTTCGAGTCGAAGGAGCTGGAGGCGCACCAGGCCTTCGCGCGGAACGACATGGCGATCATCGAAGGGATCGTGCTCGGCGAGGTGGAGGAGGGGGAGTACGAGCTGATCGCGCTGCCGCTGCGGCTGGTCGGCGCGGATGCGAGTCCGGTGCGCGCGGTGCTACGCACCCTCTAACACACGCTGCCCGATCAAATACGGCTCCAGCGCCTCCGCGGCGAGCGGCTTGCTGTAGAGGTATCCCTGGATCTTGTCGCAGCCCTGGGCGCGGAGGAAATCGAACTGCTCCTCCGTCTCCACCCCTTCGGCCACGACCGTCAGCTTCATGCTGTGCGACATCGTGATGACGGCGCTGACGATCGCGGCGTCGATCGGATCGGTGACCACTTCGCGGACGAACGACTGGTCGAGCTTGAGCGTGTCGATCGGAAAACGCTTCAGGTAATTGAGTGACGAATATCCGGTACCGAAATCATCCATCGCAATCCGTACGCCTAATGCTTTCAACTCGCGCAGCGTGTAGATCGTGTTCTCGGCGTTCTGCATTGCGTTGCTCTCGGTGATCTCCAGCTCCAGGCACGACGGCTCGAGGCCGCTCTCCTCCAGCGCGCCGCGGATCTGGCTGACCAGGTCGGGCGCCTGGAACTGCCGCGCGGAGAGGTTCACCGAGACGGTGATGCGGTAGTCGAGCTTGCGATGCCACGCCTTCACCTGCTTGCACGCGGTGCGCAGAACCCACTCGCCGATCGGGATGATCAGCCCCGACACCTCCGCCACGCTGATGAAGTGTGCCGGCGCGAGGAGGCCGAGCTCCGGATGCTGCCAGCGGATCAGCGCCTCGAGTCCGATGATCGCGCGGCTCTCCACCGCGACCAGCGGCTGGTAGAACAGCACCAGCTCGTCCTGCGTCACCGCCTTGCGCAGCATGTTCTCCAGCGCGAGGCGTTCGAGCGCGCGCGCGTTCATGGCCGGCGCGTAGAGCTGGTAGTTGTCGCGTCCCTGGTCCTTCGCGCGATACATCGCCGTGTCGGCGTTGCGGATCAGCGTCTCCGGGTCGGTGCCGTCGTTCGGGAAGATGCTGATGCCGATGCTCGTGGTGAGGAAGAGCTCGCGCTCGTTGATGTAGAACGGGATCTTCAGCGTCTCGATGATCTTCTGCGCGATCTTCGCCGCGTCCTCGATGCTGGCGATCTGCGGGATCAGCAGCGTGAACTCGTCGCCGCCCATGCGCGCGACCGTGTCGCCCTCGCGCACGCAGCCGCGCACGCGCTCCGCGACCTCCTTCAACAGCTGGTCGCCCGTCGAGTGGCCGAGCGAATCGTTGATGTCCTTGAAACGGTCGAGGTCGAGAAAGAAGACGGCGACGCGCTGGTTGGCGCGGGTCGCCTGCGCCAGCGACACGATCAGGCGGTCGATGAACAGCGGGCGATTCGGCAGTCCGGTGAGCGCGTCGTGATAGGCGAGGTGCTCGATCTCGACCGCGGCCAGCTCCGCCGCCTCGCGCTCGTCCTCCAGCAGGCAGGCGATCATGCCGACGCCCATCACGATCAGCGTCAGGAAATCGACGTAGCCGAGGGCCAGCGGGACGAGGAGGCCGTAGGCGGCGAACGCGATGCTGAGCGTCGTGAAGCCGACTCCGTCGCGGCGGCCGCGCGCGCGCCAGAGTGCGAGCGAGGCGCCGGCGAAGCCGATCGCGGCGATCACCTCGCGCATGTAGGGAACGAGCCACGCCACCAGTCCGATCGCGCCGAGGGCGAGGAGGATGTTGCGCGCATCGCGCAGGCGCACGGGACGCCGGCGGACGAGCTCGAAGACGCCGAAGCAGAGCCACGCGATGAGGAGGCAGCCGGCGACACTCGCGGTGATGGTCAGCGGAACGCGCCACGGATTCTGTTGCGGCAGCAGCGATGCGAGGCCGCCGGCGAAGCGGAACGCCGCCACCGCCGCCCAGCCGAGCGTCCAGTGCAGCAGGTAGGACTTGCGGTACTGCCGGTGAAATCCGAGCAGAAGCACGGACATCACGCCCGCGCCAACCGACTGCGCGGCGAAGAATGCTGCGACCGGGATGTTCATCGACGGACCTACGCCGATTGTACGGCGTATGCGGAAATAAGGCGTTGCGCGGCGCGCAAGTAACCAAATTCGCGCGATTGCTCCACGACCTGCGCGCGCAGCTCCGGACGCCCCACCGTTGCGGCCACGACGCGCGCCAGCGCCTCCGGCGTCGCCGCTTCCGCGACCTGTTCGCGTCCCGTCAGCGCGGCCACGCCGTCGATCGGATACGACGCGGCCGGCACGCCGCACGCCATCGCCTCGAGGATCGCGCGATGGCCTTCATCCGATCCGCGCTCGGTGAAGAGCAGCGCGTCGCCGGCGCGGTAATGCTCGGCGAGATCGTCCTCGTGATAGCCGGCCCACGTTACGCGGGACGCAATCCCGAGCTCGCTCGCCAGCGCCTCGAGCGCGGGACGATGCGGGCCGTGGCCGATGATCATCAGCCGCGCGTCGGTGAGCGCCGTCGTGCGCAGGACGTGCTCGAAACCGCGGTCGTGCGTCAGCTTCCCGATCGCGACGAGCAGCGTGGCATCGGACGGGATGTCGTAACGCGCGCGGACGTTGTCGCCGTCGGGATGAAACTGCCGGTGATCAACCGGCGGCGGCGTGAAGACCGCGCGCGGAATGTTGAAGGTGTTGCTGATCACGCAGAGCACGTCGGTCTTCGCGATGAGCGAGCGGGTGAACGGATCGCTGCGCAACACGCGGCGCGAGTGAAACGTCCGCGCGATGCGCACGCCGAGAAAGCGCGCCAGCCAGTGGTCGTACGTGAGGTGCGCGTGGACGAGATCGACCTCGTGCTCGCGGACGAAGCGTCGCAACGCGCTGACGGTCCGGTTGAACGACCACGGGTTCTGCGCCTTCTCGATCAGCGGATGCGCGAAGACGAGATGGCCGATCTTCTCTTCGAGCTTGTAGCCGCCGACGAACGCGTAATGCGCATCGACGCCGGCCGAGCGCAACGCCTCGACTTCGGCGAACGCCGGCGCGGCGGCGCCGGTCCAGCGATTACCCGCGGCGAGGTGGAGGACGGCCATTGCGGACGGCACTTTGCTATGATCCGCGCCCGATGGCAATCGACAACGAACTGCTCGAGATCCTGGCGTGCCCGCTCTGCAAGCAGGAGGTCAGGCTCGTGCCGCTCTCCGAGGCCCGGCGGACGCTGGTCCGCGACAAGTACCGCGAGAAGTTCCGCGGCGAGGAGCCGGTCGTCGAGCAGGGACTGCAGTGCGTGAAGTGCCACCGCGTCTATCCGATCGTCAGCGACATCCCGGTCATGCTGGTCGAAGAAGCATTCGACGAGGCATGACCCCATCCCGTGTCGATCGCCGCGCGTCTCGGCCTGCCTGAAAAAATCCCCACCGCGCTTCAGATCTCGCTCTGCCTCTACCTGCTGCACATCTTCACGCAGGGGAAGATCGCGCTCGCCGAAAGCTTCGCCGGCCTGACCATCGTCTTCCTGGGCTGGGCCCTCTGGAAGCGCGAGATCCGTCCCGGCTTCCACATTCTTTATTACCCGCTGGCGCTGTACGGCATCGTCTCGAGCATAGCCTCGCTCGCCGCGGTGCGCTCGATCCACTCCGTCCTCGAATCGATGCTGTGGGTGAAGATGCTCACGTTTCCGATCGGGCTGATGTTCTTCCGCGTCTATCCGCGGATGCGAACGCTCGCGTTGTGGCTGCACATCGCGATGGGGACGATCAGCGCCGGCATCGGACTGGTGCAGTACTTCCTGCTGCATCAGCGCGACCTCGAGCATCGCATCACAGGACCGGTCACGCATGTCATGACCTTCTCCGGCCTGCTGCTGCCGATCTCGTTGCTGGTCATCATCCTCGCGGCGCATCTGCGCAAGTGGTGGCTCTGGATTCCGGCGGGGATCGTGACGCTGACGCTGCTGCTGACGTTCACCCGCAGCATCTGGCTCGGCTGGCTCAGCGCGATCTTCGCGGTGCTGCTCTTCACGCGTCCGCGGATGCTGGCGTGGGCGGCGCCGGCGCTCGTGCTGTTCATCACGTTCATGCCGCTGTCGCTGTTCGGACGGATGATCTCGATCTTCGACACGCGGCAGGAGTCGAACCTCGACCGGATCCGCATGGCCGAGGCCGGCGTGGAGATCATCCGCGACTATCCCCTGCTGGGGGTGGGACCGGCGAATGTCAAGGAAATCTACCCCTTGTATCGCCGCCACGACGCCCCGCGCTTCCGCATTCCGCACCTCCACAACACCATCCTCCAGATCTGGGCGGAGCGAGGGATTGCCGCCCTTGCGGCCTATCTCCTGCTGCTGGTGTTGTTTATCCGCGAATGCGCGAAGGCCTGGAACGGTCCCGCGCGGGCGTTTGCGCAGGCGGGAGTGGCCATCACCGTCGGGCTCGCCGTAGCCGGGCTCTTCGAGTTCAACTTCGGCGACACCGAAGTTTTCTACATCATGCTCGACCTCTACGCGCTGATCGTCGCCGTGACCGAGGCGAATGAACCCGCGGGAGAGGTTGTTGGCGTGGTCGATCGGGCACCCGTCCGCCGCCCGTAACCTTTTCCTGATGCCACCGTCGAAACAACGAGAAACAGGGGAGATGAACCACCTGAGCGATCAGGAGCTGATGCGTATCGTTCAGGGCGGTGACCTCTCCCCCGCTTCTGAGATCTATGACCGCTACAGCGGCCGGATCTACAACTTCGCGTTCCGCTTCCTGAAGAACTCCGAGGCGGCCGAGGATGCGGTCCAGGAAGTCTTCGTCAAAATGATCAGGCATGCCAACCAGTTCCATGGCGACGCGAAATTGTCGACGTGGTTGTTTTCCATCACGGCGAACTGGTGCCGCGATTACCTGCGGAAGGCTGACAACAAATCGAAGGAAACAGAAGAAGTACTGATCTCGCTGCCTGCGCCCCTGGAGCACGGTCCCGACCGCACCCTGGAGCAGCGCGAGAACGAGGTGCGGGTCCAGAAGGCGCTCAAGGCGCTGACCCCCGAGCAGCGCGAGGCGATTCTGCTTTCGCGTTATCAGGGGTTGTCGTACGCCGAGATCGCCCAGATCGCCGGATGCAGCGAAGGAGCGGTGAAAACGCGCGTGTTCCGCGCGATGGAAACGCTCAAGAAAGAGCTGACCGCCGATACCCGCGGAGGTGACCGATGGCTGAATGCAGTCCGATGAGAGAAAGCTTTCCGTTGCTGCTGACCGAGTCGCTCGACGCGCAATCGCGTGAGCTGACGCACCAGCACATCGAGAGCTGCGCCGAGTGCGCCGAAGAATGGCAGGGGATGAAAGACGCGTGGCGCATGATGGCCGAGCTCCCCGAGCTGGAGCCGCCCGCGCGCATCCGCCAGCGCTTCCTCGCCGAGATCGGCGTGGCCGAGAAACCGTCCAACGTCGTCCCCTTCCACCGCCGTCCCGCGGTGAAGTGGCTGTCCCAGGCCGCGGCCGTCGTGGTCCTCGCCGGCGGCTCGTACCTCGTCGGCCATCGCTCGCGGCCGGTCACGCTCGCGCCGAACAACGCCACGCTGACCAGCATCCAGTCGGCCGCGATCCAGCCGGCGGCGTTCTCCATCGCCGAGACGCGCACCGTCAACGCCTCGAACATCAACCCGAACATCGAAGGACGTCCCGACATCCAGAACGTGCAGTTCATCGACACGAACCCGCACGACGACCAGATCGCGCTTTCCTTCGACGTCACCCAGCACGTCACCGTGACGGGCGAGAAGAACGACAAGAGCATGGTGCGCCTCATGTCGTACGTGATGGAGAACGAGGACCGGATGTCGCCGAGCCGCTCGCGCGCCATCGACTGGGTCAAGCAGACCTACTCCGATCCGAGCAACACCGATCCGGAGATCGCGCAGTCGCTGGCCAAGGTGCTGCGCAACGACACGCATGAAGGCGTCCGCATCAAGGCCGTCGAGACGTTGAAGACGATGCCGAATGCGACCGGCGACACGCGCGACGCGCTGATCGCCGCGCTCAAGAACGATCCCAATCCGGCGGTCCGCATCAAGGCCGTCGACGCGCTGGCCCGGCTGGCGGCGAGCGGCGAGCTCGACTCCGCGGCGGTCGATACGCTGCGGCAGAAGGCGATGCAGGACGACGAGAACGTCTACGTCCGCACCAAGGCCGCCGAGGCGCTGGGCAAGATCCGTCCGTAATGAAAATCCTCTTCCGCATCACCGGCCTGGCAGCGATCGCGATCCTCGCGAGTGGGTCGCTTTACGCCGCGGCGGTCTCGCACACCGAGCGTTTCGTGCGCGATTTCCCGATGGAGATCGGCGGCTCGCTCTGGATCGACAACCCGGTCGGCAACGTCGACGTCGTCGGCAGCGACCTGCCGGGCGTCTCGGTCCAGGTGGTCAAGGCCGTCATGGCGCCCGACTCGACGTCGTTGAAGGAAGGCCGCGAGCAGACGCAGATCCTCATCGGCGGCGACCAGAAGACGCGCGTCGTGAAGACCGTCATCACCGAGTCGCGCGATGCGAAGTGGAAGAGCAACGTCTCGTACGTCGTCCGCGTACCGCACGCCTCGCAGGTGCACGTGACCGGCAACCTCAGCGAGCATGTGAAGATCACGAACATCGCCGCGACGGTGACGGTGAAGAACGTCAACGGCGACATCACGCTCGAGCAGGTGAACGGCGCCGTGACCATCGACAGCATCAACGGCGACATTCACTTCATCACCGACGACAAGCCGACGCAGCCGGTGCAACTGACGACGATCAACGGCGGCATCGAAGTGCAGGTCGCCGGCGACTCGGTCCTCGACTGGATCGCCCAGTCGATCAAGGGCGATTTCCGCACGAACCTCCACCTCGAGCGCGGCCGGATCTCCGGCAACGCGTTCCGCGCCCTGGTGAACTCGCCGGGCGGCCCGATGATGACCACCACCGCGCTGATGGGAAACATCTTCCTGCTCAGCAGAGGCGGAAGGCAGGAAGACATCCGTTCCATCCGTGCGGCCGTCGCCGCGACGCAGGCCCGGGTCGGGCCGGTCGGCCCCGCCGGGCAGCAGAACTCCGCCGTCGTCAGCGAGACGATCCAGACGCCGCTGGTGCAGGGAAACTTCATCTACGGCACGCCGTACGGCAACTTCCACATCGGCGAGGTGCGCGGCTTCGTCAGCCTGCAGACGGGGGCGGGGCAGGTGACGCTCGGCACGGTCTCGGGCGACTGCAACATCCGCTCGGGCGGCGGTCCGCTCGACCTCGGCGACATCTTCGGCAACATCAACGCGCATACCGAGGCGGGTGAAGTGCTCGTCCGCTCGGCGCGCAAAGGCGGCGAGGTCTCGACCGGCGGCGGTACGCTGCGCGTCATCTTTTCCGCCGGTCCGCTCACGCTCCGCAACGGCGGCGGCGACATCATCGTCAACCGGACCTCGGGGCCGATCACCGCGGAGACGCACTCCGGCGACGTCACGATGTCGATGGACTCGAACGTCCGCACGCAGCACGTCAGCGCGAAGACGACCAAGGGCAACATCCTCCTCAACCTCGGACCGCGTTTCGGCGCGGAGGTCGACGCCACGGTGCTGACGACGGAAGAAGACGCCGCCGGCATCCATTCCGATTTCGCCGGATTGACCGTCAAGCGCGACCAGTTCAACGGCAAGACGCGCGTCCGAGCCACCGGCAAAATCGGCGGCGGAGGCGAGAAGGTCGAGCTGTACACCGAGGACGGCGAGATCCAGATCGAACAGCAAGGCGTCGCACACTGATCCGGTTTAGCTAACGAATGTTTGCAACGGACGTCCAAGACGTACGTAAACATTCGACATGCGCTCGCTGATCGCCTGCTGTCTGCTGTCCGTTGTCTGCTGTCTGACCGCCCGCGCCGACCAGCTCGCGCTCCCGCGCGCGAGCGGCCCCATCACGGTCGACGGCGACCTCTCCGATCCCGGCTGGAACGGCGCGCTGGTCATCACGAAGTTCTACGAGTACTACAAGACCGACAACACCGAGCCGCCGATGAAGACGATCGCGCACGTCACGTACGACGATCGCTACCTCTACGTCGGCGTCGACTGCCGCGACAGCGATCCGTCGAAGATCCGTGCGCCGCTGGTGGAGCGCGATCAGGTCTTCGGCGATCAGGACAACGTGGCCGTGTTCGTCGACGCGCGCGGCGAGGGGAAGGTCGCGCTCGAGCTGCGCGTGAACCCGCGCAACGTGCAGGGCGACGCGCTGATGAACGACGCCAGCGGCAGCGAGGACTTCTCGCCCGACTTTTTCTACGACACGGCGACGAAGATCACCGCGACCGGCTGGGTGGCGGAGTACCGCATCCCGCTCTCGACGCTGCGCTACAAGGAAAGCGATCCGAGGACTTTCGGCCTCAACATCCTGCGCACCTGGCCGCGCGACTTCCGCTACTCCGCGTCGGCCGTGCCGATCCCGCGCAACGGCAACTGCCTCGTCTGCCACGAGCTGATGCTCGAAGGGATCACGAACCTGCCGCACTCGCAGCACCTCACCGTCGCGCCGTACGTGACCTCGGAGTCGACGAAGACGTACGGCCCCGAGCAGCGCTCGCTCGACAACAACGTCGGCGTCGACGTGAAGTGGTCGCCGTCGACCGCGATGGCCATCGACGCGACGCTCAACCCCGACTTTTCGCAGATCGAATCGGACGTTGCGCAGATCACGACGAACCAGCGTTTTGCCGTGTTTCTCGCCGAAAAACGGCCGTTTTTCCTCGAAGGGACGGACCTCTTCGACACGCCGATTCAGGCGGTCTACACGCGCACGATCACGTCGCCGCGCTGGGGCCTGCGCGCCACCGGCAAGAGCGGCGCGACCGAGTGGACGACGCTCATCGCCGACGATCGCGGCGGCGGCCGCATCATCCTGCCGACCTCCCTCGGCTCAGGCACGGCGGACCAGGATGTCGAATCGATCGCCGGCATCGCGCGCGTGCGCCACGAGCTCGGCCGTTCCGCCGTCGGCATGCTGACGACGATCCGCGAATACCGTGGCGGCGGACACAATCGGATCATCGGTCCCGACTTCGAATGGCGTCCAGCCGAGCCGGACCAGGTCACGGGGCAGTACCTCTTCAGCGACACGGCGAATCCGCAGGGAGTGTTCGGGCCGGACGCGTCATCGCACGCGGCGCGGCTGTCGTGGTTCCACAGCCAGCGCAATTACGACTGGAGCCTGCAGGGATCGGACTTCGGCAAAGGCTTCCGCGCCGACAACGGCTTCGTGCCGCAGGCCGGCATCCGCGAGGAGATCGCCGCGGCCGGCCGCAACTGGTGGCCGGAGAAGGGCCTCTTCACGAACCTGCGCCTCGCCGCGCGCGGCGATCACGTCAGCGACGAGAGCGGCACCGTCTCGCAGGAGCAGTACCTCGAGGGCTCGTTCCGCGGCGCGCGCAACTCGACCGGCATCCTGCAAGTGCATCCCGGCGCGCGCTATCGCCTCGACAACGGCGAGACGCTCTCGCAGTCGTATGTTTTCTACTACCTCGCCGTCGTGCCATCGCGCAGCTGGTCGACGACGTCGATCCAGGGCAACGCCGGCGAGGCGATCGACTTCGCGAACTCGCGTCCTGGACGCGGCTACGACGTCGCGCTCGACACGATCGTCCGTCCCACGCCGCACCTGCAGGCGGAACTGATCTACAAGCTGCAGGAGCTGACCGTTCGCGGCACGAACGATCCCGGACATCTCTTCACGGCCGAGGTCTCGCGGCTGCGGATGATCTATAGCTTCTCGGCGAACTCGCTGCTGCGGCTGATTGGTCAATATGTTGACGTCAGCCGCGAGCCGGGGCGGTATCTGTTTCCCGTGCCGAAGCACAGCGGAGCGTTCAATGGATCGCTGCTGTACTCGTATCGCCTGAACTGGCAGACGGTGTTGTTCGCCGGCTACGGCGACGACCGCATCCTCAACGATCGCGCCGATTTGCTGCGCGCCGACCGCTCCCTCTTCGTGAAGATTTCGTACGCGATCCAGCGATAGATTTACCGCCACCCCTTCGCCTTCATCCAGTTCTCGATCGCCTCGTTCAACGCCCCAGGGCGTTCGAGCATCAGGAAGTGGTCGGCGTCGTCGACGGTGGTGTAGCGGAGGTCGTGGGCCATCGCGCGCACCGCGTCGACGTATTTGGCCGTCCACATCGGCGAGCTGGTGTTCACCACGAGCAGCGGGATGGTGATCTTGTCCTCTTTCCAGATCGACGGATCGAACATCCCTTCCATCGAGCTCACGATGACGTGTTGCGGCGTCGCCAGCGCGGCTGACTCGATGTCGGCGCGCAGCGCCGGGCTGGCGTGGTCGGTCATCGAGTCGAACATCGCGGTGACGCTCTTCGCGAAGTCGGGCCCGCGCAACGGCGCGATGAATTTTTCCGCCGCGTCGGGCGGGAGGTTCATGACCAGCGCGCCGTCGACCGCGACCAGGCCGCGCGTGCGCGTCGGGAACATCCGGTCGAACTCGCGGATCACCGGCGTGCCCATGCTGTGGCCGACGAGGATGGCGCGGTCGATCTTCGCGTCGTCCATCACCGCCCGCACGGCGCGGGCGAAGAAGCGCATCGTGTACTTCGCCTTCTCCGGCTTGTCGCTCTGGCCGTAACCGGGAAGGTCGAGGACGAGCACGCGCATGTGCGGCGCGAAGTGCTCGACCTGCTCGCGCCAGACGTTCATCTCGCCGCCGAGGCCGTGTACGAAGACGAGCGTGTGATGCCCTTTGCCGACGACTTTGTAGTGGATGCGCACGCCGTCGAGCGTGGCGTAGTGCGACGGCGCGGAGGTGAGCGCGGGGCTCGACACCATCGCGCTCGCGAGGAGCAGGACAACGGCGGCGAGCCACGCGCGGCGCATCATCAGAAGCCTTTGAACAGCATCGTGTCGCACATGCCGCAGCAGAGGACGACGAGCGAGCCGCCGATGATCAGCCCGAGGCCGAAGCTGCGTCCGGCGGAGCGGGTCACGAACCAGAGGGCGACGAGCGCAAGCGCCGGGACGGAGAACGCGATCAGCCAGGCGAGGATGTTCTGGCCCACGCTCGATCCGATCAGCGCGCCGACCGGGCCCATCACCACGCCCACCACGATGGCCAGCACGATGCCGCCGATGACTGTAATCCACGAAAACGGTTTCTCGTCCATTAGTTCCTCACGCAGCTCCTCACGCCATCGCCCGCTCGACCGCTTCGCGGATCGGCGCGAGCCGCGTCCGCTCCAGGTCGTCGCGATAAAAAAGGTTGTAGGTATCGAACGGGATCAGCCGTCCGTCGGGATGCGCGATGTGGATGCACGACTTCTTCACCGAGCGGAGATCGAACGACTGCGCATCGATGAACTCGAGGATGAGCAGCCGGAAGATGCGGTCGTAGCCGATCGACTCCGGCACGCTCGCCTGCGGCAGGCAGCAGAGCAGGTCGCGCAGCATCTGCGGCTGCGCGTCGGAGCCGAGCGCGGTGGAGAAGAGGCGCTCGAAGATGATCGTGTTGCGGAGTCCGTCGACGAGGAACTCTTTATCGACGAGCGACGTGAGCGCGACTGTTGGATTCTTCAGCGCGTACGCCATGCACAACGCGTCGGGGTGACACGGCACCGGGATCAGGTCCTCGGCCCGGAACACGTCCTGCTGCTCGACGATCATCCTCCGCACCTGCGAGAGCGTGAGGCGGTTCGCGCCGTCGTCGTAGCCGTCGAGCCGGCCGGCTGCCTGCACGGGCTGGAACGTGATGCCGCGGACGCAGCGCTGTTGCAGCGCGAAGTCGATGATCCGTCCGATCTCGTGATCGTTCACGCCGCGCTGCAGCGTCACGACGAGCGTGGTCGAAAGATTCAGCGCGTTGAGCCGCTCCAGCGCGCGCATGCGGATCTCGCGCAGGTCGGCGCCGCGCAGGATCTCCAGCGGCCGCGCCTCCAGCGAATCGAACTGCAGGTAGATCTCGAAGCCCGGCATGTACGCGGCGAGGCGCTCGGCGAAGCCGGCGTCGCGCGCGATCCGGATGCCGTTCGTGTTGACCATCAGGTGCTTGATCGGCCGCCGCCGCGCGGCATCGAGGATGGCGAAGAACTCCGGATGGATCGTCGGCTCGCCGCCGGAGATCTGCACGATGTCGGGCTCCAGCTCGTTCGCCACGACCGCGTCGAGCATCGCCTCGATCGTCTCGAGCGAGCGATGCGTCTGCCGCTCCGGCCCCGACTCCGCATAACAGACCGGGCAACGGAGGTTGCACGCGTCGGTGACCTCGATCAGCGTCAGGCAGCTGTGCTGTTCGTGATCGGGACAGAGCCCGCAGTCGTACGGACAGCCGTAGTGCAGCGGCGTGTTGCGGCGGTGCGGCATCTCCGGCTTCTTGATGAAGACCTCGCGGCACTGGCGGTAGTAGGCGACGTCGTCGGAGACGAGCACGCGCTCGCTGCCGTGCCGCGGGCAGTGCTTCAGGAGAAAGACGGAGTCGTCTTCGAAGACGATCTTGGCGTCGACGCGGCGAAAGCAGACCGCGCACACCGAAACGGCGGCGTCATAAAAGAGGTAGGGGCGAGTCAGGCCGGTCATCGCGCCGCCACGTTCGACTTGTGAGGACGAAGCCATAGTAGCCGATTCCCGCCAAGCAGGCCCATTGGACGGATGTCAGTCCTGCCGCAATGACGTGCGGTTCCGGTTTCAGGAAATCCACCGCGAAGCGGAAGGCGAGGTACGACGCCAGGAAGAAGCGGAACGAGTCGCCTTCGAACGGCGATTGCCTGCGGAGCGCGACTACGAGCGGCGCGAGCGCGAGGAGAAACGCGATCTCGTACAGCGCCACCGGGTGCCGCGGCACGGCGTCGCCCATCGCGATGGCCCACGGCAGCGACGTCGGATTGCCGGCGGTGTGGTCCGCCGGCCCGGCGAGAAAACAGCCGATGCGGCCGATCGACATCGCGACGATGAGCGGGATGACGAACGCGTCGCCGGTGCTCCGCTCGATCCCGGCGAGCTTCTTCGCGATCTCCACGCCGATCAAGCCGCCGAGGAGTCCGCCGACGATCGTTTTGCCGCCGAAGATGACGTTGTGCGCCGGATCGCAAAGCAGATAAAGGAGGCGTGCGCCGAGGGCCGCGCCGAGCGCCGCGCCGGCGAGCACGGCCGGCGTGAGATGCTTCTGCCGCGCGGAGCGCCAGTAGACGATTGCCGCCGCCGCGTAGCCGAGCCGCTCGAACAACGCGTGCAACGTCTCGGGCGCGGGCATTGCGCGAGTGTAGCGGAACCAATACGATTCGCGCCCGCAGGAGGACCAATGAAGAAACTGCTGACCCTCGCGTTGCTCGGACTGGCCATGAGCTGCGCCCCCGCCAACGACAAGACCACGACTGGCACGCAGACCGAAAGCACCGCATCGACGACGACGGCGACGACCTCGCAGCCGGCGGCGGTTCCCGCGGCCCAGCCTGCCGAAGAGGAGAAACCGATGAGCTATTACGAGAACAAGATCGCCGAGCTGCACACCTCCATGGGAGAGATCGACATCCGCTTCTTCCCCGACGTCGCGCCGAATCACGTCAAGAACTTCATCGACCTGTCGGAGAAGGGCTTCTACAACGGCACGAAGTTCCATCGCGTCATCGCCGGCTTCGTCATCCAGGGCGGCGACCCGAACACCGTCTCCGGCCCGCGCAGCACGTGGGGCACCGGCGGCTCGGGCAAGAACGTCGCGGCCGAGTTCAACAGCATCCACCACTCGCGCGGCATCCTCTCCATGGCCCGCTCGAACAACCCGAACAGCGCGTCGTCGCAGTTCTTCATCTGCGTCGCCGACGTCGGCCAGCTGGACAACCAGTACACGGTGTTCGGCAAGGTGACGAAGGGGATGGACGTCGCCGACAAGATCGTCGCGGCGTCGAAGGGGATGGAAAACCCGACCGAGCCCGTCACGCTGGAGAAGGTCGTGATCCGCGAGGCTTCGACGCCGGAGGAGAAGGCGCCCACGCCGCAGGAACGATGACCGAGTCCTCCCTCCCCGAAGAAGCAGCGGCGTTTCTGCGTAGCGTCGTGGGGGAGGATTGGACGGTCGAGCCGCTGGCCGGCGACGCCTCGGTGCGCGCCTACTACCGCATCCGGCGGTCCGACGGCTCGAGCCTGATGTTGACCTGGTACCCGGCCGAGGTGCGATCGCAGCTCGGCCGGTTCCTCCGCGCATACGAGGCGGTCTCGCCGCACGCGCCGATCCCCGAGCTGCTGCATTCGTCCGAAGCGACCGTGCTGCAGCGCGACGTCGGCGACCGGACGCTCTTCGAGGTCCTGCACGACGACCGCGAGGAAGGGGTGCGGCTCTACCTCAAGGCGATCGACGCGCTGGTCGCCTTCCAGCGCTCCACGCCGGAGCAGGAGATCAACCCGCCGTTCACCGCGCAGTTTTTTTTCGACGAGCTGGAGATGGCGCGCGAGTTCTATGTCGAGAAACTGATGGGGCTCGACGGCGCGCCGCTGGTGCCGATGCTGAAATCGATCGCCGATAAAGTGGCATCGCACCCGTACGTTTTATGTCATCGCGATTTTCATGGACAAAATATCCACATCGTTAATGACGAGCTGTTCCTGATCGATTATCAGGACCTGAGAATGGGTCCTGACACCTACGATCTCGCGTCGCTGCTACGCGACCGCGGCGTCGCCCGCATCCTCGGGCGCGACACGGAGATGGAACTGGTCGATTACTACGGCCGCCCTCATCGGCATTACTTCGAGACGCTGCTGCAGCGCTCGATCAAGATCCTCGGCACGTTCGCCAAGCAGGCCCTCGTCCGCGGACGGAAGCATTACCTCGACTTCATCCCGCCGGCGCTGGAGAGCATCGCGCGCTGCGTCGAAGAGTTACCCGAATACCGGAAGTTAGGAGACGTCCTGAAATGACTCACAAGATCACCCTGCTCCCCGGCGACGGCATCGGCCCCGAGGTCACAGCCTCGGTCGTGGCCATCATCGAATGCGCCGGCGTCGACGTCGAATGGGAGAAATACTTCGTCGGCGCCGAGGCCATCTCGCGCTATGGCGATCCGCTACCGCCCGAGGTGCTCGAATCGATCCTGCGCAACAAGGTCGCGCTCAAGGGGCCGGTCACGACGCCGGTCGGCACCGGCTTCGCGTCGATCAACGTCCGCCTCCGCAAGACGCTCGACCTCTACGCCAACCTGCGGCCGGTGAAGTCGATGCCGAACATCGTCACCCGCTTCGAGAACGTCGACCTGGTCGTCGTCCGCGAGAACACCGAGGACCTGTACTCCGGACTGGAGCACGAGGTCGTGCCGGGCGTCGTCGAGTCGCTGAAGATCATCACCGAGAAGGCCTCGACCCGCATCGCCCGCTTCGCCTTCGAGTACGCGCGGACGCACGGCCGCAAGCGGATCACCGCGGTACACAAGGCCAACATCATGAAGATGTCGGACGGCCTCTTCCTGCAGTGCTTCCGCAACGTGGCGAAGGAGTACCCGAACATCGAAGCGGATGACCGGATCATCGACAACCTCTGCATGCAGCTGGTGGTGAACCCGAACCAGTTCGACGTGCTGCTGCTGGAGAACCTGTACGGCGACATCGTCTCGGACCTCGTGGCGGGACTCGTCGGCGGCCTCGGCGTCGTCGCCGGCGCGAACATCGGCGAGAACGGCGCGGTCTTCGAGGCGGTCCACGGCAGCGCGCCTGACATCGCCGGCCAGAACAAGGCGAACCCGCTCGCGCTGCTGCAGTCGGCCGTGCTGATGCTCTACCACATCGGCGAGAACGCCGCCGCGCAGCGCGTCCAGAGCGCGATCATGAAAGTGCTCGACTCCGGTCCGGAGCACCGCACCCGCGACATCGGCGGCGTCGGCACGACCGCCGACTTCACGGCCGCGATGTGCGAGACGCTGCGGAAGGGGACGAGGTCGGGAGACTAGTTGTTCAAAGAGAAGCTCCTCGAAGGCGTCGCCCTCTTCAATCAAAAAGAATTCTGGCACGCCCATGAATCGTGGGAGGAGCTATGGCTGGAAGCGGGGACGGATCTCCATCAGTACCTCCAGGGGCTGATCCAGCTGGCGGCGGCCTACCATCACGTCAAGCGCGGCACCGCGCGGGGAGCCGTAAGGCTTTTCGATGCAGCGCTCAAGCGGCTGGAGGCGTTTCCGCAAGCCCACCTCGGGATCGATCGCGGCGCTGCCGAGGCGGCGGCGCTGCGCGACCGGGAGCGGCTCGCGCGCGGCGCGGCGGCGGGAGATTTTCCGACACTCGAGGTGGTCGGCGAAGTGCCGCAGCTCGAATCATGGTGAGATACAATCGACGTGTCTCCACAATTCACCTCACGTAGCGTCGAGGATCCGTATGCAGGACATTGATCAACGGGACCGGGAGCTGCTGGGAGCCCTGCAAGGTGAGATTCCCCTCGTGTCGACCCCCTTTGCCGTCATGGGGCAGATGCTCGACATGTCGGAGAAGGAGGTCATCAAGCGCACCGAGCGGCTCAAGCGCGACGGCATCATCAAGCAGATCGCCGCGCACTTCGACACGCACGCCCTCGGCTACCGCTCCTGTCTCGTCGCCGCGCGCGTCAATCCAGATCGCATCGACGATTGCGCCGGCGCCATCAGCGCGCATCCCGGCGTGACGCAGAACTACCGGCGCAATCACGACCTCAATCTCTGGTTCACCATCGCCGTCTCGCCGTCGTCGCGCCTCGGCCTCGACAAGACGATCGAGATCCTCGGCGAAGAAGCGGAGTGCGACCTCGTCCGCCCGCTGCCGACACTGAAGACGTACAAAGGCAGCGCCGGATCGGATTCGGATCACGACGTCCATCCCGATTTCACCATGCCGGCCGCCGCGGAGATCGAGACCGTGCGGCTGCTGCAGCGCGACATCCCGCTGCAACCGCGTCCGTTCGAAGCGCTCGCGCGCACGACGACCATCGGCGCGGACGAGATCCTCTCCTCGGCGCGGGCGCTGCTCGCGCGCGGCCAGATGCGCAAGTTCACCGCCTCGATCGTCGCGCGCAAGCCGGGCTTCTCGGCGAGCGCGATGGGCGTCTGGGTCGTGCCGCCGGAGCAAGCCGACGAGCTCGGCGCGCAGATGTCGCAGAACCGCGCGGTGTCGCATTGCTACCTGCGGCCGGTATACGACGACTGGCCGTACAACCTCTACACGATCGTCCACGGCCGCTCGGTCGACGAGTGCGAGTCGATCATCAACGACCTCGCTATCGACACCGGCCTCACCGAGAAGCAGGCGCTCTATCCGACGCGCGAGTACAAGAAGGCGAAGCTGACGTTCTTCTCGCCCGACGCCGAGGAGTGGGAAGCGGCGCATGCGCCGGCCCGCGACGAGGCGACCGCGGCGTCGTAGTTGTTTGACGACACCTTCCGACCACCCGATGCCGCCGCGCGACTCCGCCGCGTCGTCCTCGTTGCGCTCTGCGCGTTCATCGCGACGCAGGGCTACTTCACGCTCGCGCCGCTGTTCGAATCGGTGTCGCCGATCGTGTTCTACGGCGTCGATGCGATCGCGCTCTTCGGCGCTCTGTTCGGCGCGATCGCGTCGATCCGTATCGCCATCCGCGAGCCGCTCGATGCACGCGCGGCGTTCACGCTCGCCGCGGCCCTCGCACTCGCATGCGCGAACGCGTGGGTCTTCGCGCGGCTGACCTTCCCATGGTTATGACGATTCCATACGGGCGCGAGCGCAGATCAGCCGAGGAGATGATCACGGCGGCGCGGGAGTTTCTCCAGACGATCCGGATGCGGCGCACGGTGCGCGACTTCGCGCCCGATCCGGTGCCGGACGAAGTGCTCGCGCTGGCCATCGAGGCGGCGAACCTCGCGCCGTCGGGCGCCAACATGCAGCCGTGGAAGTTCGTCGTGGTGAAGGATCCGGCGCTGAAGAAGCGGATCCGCATGGCGGCGGAGGAAGAGGAGTTCGAGAACTACAACGGCCGCATGCCGGACGAGTGGCTTCGCGCGCTGGCGCCGCTGCAGACCGACTGGCACAAGGAGTTCCTCGAGATCGCGCCGGCGCTGATCGTCGTGTTCAAGGAGGAGTACGGCGTCGATCCGGAGGACGGCCATCGCGTCACGCATTACTACGTGAACGAGTCGGTCGGCATCGCCTGCGGCTTTCTCCTCGCCGCGCTGAACGCTGCCGGCCTGGCCACGCTCACGCACACGCCGAGTCCGATGGGCTTCCTCCGCGACATCCTCGGGCGTCCGCGGAACGAGAAGGCGTTCGTGCTGATCCCGGTCGGCTATCCGGCCGAAGGATGCCGCGTGCCGGACATCGGAAAGAAGCGGCTCGACGAAGTGATGATCGAGAAGTGAATCTGCGGTCGCGCCGTCGCCGTACATCAACACGAGCGGCTGCTGCGATCCGGACCGTCGCGGCGATGAGCGCCGGGCGGGCGTTCATCCCCGCGGCGATTCGCAGCAGCCGCCGCTTCATCGGGTCATGGCCAAAGCTGCTTCTGCGTGCCGTCCGCGAACAGCTCGGTGGCCGACAGGTTGTCGATCCGCAGCAGTCCTCCATGGCTGTAATCGACGCCGCGGCTCATCCCCATGTCGATGAGGAAGACGAGGCCGTGGAAGTTCTGGAACATCGTTCCCTTCTCACGGATCGAGCCGTCGTTGAACGTGTAGGTGCCGGGCTGATGTCCGAACACGATGTGCTTCACGCCGAGCGCGTCGGCGTAGCCGAGGAGTCGCGCGATGCTGTCGTCCGGCTTGTCATTCTTCTTCTCCCACCAGGGCGGTTTCATCCGCGCCTCGAGCACGCCTTTGTCGCCGAGCAGCACCTTCGCCGCGTAGCCGTCCTGATCGAAACCTGACTGGATGTCGGCGGCGAGTTGCGTGAACGTGCGGCCCTTCGTGCTGCCGGCGTGCGCGAAGAACCAGTCGTTGCCGCGGGTTGCGAACGGAAGACAGAGCAGGAACTTGCCGATACCCTGCGCGTCGGTGCCGTTCGCGACCGCCTTCGGATCGATCTTTGCGGCGATGAGCTCGTCGCGGAAATCCTTCACCTTGTCGGCCTCGGGATCGTCGAGAAACTCCGCCTCGTGATTGCCGGAGGAGATGATCACGCGTCCACCCTGCGTCGCGGCCGAGGCGATGAGCGCGCGCATCAGGGCAATGACGTCGAGGCCGTGATGCCACTTGTCGATCAAGTCGCCCGTGACGACGAGGATCGAATGCCCGGCACTCCACGTCGCCTGATCGGGCGCGGCCGGCTCACCGGCGATGATGTGGCCCGCCAGGAGCAGCGTCACGAGCCGCTTGTAGTCGGCGTGCGTGTCGCCGAGGGCGTAGATCGTTTCCGTGGTGTTGAAGGTGACGACCGCAGGACACTGTTGCCAGTCGCGGCCATCGTGACCCAACAAGGGAACGGAGATGACGAACAGCAGCAGTGCGTAAATCCATCGTTCCGCTTTCATGGAATGATTATGATCCCAGGCGCCATGTACGAGCCGATCTCTCTCGCCGAAAAGTTCTCCCTCTTTTCCGAGCGCTTCCAGCCGAAAGTCGTCGCCCGCATGAACGATTACGAATTCAAGATCGCGAAGGTGGAGGGCGACTTCGTCTGGCATTCGCATCCCGAGACCGATGAGGCGTTTCTCGTCCTCGACGGCGAGCTGCTGATCGAGTTTCGCGACGGGCGCGTTACCCTGAAAGCGGGCGAGATGTTCGTCGTGCCGAAGGGGAAAGAGCACAAGCCCTTCGCCGCGGCGGAGTGCCGGATCATGCTGATCGAGCCGGCCGGCACGGTGAACACCGGCGATGCCACGCCGAGCGAACGGACGGCCCCGAACGGAGTGCGGATATGAAAATCGGAATCATCGGCGCGGGGATGATCGGCTCGACGGTCGCCAAACTGTGGATCGATGCGGGACACGAGGTCCGTCTCGCGTCACGCCATCCGGAAGAGCTGCGGGAGCTCGCGGCGAAGATCGGCGCGTCCGTCGGCACGTCGAAAGAAGCGGCGGACTTCGGCGAGGTCGTGATGGTGACGATCCCGCTCGCGGCGCTGCCCGACCTCGCGCGCGAGGTCTCGCTCGCGGGGAAGATCGTGCTCGACACGAGCAACGCGTACGAGAAGCGCGACGGCGACAAGGCGCGCGAAGCGACGCAGCATCCGAAGGGCTCCGCCGGCTGGGGCGCCGAATTCTTTCCCGGCGCGCGCTGGGTGAAGGCGTTCAACACCGTCTACTTCAAGACGCTGGAGAGCGAGGCGCATCGCGCGGGCGATCGCGTCGGCATCCCGCTGGCCAGCGACGACATCGAAGCGATGAACGTCGCTGCGCAGCTCGTGCGCGACGCCGACCTCGATCCGGTGATCGCTGGTCCGCTCGCGCGCGGGAGGGAGTTCGAGCCGGGGACGAAGGTCTACAACACCGGCATGAGCGGACCCGATCTGCGCAACGTGTTGACGCCGAATTGACGTCGCGCGCATGCGTCCGCCGCGCCGCGGCGCGTAAAACGGTTCGCGCATGGTGCAGGGATCACTCATCCGCGCGCGTCTCGACTGGGTCGTCGGCTACGGCTCGCGCGACGAGATCATCGAGTTCTTCGAGACGCTTCCGCCCGAGGTGCGGAGGCAGGTCAGCCTGATGCGTCCGCGGTCGTGGTACGACCCGGCCATGCTGACCGAGATCGACCGCACGATCAGCAAACTGTTCGGCACCGCGTGGCGCTGAGCAGGTTCCCGTTCGCCGACCGCCCGCGTCTTTGGGGCACGGCCGTTTCGCATTACCAGGTCGAAGGCGGCGACGCCTGCGACTGGAGCGGCTGGGGACGCGCGGCGGCCGGGCCGGCCGTCGATTCGTGGACGCGCTACGAAGCGGACGCCGAGCTCGCCCGCGATGCCGGAGCGAACGCCTTCCGCTTTTCCGTCTCCTGGAGCCGCATCGAGCCGCGCGAAGGAGAGTTCGATCCCGCCGCGCTGGAGCGCTACGGGCGCCTCGTCTCACACCTCGGCGCGATCGGACTCGAGCCGGTCGTCACGCTGTTTCACTACACGCACCCGCTCTGGTTTCACGAGCAGACGCCGTGGACGTCGCCGCGCTCGGTCGACCGCTTCGCGCGGTTCGCCTCGCGCGTGGTCGAGGCCTTCGGCGACGCCGTGCGGTTCTACATCCCGCTGAACGAGCCGCTCGTCTTTCTGCTGGCCGGCTATCTCGACGCGCAGATCCCGCCCGCGATCGCCGATCCGAAGGCGATGGCGCGCGCGTTCGGCAACATGATGGCCGCGCATGCCGCCGCGGCGGCGGCGATCCGCGAGCGCGTGCCTCACGCGGCGATCGGCGTGGCGCACAACATGATGGCGTTCGCCCCCGAGCGGCGCTGGAACGTCCTCGACCGGCTCCTCGCGCGCATCGCGCATCGCTGCTACAACTCGGGAGTCGTCGAGGCCTTCGCCACCGGGCGGTGGGACTTCGTCGTCCCGCCGGCGACGCGCATCCGCGGGCGATGCGACGACCTCCCTAAGTCGCTCGACCTCTTCGGCGTCAACTTCTATTCGCGGCTGCACCTCCGCTGTCCCGGCCGGCAGCGGCGTGTCGGCGACTTCGCCTACCGCGACGTCCACGGCCGCGGGTTGACCGACAACGGCTGGGAGATCGTGCCGGAAGTCTTCGCCGATTTATTGCGGGAAGCGGCGAAGGGCGGATTTCCGCTCGTGGTCACGGAGAACGGCATCGCCGATGCCGCCGACCGCGTCCGCGCCGCGTTCATTGAGCAGCACGTCCGCGCGTTGAAGGACGTCCACGGCTACTTCCACTGGTCGCTGATCGACAACTACGAGTGGCTCGACGGCTTCGAGCCGAGGTTCGGGCTGTACGCCGTCGACCGCGCGACGATGGTCCGCACGCCGCGGCCCTCCATCGAGACTTTCCGCAGGCTCGGCGCCGAATTTACGCGCCGCGGCGGCGCGTGAGCAGTCCGCGGAACGACCATGCAGAGGGAAAGGAGGGACGGGCGCGATGCTCCTGGCAGACCTGCACATTCACACCACCTGGTCGGACGGAAAGCTCTCGATTGCGGAGGTCGTCGATCTCTTCGGACGCAGCGGACATGACGTCATCGCCATCACCGATCACGTCGTCAACCACGACAACCTGATCGGCAAGGTGACGCACCGCTTCGGCCTCAGCGTCACGGCGGAGAACTTCGCCGCGTATCGCGCGGAGATCGAGTGGGAAGCGCGGCGGGCGTGGGATCAGTACCGGATGATCGTCATCGCCGGCTGCGAGCTGACGCAGAACCGGCTCCGCCGCAACGACTCCGCACACGCGCTCGCGCTCTGTATCGACGAATTCGTCTCCGCCGACGGCACGGTCGAGCAGATGCTCGTCCGGGCGCGCGACTGCGGCGCCATCGTCGTGGCCTGTCATCCGAACGAACAGTCGGAGTGGTTTGCCAACACCTTCTATCTCTGGAACCGCCGCGATGAGGTGGCGGAGCTGATTGATCTGTGGGAGGTGGCCTGCCGCTGGGACCTCTTTCCGCAGGTCAGCCGCGCGAAGCTGCGCTTCGTCGGCAACAGCGATTTTCATCAACCCGAACATCTGTACGCCTGGAAAACGCTCCTCCCGTGCGAGAAGCGGATCGAAGACGTCGTGCGCATGCTGCGGCGCGGCAGCGGGCTCGCGGTCACGCGTCTCGATCCGGCCGTCGAGAGGCGGAGGGCCTCATGAATCTCACCTCGCTTGCCTTGCTGTTCATCACCATCGTCGCGCTGACCATCACGTCGCTGCAGACGCTGCTGACGCTGCTGTTCCGGAGGCGCGGACGTTTTTTCGTCCCCGGCCCGCGTTTCCGGCGGGCCGATTCTTTCGTCTCGATTCTCAAGCCGGTCTGCGGACTCGATGACGAGCTGCAGGAAAACCTCGAGTCGTTCACGCGCATCCGCGGTCTCGACTACGAAGTCGTGGTGTCGGTCGCCGATCCGCACGATCCGGCGCTTGCCATCGTCGAACGGGTGCGGCGCGCGCATCCCGGCACGCGCTTCCGCGTCGTGACCGGCGGCGATCCGCGGCTCGAGGAGGGCAACCGCAAAGTGGCGCGGCTGATCGCTGCGGCGCGTGAAGCGAAGGGCGACATCCTCCTGATCTCCGATTCGAACGTGCGCATCGAAGCGGACGATCTGCTGCAGACGATCGCGGCGTTCGACGATCCGCGCGTCGGCTGCGTCTCGAATCTCTTCACCGCTGCGCGCGCCGCCTCCTTCGGCGCCCGCATCGAAAGCCTGCACCTCCTCGGCTTCGTCGTGCCGGGCTGCGTCATCGCGGCGTTCGGCGGCGTGCCGTGCGTCGTCGGCAAATCGATGGCCGTCACGCGCGAGGTGCTCGACGCGATCGGCGGCTTCGAGCGGTTCGCCCGCGTGCTGGCCGAGGACCAGGCGATGGCGCTGGCGGTGCGCGAGGCGGGATTCGAGGTCGTGCTCTCGCCGGTCGTCGTCCGCAACATCGTCGTGCAGCGGACGCTGAAGCGCGCGCTCGACCGCCAGGTCCGCTGGAACAAGATCCGGTACGCGTTCTCGAAGACGGCGTACGCGTCCGAGCTTCTGGTCAATCCGCTGCCGTTCGCGATCGCCACGTTGCGTCCGTCCCTCGTGCTCGCCGTCGTGCTGATACGCATCGCGCAGCTGGCGCTCCTCGGCAAGGCAACCGGCGCGCGGTTGACGTGGCGTGAGTTGATCCTTGTCCCGCTGCAGGACCTTTTGCAGTTCGGCGCGCAGTTCGTGCCGTATTTCGACGACACAGTGACGTGGCGCGGCTGCACGCTGCGCATCGGGCCGAACACCGAGCTCGTCGCGGCCTGAGCGCGTCGTTTCACGCCACCTCACACAGAATTTACACGCCCCGATTTCGCGCTTTTCCGTGACAGGGCATAGGATCGACTGTCCATGTCGGTCCTGCCTGAACCGCCACGGCCCACGCCGGCAACGGCGATCGCCGAATCCGTCCGCTTCACGACGGAAGCGACCGTCGCGCCGCCGTCGCAGCCGATCCCTCTCTTCGATCGCGAGCAGAGCTGGCTCGAGTTCAATCACCGCGTCCTCGGCGAGGCCACCAATCCCGCGGTCCCGCTCCTCGACCGCGTGAAGTTCCTCAGCATCTGCGCGAACAACCAGGACGAGTTCACCATGATCCGCGTCGGCGAGATCCGCGACCTCATCGCCGCCAACGCCGCCGCCGACGCGCAGAAGGCCATCGAGAAGCTCGACAGCGTCCGCCGCCGCTCGCACAAGCTGATGCAGGCGATGTATCGCTGTCTCGGCGAGGAGCTCCTGCCGGCCTTGCGCAAGGAAGGCATCCGCATCGATCGCGTCGCCGACCTCGGCAAGAAAGAGCGCGCCGCGGTCGAGGACCACTTCTGCAATCACCTCGAGCCGATCCTCACGCCGCTGGCCATCGATCCCGGACATCCGTTCCCGTTCATCGCCAACCTCACGCTCAACCTCGCGCTGCTGCTCGAATCGCCGCGCGGCGACGTACACGCGGTCGTGCTGAAGATCCCCGAGACCGTGCCGCGGCTGCACGTCGTCGAGAAAAACCGCTTCGTGCTGCTCGAGGACGTCATCTCGTCGAACGCCGGCCGCTTTTTCCCCGGCCTCAAGCTGCGCACCGCCGTCGCCTTCCGCCTGATCCGCAACTCCGATCTGTCGATCAAGGAAGAGGACGTGCAGGACCTGCTCAAGACGATGGAGAGCGAGCTGCGGCGGCGCGACCGGCGCGAGGTCGTGCAGCTCGAGATCGCGGAAGGAGCGGCGGACGAGATCATCCGCTTCCTCGTCGAATCGACCGGCTCGAGCGCGAGTGACGTCTTCGTCGCGCCCGGTCCGCTCAAGCTGCGCGACCTGATGGAGATCTACGCCAGCGTCGACGAGCCGAAGCTGAAGGACGCGTCGTTCAATCCGCGCATCCCGGCGCAGCTGGCGACGACCGAGGACATTTTCTCGATCATCCGGCGCGGCGACGTGCTGCTGCACCGGCCGTACGACTCGTTCACCGCGGTCGTCGAGTTCGTGCAGGCGGCGGCGGAAGATCCCGACGTCGTGGCCATCAAGCAGACGCTGTATCGCACCGATCCCGGCTCGCCGATCGTCGACGCGCTGACCAACGCGGCGGCGCGTGGCAAGCAGGTCACGGCCGTCGTCGAGCTGCAGGCGCGCTTCGACGAGCGGAAGAACATCGACTGGGCGCGGCATCTCGAGAACGCCGGCGTGCAGGTCGTCTACGGCCTCGTCGGCATCAAGACGCACTGCAAGCTCTGCCTCGTCGTGCGGCGCGAAGAGGGCTCGCTGCGGCGCTACCTCCATCTTTCGACCGGCAACTACAACGCGGTGACGGGGCGCATCTACACCGACATCGATCTCTTCACCTGCGATCCCGACTTCGGCTCCGACGCGGCGCAGCTGATGAACCTTCTGACCGGCTTCAGCGTCGCCGGCGTGCAGGAGCTGATCGAGCGCGGCGATGCGCCGCTGAGCTGGAAGCACTTCGTCGTCGCGCCGATGGACTACCTCCGCTGGACCATCCGCATGATCGACCGCGAGACGCAGAACGCGACGGAAGGACGTCCCGCGTCGATCACCGCGAAGATGAACGCGCTGGTCGAAACGAGCGTCATCGACGCGCTCTACCGCGCCAGCCGCGCCGGCGTGCACATCGACCTGCTGATCCGCGGCATCTGCTGCCTCGTGCCCGGCGTCCCCGGCTTCAGCGAGAACATCCGCGTGACCTCGGTGGTCGACCGCTTCCTCGAGCACGCCCGTGCGTTCCGTTTCGAGAACGGTGGAGCTCCGGAAGTCTATATTTCCAGTGGCGACTGGATGCCGCGCAACTTCCTGCGCCGCATCGAGACGACGTTCCCCATCCGCGATGCCGCGCTCGCCGCGCGCATCGAGAAGCAGATCCTGCCGCTCTCGCTCGCCGACAACGTCAAGGCCTGGGTCCTCGACAGCGACGGCAAGTATCGCCGCCGCGAGCCGGGCCTCGAAGGAGCGGACGAGAAGCCGATCCGCAGCCAGGAGCAGTTCATCGCGCTCGCCCGCGCGGAGGCGGTGCACCTCGCGCCATACGACGAGATGATCCGCCGCCCCGGCTCGTTCCGCCGCAAGGCGAAGAAGAAGAAAAAACATTGAAGGAGACGATCATGGATACGAAGGACCTCCTGCCGAAGCGCGTCGTTGGATACGTTCACGAGATGGGCGTGCGGTCGCTCGATCATCTCGCCGACAACTTCGGCGAGGGCGCGTCACCCGCGGTGCAGACGCTGGTCGGCCACTGGAAGACGATGACGGCCGAGGAGAAGGAAGACTTCGTCGATCGCGTCGCGACGTCGGTGGTCGAGGTGATCGCCGCGTCGGCAGCGGTGCCGGTCGGATTGAAGCTCGGCAAGAAGATCGCGAAGGCGACGGGGAAAGTGATCCGCAGGAAGACGAAGCGGATCAGAAAAGCGGCGAAGAAGGCGAAGAAAGCGTAGGACAAGCTCTCAGCTTGTCCTCCAGCGTCCGGGACAACCTGAGAGGTTGTCCTACGCGCGAAGCCGGCGTAGCGCGCGCGGCGGCAGCATCCATTCGAGCTGCATCGCATCCGCGCTGACGCGCAGTCCGTAGCAGCCGCCCTTTTTCAGCTCGAGCTCCGGACGCTGGATCGATTCGCTGAGCCACGGCTCGTGGCCGACGATGATCACGCGCTGCTTGTGCGTCGCTTCGGCCAGCGCGCGAAGCGCGGCGCGGTCGCCTTCCGGCCGCAGCTCGTCGCGCAGCTCGATGTGCAGCCGGCCGCCGTACGCCTTCTCCACCCACTCGGCGGTCTGCGTGCAGCGCAGCAGCGGACTCGAAAGCAACGCGCCCGCTTTCGGAAAGAGGTTGGCCAGGCCGCGCGCCACTTCCTTCATTCGTTTGTGGCCGACGTCGGTCAGGTCGCGCTCCTCTTCCGGCTTCGTGCCGCGCGGATGGGCGATCCCATGTCTCAGCAGAACGATGAACATCAGAGCACCTCGAACCGAACGCGCGTGTCGAACAGCCGCGAGAAATACTTCGAGCGCTTCACCGCGCTTTCGAGCTCGACCGAGGCATCGGCGCGCGTGCGGGCGATGAAGCGCAGCGTCTTCGAGCCGTTGCTCACTGCGACATCGCGCACCCGCTGGCGATGTCCGCGATCCAGCCCCTCGGCCACGCGCAGGATCGCCGCCAGCTTCGACACCAGCTCCTGCTGCTCTTCGGCGAGTTCGCCGAAATTCGGGTCTTCGATGTCGGGCGTCGACTTCCGGTAGTAGCGCGCCACGTTCGCGATCACCAGCAGTTGCTCGTCGGTGAAGCCGCGCAGGTCGGCGTGGCGGATCAGGTAGTAGCTGTGCTTGTGATGCCCGCGGTCGCTGATGTGCGCGCCGCTCTCGTGCAGCAGCGCCGCGTACTCCAGCAGCTCACGCGAGCCGTCGTCGAGCCGGTGCAGCTTGCGCGTCTGGTCGAAGATGCGTGTGGCCAGGCGGGCGACGTGCGCGGCGTGGCGCATGTCGCAATCGGTCCGTTCGGCGAGGCGCATCACCGACTTGCGGCGCACCGAGCCGGTGGCGATCTCCGTCCCCATCGCGGCGATGCGGCTCTCGATGATCCCCTCGCGGATCGCGGCCGGGCAGGCCAGCAGCGTCTCGACGTCGAGCGCCGACATCATCCCTTCGAGCACGATCGCGCCCGCCACGATCGTGCCGGCGCGTTTCTCGTCGATGCCGAACTTCGCCTTGCGCTCGTCGGCCGTCATCGCCGCAAGCGTCGGGATCACGCCGGCGAGACGCGCGCGGTCGAGCGTGAGGAGTCCGTTCGCGGACGGCTCATGGTCCGTGCAGATCGTCGCGAGCGCGAGGATCGTTCCCGATGTCCCGATGGCCATGTCGACGCCGATGCGGCGGATGCGCTTGCGCAGCTTCGACGCGCGCGCGATCACGAAGTCGCGGCATTCGTCGAGCGCGTCATGCGCGGGGCGGCCGGCGAGGGCGAAGCGCTGCGCCAGCCGCAGCGATCCGAGCGGCTCGCTCGCGGTGAAGTAGATCTCCTCGGCCGTGCCGACGATCACCTCCGCGCTGCCGCCGCCGATGTCGATGCAGAGCGCCGTGCTCGCGCCGATGTCGACCGCCGAACGGATCGCCCGAAAGATGTAGTCTGCTTCCTCGTCGCCGGAGATCACGCGCACTTTGATGTTGGCCGTGTCGCGCACGCGGCGGAGAAAATCGCGTTTATTCGGTGCCTCGCGCACGGCGCTCGTGGCGACGGCGATCACTTCGTCCGCTTCCCACCGCCGAGCGATCTCCGCCATCCGCGTGATCGACTGCACGCCGCGCTCGATCGCGTCCTCGGTCAGCGGCTGGCCATCGAGACTGCTCAGGCCGAGCTGCACCATCTCTTTTTCGCGGTCGACCACGCGATAGCCGCGGCTCTTCGCCTCGGCCACGATCATGTGGATCGAGTTCGTGCCGATGTCGATCGCCGCGATGCGTTTCGGTTTGGCCGGCATGCAGGGAAGTGCAAATTACTCCGAATTTACGCGGCGTGCATACGAAGCGTGAACGGCTCCTGTAATTTCCGCGTCAACTCGATGCACGACAGCCGCCGTATCCCGTTGGATTCGCTGGTCCTTCTCGGCGGTCCGTTCGCCGCGAGCGTCGCGCGCCGGCTGGCCGGAAATCCCGCTTTGCGCGTGATTCCGCCGGAGCGCGCGGAGACGTTCGATGTCGGCGATGTCTCACCGGAGGAAATTGGAAGGGAGCTTCATGTCACATGCGTCGGTGTTTGTTCGCTGCTACAGTGCGATGCCGGACTGAACCTTCGCGTGGAGCTGATCGACACGCTTGCCGAGCGGCTCGTCGCCGAGGAGCAGTTCCTCGCCGGCTTGAATGAAGCCGGTGCGCTGGAAGTGCAGGCTGCGCGCTGGATCGCGCAGGAACTCCTCGGTCCCTTTACCTCGAATTCACAACGTCAGCAATCGTGACGCATCACGGATGAACCACGATGCTGGCAACAAAAGGGGGTTTTTTGCAGATGAAGAAACTGAGTCTCGCCGCGGCACTGACCGCAATGTTCGCGGTCGCCGCATCGGCGCAGGTCACGCCCGCCGCCGGCTACACGCCGCCCGATGACACGCCGAAGTTCAACATCGGCGTGACGATTTTCGGCGACTACACCTACCAGGATTCTCCGACGACGAAGGACAGCGACGGCAACGTCATCCATCCGAGCGCGTTCAACGTTACCCGCGCATACATCAACGTCACCGGCAACCTGAACCACCTGATCGCGTACCGCATCACCCCCGACATCTCGCGCGAGAACAGCAGCGGTCCGTCGCTCAGCGGCAGCCAGATCTTCCGGCTGAAGTACGCCTATGCGCAGTTCAACCTCGACGACTGGACGACGAAGGGCTCGTGGGTGCGGCTCGGCCAGCAGCAGACGCCGTACCTCGACTTCACCGAGGGCGTCTATCGCTACCGCTTCCAGGGAACGATGTTCCCCGAGCGGGTCGGCCTGATCTCGTCCGCGGACACGGGCCTCAGCGGCCACTACAACCTGCCGGGCAACTACGGCGACGTCCACGCCGGCTTCTACAACGGCGAAAACTACAACAAGCCCGAGGTCAACAACGAGAAGGCGTTCCAGATCCGCGGGACGTTCCGTCCGCTGCCGCTCGGCGGTCCGTTCCTCAAGGGTCTGCGCATCGGCGCCACCCTCATCGACGATCACTACGTCGGCAGCGCGAAGCGCGAGCGGCTGATCGGGACAGTGTTATACGAGCACCCGCTGGTCAACGCCGGTTTCGACGTGCTGCGCGCGAAGGACCGCACTTCGGCGAGCAAGCCGCAGGTCGATTCGAAGGGTTGGGGCATCTGGGTCACGCCGAAGTTCGGCACGACCGGTTTCGAAGCGCTGATCCGCCACGACAACTTCATTCCGAACGACTCGATCAACTCGCAGAAGCAGAAGCGTGACATCGACGGCGTCGCCTACTGGTTCCCGAACACCGGCACCAAGTCGCTCGCCCTCATGCTCGATCGCGACATGCTCAAGCGCACCAACCTCACTCCGTCGGTTCCGAACACGACGAATTACGAACTGAAGATGCTGCTCAGTTTCTAAGGAGATTTCCGATGAAAAAGCTGTTTGCCGTATTGGCGCTCCTGAGCGCCACGGGGAGCGTGTGTGCTCAAACGGTCCAGATCAACGGCGCGGGCGCGACGTTCCCGTACCCGATTTACTCGAAGTGGTTCGACGAGTACCACAAGGCGCATCCGAACGTGGAGATCAACTACCAGTCGATCGGCTCGGGCGGCGGTATCCGCCAGCTCAGCGCCGGCACCGTCTTCTTCGGCGCCAGCGACGGTCCGATGACCAACGACCAGATCACCGCCGCCGGCTTTCGCATCATGCATCTGCCGACGGTCCTCGGCGGCGTGGTGCCGGTCTACAACGTGCCGGGAGTCTCGGCGGAGCTGAAGTTCAACGGACGGACGCTCGCCGACATCTATCTCGGCAAGATCACGAAGTGGAACGACGCCGCGATCCGGGCGACGAACCCCGGCGTGAATCTGCCGGCCGACGACATCACCGTCGTCCATCGCTCCGACGGCTCGGGCACGAGCTACATCTGGTGCGATTACCTCTCAAAGGTCTCACCCGAGTACCGGCAGAAGGTCGGCGTGGCCACCTCGGTCAACTGGCCGGCCGGTGTCGGCGGCAAAGGAAACGAGGGCGTCGCGGGTCTGGTGAAACAGACGCCCGGCTCGATCGGCTACGTCGAGCTGATTTACGCGCTGCAGAACAAGATCGCTTACGCGCTGGTGCAGAACCTCGCAGGCGAGTTCGTCGCCGCCAACACCGAGACCGTGTCGAACGCCGCGAGCGCCGCCGCGAAGGCGATGCCGAAGGACTTCCGCGTCTCGATCACGAACGCGCCGGGCAAGGACGTCTATCCGATCTCTTCGTTCACCTGGCTGCTCGTGCAGGAGTCGCCGAAGGACGTGCAGCGCTCGCGCATCATGGTCGACTTCATCAGATGGGCGCTGACCGACGGCCAGAAGTTCACGACCCAGCTCGGCTACGCGCCGCTGCCGAAGGAAGTCGTGGCCCTCGAGCTCGAGGCGGTGAAGCGGGTGAAGCAGTAGCGCGACTTCACACCGAATTTACACACCGCGGCAGAGTCCTTCATGCGCGATCCAGAGAATGCCAGCATGAAGAAATTGACGATCATCGCCGCGCTCCTGCTCGCGGTCCTCGGCTGCAAGCCGAACGAAACAACGACGACCACCACCAACGCGGCGACCGGCGCCACGATCCAGATCAACGGCGCCGGCGCCACGTTCCCTTATCCGATTTACTCGAAGTGGTTCGACGAGTACCACACGTCGCATCCCAACGTTCAGATCAACTACCAATCGATCGGCTCCGGCGGCGGCATCAAGCAGCTCAGCGCCGAGACGGTCTTCTTCGGCGCGACCGACGGGCCGATGAACGACGAGCAGCTGAAGAACGCGCCCGCGCCGATCCTCCACTTCCCGACCGTGCTCGGCGGCGTGGTGCCGATCTACAACATCCCCGGCGTCACGTCGCAGCTCCGCTTCAGCGGCCCGACGCTCGCCAACATCTACCTCGGCCGGATCACGAAGTGGAACGACGCCGCGATCGCGAAAGAGAACCCCGGCGTGAGCCTGCCGGCCACCGACATCGCGGTCGTGCATCGCTCCGACGGCTCCGGCACGACCTACATCTTCTGCGACTTCCTCTCCAAGACTTCGCCTGATTACAAGGCCAAGGTCGGCGTGAACACCTCGGTCAGCTGGCCCGTCGGCGTCGGCGCGAAGGGCAACGAGGGTGTGACCGGACTCGTGCAGCAGACGCCCGGCGCGATCGGCTACGTCGAGCTGATTTACGCGCTGCAGAACAAGATCCCGTTCGCCGCCGTGCAGAACAAGTCGGGCGCATTCATCACCGCGTCGCTCGACAGCGTCACCGCCGCCGCCGCGGGCGTCGCCATGCCGGACGACTTCCGCGTCTCGATCACCGACTCCGACGCGAAGGACGCCTACCCCATCGCCTCGTTCACCTGGATGCTGCTGTATCAGAGCCCGAAGGACAAAGAGCGGGCGAAGATCCTGGTGGACTTCCTGAAGTGGGCGCTGACGGACGGGCAGAAGGACGCCACCGCGCTGCACTACGCGCCGCTGCCGAAGTCGGTCGTCGACAAGGAACTGCAGGCGATCGCGAAGATCCAGCTGTGAGACGCGGCGACGATCGTTGGTTCCGCATCGGGACGGGCGCGTTCGCCGCGCTCGTCCTGCTCGTCGTGGCCGGCATCGGCTTCGAGCTGACGCGTCAGTCGCTGCTCTCCATCGAAAAATTCGGCTTCGGATTCTGGAAAGGGCGCGTCTGGGATCCGGTCTCCGGCGACTTCGGCGCGCTGCCGTTCATCTGGGGCACGCTCTACTCCGCGATCCTCGCGCTGCTGCTCTCGACGCCGATCGCGCTCGGCATCGCCGTCTTCATCTCCGAGCTCTCGCCGCGCGCGCTGCGGCAGCCGCTCGCGTACCTCACCGAGCTGCTCGCCGCGATCCCGTCGATCGTCTACGGGCTCTGGGGCATCTTCGTGCTCGTGCCGATCATCCGCAAACTCGAAGTGATGCTCGGCGCGAAGCCGGCGCTCGGCGTCGGCATGCTCAGCGCGGCGGTGATTCTCGCGATCATGGTCGTGCCGCTGACGTCATCCGTCGCGCGCGAGATCCTGAAGAACGTCCCGTCGACGCAGCGCGAAGCCGCGTACGCCCTCGGCGCCACGCGCTGGGAAGCGATCAAAGTCGCCATCGGCTTCGGCCGCACCGGCATCATCGGCGCCGTCATGCTCGGCTTCGGCCGCGCGCTCGGCGAGACGATGGCCGTGACGATGGTCATCGGCAACAACCCGCAGATCACCGCGTCGCTCTTCAAGCCGCAATACACGATGGCCGCGGTCATCGCGAACGAGTTCACCGAGGCGGCGGACGAGCTGTATCTGCACGCGCTGATCGAGATCGGACTGCTGCTGTTCATCATCACGATCGCCATCAACCTGCTGTCGCGACTGCTCGTCCGGAAGGTGACGGCGTGACCTCGCTGCGGCGCCGCATCGTCTCGCGCGCGGCGGAAATCTTCTGCGCGTTCTCCGTCCTCGTCGCGCTGCTGCCGCTCGCCTTCATCCTCTTCTACGTCATCAAGGAAGGGATCGGGGCGATGAACCTCGCGTTCTTCACGCAGATGCCGAAGCCGGTGGGCGAGGCGGGCGGCGGGATGGCGAACGCGATCGTCGGGACGCTGATCCTGATCGGCCTCGCGGCGTTGTTCGCGGTGCCGGTCGGTGTGATCTGCGGCATCCATCTCTCCGAATATCCGAAGTCGAAGTTCTCGACGATGGCGCGCTTCGCCGCCGATGTGCTCAACGGCGTGCCGAGCATCGTCATCGGCATCTTCGCGTACGGCATCGCCGTGCTGCCGGTGAAGCGCTTCAGCGCGATCGCGGGCGGCATCGCGCTCGGCATCCTGATGCTGCCGATCGTCATCCGCACGACGGAGGAGCTGTTGCGGCTCGTGCCCGCGGGACTGCGCGAAGGGGCGCTGGCCCTCGGCGCGTCGCGCAGCCGCGCGATCTTCTCCGTCATTCTTCCGGCGGCGCTCCCCGGAATCCTCACCGGCATCCTCGTGGCGCTCGCGCGCGTGGCCGGCGAGACCGCGCCGCTGCTCTTCACTTCCTTCAACAACCGCTTCTGGACGACGAACCTCGGGCAGCCGATCGCCTCGCTCACCGTGCAGGTCTTCACGTATGCGATCTCGCCGTACGAAGACTGGCACCGCCAGGCGTGGGCCGGCGCGTTCCTGCTCGTGATGATGATTCTTGCGCTGTCGATGATCGCCCGCTTCGCCGTTCGCCGGCTCGAGAGGATGAACCGCCCCTAATGAAAGTAACGAATCCAACGAAGATCACCGTCAAGGACTTCAACTTCTACTACGGCACCGCGAAGGTGCTGCATGGCATCACGCTCGACGTGCCGGAGCGGCAGGTCACCGCGCTCATCGGCCCTTCGGGCTGCGGCAAATCGACGTTCGTCCGATCGATCAATCGCATGAACGACATCATCCCCGACGCGCACGGCGAAGGGACGGTGCTGATCGACGGCAAGAACGTGTACGGCAAAGAGACCGACGTGGTCGAGCTGCGCCGCCGCGTCGGCATGGTGTTCCAGAAATCGAACCCGTTCCCGAAGTCGATCTACGACAACGTCGCGTACGGACTGCGCATCAACGGCACGAAGAACAAGCGCGATCTCGACGAGACGGTCGAAAAGTCGCTGACCCGCGCCGCGCTGTGGGACGAGGTGAAGGACCGCCTGCACGCCAGCGCGTTCGCGCTTTCGGGCGGCCAGCAGCAGCGGCTCTGCATCGCGCGCGCGCTGGCCATCGATCCGGAGATCCTGCTGATGGACGAGCCGGCCTCCGCGCTCGATCCGATTGCCACGACCAAGATCGAAGAGCTGATCTACGAGCTGAAGAGCAACTACACGATCGTCATCGTCACGCACAACATGCAGCAGGCCGCGCGCGTGTCGGACCGCACCGCGTTCTTCATGCTCGGCAAGCTGGTGGAGTACGGTGACACCAAGACGATCTTCATGAATCCGCGTGAAAAGATGACGGAAGACTACGTGACCGGGAGATTCGGCTGATGCAAAGACATTTCGACCGCGACATCGAAGAGATCAAGCAACTCATGCTGCGGATGGGCGGCATGGTCGAGCAGCAGATGATCGAGTCGGTGCGCGCGCTGATGGACCGCGACACCGACCTGGCGCAGCACGTCATCGATCGCGACCGCGACATCGATCAGATGGAGCTGACCATCGATCAGAAAACGATCGAGCTGATGGCCACGATGCAGCCGGCGGCCAGCGACCTCCGCTTCGTCGCCACGATCATGAAGATCACGCCCGAGCTGGAGCGGATCGCCGACCTGGCGCAGGACGTCTGCGAGCGCGCCATCGAGCTCAATCGCGAGCCGCAGCTCAAGCCGATCTCGCAACTGCCGCTGCTCGCGGAGAACGCGCAGCGGATGGTGCGCGAGGCGCTCGACTCGTTCGTGCGCGGCGACGCCGAGCTGGCGCGCAGCGTCATCCGCCGCGATGATGTGGTCGATCAGCTGACCGAGGATTCGTTCCGGTCGCTGCTCACGTACATGCTCGAAAATCCGCGCAACATCGCCTCGGCCATCCGCCTCACGTTCATCGGCAAGTACTTCGAACGGATGGCCGACAACGCCACGAACATCTGTGAAATGGTCGTCTACCTCGTCGAAGGCAAGATGATCAAACACTCGCCAATGCAATGAAACGCATCGCGCTGATCGAGGACGACAACGACATCGCCTTCACGGTGAAGCTCAACCTGGAGCGTGAAGGCTACAAGGTCGCGCACTACGCGAACGGCCAGGACGGCCTGCTCGCCGTGCAGCGCGCCACCGCCGATTTCGTGATCCTCGATCTGAACCTGCCGGACCTCGACGGCCTCACGATCTGCCGCGAATTGCGCCGCGATCCGCGCACGCAGGCCATCCCGATCCTCATGCTCACCGCGCGCGGCTCGGAGCGCGATCGCGTGACGGGACTCGAGCTCGGCGCGGACGACTACCTCTCGAAACCGTTCAGCGTGCGCGAGCTCGTCGCGCGCGTGGCCGCGGTGTGGCGGCGCACGCGCGGCGGCGGCGACGAGACGCAGATGTACGACGACGGCGAGCTGCGCATCGACGAGAAGGCCTTCCGCGTCTATCGTCACGGGCAGGAAGTGAAGCTGGCGAAGAAGGAGTTCGAGCTGTTGTCGCTGCTGGTGCGCAATCGCGGCTCGGTCGTGTCGCGCGACCGGATTTTGTCCGAGGTGTGGCACATGTCGGACGAGATCGAGACGCGCACCGTCGACGCGCACATCAGAAATCTGCGCAAGAAGCTCGGCGCAGAACGGATCTCGACGATCGTCGGATTCGGCTATCGCTACGATCCTCCCCCACAATCATCGTGACCATGTTGTCGCTCGCACTCGGCGCCGTCATCGTGATCCTTGTGATCGCGTTGATGCGCGTCGCCGCCGCGTCGCGCGCCTCGCTGGAGGAGCGCGGCCGCGCGTTCAACGTGCTGCGCAACCGTTTCGAGCTGATGTCGACGCAGCGCGACATCCTCGTGCGCATCGTCGAAGGCCTCGGCGAAGGAGTGCTGGCCGTCGATCATGAGCGCCGCGTGGTGCTGGCCAACCGCCGCTTCGCGGAGCTGTTCCACGTCAGCGGCGATCTCGTCGGACGTCCGCTCGCGGAGGTCACGCGCGTGGCGCCGCTGTTCGCCGCATTCGATGCCGCGCTGCGCGGAACGGAGGCTTCGCAGCGGTTCGGTGTGGCGTTCGGCGTCGCCGAGCGGCGGATCGAGATGCGCGCGTTTCCGTTGCCCTCGGCCGACATCGCCGCGGTCGCGCTGTTCATCGACGTCTCGCAGATCGAGCGGCTCGAAGAGATCCGCCGCAACTTCGTCTCCGACTTTTCGCACGAGGTGCGCACGCCGCTGACCGGCTTGCGCTCCGCGGTCGAATCGTTCGAGCTCGCCGGCATGACCGCGGAGGAGGACCAGCAGCTTCGCCGCATCATGACGCGGCAGCTGCGGCGCATCGAACGGCTGGTCGACGACCTCGCGGAGTTGAGCAGCATCGAGTCGGGCGAGCTGCGGCTGGCGAAGTCGGACGTCGATCTGCTGGAGCTCCTTCGCGATCTCTGCGAGGACTTCGGCGACCGCGCAACGTTCGCGATCGCCGGCGCGCCGGTGCATGTGCTGGCCGATCCCGATCGCATGCAGCAGGCCTTCTCCAACCTGCTCGACAACGCGATCAAGTACGGCGGCGGCAAGCCGATCGACGTCGCGGTGAGCAGCGAGGGCGATTACGGCGTGGTGCGTATCACCGACCACGGCGAAGGCTTGTCCGCGGAGGAGCAGGAGCGGATCTTTCGGCGTTTTTACCGCGTCGACAAAAGCCGCTCGCAGGAGGTCGCCGGCAGCGGTCTCGGACTCGCGATCACGAAACATCTCGTGCTGTCGCACAACGGCACGATCGACGTCGAGAGCGAGTTGGGCAAAGGCGCGACGTTCATCGTGCGTCTGCCGCGGTCGTAAGCAAAAAGTTTTGACGTCCCCGAACGCCCCGCACGAGAGCAACCCTCCCGGCCCGCCGCCCGCACTGTGCCCCCGGCATGACCGACCTTCTCACCTGCGACTTCATCTCCGACGAACCAGACGAACGACCACCACGCCCGGCCGCGCGGGACGCGACCGGGTGGGAGGTGGTGATCTTCGAATTGATGGATGACGACGACGGCTAGGGCTTCGGCTCGCTGCTTTCGACGGCGGCGATGGCGCCCTGGAAGCCGATCTTCGAATGGGTGCCGTCGCAGAACGGCTTCATGGTCGAGCCGCCGCAGCGGCAGAGGGACGGTTTGCGGATCGTCACTTCATTGCCCTGCGCGTCGACGAGCTTGAACTCGCCCTCGATGCGGTACGGGCCGTTCTCGATGATCTTGATCGTTACGGACATCGGCACTTCTCCTTAGAAAATGGGGTTGTCGGTGTGATGGTGGAAGTGCCACTGGTACGTGTAACCGGGGAACTGCACCGGCACGGTGTAGTCGACGTCGATCTGGATCTGCGAGTTGTGCCGGTCGATGCGGATGTTGTCCTCGGTGATCGGAAGATCGTCGTCGTGGGCCTTGCGGAGGATCGTGTCCATGATCTGCTGATCGTGGTGCGCACCGGCCGACCGCGATTCGTCTTCCGTCACCTGGCGAATCTCCGCGGCCTTCACCTTCACCGGAATCATCTTGAAGGCGATGAAGACACCGATCAGCAGAAGAATGACACCAACCAGACAGCCGAACTGACCTTCACCCAGCTCGCGGCGATTGCGGCGCATACGAGGACCTCCGTTGCCGGCGATTTTACTCGATGATGTGGAAGAGGCGGCTGCAGTGCAACGACTTGCTGATGGCGGGATGCTCGTCGCCGCGCGTGGCGGCGTGCGCGCTCGGCGTGCTCGTGCCGTCGCCGGACGACCAGAGCACGAGCCGCGCGCGGCCGACGACGAGCTTCGCCGGGAGCGGTCCCCAGCTGCGGCTGTCGTACGAATCGGCGCGGTTGTCGCCCATCACGAAGTAGTGGCCGGCGGGGACGATCTGCGCGTTGCCGGTGCCGCCGTTCACCAGGTCGCCCGGCGCGCCGACGATCCGCTTGACCATCAGCTCGTCGGGATCGAAGGGCGCGCGGAAGACGACCACGTCGCCCGGCAGCGGCGGCGCGCCGAACGGGTAGTACGGCGTGACCACGATGTGATCGCCGGGCTGCAGCGTCGGCGCCATCGACGCAGAGGGAATCGCGTAGATCCGGAAGAGCCCTTCGCGCACGAGCAGCGCGAGGCCGACCGCGATGGCCAGCGGCTCGAGAATGAGGCGGATCGTCGACTTCTGGCGCGGCATACGGCGTCATCAGCGTAACGCTCGCGGCGCGGAATGATGTTCCTTCCCGCCCCGGTTCCTTCAGCGTGTCCAACGTCTTCCTGCTGTCACCGGCGAGCCTCACCGGCGTGCGCGCGAAGCAGCTCACCTCGCCACGCGCGCAGTTTGCGACCGCGCTCCGCTATCGCTCCGACGAAGGCGTCATGATCGGCGAGGCGTTCGCCTTCATGAGCTCGTTGTACTTCCGCGGGAAGATCGGCTACGCGTTGCACTTCGGCGGAACGGAGAACACGTTCGTGATCACGCCCGGCTTCGGACTCGTGCCGCCCGACTGGCGCCTGACCGCGCCGCGCTTGAAGAAAATGCAGAAGATCGACGTCGACGCGGCGAACCGGAGCTACGCGAAGCCGCTGCGCGAGTCGGCGCATGCGCTCGCGGCGCGGCTCGATCCGGCGTCGCAGGTCGTCCTCCTCGGCAGCGTCGCAACTGGTAAATATGTTGACGTTCTCCGCCCGATCCTCGGCGACCGCCTTCGCTTCCCCGCGCTGTTCGCGGGACTCGGCGACATGTCGCGCGGAGGGCTGATGCTCCGCGCCGTCCGCGCCGATCGCGAGCTGGAGTACAGGACGCTCGACGCGCCGCGCCATCGCGCGCCGGGTGGTACGGGGAAGATGCCGGTGCTGTAGTCTTTTGGCGTGAAACGCGCCATCACCATCCCGGATGACGCCGAGGACCTCATCCTGCGGTTCGGGGAGCGCGAAGTGCGCGTCACCAACCTGCGCAAGCTCTTCTGGAAAAAACTGAAGATCACCAAGCGCGATCTGCTGCAGTACTACGCCGACATCTCGCCGTGGCTGCTGCCGCACGTCGAAGGGCGCGCGATGGTGATGAAGCGCTATCCGAACGGCGCGGAGGGTGACTTCTTCTACATGAAGCGCGCGCCGGAGCCGCGCCCCGATTGGATCGACATCTGCGCGATCCCGCACAACGCGGGCCTCGTGAAGTTCCCCATCGTGCAGGACCTGCCGTCGCTGCTCTGGCTGATCAACCTCGGCTGCATCGATCTCAATCCGTGGTACGCCCGCTGCGACGACTGGGACCGCCCCGATTTTCTTCATTTCGATCTCGATCCCGGTCCCGGCGCCGACATCGAAAAAGTGCGCAGCGTCGCGCTGCACGTGCGCGACATCCTGGCGAAGCTGAAGATGCCGACGTACGCAAAGACGACAGGATCGAAGGGCATCCATGTGTACATCCCGATCGTCCGCGGGCCGCTGCAGAAGGAAGTGTGGACGTTCGCCAAAGCGGTGGCCATCCAGCTCGAGCAGCTCCATCCCGACATCATCACGGCCGAGTACCGCAAGGTGAAACGCCCGTACGGACGCGTGCTCGTCGACTACAACCAGAACGCCTGGGGCCGCACGCTCGCATCGATCTACTCCATCCGGCCGACGCCGGTGGCCAGCGTCTCGACGCCGGTGACGTGGGAGGAAGTCGAGGCCGGCGTGCGCATCGAGGACTTCCGCATCGACAACGTGGTCGAGCGCGTACGGGAGCTCGGCGATCTCTGGAAGCCGGTGATCGCGGGAAAGAAGAGGTTCGATTTGCGGAAGGTGTTCAAGTGATCGCGCCGCCGTACGCGCCGATGGAAGCGAAGCGCGTCGACAAAGTACCGACCGGCGACGTGTGGCAGTTCGAGCCGAAGTGGGACGGGTTTCGCGCGGTCATTTTTCGCGACGGCGACGAGGTGTACGTGCAATCGAAGGCCGGCCAGCCGCTGGCGCGGTACTTCCCCGAGGTGGTGGAGGCGATCCGGTCGGTGAAGGTGAAGCAGTTCGTCGTCGATGGCGAGATCGTCGTGCCGGTCGACGGCCGGTTGTCGTTCGACGATCTGCTCCAGCGCATTCATCCGGCGGAGTCGCGCATCAAAAAACTCGCGGCGTCGCATCCGGCGCACTTCTTCGCCTTCGATCTGCTGCACTGGAAGCGCGACCTGACGGCGTTGCCGATCGAAGAGCGGCGCGCGAAGCTCGAGGAGTTCTTCGCGACGATCGATCACGAGCTGCTGCACCTCTCGCCCGCGACGACCGACCGCAAGCTCGCGCTGGAGTGGTTCAACAAGTTCGGCAGCATCGGACTCGACGGCGTGATGGCCAAGCGCCTCGGCGAGCCGTATCACTCCGGCGATCGCGAAGGCATGGTCAAGGTGAAGCATCTGAAGTCGGCTGATTGCGTCGTCGGCGGCTTCCGCTACGGCGAAGGGACGACGCTCGTCGGCTCGCTCCTCCTCGGTTTGTACGACGACGAAGGGCGGCTCGTACACGTCGGCCACACGTCGTCGATCAAGAAAGCGGATCGTGAGGCGCTGACGAAAAAGCTCGAGTCGCTGAAGGCCGAGAACCCGTTCGAGGTGCGCGTGCCGGGCGGTCCGTCACGCTGGTCAGAGCGGAGCGGCGAGTGGGTGCCGGTGCGTCCCGAGCTGGTGTGCGAAGTGGAGTTCGACTACTTCTCGCAGGGCCGCTTCCGCCACGGATCGAAGTTCCTTCGCTGGCGGCCGGACAAAGCGCCGAAGCAATGCACGATGGAGCAGGTGAAGCCACGGAACGATGAACGCGGAACGATGAACGATGAACGATTGTTCAAACTGAAGTGAGGTTCATCGTTCATCGTTCATCGTTCATCGTTTTGCTGTTGGTGGCGTTCAGCGCGACCGCCCAAACCGTCCGCATCACCGACAAGCCCAGCAATCTCGTCCACGGCGAGCTCTACGTCCCGATCGTCGCCACCGATCCGGTCATGCGGCTCGAGCTGCTGATCAACGGCGTGCACTACTCGCAGGCGGTCGGGCAGAAGGCGACGATCCAGGTGCACATCGGCGAGTACATCCGCCGGCTGCGCGTCCGCGCGGTCGGGTTCGACGCGCAGGGAGCGGTCGCGGGCGAAGACGAGATGGTCATCAACGATCCGCGTCCGCCGTTCCGCGTGCGGATGCGGGCGGGCGGCGGCGCGCTCACCGCAAACGTCATTCACCCCGAGGAGCTACGGATCGCCGGAGTCGATTTCTATGTCGGCGAGACGAAGATCGGCACCGCGACGAGCGAGCCGTACGCCGTCCCGTTCGATGCGGCGAAGTTCCCGAAGGCGATCTACGCGCGCGTCGTCGCCCGTGCCACGAGCGGCGACGAAGCGAACGACGTGACGTTCTTCGGGACGCAGCAGCTCACTCAAATGAACGATCAGATCGACGTCACCGTGCAGCAGATCCCGCTGTCGATCGCCAGCGGCGCGAACCCGCTGCGCGTCGAAGATCTCACGCTCTTCGACGACGGCCAGCCGCGCAAGATCGAAGCGCTGACGCCGGCCTCCGATCAGCCGCTGAACGTCATCCTGCTGATCGACTACTCCGAATCGATGTTGGACGAGCTGCCGGTGGTCAAAGCGGCGGCGCGGCAATTCGCGCAGGCGCTGCTGCGGCCGCAGGACCGCATCGCCATCGTCGGCTTCAATCAGCGGACGTTCTGGCTGACCGGCTTCACGAACGACTGGAAAGAGGCGGCCGATTCGGTCGATCGCGTGAAGCCGATCGGCGAGACGCATCTGTACGACAGCGCGATCGAGATGCTGTTCGAGCTGCAGAAGACGCCGGGGCGGCACGCGCTCGTCATCCTCACCGACGGTGTCGACCAGGGCTCGAAATTCAACCTCGACCACCTCGTGCACTACGCGCGCTACGCCGGCGTGCCGGTCTATCCGATCGTGAAGAACAAGATGCTGTCGCGCCTGATGCGGTTCGGTATCGGCCAGCTCGAAGCGCGGCGGCTCGCCGCGATCGCAAAAGACACCGGCGCCACGTACTTCATCATCAACAAGGAGCGCGAGCTCCCCGGCGTCTACGCCCGCCTCGCCCAGGAGCTCCGCCAGCAGTACCAGATCGCGTTTTACTCGCCGCCGTCGGCGAACGATCAATGGCACTCGCTGAAGATCGAGACGCGAGGGGGACAGTCGTTGAGGATTCCGAAGGGATACTTTCCGTGACGGGTCGCGAGCGGCACGCCTCGTGAACCCCAACCCTGCGTGACCGCGGCTGGCGAGCCACTCTTTCCCCGAAGCCCTGTGCGGCATCGCGTGTACGGTGGACTCACCGAACGGCAGGAGTTCATCTTTACCTGGATCGGCGTGGTCGTCGTCCTCCTCTTCATGACGGGATGGACCGGCGCGATCACGGAGACGATCCGGCAGCAGCGCGAGTCGGTGGAGCAGGCGAAACGGCTCGGCATGCCGCCGCCGCCCGTCGCCGCGCCGACGCAGCGGATCACGACCTCACTGCTCAACCCGACGCAGCCGGCGACCGCGTACATCAACGACGCGATGCTGGGCTTCCTCGCGCCGTTGCGCGGCCGCAGCGGCAAGGTCCGCTTCACCACGCGTCTCCCCGGCAGCGAGATCGCCGACGCGCCCGACAACGCGAAGGCCGTCCTTTCGCAGGGCGATGAAGAGATCACCAACTCCTTCACCGCGCCGGCCGAGCCCGGCGTTTACGACCTCGCGGTGAAGATCGATCAGGCCACGCGGCCGATCGACGACCTCAACGTCATCACGCTCGTCCCGTTCAGCGCGAAGCAGGGCGGCCGCATCGGTCTCTACTACCTCGGCAGCTGGCCGTTCGAGCACGGCAAGCCGGCGAAAGCGGCGTACGCCAATCCCTCCGGCTTCATCGAGGTCACGCAGGCCAACGCCGACACGTACGTCTCCGAGCACTTCCGCCTGCGCGACTTCGTGACCAAAGACCAGCCGAACGTCTGGCCGAAATACCTCCTGCTCAACCCGAACCTGCTCGACAAGCTCGAGCTGACGATCCAGGAGCTGGAGGCGACGGGGCATCCGGTCAAACACCTCCAGATCATGAGCGGCTTCCGGACGCCGAACTACAACGTGCACGGCGGCAACACGCAGGGGCGCGCGAACCTCAGCCGCCACATGTACGGGGATGCCTCGGACGTCTTCGTCGACAACGACGGCAACGGAATGATGGACGACCTCAATCACGACGGACGCGTCGACCTGCACGACGCGGAAGTCATTCAGCAGGCGGCAGATCGAGTCGAGCGCAAGTATCCGGCGCTCGTCGGCGGCGTCGGTGTTTATTCCCCATGTTGCGGCCACGGGCCGTTCACGCACATCGACGTCCGCGGCTTCCGCGCGAGGTGGCGCGGATTCGGCAACGGATGAGAACCCGGAGGATTCAGTGGCTGACCAAGTGAAGTGTCCCGAGTGCGGCGGCTTGCGTGGCGATGCGGCGAAGAGTTGCCCGGCGTGCGGTGCCCCTCCTCTTCGTGAGGGCGACCTGCGCGCGCGTGAAGAGGAAGTGCGCGGCGAAGATCTCGAACCGTACGTGACGCTGCGTTACATCGCGCGTCTGTTCAAAGTCCTTGCGGTGCTGATGGTCGTGATGTTGATCGGCGAAGTGGTCACAGGGCTCATGACGGAAGGTCAGGGCGCACTGCTGACGCTGCTCGGCGAAGCGACGCGGCTGCTCGTTCTGGCCGGACTGATGTGGGGCGGCGGCGACATCACCGTGCTGCTGGTCGATGCCGGACACGACCTTCGTGTCGCGCGCATTCTCCTCGGCCGCATCAACAACGAGTTGCACAGCGCGCGCGACAAGGATCACCGCAACGCCGCGTAAAGACAGCGGACAACGGACAGCAGACAGCGGGAGAACCCATCCGCGGCCCGCTGTCCGCTGTCTGCTGTCTGCTCGCGTCAGTGCAGTCCGACGAAGAAGCGATCGAGCCGCGGCGCGTACCAGTGATTCCGGTCGAGTGAGAACGCGACCGCCAGCGCCCGGCCGACGATCTGTCTGCGCGGGATCATCCCGATGTAGCGGCTGTCGTTGCTGTTGTCGCGATTGTCGCCCATCACGAAGTACTGCCCGGGCGGAACCTGAAGCGGACCGTACGTCCGTGCCGGCGACGGCAATTGCGGACTGATCATCACCTTGTGCTGGTGCCCATCGAGCACTTCGTCCGTGATGTAGATGCGGCCCTGCTGCGGGTCGTCCATCGGCCAGACGGCGTCCGACCACGGCTGCTTCTTGCCGTTGATGAAGAGGTTGTTCTCGACGAGCTGCACGTTGTCGCCCGGCACCGCGATCACCCGCTTGACGAGCCGCACGCCGTCGCGCGGCGAGAAGAGGACGACGATGTCGCCGCGATGCGGATCGCCCCACTTCGCGACCTCGTACGTCGTGAACGGGATCTTCAGGTCGTAGGCCAGCTTGTTGACGACGACGCGGTCGCCTTCCTGGATCGTCGGCTTCATCGAGCCGGTGGGGACGTCGTTCCAGTCGGCCAGCGCCGACCGCAGCGAAGTCACCACCAGCAGCATCAGCGCGAAAACACGGATTTCATTGATGATCTTTTTCTTGTCCATTGACTACCTAATTGACTACCTGGCTTCGATCAACGCGGCCGTTTCAGGCGTCATTCCGAGCGTAGTCGAGGAACCTGGGAGGGCGGGAGGCACGATCATCGCGCCACCCGCGCCGCCGGGTCCCTCGACTACGCTCGGGATGACCTCATCCGGCCATTCCGACCACCACCATCGTCACGTCGTCGTCGAATCTCCCCTGGCTGTACGCCGATACGGCATCGACGACGGCTTGTTGCAGCTCGGCGGCGCTGAGGTGCCGGTTGTCGACGATCAGTTGCACCAGCCGCTCTTCGCCGAGGTCCTCCCCGGCGGCATTCCGCGCTTCCGTCACTCCGTCCGTAAACAGCACCACGCGATCGCCCGGCTCCAGCGGCAGCGAGCCCTCCTCGTACGTCTCGCGGAAGAGCCGCGAGATCACCGGACCGCCCGCCGCGAGCTCCTCGACGCCGCCGTGCGCGCGCACGAGCACCGGAGGATTGTGCCCCGCGTTGCAGAAGCGGATGGTGTGCGTTTTCTCGTCGACGATGCAAAAGAAAAACGTGACGAAGCGTCCGCCGGTGAGGCTCGATACGACCACGCGCCGCACGCGCTCGCACAACGCGGCGGGCGAAACATTTGCCTCCGCTGACGCGCGTACCGCCGCCTGCAGGCTGGCCATCAGCAGCGCGGCCGGCATGCCCTTGCCCGCGACGTCGCCGATGCAGACCGCGAGCGAGCCGCCGCCGAGGTCGAGGCAATCGTAGTAATCGCCGCCGACCGTGCGCGCCGGCTGCCACGTACCGACCACTTCGAAGCCGTTCACGCGCGGCATCTCGCGCGGGAGCAGCGTCCGCTGCATGTCGCGCGCTTGCTCGAACTCCACCTCTTCGCGCTGCAGGCGGATCCGCTCCGTCGTCATCGCCAGCTGATCGGCGGCGGACGATAAAAAGTCGACGTCGTCGAGATCGAACTCGCGGTCGGAGAGTTTTCCGGCCAGCGCGATGAAGCCCTGCACCGACGCGCTCGTCCGCACCGGCACCATCAGCTGCGCGTTGACACGGCGCAGCACCGCGGCATCCTCTTCCGACACCTGGCGCCGGTGCGGCGCGAACGGACGGTCGAGCATCGCCGTCATCTCCGGCGTCGCGGCGATGCGCAGCGATCCGAGGATCGTGTCGGGGAAGCCGACCTTCGCGGTGGCCACGAAGTCGTTCTGCCGCCGCATGAAAATCGCGATGCCGCGCGTCTGCAACGCCTGCTGCAATGCTTCCGCGACGAACTGCAGGAACGCGCCGAGATCGCTCGCCGTCATCGTCTCGCTGCTGATCGTCCGCAGCGCCTGCGGATAGTCGTAGCGTGCGCGGAAGAACGTCCGGTCGATGAGCTGCTGCAATCGGTTGCGCACCGGCACGAAGACGAGCGCGAGGACGAGCGTCGAGGCGACGACGATCGTCTGATCCTCGACGCCCGCGATGCGCACCAGCAGGCTTCCCAGCCCGCCGACGAGGAAGAGGTAGAGGAAGATCAGCATCCCGCTGAGGATCGCGTACACCACCGTTTTCTTGATGATGATGTCGATGTTCATCAGGCGGTATTTCAGGATGGCCGCAGCGAAGGAAAGCGGGATGAGCAGCGACATCAGGCGCGGCGTCAGCGTCACCGTCGACAGGAGCGTGTTGTAGGCGGCCCTCGACTGCGGGTGGAACGCGACGTAGACGAGCCACAGCCCCATCACCACCGTGCAGACGACCTTCGTGACGATCGCGGTGAACGTACCCCACAGCGGCCAGCGCACCTGCCGTTTTTCCTCCAGCGACGCCTCCTGGTAGCTGCGGACGAGCGACACGCAGGCGACGACCGGATAGAGCGCGATGGCGCTCGCCGGCAGGATGAAGGCGAGGCCGAGGATCACGGTGGCGATGACCGGGAGGTTGTGCAAGGTGGCGTCGAAGATGGCGAAGTCGATCGAGGCGGGAACGAACAGAGCGACGAACGGACGTGCCGCCACCGCGGGCCGGAAGCCCTCGGCGCGCACCTTCCGCACCATCCAGAGCGCGACGAGCACCGCCACGCCGAGCAGCACGAGCGTCATCCGGTCGAGGAACCACGACGGTCCTTGCGGCACCGCGGCGCAGAGCGCGATCGCACCGCCGAGGAATGCGGCGAACGCGGGGCCGGCGTAAATCCATTGGATGAGGTGCGGCCGCCGCTGCAGGATCGGCCGGTCGTGCGGGAAGATCAGTGCGAGGTGCAGCGTGATCGGCAGAAACGCGAGGCTGACGATCAGCAGCATGGCGTGGGGGATGAGCGTTTCGTTCGCCTGCAGGGTGATGCCGCGCGCTTCCGCCGTCGAAATCGCCGAGCCGATCGAGACGATCAACGACAGCACGGAGACGACGACCATCGCGTAAAAAACGACGGCACGTTTGTCCTCGCTTCGGCGGAGGAAGATCACCAGGCCGACGATCAGGAAGCAGGCGGCGACGCCGGCCGTGGCTGCCGCTTCGAGCAGAAGGCGCGGCTCGCGCGCGGGGGAAACGAGCGTGACGCGAGTCTCGAATACCTGGCCGTTGCGCTCGATCGTGTAGAGGATCGTGTCGCCCGTATGCACGCGTGCGTCGAGCTCCTGCAGCCGCGGGCCGTCGGTGAGCGGGATGCGGTTGATGGCCAGGATGCGGTCGCCGCCGCGGATGCCGGCGCGCATCGTCGGGCTGTTCGGGAACGTCATCAGCACGCGTCCCGGGCCGAGCGCGGCGGCGCGGCGCGTGCCGCTGCGGATGAAGATCACGCCCGTCCACCCGCGCGCGTCCCAGGTGCGCATCACGCTGATCGTCCACGCCGCCCCCGCCGCCAGCAGGAGGGCGGTCAAGGTCAGACCGATGGCAATCCGGCGCGCCGGGCTCATGACACTCTTCTACGCAGTTGATCGCTGCTTGTTGCTGGTCAATCGGTGGTCAGTCGCGTTGCCCGCGGCGGTTCACGATGGACATGAACTCCTGCCGCGTCCGCTCGTCCTCGAGGAACTCGCCGCGCAGGACGTTGGTCTCCATGAACGACGACTCCTGCTCCACGCCGCGCATCACCATGCAGAGGTGGATGCCGCCCATCCAGACCGCGATGCCGCGCGGCTCGAGGATCTTCTCGATCGTGTCGGCGATGTCGTGCGCCAGGTGCTCCTGCGACTGCAGCCGGCGCATGTGCACCTCCACCACGCGCGGGATCTTCGACGCGCCGATGATCGTCTTCTCCGGGATGTAGCCGACGATGAAGCGGCCGAAGAACGGCAGGATGTGGTGCGCGCAGAGCGTCTTGTATGTCCCGCCGATCACCACGAGGTTGTTGCAGCGCTCGTCCGCGCGCGAGCAGACCTTGCGGAACAAAGTGGTCAACTTCTTGACGTCCGTGAAATCGTAGCCGCTGGTCATCGTCACCAGTGACTCCGCCCACCGCCGCGGCGTGTCGCGCACGTTCTCGTCGTCGATGTCGACGTGCAGCAGCCGCAACACCTCGGACAGATGTTCGGCCAGCTTCTGCCGGTCGACGGTAGGCCGCGGCGAGGCGAGCAGGCCGCGGTCGTTGAAGAGCGCGTCGAGCTCGATGGAGGTGATGTCGCTCATGGGGCGGAGTCTATCGCGCCTTGTCGAGCCGGGCATTTTTCCGGGTTCTGTCCCTCTCTGCTTATGCGCTCGGTATTCATCGGCACTTTTGGGGAGGTCGCCGTGTCTTTCATTTCTCGATCCGGAGTGTGTTCCGCACTCCTTGTGGCAACGCTCGTCATCCTGACCGCGCCTTCGGCATCCGCGCAGTGTGATCCGAACATTACGCCGACCGTGACGGTCACCCTCGGTACGTGGCAGTCCAACGGCATCCTGCCCGTCACGGTCAACGTGAGTCCGGGACGTCCCGACGGGTTTCCCAACACGGTGAACCTCTGGATCGACGTCGTCGACGACGCTCACAAGATGCAGTACCTCTCGTATTACGGCCACCCGGTGTCCGTGAACCTCGACACGTCATGTCTTGCGGACGGCAGCCACACGCTCTTCGTCCAGGGAAACTACTGCGCACATGACGCGTGGACGAGCGCCGGCTTCACGGTGAGTTCGATCCCGACGGTGAGCGGGTCGTTCGGCAGCGGCTTCAACTCGGAAGGCAGCGCCACACTCACAGTCACCTACGACTTCGAAAACACGCGCGACCAGTCTCAGCGCGAGCTGATCGTCGAGCGCGACGGTGTGCGCGTCTCGTCCGGGACGCCCGTCAACGTCAGCGGGACGTATCAGTTCTTCGCGGAGTCGATCTCCTGCCTGCCGACCGGCACGCATACGTTCGTCGTTCGGGCGCGGCCGTGCGGCGACGCCACGCGCGAGGCCATCGCCACGTTGCCGGTGTCCGTCGACACGACTCCGCAGGTGACCGTCTCGCTCGGCAACCCCGACTCGAACGGCAACGTCCTCATCACCGGCCACGTGATCTTTCCGAATGCGCCCGGCGGCGGCATGTACGCGGGGAGGGTCGATACCTTCGTCAATGACGAGGCGACGCCGCGCTGGAGCCAGGACTTTTTTTCCGGCTCGAGCAGCCTGATTGAGCGCACGATGAACGTGACCTGCGCGGGACCGTACACCGTCCACGTAGTCGCTACGGCCTGCAGCGGCAATACGGCGACCCAACAGGCCTCCGGCGGCCAGCCGGGCATGACCCAGCCGCTCGTCACGCTCGAGTACCTGCATCCGACGCCGTCCGGCCCGAGCATGCGAGCCACGGTGAAGTATGCGTTCCCGCTGCCGTCGAGCGGCTGGAACGTCAATCTGCAGCTCCTCCCATCTGTAAAAGAGGATGGCACCCTCACCGCCGCGCAGGACTTCGGCAGCCCCAATCCGGTCCAGCAGTCGGGGACCTGGGTCGTCGACTTCATCGGCCCGCTGGACACGCGCCAGCTGACGGTCGCCGGAACGATGACTTCCTGCCTCGGCAGCGGCAGCAACTCGGCATCGCGCGAAGTGCCGATCTGCTGCAGCGGCTCGCCGACCGGCACCGCGGACCCGGTCGGCTTCGCCGATGGCGACGTGCGGTATTCGGACGGCGATCCGCTGCCGCGCCTCCTCGATTCGATCGCACTCTCCCGCACATACGACAGTCAGGAAGGGCTGGCGCGCCTGTTCGGCAAAGGATGGACGACCTTTCTCGATCAGCGCCTGCTGACCGTGTCGTCGCCCGCGTCACTCGTCTACTTCTCGACCGCCGAAAACGGCGCGGTGATCTTCAGGCAGTCCGGCTCGACGTATGTGCAGCAGTGGCCGAAGGCAGTGAACGCGGCCGGCACGCTGACGTACAACGCGGCGGCTGGGGAATACCAATATCGGCCGCCGAACAGCGCGGTGATCACTCGCTTCCGCGGGAGCGACGGCCGCTTCGCCGGCTACCGGCAGATCGCCACCGGCCGCGCGGTCGACGTCGCGTGGGATGCGAATCAGCTCCCCACCGCCGCCACCGATTCGTGGAGCGGCCTGACCTGGCAGTTCCACACCGACGCGGCGGCGAGGCGCGTCACGTCGATCGACATCGCCGGCCGCTCCGATCTTCTCTGGACGTTCACCTACGATTCGACCGGCCTGCTCCTCAACGTCGGCGCCCCCGGCGCGAGCACGTGGCGCACCTACACGTACGGCACGTTCGGCATGACGGGCGCCTACGATCCGCTCGGAAATCTCATCGAGGCGCACACCTACGACACGAACGGCTTCGGCGCTAGCTCCACCGGCCCGACCGACGAGATCAGCTCGATCCAGTTCGGGCTCGCGGCCGCGAGCCCGGACGACCGCATCACGCGGGTGACGACCAGCGCCGGCGCGACGATCGATTACACGCTGCGCGCGTCCGGCGGCACGTATCGCACGGTGCACGTCACCGGCGGCTGCGCGGCGTGCGGTGCGCGCAATGCCGTCTACGTGCTCGATGACGACGGACGCATCCTGCGCCAGCAGTCGGCCGACGGTTACGTGACGGAGAGGACGTACTCGGGCAGCAATCTCGCCTCGGTGCGCGCCAGCCTGCAGCCGTCCGGTTGCGATCCGCAGACCGCGAGCGATCATTGCCGGCTCACCGAAAACACACTCGCCGGCGCAACACTCGTTTCGTCGCCGGCAACGATGATCACCGCATACACGTACGGCGATGCGCTCTGGCCCGATCGCCCCACGCGCATCGAGACGACGAGCGTCCTGCAGACCGCCGGCATCCGCGCCGAAACGCTGACGTATGACGCAACGACGGGCGAGTTGCTGTCGCGATCGGTCACCGGCTGGACCGGCTCGGCCACGCTGCCGGTCTCGGAGACCGATACGACGACGACGGCGCTCTACGGCAGCAACGAAGTGGCCTCGTTCAATCCGGGAGGCGCGTTCAACTCCGCGTGGCTGACGCTTCCGCAGCCGGCGAACGAGCGCAAGTCGATCGATGGTCCGCGGACCGACGTCAGCGACGTGACGTCGTTCGTCTATTACCCGATCGACAGCACGGTCACGGCCGCGTGGCGCGGACGGCTCGCCGCGGTGAAAAACGCGGCCGGCCAGATCACGCGCTACGAGAACTACGACGTCTTCGGCAACGCGCAGCGCGTAGTCGACCCCAATGGCGTCGCAACCGAATCGACCTCCGACGGCCTCGGGCGCCTGCTCACCTCGACACTCAAAGGCGTCTCCGGCTGCAACACGACGAGCGATCCGCTTTGCGCGAGCGACCTCGTCACGAGCCGCACGTACGCGTCGACCAGCGGTCCGCTCGCCTCGCAGACAGACGCGAACGGTAATGTCACGACCTACGAATACGACACGCGCGGCCGCATCGTCGCACTTTCACGCGGCCCGTCGTCATCGTCGCTGAAGGAGCGCATCGAGTACACGTACGATCCCGCGACCGCGCAGAAATCGATGGAGCGCTATCTGGCGATGGAGGGCGGCTCCTGGGTCGAGAAACGGCGCGAGTCGTTCTCGTACGACACGCTCTCGCAGCTCATCGCGCAAACACACGCCGACAACGCCTCGGCCGGCTACGCCTACGACGATCTCGGCAGCGTCATCGCCGTTCGCGACGAAAACCACACCAGCGCGAACACGACCTACGGCTACGACGCCGCCCGGCGGCTGTCATCGGTCAAGCAGACCCTCGGCGCCGGTCAGATCACGACCGCCTACACCTACGACGTTGCCGGCAATCTCACGGGTGTCACCGATCCCAACGGCAACGTCACGACGTACGTGTATGACGACTTCGGACGGATGCTCTCGCAGATGAGCCCCGTCACCGGACTGACGAAATACAGCTACGACGCGGCGGGCGATCTGCTGTCGACCACCGACGCGAACAACGCCGTCACCACGCGCACGTACGATGCCCTCGGTCGCGCCCTCACGTCCGTCGCCACCCTCGGTGCGGCCAGTGAAACCGTGACCTGGAGCTACGACGGCGCGGGAGCGTTCGGCGTCGGACGGCTGGCGTCGATGAGCGATCCGGCCGGTTCGACGGCGTACACGTACGATCGCCGCGGCCTTTTGCTGTCGGAATCACGAACCAGCGGTTCCGTCGGTCTGACGAGCTCGTTCAAGTACGACGCCGCCGGCAATCGCACGGCGATCACGTATCCGTCCGGGTTCGTGCTCACGTACGCGTACGATCACGCGGGCCGGCCGTTGTCGCTCTCCTCGGGATCGACGTCGTACATGTTTTCGGCGGCGTATCTGCCGTTCGGCCCGGAGACGTCGCTGTCGTACGCGAACGGCACGACGCAGACGCGCACGTACGACACCCGCTACCGCATCCAGCGCAACACGCTCACCGGCCCCTCCGGCACGATTGCGGACTATTCTTATGGCGAGGACGCGGTGGGCAACATCACCGCGATCCACGACATGGTCGATGCCGGCTACAACCGCGACTTCGGATACGACGACCTGAATCGCCTCACGACGGCGAACACCGGCCTGTCGCTCTGGGCCACCGGCAGCTATCGTTACGACGCGATGGGCAACCTCGCCGCCCGCGATCTCGGCGGCATGGTGGAAGTCGATCCGAACAATCCGCTGAGCCGGCACAAAGTTGCCCGCTCCGACAGCCTCCCCGCTCCCGGCGCGATCCACGAGACGTACACGTATGTGGGTACGACCTCGAAACTGAGCGCCGTCACATTCGACGGCGTCGATCACACCCTGACCTACGACGCGGCCGGCAACGAAACGCGGTATTACGATCCGCGCACCTACTCACCGCGCAACCTGCTGTCGTCGATCACCGAGCCGTCCGAAGACAATCACGCGCATACAGTGAGCTACGGCTACGACGGCCGCGGAGTGCGCCTCACGCGCTCCGAAGGCACGTCCGGCTACGCGACGCCGTACGCGACCCGCTATTACGTCTACAGCCCGGAGTTGCAACTGCTCTCGATGTCGGTGGACGACAATCCAAACCTCTGGGGCAAGACCGCGATCGCAAACTCCGTCCCGCAAATGAAGCACGAGATCGCCTGGTTCAACGGACGTCCGGTGGGCGAGCTCGTCGACGCCAGCACCATCCGCTACACCTTCACCGACCACCTCGGCACCCCGCTCCTCCAGACCGACTCCGCCGCCACCGTCACCTGGCGCGCCGAATACGAACCCTACGGCGACCTCTACCTCCTCCGCACCGGCCCCGCCCCCGCCGACCAACCCCTCCGCTTCCCCGGCCAGGAATACGAGCGCCGCTGGGAAGGAACCGAAGAGCGCTACAACATTTTCCGGTGGTACCGGGCGGGGTGGGGGCGGTATACGCAGGCGGATCCGATTGGAACTGGCGGTCCAGGCCTGTTTCGAGCAGATGGAAGGGTAATGCGGTTCGCCATTTTTGGGGCTCGAAATACGAGACGCGTTGAAACAGCACCGTTCCTTGAGACGTCGCAGGCGGTAGATTTAGAAGTCGCGGCGAACCCATACAGTTACGTCAACGACTCGGTGCTAAGCGCCACTGACCCTCTCGGATTGCGGTACATACTGTGCGAAATGAAACGCTTTCGAGCAGACGGCGTTGACGCAGCTGTGCCGAACTATTCCCGCGACCCGAAGACTAAGAAATGGTCAAGTGTTTGCCACTATAGTGGCCTCTGTGAAGAAGGCCCCGATGCATTCATCGGTTTTTACCAGAAGGTCGACACGCCACCATGTTCGCACTGCGATGAGTTTTGCATCATAGCAGCAGATACGGACAACAAGCTTCCACCAAAGCGAATCAAGTGTTATGACAAGCTTACCTGGTGGGGGTGGTTCGATTGAGGTGCTCGATCGCCGTCGACGTCTCGTCGTCCCCGATTACCTTCGTGATCTCAGCGAGCGAGGTGGCGTGCGCGGTGAGAACCTTTGGCGTACTCGATGAATGCACGTGTGAGGTAGTTTGGTTACTGCTGAGCATTGACTACGTCGTGAGCGACAGCGGCCCAGGGGAGTGCGACGCGTCGTTCCTTGTACCGCTAATGACGTCCGAAGCCGTCCAGAAACAAACGCACCCAGAAGAGTGGTTTGAGCGCACACGTATGTTTATTCCGTTCGGCATTGCGCCGCCTGGATTCCATCAGATTGTGCCGCATCCAGCTGTGCACCCAACTCTTTTGCGTGGCCACGACTATTCCGCTTTCCTCTTTGGTGGTTGTTCCGCTCGACAGAGGTTTACCATTCCATGAAGCGAACGATCCTGGGCATTGCGCTACTAATCGCGGCGTGCTCGACTGACGTGGCAACGAACAACCCTGCAGGCGAGCCATTTGGAGACACGGCTATCTTGGAGCGCATGGAAAAGTACCCAAACGTAATCGTGATTGCTCCGAGAGAGTTGCTCGATAGTACGTTTACGATAGACGGGGCAACAGATCAGCACCGTCTTTGGCCCTGTGACGTTTTGAACGACTGCCGCTTGGAGAATTGCCAGGAGACCTACGGTAGATGCTTCGCTAGGGCGCGACTGCGTCTCAGCGCGGGCGGTCACGTAATTGTCATTTCAAAGTCCGAATACGTCGCCATCCGAAAGCGCTTCGTAGCATCGGCGGATACGCCCGTCACGGTCGTGGTTCGATGGGATGAGCTGGTTCGCCGTTAAGCTGCGAGATGGCCATCTTACAACCTTTTTCGATGGTACCGTTCTGCGTGGGGGCGGTACACGCAGGCGGACACGGGAACGGGCAGAGCTTTAGCGAACGACGTGACGCTGCATGGTCCTGGGCGAGCTTTGGTATTTCAATGGTCCGTTCCATACGTTGAACGTGAAGACCATCGACCCCACGGTCGTCGACGCGTTTACAGCACGGCGACACGAATACAGCTATCACATCAATCCAGCGGTTTTGGCAGTCGCAGGGATGATTGAAAAACTCGAGTCGACAGGGTTCGAAAGCGTTGGCTCGTGCCGCGCTGAGTGCGCCTCTGTGTCGATGAAGGTCGCTAATGAGTTCGCAAAAGCGTTGCGGCGCACTCAGGCCAATGAGAACAAGTAATATGCGGCGGATCGTAATTGCACTGACGACCAGTCTGTTTCTAGCGAAATGCGTCACGGCCCGCGGTGGTTGCGGGTTGGATGTCGCGACGATCGCGGCACTTCGTCAGTTGCTGGCGAGCGATTGGAACGACGTATCCGCCAGTAGAGTCTCTGAAATATGGCCGGCGAAAATGCCGTGGGGCGGACGCAGCTCGCCTCTCGAACGCTGCGACGGGACGACAACTCTGTCCGATCTAGAGGACGTGCACGACAACGCTTGCCGGTGCTGTGACACATTCGCATTTGACCAACGAAGACGCCCGCCCAACTGCGAAGAGCTACTTTCCTCAATCACCATCGTCCGATTGGCAGTGTCGCGCCGCGAGGCGACGCAGCTTGCCGCGATATTGATGAACGCGGCGTCTGCCGAAAAGGAGCGCGACGGTGCGGCAACGAACCTCTGGACGCATGTGCGCCCAATAGATAGCACTACAACGGAGACAGCTTCGGTCGAGTTGCATCAGGTCCGGGATGGCTGGCGGGTGCAGTTTCTAGCTTATCGCTCTCCCGCTACGGCGCAAGCCGCAGACACGACACGTCGATGAACACAACGAATTACAACGTTTTTCCGGTGGTACCCAGCGGGCCGGGGGGCGGTACACACAGGCGGACCCTTTCGGAGTCTCGGGCTGATATCAATCTGTATCGCTACGCCGTGTCGAACGCTCTCGCATTCTCAGATCGGACGGGCTTGGACGTGCGCATTTGCTGCCGTCAATTTGACGCTCCCATTTTGCGGTTGTTTTTCGACCACTGCTATATAGAATCAAACACCGGTGGCGGTAGGCGGACCTGGGGGCTGTATGGTCGAAAAATCTCATGGGCTGTTTTCACACCGGGCGGCCGGCATGATGGCATTACCGCGCCGCACCGTTACGGCGTACCGAGAAAGAATGACAAGAGTGACATTCCTGATCCGAGTACGAGGTGCGGCCCGTGGTATCCGATGTGGGACTCGTGCCTGGATGACGCGATCGGCAAATATCCAATCGAAGACTATTCTGAATTCGACGCGCCGACCGGCAGCGGCACTGGCCGGAACAGCAACACGTTCACACGCTGCATGGTGAAAAGGTGCGGCCTTCCCTATGCCAACGGCTTTTCGTCAAACGCAGCGGGTTACTATCAGCCATGTCCGCCGGGTTTTTGAGAACGCTGATTCTCCGGAATCTGATCGCTGCTGCCGGAGCCCTTTTGCTGTGGCTCGCGACCGACTATGTCTACGTTGTTGGCGCATATCATCACTCAAATGTGTGGCTCACGGCAGAGTGGCTCTTGGTAGTCACTGCTTTCATGTCGTTCTTCGCGGCCACATGGTCGGTGTCCACTGGCATCGTTGTCTTTCGCGCACTCTGGTCACTCCTGAGCGCAATCGGTCTGACTATGCTGTGGTTCGCGTGCGCACTTCCTATTGTCTACTGGGTTCATTTGGCTGTTGGTGGCGCCGAATAGTGAGGAAACCTCAAGAGCCACTACAGCCGTCGCAACCTACCTGCAATCCACCACCTGGGCGCCCGTGGTGGTAGATGATGATGTCCAATCGGCACTTACTCGTCAGTTTGCTAATGGCGCTTTCACTCGTGCGATGTTCTCATCGCGACGGCCGTTTTGCGCAGGTTTCGGGTCGATACTTCGACCATGCGAAAGTAGGTGCAATCGAGAACTGAAAGACATCTGAAGTGGAGATCGTGCGTCTCTTTGGGCCTCCTTATGAGACAGTAATACTCGGCGATGATCGTCGGCGGTTCGTCTATTCTTCAGTCCGACGCCGCGAGAACATCGAGGGCTTTTTATGGTTCAAGCGCGTGCACGTTCAGGTATGGGATCAAAGACTGAATGCGTTTCACGGTAATCGGGTCGAAAACCACGATTACACTTCCAAACGGAATACTTCATCCGTAGTTCTTCTGCTCGCGTGAATGGAGGTTTGTCCCACGTGGTGCCGCCCAGGACGCGGACGCCCTCGATAAGTATCGGTATCCCGGCTATTCAAAGAATGTATTGAAATGCGAAGAGTGCTTGAATGGCGGTACGACTCCGCAATGCTGCCTGGACCAAATCCATAAGAAATGACGACGATATGCCGGCTCTGCTGATCATTGTTACGCTACTCTTTTTAACGTGCGAGGCAGAAGCGCGCGCGCCGAGCGCCGCTGTCAACGTATCGACGACCACTTGGCACGTCGGTCACGATTTGACCTGTACGGTGACAGAAGGGATAGATCACGAACGCACTCTGGCGATTCGCGATGGCACTCGGGTCCTGTTACGTGACGCAGACTATCTGCAATTCGTATCGATGTTCACGACACGAGACTTGGCCGGCCCGCTGATAACGGTTTGGATCTCGGCGAATACCTATCGCATTCGTGTCCTCTCGTATCATGACGGCAAAGTGACCGTTGCACTCGATGATTATTCATCGTCGTTTCCCGAAATGTTCGATTTGGACCATGATGGAGTTCCTGAGATCGTGCTTCGCGATCGCACCTATACCAACGCCCGTCCCGATACACCCACGCTCGCCGCTCCTGTCCGCGTATACAAGTGGACCGCGAACACGTACACCTACTTGCCGTCATGGTCGGGATCGCAGACGGAGCTCTGTCCCAGCGTTGCGCCTCCGGAACGCCGGTGACAGGCCGTCATAACGTTTTTCAGATGGCACCTGATGAGGTGGGCGGTATACGCAGGCGGATTCGACGTAAGTGCGCTGCGACTGAGCACGAGATATGTTCCGACGATACAAGGCGACTGTTGCCGTCGAGACAATGCCGGAGGACGCGAACGTCTTCGTCTATGCACCGCTCGAACTGGCGGGAGCATCGATTCAAGTCAACGGGCGGATCGCTGGTCAACTCTGGCCCGACGGCGTGGTTCAGAGAAGCGCGTTTTTGGGCATTTTTGCACGCACACTTCCACACTCGAGGCGAGCTGTCTCCCGACTGAACCTTGATGCTGGCCGGTATGAGCTGACGATCGAGAAAGATGGTTATCGAGCAATCCGGCGCACATTTGTGCACCCGAAGCAGCGAACGACAGAGATCGTCATCGACGCGGCAGAAATGAATCGAAAACTGTCTGACGAACAACGCGAGGAGCTTCGGGACCGCGGCATCGAGAAGTGACGCACCTACACTTCGAGTGCTGATCTCGGCGCGAAACGAAGCGCTGAACGGATTGAGAATCTTGCAGACTCAGTTCGATCCTTTGATCTTCTCGGAGTCTACCCAGCGCCCCGGTGGGACGGCTGTATCACGCGTGCCACGTTGAGCTTCCAAAGGGATGAGCGATGTCGTGACCGAGTCACATCAGCCGACGCCCCCCCCAAAGTCGGCCCGCACTTTGCTCTTTCATGTTGTTTTTCCTGATGTTCTGCAAACCGGGATTTCCGGGGTTTCGCCGGGACGGCAACGTTAGTAAACCCGTGTTTTGCAGGCACTTTCGCGCAATTCAACCGTTCATCCCACTTCACGATTGTTTTGCAGGACCGGGGCGCGGCTCGGACCAGACAAAGCTGTCGTTTCGGTGCTCGATGTCTCTGCCGACGGCAGGTTCATGCCCTCTCACCAACGCGCACGAGATGCCCTCAAACCGGTCTGCCCTTGCTCCACAGTCTCCGAGTTGCTGCCGTAGCCGTCTGGCCTTTTCGCGTGCCGCAGCTTCGCTCAGCGCGGTCTCGTCCACGTCCCGCCGCCCCGCGATGAAGGCATGCCATTTCGAACCGATGCGCTTAGTTGTGATCTCCGAATCCATGCCGACGAGTCTCCACGGCCGGTCGGTTCGTTGGCAAGGGCGGCCGGCCCTTTCTGTCGCGAGTTGGACGCGGAACGTGAATCGCGTCCACCAGACGTAGAACCGCCGAAAACGAAAAAGCCGGACGCGGTGAGCGTCCGGCTTATCTTTCAGAAGCATGCGATTCGGTTCAGGCAGCGCGGCTGATGTCGGGATCGATCGTCATCTCGTCCATTGCAGCTTGGTCGATCTCCTTGCAGTGCTCCTCGAACCAGTCGCGCGGAATTCGAACGGCGGTGCCACCAAACGGACGTGAGCCTGGAATGAGGCCGTCTGCGATCTTGCGATAGACCGTTGAGACTCCCATCCTGAGTTTCGCGGCGACTTCCTGCACCGTGACGTAACGACTCAGTTGCTTCAACTTCATTCCGTTATCTGACATGTCGGGTCTGTGGCGTCCTTTCGAGTCAGATCACGCGCGGCAAGATGGCGAACAGTGTCTCGCACCGTGCGCACTCAAAGAGTGCCCGAGGGCTGTGCCGCCAAGTCCGCAGCACGGGCACATGTCCTTCGATGGCGCAAGCGAACGCTTTCAGAAGCATCGTCCCCGCGACTGCGAGCCGATCCGCGACCGGCGCTCTGCGGTCGGCGAGCGCTGCCCTGACCAGCGCAAAGGTGCTCTTGATGCCGCCGATCGCTTCGGCGTAATAGGCAACTGCATTCAACTGCATCATGTTGAAATCCCCTCCCAACACGAGATTGATGATTGATCGGCGCGCAGACGCAAAGCGGCTCTCGCTACGAGTGAGAGACCTTGCTGCGCGGGTTGGAATCGCCACGCCGGGCGCGCGGCGGTTGAATGACCGGACTGGACGCCCGGCAGCGTTGCCTACAGCTGCCGGGCGCGGATGGAAGCGAGGTTATTGGGTCGTGAGCGGTTCGGGTTCCTTTACTTGGGTTCGGTGAAGCCGGTCTCGATTTCGTGATTGGTGCAAAGGACGCGGCTGCGACCGACGTGTTCGCCGCACAACTCGCAGAGGCCGTGATCGAGACGAACGATGTTCGTGCGCACATCCGAATCCTCGGCGGTGTCTTCGGGCGAGGGTGCAAGGTGGTTCGGGTTCGCGTCGAGGTAAGAGGCGCGGGCAAGAAACTCGGCTTCGGAGAAGAGACGCCATTCGGCCTCGGGCAAGTCGCGGAGTTTCCCTTCGCGGTCGCGCGTCACGTCGTGCAGTTGGGTCATGAATGCAAATGCCTCGGCGGTGGATGAAGGGGCGGCCTTATCGGATGTTCCGGACGTCAGATGTTCGTAGTAGGCAAGCATCACGCGCGCGTGCTCGGCAAGGCGCGCCTTGACGTCGCCGCTGATGGCGCGAGCGGCCATCCGCCGCAGCGCATAGATGTCACGGAAGGTTCTCGCGATCAGCCACTTTGTGACGTCGTCGCGCGTGTCGTACGTGGCGAGGACTTCATCGAGAACCGCGTCGCAGATATATCCGCCTGTTTTTCGATCGAAGAGGACGACGCGGCGCGGATCGTCCGGCCAAATCCGAACCTCCACGCGTTCGCCGAAATATTCAAACTGCTTTTCGAGTGCGCTCAGGCGATACGTGCGACCATCGATCCGGACGCCGAGCCGTCCAACAATGCGGGTGCCGGCGGGCTCGAAGAAGAGAAGTGCGAAGGTAGCAGGATCGGCATCGCGGCGTGGTGCGCGAAGGGACTCATCGCTGAAGACCTCGTGCGGTGTGCGGCCATTCATGCCGAGTCCGCCGTGCGGAGTCATGTTGTATCTCTCAACGGCGAGTTGAAGGCGATAGGCGATCTCCGAGACCTTCGGCAGTGCGTCGCGATCCTGAAACTCGTTCGGAATCGGGAACTGCTGATCGAACATCGCATCGAACGAGCGAAATGCGCTCTCGATCATGCCCTTTCCCTGTGGATTGCCGGGCAACGCATACACAACCTCGCTTCCCAATGCCGCCAGGCGAGGCGCAAGTTTCGTCGGCTTTTGATGCTTGTAACTCGACTTCGATAGCGGTGAGTGGTCGCCGAACGCGGCCACGAAATCGCTGCCGTTGTCCACGTAGTATCGCGGCGCGACACCGTGTTCGAGAGTGATTCGTCCAACGCTGCGAAGCGTCCGCCGCGTGTCGGGAGCATCGAGCGACAACTCATGACCGACGATGTAGCGCGAGCGCGTATCAATCCACGCGGTCCAAACGGGGCGGTGACCCAATACCCGCCTTCCGGCTCCTCCGAAGTAGCAGCGGCGGCATGTGTGGTCATCGCAGGAGACCGCGATGTCGAGCCAGCGATGATCGCCTTGAATCGTGTGATAGACGGGAACGCTCGTCGGATCGCGGCGCACGTACGGCAGCACGTCGCGCGGCGAATCGGCCGACTCGCGGCCGAGCATGCGCGCCATCCTCGGAATCGACTTCACATACTTTCGAAATGCGCGGTACGAAGGCATCGCACCCCAACCGCGCACCGCTGCCTCATCACAGACATGGTTATAGACAAGGCGCAGCTTCGGCTGGCGCTTCTGAAGGTAGAGATCGCGAATGAGCTGCCGCGCCTCTTCGGGAATCGTCGAGCCGAGTTTCTTCGAGCCGTCATTGCCATCCACGAGGCCGTCGATTCCGAACTTCGCGAAGTCGGCGTCCCAATTCTTGACCGACCGCAGTGAGACTTTCAGCTCGGGATGCGTGAGCCGGTAGTGGTCAATCCAAGCTGATTCCACGGCGGCGAACGTTTCGTGCGGCAGACGCGCGGCGCGCGCCGCACGATAGGAGAGGACGGCGTCAACGCGATCGTCCGCGCGGCTCCGAACCGATTCGAGGCGGGCGTTGGTGTAACGAGGGGCGGCGTCCGCGATCGCTTCGGCCGGATTCAGGTGGGGATAGAGGGTGAAGTAATGCCGTTTGTCGTCCTCCGGAAGCGAATAGATATTGATCTCGTAGACGCCGGGAGTGACTTCGCGGGCCTCGACGTGACGCGTCCATATCCACTGCCGGAGCGCAACGGGATCGAGGGCAAGGTCGGACGCTAACTGAGGCACAGAGACCCAACGGCGGGGTGGCTGCGGTTCCTGCGGAAGTGCGGTCATCGACCGACCTCCGAGGCGATGTTCGTGGTGGCGTATCGCGGGGCGAAGTCGAGGTGTAGCAATCGCTTGATCGAGAGAAGCAGCGTCATGATGTTGGACCTTTCGAGGTGGATGTATTAGGTAATACGTTACCTCGACGAGACGAGCCTTCTCAACAACTTTTCTGTCGGCGTATTCCTACATGCAACCGCCTGCGAAATGACGATTTAAAGCCACCTTTACGGGTCTGCTGTAGTAGCCTTCGCGACGGACCCGCCGATGGAAACGAGAGAGCCGGAAGGCGCAGAGGAAGGTCTGCCGACCGAAGAGGAAGAGTCCTTTCTGATGCGCTTCGGGCGCACCATCAGCCAGCAACGGCGCCAGAAAGGTTGGTCACGGACGATTGCCGCTCGTCGGATGCGGTGCTCCGAGGAAACGCTCAAGCGAACCGAACGAGGCGGCAACCCTACCCTGACCGTCTTTTTGGAGATCGTTCGAGGCCTCCAGATGCCGCCGTTCGAGATCGAGGGATACGTGATCGGCGCCAAGGACGAGGTGACCGTGAATCCGAAAAAGGGGAAAAATCGGTCTCGTGTTCCTCCAAACAGACGGAACGAGTTCCCGCTCCGTTCCAAAAACAAAGACTCACGCGTCGAATCGCTAGAGGTTGTCGGTCACAACCCGCAGACGAACCCGGTCCGGCTGAACGCCGAAATCCGGGAGCGGCGGCTCGTGACATCGGGGGATGGCGACTTGGTAATGCTTCCGGCGGACATTCCGACGGGCGACACGATTGCCGTGCGCATGATCGGTGACGACTATGTCGGCGCCGGTCTCCGCAACGGCGACGTGTTGATGATCAAGCGCACGTCCGAGGTAGAACCCGGAAAGTTGGTCGTGGCGATCATTGATGGAATGGTCGTCATCGGCCGCTATCGGCCCGAGAATGGGAATCGCCGGCTCGTCGCCGATGATCAGACTGAGACGTTGCTACGAGACGAAGATGAAATCTATGGCTTCGTAGAAACACTCGTTCGGAAGTTCGATTAGCGCCGCTTTTGCCTCTCCGGCCGCAAGATTCTTTCTCGCGTTTCTCTCCTTTCTCATCCTTCCTATGCGTATTCGCACAATCGCGAAACGGCTCCTATATTCACGATCGTTGAATGTGAGTCATGCGGTAGGGCTCACGACGAAAGAGAAAAGGAGCTTCATTGCACACTCGTTCCCGGTTCTTGAATGTGGTTCTCGTGCTCGCGGTCACGGCGGTTGCCATGACTGCGAACGCCGACGCGATCCGCGCGACGACCGCACCGTCGAATCTCGCGATCAAGTCGGTTGATGGTTATGCCGTTTACGGCGTGACCGACACCATCTCGACGCTGCTTCAGCTCACAACCAACCGTCCGCTCGCGGCTGTGGCGACGCTGGGCGACGGGCGCTCGTTCGATCTCGCGCCTGACACGTCGGCGTTCATTCCGTTTACGCCTGCGCCTGACGCGTTGGACGTCGGCGCAATCAGAATCCGCGGCAGTAACATCGACGGCTCAACCTTCGTGACGTTCAAATCGACGGCGGGCGCACATGTGATGGGGTTCGAAGTGCCGATCCTCACACAGAAGGTCGGCGACACCGCAGCGGCGACCGAGATTCGGCAGCTTACGAATCCGGACGGCAGCTCCTACTCGACCGCGCTCCTTCTGTTCAACGTCTCGAATGAGCGCGCCTGGGTGACGGCGACGATCTACGATGACGCCCGACCGGGCAAAGTGGCGGGTCGCGAGTTCATCCTGACCGAGCCGCACGGCGCGCTCACGTGGTACGACGTCCGCACGAAATTCGATTCGGGCCGCATCGAACTGACACGCGGGACAATCGGCTTCGGTTGCACCGAGTGCGGAGCCCAGGGCGAGGTGTACGGCTTCGCAGTCATCGGAGCGCCGGATGGTGACGCGCCACGCGTACGGCCGATCATCGCGAAGCAGCCACTCGCAGTCTTCCTCCCGTAACAACGAAAAGGCCGTGGCGAGCCTGTCTACCTCCTACTAGCGAATCGACCACTCCTACACATCAACGCGCGAGCGGCGGTGGGCCTTTGGCACCGCCTCCGGCCGGAGGTCTGCCGCCGCGAGCGCAACTGACAAACCCTCGAAAGGACTCCTCGTAATGGCAACCAAATCGAATTCGAAGCCGTGGTATCAGTCGACCACCATCCGCGTGAACGGCCTCGTGCTGCTCGGCGCGATCGCATCGTTCGCGACGAACTACGTCGCGACGCTTCCGGCGGGCTCGAACACGGCGATTCTCGCGACCGCCGCCGTTTCGGCCGCGAACCTGATCCTCCGCAAGCAGACGAATCAGGCGATCACGTTCTAACGCTACACACAAAGTCGCGGGGCGGTATGCGCACCGGGCGCGCATGCCGCTCCGCGAGGTGAAGTGAAGACAGGACGGCGGATTCCCGCAACTCATCGACGGCCGATCCCATAACAGACGGCAAACCCCGCACATCAGCGGGCGAGTTGCAGGCGATCCATCGCGAAGGTCAGCGCGGCGCAGCGGTTTGAAGCCCTGTCCCCCGTAACGTACTCACCAGCACCCTCGGTGATGCGCGCCTTCCTCGTGACCCCTGCCGGGCTCCCGACGTGTCGCTACGCGCTCCCCATTGGACCGCCTGCAACCCGGATATCCGCCCCGCCTGTCTTCTCTTGACTTGCAGTTCAACGAATCGGCGGCTCCGTCGCCGCCAAGCCGGGCACCGGCCCGGCGCTCAAAAGGGAGTGAAGGGAGAGAGTCAATGACCATCGAATTACGTGCTGTCATTGAGACGATCGTCGGGCTGGTGCTTTCCGGCTGTGTCTCACTGGCCGTTTACGCGATTAACGCCAAAGTGAATCAGCGGTATCTGGAGTTGAAGATCGACCTTGCGCAGAACTACGTGACGAATAAGACACTCGAGGCGCTCATCGTGCGCTTCGAGAAATCGATCGCGAAGCTCGAACAACAGGTCGAAGTCGTCGGCCGGCTCGAATCAGGTTTTGCCTCGATTCGTCGCGTCCTTCCGAACTAGGCACCCGCCCCTTCCCGCCACCCCGCGCGCAGCCGTTCCCGCCATTCGCGCGACGCCAAAGGTTCTCCACTCTTGTCAAAAACTCCGTTCGATCTCCGTACGCCAGCGCGTGAGCGAGGCGGCAAACACAAGCGCCACACACGCTCGTCCATTGAGAAGACGGGCGCAGACGCGAGGCTTGCCGAGCTGCTCGACGAGCGACCGAAGCTCACATATGACGAGATCCGCGCGCGCCTCAGGGCTGAAGGTTTCAGCGTCTCGCGGTCTGCCGTAGGCCGTTGGGCGATCGAATATCTCGATCAGCAACGCGAATTCAAAGAGCGCCTTGCGCAAGCGAAGGGACTCCTCGCCGGCGACTCACGTAACGCACTCGCGCTCGAAGAGGCGAACGCCTCGCTGCTTCAAGCCAAACTCCTCGGCCATCTCCAATCAAAACGCGAGGTCGATAAAGAAGTCTACGAGGCCGCGTACGCCGTCGCAGCGCTCACGTCTGCGGCCTCGCAACGCGAGCGCGTTCGCCTTGCGCGTGAGAAGGCGATCCGGCTTGCCACCAAGCGGATCAAGGCCGACATCAAGCGCGAGCTTGATAAACATCCCGATCTCGTAGCGCGCCTCTCCGCAATTGCGGATGCGGCCGAGGCGGCGCTTCTCACGCGCGCGGAGGCCGCGTAATGGCCGCGCGTCGTCAGCGGAGCTGGACGCTCACCGAATCGATCAACCGCGATCCGGTGACGGCACGCGCGCGAAGCTATTCGTTCCAACAGTTCCTCGAACGAGAAATCACGACGGATCAGGGGCCGTGGACGATCGCGGGTCATGAACCACTCGGCAAACTCGTCGAGCTGTTCCAGCGCGTCATCGCGACCCCGGAGCGTGACGTCGAAATCATCGGCCTCAAGGCCGCGCAAATCGGGTGGTCAACCCTCGCCCTTGCGCTTGCCTTCTATCTGACGTCCTGTCGACAGCTCAACGTCGGCTATTTCCTTCCGACCGACAAATTCGCAGAGCGATTCGGACAAACGCGCGCCGACAAAATGATCAAGGCCGCGCGGTTCCTCCGCGCCGCGATGAAGGACGGCGCGCTCGGCGGCGTCCATCAGAAGGGTCTCAAGGAGTTCCGGGGCCACTACTTCTATCTGCTCGGCCTCGAGTCCGTGGCAAACGCGACGTCCATTCCGATGGACGCGCTGATTTACGACGAGGTTGATCTCCTCGACGAGGAGAACGCGACATGGTCGGAGGATCGCGTCGCTCATTCCGCACTGCGCCTCAAGATGTATCTGTCTGTCGGGATGTATCCGGGCGCCGGCATCGACGCGCGCTATCAGACCGGTACACAACATCGCTACGCCGTCTCCTGTGAGCGCTGCGGGAAGCGCGATCAGATCCTCGAAGACTCCTTTCCGGAGTGTATGCGCGTCATCGACGGATCGGCGCGGCGCGTATGTACGAAGTGCCACCGGCCGCTCGACCTGACGCGCGGCCAATGGATCGCCGAATACCCGTCACGCGAAGCGGATCGCCGGTACTCCTTCAAGCTCTCTGCGCTTTCGATGTCATCGATCGACGGCGATTACATCTGGAGCCGCTACACGCGCGCACAGCGGCGTAAGGCGTGGCTCGCAAAGTTCAACTGCTCTGTGCTGGCAAAGCCTGACGCAGGCGCAATGATGCCGATCACCGACGCGGAGATCGAGCAAATGAAGCGCGCGGGAGTCGCGCTCAAACTCTCCGGCGGCAACGGCGCGCCGCGTTTTGCCGGAGTCGATGTCGGCGATATCTGCCACTTCTGGTCCCATGAACTCCGACCCGCACGGGACGGAGAAGATCGCGCGCGTCAACTGACATGGCTCGAAGAGATCGACAGTGACCACCTCGTCGAGCGCGTCGCGACACTCATTGAGAAGCTCGATGTGCGGCGGCTTGTCATCGATAAGAAGCCACACACAGCGAGTGCGCGCCGGCTCGCCTATCTCTTTCCGCGCATCGTCGTCTTACAGGACTTCGCCGCCGGCGAGATGCGCGTGGTCGATGAGACGCACGAGGGCAAACGGTACAAGTGCCTCAAGGTCGACCGCGACGATTCGCTCAATCAGTTCTGCTCCGAGATCACTGATCCGGACAACCCGCTACTGATTCCGGAAGCTGACAGCGAGGTGCTGCAAATCCTGGCGCGGCATCTCAAGCAATTACGTAAGAGCCGCACACAGGACTCGCGCGGCAACGAGATCGACGCTTTTGTGCGCGGGGTTGAAAACCATTTCGGAATGGCCGGCAACAGCGCACGCCTCGCCGAGGTCATCTCTCCGAAGAACGTGCGCTTCGAAGCCGATTTCCCCGACGAGGCGTACTGGCGGGCCGATGCGTTAGGAGCGATTCTGTGAACCTACTCGCTCAGCGTTACATCAACGCGATTGTCATTGACGATCACGACCGACGCGTTCACGAGTGCCTGACTCGTAATGTCGGCATCGGCGAACTGCGCCATCGACTGGCAAGGCACGTACATCTGAATGACATCGTCGCCCGCGTCGCCTTCGCTCACGAAGTTTTTGTACGAGGTCAAGATAGAGAACTTGACCCCGGCCATCGAGTCGGGACACTTACCAAGCGTCTTGTTGATCTGCTTAAGCGCCGGGAACACAGTGCGCGAAAGCGCTTTCGCAATGCGCTGCGGCTGCTTGACCTGAATCGTGTTGTACACGTAGCCGTCCGAGCCGAGATTGACGCCGAGGTACGCCTTCTCTTTGTACATCTCAGGCTTGATCGAGACCACCTTGGCATCCTGCGCCGTGGCGAGAATCGCAATCTGCTTGTCAGCCGGAATGTTTGCCAGAGGGCCGGTGAACGTCGATTTTGCGAGCGCCGCAAATGCGGCATCGCGGAAAGCCTTGATGTCGCTTGCATTCGCGGCGGGCACAAAGAGATCGGGCCATACGCGCGCGGCTTCAGCAACATTCGTAAAGCGGAACGTCTCGGCTGCCGTGCCGTATCCGTCGCCGGACAGCTCCACCTCGAACCGGCCGGTGCCACGATCATTGCGAATCTTCCGTACCGTAAGCACGGTCGTCGTCGGGAAGCCGGCTGCGAGCCACTGATCCGAGCCGTTTACGCGAACGCCACCAGACGCTGCGTCGATATCTGCGCTATAGCTCGCGTTTCCATTCCACGCACTCACGTTTTCGAACTTCATCGCTGCCAGCGGCACTTTCGAGACGTACTTCTCGCCGCGCTTCATAGGTACGTCGTCTGCCGCTTGAGATGACATCCCCACAAACAGCACAGCGACTGCGACAACAGCACACCTGATTTTCATGAATTCCTCCGGACCGATGAAATGTGGTTCGGCAGGATAACCGCGATCCGGTTCCCGAACAACTTCCATCCCGCTAAACGTGCCTCTTCCGACCTCATCCAACGCCCCGACTGTTCTGGACTGGACCGGAACGCCAATCGTGCGCGAGTCTCGTCCGCCTGGGGAGAGGATCGCCGAAACGATCGGGGTTCGCGAACCATGGTCTTCGCGTGTCGTGCGCGAGGTCAGTCCGGAGCTTGTGTCGCGCGTTCTATCGCCGAACTGCGAGCTGAGCGACCGCATGGCTTTCTGTAAGCGCATCGGCCGCGACGATCACATTTTCGCCGTCTCGCGGACCATGAAGTTGTCCATCTCCGGACTGCGGTGGGAAGTCCTTCCGTGTGACGACTCGCCGAAAGCGGAAGAGATCAGGAGTTTCGTCGAGCTTGTCCTTCGAGGCTTTCCGCGTTTCTCACAGATGCTCGTCAAGCTCCTCGACGGTATCGTCAAGCCCCTCGCCGGCGTCGAGATTCTTTGGGATTTCAAGACCTGGCTGCCTATCGGCTTCACGGAGATTGATCCCGTTCGCTGGACGTGGAATCGGCAAGTCAATGCGCTCCACCTCCGTACGATTCGCGCGCCGCAAGGCGAGCCACTCACGCCTAACGGATTCATCATCCATCGCGCCGACGACGAGCCGCTGTGGGAGAAGCTGGCATGGCTGTTCTCATTCAAACGCTTCGCATACGCGGAGTGGGTCCGATTCGGCGAGCTATACGGCAAGCCCTTCCGCATCGGCTTCTATCAAGACAAGAACGACAAGGCCGCAATCCTCGAAGCAATTCGTGAGCTTGGCGTCAATGCGGCGGGAGTGTTCCCGGAAGGAACCGAGATTCGCCTGGAAGAGGCCCAGCGCTATGGCACGGTCAACCTCTATCAGCTCCTCAAACGCGAGTGCGAAGAGGGAATCTCGAAGGTTGTTCTCGGCCACGCGCTCAACGCGGACGCTCGCACCGGCTCGGGATTACAGGCAGGAAACGCCGCCAAGGATGTCTCAGATGACAACCGCAGGGCCTATGCGATCGGCCTCGCGGACACGTTGCGGGATGCGCTCATTCGGCCGCTCGTCGGGTGGCATTTCGGATGGCAGTACGAGCCGCTGCTGCCGATCCTCAAGTTCGCGTACGAGGCACCGGAAAACCTTCTCAACACCGCGCAGTCGCTCAAAATCGCGAGCGATCTGCTCGCGGCCTCGGGCGAGGCTATCGATCCCGAGTTCATTCGTCAGAAGTTCGGCATCACGAAAACGGTTCGGCGCGTCTCCGTTCCGGCAGCGGTTCCGAATGACGCGGCGGGGAATAACGGCAACGACACGCCTCGTACGACGGAAGCTCGCGCGCTGGTTGCGCGTGACGGCGTTCCTGTCGTTCGCACTCTGGACGACGTCCATGCGCTCGCATCGCGTCTGGCGTCTCGCGCACTAAAGGAAATCACCGAGATCGTAAGGGCTAAAGCCGCCGCCTCTGAGTCTGTCGAGGCATTCGTCGATGCTCTGTACGAATCGTATGATGAGATTTCCAACATCAAAACGGCGGCAATCGTGCGGGACGCCACCGTCGCCACGCATGAGATTGGGAGGGCGACGGCTGCATGAGCGTTCCCGAGCTCCCTCCGATGCTGAAGCCGTTCGCGGAAGCGACCACGTTTGCGCGCGAACGCGAGCCGCAGCAGCCGGAGTTCTATGCCGCTCTCGATAACGACGCGCGCATGCGCGCATTCACCATCGCCGGCCTGCTCAAAACCTCCGCGCTTCAGGCGGCGCACGAGTTAGCCATCAGGCAAATCGAAGAGGGAACGCCAATGGCCGAATTCAACGACCAGCTGGCGAACCTAATCGAAGCCAACGGCGGCATGTTGTTGTCGAAGGCGCGGCTCGATCTCGTCTTCCGCAACAACAACGCCGTCGTCGCATCCGCCGCGCGATACCGGCAAATCGTCGGGGAAGGCGTGGCCGATCGTCGGCCGTACGGGCAATACCCATTAGGGCCGGATGACTCGCATACGACCGAGGTCTGCCGACGCCTGCAAGGGTTGGTTTTTCCGCTGCGCTCGCTGCTGGCGAAACGAATCTGGCCGCCAAATCATCATGGCGAACGCCACATCGACATCACCACGATGACCGAGGAACAGGCGCGGGAATCCGGCCGCCTCTATGCCGGATCGCCGGATGACGAGTATCCGTTCCTTGAAGACCCGGAAACGGGGCAGGCGGCGCGCGTGATGCCGAATTCGGGGTGGGACTTCGATCCGTCGATCTTTGCGGCGGACGGCCAATACCTCGCGACGGAAGCAGCGGCAGCGACAAGGAAAGAAGTGGGGAAGAAGACGGCCGCCGACTACGGTCTCGCGCCTCTGGTGCAGACCGCCGCGGAACACATCGCGCGCGGCGAGCTTCTCCTGCCGGTCCAACTGCGAACCGCTGAAAAGAAGGCGTGGGAGGAATTCCGGTCGTCTATGCGCATGCCGCGCGACGGTTCCTCCGTGTTCGTTGCGGATCACGCGGGCGACGGAGTGATGGTCACACGCGAGAGCTTCGCCGCGATCTACGCCGACCGGCCGGACACCTCGCGCTATTTCCGCTTCCTGATACCTACGATCGAGAACCCTTACGAGGCGTGGCTCATCCCGGTACAGAGCGAGTCCGGCGAGACGACGTTCATGCGCCGGTACATCGGCCTGTACCGCATCACAGGAAACCGGCTTGTCGCGATCGTCGTCGATCGTGCGCCGAACGGTTGGCTGATGCGGGCGCGCTACTACTACGACCACGATATGCCCGAGGCCGAGCGTCGCGGTCTGCTCACCTCGAACAAATCCATCAAGAAAGGTTCACCCAACTGAAGAAGCACTTTCCACACGTAAGCCTCATCCACAAGGACTGTCGAGAGGCGTTGCGATCGATGGCGGACGAAAAAATCGACGCGATCGTGACCGATCCGCCGTACGAACTGGCGCTCGACGGTAAACAGTGGGACTCGACCGGCATCGCATTCGACGTCGATCTGTGGCGCGATGCGCTGCGCGTACTAAAACCGGGAGGCCACCTGATTGCCTTTGGCGGTTCACGCACGTATCACCGCATGGCCGTCGCGATTGAAGACGCAGGGTTCGAGATTCGGGATTGCCTCATGTGGTTGTACGGGTCCGGTTTTCCAAAGTCACTCGATGTCAGCAAAGCCATCGACCGACGAGCTGGCGCGGAGCGGCCCACAATCGGCTATCGAAATGCGAGTGTCACCGCCGGCACGACACTCTACAACCCGAGCAGGCGGGTTGCCATTCAGCTCGCCATTACGGAGCCGGCGACCGACGCGGCGAAGCAATGGGATGGCTGGGGAACGACTCTAAAGCCCGCATACGAGCCCATTGTGCTTGCCCGGAAGCCATTCAAGGGAACGCTGCTCGACCATGTTCTCACGCACGGAATCGGAGCACTCAACATCGACGCTTGCCGCATTCCGTATGCAACGGGCGAGACGCCTTGGGCAGTCGGCAGCGCGGCCAAAGGAAGATTTCCTGCGAACGTCGTCTTCGATGAGGAAGCAGCCGAAGCACTCGGCAAGCGTTCGCGATTTTTCTACGTCACGAAACCGGCGAAGAGGGAACGCGGCGCGTATAACCACCACCTCACGGTCAAGCCGCTCGACCTGATGAAGAACCTCGTCCGGCTGGTCACTCCTCCGGGCGGAGTTGTACTCGATCCATTCGGCGGCAGCGGCACCACAGCGCTCGCAGCGCTTGCTGAAGGGTTCGACGCAATCGTCATCGAGCGCGATCGCGAGTCGTTCACGACCGCAGAACGGCGCATTGAGGACGCAAAGGCCGCGTAATGGCTTCCGGCCCTCTCGCGCGCGAGCGCGCAACGCGGCTCGCGGTCGCTGTGGGACCCCTCACGCCATACCGCGCGGCCTCCGCAACGATCGGCGGCGATCCACCGGCAAAGGTGCTGATCTTTCCTCCGGACGTCTGGCCGCTCGCAGACGGCGACGGGCTCGTTACGGATGCCGAGTCGTTTCAGAGCGTCCTGGCGAACTTCCACGAGCGCGGCATTTTGATTGTGTTCGATTACGAACACATGACGATTGATGAATACCGCAAGCCGGGGGAGCTGCCGATCGCGGCGGGGTTCATCACCGACCTCGAGATCGCTCCCGAGGGACTCGTCGGAAGCGTGACCTGGACCCCTCGCGCAGCGGCACACATCGCGGCCGGCGAGTATCTCTATCACTCGCCCGTTGCGATCTACGACAAAACGACATTACGCGTCATGGCTCTACACAGCTGCGCGCTGACGAACACGCCGCGCACGAATCATCAGAAGCCGATTACCGAGCAGGTGGCGGCGCGGATCATCGCCGCGTGCTGGCCTGACGAGAAAGGAGGTCAACAAGTATTGAAGTGGACAGAACTACTTGCACAATTCCTCGCGGCTCGCATGGGTTCACCCGCCGCCGAAAAGATCGCCGCGCTGCAAGCCGTGGTCGATTCTCTTGCAGCATCCGGTGCTGAGACGGTCGCCGCTTCGAACGCCGACGAGTCGATCCTCGCGCACCTGCAACTGGCGCCGCTCAATGACATTCCGGCCGCGTCCGAACCCGTTGCCGCCGCACTCGGTCTCGATGCCTCGGCCGACTCGAATGTCATCGTCGCGCGGATCACCGAAATGAAAACCGGTGTCGTTGTGAAGGCCGAGCACGATGCCGCGATCGCGGCGCTGACAGCGACGGTGGCCGATCTCACCTCGCGACTCGAATCCGCGCATCCGAACGACGTCGAAGCGGTGATTGCGGCGAACCTCGAAAAACTGTCCCCCGCTTTGCGGCAGAACATCCGGGCAGTCGCGAAGTCGGATAAGACGCTTGCGCTCGAAATGATCGCCAACATCACCGGCACACGCGCCGCAGCAACGGTGCCGATGTCGCCGATCGCCGGCCACGAGTCCGCCGGTTCACCGGACGCCAGGACGACAGAAATCGCTACGCACAGGGTCTGGCGCGGACAGCCGCTCCCGGTAAGCGAATCCTCCGGATCAATGGCCGCCGCCATTCGCGCGATTGCGGCCTCGGAAGGCTGCGACTACGTCGAAGCCACGAGCCGCTACCACAAGCGGCACACAAAGAGCGCCGCGTAGAGCGCGCAATCCCAAACCACCCGAGGCGCGCATCGCGCCGCTCATAGGAGACGCATCCCCACTCATGGCAAGAAACGCAGGGATCATTGCGGGCTTACGTGTACCGCGCTTTCCAACGGTCGCCGTAACGATCGGCCTTGCAGTCGATCGTAGAGGCAACCCGATCACCGTACGCGGCGCACGTGCGTTTGGTGTCGCGGTAGACGGAGTTGATGCCGCAGGCATTGCCGCCGGTAAAGGCATCACGGTCGGAACGAACGGCGAAGAGAACGTCCTTTATGGCGAGAACGTCACGGAGACTGACGAGCTGACGGCCGGATCGGATGCGAAGTGGTATCGCGCCGCATCCGGCGAGGTTGTCAGCGCATACGCGACCTTCGCAGGAGTGACCGGCCAGCTCGGTCGCGCGAAGCTCCTCGACAGCGGCTACATCAAGCCGTAATCGCACACAAACCAATAACGACACCCCGGCGGAGTCGCATCGCGCGCCCGTCATGCGCGAGCTGTCTCTTATGACACCGCTCCGCGATTCGGGGTGTGACCACGGAGATCCAATCAATTGGCCGTCAGCAAGCTCGAAAAGCTGCGCTATGTCGATGAGCACAATACGAACCTCGTCACCGGGTACCGGTTTCCGGAGTTTGTAGGCGTTACCGAAATCGCGCCGATCATCGACACCACACAGGAAGCAGGGAAGTTTCCGAAGTTCGGGGCCGAGGCGATGATGGTCTACCCCGAAATCCGCCGCCCGTTCATGTCGCCTCGCGTGCGGATCAATCAAACGATGAGCTTCGGCACCTACGCCACCGACGAGGTGGGCGTTGAGGTGGCGATCTACGACCGCGAGCGGCGCGCCGTGCCCGACAAGGTGCGCGCGCGCTACGAGGAAAACAAAGTGAAGCTCGGCGAACAGGTCATCCAGTTATGGATGGAGTATTCGATCGCGACCATCCTGCAAGACCCAACGCGCTACGCGTCCGGTTGCGTCGAAGCTCTTACGGGCGCGAATCAGTGGCAGGACAAACTCAATTCCGATCCGTGGGCCGACATGACGCGCTGGCTCACGACGCTCAAATACAAAGTCGGCAAGGACTTCAAAGACCTCTCGATTGCCCTCGGCGCGAAAGGCATGCTCGCGCTGATTCAGCATCCGAAGACCATTGACCGTTTCGCGCGCGGCACCGTGGCAAACGAAGTCGGAATCGCGAACATGCTCGGCTGCCGCAGCGTCAAGCTGTTCTCGGGTATGTACGTCACCGACATGCTCGACGCCGAGGACCCTGATTCGGCGGTCATGTCGGACCTGTGGGGCGACGTCGCCGTTTCCTACTACAAAGTCGACGACGCGCAGATCGGCGATCCCGTCGCAGCTGCAATTGCGCGTGTGGACGGCGCGAAGGTCGTGACCGAGTACCGCGATGAGCGGCACACCTGCGACATCAAAGCGGTCGATGACAACTTCGGTTTCGTCCAGGTCTCGAACCGTCGGCTCGTGCTCGCGACCGGTGTCGCCGGGAACTAATCCATAACTAGAGGAACCCTCGAATGGCAGCTCACGACAAGAAAAGCATCGCATTTGCCGACAAGCGGGACGCGGCGCGGATCGATGATGAGAAGAAATACCCGGTGGTGCACGCGATCGTGCTCGGCAAGGGCGAAACGCGCGAGCGACGCGCGTCCGGCCACGTCACGGCAGCAGAAGTCGGCGGCGAAGCGGCGATCGAGCATCTGCTCAAGATCGGCGCCGTTCGCGACCCCGATGCGCCGGTCCGGCCGAGTGCGGCCAGTGAAGAGAAGGCGCGAGGCGTCGTGATGGACATCGCGCTTGACGGCAAAGTCGTCACGCGCGAGGGCGAGCGGTATCGGGTCGGCGACCGCGTGCTGGATTCGGACGGTATTGCGGCGATACCGCTTCCCGAGCTGGCCGCACTCGTCGTCGCGGCTCTCAACTCTGTGAAGTCCTAGCCTCCATTGCGTCTGCAAGCTGGTTCAGATCGTCGCGTGTCAGTGCGGAAGGACGCGCAGCACAGGCATCGAAGTGCATCAGCACTTGTGACCGCTCATACGCAAACCACCCTTCGCACACCTCGATTGGGGTCCGGCAAAACGGACACGTAAAGCGACTTTCCTTGCACACCCCCGACATTGCCGAAATCCCCCAGACCGACTGCATTTCACGATGCGAGTAGCGGACCAACAAGCCGACTAACGAGATTGCGACATTGAAGAATCAACAGACACGCCATCAAACGGAGCAGTCGTGAGCGAGTTTCCGCCACCGATTCCGCTCCCGCAGCCGCCGCCCAGTGCCTACGGAATCACGGTCGATGATCTCGCCGCTCGCCTCACGGCGCGCACACTTGCCGCCGTTACCGATGACGTCACCGGCCGAAACATCGATGCGTATCTCGTCGCTCAGAAAATCGTTGAGGCTGAGGCCGTGCTGCATTCATACGTGGCCGTTTACTACTCGACGCCAATTGCGGAGGACTCCCCGGATTTCATCGTCGTGCGCAAAGTGGCGATTGATCTGGCGGCCTGGGAACTACTCAGTCGGCGACCCCACGCGATGTCAGGGGATACGGGCGAGATCGAACGCACACGCTATGAAGCCACGATTGCGTGGCTGAAGGGACTTGCAAGCCGTAATCGGACGGTGAAGCTCGCCGGATCAGCGGAACGCACAGCCGCACCGGCAGCAAGCGGCGGGGCTGAGACCGTCGCCGATGAAACCCAATTCACAGACGAAGCCCTCGCGTCCTTCTGATTGCCAGCACAGCTCGAAATCATCGGCCTGCGCGCGGCGCAGGAGGCCATCAATCGTCTCGGTCTTGCCGCAAAAGACACAAGAACGGTTCGCGCCGACATCGGCGAGGAGATGTTGCGGCGAATCGAGAAGCGGTTCGCAACAGAAACCGGGCCGGACGGCGAGCGTTGGAAACGCTCCAGACGCGCCGAACGCGAGGGCGGGCAGACACTACGACAAACCAATGCGCTCAGAAGCAGCATCCACTATGACGTAAGCGACGGCAATCTCAACCTCTACTCGTCCGATAAGAAGGCACGGGTTCATCAACTCGGACTTTCGATTTATCCAAAGCCGGGACATCAGTACCTGACGATTCCACTGCGCGCCGAGGGCGGTGAATTCGGCGAGCCGGAAAAGTCCACGCTATCTCGCAAGGGCCGAGACAGACGCCGTGCGGCTCACTACAACGTTGCCGACGAAGGTGTCGGTCGTACGTGGGTCGCGCGCGTACATGGAAAGCTCTACCTCTTCCAAGCGACTGGCGAGCATACCGTGCGCGCCCTGTTTCTCCTCGTCGGTTCGGTAACGATGATCGCGCGCCCGTTTCTCGGCTTTGGCCAGGACGACATCGCGATGGTCATTGCGATGCTCAGCGAATACCTCGGCGACGCATTCGACAAAACCTCATAAGGAAACTCCTTTGCCCGATTCCAGGAATCTGACCGATCTTCATCCTTACTTCGAGTCCATCGTCAGGGAAGTCATCAATCGCGCGGTCATGAGTGGCATCTATCCGTTCATCACCGCGAGCCGCAGACCGTATGAGCTGCAGGCCTGCTATTACGCGCAAGGCCGTCTGAAGCCGGGCGACACGGCGACCTATCAGGGATTCACCGTCTCCGTTTCACAGCACGAGGACATGGTCATTGCCAAGTGCGGCAATGAAGCGATCCGAATTCCCGCGTTTGACTGGCACGACCATCACATCACGAACGCGAAGCCCAAACAGTCGTGGCACACCCTCGGCTTCGCCGTCGATTTCGCGTTCCGCTCCTCGCTCAATGCCCGCGACGCACGTTACGACCTGGCGCTCTATCGCAAGCTCGCGGCGGTCTTCCGCCAAGTCTGCCCCGACGTGCGGTGGGGCAACGATTGGGACGGCGACGGAATCGAGGTCGCCAGTGATCCCGACGAGCACCTCTGCGACACGCCGCATTTCGAATGGCATCCGGGCCTGACGATCGATGAAGCAGCGGCGGGCGAGCTTCCGCCATACCCGAAGCAATGTCACAAGTGCGGCAATTTCCGCGATGACTTTCGCGGCGAGCGCTGTGCTGACTGCCGCCGAGGACGGGTGACGGCGCCGTGCGTCGGAGTGAAGTGATTTGCACATCCGGACGCGCATCCGCCGGAGCGCAATCGCGGAAGTGCAGCAGCTGCCCGCCGTCGTCGAGACCGGCACCGTAAAGGACGTCGCGGCCGCCATGCGGCAAGCGATCAATGTCCCGGCCGTGTTCGCGGTCGATAACGGCGGACGAAGTAAGGGCCGCATTGTGGCCAACCGCCGCAAGAAGCTCATCGATGTGAGCCTGTCATTCGTGGTCGTCGCGGATGACTACTTCTCCGAAGAGGATGCATCGGATACCGCGCTGGAAGTGCTCGACGCGCTGATCGACCGTCTCGATGGCTTCACGCCGGACGGCGCCACGAAACCGCTCGACTACGAACGCGACGACTTCGTGATGACCAACGGAGAGCGCGTGGCCTACGAGGTCTTCTTCGCGACCAAGGCCGAAATCCTGACGGCAGAAAGGGGGTGACTTTCAAATGGGGAAACGTACGAAAGATGACGGCATGCAGGCGGCGATCGAGCAGCTGGAAAACGAAGGCGGCACGATCGTCGATACCACCGACAACACGCTGCGCCTCGTCGCGTATCGCGGCGGACATCCGCTGATTCGTCGCTGCGGCTATGTCTTTGAACCGCACAAGCTGAAGCGCGTTCCGGCAGGCGTTGCCGCAGTCCTCGTCGCCGTGAGCGACTTCGAGGACTCCACGCCTTCCGCCCACACAGGCAGCGAGTCCGAGCTGCCTCCCGCCGCCTGAAACAGGCGGCGCAATGACAACCGCACCACACGGACACGCGACAGGCGTGTCGGGAGGGTCCATCCGTGTTTGGTAAAGAGGACGTGTCGCTGCGCGTCGGCGCACAGACGGCGTTCGGCACGCAAGCAGCCTCACCGAAATTCTACGAAGTGCCGCGCCAGGCCTCGGCGAACGTCGAGCACTCGCGCTCGAAGATCACATCGACCGCTGTCTACCGCGACGGCTACAAGCGCAAATTCGCACTCGGCAATCACAAGTCGACCGGTACGCTTCCGCTTGCGCCGAATCTCGAATTTCTTTTTCTGCCATTGCGCGGTCTCAGCGGCGGCTATTCGGCCGGCACCGCGACCGGCGGCATCACGCCGTACACCTTCGATCTCACGAAAACAGTCCTGTATCACACGTGGGAGGTCGGGTTCGGTTCGGGTCTCTTCTATCGCCACACGGACCATGTGTTCAATCGCGTCGCGCTGAAGATTCCTGTCGAGGGCGAATTTACGCTCGATCTCGCGACGGAGGGCAGCGGCAACTTCGACAAGAACGCCGCGTCGATCGACCCGGCCGCTACGGAACTGATCGGCAACACACCCGAATACGCGAACATGACCATCCTCCAAGATGGTCTCGACACGGGCGACATCTCCGATCTCTCGGTCACGATCGAGCGGAAGCTGATCATCAAGCGTCCGCACAACAAGGGCGGCAAAGCGTCGGAAATCGCGTTCGGCGGTACAGAAGTGACGGGCGAACTGACCGCGTATTTCGACAGCGAAACACGTTGGGAAAAAGCTCTCAACGGCGAGCTGATTGCGCTCTCGGCGAAGCTCCAGGACGGCGCGAAGTTTTTCCAGCTGACGCTTCCCGAGGTCCAGCTCGAGCCCAAAGGTCCGGCGCTCGATGGTGACGACGGCCTTCTTCAGAAATTCACTTTCGAATCGGTCGTCCATACCAGCACCGCGCCCGTTCACTTCGCGCTCTCCATTGCGACTCCCGTCGCGACGTGGAGCTGACGCACCGACTTCACGAATCAACGAATTCCCCAAAGAAAGAGAGGGTGGGAGTGTCGGAATCCAAAGTCTTTGTATTTCGCGGCGGACGCCGCGGAGCAGTGGAGCGGACGTTTCATGCAGGCGGTGTTTTCCTCATCAATCGACTCGACCTCACGAAGTGTCTCGCCATGCAGGAACAACTCGAACGCACGGATTTCGTGCGCGACGATCGCACGGGAGAGATTCTCTACAACCAGATCACGGGCGCGCCGGTCACGCGTAAGACGCAGGACTTCGCGTCGATCGTCGAGTTCGTCGAGACGCAAGTGCTCGCCGGTTGGCGGAGTGTCGAATGGGAGATCGACAAGGGCGGCGAGCTCGTTCAGGAGGCGATGCCATACAGCGAAGAGAACGTCCGGCTTCTGCTGAACTACATCCCGGATGATCCCAACGAGGCGCTCCTCGCGTGGCTCATCGGTGAAGCAGTCGGTGTGGCACAGACCGCAACCGCCGCCGCAAAAAAAACCTAGAGGCGCGAGCGCGGTGGGAGTTTGGCGCGTCGGGAGCGGTCGCGGGAGTCAAAGCACGGCTCGACCGCGCCGCTGCTCGCAAGAACAGCAAAGCAGCGGCGCGGCGCGCGTCGGCCGGGCCGCCCCAACTGCTGCCAGAAAACATCCTGCCGTGGGCTGTCTTCCGCTCGTGCCTCACGCAACTGATTCTCGGTCCGGCCGGGGGCGTCATCGGCATCTCGCACGACTCGCTGGAGCTGAAGTTTCGTGTCTACGGCGTTCCAGCAGAGCGGGAATCGGAGGTGTATGAGAAATTCGAGTTTCTGGAGGGGATCTTCGTCAGCGAGGTTAATAAGAGTCTCAGCACTGACGATGGCACGCGCCGTAGAAAGTCGTGAGGCGCATTACCTGATTAACGGTCATCAAATTCGCCGAGCCACGTCGTCCTTCAACGAGTCCGGTGTCATTGTCAGTGTTACGGTTTCCGTGACTGCGCTCTCGCCCATTTCGCCGAGCATGGCTTGGCAGTTAGAGGCGAGAAACTGTAGCAATCGATGAGTGAGCGCTTCACGGACTTCCTGCAGCGTTTCGCCCTCTGCATATGGACCGGGTATCTCGGCGATGACTCCTTCGAATGTCTCCGTCTCCCTCTTGCGCCGGAAAACGTAAGTAAGTTTTGCGACGGTGGTGGAGTACGAGTTCATGTTGAGTGTCACCAGATCGTCGATTGGTGCGGAGATCAGTCGAATACGACGGTCCGAAGTCCAGCAAACCCAGTTCCGCGAAAGTGTTGCTTCGGCAACACACCCGTGAAGTTAGATGGACCCGGCGGGCGCGCGCGCACAATCAATCTCGCGGTAACTGACAATCGCATTCTCGTCTGTCGTATCCGACCGACCTGCCGCAAAAGGAGCTGGCTGCTCGGCCAAACCGGTCATGTCTCCTGCGAGTGGCCTACCTCGCAAGACTGAAAGTCACGATGTACAGCGTGGCCGGCCAATTGAGCGTGGCCGTTCTGCACGGTCCGGCACGACAGATACATGTTTTGGGTCCAAGTGTCTGCCGCAATGTTCCCGGTCGGGGTACGTACGCGCGTGTTTAAGTGACAGTGAGGACCGTGCAGATCAACAACTTCGCTCAATTGACCAACCACAGTTAGCAGAGTAGTTGGAGCGACCACTAAGCCGCAACAAGCAATTTGTTGCCCGTCACGTACGCGGCGATCTCCTGGTCGCGCTGTTACGTTCCGCCGAACGCCTTCCATTTCGATCTTGGGCATTACAGACAAAGTCCTCACAGTCACGCTTCGCTTCCGTCCTGACGGACTGCCCCATGTGACGAACTTCTCGTCGAGTATCGAGAAGGTCGGCACGGCAGCCACCGGTGCAGAAAGGCGGCTCGGCGAATTCAACCTGACGGCTCTTCGACAGAACCAAGTCGTTGAGGGTGTCTCGTCGAAGTTGCGTGGGCTGCTCCTATCGGTAACCGCCCTTGCGGGAGCGGGCGGCGTGGGTCTGCTCGTCAAGCGCGGCTATGACTACAACCAGCAGCTCGAGTCTCAGCGCAACTCGATTGCGGCCATCCTCGCCGCCAATCGGCAGTACATAGATTCGAACGGCCGGCTGCTCGATGCAAACGCCGCATTTCAGACGGGGTTGTCCGAGGCCGACGGTCTTCTCGTAACGATTCAGAAGCGCGCGATCGATACGTCGGCAACCGTGCCGCAGATCGGCGACGCATTCGCGACGGCGTTGTCGGCCGCGAAATCGTCGGGCCTCAAACAAGACCTCGACAAGATCCTCGAATCGACAATCCGCATCGTCCAGGCGGCGGGCGCATTTCACGTGCCGATGGACCAGCTGCGTCAGGAAGTCAATTCGCTGTTCATGGGACAGATCACTGAAGACTCGGTGATTGCGCGGAAGCTGGGCCTCGATAACGCGTCTGTTCACAAAGCCATCGCCGCCGGGAAACTGTACGAAGAAATCATCCGCCGAACAGACGCCATCTCTGTCGCGGCGCAAGCGCAGTCCAACACCCTTTCCGGCGTCATCGTCAACGTCGCCGAGATGATCGATATGACCGTCTCGAAAGCGATCAACTCTTCGCTCGACGGGGTCAAGCGCGTCATAGCGGGAGTTGGAGAGACGGTCATGAAGAACGGGCCGCAGATTGCGGCCGTCGTCACGATCATTACGAGTGCGGTAGGCGAGGCGATCTCGCGCGTTGCGGCGTGGGGCCGCGAGCACTCCGATCTCATTAAAGAGATCGCCGCAATTGGAACGGTCGCCGGCATTGCTGTGGCGGCCTACGGGTTGATCGGCGCCGCAATTGCGGCAATCACCTCGCCGATCGGCCTGACCATCGCCGCGATTATCGCGCTCGCGCTGTTGTGGGAGAAGGCGCGCGAATTCGGCGAGATTGAAGTCGGCGGACGGCCGGTGTCGGCCTACATCCGGGCCACATGGGATTTCATCGGCGGTGTAACCGCCGCCTTCGTTCAGTCACTCATTACGCAATTCGAAGCTCTCTGGCACGGGGCGAGGGCAATTTTCGGTTCGCTTGTGCAGGTCGTCATCGAGCCAATCCGCGAAGCAGCGGCGTTGGTAGCGCAGATTCCCGACAGTACGGCGGCACTCGTACCTGGCGGGGCGCAGCTCAAGGCGTTCGCGGCGAACACAAGGGAACTGCTTGACACCGCTAAAGCAGCCTACTCACCCCTCGACGACTTTCGGCAGGTTGGCGCCGATCTATCCGAGGGATGGCAGATCGGAGGCGCACTCTTCGACCAGACGCTCGACAAGATGGAAGCGTCCCTCAAATCGAAGGAGAAGCTCCCAAGCATCGCCGCAACGATTTTTGGCGGCATTGCAGCGGCGTTCCGCAAGCCGATCGATGAAATCACCAATGCCGCCGCAAAGGCTTCCGTCACGCCGAAAACCAAGGGTGGGGCGACCGGCCCGGCGATTGCGCCAGAGGTTCAGAAAGCCTTCGACGAATACCTCGCGTTCATCGACGAGGTTCGCAAGAAAGGCGAAGCCGCCGGCGATCCCGTTGCCGAGGCGCTCAACAACGTTGCGCGGCAGCAACGGGAGGCGCTTGCCAAGATTGCGGAGGCGCAGAAGAACGCAAAGTTCGCCCAGATCGGCCACGACTATAAGGCTGACGTTCAGGCGGTCAATGACTCGTTCAACGCGCAGGCGGTCGAAGCCGCAAGCAATGCGATCAGAACCATCAACGAACGCACCGTCGCGAACATGCGGGCGCTGCGATCGACAACCAAAGAGATCGGATCGCAAATCGAATCCGATCGGATCGCGCTCATCAAGGACGCCGATGAGCGCGCGCTCGCGGAAAAGCTAAACGCGAATAAGGAATGGTTCGAATCTGAGAAAGAGCGGGTCGAGGGCGAAGTAAGTGACGAACGCGTCAAGAATCAGATTCTCGCGAAGCTCGCAGACGAGAAGAAACGCCGAGATCGTCGCGACAACGACGAGGCCGAGCAACAACGCGAAGAACAGCTTGTCGGCTTTGGCGCCTGGACCGACAGGGTGCAGCGGACGATCCGCGAAAAGATCGGAAAGATTCCGCAGCAGATCACCGACAGCGTGCTTGCTTCGGTTGATGCCGTGCAGTCGGCGATCAATGGCCTGCTCGACGACTTCGTAAACGGTCAGCTCGATCTCGCGCAGTCATTCGACAAGTTCACAAAACAGCTCGGGTCCATCTGGTCGCATCTGCTCTCGAACATGCTCACGCGCACGATCGCGACGGGCGACAGCATTGTGAGCCAGCTCTCCGAGCTGATGACGCAGATCAACAACCTTCATGGCGTCGATGCTGCGCTCGCGGGCGCAGGCATCGGCTCGCTTGTCGGCGGCATCGGGCAGGCAATGGCGCCGAATTCAAATGCTTCGCTTGGCGGCACCATCGGCGGCGCGCTCGGCGCGGTCATCGGGTCATTTTTCGGCGCCACGGGTGTGGGCGCAATCATCGGCTCCGCGATCGGCACGGCGATCGGCGGCGCGATCCAGAAGGGAAAGGATCAGATCGAGGTCGCGATCACCGCCGCCGCAAATCAGTTCGGCCTCGTCACGATCGTTGAAAAAGGCATCTCGGCGGCGGCGCGTGGACGCGTCACGCGTGACGTTCAGCGGCAGGTGAACGACGTCATCAAGTCGTATCAGTCGCTGATCGATCTCTTTCCCGAAGAGCTGCGCGCGAAGATTCGGGCAGACGTCAAAGCCGTCTCGATCAATGGAGGCGTCGAGGCCGCCGACATCACCGACGAGAACGCGCTCCAATCACTCTCGACATTCCTGAGCGAAACGATGCCGCAAGGCGTCTTTACCGCGTATGCGGATGCCATCCGCAAAGGACTTGCGCTTCTCGGCGTGTCACAAGGGCGGATTGACCAGGAGTTTCAACACTTCGGCGATTTGCAGGGCAAGGAACTGCACGACGCCGTTGCCGCGTATGTCGATGCCGTCGTTAGAACCGGATCGAATCGCGACCGCTTCCGTGCGCCGTTCGATGAGCTGGAGTCGGTTGCACGTGAGCGCACGTCGCAAACGGAACTCTCGCGCATCTCAGCGATGAACGATCCGCTTGCGCAGCTCGTCGCGTCGATGTCGAAGCTCGATGTGACCGACCAGCTCGCGGCAGCGCAGGAGGTGAACCGGCTCGCGGACGAGAAGTATGAGAAAGAGATTGCGTACCTCCAGCGCATCGACGCGATTCAGAACGCGATTGCGCAATCGAGCCAGCAGCTTCGCGACCAGATCAAGCTCGCGGGGCTCGACGACAACGGCGAGCTCGAGTTCGACTTCGAACGGATTCGCGAGCTGCGCTCGCAGCTTCTCATCTCCACTGATCCGGAGCAGATTCAGAGCGTCACGCAACAAATTCACAGCTACATCTCACAAGCGCTCTCGCTCGGCGCGAACAACCCGGAACTTCGCGATCAGCTTCTCAAGATCGTCGATGACGTCGAGGCGATCAGCGGCGGCCAAATCAGCAAGGCGAAGGACGCGGTCGACGAACAGCACCGCAAGACGGCGGACCTGATGGCCTCTGCCGCCGACATGCTGATGAAGGCTTCGTCCGCACTGCTTGATTCGGTCGGTGGGGGCGGCACAGCTCCGGTCGACCAGCAGCCGGACCGCGAGGCGCCGACCGACGAGTCGCGGAAACTCACGCCGAAGTTCCGCGCAACCGCAACGGGATCAGGTTCCTCCGGCGGATCGAACGTCATAACCGATCCGATTTCCGCCGCCCTGAGCGCGACCGTACAAACTCTCACCGACTACACCGCGCGCATCGGTGGCGTTCGTTCGATGCTGGACGCTTCTCTTCCGTCCTCACTAAACGCGCACTGGACGCAGTTCGACGATGGGATCGCGCTCGCGGTCACAAATCTTCGCTCGTTCAATCAGTCGTTCGGCGGCACTGGTGGTGGTGCTGCCAGCGGACGAAGCGAGATGCAGTCCGTGGTCGAGATGCTTCGGCAAATTGCCGACAACGGCGAGCGTGAGCTGCGCATCACCGGCGACGGGCGCGGCCTGTTGGAACAACTCGGCTTCACCGTCGAGGAGCGCGTCATCCGCCGCATCCGGCGCGACCCGGATGTGCTGCACGGCTACTCCGACTAACAAACACGAACACAAACAAACAGGGAGGGTGTGAATGCCGGCGTCGCTTACTCCGGCCGTAATGGTGCTTGTCCCTGACAACACCAAGCGCACGAATTTCGTCGTGTCGATCGACACGCCAACGCCGCGCCGCTGGACGCCATATCCAACGGGCCTCGTCATCGACGGCGTGACCTACACGCCCCTCGACGTCTCCGCCTCAGGGGTCGTCGAGTCGCTCGAAGACACGCAGCCGGTGACGGCCTCGCTGACGGTTGCCAACGCAAACGGCGCGGTCAGCGATCTCGCCTACAACAACGCGAATCGTCGTAAGCCGGTGACAATCCGGCGCGTCTGGTTCGACGCAAATTGGAGCGTCGCCGGAACGGAGCTGTGGTTCTCCGGCTTCACCGGAAAGCCGGTGGTTCGCGGCGCATTTGTCACGATCACCTGCACGCGTTTCGCCGGCCGCAAGGGATCGACGCCGACGCGCACGTGGGCCGAGGTCATGACCTCACATACGGTGCCGGACGGAGTCTCCGTCCGGTGGGGAGCGTGATTGGCGAACCCGTTCCCTGACCTCTATCCCTCGCTCGAATACTTTTGGGAATCGGAAGCCGATCAGACGGTGCTCGACCTGGCGAATAAGAGCCGTCAGGTCAATCAACACTCTCCGTACGATCGACGCCGCTTCACCCTTCGCTACGGCATGGAGGACGACGCCACGATGTGGCAAGTCCTTTACCCGCATTACGACGCACACAAGGGCGAGACCTTCACCTTCTTCGATTTCTGGCGCATCCCTTGGGCGCGTCCGATTCACGTCGCTACCGGAGACGGATCGACGCGCCGCTTCATGCTTCCAGCGAAGGAGTGCGAAGGCCTCGTCGCCCGTGTCGGCCCGACCACGACGGCCGCCACGCTGTTCTCCGGAACCGGCGTTGAAGGTGCGGATGAAATCGAGTTCTCCGCCGCCAGCACGCCCGCTGCCGGGTCGGACATCAGTTTCACGGCGGCGTATGCGCGGCGTCGCTTTCTCGTCTGGTACGACGGTGGGCCCAACAGCGCGGCGACGGTAAAGCCCGTTCCGGTCGACGGCGGATTGTGGGGAGTCGAGATCCATCTCGTCGAGGAGATCGGATCGTAATGCCGCGCGTTCGTGCGATTACACCACCCTCACTCCCGCCCGATTTCTACTACCCGCCGAAGCTCGGCGGCGATCCGGAAGTGCCGCGTCCTTCCGTTACTCACCGCACGGCCCCGGTGTCGCGTGATGTTTCGATTAGTGGCGAGAAAGGACTCGTTGAGCTTGGATACGGACTTCAGCGGCTCGTTGCTGGCCCGGAGCGCATTCTCTATCACTACAAACCAACGAACGAGAATGCGTTCTGGTACATCGTCCCGCTAAGTGAAGGACTGTGCGGGAATCTTCTGTCTGTTCGGGTCACAAGTGCCACGCTCGGAGCGAGCGGCGTTTTCCCGACCCTGCAAGCAGGCGGGATTTCCGTCTGGTATCGAGACGGGTCGTCCGTACAGCCGGTCGATCCGGAGTTCGCGGCGGTCTGCGCCACATGGAACGAGACGCTCGCCGGCGCCGCGTATCTGCTCGTCAAGCTGTGGAGTCTCGATTACTTCTGGCGTAGCGGCGTTCCGACGCTTGAGATCATCTATGAGGGACTCGTATGCCTCGATCCGCGCGACAACGTTGCACGGTTCACGCGCAACAGTGTTCTGCAGCTCTATGACTACGTGCGGCGCACGTCGGGCAAGGCGATACCCGCCTCGCTCATCAACACCGCGACCATCATCGCGGGCGCCGATCTCGCCGATGAGCTGATGCCAGACGGCTCGCGCCGTTACGAGTCGGACATCACGATCCGAGACTCTGCCGACGTCGAAGACTGGCTCAAGACGTTTCGTTTGCTGTGCGATAGCTTCTTTTCTTATCAAGGCGGACAGTTCTGTCTCGTCATTGACCGCCCGGCCGAATCGTCGGCGACATACACCGACGCGCATCTCGCTGAAGACACGGAACCGGTGTTCGAACGGAGCGAGCCAACTGACGTCGTCAATCACATCCGCTTGATTTGGGTTGATGCCGCGAACGGCTACGTTGAGGTTCCTCATGACGAGGAAACCGACGCGCTGAAGGCAGGCCTCGAGGAACGAGTCACTGCGACATACCGCTTGCCGTGGATCAGGAACGCGGGCCGCGCGAAGCGGCTCGCGGTGTTTCTACTCAATGCCTTTCAGTTCGACGGAAAGCTATCGGTGAGGTGGGCGGGAAACACGGCGCTTTCCATTGTGGGCGACGTCATCACGCAATCGTCGACAAGGGTGTTTCTGGCCTCGCAACGTTTTCGCGTCGTGCAGCGGACGCTGCTCGCGGATAACGCGTATGACGTCGTCCTCAGCGAATACAACGAGGCGCGATACTCAGACGCGGTCGCGACGAGCGCTTCGCGCATCGCCTCGACCGCGCCTGACGCTGACGTCGATCCTCCTGACCTCGCTCTCAGTGAGATCGATGTAGCAGAGAACCAATACGACGAACAGAGCGGCATAGTCAAGACGCGCGCAATCATCAGCTACTCGCCTCCTGCCGGGTATCCATTCGTTGATGCGGTCGAGGTCTATTCGGATTTAGCCGGTGGAGCGTGGACGTACGTTACGGAATTCAAGGCCTCGCCGGGCGTCGCACCGCTGCATGAGATTGCGAAGCAATTCAATTTTCAGTTCAAGGTCCGCAACATCTTTGGTCGTCGCTCTGCGGGGGTCGTCTATCCCTTCACCGCACAGGGAAAGACGTTGCCACCGACAAACGTCCCGCTACTCCGCGCCGCTGTGAATGATGGACGCGTAACTCTGCGGTGGCAAAAGTCCATTGATCTCGATCTCGTCGGATACGAGATCCGCCGCAAATATGGAGACTCCTCCGGACTCACCGGGCAAGCGTTGCTCGACGCCTGGACCGCCGCGACGCCGATCGGTAAGCCGGATGCGCTCTCGTTCGATGACGAGCCGCCGTACGGTGGCCATACGTACTTCATTTGCGCGATCGACAGCGGAAAGCGCTATTCGGCGATTCCCGCAGTTTGTTTCGTCACAAACGAACCGGTAGGCCGCTATACCGAGACTCCTTCTCCGCTCTTCGTCTTCAACGCACTCAGTCCCTCGCCCGATTACCTCAAAGGGACAGGAAGCATGATCGCGGAAGGCGTCAACTCGGGACGACTGCAATTTCTCCTCTCGCGGGAGGACACATGGGATGACATCGCGGCGTACATGAGCACCAACGGCCTCGCTACGTTGGATGACTATGACGCCGCCCGCAGCGGCGCGGAGCTGTGCTTCCCGCTGCCGCCGAACGCAACCGGCACGATCACCGGCATGGGAACGACCACGGGCGGCAGTTCGACGCGCAACCTCGAATATCGTGTGCGGCTCGCGCGCGAGGAGCGTATCGGCCGCAGCTCGTTCACGGAGTCACATCAAATCGCTGAGCCATTTTGCGGCTCACAATTCGGCTCGAAGTTCACGGCGGGTTCCGCCGGTATGCATCCGCGCTTCGGCCTACATCTCTCCACCAATGACCCGTGGGCGCAAGTGGTCGTGCGTGCTGAAGGTGAGCCGATCTTCTACGTGACTACGCGACGTATCGAGGTCTTTATCGGGGTCTACGATGCTACGACCGGCTCTGACGGCCGCGCGCTTTTTACGCTGCCCGCCGACAAGCAACTCGGCGTAACCGAAACGGTTTCCGTCGAAGCGCGCCCGCTCTACTCCGCACCCGTTCAACTCGTTCCCGAGGACGAGACGAATGCCACCTTCACCGTGCGCGCATACAACGTCACCGGCGCGCCACTCGCCGGAGTGCCGGTTCGCGCGAGCGTGTGGGATCGCGGCGTCGGCGGAATCTTTAGCACCATCGCGATTTGATCTCGAAGGAGAAATCCATTCAATGACCATGACCTATGATCCGCTCGAACCGCGGACGAACAAGAGTGTTTACGCCTTTGCGGCTGCGATCCGCGACCAGTTCTCCGCAGTGCTCCGAAGCGATTTTGTCGCGGGGCAAGGCTTCTCGAGGTTTCAGCTGTGGCAAACACCTTCGGCGTCGGCAGGCGCCTCGGGACTCTTCCTCGGTGACACGACTGCGGCGCGTTGGAACTTCCGCATCGACACCTCCTCCAATCTCGCCCTCGACCGCTTCACCAGCGGCACCGGCTGGAAATCGGCCCTCACCTTTTCAAACGGCAACGGAAGCGTCGGGATCGGCGGCACCTGGCCGTCGGGCGGCAAGCTCTCCATCTCGGACTCGTCACCGTGGGCGGCCGGTGGATCGATGCGCGCCGCGCAGGTGATCCTCGACACGTCACCCCAAGCTGCAAACATCGGCGCCGGGATCGCGTTCGGTTTCACCTATGACGACGGCGGCGCGATCCAATGCACGACCGGGATCACGCCCTACAAGTACAACTCCGTTTCGGGCGACGCTTCGGGCGGCCTCAGATTTACCGTCGCGAGCATCGCCCGAGGGGTTGTCGACGCGTTGACGCTTGACCCTTTCGGAAGCGCAGGCTTCGGTGGGCCGATCTCGACCGGGGGCGGACAGGGCGTTGTGTTCATCGCGAACGCGGCCATTGTTCCGGCAGCCAATCCGACCGGAGGAGCGATCGTCTATGCGCAGGGTGGCGCGACGAAGATTCGCGGCTCGTCAGGTACCACGACCACCATCGCGCCGGCCGATCCGCATTGCCCCGCCTGCGGCGCCGACTTCACCAACGAACACTACAACGCGCGTTACGGCTACGTCTCGATCTGCTGGTTCTGTCTTGCCGCCGATCTCGGAGACAAACCGTATGTCGTTCGCCATCAAACCGACGAGCACGCGGCTGAGGTCGCGCTTCGCGATCCCGAGTTGATCGCTGACGCGAAGGCCGAACGTCTCGCCGAAGCCGAGGAACTCGTCGAAGCAGCCTAATCGAAAGGACTATGTATGAATCAGGACCAGCAGGACGTCGGCTCGGGCCGACCTCCGCAGACCTTCGCCGAAGCGCTCCAGATCGTGAAGGTAATCCCCGTCCCGGCCGAAGTCTACGTCGCCTGGATGCGCCGCCTCGCGCCCGTACCGTCGCAGTTCGCAGGTGGGGTGTACGACAGCATGGATCAGCTGCTAGCCTCAGCGATTGCTGCTGCTGCCGCTGGAGCAATCGAGCGGCGCGGGTAGGGAAAATCCGTCTCGCGTCACTCCTCTCATGAGAAAGGATCATGCGGAACGATTCCAACTTCGATTCCATGTCAGACGAGCGCGGCGAACAAGTAGTCGTCCCTTCGAAGCAATTCGGTGTCGACGATGCCTCGATCGAGAATATCTACCTAGAGCATGTCGTGCTGCTTCGCCGCATTGCCGCGACGAAAGGCGTACCAGAAGAGGATGCAAAGACGCTCGTTCAAGATGTATTTCTGCAATTCATTGGAAATCCAACCGCAGTGCGCACGAACCTCCGTGCGTATTTAGTCGCCGCCATCTGTAACGCAAGCAGAAACTACTGGCGCTCAAAGCGCAGCGAACAGCGTGTGTTTACAAACCACGATCTGGCGGATCTACAGGACTCACCTAAACTCGCAGCGGAAGGATTTGTCGAAGAACTCGCTCTGGAAATGACGATAGGTGCCACGTTGGCGCGGCTGCCAGAGCGCGAGCGGGAAGTGCTTCTGCGACGTTACAAGTATGGGGAGGATTCCGAAACCATCGCGGCCGCCCTCAATACAACCCCAAACAACGTCGATCAGCTCATGTTTACCGGGAAAAAGCGCGCTCGAATCCACTACAAAATGATTACTCAGGTACGATGATGCGTTCGCAACATCTTACGGAAGAGCAACTCGTAGCCATTGCAGCCGATCCTTCATCCGTTACGGGCAGTGAGCAGCATCTGTCTGAATGCTCTGACTGCCGCGCTGGTGTCGCGTTCTATCGTGCGCAAGACGGCGCGCTGAAGCATGCAGATACATGGTCAGCCGAAAAGGAATTCGCTGATGATCTCGCGGCGCTCGTAGGTTATCGCGACCGAATCGCACATGAAGACGAAGAGGCCGAAAGGCTTCTGGCGCCGATCAGTGGGTCGCCGAAGCTATTTACGGCACACAACATTCTCAAGCGGCCTCAATTTCACAGTGGTGGTGTTGTTCGCGCTCTGTGTAAGCTCGTAAGAGTGTGGTGCGGCAAAGACCCTCTATACGCAATGCAACTCGCGGACGCGGCACAGGCAATAGCGGGATCGCTGCCCGAAGACTACTATCCGTCGCATCTCGTTTATGAGCTGCGCGGTTTGGCGTGGAAAGAGTATGCGGTGGCGTGTCGGTGGGTCTCGGATTTTCGCGGTGGCCTGAAAGCGCTGGATTCCGCAGAGAGCGCGTACCGAAAACTGCCGGACCCAGACGCGAGACTCGCAGCGGTAAACCTCGCGCGAGCGATCATCCTGCAATGGCGGCAGCAGTATGGGGAGGCGCTCCCGCTCGCGAGAGCCGCCGTTGACCAGTACGAGTTGAGCAGAGAAGAGGCAAAGTATCTGGAGGCGAAAGAAGTCGAAGCGCAGATTTTACATCGGCTTGGCGATGTTGACGCCGCATGCAAAACCTACAGGATTGTTTATGCAGCCGCCGATGGAATCGGTGACATCGAAATGAAAGCACGTTGCTCAAAGAATCTAGGTATCGCGTCGATGGAGCGCGGTAGGTTTGATGAGGCCGATAAATATCTACACACGGCGCTTGGGATTTACGAGGTCCTTGGAAAGGACGCGACGGTTTTGCGAACTAAGTGGACCATCGCTTGTCTGACACGTTCAGTAGGGAGACTGCATGAAGCGGTGGCTCAGTTGCGCATGATAAGAGCTGAGTTTGAAGCGAAAGGTATGTTGGATGAGGCGCAGGAGGCGGGCTTAGATCTGGTAGAAGCGTTGCAGGCGCTAGGACAGAACGACGAGGTTGTTGCCATCTGTGCCGCGGTCTTCGACTACTACAGGAATCAGAACGTCATCACGGGCGCTCTCGCTGCTGCCGCATACCTCAAGGATGCGGCATCCGCCATGCCACCGCGCCTGACCCAACGGGACGTGGAAAGAGTGCGCAAGTTCTTGGCTGACGTTCGAATCAATCCGACGTTGTTGTTTGAGCCACCTCCCGGGGCTTGACGTCGTCAGGCGCTTCTAAGATTTCGATTCCATTCCGTTCCTCCCACGGCGACGGGCAACCCGCCCGAATCCGCGATGGAGGAATGGCATGCCACGTTTTACGGTCCGCTTCGCCCGAGCCGTTACCGTCTTCAGTTTCGCGATCTTGGTCTACTCCGGTGCCTCGGCGGAGGTCCGGACGCCAGGAACGCACACGCCGAACCGATCACAACCAGAGCAGGCAAAGGAGCGCCCTGAGAAGCCCGTCACGCCGCCATCGCCCGTTCAGCGTCTGCACCGGTTCTTGGTATGGGCCTTGGAGCAGTTGGAACCGCCGCACCCGTAACCTAATTCAGGGGCTGGCCAAAATCGGCGGCGACTGTTGGCCAGCGAACGTCGCCGCCTTTTCGTCAATTTTTTTCGGGACTTCGGGTGTCGAGGGTAGGAATTTCACATCTCGCGCCACTCTCCTCAGTGCGGTAGCGGCACGCGCGCGCCGCGCGGCCATGTACTGTATTGTCAGGGGAGACGGGTGACGAGAAAACGAACTGCTCCGATGTCGCAGCCGCCGCGTGGCCTTCGAGAAGCCGAGCTGCGCCACTATGAATACGCGATTCAGCACTACCTCAACGAGTGCTATTCAAAACGGCAACTAGCTACCACGTCGGAGTTGGCGGCGTGGTTGACGAGAAACCGTTCCACACTCAGCAGAACCATCCGTAAAGTGGTCGGAAAGAAGCTGTTATCGCTAATGCGCGGACGGCAGCTTGAGAAGGCCGCGTCGCTGCTTAAGACAACGGATTTGCCGGTAGCGGAGGTGGGACTGCGCTCGGCTTTTGGCCCGGTGGACAGCACGTTTCGCCGTTGTTTTCACCGCGCCTTTGGGGTTTCGCCGACTGCCTATCGCCGACTCCATCGCTAAAAACGCGAAGGAACTAATCACGAGGCAACAAATCGCGCGTTCAGCGGTGCCGGGACACGCCCGGCAACAAATTGCTCGTTGTTTTGAACCGCTGACCAACTGTATCGTGTGCGGCATTCCATAGCGGCATACGTCAGTACATCATGCATAGACCTCAGGATACCGATCTGCTGCACCGCAACCCGATGCAATGTCAGTTCGCTTCGCCTCGGGAGTACATTTTGGACCGCCTCGGCGATCTCCTTTACGACGCGGACGACATCCTCATGACGATTGGGAGCCAAACAGGCACGATCCAGGGGATGCAGGCTGTTGCGTGGGTCACCCCTGTGGTTCAACGCATTTACGACGACGTTAATGCGCTAATGAAGTCGCTGGCGGACTGACCATAGCGCAACGCTTGACCGAACTGATTGAGGCATGATTGACATGAATTCGCGTCTTTTGCTCCCGGCAGTAGTTACATTCGTGCTGTTGCAACTCGGAATTGCACTCACGCTTGGTGCGCAATGTTCCGTATCCGTGAGCCCGGCGTACGACGCGCCAAGCAACAGCTTGGTGGTGACGGCGACACTCGGCAGCCGATCGTGTGGAATCCCAGGCATCGCGATTGCGGTCGAAGGCTCCAACGTCGTTCGCACGGACAATTGTGCGACGAGTGCCGGCTGCACGTTGACGTTCTCTTACAACACTTCCTGCTATGCGCCCGGCTCACATGCTGTGACGGCGACCTCGGACTGTAATCAGCTGAGTAGCGGCTCATGTGCGAGGTTGCCTCCTGTGCAGAGCAGCAGTTCCTTCACGGTTCCGGACGCTACGCCACAGGCCAGCGTTAGCATCGAGCGGACCTCGGACACGAGTATCCGAGTTCATGGCAATTACACGTTCGTGGATGCCGGGCCCGGCGAGCGAGGTTGGCGGCTCGAGCACTATTGGCCGAACGGCTCTTTGGGTAGGGTCGTCGTCGGTCCCGCGGAAAATGCAATGGGCGAAGGAGTGGTCGATTTCACGGATGGCCAGACGGATGGCTTTAGTTGCTGGCCGCCGGGCGCTCATCGGTTCGTTTTTACGGCCATTGCGTGTGGCCGATATACGAAACAGGTCGAAACCACGTTCACAATGCCTGACGAGACTCCGACTTTGTCGACGGCTCTCGTAAACACGTCTACCAGCTCAGTGCGCGTCGATCTGGCGTGGACATTTCCGACGCATGTCTCACAGCGTTCCGTGACGCTGCACCACTTTTATCCGGACGGCCACGAAGAAAATGTGTCGTGGTTCTTTGACGCCACAACGAAGCAGAGCGACTCTCAGCCGTTCGACACCACCTGCTGGCCGAACGGCGCGCATGTCTTCAAGGCGTTCGCCATCGCGTGCGACCGGACGTCAATCGAATCGGAGCAGAATCTCGTGATCGATCACCGCCCTCAGCTCGACTTGTCAGTGCGGCCGACCGGCGGCGGAGGCGACGGAAGCCGGCCGCGAGCACTACTCACGTATCAATTTTCGGCGGCTGACAACCCCGCGGGCCGAACCATCGCGGTGGAATTCCTTCCGGAGTTTCCAGCGACGGTGCCGATTCAGGTAAGGAAACCGTTCACACCCGACGCAAACACGCCGAATCCGCTGACGATCGACGTGCCCGATTTCGGCACGTCGGGCATTCTTCGCGCGAGGGTTTCGAATTCGTGCGGCGAATCTGTGGTGAAGGACGCCCATATCGACTGCGACTGCCGCCGAGACGAAGGTCAGAAGACGGTGCCGAATCCGGTCCGTCTCTGGAATGGCTCGATGACCTACAGCGAGAGCGATCCGCTTCCTTCGGATGGCCTCCCGTTGTTCGCGCGCGAATACGACACTCTTAACAAACAAGATGGCGTCTTTGGCGTGGGGTGGCATTCGGTTTTCGATGCGGGGCTAGTGCATTTAATGGATGGCTCGATCGACACGATCACGATTCGGACCGAAGATGAGCGCCGCGCTGCCTTCATCAAGGTGGGCGGCCTATGGACTCAGAGCTGGCCTCTCGGAGTCGGTGCGGCTGCGACATTGACCTCGGATGCCAGCGGCTGGCGCTTCCGCGATGGCGGCTCCTCACTCGTCCGTATTTATCGCGCTGATGGACGGTTCGGCGGTTTCGAAGACCTGACGTCTTCGAAGAAGGTGCTGATTGACTACAGCGCCTCCGGATCGCCGCTTCGCGTTTACGCGACGGATGGAACGTGGTCGTGCAGCATCGCAATGGCGGGCAACCACATCGACAGCATTTCGGTCGACGGCCGGCCGGACCTGGTGTGGCAATACGGCTACGACGGATCGCTCCTCCAGTCAGTGACGCTGGCGGGAACGGGGTCGGCGTGGCGCAGCTATCAGTACACAGGCGGCCTGCTGTCATCCGTGCATGATGCGGCGGGCGCACTGATCGAGAGTCACACGTATGACGCGCAGGGGCGGGCGATCGATTCGATCGGTGGCAGCACGACGGACATCACGTCGATCACGTACGGCGCTCCCGGCACGCTGACAGACAGCACGTACACGAAAGTGACCTACGCAACGGGCGAGGTGACGTCATTCGAGCAGCGCTACGTTCAGGGGCGTCAGCAGACGATCGCAACGATCGGCGGCTGTGGCGGTTGCGGCAGTCGCAATATGACCTATGCGATCGACGACGCAACCGGCAGCATCGCGCGCAGCCAGGACGCGCGCGGTTACATCAGCTCCTTCACCTACGATGCGTTCGGCCGCGTCACTCAGGAGCGGCGCAATGACCGTCCCGCGTCGTGCGATCCAGAACAGGACGTCACCGCCCACTGTCGCCTCTCGCCCTCGAATCTGCTCACGGCGGCGCTACAACCGACGGCCGCTTCGACATTCACCGGTTACACGTACCTCGATCCGCTTTGGCCCGACAAGCCAACGTTCATCACGACACCGAGCGTGATGCGCAGCGGCGACATGCGCGTGGAAGCGATCACCTATGACGCGCTCACCGGAACACTCCTCACGCGCGCGTCGAATGGATGGACCACGGACAGCACCGGGAACACGGCTCGCGTCGTTCAAACGACAACCATTACCCTCTATGACGGAAACGCCACGGCGGCCTTCAATCCCGGCCGCAATTTCAACTCGTCATGGCTGACGTTGGCCCAACCGGCGGGGAAGAAGAAAAGCGTCGACGGACCGCGAACGGACGTTTCGGATGTGACCGCGTTCGTCTACTACCCGATCGACGACACGGTCCCGGCCACGAACCGTGGCCGTTTGGCCGCGACCCAGAACGCTCTAGGACACGTCACCACATTCGAGAATTACGACGTGTTCGGCAATGCAGGAAGGGTCGTCGATGCGAACGGCGTGGCCACAGAATCGACTTTCGACGCCCTCGGACGACTCCTGACGAGGACGTTGAAACCCGCCTGCGGCGTCACAGGCAATCCCGGTTGCGGCAGCGATATCGTGACGTCGAACAGCTACACGCCTCCCACCGGGCCGCTTGGTTTGCGAACCGACGGCAACGGCAACATCGTCGCCTACGAATACGACGGGCGCGGGCGTCCGATCGCGCTCTCGCGGGGCGTTTCCTCTTCGCCTCGGGCTGAGCGCATCGAGTACACCTACGACGCCGCGACCGGACGTAAGGCGAGCGAGCGCTTTCTCATGCCCTCGTCCGGCGATCCGTCAACGGCTTCGGTCGAGACGCATCGCGAATCGTTTGCCTATGACACGCTCGCTCAGCTGACCGCGCAGACGCATGCGGACGGAGCGAGTCTCCGTTACACGTACGACGACGCCGGAAGTCTCGCCTCCGTCCGGGACGAAAATCACGGACAGGCAAACGCACTCTACAGCTACGATCCCGCGCGGCGCCTGTCGACGGTTCGCCAGAATCTCGGCAGCGGCCAGATCACGACTTCGTACGCATACGACACGGCAGGGAACCTCACCAGCGTCACCGATCCAAACGGCAACATCACGACCTACACATACGATGACTTCGGCCGCATGCTGTCACAGACGAGTCCCGTCACTGGAACGACGACGTACGCCTACGATCTTGCGGGCGATCTGCTCTCGATGGCCGACGCCAATCACGGCACGACCACGCGAACCTACGATTCTCTCGGACGAGTGCTGACTTCGACCTCGGCCATCAGCGGAGGCGCCAGCGAAACGGTGACCCGGGGCTACGACGGCAGTGCGGAGACGTTCTCGCTCGGCCGGCTGATTTCGATGACCGATGGCGCGGGCCAGACGACGTATGCATATGAGCGGCGCGGCCTGTTGATCGCCGAAACAAGGAACAGCGAGCCATACGGAATGACGACCTCTTTCCGGTATGACGCAAACGGCAACCGAACCACGCTCGTTTATCCCTCAGGGTTGGCGGTCGACTACGGATATGACTACGCGAATCGTCCGGTATCGATCTCTGTCAATGGCATGACCTACGTATCTGGAGCGCGGTATCTGCCCTTCGGTCCCGAGCTGTCGGTCAGCTTCGCCAACGGCACTACGCAAACGCGCACGTACGACACCCGCTATCGCATTCAGCGCAATACGCTGACGAACGCCTCGGGGCTCGCGATCGCCGACTACAGTTACAGTGAAGACGCGGTGGGCAACATCACGTCGATTCATGATCTGGTCGACGCGGGCTATAACCGCGACTTTGCTTACGACGATCTCAACCGCTTGACGGTGGCGAACAGCGGAACCGCGCTCTGGGGATCTGGCAGCTACCGTTATGATGCGATGGGGAACATGTTGGCCCGCGACCTGGGTGGCGTCGTGGAGGTCGATCCGAACAATCCGCTGTTGATCCGTAGTCGCAAGTTCTCGGCACGCGCGGACAGCCTACCCGCGCCGGGATCGATCCACGAGACATTCGCGTATGCAAACATGACCTCGAAACTAGCAATCTTCACCTCAGGCGGACTCGATCATCCGCTCACCTATGACGCGGCGGGAAACGAGACGCACTACTTCGACGATCGAACGTATTCGGCGCGGAATCTGATGACATCGATCGCCGAGCCCTCAGAGGATGGAAAGCCGCACACGATTAATTACGGCTATGATGGCAGGGGCGTGCGTGTGATCCGTTCGGAAGGAACCTCCGGCTATGCCGCTCCGTTCGCGAGCCGCTACTACGTGTACAGTCCTGAGCTTCAGTTGCTCGCCATCTCCACGGACAACAATCCAAACGTCTGGGGTAAGACGGCGATCGCGAACGGCGTGGCTCCGCCAATGAAGCACGAGATCGTCTGGTTCAACGGGCGACCCGTCGCCGAACGCGTCGACGGCACTACGCCGCGCTACACCTTCACCGACCATCTCGGCACACCGATACTTCAGACGGACTCGAACGCAACCGTCACCTGGCGTGCGGAATACGAGCCGTATGGCGATATTTTCCTGCTTCGCAACGGCGCGAACGCCTCCGAGCAGCCGCTGAGATTTCCGGGACAGGAATACGAACGTAAGTGGGAAGGTGTCGAGGAGCGCTACAACGTCTTTCGGTGGTATCGATCCGGATGGGGGCGGTATACCCAAAGTGATCGACTAGGTCTTTCGGCTGGCTTAAATCTTTACGAATACACCTTCGAAAATCCGCTCGTCCTTTCCGATCGCCTCGGGCTCTATACGTGGTTTTGGCAAGGAATACCACACCCGACGCCGAGCCCATCAGCTGACTGCGGTGGCGCCAACACTCGAGTCGCTTGCACAAACATTCTGAAGATTACGCTTCTATGCACGTGCAGATGCGTTGGCGCAGACCAGTGGAAGCCGCAGCTGACGCTGTTTGTCGAAGTCGATATGTCCATACTGAATAATGTTCGCCCCGGGATGGCCCACGATCCGACCATTGTGAATTTTCAAACTGCTGTGGATCATGAGGTTAACAAACACATCGGCGTCGCAGCCGACGCGGTTCGTGCGTGGGCAACGCGATATGAAAGTGTTTCTTCCGACAAGGCAACCTGCAAAACCGGCTGTGCCAATGCAGGTCTCCAAAATGTAGCACAATCGATGTTTCTCGCAGCGTGGAACGCCTCAGGTGTTAACAATGATTAAACCGCTACTCGCAACGGTGGTCGGTCTCGTTATCGGCTGTGCCACTGCTAAACCTGTATCCGTCGATTTGGAGCGAGCGTTAATAGGACTCCACGAACAAGTCTGGCCGGCAGTAACACCGCGCATCGCGCAGGAGATTCTTCACAAACCGATGGTCCTGATAGATGACTCTTCACCTGGTTGCAGCGGCGACGTGTACTTCTCGGATACGACTCAAGAGGCGGACCGGCATGTGTGGCTCCGCTTTACAAAACGTGAAAGGCGCGATGGCTGCATTCAAGAGCTCTCGTCAGTCTCGCTGTGGTGGGACTTTCCCACGATGGCCGCCGCCGAACACACGCGGCAAGCACTAATTAAAAATATACACGCCGGAGGTGAACCGCTAACTAGCGGCACGCGGCTCGATTACGTGTGGCGAAGTAACGACTCCGACTTCCTATTCAATCTGTTTACCAGTATTACAACGAACGGTGACCATTCACGGTTGTCGGTAAGGCTAATACATACTCAAGCCACGCCTTCTACTATCGATACTCTGCCACGTCCTACGCACCTATAACAGGCAACGAATGACACGCGCGCTTGACACAACCTGTAGTGACTTCGAGGGCACGACGGTGCGATGTTGGTTCATTGCAGTCCTCCTTTCTGTAGCTATGCATGGATGTGCGAGTACCACTCATGCCTCGCCCGACCGGGACTGCCAATCCTTTCATAGTCAGCTGTCGCCAACAGGTCAGGCAGTTGGTAATGTAACTGGAATGACGCGCATTCACATCGGAACGAAGTCGGACTTTTCTCGATCTTCCTGCTACGTTCCGGTTGAGGCGCACGACACGGACGAGCCCGGAGATATGGCTGCGGAACTCAGGCGCCGTTTGGCCGTAGCGCTGCCGGAAATTAAACCGTGTGCCCCTGAGGACACGGCGCCTTCGTTAGCGATCATCTATCAAGGCGGGCGCGGCACCTGCATCGATTGCGAGTTGCCCAAAGATCAGTGGTCTGGCTTCGCATTTATCATCGTGAACGACGGTTTCGAGCACGAACTTGCGTCCGCTGAATGGCATGGTGAAGCCGCCCATAACGGAAACGAGTTGATGCAGAAGTTTGTTGATGACCTCAGCGATTTAGTGCGAGTGCCGAAGTGAACCGTCGCTAAATGAAACTACGAAGGATTTCTATCGCCCTGCTTTATCTACGCTTGGTCGATCTGGCGAGCCGTCTGGAGCGGCGGTTCGCCTGTGCTGGCGAACAATAGGGTGCTGTTTCCAAAATCGCTGTCTGAAAAGCGAATAGTCCGCAAAGCGCGGAAGTCCTCCGGCAGGGGGCGATCTCAAATTGGGAATGCCACCTCTGTGGCGCATGCTCGCGATAGCGAGCTATTGCAGGCCCTCAAGCACGAAAGCGGCGAGCGGGTCCGCCTGCTCGGTGACGTCGTACACCTTCTCGGACAGAATCCACGAGGTCACGGCCTCATCAAGGATGCCAAAGAGTGACTTTGCCACGAGCTGGGGATTGTGCCGCTTCCGGAAGACTCCTGAACTCTGACCCTGCTCCACGACCTGACGAATGATGGTCAGGTAGCTCGTTACCTCTTGGTGCGATAGATGGCTCATGAACTTGAGACTGTGACGAAGTTCAACCTGCGACACGATCGCGAGCGCGCGATCTTGACCGAGTGCTTCGAGGTGGTGCCGAATCACGATGCGAACGGCCTCGTCGGGACGGCGGGCGCCGCTCAGTTCGCGTTTCAGCGAATCGAGGAACGTCCGCGTGTGCTCGCGGAAGATCGTGACAAGTAGGTCTTCTTTGTTGTCGAAGTAGAGGTAGATCGTTCCGTCGGCGACGCCCGCTGTCTTGGCGATGGTCGACACCTTCGCGTTGAAGTATCCGTACTCCGCGAAGACATCGACGGCAGCCCTGAGAATGCGCTCGCGCTTCGTGGCGCCACGGAAGGCGACCAAGCCGTCAGAAACGGCCGCTGACCCTGAGGAAGTCTCACGCGATGCCATCACTCATTCCCCTCGACGAACGCCCGGTCCCGGCCAAAAGCAGCGGCTCCTCGTTTGCAAAACAACCTGTCCAAATTTGCAGAACACCGTGACCAAGAGCATTCAAGCTCAGGATTGACACTGAATGAGCATTCATTCATAATTTTTCCTCCACCCGGCGACTGCCGTTCCGAAGGAGCATCTAATGGCCGAAATCAAATCCAAAGAAGCCATCGAAGCGATGGATGTCGCCGAGGCTTCACGTGAGACCGAATGGGAGAAGCCGTCGTTCGTCGGCGGGCTCTTCCTCGGCAACCTCGATGTCGATCTCATCAGCCCGTTCCCAGTCCAGCCGCCTGCCGACAAGGTCGAGGCCGACGACTTCCTGAACCGGCTGGAACGCTTCCTCGCCGAGAACGTCGACGCCGACAAGATCGACGCGCAGGGCGAGTACGACTACGAGCTCTTCAAAGGCTTCAACGAGCTCGGCGCGTGGGGGATGAAGATCCCAAAGGAGTACGGCGGGCTCGGCTTCAGCGCGACGAACTACAACCGTGCCATCGGCCTCGTCGCCACCTGGTGCGGATCGAGCGTCGCCTGGCTCTCCGCGCATCAGTCGATCGGCGTGCCGCAGCCGCTCAAGCTCTTCGGCACTCCCGAGCAGAAAAAGAAATACCTCCCGCGTCTCGCCAAAGGCGCCATCTCCGCGTTCGCGCTGACCGAGCCGGGCGTCGGATCCGATCCGGCGAAGATGCAGACCACCGCCACGAAGTCGCCTGACGGCAAGGGCTGGATCATCAACGGCGAGAAGCTCTGGTGCACGAACGGCACGAAGGCCGAGATCATCGTCGTGATGTGCCAGACGCCGCCGAAGATGGTGAAGGGCAAAGAGAAAAAGCAGATCTCGGCGTTCATCGTCGAGACCAACACGCCCGGCTTCTCCGTCGCGCATCGCTGCCAGTTCATGGGCCTGCGCGGCATCGGCAACGCGCTGCTGAAGTTCGACAACGTCTACGTCCCGAACGAGAACCTCCTCTGGGGTGAAGGCCTCGGCCTCAAGCTCGCGCTGATCACGCTGAACACCGGCCGCCTCACTATCCCCGCCGGCTGCGCCGCGTCCGGCCGCAAGATGCTGGAGATCGCGAAGGAGTGGGCGAACGACCGCGTGCAGTGGGGCGCGCCGATCGGCAAGCACGAAGCGGTCGCCCAGAAGATCGCCTGGATGGCGTCGCACACGTTCGCGATGGAAGCGATCGTCTGGCTGACGTCGGGCCTGGCCGATCGCGGCGACGTCGATCTCCGCCTCGAAGCGGCGATGGCGAAGCTGTTCAACACCGAGGTGGCGTGGCAATGCATCGATCACCTCGTGCAGATCCGCGGCGGACGCGGTTACGAGACCGCGCAGTCGCTCCGCGAGCGCGGCGAGAAGGGCTACCCGGTCGAGCGGATCATGCGCGACATGCGCATCAACCGCATCTTCGAAGGAACGAGCGAGATCCAGCATCTCTTCATCGCCCGCGAGGCGGTCGATCCGCACATGAAGCGCGGCTTCAAGATCCTGCAGCCCGAAACGCCGACAGGCGAGAAGCTCGCCGCCGCGGCGAAAGCCGGCGCGTTCTACGCCGCCTGGTATCCGTCGCGTTACCTCGGCTGGAGCCGCAAGCCGAAGTACGGCCAGTTCGGCAAGCTGTCGGGCCACATGGCCTTCGTCGAGCGGACGTCGCGCCGCCTTTCGCGCTCGATCTTCCACGCCATGATGAAGTACCAGGCGAAGCTCGAGCGGAAGCAGGCAGTGCTCTTCCGCATCGTCGACATCGGCACCGATCTCTTCGCCATGTCGTCCGCGATCACGTACGCGACGTCGCTGGCGAAGTCCGGCCAGAAGAACGCCGTCGAGCTGGCGGACGTCTTCTGCCGCGAGGCGCGCATCCGCATCGAGAACACGTTCAACAACCTCTTCACCGATTACGACGACGCCGCGTACAAGCTCGTGCAGAACCTGATGAAGGGCGAGTACGACTGGTTCGAAGGCCAGCTCGTGCAGCCGGTCATGCCGACGGCCGAGGAGCTGGAAACAATCGTCGCGAAGATGGCCTGACGAAGATCACACCGGCAGTCTGACCAGCGCGCGTTCCGCCAACGGGACGCGCGCTTTTTGTATGACCGCGGTGTAGTCGCCGGGCGGAAGGCGGCGGAGGTCGGCGTGCGCAACGAGGGAGATGCCGCGCGGGTTGCTCATCGTTCGCCAGGTGACGTCGTTCCATTCGAGGCCGCCGATCAGCAGCGACGGGTCGAGCATCGGCTCGGCGAAAAAGAGCGCGTCGATCGTGTGTGCGGCGCTTTCCACGCCGCGGCGGAAGAACAGCTCGCGATGTTCGTAGCCGGCGTGCTCGCCGCGGCGCTGCGCCGAGAGGATGTGCGCCCCTTCGCTGAGGAACGGCAGCTCGAGCGCGGCGACGAAGTTCGCGCCGTCGAACCAGCCGATGTCGTGCAGGTTCGCGACCGGCACGTCGTTGATCACAAGCTCGATGTCGAGCGGATCGATGTGCGCGGTGCCGCTGACGATCAGCGGATCGGTGACCGTGTCGCCCGCGCGCGGCGAGTGGAACGTAAGGATCGGATCGCCTTCCGCGCGCGCGATCGGGAACGGCGCGTACGTGACCCGTTCGGTGGCGCGGAAGAACGGCGAGTTGCGCACGCGGCCGTTGAGCATGCAGTTGTTGCAGCCGTCGGCGATCTCGTGACGCGCGTGCTGTTCGCGGAAGCGGCGGAAGCGTTCGCCGTTCCAGATCTCGTCGATCGTTTCCTCGAAAAGGTTGCCGAACATCACGTCGTTCGTGCAGCACGTCCGCACTTCGCCCGCGGAGGTCACCCAGATCGACGACCACGGCTCGCTGCACATCCAGTCGGGACGCTCTTTCTTTACCGCCTCGACGAAGTCGTAGTCCTCGACGTTCTTGAAGCGCGTGCCGAGCTGCAGCCCGAGCTCGTCGGCGCGGCGCTGCGCGACGTCGAAGAAGCGCGACGCGTTGCACGAGCCGAGGTTCTCGCGGTCGTAGTGATCGATGAGGTCGGGACTGCCGCCCTGGAAGTAGAGCGGCTCGATGTGCACGCCGTACGCCCCGAGCTCCGCGCAAAGCTCGACGAGCGCCGGGATCTCGTGCAGGTTCGATTTCATGGCCACGAACGAGAGGTTCACGCGCGGACGGCCGTGACGGCGTCCGGCATCGACGAGCGCGCGGATGCCGCGGATGACGGCCTCGAACTTCGCGCCACGGCGGATGGTCTCGTAGGTTTCGGCGGTCGCGCCGTCGATCGACACCGTGATCCGTTCCGCTCCCGCCGCCGCCAGCTCCTCGGCGCGCGCATCGTCGATCAGCGTTGCGTTCGTGTTGAACCACACCTCGACGCCGTGCGAGGAGAGCTCGCGGATGAAGTCGGGGAGGTGCTTGTTCAGCGTCGGCTCGCCGAGGCCGAAGAGGTAGGCGCGATGGAGCGACGGGAAGATCGGACGCAGGCGCGAGAAGAGGTCGGGCTCGAAGAAGGGCGGGCGGCCGGAGCGCGGCTTGTAGCGCGAGTCGAAGTTGATCGCGCACATCTGGCAGTGCAGGTTGCAGCGCGCGGCGACTTCGAAGAATGCCTCGATCGGCGCGTCACCGGCGATGCCGGCGGCGCGCTCGTACGACTGTCGATTCGCGGTGATGTTCGACCAGCGGCGATTGTCCATATGCAAGATACGGACGGAGGCAGTTGGCCGTTGGCCGTTGGCAGAAGCTGACCGGCCTACTGCCCACTGCGAACTGCCAACGGCGAACTAGATTTTCTCCTCGTCGTCTTTCGTCTCGCTGCCGATGTAGGTCGCGAAACATCGTCCACACAGCAGGGCGCTGCTGCCGGGGGCGATGACCCAGCCGCCTTCGCGCACTACCTTCATGAAGCACTCGGTGTATTCGCCCGGGATCTCGCCCTCCACCGATTCGGTGCGCCCGCAGTCGCGGCAGACCAGCTGCGTCCGCCCTTCCATCGCTACTTCTCTCCCGCTGCCGGGAAGACCGGAGTGATGTCGACCGGGATGTCCGCCAGCTTCGCGTTGACGGACTTCATCTCTGCCGTCTCGACGCCGTACTTCTCGAGCAGCGCGTTGGCGCGGTTGAAGTCGCCGGTCGCCTCGATGGTCAGCAGCTCGGTCGAGAGCGACTTCACGCCGTCGCGGAACTTCGCGAAATCGACGGTGTAGCGGCCGTTTGCATTCGGGACGATGCCGCCCTTCTCGCGCAGCCAGTTCCACTGCAGCGCGGAGCCGCGGCCGTGCGCCTCGCCGATGCCGAAGCGCAGCGAGCGGAACATGAGTCCCGCGTACGTCGCGTAGAGCTGGTTCTCCGAGTAGCCGGAGAGCAGGCCGTGCTGCTGCGCGTAGACGATGTTCCACAGCCCGAGGACGTCGGCCTTCGACTCCTCGATCGTCGAGTAGAGGTTCTTCAGCGGGATGCGCACCTCGATGCGCCGGCCGTCCGGTCCGTCGAGGAAGCCGGGCCCGAGGCCGTGTGACAGCTCGTGAAAGAGGATCTGGTCGAAGAACGCGTCGAACGACAGCATCGGGAGTTGCGACTCGTCGAGCACGCGGCGCGCGATCGGCTCGCCGCTCTGGCGATATTTCGCGTTGATCACGTTCTTCAGCAGGACCTTCTTCGATCCTTTTTTCTCGCGGACCACCTCGTCGTTCGGCAGGTTGAACGCCGCGGTCTGCACGCCGCGGCGCGCGTCGCCCGCGGTGTAGAGCTCCTGCACGACCTTGATCGGCGACTCGCTGCCGCGGTTCGGATTGCGATACGCCTCCGGCTCCGGCAGATTGCGCTCCATGTCCGGCAGCGCCTTCGCGTACGCGGCGAGCTTCGCCGACTCCGCCGCATCGACCGCGCAGATGAACGACTCGAACGACGCCTTGTAGTTGAAGAGGTTGTCCTCGTACACCTCGTACGGTCCGATCACGACTTCGAGCGAGCCATTGAGGTCCATCCACGCCATGTCGCTGTCGCGATAGTCGTCGCTGAGGAACGCGTCGGCGCGTTTGTTGAGGAACGTGCGCAGCGAGGCGTCGGTCGTGAGTGCCGCCGCCTCGCGCAGGCGTTGCGCGGCCGGCTGCAGGAAGTCGCGGTAGTAGGCCGAGTACGGCACGCCGACGAAGTTCACGCCGTCGCGGCGGACGACGGTGAAGAGTCCGGTCAGCTCATCCTTCTGATTGGGATGCGCGGCGAGATACGTCTCGAATTCCTGCTTCGTCATGTCGGTCGGATAGAAGCCGGCGCCTTCCGGTTTCTTCATCGTGCCGATGAACGGCTCGTCCGACTTGAGGCGGTCCCACGGACCTTTGTTGGCGACGAAGTAGTCGTACGCCGGGCCGCCCGTTTTCTCGAGCTGCGCGCGCCACGTGGGGTTCTCCTCCGACACCTGGCGCCAGAAGATCTCGTCGATCTGCTTCGATGCCTCGATCAGTTTCGCCACGACGGCGCGGTCGCTGTCCGTCAGCATCGAGCGGTCGTAGTCGACGACGGTGCGCGGCAGTTGTGCGAGCCGCTGCGCGACGTCGGGTGCGGGGACCAGCGACGACGGCGCGGCTTTGGCCACCGGCGTTGCCGCGGATGCGGGCGCCGGAGCGGGCGTGGTCGTCTGACAGGCGAAGGCGAACGCGAGAAGCGGGAGGAGAAGGCGTTTCATGGTGAGCATTATGTTATCGTCCCGGCCGGAGCCTGCCGGCATTGATCATCGAGTGCACGAACTGTCATTCGAAGTACCAGTACGACGAAGATCGTTTCGAGCGCAAACCATCGAAGAAGATCAAATGCGCGAAGTGCCAGACGGTTTTCGAGATCCACAATCCTGCGTTCGCCGCGCCGGAAGCGAAGCCGAAGTCGGACGTCGATTCGACCGCGTCGCGGCACGATGACACGCAGCACCGCAAGATTCCGAAACCGCAGGAAACGACCGAGCAGTCGCCGCTCCCGACGCCCGGCACCGGCCAGTCGGCGATCAAGCCGCAGCTTCCGGTCGGCAAGCGGCTGTCGCTCGCGATCATCGACGGCCCCGACGCCGGCAGCGTCTATCGCATCGAGAAGCCGCGCGTGACGATCGGCCGCGCCAACGCGGACCTCACGCTCAACGACACCGAGGCCTCGCGCCAGCACGCCGCCGTGGAAGTGCGCGACACGATCTACCTCCTCGAAGACCTCGGCTCGACCAACGGCACGCTCCTCGACGGCCGCCGCATCACCGAAACGACGGAGCTGGTGGACAAGGCGGAGTTCGTCGTGGGCGGATCCACGCTAATGTTTATCGTTACGGACGAGTCGTAGTTGCCAGTTGCCCGTTACCGGCCGGCAACCGACAACCGGCAACCGGCAACCTGATGGACGAGCTCAGATCCCTCTACCGCCACCGCCAGCTCATCGCCGCGCTCACCGCGCGCGATCTGAAGGCGCGTTACCGCGGCTCGATCCTCGGCTTCTTCTGGTCGCTGGCGAATCCGCTGCTGCTCCTCGGCGTCTACACGCTCGTCTTCACCCGCTTCTTTCCGCAGCAGGTCGTGACGCCGTATCCGCTGTTTCTTTTCGCCGGCATCCTGCCGTGGACGTTCTTCTCCGCGGCGGTGCTCGAATCGACCGTCTCGATCTCCGGCAACGCGGGGCTGATCAAGAAGGTGATGTTCCCCGCCGAGGCGCTGCCGCTCGTGGTCGTGCTGTCGCACCTCGTGCACTTCGCGCTGGCCATCCCGATCCTGCTCGTGGCCACGCTCATCTTCATGCTCCTCGGCAAGGTGACGATCGGCGTGACGATCCTCCTCGTGCCGGTGATCATGCTGCTGCAGACGGTGTTCGTCGCCGGCGTCGCGATGACGGTGTCGTCGGCGTCGGTGCTCTTCCGCGACCTGCGCGACATCATCACGAACCTGATGCAGCTCGGCTTCTTCATCACGCCGATCATCTACCTCATCGATCGCATCGATTCGCGTCCGCTGCGCGCGTTGCTGCGGCTCAATCCGATGACGCCGTTCGTGATCGCGTATCAGCACATCCTCTTTTTCGGCTCACTGCCGAGCCTCTCCGACACGCTGCTGATGATCGCGTACGCATTCGTGTCGATCGCGACGGGCTTCTTCGTGTTCGATCGTCTGCGCGACACACTCGCCGAGGCGATATGAGCGACCCCTCGATCACCGTCAGCCACCTCTCGAAAAATTACCGCCTCCTCGGCACGCGCTCGCAGTTCGCCACGCTCAAGAGCGCGCTGCTCAAGCGCGATCTGAAGCTCGCGCCGGAAGCGGGCGTGCCGGCGCTGAAGGACATCTCGTTCGCCGTCGATCGTGGCGAAGCGTTCGGCATCGTCGGACGCAACGGCTCCGGCAAATCGACGATGCTGAAGATCATCTCCGGCATCCTCAAGCCGACCACCGGGATAGTTTCGGTGCAGGGGCGCATCGCCGCGCTGATCGAGCTCGGCGCCGGCTTTCATCCCGAGATCACCGGCCGCGAGAACGTCTACATCAACGGCATCATGCTCGGCCTCACGCGGCGGGAGATCGACGCGCGCTTCGATCGCATCGTCGAATTCGCCGGCATCGGCGACTTCCTCGATCAGCCGGTGAAGACGTACTCGTCCGGCATGTACGTGCGGCTCGGCTTCGCCGTGGCGGTGCACGTCGATCCCGACATCCTGCTGATCGACGAGGTGCTCTCCGTCGGCGACGAGGAGTTCTCGCAGAAGTGCATCGCGAAGATCCAGGAGATGAAGTACCGCGGCGTGACGCTGATCTTCGTCACGCACCAGCTCGAGCAGGTGCGCAAGCTGTGCGACCGCGCGCTCTGGCTCGATCACGGCGAGGCGGCGGCGATCGGCGATCCGGCGCGCGTCGTCGACGGCTACCTGCAGCTCGTCTCCGGTACGCAGGCCGCGCCGCCGAAGCCGGAGGAGCCGAAGGTCGAGGCGGCGAAATCGGACGAAGCGCCGGAGGAGGAGCGGTGGGGCTCGGGCGAAGTGATCCTCCGCCGCGTCGCGCTGACCGACGACAAAGGGCGCGAGCTGGTGGCACTCGGCGCCGGGACGCCGGTGACGATCGAGATGGACGTCGACGTGCGCGCACCGCAGACCGATTTCGTCTTCGGCATCGGCATCTACCACGCGGACGGCACGTGCGTGTACGGCACGAACACGGAGCTGGAAGGCCTCGCGCCGCAGAAGCTCGACGCGAACGGCCGCGTACGATTCGTGATGCCGTCGCTCGATCTCGTCGCCGGCTCGTATCGCGTCGACGCCGCCGTACACACGCGCAACGGACGGGCCTTCGATTACCGGCGCGGCTGCATCCGCTTCATCGTCGGCTCACGCGTGCACGACACCGGCGTGTATCGCCCGAAGCACTCGTGGAAGTTCGACGGTGGCATCGACCTCGTCGCGACGGATACGCTGACGCGCAATGTGCCGGCGTCGATCGCGGAGGCGTTGAGAGAGACGGAGAAGAAGAAAAAGTAGGTTGTTGAGTTGTTAGGTCGTTGAGTTGTTGAGCAAACCCGACAACCCAAGAACCCAACAACCCAACAACCGCTCAGGCATACAATCCCCTCATGCCGCTAGCACTGATCGCCGCCGTCATTTTCGGTCTCTACCTGCTGAGCTCGATCAAGATCCTTCCCGAGTACGAGCGCGGGGTCATCTTCCGCCTCGGGCGGTTGCTCAACGAGGCCAAGGGACCGGGCATCTTCCTGGTCTTCGCGCCGATCGACAAGATCGTGCGCATCTCGCTGCGGCAGGAAGCGTTCGAGGTGCCGCCGCAGGACATCATCACGCGCGACAACGTCACGCTGAAGGTGAACGCGGTCGTCTTCCTGCGCGTGATCGAGCCGCGGCGCGCGGTGGTCGAAGTGTTCGACTATCGCTACCAGACCTCGCAGTTTGCGCAGACGACGCTCCGCTCGGTCCTCGGCGAAGTCGAGCTCGACGACCTGCTCGCGCATCGCGACGCGCTCAACGCCCGCATCCAGACCATCCTCGACACGCACACCGAGCCGTGGGGCGTGAAGGTGGTCAACGTCGAGGTGAAGCAGGTGGACCTGCCCGAGTCGATGCTGCGCGCGATGGCCAAGCAGGCCGAGGCCGAGCGCGAGAAGCGGGCGAAGCTCATTCACGCCGAGGGCGAGTTCGCGGCGTCGCAGCGGCTGGCGGACGCGGCGAAGGTGCTGGCCAGCGAGGGCAGCGCGCTGCAGCTGCGCTACCTGCAGACGCTGACCGAGATCGGCGTGGAGAAGAACACGACGATCGTCTTCCCGCTGCCGATCGACATCATCAAAGGCCTCATCGAACATAAATGACCGTGGTGGTGATGATGCAGGCCGCGCTCTTCAACCTGCGCGCGGCTGCCGAGGGCATCGATGACCCGCAGGTGCGTCTCGCGGTGAACATGCTCGCCGCCGCGATCGCGAACGCCGAGGGCGGCCTCACGCCGGCGGTGGCGAGCGACATCGAGTTCGCGCTGAACGATCTCGCCGGAGCCGCCGAGCAGTACGACGTGCTGCTGCCGTACATCGAACAACTGCGCGCCGACCTCGCCAGCTTCGACGCGACGCTGCCGGATTCGCTCATCTCCGCAATTCAGGCTTTGCAGACGAAGCTGAAGGCGCGAAGGAAGGCAATCGAGCGGCAGACGTTCATCGAAGGCGGCGGCGAGCCGCTGCCGCATCCGCCGGCCGAGTTGCGAGCCGAGGCGCTGCCGATCCGCGAGCAGCTCGCGGCGGCGGGCTTCGCCACACCCGCGCTCGACGCGCTGATCGACGATCCGGAATCGCTGCGGATGCACGGCATCATCGCGATCGTCGACGAGCTGGAAGTGATCAGCGGGACTTGAGCGCGGTCGCGCCGGGATAGAGCAACACGAGCTCGCGCCGCA